>Ga0208398_100011_pt1 | contig 633332 bp, 582 predicted proteins | sample LakWasMe79_HOW10_2_FD_183905 | JGI IMG/M metagenome (GOLD analysis project Ga0208398, IMG submission 183905) | Freshwater sediment methanotrophic microbial communities from Lake Washington under simulated oxygen tension - Sediment Metagenome... | ecosystem: Environmental > Aquatic > Freshwater...
GGCTCAAAGAGAGAAGACACCAGCTGGCCGGCACCATGTCCGGCGGCGAGCAGCAGATGCTGGCCATGGGAAGAGCGCTGATGGCCAAGCCCAAGGTCTTGCTGCTGGACGAGCCCAGCATGGGCCTGTCCCCCATCATGGTGGACAAGATCTTCGAGGTCGTGAACGACATCCACCAGCAGGGCGTGACGATTCTGCTGGTCGAGCAGAACGCCAGCCGGGCCCTGGGCCTGGCCAACCGGGGCTATGTAATGGACTCGGGCAAGATCACCTTGAGTGGTGACGCCAAGGACTTGCTGAATGATCCCAAGGTGCGGGCCGCTTACTTGGGTGAATGAACGGAAGCCTTCCAACCCAAGCGCTTGAGCGTTGCCATGGCCGCGTGCGGCGCGCGCTCCTTGGCGCCGTTGATGTAGAAAACGAACACCTCTCGCGCTTTCTTGGCAGGGGGCTTGGCCTCCTCGACAGAAGGCAAACCGGCGGGCTGTGAGCCTGCGGCCCAGGTCTGCGCTGCGGCCGTCCAATCGTCCAGCGCCTGGTCGGTGTAGCCCAGGGGCTGATCCGAAGTCGCGTTCATCAACCGGGCATAGACAAAGTCACCGGTCAGATTGGCGAAGGACGGGTAGTTCGGCGAATCGGTGAACACGGTGGCGGCACTATGCTTGCGGGCCAGTGCCAGGTACTCGGCGCACATAAAGCTCTCATGTCGCACGTCCAGTACATGGCGCAGCGGCAGGCCGTCCAGCTCGGTGGGCAGCAGATTCAAAAACCCCTCGAAATCCTCGGCGTCGAACTTCTTGGTGGTCGCGAACTGCCAGACGATGGGGCCCAGCTTGGCGCCCAGTTCGGTCAGGCCGCTGGTCAGGAACTTGTCCACCGAGTCGCCGGCCTCGGCGAGCACCCGGCGGTTGGTGGCAAAGCGGTTCGCCTTGACCGCGAACACGAAGTCGTCAGGCGTTTCATCGCGCCACTTGGCAAAGCTGCTGGGCTTTTGCGTGCCGTGATAGGTGCTGTTGATCTCGATCGCATTGAGCTGGCGGCTGGCATAGGCCAGTTCGCGCGTCTTGGCCAGGCCATTGGGGTAGAAATTGTCGCGCCACTCGTCGAAATTCCAGCCGCCGATGCCGACCCTGATCGCTGCCATCTTTGCCATGAGAAACCCTTGAGGCTTGCTGTGCGGAGCGCAAGCTTGCCATCAAGCGCGGCGCTTGTCTAAACTGGCCGGCTATCAAGATCCGTAAGCGGAGCGACGAGCGTTGACTATGGCTCAGATCCAGGGGTTAGCCCTTTTCGACACCGCCCTGGGTTGGGCCGGCATTGCCTGGGGCGAGGCCGGCATCGCGCGCGTGCAACTGCCCGATGCCAGCGCCGCCGATACGCGTGCCCGGATGCGGCGTCTGTGCGTTGGCGTGCCCGAGCGGGAGCCACCGCCGGAGGTGCAGGCGGTTGTTGACGGAGTGACCCGTCTGTTGGCCGAGGGTAGCGGTGACCTGAGCCAGGTGCGCTTGGACTGGAGCGCGGTGCCGGACTTTCATCGCCGCGTCTATGAGATCGCGCTGGCCATTCCACCGGGCCGCACGCTCAGTTACGGCGATATCGCCATGCGGCTGGGCGACGTGGCCCTGTCCCGGGCGGTGGGTCAGGCGCTGGGCCGCAACCCCTTTGCGCCGGTCGTGCCCTGCCACCGAGTGCTGGGCGCGGGCGGCAAGATGACCGGCTTCTCGGCCAGCGGCGGGGTGACAACCAAGCAGCGCATGCTGCTGATCGAGAACGCCCGCCTGGGCAGCGAGCCGGATCTGTTCGATCGTTGACGCAGCCGCAAAGCAAAACAGGCGGCCAGGCCGCCTGTTTCATTCACTTGATGCGCCAGGGAGGGCTTATTGGCCCGAACCCGAGTCAGCGGTTTGTGCGGTGGCCGTGATCACGTCCAGCGTGTTCACATTGCTGTTCAGGCGGGCGTATTCGCCATTGGCCTGGGCCTTCTTCAACTCGGCCAGCACCTGAGCGCGGGTCACCGTAGAGGTCGAGGCCTGGCGCAGGTCGAGGCTGCCGTCTTCGCTGTTCAGGCGGGCGAATTCGCCGGAGGCGCGGGCCTTTGCCAGTTCGGCCAGCACCTGGGCGCGGGTCGTGTTCGAGGCAAGTGCGGCCTTGCTGTTCAGGAACAGGGCCGTGTCTTCGCTGTTGAATTGCGTCAGTTCGCCGCTGTTGCGGGCCTGCACCAGCTCATTCAGCACTTGTTGGCGGGTGATGCCGGAGTCGGCCATGGCCATGCCGGCGGTCAGGACGGCGGCAGCAAAAACAGTCAGCTTCTTCATGATCAGATCCTTTAAGTTCAGCCCTGGGGCTGGGTTGCGGACTTCGCTTCTGCGCTGTCCATGGCCTGAACTTTAGGATCTTTGACCTAGGGTAAACACTAGTCAAATTTCAACTCACCATTGCGATTTGTGAAACGAAGATGACTTTGAAGTGACTGCTTCTGGCCCAATATGCCGCCAGCTTCCGGTCGCTCAGCCCTTCAGCCTGAACGCCGCGATGGCGCCGGCCAGGCGCTTGGCCTGGTCCTGCAGACTGGAGGCCGCGGCCGCGGACTCTTCGACCAGGGCGGCATTCTGCTGGGTCATCTGATCGAGCTGCGACACTGCGACGTTGACCTGGCCTATGCCTTGGCTCTGCTCGGTCGCCGCCTGGCTGATCTCGCTGATGATGTCGCTGACCCGCTGCACGCTGCCGACGATCTCGTCCATGGTGCCGCCAGCGTCCTTGACCAGGGTCGCCCCCGATTCGACCTTCTCGACGCTTTCGCTGATCAGGCGCTTGATCTCCTTGGCCGCTTCGGCCGAACGGCCGGCCAGCGAACGCACCTCGCTGGCCACGACGGCAAAGCCGCGCCCCTGCTCGCCGGCCCGCGCCGCCTCTACGGCCGCGTTCAAGGCCAGGATATTGGTCTGGAAGGCGATGCCGTCGATCACGCCGATGATGTCGGAGATGCGCTTGGAACTGGTGTTGATGTCGTCCATGGTCTTGACGACCTGGGCGATCACGCGGCCGCCGCGCTGGGCCACCTCGGCGGCGGCCGAGGCCAGCTTGTTGGCCTGACCGGCGGAGTCTGCGCTGTTGCGCACGGTGCTGGTCAGCTCCTCCATCGAGCTGGCGGTCTGCTGCAGGCTGCTGGCGGTCTGCTCGGTGCGGGCGCTGAGATCGTGGTTGCCCACGGCGATCTGGGCGCTGGCGGTGGAGATGCTGTCCACCACGCCGCGCACCTCGTGCAGCGAGGCCTGCAGCGCATCGCGCATGGTGTCGATGGCGCGCAGCAGGCGGCCGGTCTCGTCATTGCCCTGATGCTGGCTGGCCGCGCCGGTCAAGTTCAGCTCTGCGATGGCCTGCGCAGCGATCTCGGCATCGGCCAGCGGCTGGGTGATGCTGCGTGTCAGGCGCCAGGCCAGGAAGCTGCCCAGCAGCACCGACAGCACGCTTACGATGATGAGCAGGTTGCTGGTCTGTGCACGCATGTCCAGTATGCGTTGGGCGGCGTCATCGAACTGCTTGCGCTGCAGCTCGACCATCTGCTGGACCGAGCCGGTGTAGTCACGGGCGGTCGGTTCGAAGCGCTCGCTGAAGACCTTGGTGGCGGCCTCGGCATCACCGGCCTTCTTCAGCTTGCCGATCTCATCGCGGGCGGCGAGATAGGTCTTGCGCAGCTCGCCGACCTTGTCGAACAGGGTCCGTTCCGCCGGCGTGTCGATATGCGTCTCTATCATCTTCTGCAGCTCGGTCGTGTCCTTGACGGCTGCGGCGGTGAAGGGCGCAAAGTATTCGATCAGGGCGGTGTCGCTGCTCTTGGCGATGGCCGAGGCGCGCTGCACGCCCGAGGTGGTGTGGCGCAGCCAGTCGGTTGCGGCGCGCTCGACCTTCAGATTGTCCTTGACCATGGTGTCCAGCTCGCTGCCCAGCGAGCGCAGCTTGACGATGGCATACAGGCTGCTGGCCAGGCTCAGGGCCAGAATGGCGCCCAGCACCAGGGTCAGGCGCTTGCCGATAGAGAATCCGTTCAAAAACATGATGTTGCTCCGAGGAAGGAACCCGTAACCGCACCAGGGGAGGCGGGCAGGATACCTATATGCTGTCAATATATGAGTGTGACTGGCCTGCCTTTGTTCTGCTGGGCAAAGTAGCGGAAATACGGCCGCTTTTCGCCGGGTTCTTGTCCAAAATGGCAGCCTCCGGCTGCTGGTTCGCCCTGTTGCTGGCGCTATCGCCTCTTGCCGCGAACGCCCTGGCCTCGGTCCGCGACCAGGAGATCGCCGAATGCCGGGCTGGCGAGATTTCGACCTGGGGCGATGGCCGCGACCGGCCGGCCCTGGCCTCGCCCTTGGTCTTCGTCTATCAGCACCGCGGTGCGCCTGCCTGGTTCAGTGAGGCGGAGGTGCTGGCCCGGGTGAAACAGGCGGCGGTCGCATGGTCGCAATGCGGTGTGCCCAGTCAGGTGCTGGTTGGCGACTCGGTGGCACCCGCTGGCGCGGTGTATGTGCAATGGAGCGATCAGGGCAGCGTCGGCAACTTCGGCCTGGCTAATCTGGGTCAACGCAGCCTGTCGCTGGGGCCGGCGGCGTTTGCGCTGCTGCACCAGCGCAACCCGGCCCATGACGCCCGCCAGACTTTGCAGATGGTGATCTCGCACGAGATGGGCCATCTCTACGGCTTGATGGCCCACTCACGCCGCTGCGTCGACGTGACCTCCTACTACCACGATGGCAAGGGGCAGCAGTGCTATGTGCGCGACGAGCGTGCGCGCAAGACCGTGCTTGAGTACCGGGCGACCCTGCCCACCGCCTGCGACATCCAGCGCTGCCGCATGGCCAATGGCCTGCTCAAGTGAGCGGTGAGGCCAACGCCAGCGTCAGCTCGGCCATCGAGTTCAGCACCCGGCCTGCACCCACAGCGCGCAGTGCCTCCGCGCCGGCGAGCGGCGCATAGCCGAACACCCGCGCCCCGGCAGCCACGCCGGCCCTCACGCCGGTGACCGAGTCCTCGACCACCGCGCAGCGCTCCGGCGCGACCCCCAGGCCTTCGGCTGCGGCCAGATAGACGTCGGGCCACGGCTTGTTGCGGGCCACCTCGTGCCCGCTGAAGATGTGGCCTGCGAAGAAGGGCGCCAGGCCGGTGCGGGCCAGCTGCAGCTCGATCTTCACACGGTCGGCGCCCGAGGCGCAGGCCATGCGCAGGCCTCGGGACTGCAGGGCGACCAGTGCCTCGTGGATATGGGGCACGGCACGCACATGGCGGTCCAGCTGCACATCGCGCAGCGCGCGGAATTGGGCCATCCAGACCTCGTCCACGACATCGCCGGTGCGTTCGGCAATCAGCTCGGCCAGGTCCTTCAAGGCCTTGCCATGGAGCAGGCTCAGGCAGTCGGCCAGGGTCATGGCCCAGCCGCGGGCGGCCAGCCGGTCGCGCATCACGGCGGCCGAGATGGACTCGCTGTCCACCAGCACGCCATCGCAGTCGAACAGCACCGCATCAAACATCTGCATCGGGCCTCCCCGGCACGCCAGCGAGGCGCTAAGATTCAGGAAATCAACTGAAACTGGTTTCAGCTGAAGCCCTCAACTGTACCGGATGCCGGTCCCACGCTCCATGCCCAGACGCTCTGACGAGATGCACGATTCGACGCCAGGCGCTACGGCCAGCCGCAGCACAATCGCCGATGTCGCGCGTGTGGCGGGGGTGTCCAAGGCCACCGTGTCGCGCTTCCTGAACCGCCGCGACGAACTGCTGACGCGCGATATCGCGGCCCGTGTCGAGGCGGCGATTGCCGAGCTGGGCTACAGCCCCAGCCCGATGGCGCAGGCCTTGAAGCGCGGGCGCACGCGGCTGATCGGCCTGGTCGTGGCCGATGTGACGAATCCGTTCTCGGTGGCCGTGCTGCGTGGCGCCGAACAGGCCTGCCAGGAGGCCGGCTATCTGGTCATGCTGTTCAATCTGGGCAACCAGGCGGCACGTGAGCTGGAGGCCATCGAGGCCCTGTCGTCCTACCAGGTCGAGGGCTTCATCCTCAACACCCTTGGCAGCGATCCGGCGGCGCTGGCTGCGGCCACTCGGCTGGGCAAGCCGGTGGTGCTGGTCGACCGGCGCCACGCCGGCATGCAGTCCGATTTCGTCTCGCTGGACAATGCCGGCGCGGTGCAGCTAGCTGCAGGCCATCTGGCGGATCAAGGCCATGGAGAGTTGCTGTTCATCTCTGAGCCGACCGCGGGGGTCAGTTCTCGCCAGGAGCGGGCGCATGCCTTCCAGGCCTTTCTGGCCGCCCATGCCGGCAGTGACGGGCAGCTGCAGGGCAGCCTGTTCGAGTGCGATGAGCAGCATTCGCAGGCGCTCGACATGGCCCTGCTGGCGGCACGGCAGCGTGCCGGTGCCAGGCGCCTGGGCGTGCTGGCAAGCAACGCCGTGGTCACGCTGAGAGTGGCCGCGGCACTGGCTCGGCTGGGCTGGCATTTCGGCGAGGAGCTGGGTTTTGTCGGCTTCGACGAGACCGAATGGGCGCCCCATGTCGGCCCGGGCCTGAGCGCCATCGCCCAGCCCACCGGCGACCTCGGCCGCATCGCCGCGCGCTGCCTGCTGGAGCGGCTGCAGGGCCATCAATTGCCGCCTCGCCAGACGCTGTTGCCGGGCCGGCTGATCGTCCGCGGCTCATCCCGCAAGGTCTGAAAAGATTCCTTGAAAACTACGTGTAATCCCTGATTTCTAACTGAAACCGGTTTCATAAACTGTGGTCATGGTGGTGCAAAGCCTGCATGCCACCTCAAAGCGGAACGCTGCCTCGCAGCGATCCCGCGCAGAACAGAGACAAGCGTGAACTACGACTTTCAGTTCGGTGCCGTCTTCGCCGCCTGGCCCCTGCTGCTTCAGGGCACCTGGACGACGATAGAGCTGTCCTTCCTGGCCATGGTGCTGGGCTTGGGGGTGGCGATCGCCTGCGCCTGGGGCAAGACGGCCGGGTCGGCGCCGTTGCGCTTTGCGATCAATGCCTATATCGAGCTGATACGCAACACGCCGTTCCTGGTGCAGCTGTTCTTCTTCTTTTTCGCGCTGCCGGCTTTGGGCCTGCGTTGGAGCGCACACACGGCGGCGCTCACCGCGATGGTGGTGAACCTCGGCGCCTACGCCACCGAGATCATCCGCGCCGGCATCGAATCGATCCCCAAGGGCCAGATCGAGGCCGGCCTGGCGCTGAGCCTGAAGCGTCACGAGATCTTCCGCTTCGTCATCCTGAAGCCGGCGCTGAAGGCCATCTACCCGGCGCTGACCAGCCAATTCATTTTGCTGATGCTGAGCTCCAGCGTGGTCTCGGTGATCTCGGCCGATGACCTGACCTCGGTGGCGGCCAATCTGCAGTCGCAGACCTTCCGCAGCTTCGAGATCTACATCGTCGTGGCGGTCATCTATCTGGCCTTGGCGATGGGCTTCTCGGCGCTATTCCGCCAGATCTACCGCCGCACGCTCAACTACCCGGATCGCCGCTGATCATGCGTACCTTCGGATTTGCCGAGTTCTGGTTCATCGTCGAGGCCGCGCGCTGGACCATCGCGCTGTCGCTGATCGCCTTTGCCGGCGGCGCCATCGGCGGCCTGCTGGTGGCGCTGGGCCGTACCGCGCAAAGCCTGTGGGCGCAGCGCGCGGCGGGGGCCTTCATCCAGATCTTCCAGGGCACACCGCTGCTGCTGCAGCTGTTCCTGATCTTCTTCGGCGCGCCTGTCATCGGCCTGGACATCAACCCCTGGGTGGCGGCCGGTGCGGCCCTGGTGCTCAACAGCAGCGCCTTCCTGGGCGAGATCTGGCGCGGCTGCATACAGGCCATACCGCGCGGCCAGTGGGAGGCGGCCGAGGCGCTGAGCCTCAGCTATGTGGCGCGCATGCGTGACGTGATATTGCCGCAGGCCTTCAAGATCGCGCTGCCGCCCACCGTCGGCTATATGGTGCAGATCATCAAGGGCACCTCGCTGGCCGCCATCATCGGCTTCACCGAGATCACCCGCGCCGGGCAGATCATCAACAACGCCACCTTCCAGCCGCTGCTGGTGTTCAGCGTTGTGGCGGCCATCTACTTCGTGCTGTGCTGGCCGCTGTCGCTGCTGGCCGCGCGCATGGAGCGGCGCCAGGCCAGAGCACTGGCACGCTGAGATTCACCTTCCCATTTCGCCCTATGCAAACCGGAGACAAACCCATGAACACATTCAAACCCCGTCGCCTGCTGATCGCCACCCTGGCCGCTTTGAGCCTGGGAGGCTTCGCCTTGCAGGCCACCGCGCAATCGTTGGCCGACATCAAGAAAAAGGGCGAGCTGACCGTGGGCATGCTGGTGGACTTTCCGCCCTACGGCACGCTCAGCAGCGCCAACCAGCCCGACGGCTATGACGCCGACGTGGCCAAGCTGCTGGCCAAGGAACTGGGCGTGAAGGTCACTATCGTGCCGGTCACCGGCCCGAACCGCATTCCCTTCCTGCTGACCAACAAGGTCGATCTGCTGGTGGCCTCGCTGGCCGTGACGCCCGAGCGCGCCAAGCAGGTGCAGTTCTCCAAGCCCTATGCCGCGGCCACCATCGTCGTCTATGGCAGCACCAAGGCGGCGATCAAGTCGGCCGCCGATCTGAAGGCCTTCCGCATCGGCGTGGCCCGCGCCAGCACGCAGGACATCTCGCTGACCGCCGCCGCCCCGGCCGGCACCGAGATCCGCCGCTTTGATGACGACGCTTCTGCGATGCAGGCGCTGATGTCGGGCCAGGTCGATGCGATCGGCTGCTCGACCACGGTGGCCGCCCAGATCGCGCAGCGCGCCGGCAATGCCTTCGAGAACAAGTTCGTGCTGCGCCAGCAGCAGATGGCCGTAGCCATGCGCCCGGGCCAGGAAGAGCTGCTGAAGACGGTGGACGCCTTCATCGACAAGAACCGCGCCGGCGAGCTGAACACGCTCTACAAGAAGTGGCTGGGCACCGACTTCCCGGCGATGACGGCCAACTGAGCAAGAAGCAGCCATGAGCACCGAGCCCATCATCCGCATCGAAGGCGTCAACAAGTGGTACGGCCAGTTCCAGGTGTTGACCGACATCAATCTGGACGTCGCCCCGGGTGAGCGCATCGTCGTCTGCGGGCCATCGGGCTCGGGCAAGTCCACGCTTATTCGCTGCATCAACCGGCTGGAGGTGGTGCAGCAGGGCCGCATCACCGTCGATGGCATTGCGCTGACCGACGGCGGCAAGGCCGGAGCCAAGCAGGTGGACGCCGTGCGCCAAGAAGTGGGCATGGTGTTCCAGCAGTTCAATCTGTTCCCGCACATGACGGTGCTGCAGAACTGCACCTTGGCGCCCATGCGCTCGCGCGGCCTCTCGCAAGCCGAGGCGGAAGAGATCGCGATGAAGTACCTGAAGCGCGTGCGCATTCCCGAGCAGGCGCTGAAGTACCCCAGCCAGCTCAGCGGCGGCCAGCAGCAGCGCGTGGCGATCGCCCGAGCACTGTGCATGACGCCCAAGATCATGCTGTTCGACGAGCCCACCTCGGCGCTGGATCCCGAGATGGTCAAGGAGGTGCTGGACACGATGATCACCCTGGCCGAGGACGGCATGACCATGCTGTGCGTCACCCACGAGATGGGCTTTGCGCGCAGCGTCGCCGACCGCGTGATCTTCATGGCCGATGGTCGCATCATCGAGCAGGCGCCGCCGCAGGAATTCTTCGCGGCACCCAAGCACGAAAAGACACGTCAGTTCCTGGGGCAGATCCTCAGCTCGGCGCACGCATGAGCGAGGGGCAAGCACCGCTGCTGATCTCGCTGTCGTCGTTCGGTGCCAGCGAGGTCCTGATGCGCGGCCAGTTGCACTACACGCGGCTGGCGCAGGCGGCCGGTGCCGACGGCGTCGAGGTGCGCGGCGAGTTGCTGGTCGATGCGGCGGCCGAACTGCCGGCGCTGGCCGAGACGGGCCTGGTGGCCGTCTATTCCAGCCCCGATGGGCTGTGGGCCGCCGACGGCGGGCTGGATGTCGAGGCGCTGGAGCTTGGCCTGCGTCGCGCCACGGCGCTGCGCGCGCCGCGGCTGAAGATGGCCATCGGCGGCTTCGGGCACGGCACGCTGGGCAGCCTGGCCGCGCTGCGCGAGCGTTTGGCTCAAAGCCCTGTCGAGCTGGTGATCGAGAATGACCAGACGCCGGCTGCCGGCACGCTGACGGCGTTGCAACGTTTCTTCACGGCCGCCGATGCCGCAGGCCTTGGCCTGGGCATGACCTTCGATATGGGCAACTGGCACTGGATGGGCGAGTGCGCCCGGCAGGCCGCCGAGACTCTTGCCCCGCGCGTGTGCTATGTGCATTGCAAGGGCGTGCAGCGTCAGCGCGAGCGCTGGATTGCCGTGCCCATCGCCGACTCGGCCGCGCCCTGGCGCGCCGTGCTGCGCGCGATGCCCGCCGGTCTGCCCTGGGCGATCGAATATCCGCTGCAGGGCGATGACCTGGTGGCGGCCACCCACAACGAACTGGCCCTGCTGAGGGCCGCGAGATTGCAAGCATGAGCGCAAGTCTGGATGTCGTGACCTTCGGCGAGGCGATGATGATGCTGGTGGCCGACCGGCCCGGCCCGCTGGAACTGTCCGAGGCCTTTCACAAGCGCACCGCCGGCGCCGAGACCAATGTGGCCATAGGCCTGGCTCGGCTGGGCCTGAAGGTCGGCTGGGCCAGCCGCCTGGGCGCCGATTCGATGGCGCGCTATCTGCTGAATGCGATGCAGGGTGAGGGCATCGACTGCTCGCATGTCGTCTGCGACCCGGCCCAGCGCACCGGCTTCCTGATCAAGGGCCGCGTCACCGATGGCAGCGATCCACCGATCGAGTACCACCGCAAGGGCTCGGCCGCCAGCCTGCTGGGCCCCGACGACATTGACACGCCCTGGCTCACCTCGGCCCGCCATCTGCATGCCACCGGCGTGTTCCCGGCGCTGAATGCCAACACCTATGCCGCCGCCGAGCGCACGCTGCAATTGATGCGCGCAGCCGGCCGCACGATCTCCTTCGACCCCAATCTGCGGCCGACCCTGTGGCCCAGCACCGAACGCATGCGCGAGGGCATCAACGCCTTGGCCGCGCAGGCCGACTGGGTGCTGCCGGGCGTCGAGGAGGGCAAGATACTGATGGGCTCGGACGATCCCGTGGCGATCGCCCGCTTCTACCGCGACCTGGGCGCCAAGCTGGTGGTGGTGAAGCTCGGCCCCGACGGCGCCTATTACGACAGCGACTCCACCGGCACTGGTCATGTGGCCGGCTTCCCGGTGGCGCAGGTGATTGACACTGTCGGCGCAGGTGATGGCTTCGCGGTTGGTGTGATCAGCGCCTTGCTGGCCGGGCGCGGTGTGCCCGAGGCGGTGAAGCGGGGTTGCTGGATAGGCGCCCGCGCCGTGCAGGTGCTGGGCGATACCGAGGGCCTGCCGACGCGGGCCGAGTTGGAGGCCGCCGGGCTATGAGTCGCGTCCTGGTCTATCGCGAACTGCCGGCCGATCAGCTGGCGCGTTTGCAAGCCGGTCATGAAGTCACGGTCGCCGATCCGCGCCAGCCCGATCAGCGCGCCGCCTTCGATGCGGCCCTGCCGCGGGCAGAGGGCCTGATCGGCTCCAGCTTCAGGATCGATATCGCCGGCGCATCGCGGCTGAAGGTGATCTCCAGCATTTCGGTCGGTGTGGACAACTACGACCTGGCCGACCTGAAGGCGCGCGGCATCATGCTGTGCCACACGCCCGGCGTACTGACCGAGACCACCGCCGACACCATCTTCGCGCTGATCATGGCCAGCAGCCGCCGCCTGGTCGAGCTGGCCCTGCATGTGCGCGAGGGCCGCTGGACCCGCAACCTCACCGACGAGCTGTTCGGCTGGGACGTGCATGGCAAGACGCTGGGCATTCTGGGCTTCGGCCGCATCGGCCAGGCCGTGGCACGCCGTGGCGCTTTTGGCTTTGGCATGCCGGTGCGCTACTACAGCCGCCGGCCTGTCGACGCGCCGGGCCTGGAAGGCAGGGTCACGCACGGCAGTCTCGACGAGGTGCTGGCCGGCTCGGACATCATCGCCGTGACGCTGCCGCTGTCGGACGAAACAAGGGGCCTTATCGGCGCTGCTCAGTTCGCGCTGATGAAGCCGGGCGCCATCTTCGTCAACGGCGCACGCGGCGCCATCGTGCAGGAAGAGGCTCTGCTGCAGGCACTGGACAGCGGCCATCTGCGCGCCGCCGGCCTCGATGTGTTCGCTACTGAACCGCTGTCGCAGGACTCGCCGCTGCGCAACCATCCCTTGGTCACACCGCTGCCCCACATCGGCTCGGCCACGCACGAGACGCGCCATCGAATGGCCGTGTTGGCCACCGACAATCTGCTGGCGGCATTGGCCGGCGGGGTGCCGCCGGCCGTCTATCCGCTTTAGTCGAGCTCAGTCGAGCTTCGCGCCCGAGGCCTTGACGACCTTCTCGTACTTGCCCAGCTCGGCCTTGACGAAGGCGGCGAACTGCTCCGGCGTGTCGCCGGCCGGCTCGGCCATCAGCACCGCCATGCGGGTGCGTACCTCGGGGCTGGCGAGCGCGTCGGTGAAGGCCTTGTTGAGCTTGCGCGTCACATCGGCGGGCAGCTTGGCCGGGCCGAACAGGCCGAACCATGTGTTGACGTCGAATTGGCCCAGGCCCAGCGCCTTGCCGCCCTCGGCGATGGTGGGCAACTCGGGCAGGGCTGTTGCGCGGGCGGCAGTGGTCACGGCCAGGGCCTTCAGCTTGCCGGCCTTGATATTGGCCGAGGCGCTGGCCAGATTGTCGAAGTTCAGGTCCACCTGACCGGAGACCAGGGCCAGCTGGGCCGGGTTGCCGCCGGCATAGGGGATGTGAACCATGAACACGCCGGCCTGGGCCTTGAACATCTCGCCGGCCAGATGGCCCGCGCTGCCGTTGCCGCCCGAGCCGTAGTTCAGCTTGCCGGGATTCTTCTTGGCATAGGCAATCAGGTCGGCGACGGTGTTGATGCCGAGTTTCTGCGCCGTCTCCGCATGCATCACCAGCACATTGGGCACCTTGGCGACCAGGGTGATGGGCGTGAAGTCCTTGATCGGGTCGTAGGGGATCTTGCTGTACAGCCAGGGGTTGATCGCATGGGTGGCGACCGCGCCCATGACGATGGTCTGGCCATCGGGAGCGGCCTTGGCCACCGCATCGGCGCCGAGATTGCCGCCGGCACCGGCCCTGTTCTCGACGATCACCGTGCCCAGGCTGTCCTTCACGCGCTCGGCCAACGAGCGGGCGATGATGTCCAGCGGGCCGCCGGGCGCGTAGGGGACGATCAGGCGTATCGGTCGGTTGGCCTGGGCCATGGCCGTGCCGCAGAGTGTGAGTGAGGCCAGCGCCAGGGTGAGGGTGCGGCGGACGAGGGAGAAGGAGGGCTTGTTCATGCCCTCAAGCGTAGCAGCCCATGGGGGCACCATGGGCTGCGGGCATCAAGCACTGCGCGCAGTACGCGCAGGCCTTTGGTCAGACGGCCGGGCGCACCAGCTTGGACCGCGCCCAGGCATCGGCCACGCGTGCCGGCGTGCCGCCGCTGCTCAGCGCCACGCGCTCCAGCAATTCGGCCACCCGCTCGGCGATCTTGGTCACCTCGACCATCACGGCCGTCTCTTCACCCTCGTTGCGGTACTCGCGGGCCACGCTGATGATGCCGCCGGCATTGACCAGGTAGTCGGGCAGGTACATCACACCGCGGGCGTGCAGCGCGTCGCCGTCCTGCACGGTGGCCAGCTGGTTGTTGGCGGCACCGGCGATCAGGCGGGCACGCACCTGGGGCACGGTCTGCGCATTGAGCACGGCGCCCAGTGCGCAGGGGGCCAGAACGTCGACGTCGGCCGACAGGATCTCGTTGATGCCCACGGCGGTGGCGCCGAATTTCTCTTGCGCGCGGGTGACCTTGGCGGCGTCCACGTCGGCGACGACCAGCTTGGCGCCGGCCATGTGCAGGAACTCGGCCAGATGCCAGCCCACCGCACCGAGGCCCTGCAGGGCCACGCGCACGCCGGCCAGCGATTCGCGCTTCAGATGGAGCTTGACGCCCGCCTCGATGCTGACGAACACGCCCCAGGCGGTCTTGGGCGAGGGGTCGCCACCGAAAGCGCCGTCACGCGGGATACCGCTGACGAAGGGGGTGTTCTGCTGCACCACGCGCATGTCGGCGGTGGTCGTGCCCACGTCTTCTGCGGTGATGTAGGCGCCGTTCAGCGACTGCACTGCGCGGCCGAAGGCGGCGAACAGCGCGGCGCGGTCGAAGTCACCGGCGGGCTTCAATATCACCGCCTTGCCGCCACCGAAGGGCAGATCGGCCAGGGCGTTCTTCAGGCTCATGCCCTGGGCCAGTCGCAGCGCGTCGGTCAGCGCGGCCTGGTCATCGCCGTAGGTCCAGAAGCGGCAGCCGCCGAAGGCCGGGCCACGGGCGGTGCTGTGCACGGCCAGGATGGTCTTAAGGCCGGTGGCCTCGTCGCTGGCCAGCAGCACGCGCTCATGGGCGGGCTGGTCGGGCAGGCCGAAAAGGGAAGAGGAGGAGAGTTCGGCGGGGGCGTCTTTGAGGGCCCGGGCCAGATCGGTGATGGCGTTCATGGTGCTCGCACTTGTGATGTGAGGAATCAAGGCATCAGCGGAGTGCGGATGCCGGCGTTGCGGGGCTTATGGCCCCGGCGCGCAAGTGTAAGTGCGGGTGCAGCGGCTCCGGCCTGCCGCTGCGGCATGAGCCCATGCCGTTCGCGTATTGCTGCATTGCTTTCGTAGCCCGGATGAAATCCGGGACCCCGGATTGCATCCGGGCTACGGCCCCTGAAATCCCTCGGCGCGCAAGGTCACGACCAGCGTGTCCCGATAGCCAAGCTCAGCGGCCGGCTGTATCGGCGTGGTCTCATGGATCACGCGCTCGTCGTCCAGCAGCAGCAGGGTCCAGGGCCGGCTCATCGTGAAGCGCTGGCCGTTGGGCCCCTGGGCCTCGAATACGCGCGACTCGCCGCCCTTGATGCCCTGGCGGGCGACCATGAAGACCGCCACCAGATCGACGCCATCGCGGTGCGCGCCCTCGGGCGTGGGCCGGCCTATGCCGTCGGTGGTGTCGATGCGGAACTGGTGGGCCTCTATGAACCAGGGCCGCGCGCCCTTCAGCCTGGAGGCCACGCCGGCCAGGCCCTGCATCAGCTGCGTCCAGGCCGGGTGCGCCACCGCGGCGGTATCCATCGGTTCGAACCAGCGCTCGATGCCACCGTGCAGCGCGTTGTAGTCCAGCGGCTGCCAGTGCGCGCGGTGGGGCATCAGCGTCAGCTTGGAGCCGTCGGCAACAAAACAGCTGTGCCGGCGAAAGCGGTAGCGGCCGCCGTCACGCAGATAGCCGTCCGGCGGCAGGTCGTTCCAGAACGGCGCCAGCGCGTCGAGCTCGGCCGCCGTGCAGCCAAATACCTGTTGCACCGTCTCGGGCGCAATCACCGTGTGGCCCAGCCCGCGCAGCTGGACGTCGAACTGATCGGCGGCGACAAAGGGCGGCTCGAACATCATGATGAGGCCCCCTATTCGTCGCCGTGCTTGTCCGCTTCAGACGTGAACGAGTCCGCATAGAACTCGTCCTCGGGCAGGCCGGCCTTGGCAATGAAGTCGCGCTGCGCCGACTCGACCATGATGGGCGCGCCGCAGGCATAGACCTGGTGGCCCGACAGATCAGGGAAGTCGGCCAGCACCGACTGGTGGACAAAGCCGGTGCGACCCGTCCAGCCATCTTCCGGCTTGGGCTCGGACAACACCGGCTCGTAGCGCAGGTTCGGCATCGCGGCCGCGGCCTGCAGCGCCCAGTCGTGCATATACAGATCGGCCTTGCTGCGGCAGCCCCAGTACAGCACCGCGGGGCGCGTCATGCCCAGATGCTGCATGCGCTCGACCAGCGCCTTGATCGGTGCAAAGCCGGTGCCGCTGGCCAACAGAATCATCGGCTTGTCGCTGTCCTCGCGCAGGAAGAAACTGCCGTAGGGGCCTTCCATGCGCATGATGTCTTTCTCTTTTAGCGCGCTGAACACATGGTCGGTGAACTTGCCGCCGGGCATATGGCGGATGTGCAGCTCGATCGCCGCCGGGTTGCCCAGCAGATGCGGCGCATTGGCCATGCTGTAGCTGCGGCGGCTGCCGTCGCGCAGGATGAATTCCACATACTGGCCCGCGTGGTACTGAAAGTTCTGCGTTGCCGGCAACTGCATCCTGATCACGGCCACATCGGGGGCCGGGCGCTCGATGGTCATCACGCGGCTGGGCAGCTTGAGGATGGCGAACTCGCCGGCGCCGGGCACCGAGCGGGCCTCGACCACGCAGTCGGTCTGCGGCGTGGCGCAGCAGGGCAGGATCATGCCGGCGGCCTCCTCGGCCTCGGACAGGGCCTTGTGCTGATGCGCACCATGGATCACGCGGCCCTCCAGCAACTTGCTCTTGCAGGTGCCACAGGCGCCGTCCTTGCAGCCATAGGGCATGCCGATGCCGGCGCGGATGGCGGCGCTGAGCATGGTCTCGTCGCGCTCGACGGCGAAGCTTCGATTGGCGGGCTGGACGGTGACGTTGAGATTCATGGTGGGCGGGTTCGGTACGCGAGAGAAGACAAGGCCCCGTGCTCGCGCAAGCACGGGGCCGTAAACTGAGGCGCCATTTTGCCTGAGGTGCCTGCTTGTCGATGTCATGCATATCCCCACAGTCCGCCCGCCAGAAGCGGCCGACCCTTTTGATCATCGGCTGCGGCGATGTGGGCCTGCGCGTGCTGAAACTGCTGACCGGCCGCTGGCGTGTGCTGGCGCTGACCTCGAATGCCTCGCGCGTGAACGAGCTGCGCAGCGCCGGTGCGGTGCCCTTGCTGGGCAATCTTGACGAGCCACTCAGCCTGGGCCGCCTGGCCGGTCTGGCCGATCATGTGCTGCACCTGGCCCCGCCGCAGGGCGAGGGCGATCAGGACCTGCGCACGGTGGCCCTGCTGCATGCGCTGGCGCGCAAGGGCAGGGTGCGGCGCCTGGTCTATGCCAGCACCACCGGGGTCTATGGCAATTGCGATGGCGCGCAGTTCGACGAGACGCGCACGGTGGCGCCGGCCACGGCGCGGGCCAAGCGCCGCGTCGATGCCGAGGCGCGGCTGCGCTGGTATGGCGCGCAGTTTGATGTCAGGGTCAGCCTGCTGCGCATCCCGGGCATCTATGCCGGTGACCGCGCGGGCGGCCACCCGCGCGAGCGGCTGCAGCGCGCTGCGCCGGTGCTGCGGCGCGAGGACGATGTCTATACCAATCACATCCATGCCGATGACCTGGCGCGGGCCTGCGTGGCGGCGCTGAGCCGGGGCCTGCCGCAGCGGGTCGTCCATGTCTGCGACGACAGCCAGCTGCTGATGGGCGACTACTTCGACCTGGCCGCCGATCTGTGTGGCCTGAGCCGGCCACCGCGCATCAGCCGGGCCGAGGCCGCGCAGCTGATGTCGCCGATGCAATTGAGCTTTATGGGCGAGTCACGCCGCTTGCTGAACGGCCGCCTGAAGCGCGAGCTGCGATTGAAGCTGCGCTATCCGCAGGCCGAGCAGGGGCTGCTGGCCTGAAGAGGATTCAGCGCCGGCGCGTGCGCCCGCCGCTGCGCCAGTAGCGAATCAGCAGATAGGCGCCCAGCATGCCGCCCAGATGCGCGAAGTGGGCAATGCCGGTGCTGCCGAAGATGCCCATCAGCAGCTCCAGCCCACCGAAGATGGCCACAAAGTATTTGGCCTTCATCGGAATCGGCGGGAACAGCGGCATGATGATGCGGTCGGGGAACAGCATGCCAAAGGACAGCAGCAGGCCGAACAGCGCGCCCGAGGCGCCCACGGTCGGTGCGCCCGAGCCGATCAGGAAGGTGAACACCAGCTGGACCAGGGCCGCCGACAGGATGCTGGCGCCCAGCATCTGCAGATAGCGCTTCTGGCCCCACAGCCGCTCCAGCTCCGAGCCGAACATCCACAGACCCAGCATATTGAAGAACAGGTGCCAGGTGTCGCCATGCAGGAAGGCATAGGTGAACAGCTGCCAGGGGAAGAAGTTGCCGGTCATCAGCGGCCACAGCTCGAACCAGCCGGCGAGACCGAAGGGCAGCAGCTTGAACAGGCAGAACAGGCCGACGCAGATCAGCATCAAGGCCTTGGTCACAGGGGGCAAATGGGGCATGGATCTCGACTCGGTTGGGGCCGCTTCGGGCCACCGAGCAGCGAACGCTGAGTGTATGCGGTGAATTGATGGCGACGAGAACTCGTCGGCCTGCTCACGCAGCAGCAGGCTTGCATCGCGCTGTCTGGTGCCCGGGGCCGGACTCGAACCGGCACACCTTGCGGCGGGGGATTTTGAGTCCCCTGCGTCTACCGATTTCGCCACCCGGGCCAGGGCGCGAAGCAGTGCGCTACGTGAGCCGCGGATTATGCCATGCAAAAAGCCCTGCACCGGCCGCGCCATGTGCCGGGCCGGCAGCGGGCTGGCCATGGGGCTGCCACAATGCGAGCAGGAGACCCGCATGACCGCTACAAAGTACCTCACGCTCGAGGATGTGATCGGCAACACGCCGCTGGTGCAACTGATGCGCACGCCCGGTGCCGACAATGCCCGCCGTGGCAATGTGATTCTGGCCAAGCTGGAGGGCAACAACCCCGCCGGTTCGGTCAAGGACAGGCCGGCCATCAGCATGATCCGCCGCGCCGAGGAGCGTGGCGACATCAAGCCGGGTGACACCCTGATCGAGGCGACCTCGGGCAACACCGGCATCGCCCTGGCCATGGCTGCCGCGATCCGTGGCTACCGCATGGTGCTGATCATGCCGGAGGACCTGTCGATCGAGCGGGCCCAGACGATGAAGGCCTTCGGCGCCGAGCTGATACTGACGCCGCGTTCGGGTGGCATGGAATACGCCCGCGACCTGGCCGAGAAGATGCAGAACGACGGCAAGGGCCGGGTGCTGGACCAGTTCGCCAATGCCGACAACCCGCGCATCCACTACGAGACCACCGGCCCCGAGATCTGGCGCGACACCGGCGGCCGCATCACCCACTTCGTCAGTGCCATGGGCACCACCGGCACCATCACCGGCACCTCGCAATACCTGAAGGAGCAGAACCCCGGCGTGCGCATCGTCGGCGCCCAGCCGATGGAAGGCTCGCGCATCCCCGGCATACGCAAATGGCCCGAGGCCTATCTGCCCAAGATCTACAAGCCATCGGCGGTCGATGAAATGGTCTACGTCAGCCAGAAAGATGCCGAGGACATGGCGCGCCGCCTGGCCCGCGAGGAAGGCCTGTTCGGTGGCATCTCGGCCGCAGGCGCCTGCTGGGTGGCATTGCAGATTGCGCGTCACGTCGAGAACGCGACCATCGTGTTCGTGGTCTGCGACCGGGGCGATCGCTATCTGTCGACCGGCGTGTTCCCCGCATGAGTGGCTTCAAGTTCTGCCCGCAGTGCGCCACCGAGCTGGCGCTGATCACGCTGGATGAAGACGGCGGGCCCACCGAGCGGCTGCGTTGCACCGCCTGCGACTTCACCCACTGGAACAACCCGACGCCGGTGCTGGCCGCCATCGTCCAGTGCATGGACAGGGAGGGTCAGGTTTTGCTGGCACGCAACGCGGCCTGGCCGGGCCGCAACTTCGCGCTGATCACCGGTTTCATGGAGGCGGGCGAGACGCCCGAGCAGGGCATAGCCCGCGAGGTCAAGGAAGAGACTTCGCTGGATGCCGGCGCGATCACGCTGATAGGTGTCTACGACTTCCAGCGCATGAACCAGGTCATCATTGCCTACCACGTCGAGGCCACCGGGGAGATTGCGCTGTCGCCCGAGCTGGCCGAGTACAAGCTGTTCACGCCGGACAAGGTGCTGTGCTGGCCCAGCAGCACCGGCCTGGCGCTGGCCAAATGGGTGGCGTCGCTGGGGTATGAGCCGCAGTGGCGTGAACTGGCCAAGCTTTAGAATCGCACCAAGCTACCCGAGACCCCCAATGGACGCCAATAAAGAACTCGACACCCGCGGACTGAACTGCCCGCTGCCCATCCTGAAAGCCAAGAAGGCCCTGGCCGAGATGGAGTCAGGCCAGTTGCTGAAGGTGGTGGCGACCGATCCCGGCTCTATGCGCGACTTCCAGGCCTTTGCCCGCCAGACCGGCAATGAGCTGGTCGAGCAGAAGGCCCAGGCCGACGAATTCATCCATGTGCTGCGGCGCCGCTGAAGCGCGCTGAACGACAAAAAAGGCCGTGCAGTGCACGGCCTTTTTGCTGGGCTTTGAATTCCTAGATTTCCACGCCCCGCAGATACTCACGAAAACCCGCGCCCAGCTCCGGGTGGGCCAGGGCGAGCTCAACATTGGCTTCCAGAAAGCCTTCCTTGCTGCCGCAGTCGTAGCGCTTGCCTTCGTAGCTGTAGGCAAACACCTTTTCGCGGCGCAGCAGGCCGGCAATGCCGTCGGTCAGCTGGATCTCACCGCCGACGCCTCGCGGCTGGTTGGCGATTTCATGGAAGACCCCGGGGGTCAGGATGTAGCGGCCGGCCACACCCAGCCGTGAGGGAGCCACGGCGGGGTCGGGCTTCTCGACAATCCGGCTGACGTCCATCAATCGGTCGTTGATCGGCGTGCCGGCGACGATGCCGTAGCGGCGTGTGTGCTCGGCCGGCACTTCCTGCACCGCAAGTATCGACACCCGCCATTCCGCGAATTGCTCGACCATCTGCTTGAGCACCGGCGGGTTGCCGACCATCAGGTCATCGGCCAGCAGCACGGCAAAGGGCTCCTTGCCGACCAGGCGCTCGGCGCAGAGCACCGCGTGGCCCAGGCCCAGCGCGCGAGGCTGGCGCACATAGACGCACTCCATGTCATCGGGCTTGACACCGCGCACCACTTCGAGCAGCGCCTCCTTACCCGCCTGTTCGAGGGCTAGCTCCAGCTCGAAGGTCGTGTCAAAGTGGTCTTCAATCGGTCGCTTGTGGCGGCCGGTGACAAAAATCATCTCGCGGATGCCGGCCGCATAGGCCTCCTCGACCGCGTACTGGATCAAGGGTTTGTCCACCACCGGCAGCATTTCCTTGGGCTGGGCCTTGGTGGCCGGGAGGAAACGGGTGCCAAGTCCGGCAACAGGAAAAATGGCTTTGGTCACAATCATGTCGGTGGGCTCTCCTGAGGGTATGGGCGCATTGTTGCATGGCGCTGCGACTGTTCAAATGAACGAAAAATACTCGCCATGAGCGTGCTGATCGTAGAACCGATGGAAGTGGAGGTCATGCAATGGCTTGCAGACCGCCATGCGGTTCAGTACGCCCCGGAATTGGTACGTCAGCCGCTGGCCTTGCGCGAGGCGCTGCACCATGCCCGGGCGCTGATACTGCCGGCCTCGGTGGCGGTCGATGCGGCCCTGCTGCGTGCGGCACCGCGTCTGCGCGTGCTGGGCCGCATGAGCGCCGGCATCGAGAACATAGACACCAAGGCCTGCGAAATGGCCCATGTGCAGGTGGTGCGCAGCACCTCGGCTTCCGCGGCGGCCGAGGCCGAGTTCGTCGTGGGTGCGTTGCTGGCGATGCTGCGCCGCGTGCCGGTGGTCGGGTCGGACGGGCTGATGGTCGGTCGCGAGCTGGGTTGCGCGACCATAGGTCTGGTCGGCATGACGCCGGCGGCCCGCCTGCTGGCCCAGCTGCTGCCGGTGTTCGGCACCCAGGTGGTGGGCTATGACCCGGCCCTGCACATCAGCGATCCGCTGTGGGCACGTTGGGGCATTGCGCCGCTGCCGCTGCGGGCCTTGATGGAGCAGGCCGATGGCGTCAGCGTGCAGCTGGCCTACTTTCTGCGCTATCGCGGGCTGATGGGGGACCGGGTGCTGAGCTTTTGCAAACCCAGCCAGGTGCTGGTCAGCATCTCCCATTCGGCGCTGTTCGATGACATTGCCCTGGCCCAGGCGCTGAACAGCGGCCGCATGGCCGCCGCCTGGCTGGACAGCCTGGAGCCCGGCCTGCTGGACCCGGGCCGGCCGCTGTACGGCGTGAGCTCGCTGCAGATCACGCCCCGGGTGGCCAGCACCACCCGTGAGGCGCGCACCCGCGCCGCCTGGGCTGTGGCGCGGCGCATCGACGACCTGCTCAACACGCCGACCGAGCCCAGCGAGGACTTCAGGGCGACGTTTCCAGACGAGTTGCCTGATCCTTCAACCTAGCCACGGTGTTGGTGAACTCGGCCACGCGAGCACGCTCCTGCTCGACCACGGCCGCCGGTGCACGGGCGACAAAGCTTTCGTTGCCCAGCTTGGCGTGAGCCTTGACGATCTCGCCCTCCAGCCGGGCAATCTCCTTGCCCAGACGAGCCAGCTCGGCCGGAATGTCGATCTGCACATGCAGGGCCAGCCGGGCCTCGCCTTCCATGATCACCGGCGAATGGCCGGTGGCGGCCGCAAATGAGGCGTCATCGGCGAACTGCTGCACCTCGCTGAGCTTGGCCAGGGCCTTCAGCAGCGGGGCGGCCTGCTCGATGAAGGTGGCGTCTCCTGCGGTGTACAGCGGCACCCGCTCGGCCGGCGACAGGCTCATCTCGCTGCGCAGGCTGCGGCAGCTGCCCACCATGGCCTTCAGTCGCGCCACCCAGGCATCGGCCTGCGCATCGACCTTTTCCAGCTGAGCCTTGGGGTAGGGCGCGGTGACAATGCTGGCATCCGAGCCGGCGGCCTTGCGGCCGGCGACCACGGCCACCGTCTGCCACAGCTCTTCGGTGATGAAGGGGGTGACCGGGTGCAGCAGACGCAGCGTGGTTTCCAGCACACGTATCAGCGTGCGGCGGGTGGCGCGTTGCTGCGCCTCCGTGCCGTTCTGGATCTGCACCTTGGCGATTTCGAGATACCAGTCGCAGTATTCGTCCCAGACGAACTGATAGATGGCGCTGGCCACATTGTCGAGCCGGTACTCATCGAAGCCCTGGGCCACGGCCGCCTCGACGCGCTGCAGCTCACCGCTGATCCAGCGGTCGGCGGGGCTGAAGCTGAGGTAGCCATGGAACTCGGCGCCCGGCGCGCACTGCTCCTTGGTGTGCTCCTGCAGACCGCAGTCCTTGCCCTCGCAATTCATCAGCACGAAGCGGGTGGCGTTCCACAGCTTGTTGCAGAAATTGCGATAGCCCTCGCAGCGCTTGCTGTCGAAGTTGACGCTGCGGCCCAGTGTGGCCATGGCCGCAAAGGTGAAGCGCAGCGCGTCGGCACCGTAGCCCGGAATGCCCTCGGGGAACTCCTTCTCGGTGGCCTTGCGCACCTTGGGCGCGTTCTCGGGCTTGCGCAGGCCCTGACTGCGCTTGTCTAGCAGTGGGGCGAGCTCGATGCCGTCGATCAGGTCCACCGGGTCCAGCACATTGCCCTCGGACTTGCTCATCTTCTTGCCCTGCGCATCGAGCACCAGGCCGTGGATGTAGACGTGCTTGAACGGCACCTTGCCGGTGAAGTGCTTGGTCATCATGATCATCCGGGCGACCCAGAAGAAGATGATGTCGTAGCCGGTCACCAGCACCGAGGATGGCAGGAAGAGGTCCTGCTCGACCGTCTTCTCGGGCCAGCCCAGCGTCGAGAAGGGCACCATGGCGGACGAGAACCAGGTGTCCAGCACGTCCTCGTCGCGGGTCAATTCAAGCGGGTTGTTGAGCCGATCGCCCCAAAACGCCATCGCTTTCTTCTTTGCATCTTCCTCATCTCGAGCAACAAAGACGTTGCCCTGATGGTCGTACCAGGCCGGGATCTGATGGCCCCACCAGAGCTGGCGCGAGATGCACCAGTCCTGGATGTTCTTCATCCACTGGTTGTAGGTGTTGACCCAGTTCTCGGGCACGAACTTGACCTCGCCCGAGGCCACGACCTCGATCGCTTCTTCGGCAATCGATTTGCCATTGGCGCCGGCCTTGGACACGGCGACGAACCACTGGTCGGTCAGCATGGGCTCGATCACCTGGCCGGTCCGGGCGCAGCGCGGCACCATCAACTTGTGCTTCTTGACCTCGACCAGCAAGCCTTCCTCTTCCAGCTGGGCGACGATCTTCTTGCGCGCGACGAAGCGGTCCAGGCCGCGGTAGGCCTCGGGGGCCTCGTCGTTGACCTTGGCTTCCAGGGTGAAGATGGTCAGCATGGGCAGGTTGTGGCGCAGGCCGACCTGGTAGTCGTTCTGGTCGTGCGCCGGCGTGACCTTGACCACGCCGGTGCCGAAGGCCTTGTCCACATAGTCGTCGGCGATCACCGGCACCAGGCGGCCGGTGATGGGCAGGCGGACCTGCTTGCCGATCAGATGGGTGTAGCGCTCGTCCTCCGGGTGGACCATCACGGCGGTGTCGCCCAGCATGGTCTCGGGGCGGGTGGTGGCCACGACAAGAGATTCCGTGCCCTCGGCCATCGGATAGCGGATGTGCCAGAGGGACCCGTCTTCCTCCTCGCTCTCGACTTCCAGATCCGACACGGCGGACTTCAGGATCGGGTCCCAGCTCACCAGGCGCTTGCCGCGGTAGATCAGGCCCTCGTCGAACAGCTTGACGAAGGTGTCGGTGACGACGGACGAGAGCTTGTCGTCCATCGTGAAGTACTCATGCTCCCAGCTGACCGAGTCGCCCATGCGGCGCATCTGGCCCGTGATGGTGTTGCCGCTCTGCTCCTTCCACTCCCAGACGCGGGCAACAAAATTCTTGCGGCCCAGCTCGTGGCGATTCAGCCCCTGCTCCTGCAGCTGGCGCTCGACAACGATCTGCGTGGCGATGCCCGCATGGTCGGTGCCCGGCACCCACAGCGTGTTGTCGCCCAGCATCCGGTGATAGCGCGTCAGCGAGTCCATGATGGTCTGGTTGAACGCATGGCCCATGTGCAGGGTGCCCGTCACATTGGGCGGCGGCAGCTGGATGCAGAACGAGGGCTTGGCCGCGTCCAAGGTCGGCTTGTACAGACCACGCTGCTCCCATAGCGGGCCCCAATGGGCTTCCAGGGCGGCGGGCTCAAAGGATTTGGCGAGTTCGGTCATAAGAAGCAGTGGCAGAGGGCGCTGGGCAGCACCCTTGGAGCAAACGGGGCCTCGATTGTAGGTGGTGCCTGCCGATGGATGGCGCCGCCGAGGATCCGCGGCGCGGTGGCCTGCCAGCCGCTGCCGATACAAAACGAAACCCGGCGATACCGCGGCGAGATGCTTCGCGGGCGGCTCGCTTCCATCATCGATTCCTCCACCCACCAAGAGGATTTTCATGATGTTCTTCCACCGTTTCGGCCGTCACCACCACGATCACGGCCACCACCACCATGCCCGCCACGGATTCGGCTGGGACGGTGACTTTGTGATGGACCGGCTGATGGCCAAGGCCAGCCGCCGTCTGGATCTGAACCCGGCCCAGGGGCTGGCCCTGCGCCAGTTGCTGGAGTTGCTGCAGCAGCAGCGTGAGGCGCTGAAGGGCGGCTCGGCGCGCCAGGAGCTGGCCGATCTGCTGGGCGGGGCCAGCTTCGACCGCGCGGCCGCACAAAGCCTTTGGGATGATCGACTGCAGACGCTGCGTGATGGCGGCCCGGCGCTGATCGCGGCAATTGCCGACTTCTTCGATGCGCTTGATGCCGACCAGCAGCAGCTGCTGCGCTTCATGATCAGGCCGCGCCGTTTCGGCATGTGCTGAGGGGCAGGGCAGAATCAGAACCACCATGCCACGACTGCTGATGATTGATGACGACGAAGCGCTGGCCGGGCCGCTGACCCAGTACCTGGCCCGCTTCGATTTCGAGCTGCATGCCGCGCCCCGGCCCAGCCTGGGCCTGCAGCGTCTGGCCGCCGAATCGTTCGACGCCTTGATACTTGACGGCATGCTGCCCGAGATGGACGGCTTCGAGCTGTGCAAGCAGATACGCGCCGGCGCTGAAGGCACGCGCCACCTGCCCATCCTGATGCTGACCGCGCGCGGTGACCTGACCGACCGCGTCGTCGGCCTGGAGTTGGGCGCCGACGACTATCTGGCCAAGCCCTTCGAGCCCCGCGAGCTGGCCGCGCGGCTGCAAAGCCTGCTGCGCCGGGCACGGATGACGCCCGGCCTGGCGGCCCCCGACATGCGCTTCGACGGCCTGCGCATAGACACCGCGCGGCGCGAGGTCTGGGGTTGTGACGGCAGCCTGCTGGAGCTGACCAGCACCGAGTACGAGCTGCTGGTGCTCTTGGCCCGCGAGCCGCGCCGGGTGTTCCACCGCGACGAGATCCTCAACCGCCTGCGCGGCCACGAGGCCTATCTGTACACCCGAGCGGTGGACATCCTGGTCAGCCGATTGCGAAAGAAGCTGGCGCCACTGGATGCCTTGAAGACCCTGCGAAACGCGGGCTACTGCTTCGCGCTGGCGGCGCAGCCATGAAGAACAATCGGCGCTGCGATGGGCCCCATGGACAGACTGGCAAGCACAAGGCGCTGAACCACTGGCGTGCCCACCATCGCAGCCGCTGGCGCATGCGCCAACGCATGCACCAGCGCTGGCATGAGCAGCACAGCCACTGGCGCCATCGCTTCAAGCACCTCGGCGCGCGCCTGGTGGCGGTCTTTCTGGTACTGGCCCTGGCCAGCAGCGGGATCCTGTTCGCCGCCACCCGTCAGCCCTACGGCTGGCTGTGGGGGGCACCGCTGCTGCTGATCGTCACAGGCATGGCCTTCGGCACGATACGGCACATGATCCGGCCGTTGCGTGCGCTGGCCGTCGGGGCCGAGGCCTTCGCTCGTGGCGATCTGTCGCACCGCATCCGCTTGCGGCCGCACAGCGAGCTGGGCGAGCTGGCCGAGCTGTTCAACCGCATGGCGGCCGACATCCAGGCGATGCTGGATGGCAAGCGCGCGCTGCTGCTGGCGATCAGCCACGAGCTGCGCAGCCCCTTGACCCGGGCGCGGCTGAATGCCGAGCTGGTGGAGGAGGGCCCGCCGCGCCAGGCCCTGCTGCAGGACCTGGCCCTGATGCGCGACCTGATCTCCGCCATCCTGGAGAGCGAGCGCCTGGGCGCTGGCCACAGCGCGCTGGCGTTGCAAGGCTGCAATCTGAATGCGCTGATCGCTGAGCTGGTGCAGAACCAGTTCGCCGACCAGGAGATCGAGTTGGGACTGGCGCCCGAGTTGCCGGCGATGCAGCTGGACCGCCTGCGCATGCAACTGCTGCTGCGCAACTTGATAGACAACGCGTTGCGCCACAACGATGCGGCGCAGGGGCCGGTGCGAATCAGTACCACCGTGACGGAGCAGGGCGTTCGCCTGGCCGTGCGCGACTTCGGCCCCGGCGTGCCGGCCGAGGTCCTGCCCAAGCTGGGTGAGCCCTTCTACCGACCCGACGAGGCCCGCATGCGCAGCAGTGGCGGTGTGGGCCTGGGCCTGAGCCTGTGCAAGCTGATTGCCAGCGCCCATGGTGCGACGCTGAAGTTGAGCAACGCCGAACCTGGATTCGAGGTCAGCGTTGCACTACCGGCAAGCGTCACATGAACAAATGCTCGCCCGCGTTTTCCCCGCCCAGCACCACATAGTTGACCTTGCGCAGGTCCACCAGCCTGGTGCCGCCGGAGTAGGAGATCGAGCTCTGCACGTCTTCCTGCATCTCGCGCAGGGTGTCGGCCAGCTTCCCCTTCACCGGTTCGAGAATGCGCTTGCCCTCGACGTGCTTGTACTCGCCCTTGTTGAAGTCGCTGGCCGAGCCGTAGTACTCCTTGTACAGCTTGCCATCGACCTCGACCGTCTGACCCGGTGACTCCTCATGGCCGGCGAACAGCGAGCCGACCATCACCATCGCCGCGCCGAAGCGCACGCTCTTGGCAATGTCACCATGGTGGCGTATGCCCCCGTCGGCAATGATAGGCTTGGTGGCCACGCGGGCGCACCACTTCAGCGCCGAGAGCTGCCAACCGCCGGTGCCGAAGCCGGTCTTCAGCCGGGTGATGCAGACCTTGCCCGGACCGATGCCGACCTTGGTCGCATCGGCGCCCCAGGTTTCCAGATCGATGACTCCCTCAGGCGTGCCGACGTTGCCGGCAATCACAAAGGTCTTGGGCAGCTTCTGCTTGATGTGGGCAATCATCTGCTGCACGCTGTCGGCATGGCCGTGGGCGATGTCTATGGTGATGTAGTCGGCACCCACGCCCTCGGCAGCCAAGCGGTCGATGATGGCGTAGTCGGCCTGTTTGACGCCCGAGCTGACCGAGACGATCAGCCCTTTGTCGCGCATGCTTTTGGCATAGGCGACGGTGTCCAGGTCGAAGCGGTGCATCACATAGAAGTAGCCGTTGGCGGCGAGGAACTCGGTGATGCTCTCATCCACCACCGTCTTCATATTCGCCGGCACGACCGGCAGCTTGAAGCGGTGGCCGCCGAACTCGACCGAGGCGTCGCACTCGGCCCGGCTTTCCACACGGCATTTGCGCGGCAGCAGGAGGATGTTGTCGTAGTCGAAGATTTCCATGATTCAAGGGTGTCGCAAGTTTCGGTGTGCGTTGATGCAGTGCACACCCAAGGCTGCGAGCGCTTGACTTGCTTCGGCACGAGGACCGGCGCCCTCGACGGCCGGGGAGGCCGTCGCGTCGCAGGCTGACTTCGCAGGGCGAGGTCAAGGCGCGACGCGCCGGGCCGAAGACAAAATTTGGGCCCGGTGATTGATTCTACGCGGATCGGTACAGGCCACCCAAAAGAGGGTGATCCCACCAAGGAGGGGGGCCGCCGCATCACGTCTGTGGCGGGCTACTCTGCGTGCACTCCAACCCGACGGGGGCACCATGACACCGAACACGCCAGACCAGCCTCGCCGACTCTTCTGCCAACAACTGCTGGCCACGCTGGGCCTGGCGGCCGGTGTCTGGGCGCCGTCCCTGGCCGAGCAGCCGGCCGTGCTGCTGGCCAAGGACTGGAGCACCGGCCGCGATCCGAGCCGCTACCTGGTCAGCGAGAAGCTCGATGGCGTACGTGCGCTGTGGGATGGCCAGACCCTGCGCTTTCGCAGCGGCCGCGTGGTGGCAGCGCCGGCCTGGTTTCTGGCCCGGCTGCCGACCGAGCCGCTGGACGGCGAGCTGTGGCTGGCGCGCGGCCGTTTCGAGCGGCTGTCGGGCATGGTGCGCAAGTCGCCGGCCGTGGATACCGACTGGCGCGAGATCCAGTACCGCGTGTTCGAGCTGCCCGGCGCTGGCGGCACCTTCGCCCAGCGGGCGCAGCAGTTGCAGGCACTGACCACGCGCCTGGCCTGGCCCCAGCTGCAGGCGGTGGAGCAGGTCCGGGTGGCCTCGGCATCGGCCCTGCAGGAGCGGCTGCAGGCGGTGCTGAAGGCCGGCGGCGAGGGCCTGATGCTGCATCACGAGGATGCACCGGTGCAGAGTGGTCGCAGCGACGCGCTGCTGAAACTGAAGGCTCGGGATGACGCCGAGGCCAGGGTAATCGCCCACGAGCCGGGCGAGGGCAAGTACGCCGGCCAGCTGGGCGGCCTGAAGGTGCAGACGCCCGAGGGCCGGCAGTTTGTCATCGGCACCGGTTTCAGCGATGCCGAGCGCCTGAACCCGCCGCCGGTGGGCAGCGCGGTGACCTACACCTATCAGGGCCTGACGCGGACTGGATTGCCGCGCTTTGCGAGCTTTCTACGGGTTCGGAACGAGCCCTAGGCGGGCACGGCCACTTCGCTGCGCAGGTGCCGGGTGACCACGCTCAGCAGGTCCTCCATCTCGAAGGGCTTTACCAGGTAGTCGTTCATGCCGGACTTGAGGCACAGGTCGCGGTCGCCGTTCACGGCACTGGCGGTCAGCGCGACGATGGGCACGGGCGAACGGCCTTCGCTGCTCTCGACATTGCGCCAGCGGCGGGTGGCCTCGAAGCCATCCATCTCGGGCATCTGGCAGTCCATCAGCACCAGACCATAGTCCTGCACCGACAGTCGCTCCAAAGCCAGCGCGCCGTTCTCGGCCTGATCCACATCGAGGCCGAAGCGCTCGAGCATGCTGCTGGCCACCAGCGCGTTGACGGTGCTGTCGTCCACCAGCAGAACCCTGCCGTGCAACTGGGGCAGGGGCATGGGCTGGGTGGCGGGGGCCATGGGCGCGGAGCTGACTTTCAGCGGCAGGGTGAACTCGAAGCAGGAGCCCATGCCCGGCGAGGAGCTGCAGCGCAGATCGCCGCCCATGGTTCGGGCCAGCTCGCGCGAGATCGTCAGGCCCAGGCCGGTGCCGTCGGTGCGCTGGGTCTTGTGATTCTCGGCCTGCTCGAAGGGGTTGAAGATGCGCTCCAACTGATCGGGTGCAATGCCCTCGCCGGAGTCGCGTACCTGGAAGCGCAAGAGGGTGCCCAGATTGGCGTCCTGCACGGTGTTGATCTCGACATCGACGCTGCCACGCTCGGTGAACTTGATCGCATTGCCGACCAGGTTGTGCAGCACCTGCTTGATGCGCGAGGCATCGCCCAGGATGCAGCGCGGCAGGATGGGCGCCATGCGCAGGTCGAAGGCCAGGCCCTTGTCGCGGGCGGTCGCGGCCAGCAGCAGGCAGACGTCCTCGGCCGCCTCGGCCAGTATCACCGGCTTGGACTGCACCTCCAGCTTGCCCGACTCGATGCGCGACAGGTCCAGGATGTCGTTGACCAAGGTCATCAGATGGCGTCCGGACCGGCGCACGATGTCCACCTGCTCGGTCTGGCGTTCGTCCAGCGCCGAGCGTTCGAGCAGCTGTGTCATGCCCAGGATGCCGTTCAGCGGTGTGCGGATCTCGTGGCTCATCACGGCCAGGAAACGGCTCTTGGTCAGATTCGACTGCTCGGCCAGCTCCAGCGCCTGTTGGCGCTGCTCGGCGATCCGCGCGTTCTCGAAGCGCAGGCGCAGCAACTCGATGGTACGGGCCTCGATGCGGCGCGACTCGAACAGCAGCATGCCCATGAAGCCCAGCACGCCGGCGGCGCAGAACAGCGCCTCGGCATTGCCAAGGCTGACGTAGTAGCCGATCAGCGGCACGAACAGCAGCACCGAGAAAATCAGATTGGCGGTGAAGATGCTGCCCAGCGTGAACAGCGCGATCGCGCCGACGCCGACCATGGAGGCCAGCAGCAGGCCATCGACATAGGGCAGTTCCGGGGTGTGGAACAGCCAGCCCATCGCGCCCCAGGACAGTGCCTCCAGCGCCAGCAGCACAAAGTAGCGTTGGCGCCAGTGGCCGACCTGGCTGGCGTCGGGCTTGGCGCGGCGGAACTGCCAGACGTCCATCAGGCGCAGCGCGGACACCAGGCATCGATAGCCCAGCCAGCCGAGCAGCAAGCCATGGGGCAGATGTGGCCACAGCAGCACCAGCGGAAAGAACGTGAACAGCACTGCAGCCAGCAGCGTGGGCAGCGTCAATTCATACAGCGATGCAACCCGCTCCGACTCCACCAGTGCGGTGACATCGGCGTGGCTTGGCACGGCGGCACTCCCCCTCTTGGGATTCTTGATCATGTATCGGTACGGCCCGGATCTGCGCCACCGCTCTATTTGTATGCGGCTTGTTGCGCTCGGCCGGGCAAAAAAGCATTCCCTTGAACGACGCTTTGGTTTCTACACCGAGACCATGACAAATTGTCTAGGGCGAACCCCTGGGCGTGGCATCAAAGCCGCACAGTTGCGGCCCCTATGGGCGCACCTTAATCAAATGCTAATAGAGCACTTCCGGGCCGGACAGGAAGCGCCATTGCCCCGGTGCCAGGTCTGAAGGCAAGACCAAGGCCCCGAAGGCGCTGCGATGCAGGCCCTCGACGCGGTTGCCGACGGCCGCGACCATGCGTTTGACCTGATGGTACTTTCCCTCGGTCAGGGTCAGCCGCAGGCCGTGGGTGTCAAAACGCTCGGCACCCTCGGCGCGTACCTGCTCAGGTTTGTGGTGAGGCTTGGCGTCCGGTTCCCGCAGTTCCACGCCGGCCAGCAGCGCCGCCACCTGCTCATCGGTGACCGGGTGCTTGCACTGCGCCTCATAGACCTTGGGCACGTGGTGCTTGGGGCTGGTCAGCTTGTGGATCAGCTTGCCGTCGTCGGTGAACAGCAGCAGGCCGGTGGTGTCTTCGTCGAGTCGGCCGATCGGCTGCATCTCGCGCTCGCGCAGCGGCGGCGGCAGCAGCGCCATCACGCTGGGGTGGTGCTTGGGTTTTTGCGAGCACTCGTAGCCGGTGGGCTTGTTGAGCAGCACCAGGGCCTTCTCGAAATAGGGCCAGTCCTTGCCGCTGACACGAAAGATCAGGCCCCTGGGCTCGACCTCATGGTGCGGGTCGTCGATGACGACACCGTCTATCGCCACCTCGCCATGCTGGATCAGCCCGGCGCAGATGCGGCGGGTGCCGAAGCCTTGGGTGAACAGGATCTGGGCGAGGTTCATGAGGTGGCTTTCAAGTGCGGCGGCCGCCCGCAGGCGGCCGTCGAGGAGTTGTTGGCGCAGTTTATCTGGTCACAGATCACGGGCTGCCGGCAAGTGCGGCAGGCCGGCTTGATCCAGGCCGACCGCCGCCCGCACCGCCCGAAGCACCGCCTGGGCCGTGACTTCGGCGGCCAGCACGCCCAGCAGGTTCAGATTGCCCGGCAGGCCGGACGCGCCGGTGGCCAGCGCGAACATCACATCGCCGTCGGTCAGGGTGTGCACCGGGTTGATGCTGCGTGCCAGGCCGTCGTGCGACATCTGGGCCATCTTGGTGGCGGCCACCTTGTCCAGCACGGCGTCCGTGGCGACGATACCTATCGTGGTCGCCATGCCCGTGAGATGCCGGGCGGGCAGGGCGCCGCGCAGCATCGCCTGGGCTATGCCTATGCGGCAGCGGCCGTCCTCGCCGCGGGCGCCGGCCACGACCTGGCCGGTAGCCGGATCGATCACGTCGCCGATCGCGTTCACCGCCACCATGGCCGCCACCGTCACCCCGCCCACCTTGACCGAGGCGCAGCCGATGCCGCCCTTCATCGCCCGCTCAATGCCGAAGATCTTGCCAACCGTTGCTCCCGCACCAGCGCCGACGCAGCCCTCGGCCGGTGGTTCGTCGCTGGCCGCCTCGCAGGCAGCGTAGCCGGCCGCGGCATCGGGGCGCATGGATGGGTCGCCCAGCCACAGGTCGAACAGCACCGCGGCTGGCACGATGGGCACCCGCGCCGGGCCGACCTTGAAGCCGTGGCCGCGCTCATCCAGCCAGCGCATCACGCCGCTGGCGGCGTCCAGCCCGAACGCGCTGCCGCCGCTCAGCAGCAGCGCATGCACCTGCTGCACGCTGTTGACAGGGTTCAGCAGATCGGTTTCGCGGGTGCCGGGGGCGGCGCCGCGCACATCGACGCCGGCCACCGCGCCCTGCTCGCACAGCAGCACGGTGCAGCCGGTCGGCCGGCGGGCATCAGTGAAATGGCCGACCCTGAGGCCGGCCACGTCGGTGATGCTGCCTCGGCGAGGCAATGGTGTCACTGACCCATCGGCTTGAGCGCGCCGCAGTCGCTGCCCAGGAAACGGCCCTCGCCGTTCATGTGCATGGTCTCCATCTTGCCGTTGCGCTGGGTGGTGACGCGGGTCTTGGTGGTGTAGGCGTCGCCGCCCATCACCTTGACCTCGCTCTCGCCCTCGGAGACCGGGTTGGTGCAGCTGAAGCGCATCTGGGTCGTGCTGCCGCTTCGCGTCACATCATGCTTGCAATTGCCCTTGTCACTGACCGGCGGGGCGTTCTTGGCCGCCTGCTCGGGGCTGACGCAGACCTTGATGCTGATGCCTCCGTCGGCCAGGCTCATGCTCATGCCGCGCTGGGCCATCATCTGCTCCATCATCTTGCGCTGCTCGGGCGGCAGGTTGGCCATCTGCTTCTGCGCCTCCTCCATCTGCGCCTGCTGCTTGCCCTCCAGCTGCGGCTTCTGCTTGATCTCCCACAGGCCGGGTTTCATGTTCTGGGCGCTGGCGGGCAGGGCGGCGAGGGCCAGCAGGGCGAGGAGCAGGGGCAGCTTCATGGATCAACTCCGGTTGGAATGAGGGGGAGCCAATGAAAAAGCCCGCCGACCTTTCGCAAAGTCAGCGGGCCGTGGACCAGTTTAGCGCCAGCCGTGTCAGGCAAACACCCCGGCCGTGTCCTGCATCCTTGACGACACCTCACCCAGATGGTGGAGGCTGTCGCCGAACTGCAGCTCCATCGCGGTGAGGCGCTTGAAGTAGTGGCTGCTGATGTACTCGTCGGTCACGCCGATGCCGCCGTGCAGCTGCGTGCATTGCTGGCCGACATAGCGGGTGGACTGGCCCAGCTGGTACTTGGCCTGACTCAGCGCGCGGCGGCGCTGGGCCGGCGACTCGCCCAGCTTCAGGGTGGCGAAGTAGCTCATCGAGCGGGCCAGCTCCAGCTGCATCTTCACATCGGCCATGCGATGGCGCAGCGCCTGGAAGCTGCTGATGACGACGCCGAACTGCTTGCGCGTGTTCAGGTACTCGGCGGTGATGGCGACCAGACTGTCCATCGCCCCAACGGCCTCGGCACACATCGCGGCAATGCCCACGTCCACGGCCAGCTCCAGCAGCGCGTGGCCGTCGAGGCTGATCAGCTGGGCCGGGCTGTTGGCGAACTTCACCTCGGCGGCGCGCGAGCCGTCCTGCGTCAGATAGCCCTGCGTCGCCACACCCGCGGCATTGCGCTCGACCAGGAACAGTGCGACACCGACCGCGTCATCGGTGGCGCCGGAGACCCGTGCCGGCACGATAAAGGCATCGGCCCGGTCGCCGCAGGGCACGACGCTCTTGGCGCCGCTGATCATCCAGCCGGTGGCACCTGAGACGGCGGTGCTGCTGACATGGTTCAGGCGATAGCGCGCGGTCCGTTCCTGATGCGCCAGCACGACCAAGGCCTCGCCGCCGGCGATCTTCGGCAGCCAGGTGGCCTGCAAGGCCTCGGGCGCAGCCTGCAAGGCGCTGCAGGCCATCAGCGCGACCTGGGCATAGGGCTCCAGTACCAGGCCGCGGCCAAGTTCTTCCATCACCACCATCGCGTCGACGGCGCCAAAGCCCATGCCGCCATGGGCCTCTGGCACGGCCAGGCCCATCAGCCCCAGGCCGGCCAGCGCCTGCCAGTCCTCGGACGACTGGCCGCCGGCACGCACCACGCCGCGGCGGTGCTCGAAGCCGTAGTCCTTGTCGACCCAGCGGCGCACCGCGTCGCGCAGCGATTCCTGGTCGTCGGTGAAATCAAAGTCCATTCTTCGCTCCTTAACCTAGAACCACTTGGGAAACGATATTGCGCTGCACCTCGTTGGAGCCGCCGTAGATCGTGGTCTTGCGCAGATTGAAATAGGTGCTGGCCAGCGGTGGGCAATGGGCTGCACCGACATAGTCACCCTGCCAACCCGCCTCCATCGCCTCCTGGATGAAGGGCAGGCTGTAGGGGCCGGCGGCCAGCATCATCAGCTCGCTGTAGCGCTGCTGGATCTCGCTGCCGCGTATCTTCAAGAGGCCCGCCACGTCCAGGCTCTGCTTGCCGCTCTTTTCGGCCGATAGCACGCGCAGCACCATCATCTCGAGTGCCACGATGTCCACCTCCAGCTTGGCGATCTCGTCGCGGAAGCGGGTGTCGTCGTACACGTTTTCCGCCTTGGCGATGCGCTTGACGCGCTCCAGCTCACGCTTGGCACGGTTCACGTCGGCGATATTCGTGCGCTCATGGGCCAACAGGTACTTGGCATAGGTCCAGCCCTTGTTCTCCTCACCGACGAGGTTCTCGGCCGGCACCTCGACGTTGTCGAAGAAGACCTCGTTCACCTCGTGTTCGCCGTCGAGCATGATGATGGGCCGCACGGTCACACCGGGCGACTTCATGTCGATCAAGAGGAAGCTGATGCCGGTCTGCGGCTTGCCGCTGGAGTCGGTGCGCACCAGGCAGAAGATCCAGTCGCCGTACTGGCCCAGGGTCGTCCAGGTCTTCTGGCCGTTGACGAGGTATTTGTCGCCCACACGCTCTGCACGGCACTTGACCGAGGCCAGGTCCGAGCCCGAGCCCGGTTCGCTATAGCCCTGGCTCCACCAGACCTCGCCACTCATGATGCCGGGCAGATGGCGGGCCTGCTGCTCGGGCGAGCCGAAGGCCATGATCACCGGCGCCACCATCACCGGGCCGAAGGGCACGACGCGGGGCGCGCCGGCCAGCGCGCACTCCTCTTCGAACAGATGGCGCTGGATCGCATTCCAGCCCGGGCCGCCGAACTGCTTGGGCCAGGCCCAGCCATGCCAGCCCTTCTTGCCCAGGATCTTGGCCCAACGCTGCAGATCGTCCTTGGACAGGCGCAGCGCGTTGTGCACCTTGTGGCTGATGTCCTTGGGCAGGTTCTCGGCCACCCATTGCCGGATCTCGGCACGGAAGGCGAGTTCGTCGGGGGTGAAATTCAGGTCCACGGTTGTCTCCTGGCGGGCATGCGTTGCGGCTTGGCCGGTGTTTTAGCACGATCGTTCGCTTCCCGACTGTCTCGGCTGGGACAAGCGATGGTCGTTCAGGGTTTTCACTGCAGGCGCTGGCCTGCGTACAGTCGGCCTGGAGCAGCTCTTAGAGGAAGGCGGATGGACAAGCAAGCTAAACCCGGCCCGGTGCTGGCAATTCATGGTGGCGCGGGCACCCTGCTGCGCAGCAGCATGTCGGCCGAAAAGGAGGCCGAGTACCTGCAGGCGCTGCGGCGCATCCTCGGCGCCGGCCAGGCGCAGCTGGAACTGGGCGCCGCCGCGCTGGACGTGGTTGTCGAAGCGGTGCGCCAGCTCGAGGAGTGCGAGCTGTTCAACGCCGGCAAGGGTGCCGTCTACACCGCCGCCGCCACCCATGAGCTGGACGCGAGCGTGATGGAGGGCCGCACGCTCAAGGCGGGCGCTGTGGCCGGCCTGCGCCGCACCCGCAATCCAGTGCTTGCGGCGCGCGCGGTGATGGAGCACAGCGGACACCTGATGTTCATAGGCGAGGCGGCCGACGCGTTTGCGGCCCGTCAGGGCCTGGAGCAGGTCGCGCCCGAGTGGTTCGGCACGCCGGCGCGCCTGGAGCAGCTGCAGCGCGCCCAGGCCGCCCAGGCAGGCGTACTGCTGGACCATGATGGACAGAGCGGCACCCAGAGCGGACCGATTGCCGAAGGCAGCAAGTTCGGCACCGTCGGCGCCGTGGCGCTGGACGCCGCAGGCCATCTGGCCGCCGCCACCTCGACCGGCGGCATGACCAACAAGCCGGCCGGCCGCGTCGGTGACTCGCCGGTGCTGGGCGCCGGCTGCTACGCCAATGACGCCACCGTGGCCGTGTCCTGCACGGGCACCGGCGAGGCCTTCATGCGGTCACTGGCGGCCTACGATGTGTCCGCGCAGATGGAGTATCTGGGCGTCGATGCGGGCACCGCGGCTGGCCGCGTCGTGCACGAGAAACTGCCCCGGCTGAACGGCCGCGGCGGCTTGATCGCAGTGGCCGCCAATGGCGAGGTCAGCATGCCTTTCAACACCGAGGGCATGTATCGCGGCAATGCCCGCGTCGGCGAGACGGTGGTGGTGGCGATATACGGCGACGCCACATGAACAACCGTAGCCCGGATGGAATCCGGGGTCCCGGATTCCATCCGGGCTACAACAGACTCAATACCTCAACTCCAGCAACAGCACATCGTTCTCCCGCTTCATCTGGAAGCGGGTCAGGAAGCTGTTGCCCAAGAGCACATGGGTCATCTGGCCGGGGATGACGATGGCCTCGATATTGCGCACCTCGACATCGCCGACGCGCACCGAGGCGAGCTGCACCAGATGGGCGGGCACGGCGCCGTTGGCGGTTTGCGTCATCACGCGGCGGCCGTCGCGGTAGCGCAGGTTCATTCTGTCGGCCTCGCCCTGGCCGATGGCGACGCTGGTCGCGCCGGTGTCGACCAGGAACTGGGTGGTCTGGCCGTTGATGCTGCCGGTGCTGGTGAAGTGGCCACCGGCCCCGGCGCTGAGCATGATCTGCCTGCCTGCACCGGGGGCGGCCGTGGCATCGCCAATGCTGCCGGGCGAGGCGCCGTAGATCAGCAGCTGGCGCTTGCCGCCGAATTCGACCTGGGCCTGGTCATCCGCCATGCTGACCAGGCGTACACCCTTGACGGTCTGGCCCACGGCCAGGGTGCGCGGCTCGCCATCGATCACCAGCAGGGCCTTGTCGGCGCCGAGGCTGCCATTGAAGCTGACGCGCGGACCCGCCGGCTGAGCCTGGCAGGCCAGGCCGGCCATCAGAAGGGCGGCGGTGAGCAGCGTGGCGCGCAGTTTCATGAAGGAGTTCAGTCGCGGAAGTTGTTGTAGCTCAGGGGCACGTCGGCGATCTCTTTCTTGAGCATCGCGATCGCGCCCTGCAGATCGTCGCGGTTCTTGCCGGTGATGCGCACCGCATCGCCCTGGATCGAGGCCTGCACCTTGAGCTTGCTGTTCTTGACAGCGGTGACGATCTTCTTGGCCAGATCGGACTCGATGCCTTCCTTGACCTTGAAGATCTTCTTGACCTTGTCGCCGCCCAGCTTCTCGACCTTGCCGCTGCGGTCCAGATAGGTCAGCTCGACCTTGCGCTTGGTCAGCTTGTCGATCAGCACGGCGTCGATCTGGTCGAGCTGGAAGTCGCTGTCGCCGTAAAGAATGATCTCTTTTTCCTTCTCCTTGAACTCGATGCGCGCGCCAGTGCCCTTGAAGTCAAAACGGGTGCTGACTTCCTTGGCGGTGTTGTCAACGCCGTTGCGGATTTCAACCATGTTGGGTTCGAGGACGGTGTCAAAGCTGGGCATGGTCTGGGAGATTCCTGGAGTAGGTCTTATTGAGGGAAAATTGTGCGCTTACAGGCGAGAGAAGTGAATCCCCCGAATGAGCGCGCAGGTGATGAGTATCGAGCAGGATGTGAACCTGAAGCCTTTCAATAGCTTCGGTTTGAGCACTTTTGCCAAACGTCTGGTGCGTATTCGCAGCGAGGCCGATGTGCGGCGCGTGCTCGACCACCCCGATCTGGGGCTGAGTCCCAAGTTCATTCTCGGCGGCGGCAGCAATATCGTGCTGACCCGTGACATTGACGATGTGGTCTTGAAGCTTGAGGTGCCGGGCATGCGCCTGGTCGAGGCGCGGCATGACGCCTGGATCGTCGAGGCCGGTGCCGGCGAGGCCTGGCATGCATTGGTGGCCTGGACGCTGGAGCAGGGCTATCCGGGCCTGGAGAATCTGGCCCTGATACCGGGCACGGTGGGCGCTTCGCCGGTGCAGAACATCGGTGCCTATGGCGTCGAGCTCAAGGATCGCTTCGACAGCCTGGACGCGGTGGACCTGGTCACCGGCCGCACGGTGACGCTGAATGCCGCTCAATGCCGTTTCGGCTACCGCGACAGCGTGTTCAAGCAGGGCGGTTTTGCCGGCCTGGCCGGCAAAAGCATCATCACCCGCGTGCGCTTTCGCCTGCCGCGCCCCTGGCAGCCGGCGCTGGAGTATCTGGAGCTGCAGCGCAAGATGGTCGAGACCGGCATCACCGCGCCCGATGCGCGACAGATCTTCGACTGGGTCTGCGCCGTGCGCCGCGCCAAGCTGCCCGACCCGGCCGTGATCGGCAACGCCGGCAGCTTCTTCAAGAACCCGGTGGTGACCGAGGAGCAGTGCCGCGACATCATCGGCCGCGACCCCGGCATCGTCCACTACCCCATGCCCGACGGCACGATCAAGCTTGCCGCCGGCTGGCTGATCGACGCCTGCGGCTGGAAGGGCAAGAGCATAGGCGGCGCCGGTGTCTATGAGAAGCAGGCCCTGGTGCTGGTCAACCGGGGCAATGCCAGCGGCGCCGAGGTGGTGACCTTGGCGCGGGCGATACAGGAGAGTGTTTACGGCCGCTTTGGCATACGGCTGGAGCCGGAGCCGGTTGTTGTCTGAGGTAGCCCGGATGGAATCCGGGGCCCCGGATTGCCATCCGGGCTACGAGATCAAGCCCATTTCTTGGCAGACTTGCCTGGCCTGACCCAAGGCCACCCTCAGCTCCCGTATCGCATGCTCGGCCGCGGCCGGCGAGGCATCGGCGGGTAGCTGCTCCAGCACCATGGCCGGCCGAGACACCACCAGCAGCCCAAGGCTCAGTGCCGCGCCCTTGACGCTGTGGGCGGTCTGGCGCAAATCACTGCGTGACTGCTCGCGCAAGGCCCGCTCCAGGTTCGGCAGGCTTTGCGCCTCGTCGCGCAAAAAGGCCTGCAGCAGCTGCTTGAAAGTCTCCGGCGGCAGCGCGCTGCGCACCTGGTTCAAGGTCTGCTGATCGACGGCGGGCAGCGGTTCGGCCTGCGGGGTCGGCGCCCGCTCGGCGGCCGGTGCCGGGCCGTGGCGCAACAGCATGGCCTGCAGGTCGGCGATGTGCACCGGCTTGCCCAGGAAGTCGTCCATGCCGGCGGCCAGCGCGCGCTGGCGTGACTCCTCGAAGGCATCGGCGGTCAGGGCGACGATCTTGATGTGGCGCTTCGGTGCGGGCAAGGCGCGCATCGCCTCGGTGGCGGTCAGGCCGTCCATCACCGGCGTGTGCAGGTCCATCAGCACGATGTCGAAGTCCTCGCGCATCAGCGCCTGCAGCGCCTCCTTGCCGTTGTGGCAGAAGCGGGCGCTGTGGCCCAGGCGCTGCAGCACCGCCTCAAGGTATTTGCGGTTGATCTCGTGATCTTCCGAGACCAGGATGCGCAGGCTGCGTGCCGGCTGGTTTGAGGCCTGCACCACCACCGGCGCGACGCCGGGCTCGCAGGCCGGCAGCGGCAACTCGACGATGAAGGTGCTGCCCAGGTTCAGTGCGCTGTTGACGCGGATGTCACCGCCCATGCGGCGCGCCAGATTGCGTGAAATCTCCAGCCCCAGGCCGGTGCCACCGAAGCGCCGCGAGGTCGAGGCATCGCCCTGGCTGAAGCGCTCGAACAGGCGGTTCTGTGTGGCGTCGTCCATGCCGATGCCGGTGTCGATGACGGTGAAGCGCAGCATGGCCGCCGAGGCCGTACCGCTGTCAGCTGGCAGGTCTTCATCATGGCGCAGCGTGACGTCAAGCGACACCGCCCCGGCCTCGCAGAACTTGATCGCATTGCTGAGCAGGTTCAAGAGGATCTGGCGCAGCCGGGTCACGTCGGCGCGCACCCAGCGCGGCACGTCGGGGCCAAGAGTCAGCTGCAGAGCCAACTGCTTGGCCTGGGCCTGGGGCAGCATCAAGGCCTCCAGCTCGGCCAGCAGGCGGGGCAGCTCCACCGGCTCCGGGCTCATCTGCAGGCTGCCCGATTCCAGCTTGGACATGTCCAGGATGTCGTTCAGTATCACCAGCAGATGGCGCGCGCTCTCGCCGGCCGTGGCCACCTGCTCCTGCTGCACCTCGTTCAGCGGCGAATCCTTCAGCAGCGACAGCATGCCCAGCAGGCCGTGCAGCGGCGTGCGCACCTCGTGGCTCATATTGGCCAGGAACACGCTCTTGGCGCGATTCGCGGCCTCGGCCTCGGTGCGTGCCTCGGAGAGGTTCTGCGCCAGCGTCTCCAGGGCCTTGCGGCGCGCATCGAGGCGACGGAACTGCTGCAAGGCCAGCAAGGCAAAGCCCAGGGTCAGCACGCACTGGAACAGGGTCAGGCCTATGCTGTACTTGCTCTGGTCGCGTATCAGCGCGATGCGCTGCGTGGCCTGGGCGGCCAGATGCTGGGACAGGCGCAGCGACAGATCGCGCACCGGCGTGTACAGCTCGGCCATGCGCTGCTGGGTGTTGTGCAGCAGCGTCTCGTCGAAGGCGCCGCCATTGCTGCGCGAGGCCTGGGCATCGAACCACAGCACGAAGCCTCGCACCTGGGCCAGGGCCTGCTGGTAGGCGAGGTCGTCCTGCATCATGTTCGAGGCCTGGTCGCCGGCTATCACGCCCAGCCGGCTGACGAAGATCTCATAGCGCGTCTTCAATGATTCGAGGCTGGCGACGCCGGGCTTGTCGATCGCATGCTGCAGCTCGCCCTGCAACTTCAGGTATTCGACCTCCAGCTGGAACATGCTCCAGACCAGCGAGTCGTGCTCGGTGCGCACGCTGGCCTGCAGCATATTGACCTGGCGGCCCTCAAGGTAGAACACCGCGCCGAAAGCCAGCGCCAGGGCTGCGGCCATCAAGGTCAGCAGGGTGCGGCGCTTGCGCTGCACGGGGTCGCTCAGCATCACTGGACCTCCAATCCGCGCAACTGCCAGATGCAGCGGCTGAAATACAGCGCGCTGCGCAGCGCGGGCTGCTGGTCGAAGGGATACATGATCAGCAGCGGGCCCTTGTCGCGCAGGGCCATGGGCTGGCCGTTGGTGAGGCGCACGACGATCATGTCGTGCTTTTGCGCGTCTTCCATCGGTATTGTCACCCGGTAGTCGTTGACCGCGGTGGCCAGCAGGGTGTGGCCGCTGGCGCCGGTGGCGGCCAGGATGTCGCGCAGCAGCGGGCCGGTGAACTTGGTCGGGCCCTTGTGCCAGGGTGTCTTGGTCTCGAAGCTGTGCTGGGGCAGCTTTTCCAGCAACTCCATGTCGAACTGGGCCAGCCGCCCGGCGTTGGTCAGCTTGATGTGGCCGGAGACGGTTAGCAGGGGGCTGCCGATGGCGGGCTCCAGGGCCAGGGCGGACAGGGGCCAATGCAGCAGCCCCGCCACCCCAATCAGCAGGCAGGCGCGCCGTGTTGCAAAAACGTGCGGATTCATTGCGTTCACCTCTTCCCAATCAGTGCAGGCCGGCGACCCAAAAGGCGCCAGCGCGTGGGAACTCGGAGCCAAGCTCACGTTCGGTTCGTCGCTGGATTCTATGAGGGCTTCAGCGTGCCATGCCTGGTGGCAGAGGCAGCCCGCGCGCGGCCATGGCGGCGCGCACGCGGTCCGGGCGGTCGCTGATGATGCCGTCCACGCCCAGGTCCAGCATCTGCTCGATCTGCGCCGGCTCGTTGACCGTCCACACCACGACCGACAGGCCCAGGGCCTTGGCCTCCTTCAGCGCCTCGGCCGTCAGATCACCGAAGTAGGGCGACCAGGTGGCGCCGCCCGCGGCCTTGACCATCTGCGGCAGCGAGTTGCCGTGCTCGGCCAGTGTGCGGCCATCGGTCCAGCGCGGATCGGCAATATTGTTCAGCCAGTTGCGCTGGGCGCTCAGGTAGACGGTGGGTATCCTGGGCTCGAGCTTTTGCGCGATGCGCAGCGTGCGCCAGTCAAAGCTCTGCAGCGTGACGCGCTCGGTCATGCCATGGGCCTTGATGACCGCCAGCGCGGCCTTCACGAAGGCCTCGGGCTCCGGCGTCAGCGCTGGCTCCAGCGGCGAGAGCTTGGTCTCGATATTGAAGCGCACCGTGGTGTTGCCCAGGGCCTTCACGCGCTCGAACAACTGGGCCAGGCTGGGGATGCGGGTGCCGTCCACCGGCTGCTGGTCCGGAAAGCCGGCGGCGTACTTGCTGCCCGGCTTGAGGCGGCCGACGTCGAAGGTCTGCAGCGCGGTCCAGGCCAGGCGGTACATCGGCGGCGGGGTGTCCGGAATCCAGTTGCCCATCGCGTCGCGGGTGAAGTTGGGGTTCAGCCGCGGGTCATGGGCGATCAGCACCATGCCGTCCATGCTCAGGCCCAGGTCCAGCTCCAGGGTGTTGACGCCCAGCTTCAAGGCGTTCTCGAAGGCCGGCAAGGTGTTCTCGGGCATCAGGCCACGACCGCCGCGGTGGGCTTGCAGGTCGAAGGCGCTGGCGGTGGCGGCCAGGCCCAAGCTCAGGGCCAGGGCCAGTGAGGCGGAGTGAAGGATTTTCATGGGCATAACGCTATCACGAACCAGGCCTGTCTCCTGGGAGACAAGGGCTCCAGCGGGCTGAGCGGAAGATGTTGGCCTTTGGTGAACACCCCCCGCCGTTGAGGATTTGTGCCCATGTCGAACAGCGTTGACCGCCCCCACTTCGCCCACTGGCCCAAGCGCCTGCCCCGGAGCCTGAGCATCCCCGAGACCAGCCTGTGGTTCAACCTGGAGGTCGCGGCGCGGCGCTTCCCGAACAAGCCGGCCTATGTTTTCTTCGGCCGCGAGCTTTGCTACGCCGAACTGCATGCCCAGGCCCAGGCCCTGGCCGGCTGGCTGCAGAGCGTGGGTGTGCAAAAAGGCGACCGCGTCGCGTTGTTCATGCAGAACTGCCCGCAGTATGTGGCGGCCTTTTATGCCGTGAACCGTGCCGACGCGGTGGTGGTGCCGGTCAATCCGATGAACCGGAGCGAAGAATTCAAGCACTACATCACCGACCCGCAGACCAAGGTCGTGATCTGCGGCGCCGAGCTGGCTGCCGTCGTCCATGAGGCCAATATGGCGCTGCCGCCCGAGGCTCGGGTGCAACAGATGCTGGTCAGCCGCTATGTCGATGCCTTGCCCGAGGATGCGGCGGCAGAGCTGATGCCTCCCGAGGCGATGTGGGCCTGGCTCAATCAGCCCCATCCGCTGCCGCAGGGCGCGACTGCCTGGAACGATGCGCTGGCCGCCTGCCATGCACCGGGCCCGCACACCGCTCAGGCCGATGACCTGGCCCTGCTGCCCTACACCTCGGGCACCACCGGCCTGCCCAAGGGCTGCATGCACACGCATCGCACGCTGATGGCCAATGCGGTGGCCGGCGTGTTCTCGAATGCCGGGCCGGAGACCGTCAGTCTGGCCGTGGTGCCGATGTTCCACATCACCGGCATGCTCTACGGCGTGATCTCGCCTATGTATGCGGGCAGCACCCAGGTGATCATGCCGCGCTGGGACCGCGAACTCGCCGGGCGGCTGATCTCGCGCCACCGGGTCTCGCACTGGGTCTGCATTCCGACCATGATCATCGACCTGTTTGGCAGCCCGCACTACAAGAGCTTCGACCTCTCCAGCCTGCGCAACCTCAGCGGCGGTGGCGCGGCCATGCCGCTGGCGGTGGCCGAGCGGCTGCAGCAGGAGTTCGGCCTGACCTTCTGCGAGGGCTATGGCCTGACCGAGACCGCCGCCCCCTCGCATGGCAATCCGCCCGAGCGAGCCAAGCTGCAGTGCCTGGGCATGCCGATCTTCGGCGTCGATTCGCGCGTGGTGGACCCGCTCACCCTGCAGGAGATGCCTGTTGGCGAGGTGGGCGAAATCATCACCCGCGGACCGATGGTATTCAAGGGCTATTGGCGCAACCCCCAGGCCACGGCGGCGGTCTTTGTCGAGTTCGAGGGCCAGCCCTTTTTCCGCACCGGCGATCTGGGCCGCATGGACGAGGAGGGCTACTTCTTCATCACCGACCGGCTCAAGCGCATGATCAATGCCAGTGGCTACAAGGTCTGGCCTTCCGAGGTCGAGATGCTCCTGTACAAGCACCCGGCGGTGCAGGAGGCCTGCATCATCGCCACCAAGGACGCCTATCGCGGCGAGAGCGTCAAGGCGATCGTGGTCTTGCGCGCCGAGGCTGTGGGCAAGACCACCGAGCAGGACATCATCAGCTGGGCCCACGAGCATATGGCCGCCTACAAGGCGCCGCGCGTGGTCCAGTTCGTCGCCAGCCTGCCCAAGTCGGGCTCGGGCAAGGTGATGTGGCGGCTGCTGCAGGAGGAGGAAAGCGGCAAGGTGGCGTAGGCCGAACCCCGGATTGCATCCGGGCTAGCGGTGGTGCTGGCCCCGGATTGCATCCGGGCTACAAATCCCCCGTAGCCCGGATGCAATCCGGGGCCGACCAAGCCTAAAACCCCGACCCCGGCTCCGCCAGATAGGCCAGCTCCGCCACCGTCGAGTCGCGCCCCAGCATCGCGTTGCGGTGCGGGAAGCGGCCGAAGCGCTGTATCACTTCCTGGTGGCGCTTCGCATAGTCAAGCGCACCGGCCAGCCTGGCATCGCTGGCGGCCAGGCGCTCGAACAGGGCCACCGAGCGCGCCTGCGTGGCCAGGCTTTCGTCATGCTCGAAGGGCAGGTAGACGAACCAGCGCTGCAGCGGGTCAAGGGTCATGTCTTGCCCTGCATCGACCAGGGCCGCGGCCGTCTTCAAGGCCTGCGCATCGCCGGCAAAGGCCTGCTTGCTGCCGCGGAAGATATTGCGGGTGAACTGGTCCAGCAGCAGGATCTTGGCCAGCGCCGTGGTCGGTGCCAGGGCCCAGTCGCTCAACTCGCCGTGCAGGCCGCGGCGCACCAGCGTGCCGAAGCGCTCGGCGATCTCGGCATCGAAGGCTGGGTCCTTCTTGAACCAGGCACCGCGTAGCTGGCCGGCATCACCGCTGCCGGGCGCGCCGAACCAGAAATCCAGCACCTGCTGCGCCTCGGTCGTGGTGCTGCTCGACAGCCGGGCGTCGCGGGCCAGGGTCAGCTCCTGAAACTCCGGATGGCGTTGCAGATAGACCCGTACGTAGCTGCAGGCCGGCACCACCTGCAGGTGCTCGGCCTGCGCCCATTCCAGCGCTCTCTTGACCAGCGCGGCGGCAATGCCGCGCCCCTCCAGCCGCGAGGGCACACCGGTGTGGGTGAAGACCACGCGCGGGCCGTCCAACTGGTACTCGGCCTCGCATTCCAGGCCGTCGACCACGGTGACGAAGCGACCACGCGCGGCCTGGTGCTCGATCGACAAAGGCGCTGCGGGCTGCATCTCAATCCACCTTGGCGCCGGAGCGCTTGACGGCCTCGGCCCAGCGCGGCATCTCGCGGGCCAGCTGGGCGCCGAACTGCTCGGAGTTCAGATAGGCCGGGTCGGCGCCCTGCTGGATCATCTTGTTGCGGACGTCCGGCGTCTCCAGCGTCTGGCGGAAGGCATCGGACAGCTTGGCGACCACGTCCTTGGGCGTGCCGGCCGGGGCCAGCAGGCCGTAGAAGCCGACCACCTCGAAGTCGCGCACGCCCGCCTCGGCCATCGTCGGCGTGTCGGGCAGGGCCGGGTTGCGCCCGCGGCTGGTCACGGCGAGTGCGCGCACGCGACCCTGCTTGACGTACTGGGCGGCCTGAGGAATCGACTCGGCCATGAACTGCACCTGGCCGGCGATCAGGTCGGTGAAGGCGGGCGCCGAGCCGCGGTAGGGGATGTGCACCAGGAAGATGCCGGTGGCCTGCTTGAGCATCTCGGGCACCAGGTGGGAGATGCCGCCATTGCCCGCCGAGCCGTAGTTGAGCTGGCCCGGCTTGCTTCGGGCCAGTGCGAGGAACTCGCCCAGTGTCTGCGCCGGCACTGTCGGGTTGACCAGCAGTGCCAGCGGCTGCTGCGCGGTGCGTGCGACCGGGACGAAGTCGCGCAGCGTGTTGTAGCCGAGCTTGGAGTAGACGGCCGGGTTGATCACCATGGTCCCGGTATTGGCCAGCAGCAGGGTGTAGCCGTCGGCGGGCGACTTGGCCACATGCTCGGCGCCGACACTGCCGCCGGCACCGGCCTTGTAGTCCACCAGTACGGTCTGGCCCAGCAGGGCCTGCAGCCTGTCTGTCATCAGCCGCGCATGGGCGTCCAGCGGACCCCCGGCCGGAAAGCCCACGACGATTCTGACGGGCTTGTCCGGAAAGGCCGCATACGCTTGACAAAAAGCAAGCGAGGCACAGGCAGCAAGGGCTCGCAGCAAGGACTTCATCAGGTCTCCTGACATTTTTATCAAATATTGCGGGATTGTTCACGGCACGGCGGGCTGTGCCAAGAGGAGCTCGGCTAGCATGCCACACCCTACCTGGATCTTTTGGCCTCGAATTGCTCAAACGCTTTGTTCCGGACACTCTGGCGCGTCAGCTGGCCCTGGCCATCGGTGGCCTGATCCTGTTCATGTTGCTGGTCCTGGCGGGCATCGCCTATGGGTCGGTGGGCCTGCTGCTGTCCGACGCCTTGCCAGGTGTGATGCTGCGCAATGTCGAACTGCGTGCTGCCGGCCAGGGCCAGCTGCTGGCACAGGCCCAGGGCAGCGTCACCCGCCTGCATGCCGAGTGGCAGCGGCGTGCCGCCGAGCTGGACCCGGCCCTGGCCGCGAAGCAGTTCGACCGGCTGTTCATGCGCTCACCCGACGGCGTCTGGCGGCTGCGGCCCGAACTGCTCAATACCGAGACGCGCCCGAGCTTCTATCTGCAGCATGGTGTGCGCGGCCCCAGCGCCTCGGCACGCCAGCGCGCCGTGCTCAGCTATGAGCTGCTGCGCGAGCAGGGGCCGGCCCTGGTGCCGCCGTACTTTTCGGCCTATGTGGACTTCGTCGAGAAGGGCCTGATGGTGTTCTCGCGCGGCATCGACTGGGGCCAGGGCGCCACCCCGACGACCGACAATTTCGACTATCCGACCATGAAGGGCTCGGACCCCCGCGCGAACCCGGGCCGCGCGCTGTTCTGGACCCCGGTCTACTACGACGGCGAGGCCAAGGTCTGGATGGTGTCGGTGATACAGCCGCTGGACTGGCAGGGCAGCTGGGTCGGCACGGTGGGTCACGACATTGCCATCGATGCCTTGCTGAGCGGCATTGCCGATGGCTTGCAGCCCGGTGCCAGTGCGATGATTCTGAACGAGGCCGGCGATCTGATCGCCCACCCGCGCTTACGCGAGCGCATCCAGCAGGCGCAGGGCCAGCTCTCTCAAAGCGCCATCGCCGATCCGCTGATAGGCGCCATTCACCAGCTGATCCTGCGTGCCGGCAGTGGCGGCGGGAGCGCCCTGGTGGCCCCTTCGCCCGATGGCACACATCTGCTTGCCGTGGCGCGGATTCCCGGCCCCGGCTGGTGGTCGGTGCTGGTGCTGCCACGCTCGCTGCTGGAAGCGCGGCTGCGCCCGGCGATTGGCGTGATCCTGGCCGTCGGCATTGTGTGTCTGGTGATCACCCTGCTGGTGCTGCGCAGCTTGATCCACCGGCTGGTGCGGCGGCCATTGGGCCGCCTGACCCAGGCCATGGATAGCCTGCGCGACGGGCGCGACCTGGCGCCGGTGGCGTTGCAGGGCCGTGGCGAGCTGGTCAATCTGGCCAATGGCTTTGACAGCATGGCCGGCGAACTGGCCAAGCAGCGCCGGGCGCAAGAGCGGCATGCGGCCGAGCTGGAAGAACAGATCAGCGTTCGCCGACGGGCCGAGGCCGTGGCGCAGGCGCTCAATCACACCTTGGAGGCCCGCGTCGCCGAACGCACCGAGGCCTTGCAGCGCGCCCGCGACGAGCTGGTGCAGAAGGAGACGCTGGCCGGTCTGGGCTCGCTGGTGGCTGGCATCTCGCACGAGCTGAACACGCCGATAGGCAATGCGCTGATGGCCTCGGGCACGATGCTGGCGACGATGCGCCAGCTCGACGCCACCGTGCAGACGGGCGCGATCCGGCGCAGCGAGATGCACGAGCAGATCGGGCGGGCCATTCAGGCCGCCGAGCTGGCGCTGGGCAATCTGCAGCGCTCGGCCGAGCTGGTGGGCGACTTCAAGCAGGTGGCCATGGACCGCTCGCACCTGGTCAAGCGCCGCTTCGGCCTGCGCCAGGTCACCGAAGAGACCCTGAGCCTGCTGCGCCAGTCATTCAAGCAACAGCACTGCCGGCTGGAGATCGACATACCGCCCGAGCTGGAGCTGGACAGCTATGCCGGCCCCTTCGGTCAGGTGCTGACCAATCTGGCGCAGAACGCCTTGCTGCACGGGCTGGCCGGCCGGCGCGACGGATGCCTCAGCATTCGCGCGGAATGGCATGACGCACGCCAGGTGCGGCTGGTCATCGGCGACAACGGCCATGGCATTGCGGCCGAGCACCAGGCCAAGATCTTCCAGCCCTTCTTCACCACCAAGCTCGGCCAGGGCGGCAGTGGCCTGGGCCTGCACATCGTCTACACCATCGTTACCGGCGTGCTGGGTGGCCGTATCGAGCTGCGCAGCCAGGCCGACGCCGAGGGCTGCTGCTTTGTGATCGAGCTGCCGAAGGACTGTCCGGTCAGCGCCCCAACTGCTGCCATAGATAGCTGAACTCCAGCGCCTGCAGGGTGGCGCGCTGCTCATTGTCCGCGGCGCCGCCATGGCCGCCCTCGATGTTCTCGTAGTACAGCAGATCGTGGCCCTGCTCCATCATCCTGGCCGCCATCTTGCGCGCATGGCCGGGGTGAACGCGGTCATCGCGGGTCGATGTGGTGAACAGCACCTTGGGGTACTTCACACCGGCCTTGACGTTCTGGTACGGGCTGTACTTGGAGATGAAGGCCCATTCGGCCGCGTCATCCGGGTTGCCGTACTCGGCCATCCAGGAAGCGCCGGCCAGCAGCGTGTGGTAGCGGCGCATGTCCAGCAGAGGCACCTGGCAGACCACGGCGTTGAACAGGTCGGGGCGCTGCACAAAGGTTGCGCCAACCAGCAGGCCGCCATTGCTGCCGCCCATGATGCCCAGATGGCGCGGGCTGGTGATCTTGCGCTTGATCAGGTCCTCGGCCACGGCGATGTAGTCGTCATAGCTCTTCTGCTTGTTGGCCTTGATCGCCGCCTGGTGCCAGTTCGGACCGTACTCGCCACCGCCGCGCAGATTGGCGACCACCAGCACGCCGCCGCGGCCATACCAGGCTTTGCCGAAGCCGCCCGAGTACCAGGGCTGCAGGGAGACCTGGAAGCCGCCATAGCCGTAGAGCAGGGTCGGGTTTGAACCGTCGGCATCCGTTCCCTTCTTGGCTCCCTTGGGCCAGACCACGAAGTAGGGCACCTGCGTGCCGTCCTTGCTGGTGGCGAACAGCTGCTCGGCCTTCATGCCTTCGGCATTGAACTGGGCCGGGCGGGCCTTCAGCAGCTCGCGCGTGTCGCTGCCGGCCTGTCCCAGGAACAGGCTGTCCGGGGTCAGGAAGTCGGCATAGTTCATCAGATAGGCATCCCCCATCGCGTCCTTGGCCAGCATCGGATCATGCAGGCTGGTGACGTTCAGATGGCCGGGCGAGGGCGCGTTGACGACGCGGTGGCTGAGCTTGGCGCCATCAAACTTCCACTCCTCCAGCTTGCTGGTCACATGCTCGTTGATGGTCAAGAGCAGATGGCTGTGCGTGTGGGTGTAGCCGTCCAGCGAGCGGCTGGCGGTGGGCGTGAACAGGGACCGGAACTTGCGCTCGCCCTTCAGATAGGCGGTCGCATCGGCCAGCAGCAGCGAGCCGCTGGCATGGGTCTGGCCGGGCAGCTTCCAGTCGCTCTTCAGTTCGATCAACAGCTTGTCGCGCCAGAACGTGGCGTTGGCATCGCTGGGCAGGTCCAGCTCGATCTGCTTGCCATCGGCGGCGAGCAGGAACTGCTTGCTGTTGTAGAAGTCCAGCGCCCGTATCAGCACGGTGCGCTCGAAGCCCGGCGTGCGGTCGACGCTGACCTGCACCGCCACATCCTTGGCCACACCCTCGAACACCTGGGTAGCACTGGCCAGCGGCGTGCCGCGCTTCCAGCGCTTGATGATGCGGGCGTAGCCCGAGTCGGTCATTGAGCCGGGGCCGAAGTCGGTCGCGACATAGAGGTTGTCGGCGTCTATCCAGTCCACTTGCTGCTTGGCCTCGGGCAGGTTGAAGCCGTCGGCGATGAAGGTCTTGCTGAACAGGTCAAACTCGCGCACCACCTTGGCGTCGGCACCGCCGCGCGACATCATCAGCAGGCAGCGGCGGTACTCGGGTGCCAGGCAGACCGAGCCGCCCCAGACCCAGTTCTCGTTCTCTTTGGTCGCCAGCGCGTCCAGGTCCAGCACCGTTTCCCAGGCGGGTGCCGCCTTGCGGTACTCGGCCAGCGAGGTGCGGCGCAGCAGGCCGCGCTTGTTGGCGGCGTCCTGCCAGAAGTTGTAGAGCCAGTCGCCACGGCGCACGATGCCGGGGATGCGGTCCTTGGCATTCAGCACCGACAGGATGTCGGCGCGCACCGGCGCGTACTCGGCGCGGGCCTGCAGAATTTTTTGCGTGCCGGCATTGCGCTCGCGCACCCAGTTCAGCGCGCGTTCGCCCTGTACATCTTCGAGCCATTGAAAGGGATCTGCGGGGGCGGGGTTCTGGGCCATGGCGAGGGGGCTGATCAAAAGGGCGGACACAAGCAGCTGGGCGCTGCCTCTGAATAGGGTCTTCAAGGCTGGTCTCCCTGGGCCGGGCGGGGCTTGCGAATCCCGTGCTTGGCCAGGATCTCGACATAGAACTGTGTGCCGGCTGCCTGCACCACGGCGTTGATGCTGTCGGTGATGGCCTCCAGGTGCACGACCTCGGCGGCTTCTTCGCTGGCGCCGAACCGGCAATCGAAGTCCCAGAAATCAACGCCGGCCGGCAGCGCACGGCGGCGCTCGCGGGCGATGTATTTGCGGATCTCGTGCTTGATGGCTTCGAGCAGGCGCTCGGGGTGCTTGCCTTCGACCTGCAACTGAAATGTCTTCTTCATGGTGAGTTACCTCGTTAGCTCGGGAGCTTCAACGCCTTAGGCGTGATCTCCACGCTGCCCTTTTCGGTGGACAGATAGACCGTGCCGTCCTGCACGCTGACCTGCAGCTGCATGCTGCGTTCAGCCAGCGCGGCCAGGGCCTGGCTTTGTTCGGCATCGATTTGCCAGACGGCCAGGCGCGGTGCGCGGGTCAGCTTGTTCTCGATGCCGCTCCACCAGATCGGTGTGCTGCTGTTGGCGCTGTAGACGCTGACGCGGTCGGCCCGGCCATGGGCCTTCATCAGCCGGCGGTCGTCGGGCTGGCCGACGTCGATCCAGTGCAGCAACTGGCCGGTCAGATCGAGCTGCCAGAGGTCGGGTTCGTCGGTGTCCCACAGGCTTTTGGCGAACTCCAGCCGGCCCTTGTGGTCATCGGCCGGCACATTCAGCGCGAAGGCCAGCACGCGCAGCATCATCCGTTCATCGTTCTCCGACGGGTGGCGGGCGATGGTGAGCGCGTGCTCGCCGTAGACGCCCCTGTCCATATCGGACAGCTGCAGATTGGCTTTGAAAATGGTGGCCTTGAGTGCCATGGGAAGCCCGGTGCTGAGAAGGCGCACATTAGACCCTATTCGAGCTGGGTGGCCTTATCGAGGACAATCCAAGGTTTTCCGCACTCGAAAGGCCAGCCATGGCAACGAAGAAACAAGATCTCGTGCGTCAGCTCGAATCCAAGATCGAATCGCAGAAAAAGGGCCCCAACGTCGCCGGCCGCTTTGGCCAAGGCGCCGCCGCCCTGGTTGATCGCAAGGAGCAGCGCCGCCTCGACGCCGCCGCCGGCCTGGTGCCTTTCGCCTGCAAGCTGCCCTCCGAGCTGACCGAACAGCTGCGCCAACGTGCCGACAAGCACGAGGGCGGGCTCAACGGCCTGATGGCCGAGCTGCTGAAGCGCGCGCTGGCCTAGGGCATCATCACGCTCCAGCACACCAGTTTCAGCCCGGATTCGACTCCGGGTTTCACCCCAGTCCCCCAGACGATTCGAGCTTTGCAATGAAACGACTTCTGCCCCTGATCACCGCCGCCCTGATGCTGCCCCTGGGCCTGCAGGCCCAGACCACGCCGTCCAAGCCCGCGCCCAAGCCGGCGGCCAAGGCACAGAAGGCCGCCGCCCCCGAGGCCGCCGCCCCGGCCAAGGCGCCTTTGATGACGCGCGACGAACTGCGCGCCTGCATGAAGCAGGTCGAAGTCAATGACGTCGAGGCCAAGGCCATCAATGCCGCCCAGGCCTTGCGCAACCAGGAGCGCGAAGAGCTCTTGAAGTCCGAAGAGGCGCTGAAGCAGATCATCAAGGATCGCGCCGCCGCGCTGGCCGCGCTGAACCAGGAGCGTGCCGACATGCTCAAGGCCGGCGAGGAGCTGAAGGTCAAGCTGCCCACGGTCAAGAAGGAAGAGGCCGAGGTCATGATCGCCGCCTACAACGCGCAGGCCGCCGCCTTTGACGTCAAGGCCGACACCTACAACAAGTCGGGTGGCGCGATCAAGGAGCAGACCGCGGCCCGCGAGGTGCGCGTCGACAAGTACAACCAGGGCAAGGACGCCCTGGTGGCCCGCGCCGAAGCCCACAACCGCAGCGTCGAGGCCTGGAAGACCAACTGCGCCGACCGCCGCTACGACGAAGCCGACGAGATTGCGATCAAGGCCGGCAAATAAGCCCATTGATTGACTGAACGAAGGCGCATGCATCGCTACCCGCGAGCCTGCGCCTTTTTTGATGATTGAAGCCTTTACCCAAGGACGGACGATGAGCAACAACCCTCTGCTGCAGCCCTGGAACACGCCCTACGGCCTGCCGCCGTTCGCCAACGTGCGTGCCGAGCAGTTCGAGCCCGCCTTCCAACTGGCCCTGAGCGAGCACCGCGCCGAGCTTGACGCGATTGCCGCCAGCACCGACGCGCCGACGTTCGACAACACCCTGGTCGCCTTCGACCGCAGCGGCCGCTTGCTGGCAAGGCTGGAAACGCTGTTCTACAACCTCACCGCCTCTGAAACCTCGCCCGAGCTGCAGACGGTGCAGCGCGAGCTGGCCGCACCGCTGGCCGCGCACAACAACGCCGTCTATATGCATGCCGGCCTGTTCGCCCGCGTGGATGCGCTGTACCAGCAGCGCGAGAGCCTGGGCCTGACGCCGCAGCAGCTGCGCCTGCTGGAGCGGGTGCACCTGGACTTCGTCCGCGCCGGCGCCAAGCTGCAGGGCGCGGCCCAGACCCGCTATGCCCAGATCATGGAGCGTCTGGCCGAGCTAACGACGCAGTTTGCGCAGAACGTGCTGGCCGACGAGACCGGCTACCGCCTGGTGCTGCGTGGTGAAGAAGAGCTGGCTGGCCTGCCCGACTTCGTGCGCGCTGCCAGCAAACAGGCCGCCGCCGAGCGCGGCGTGACCGACGGCCATGTGATCACGCTGTCGCGCTCGCACATCGTGCCCTTCCTGACCTTCAGCGAGCGCCGCGATCTGCGCGAGCAGGCCTGGAAGGCCTGGGTCAGCCGTGGCGAGCATGCCGGCGAGCATGACAACCGCGCCGTGGCCCAGGAGATCCTGACCCTGCGCAACGAGCAGGCACGCCTGCATGGCCATGCCTGCTACGCCGACTACGCGCTGGCCGACACCATGGCCGGCACGCGCGATGCGGTCAACGATCTGCTGCAACGCGTCTGGGTGCCGGCCAAGGCTGCTGCCCAGCTGGAGCGCGAGGCGCTGGAGGCCTGTGTGCTGTCGCGCGGAGAGTCGCTGACCCTGGAAGCCTGGGACTGGCGCCATTACTCGGAGAAGGTGCGCCAGGCCCGCTACGAGCTGGACGAGGCCCAGATCAAGCCCTATTTCCCGCTGACCCGCATGGTCGAGGCGGTGTTCGATGTGGCGGGCCAGTTGTTCGGCCTGCGCTTCGTCGCCAAGCCCGAGATCAAGGCCTATCACCCCGATGTGCAGGTCTATGAGGTGCAGGGCGCGGATGGCCAGCTGCGTGGCGTGTTCCTGCATGACAACTTCGCCCGCCCGACCAAGCGCAGCGGGGCCTGGATGAGCGCCTTCCGCTGGCAGTCGCGCATCGACGGCGAGGTCCTGCCCATCATCGTCAACAACAACAACTTCGCCAAGGGCGCACCTGGCGAGCCGACCTTGCTGAGCTTTGACGACGCGCGCACGCTGTTCCACGAGTTCGGCCATGGCCTGCACGGCCTGCTGTCGCAGGTGGACCATGAACGCCTGTCGGGCACCCAGGTGCTGCGCGACTTCGTCGAGCTGCCCTCGCAGCTGTTCGAGCACTGGCTGTCGGAGCCCGAGGTGCTGAAGAAGCATGCCCGCCACTACCAGACCGGCGAGGTCATCCCGCAGGTGCTGGTCGACCGCCTGAAGGCCGCCGAGCTGTTCAACCAAGGCTACGAGACGGTGCGCTACACCGCCAGCGCCCTGGTCGACATGGCGGCCCACTCGCTGACCGACGCGCAGGGCCCGGACATCACCGCCTTCGAGGCCCAGGTGCTGCAAGACGCCGGCCTGCCGCCAGCGATCGGCCTGAACCACCGCCTGGCCCACTTCCAGCACCTGTTCTCGGGCTCCAGCTACGCTGCCGGCTACTACGTCTATCTGTGGGCCGAGGTGCTGGACGCCGATGGCTACGACGCCTTTGTCGAGGCCGGCAGCCCGTTCGACGCCAAGGTCGCCCAGCGCCTGCTGGAGTGCATCTACTCGTCGGGCAACAGCCGCGAGCCGCGTGCTGCCTTCCGCGCCTTCCGCGGCCGCGATGCCAAGGTCGAGCCGATGTTGAAGGGCAGGGGCTTGTTGCCCGTCACGGCCTGAGAAATGTCTCAGCCGCGGGCTAGCCAGTCGCGCAGCAGGGCGGCGCCCGCGAGGGCCGCCGCCGCGCCGTGGCGCTGCGAGGCTTCGCGCAGCGCCACCACATCGACGCCGGCCTGGCTCAGCTCGGCCGTGTGGCCGATCAGCCAGCATTCGATCGCGCTGGCGTCCACCTCGGGGTGGAACTGCAGCGCCAGCACCTGGTCGCCGATGGCAAAGGCCTGGTGCGGCGTGATCGCCGTGCCGGCCAGCAGCCGGGCGGCGGGCGGCAGATCGAAGGTGTCGCCATGCCAGTGCAGCACCGGCAGGCCGGCCAGATGACGCAGCGGCGAGGCCTGGCCCTCTGGCGTCAAGCTCACCGGCGCCCAGCCGATTTCCTTGGCCGTGCCGGGATAGACGCGGGCACCCAGCGCCGCCGCAATGATTTGCGCCCCAAGGCAGATGCCCAGGGTCGGTTTGCCGGCGCGCAGGCGCTGGCCGACGCGGCGCATCTCCATGGTCAGCCAGGGATAGCGGTCCTGCTCATAGACGCCTATCGGCCCGCCCAGCACCACGCCCAGATCGGCCGCCAGCCATTCCTCCTGCGTGACCGTCTGCACCCCAGCCTGGCGGTAGTCGATCTCGTAGCCGCGCTCGGTCAGCACCGGCGCGAACACGCCCAGGTCTTCAAAGGCCAGATGGCGTATCACCAGACATTTCATGTTCGTTCCCTGAAAGAGCGGGCCGGTCGGCGCCAGCCCGCTGGCCAGTTTAGGCGTCGCGCTTCAGCTTGATCTGCGGAAAGTCCACCGGCACGGCGAAGGCCACATTGACGTAGTTGGTGAACAGATTCAAGGCCACATGGGCCAGGATCTCGACCACCTCGCCGTCGCTGAAGCCAGCGGCGCGCAGCGCCGGCACATCGCCATCGCTCAGCTGGCCGCGCTCGCGCACCAGCTTCAGCGCGAAGTTCAGCGCCGCCTGTGTCCTGGCGTCGGCCGACTCGCCGCCCTGGGCAGCGGCCATTTCCTCGGCCGTGGCGCCGGCCTTGCGGCCCAGGGCGGTGTGGGCGGCCAGGCAGTAGTGGCAGGCATTGGCGTCAGCCACGGCCACGGCGATTTGCTCGGCCAGCTTGGCCGGGATCACGCCACCGCCCAAGGCGCCGAAGGCGGCCCACATCTGCTGCAGCGCGGCCGGCGAGTTGGCCACCGCCTTGAACATATTCGGTGTGGCGCCGAAGGCTTGATGGACCTGTTGCAGCACGGCCTGAGCAGGGGCAGCGGCTTGGGCGGAGGCGAGAAGAGGGATGCGCGACATGATGAGCTCCTTGAGCGTTGGTGTTGGAGAAGCGCGCCGGCGGCATGACCGGCACAGACTCAGTGTCTTCGGCTTGCGGATACCATAAGTGCCTTTAAGTCCATAAAACACACCAATTCGTCCAGATGATGACAGGCACTGGCTTAGACCGACTCTCCAGCCTGATGGAGCGCTTTCGCGTGCAGGCGGACCTGTTCCATGCCGGCCCGCTGTGCGGCGTCACCCACTTCGCCGATCGCCCCAGCCAGGGCTTTCTGCATGTGATGCGGCGGGGCACGATGGAGGTCACGCACAGCGCCGACAGCGGCGCGCCGCTGCGCCTCAGCGTCGAGGAGCCCAGCCTGCTGTTCTATCCGCGGCCGCTGGCCCATGACTTCCACAATGCGCCGACGGAAGGATCGGACTTCAGCTGCGCCACTCTGGAGTTCGACGGCGGCGCACGGCACCCGCTGGCCCGCGCGCTGCCGCCGGTGGTGGTGCTGCCGCTGGCCCGGGTGGCGGGCCTGGAGCACACCTTGGCGCTTTTGTTTGCCGAGACCGAGCAGTTGCGCTGCGGTCGGCGCCTGCTGGCCAATCGCCTGTTCGAGGTCCTGCTGCTGCAGCTGCTGCGCTGGCTGCTCGACCATCCGGCACAGGCCCAGCTGCCCACCGGCCTGCTGACCGGCCTGGCCCATGCCCAGCTGGCCAAGACGCTGGTGGCCCTGCACGAGCGCCCCGGCGAGGCCTGGAGCCTGGAGCGCATGGCCAGCAACGCCGGCATGTCGCGCAGCGCTTTTGCCGCGGCCTTCAAGGCCCACGTCGGCGAGACGCCGGCCGACTATCTGGCCAGCTGGCGCCTGGCGATCGCGCAGACCCAGTTGCGCCAGGGGCAGTCGGTCAAATCGATCGCCGAGCAGCTGGGCTATGGCAGCGCGGCCGCCCTGTCACGGCTGTTCACGCAAAAGCTGGGGGTTTCGCCGCGGGCCTGGATGAATCAGCCGGCGGGTCCTGCGAACAGCGCGTCCAGCCCGCCCAAAAAGACCTTGAAGTCGATCGGCTTGGTCCAGTAGTCGGAGAAGCCGGCCTGCAGCGCACGGGCGATGTCCTCGGGCATGGCATTGGCCGACAGCGCGATGCAGGGGGTTTGCGTGGTCTCGGTCTGCGCGCGCAAACGGCGCAGCACCTCGTAGCCATCGAAATCTGGCAGTTGCATGTCCACCAAGATCAACTCCGGCCGCAGCCGCGCCGCCAGGGCCACGCCGCTGCTGCCATCGACGGCGCAATCCAGCTGCAGATTCGGCCGTGTGGCCACCAGTTCCTGCACCACCAGCACATTGACCGGGTTGTCTTCGATATAGAGCAGCCGGTGGCTGGCCATCGCGGGCTGCGAGCTGCTTGGGTCTGGCATGCTGGACTCCCGTTGCTGCGCTGCGCCGGCCGGTGCCGACGGCTTCGATGCAAGCTCCTGGCTCACATCATCGGCCTGTTGCAGCCAAACCTCAAATGTGCTGCCGCGCCCGAGCTCGCTGTGCACGTGGATTTGACCCTGCATGCGCTGCAACAGGGCCTTGACGATGGCCAGGCCTATCCCCGAGCCCTCTATGGGCCCCCGCTCCCGGCCCAGCCGGTTGAATGGCTCGAACAAATGGCTCAGCTGCGCGGCGTCCAGGCCCCGACCCGAATCGCGCACGGCCAGGCACCAGCCGGGTTGCCCATCACGCACCTCGGCCCGGCTCTCCAGCCAGACCTGGCCGCCGGCGCGGTTGTATTTGATGGCATTCGACAGCAGGTTCAGCAGCACCTGGCGCAGCCGTATCGGATCGGCCCGCACGCTACCGGGCAGAGTGCCCACAATCCGCAAGCCGATCTCGTGTGTGCGCCCCAGGCCCTCGACCAGGGGCAGGGTGTCGCGCACCAGCGGCTGCAGGGCCACCGGGCGCAGCGCCAGCTGGGCGCCGCCGCTTTCGATGCTGGACAGGTCCAGCACCTCGTTGATCAGGGCCAGCAGGTGTTCGCCGGCCGAGCGGATATGGGCCAGCTTGCGCTGCTGGTTGGCCACCGTGCCGGGGTTGCTCTTGAGTTGGGCCTGCAGCAGCTGGGTGAAGCCCAGCACCGCATTCAGCGGCGTGCGCAGCTCATGGCTCATGCGTGCCAGGAACTCCGATTTGGCCTGGCTCTCGTGCAGGGCCAGCGCGCGCTCCTGGCTGGCCACCGCGGCGAGCTTGGCATCGCTGATGTCCCAGTTGATGCCGATGCGCTTGATCAGGCGGCCGGTCTCGTCATGCACCGGGATTGAGCGTGAGGCCAGCCAACGGTAGCTGCCATCGGGCTGGCGCACGCGAAATTCATAGCCGGCGCTCTGACCGCCGGCCTGCATCGCGTTGAAGGCCTGGTTGATGGCGACGCGGTCCTCGGGATGGACCAGCTCCAGTGCCACATCGTTGGCCAGTGGCTGCTGCGCCGCCGGCAGTCCACGCAGCAAGAACATCTGGTCGTCCCAGACCACGGTGCCCTTGACCAGATCCATCTCCCAGGTGCCCATGCCGGCTCCCTGGGTGGCCAGAGCTGCCCGCTCGTTGGCGGTGCTGGGCGACAAGGCGGCGTCGTGGGCCTCGATCAGCGCAGGGCCTATGCCCAGATCCTGCAGCGCGAACAGCCAGCCTGGCCCCTGGGCCAGTCGTTGCAGACGAATGTTTCCCCGGCGTGGCGCCCCCTCGACGGGTTGCCAGCGGATCGGTAGCTCCAGCTCCGACCAGCCTGGTTCGTTCGGTAGGTGAAAGGCTGTTTGGGCTGCCAGGGCCTCGTCGGGCGCCAGGCCGATCAAGGCGATCATTGGCCGTCCGCTCAGTGCGGCCAGACGACTATTGGCCCAAGTGATACGACCTTGAGCGTCGAGCAGGGCCAGGCCTTCGCAGCTGAAGGCCAGCAGGGCTTGCTGCAGTGCTTGGGGGGGCGGCTCGTCGTCGGGGAGGGGGTCGGGCACGCGCATCAGCGCAGTCTAGCCAGCGCCGTCTGCCACCAAGCGCCGATAGCGGCAGGAATCGAGGTGTATTTCGCGCTATCCGGCCCGCGCAGGCGGGCCGATGGGCGGCGCCCGGGCTCGGGCGCCGCTGAGGTGCTTACTTCTTCTTCTTGCTGCGGTCCGCGACCACGGTTGTGATGGTGGGCATCACGGCGCCGGCGGAGATCGGCTTCGGCGGCGAGCTGTCCTTCTTGGGTTTTTTCGCTTCCTTGTTGGTCTTCTGTTGTCCTTTGGCCATGTGCTTCTCCTTGGGTTGTGTAGCGAGACGGTTGTCAACGGCAGTGAGCATTGTCACCTCGACGGCAATAGCGACCGATTAGCGCTGTCCCTAGGGGTCGCAGCGTCGTATGGCCTATGCTGATGCTCATTCACCCGCTATTCCGTCATCCATGAGCGCCGAACACTTCAGCAACACCCTGCCTACCTGCACCCCCGAACAAGCCGGCCTGAGCCGCGCACGCCTGGAGAATCTGCGTGCCGTGCTGCAGCGTGACGTCGATGCCGGCCGCCTGCCCGGCGCCGTGCTGATGATTGCCCGTCGCGGCCAGGTCGCCTGGCAGCAGGCGGTCGGCCAGCGGCGGCCCGGCGACGCCGACGCGATGACCATGGACAGCCTGTTCCGCATCTATTCGATGACCAAGCCCATCGTCTCGGTGGCGATGATGAGGCTGATCGAGCAGGGCCGGGCCCTGCTCAGCGATCCGGTGTCCCGCTACATCCCCTCCTTTGCCGCCAGCCAGGTGGCCGTGGAGCGTGGCGGTGCGCTTGTGCTGGAGCCTCAGCAGCAGCCCGCCACCCTGCAGGACCTGCTGCGCCACAGCGCCGGCCTGACCTATGCGTTCACCGGCGACTCGCCGGTGCAGCGGCTCTACGGCCAGGCCGATCTGTGGAGCGGCAATCCCGACAACGCCGAGTTCTGCGCCGCGCTGGCCAGGCTGCCGCTGGCCCACCAGCCCGGCCGCCACTGGGCCTACAGCCATGCCACCGACGTGCTGGGCCATGTGGTCGAGCTGATCGCCGACGAGGCCCTGAGCGTCCACCTGCAGCGCGAGATCCTGGCGCCGCTGCAGATGCATGACACGGCCTTCAGCGTGCCACCCGGGCAGCAACACCGCATCGCCGAGCCCTTTGCCGAATGCCCGGAGAGCGGCACGCCGGTGCAGTTGCTGGACCCCCGACAGCCGCCGCGCTTCGAGTCGGGTGGCGGCGGGCTGATCTCCAGCGCCTTGGACTATGCCCGCTTCGTGCAGATGCTGCGCAATGGCGGCGAGCTCGACGGCGTGCGCCTGCTCTCACCCCACACGCTGGCTTTCATGACGGCAGACCATATCGGTGATATGCCCCAGGATCCCGGCCTGCTGGACCCCGGCCATGGTTTCGGCCTGGGTTTTGCGGTGCGCAGGGAGGCGGGCAGGGCGCCGGTGCCCGGCAGCGTTGGCACCTTCTTCTGGAGCGGCGTGGCCGGCACCAGCTTCTGGGTGGACCCGGCCCAGGACCTGTTCGCCCTGCTGCTGACTCAGGCGCCGAATCAGCGCGTCCACTACCGGCAGCTGTTCCGGACCCTGGTGTATGGCGCGCTGGTGTGACCGATCATCGGGGTAAACCGCAATTCACAGCGATAAAAAGGCAGCTCGTCGCAAGCCGCTGGTAGGTGGTAACCCTAGGCCTGACACTTCGCCCATCAGAAGACAAGTCAAGCCAAGGAGCCCACCATGAACACCACCCGCCAAACCCGCTATCTGCCCGCCGTCCTGTTCACCCTGCCCATCGTGGTCGCCCTGCTGGGTGCCGGGTTGGCCCAGGCCGCCGCACCGCGCGTCGAGCAACTGCCCCGGGTGGTGGTCAGTGGCCAGAGCCTGCAGGCCAAGGCCGCTGCGCAGGTTCGCCAACTGCCCCGTGTGGTGGTGGTCGGCCAGGCCAATGGCGGCAGCACCGCGGCCCTGGCCTGCGCCCAGGTCAAGTCTGCCACCCAGGTCTGCTGATATTGCCGACTGTTATGCTGCGCCAGCCGGTGAATGTTGCCGGCCACGCGCTTGTCGCCCCTGCATGGCCGCTCCTGCCGAGCGCGATGCCTGTTCGATCGGACCTCCGATGTCTTCGAAAGAACAGCCCCCATGCCGGCGTCCAGCCCCATTCCCGCTCCACCGGGCTACCTCGTCAAGCATGGCGATATCGATGTGGGCGGCCTGCCGCTGCACATCCGCTCCCTGCTCGATCGCCAGCAGTTCCACGATCCGCAGGGCGCGGCCGAGCGTGCCGGCATTTCCTCGGCGGCCTGGCCGCTGTTCGGCCTGGTCTGGCCCTCGGCTCGGGTGTTGGCGGCCGAGATGCAGCTGCGCAGCTTCGAGGGGCTGAAGGTGCTGGAGGTCGGCTGCGGCCTCGCCCTGGCCAGCCTGGTGGTGCAGCAGCGCCTGGGCCTGGTGACGGCCAGCGACTGCCACCCGCTGGCCGGCGATTTTCTGGCCCGGAACGCGGTGCTCAACAACTTGCCGGTGCTCAACTACCTGGACGGCAACTGGCGCCGGCACAACCCGCTGCTGGGGCGCTTCGACCTGATCATCGGCAGCGACCTGCTCTACGAACGCGATCTGCCGGCCCTCTTGGCGGCCTTTATCGAGCAGCATGCCGAGCCCTGCTGCGAGGTCGTGATCGTCGACCCGAACCGCGGCAACCGGCCCGAGTTCAGCCGCCATATGCGGGCGCTGGGCTATGGGCTGAGCGAGCGCAAGGTGACCGTGCTGCCCGGGCTGGCGCAAGAAGCCTACAAGGGGCGGATACTGAGCTATACCCGCGAACGCGGGTCCTCCTGACGGCCACCCGGGCTCTATCATCCAAGTTCATCAACCGGGAACTTGCATGACAACGGATTCCAAGATCGCCATGGTCACCGGCGCCGGCACTGGCGTGGGGCGCGCGGTGGCACTGAGTTTGCTGCAGGCCGGCTGGACGGTGGTGCTGGTCGGGCGGCGCGAGGCGCCGCTGCATGAGACCGCGCAGCTGGCCGGGCCGGGCGCCGAGCGCTGCCTGGCGCTGACGGCCGACGTCAGCCAGGAGGGCGCCGTCAAGGCGCTGTTCGAGCAGGTCCATGCGCGCTTCGGCCGGCTCGATCTGTTGTTCAACAATGCCGGCGTGTCCGCCCCGGCTGTGCCGGTCGACGAGCTGACACTGGCCCAGTGGCAGAGCGTCGTCGATGTCAATCTGACCGGCAGCTTTCTGTGTGCCCAGGCGGCTTTCCGGTTGATGAAGCGCCAATCGCCCCAGGGCGGCCGCATCATCAACAACGGCTCGGTCTCGGCCCATGCGCCGCGCCCGAATTCGGCTCCCTACACTGCAACCAAACACGCGATCACCGGTCTGACCAAGGCCTTGTCGCTGGACGGCCGGGCCTTTGACATCGCCTGCGGACAGATCGATATCGGCAATGCCCTGACCGAGATGGCTGCGCCGATGGCCAGGGGCGTGCGGCAGGCGAATGGCGAGATTGCCGTCGAAGCGGTGATGGATGTGCAGCATGCGGCCAGTGCCGTGCTCTATATGGCCGGCTTGCCGCTGGAGGCCAATGTGCAGTTCATGACGGTGATGGCGACGAAGATGCCTTTTGTCGGACGTGGCTAGTTGGACCCGAATGATCGATTGAAAGAACTGAGATGAACGTTGTGACGCAGATCGTTTCCTTGGTCTTGAAGATGGTGCTGGCCGTGGCCGGCTTCATCTTCATGCTGAGCCTGTTGCTGGCCGGCCTGATTGCCGGCGCGCTGTTCCTGCTTTGGAGCCTGTTGCGTGGTCGTAAGCCGGTGATCGTGATGCCGCGCTTCGGCATGCCGCCGGGTCGGCAGTGGGGTTTTCCGAATGCGGCCCGGCGCCCCGCGGCGACTGCCGGCGAAGTCGTTGACGTCGAGGTGCGCGAGGTGCCAGACCAGGCGCCACAGATTGACCGGCATTGAAACCCGAACATCAACAAGAAGGGCCGCAAGTTGCGGCCCTTTTTTTCTTGATACCAGTACTACTTCAGCAAGGTCTGCTGCAGGAACAGGATGGTGGCGTAGAACTGAAAGTCGGCGTTCTCCTTGCGCGCAAAGCCGTGGCCCTCGTTCTCGGCGCGCAGATACCAGACCGGCGTCTTGTTCTCGCGCGCCTTGGCCACGATCTGCTCGGCCTCGGTGAAGGGCACGCGCGGATCGTTCTTGCCCTGCACAACGAACAGCGGCTTGGTGATCTTGCCGGCATTGTTCAGCGGCGAGATCTTCTCCAGGAAGGCGCGCATCGCTGGGTCCCGCTCGTCGCCATACTCGACACGGCGCAGGTCGCGGCGGTAGCTTTCGGTGTTCTGCAGGAAGCTCACGAAGTTGGAAATGCCGACCACGTCGATGGCGCCGGCGATGCGGTCGGCGTAGTGCGTGCTGACTGCCAGCGACATATAGCCGCCGTAGCTGCCTCCGGTGACCAGCACCCGCGAGGCATCCAGGTTCGGCTGGGTGGCGATCCAGTCGAACAGCGCGCCGATGTCCTTGACCGAGTCTTCGCGCTTGTAGCCATCGTCGAGGCTCAGAAAGGTCTTGCCATAGCCGCTGGAGCCCCGCACATTGGGCTGCAGCAGGGCGATGCCCAGCTCATTGACGTAGTAGTTGTAGCGGTTCAGGAAGCCCACCGTGGCCTGCCCCTCGGGGCCGCCGTGTATCAACACCATCACCGGCCGCTTGCCGGTGAAGCGGGCCGGCGGCGTGCTCAGCAGGCCGGAGATGGTCTGGCCGTCGAAGCTCTTCCAGCGCACGATCTGCTGCGGCGGGAAGCTGCTCATGTCCACACCCGGCGGGGCATAGGCCTGGGTCCATTGCTCCAGCTTGCCGCCCGCCGTGCTCAGCGTGTAGATCTGGCTGGGCCCCTTGCTGCCATTGGTCGCCAGCGCCAGTTCCTTGGCCCTGGGGTGGAACAGTGCGCTGCTCACGCTGCCTTCGGGCAGCGCCGGCGCCGGCAGCTCCTTCAGGGTCTTGCCATCAAACAGGCGCAACTCGTTGCGGCCATCGACATTTAGCTGCGCTGCCACGAGCCTGCCATCGTGGCTGAGCGAAGCATTGTCGACATCCCAGGGAATGTGGCGGGTGAGGCGCTGCAGGCTGCCCTTGGCCAGGTCGTAGCGCATCAGCTCGCGGAACTCGCCCGCGCGGTCGCTGACCACGTACAGGCCCTTGTTGTCGGTGGTGAAGCCGCCGGCAAAGTGGCTGGCCTTGATGGCCCCCGCTGTGGGCGCGGGCAGCACCTGGCGCGTCTTGCCGCTGGCCAGGTCGAGCAGCCAGACTTCCGACTCGTTGGCGGACAGGTAGCGCGTCAATGCGACCTGTTTGTCGTCGCGTGAGGCCGCACCGACACCCCAGCCGCCGCCGGGCAGGGTGGCCAGGGTGCGCACCGCTTTCGGCTCCAGCGGGTCCATCAGTCGGATGATGGTGTCCACGCTGGCGCGGCTGCCGCCCTGGGCGGTCTTGTCCAACGGCACCGACGTCGTCAGCAGCCGGCTGCTCTTGTGCAGCCAGGCCTGCAGATCATGGCGCTCGGCCGGATCGGTCAGCAGGGTCACCTCCTTGGTCGCGAGGTCCAGTCGGTAGAGCTGATTCGCCTCGTTGCCGCCGCTGCTGCGTTCGAACACCACATACTTGCCCGAGATCGGCTCGAAGCTGCCCTGGCGCACGGTGTCGGCCGAGTCGGTCAACTGCTCCGGCTCGGCCATCGGCGAGCGCAGCAGATACAGCTGCACGGTGTTGGCGCCGGCCTTGCGGTGCGAGATCAGCATCTCCCGTTTCTGCGGATGCCAGTCGACAAAGCTGTGGCCGCGGAAATCCGTGTAGCGGCCCACCTGCTCGGCCAGCTGGGCCGGGATGTCCGGTATGCCCTGAGCGACCAGATTGGCATTGGGCTTGAGCACGGCGGCGTCTTGGGCCTGCGTGGCCAGGGGCAGCAGCAGCGACAGGAGGCCGGCAAGAACCGGCTGTCCCAGCAGGGAGCGTAGAGGCTTGTTCATGGCTGAATTCGGTGTCCGAGGGGTGGGGCGGGATAGCCCTGATTGCAGTTCGTCGCCCGCCATAGCGGGTCGGTCGCAAAAGCCTGGAAATATGGGCCCTGAGGGACGAAACTGCAATCAGGGACATGCCTCATGCCCCGGGCAATCAAGGAGTAACGGATCATGATCACCTGCCCGAAAATCCCCTTCGCCGTGCGTGTGGCCGGCGCAATCGGTGCCGTCATGGTCACCACTTCCATCATGTCAGGCGTGGATCAGTTTGCCCCGGTGCCGTTCAGTGCGATTCTGAGCATCGTCCAACTGGACCGCGTCGTTGTCACCGGTGGCGTGCAACTGCAGCGCGTGGTCGTCACGGGCCGGCGCTCCTGACGAAAAAAAGCCCGCTGCACAGCGGGCTCTTCAAGGGGCAGGCGCGGATCAGGCGGCTTGCTGAATGCCGGCGATGGCCCATTCACGGCTGCCGTCCAGCGGACGCACCAGGTGCCAGATCTCGTTGAAAGCCTCGGCCGGAGCGTCCTTGACTTCGCGAATCAGGCCGCTGAAGCGCACGCTGACGATCTGGCGGCCATCTTCCTCGGCATGCTCGGCCACGGCGGCCTGCAGCTGCACCACATCGGTTTGCTGCGGCGTGCTCGGACGCTCCAGCAACTCCTGACGTGCCACGGCAAACATCTCGGGTGTGGTGAAGCGGCGCAGATCGTCCAGGTCGCCGGCATCGTTGGCCGCCTGCAGGCGGATGAACACCCGCTTGGCAATGGTCTCGAACTCGGCGTTGTCGAATCCTATCGGCGCCGCAGTGGCGGCCACCGTCGGCATCATCTCGTTTCCGACCGGTTTGACCTGCGACGTGACCGAGCCACTGCCGAAGGACTGCGGCATCGGTGCGGAACCAAAGCCGGCGTTGGCAAACTGCATGCCATGCAGGCCCTGGGCGGCTGGTGCACTGCGCTTGTTGCGCAGATACTTCATCACGAAGCCCAGCAGCACGGCGCCCAGCATGACCACCAGCAAGATGCTCATTATGTTTGCCAGACCTTCGCCGAAGCCCAGGTGGCTGGCCAATGCGGCCAGACCCAGACCGGCGGCCAGGCCGGCCAGCGGACCCATCCAGGAGCGCTTGGGCGGCGTGGCGGCAGCGGCGGTCGGGGCTGCAGCCTGGGCCGGCGCGGGCGCAGCCTGAGCGGGCTTGGCCGGCGTGGCGTCGGGTGTGGCGGCCGGCGTGCTGCGCTTCATGCCTGCTGACGAACCGCCGCCCAGGCGACGGGCCTCGGCATCGCTCTGCACGATCACGAGACCGGACAGCGCAATGCACACACTCAGCAAAAGATGTTTCACTTGAAAGTCTCCAAAAGCCCTTGTCGGGCGGTTTCGAGGCCGGCCTGGCCTCAGTCTGCGGTCAGATGGGGCCGCGACCGGTTTTTGCAAGGTTAGCAGCTTGCTCAGGCGTCGCGCACATCACCGATCGGGTTGCTGCCGAAATCGGCTCTGGCGAGATAGCGAAGCACCTGGGTTGCGGCCTCATCCGGCGTTGTGAGCTGCCCCGCCTCTTTGAGTTCCACGAACCGTGCGCGTTCCGGGAACCGGGCCGGATCGCTGCCGCGCAGCTGCACCTGCATATCGGTGTCTATCACTCCAGGTGCCAGCGAGACGATGCGCGCCCCGTTGGCCAGGGAAGCCTCTTCCATTGCGACGGCACGCGAGAAGTGATCCATGCCGGCCTTGGCCGCGCAGTAGGCGGCGCTGCCGGCCATCGCGCGCCGGCCCAGACCGGACGAGATATTGAGGATCTTGCGGCTGGCGCTCCAAGCGGCCGTCGCGCGCAGGAACACACTGCTCAGCAGCAGGCAGGACTCCAGGCCGACGCGCAGCGCATTCGACAGCTCCTGCGCCGACGACTGCCCCAGCGGCCCGGGCGTCGAAACAACGCCGGCGTTGTTGATCAGGCTGGCGCTGGCAAAGCCCCGTGCCTCGATCACGTTCAGCCAGGCCTCCAGGCGCTGCGCGGCTGCCAGTGGCTGGCCGAGGTCCTGTGCCCACTGCTCCAGCTGGGCGCCGCGTTCCTCGGCAAGTTGGGTCAGGGCGGGGTTGAGCTGGCGCGAGATGCCGAGCACCCGATGACCAGGCTGCAGCAACTGGCGGGCAATGGCTTCGCCCATGCCGCGTGAGGCGCCGGTGACGATGAACAGGGAGTTGGTGGACATGGTGAGGAACTTTCCGTTTTGGCAGACCTTGGCGCATCGTAGCGGCTGCCGAGAACCGCACTCTTTACGGTATCGCAACAATTATTGTGGAGTTGCCCGGTTTTGCCCACGCAATTGGTATAGACTCGCTGCACAGATATACCAAGACCGTTTCTGCAAGGTCTTCCTCCTCTTCCATCCAGCTCACGCTGGGTCGGCCAGGTACATGAACTCCCCGGTTTGCGTTTCTTGAGTGTCTCTGCCCGCACGGGTGATTTTTCTCGTGCGTCTTTTTAATTTTTTCAAGGAATACATCATGAGCGCAACTCAAACCGGTACCGTCAAGTGGTTCGACGATGGCAAGGGCTTCGGCTTCATTACCCCGGAAGCCGGTGGTAAGGACCTGTTCGCCCACTTCAGCGAAATCAAGGGCGAAAGCGGCTTCAAGAGCCTGCAAGAAAACCAACGCGTCGAGTTTGAAGTGAAGCAAGGCCCCAAGGGTCTGCAAGCTGCAAACATCCGCGCGATCTAATTCATTAGATCCCACGGGCGCTTAGGCGCACGATCAAAAGGTCGCAGCTTGCTGCGGCTTTTTTCATGGGCGATCGATTTGTTGCGTGCGCGCTGCGTCGGGCTTGACCCAGGCCCCGCCGCGCTGAGACACTGCGCCACCCGCAACGAGCCAACGGCCGTTGATCCAACACCGCAAGCCAAGGAGAGCGATATGAGCCACACACCGATTGCCCACTCCTCGGTTGCCGTCTGAGCGAGCGCTTTCTCGCCATTTGATCTGATGATCTGAGCGTTCGACGCCCTCGCGTCCGCTCCCTCCACCGCAACCGATTCGCTCCGTACCCGCGTGGCTCAGCCGCGCCGGGCGTGATCCGTTTGCTGGAATCATCATGATAGACATTGACTTCGAGCGCCTGCGCGCGCTCGGGCTGCACGCCGCGATGGCGCAAGCCGTGCAGCAATTGATTGCCGACTTCGCTTCTCGAACCCCCGGTTTCGCCGACCAGGACTGGCAGCTGATGCGCGTCTGCACCGTGCACCGCGACCGTTTGCAAGTGCATGACGGCGTGTCCGAACGCAGTGCCATCCCTTTGCCTCGCCTGATCAAGCAGCATGCGCTGGATGGCACCAGCATCGCCGTCGGCGACTGGGTGTTGACGCAGACCCCCGAGCCTGACCGCTGCTGTATCCACGCCGTGCTGTCGCCGGTGACGCGCATCAACCGCCGCGACGCTGATGGCAGCCGCCATGCGGTGGTCAGCAATGTGGACACGGCGCTGCTGGTGATGGGCCTGGACCTGGACTTCAGCCTGCGCCGGCTGGAGCGCTATCTGGCGCTGGTCCAGGGCAGCGGCGTCTGGCCGGTGGTCGTGCTGACCAAGCTCGACACGCTGGGCGACACCGCCTGGGCGCGCTCCGAGCGGCTGGTGGACATCGCTCGCCAGCTGCGCGAGCGGCTGCCGCCGGAGGTCATCGTCCATGCGCTTGATGCGCGCAGCCCCGAGGTGGCGCAGGACCTGGCCCCGTATCTGGGCCTCGGGCAGACGCTGGTGCTGCTGGGTTCGTCGGGCGCGGGCAAGTCGACGCTGACCAACAGCCTGGCCGGCATGGGCCTGCAGGACACGGGTCCGGTGCGCGAGCATGACAGCCGGGGGCGCCACACGACCACGGCGCGCACCCTGCTGCCGCTGCTGTCGGGCGCCTGCCTGATCGACACGCCCGGCGTGCGCAGCCTGCGACCGGACGCCGATGTGCAGACACTCAGCGCCAGCTTCACCGACATCCAGGCGCTGGCCGGCCAATGCCGGTTCCGCAACTGCCAGCATGTCAACGAGCCGGGCTGCGCCGTGCTGGCCCAGGTGGCCGGTGACCGGGTGCGCAACTTCCACAAGCTCAAGCGCGAGATGCAGCGCGATCAGCAGACGCCGTTGGACCGCCAGCGGGAGCTGGCGAGGTGGAAGCAGATCGGGCGCGCCGGCCATGAGCGGGCGAAGATGAAGCGGGGCGAGTAGTCAACCGTTCAGGCGGGCGGCAGGCGCACTTTGCGCCCGCCGTTTCCAGCCGGCCGTAGTCCGTCCGGACCATTGCGGCTCCGTTGTTGTCAAGACCTGCCCCTAGATTTGGGGATCGCACCTGCCGCTGCGTTCGGTGTGCCTGACAACAAGGAGTGAACCCCTATGAAATTCTCGATTCGCGCGCTGCTGGCCGGCGCGGCCCTGGCGGCCTGGCTGCCCAACGCCATGGCCACCGTGCTGAGCTTTGATGACCTGGCCCAGGACGGCACCTTGCCGCTGAACTACGGTGGGCTCGATTGGTCGACTGCCGGCTGGACGGTCTTTACAACCCCGGCCGCGCCTTACTCGCCGAGTTCGGGTTTTGGCCGCGTGACCACTGGCTTCATGGCCGAGGACGCCTCCAGCCTGATCCGCTTCACCCAACCCGGCACCTTCGACGGAGCCTACTTCGCCGGCCTGGGTGGCGCGACCCTGAGCTTCGAGCTGTTCCTGAATGGCGCCAAGGTGCACAGCTCGACGGTGCTCGATCCGTCGGCCACGCCGAGCTTTCTGGCCAGCGGCTATGCCGGCCTGATCGACGCGGTGGTGGTGAAGAGCGCCAATCACGGCGAGTTCGCGATGGACGACTTCACGTTCACCCAGGCCGTGCCCGAGCCGCAGACCTATGCGCTGCTGATCGGTGGCCTGTTCGTCGTGGGCCGTATCGCCCGCCGTCGTCAATCCAACACCAACGAAGCCTGAGTCCATCATGAGCCAACAAGACCGCCGCAGTTTCCTGCGCACCGTGGCCTCGGCCGCCGGTGCCTCCGCCGCCCTGGCCACCTTTCCCCCTGCGATCCAGCGGGCGCTGGCCATCTCGGCCAACAACCGCACCGGCACGATCCAGGACGTCGAGCACATCGTCGTGCTGACCCAGGAGAATCGCTCGTTCGACCACTATTTCGGCACGCTCAACGGTGTGCGCGGCTTTGCCGACCCGTTTCCGGTGCCGGTGGTCAACAAGACCGGCATTGCCGGCCGCAATGTCTGGGTGCAGCCGAATGCGGTGACGGCCGTGCCGGGCCGTCCGTCGCCGGGTCCGGTGGCCATCGCCCCCTTCCATCTGAACACGGCGCAGAACTTCGCCTATATGCGCGTGTCGGGCACGCCGCACTCGTGGAGCGATTCGCAGCTCGCCTGGGACCAGGGTCGCATGAATGCCTGGCCCAAGGCCAAGAACAACCATTCGCTGGGCCATTTCACCGAGGCCGATCTGCCCTTCCAGTTCGCGATGGCCAACGCCTTCACGATCTGCGACCACTACCACTGCGCCTCGCAGACCGGCACCAACACCAACCGCCTGTTCCTGTGGACCGGCACCAACGACCCGCTGCGCCTAGGCAATGGCCCGTCCACCGACAACAGCCATGACTGGTTCAACGAGAACCCGCTGGACGACTACACCTGGACGACCTATCCGGAACGCCTTCAGAGCGCCGGCATCACCTGGCAGGTCTACCAGAACATGGCGGACAACTTCACCGACAACTCGCTGGCGGGGTTCCGCGTGTTCCGCGACGGCTGGTACAAGCGCCCGGGCTATTCTCAGCAGCTGCTGGAGCGCGGCATCAGCACCCGCGACTTGGACAAGCTGAAGGAAGACGTACTGGCCAACAAGCTGCCCCAGGTCAGCTGGGTGGTCGCCACGGCCGAGGGTTCGGAGCACCCAGGCCCGTCCAGCCCCGCCCAGGGCGCCGACTACACGGCCAAGGTGCTGGATGCGCTGACCTCCAACCCCGAGGTCTGGAGCAAGACGGTGCTGTTCATCAACTTCGACGAGAACGACGGCTTCTTCGACCATATGCCGCCGCCGGCCGCACCGTCCTACCAGGTCTGGGATGCCGACCCGGGCAAGGCACAGCTGGCCGGGGCATCGACGGTGGACACCACCGGCGAGTACCACCACATCCTCAACGGCACACCGGCCACGCATCAGCACAAGCCCTACGGCCTGGGCCCGCGCGTGCCGATGTATGTGATCTCGCCGTGGAGCAAGGGCGGCTGGGTCAATTCGGAGGTGGCCGACCACACCTCGGTGATACGTTTCATCGAGAAGCGCTTCGGCGTGATGGAGCCCAATATCAGCGCCTGGCGCCGCGCCGTCTGCGGTGACCTGAGCTCGGCCTTCAACTTCGCCGACCCGCAGGACAGCGCCTTCTTCGAGCAGCTGCCGCAGACGCTGGCGCTGGCCAACAAGGCCCGCGCGCTGCCCGGCACGACGACGCCACCGGTGCCCGGCAGCCTGGCCGCCCCGGTGCAGAATGCCGGCGTGCGCCCGGCGCGCGCGCTGCCCTACGAGCTGCACGCCACGTCGCGCATCGTGCCCAACCCGGGCCGCGTCGGTTCGACCCGTGTCGAGCTGCAGTTCGCCAACACCGGCGAGGCCGCGGCGGTGTTCCATGTCTATGACCGGCTGAACCTGGCCGCGCTGCCGCGTCGCTTCACCGTCGAGCCCGACAAGCAGCTGAGCGACAGCTGGCAGCCGACCACCGCAGGCAGCTACGACCTGTGGGTGCTGGGCCCGAACGGCTTCCATCGTCACTTCACCGGCAACGCCCGCCGCGTGGCCGCCGCCGCCCAGCCCAATCCGGAAGTGCGCGTGACGCCGGATGCGGTCAACGGCGAACTGGTCGTCGAGCTGAGCAACCGGGGCAGCCTGGCCTGCACCGTCAGCCTGGTGGCCAACAAGTACTACAGCGTCGCACCCAAGGTCCAGCTGCTGGCCCCGCAGGCCGCCGCGACGATACGCCTGCCGCTGAAGGACAGCGCCCATTGGTACGACTTCAGCGTGCGCGTGGCCGGCCAGCCCGACTACAGCCGCCGCTTCGCCGGCCATCTGGAAACCGGCCAACCCTCGATCAGCGACCCGGCGATGGAGGGTCCGGCCCTGCTGAGCCAGTACCAGGTCTGAGCCCGGACGGACGAGGCGGAAGCCTCGGCCCGCCAGGCGTTGGCCCGACCGCGATACAAGCGGCCGGGCTGAGCCGACTTTCTCTTCACGCAACACAACTTTGGAACAAACATGAAAACTACCCTGATTCGCGGCGCCGCCGCTCTGACCCTGAGCCTGTGCGCGCTGGGTGCCCATGCGGCCGGCTTCGGCAGCAATCTGATCGTCAACGGCGATGCCGAGGCCGGCGTCAGCGGCTGGACCGGCTTCGACGGTACCGACCTGTTCCAGTCGGTCGACTATGGCAGCAACTGGGTCAAGCCCAGCGAGCCAGGCCCGGCGAACCGTGGCGCCAAGATGTTCGCCGGCGAGAGCTCGCCCTACTCGGCGGGTGCGCAGACCGTGGACGTTGGCGCCCTGACCGGCGCCTTCGCCAGCGGCAAGGCCTCGTTCGAACTGAGCGGCTATCTGGGCGGTTGGAGCAGCCAGGGCGACAACGCGCTGCTGCTGGTGTCCTTCCTCGATGCGAGCAGCCAGTCGCTGGGCCTGGCTCAGCTGGGCCCGGTGACACCGGCCGATCGCGGCAACCAGACCGGCCTGCTGTTCCGTTCCACCGGCGGCTTCGTGCCGGTCAACACCGCCAAGATAGAGTTCATCCTGTCGATGGAGCGCCTGAACTCCAGCGACAACGACGGCTATGCCGATAACCTGTCTTTCGTGCTGAACACGGCTCCCGTGCCAGAACCCGGCACCTATGCCCTGATGTTTCTGGGCTTGGGCCTGCTCGCCGCTGTGAAGCGCCGCAAGAGCTGAGCTAGAACGGCGCGGCGCTGCTGAACTGCAGCGCCGCGCCCGTCACCGGGTGGTGCAAGGCCAGCTCGGTGGCGTGCAGGTACAGCCGCGGGGCCAGGTCTTGCCGATCCGCATACAAGGCGTCGCCGACAATGGGATGGCCCAGCGCCTGCAGGTGCACACGCAACTGGTGGGTGCGGCCGGTGACGGGCTCCAACTCGACGCGGCTGGTCTGCCCCAGGCGATCCTGTGCAAGACAGCGATAGCGCGTCTGCGAGGGCTTGCCGTTGACATGGCAGACCTGCTGGCGCGGACGATTGGGCCAGTCGGCGCCGACCGGCAGGTCGATATGGGCCCAGTCCGAGCCTGGCTCGGCCAACAGGCCGTGAACCACGGCCACATAGCGCTTTTGCACGCGGCGTTCGGCAAATGCCCGGCTCAGCCTGCGCTGCATCTCGGCGCCAAGGGCCAGCAGCAGCAGTCCCGAGGTGGCCATGTCCAGCCGGTGGACGATCAGTGCGTCGGGATGCAGCCGTTGCACGCGGCTGATCAGGCAGTCCTGCTTGGTCGGCCCGCGACCGGGCACGGTCAGCAGGCCGGCGGGCTTGTCGCACAAGATCAGGCTGTCGTCGGCGTGGAGAATGTCCACCGGGGCTGTGCTCATGGCGCGATTGTCCATGAGCCGGCTCCGTGCAGCATTCACGCAAATGCGCGGCGCCGCACCTGAGCTAGGGCCAGACCCGACTGCATTCAGGCCGATCTTGGTGCAAGCTGCGGCGACCGGTGCTTGCTCAAGCCGCGCCGGATTGCCAAGGTTTTGATCTCATCCATCGACTTCTGGAGATTGCATCAGGCCATGGAAGTGAGTGCAGATCTGGCCTCGCTGAACTACGCGGCGCGTTGCTCCAAGCTGAGCGCGCCCGATCAGGCCATGGCGCTGGCCCGGCGTGCCCTGCAGATGGCCGATGCCCAGGGTGACGCACAGGCTGCCGCCGAAGCGGCCACCACCTTGGCCCTGCTGCGCTCCCGCCGTGAGGGGCAGGACCGCGTCGAGGCCGAGTTTGCCCGCCTCTTGGCCGAGTTCAGCCGGCTGGGCGATGAACTGGGGCGCCTGCGCATCGAGTGCCGGCTGGCCGGCATACCGCTGCTGCGCGGCGAGGTTCGCGACAACTGGGACTGGCTGGTGGCGCTCACCGAGGCGCTGGAGCGGCAGGGCGATGCCATCGATCGCTGCGATGCGCTGAACCTGCGTGGCCTGTTCCACGGCCGGCTGGGCCATACCGAGCTGGCCCTGCGCGCCTACTTCCAGCTGCTTGACGAGGCCCAGCAGTGCCCGGACCCGGGCTGCCTGCCCCATGCACTGGCCCAGCTGGGCTACGTCCAGTATGCGGCCGGCGACAGCGCCTCAGCGCTGCGCCACCTCGAGCTGGCCGGCCATCTGGTCGAGAACCAGGGCCAGGCCTCGATGGCCTCGCTGGTGGTGGCCCATCTGGCCCAGTGCCTGCTGCACCTGGGCCGGCCGCAGCAGGCGCTGGAGGCGCTCCAGCCCTGGCTCACCGGCGCCAAGCGGGCGCACGAGAACCTGAGCCTGCTGTCCATGCACACGACCGCCGCCCACTGTCTGGTGATGCTGGACCGCCTGGACGAGGCCCATGAGCTGATCGCCAAGGCCCTGCCCATGGTCGGCAGCGGACTGCGCGAGGAGGTGCGGGCCCATCTGGTCCATGGGCTGGTCGAGCAGGGCCTGGGCCGGCTCGAGTGGGCCCGCGCGGCGCTGGCCCAGGCCGAGGGCCTGCTGGGGCGCATGCAGCAGCTGGACCTGCACCTGCCGATACAGCTCTATCGGGCCCAGGCGTGCCTGCATGAGCAGATGGGCGACTTCGCGCTCGCCTACGGCTACCTCGAGCGCCATCGCCAGGCCTATGAGCTGACGCAGAACAGCGCGGCGCGGGCACGGGTGTTGAGCTCACAGATCGAGGCCGACCTTGAACGCACCGAGCGTGCCCGGTTGCAGCTGGAGCAGGAGCGCAACGAAGCGCGCCTGATCGGCGCCTATGTGGACACGCTCACCGGTCTGCCCAACCGCGAGCGGCTGCGCATCGAGGGCGAGGAGCTGCGCATCCAGCAGGAGGGCCGACTGCCGGCCGTGCTGATGCTCAATATCAACCGCTTCAAGGCGATCAACGATGCACTGGGCAATGAGCTGGGCGACGCTGTGCTGCTGGCCACGGCCCAGCGCCTGGCGGAGCTGCCGCATCAGTTCCTGGGCCGTACCCATGCCGACCAGTTCTGCATGCTGTGCAGCGACATCGGCCGCCTGCCGGTGCTGCGGGCCCAGCTGGAGAAGGCCTTTGCCACGCCCCTGAGCGTCTATGACCAATGGGTCGACGTGTCGCTGTCGATCGGTGTGGCCCTGCCGCCCGATGGCGGCGAGACGATGACGGCCCTGATGCGCAATGCCGAAACGGCCATGTATGCCGATCGCAAGCGGCTGTCGGGATGGACGGTCTACGCGCCCGAGCTTGAGACGGTGCGGCCGGCCGACCTGACCCTGCTGTCCGAGCTCAAGCGGGCGGTCGAGCAGGACGAATTGCTGTTGTACCTGCAACCCAAGGTCTGCCTGCAAGATGGCTCGGTGCGCAGCGCCGAGGCGCTGGTGCGCTGGCAGCACCCGGAGCGAGGCATGGTGCCGCCGTTCCAGTTCATCCCCTTTGCCGAGCAGACCGGGCGCATCAGCATGCTCACGCATTGGGTGCTGCGGGCGGCGATGCGGCACACCGTCGAATGGCGGCGCGAGGGCTTGCAGATCCAGGTCTCGGTCAACGTCTCCACCTTCGATTTGCGCGACCAGGGCTTTGCACAGCGCGTGTTCCAGCTGTTGCGCGAAACCGGTGCGCGGGCCGAGGATGTGCGCCTGGAGGTGACCGAGAGCGCGGCCATGGACGACCCTTCGACCACCTTGAAGGTCATGCGGGCCCTGGTCGATGGCGGCCTGAGCCTGTCCATCGATGACTTCGGCACCGGCTATTCGTCACTGGCCTATCTGCAGAAGATGCCGGTCACCGAGCTGAAGATAGACCGCGCCTTTGTCAGTGGTGTGCGCGCCGGCACCGACGGCGAGGCGCTGCTGCGCGCCACCATCGGCCTGGCCCACGTGATGGGCATGCCGGTGGTGGCCGAGGGCTGCGAGACGGCCGAGGAATGGAACCTGCTGCAGGCCCTGGGCTGCGACTATGCCCAGGGCTATCTGATTGCCCGGCCTATGCCGGTGCCTCAGTTCCTGGCCTGGCGGGAGCGCCACAAGCCCTTTGTGCCGCTGATCTCACGGCATGACGAATTCAGGCCCACCGTGTGGTGAGCTCGTTTCCTTCGTTCTAGCTCGAACGGCGCCGCCGTGCCACCACCCCCAGCAGGCCCAACCCGGCCAGCATCATCAGGTAGCTGGAGGCTTCCGGCACCACCATCGCCTGCCCCGAGAAGGTCATGCTGTTGTTGACGCCGCCGGTGGGGTCAGCGGTCAGCGTGAAGAAACGCGACGACAGTGCCTGCCCATCGTCCGACAGACCCACATGGATGCTCCAGGTTTCGCCCGGCTTCAAGCTCGCCAGATCCCACTGCAGGCCGACAAAGGCATCGCAACCGTTCAGCAGGCCGCAGGCGGCAGGCACGCCGCTGCCTTCCGGTCCGGTGGCGCCATTGCTGGCAATCCACTTGTTGTTGAGCGAGAGGGCCGGGTCGTACAGAATGGTCTCGCGCCGCGTCGGATCGCCGGCCACGGCCGGCTTCCAGCTCTCCGCCACCGACTCCTGGAAGGTGTCGGGGTTGGCGTCGGCACCGAGCACGACCATGAAGCGCAGGTCGTCGCGAGCGTCCACGCCGGTGTTGGTGAGCGTGTAGCGCAGGTCCAGCAGACCCGTGCCGTCGCCGCTGGCGGTGAAGCCGAACTTCAGATCCGTCAGTGTGAAGGTCCGCAGCTGCGCCTGCTGGGTGGTCAGACCCAGGCCGGGATAGAGCAGGGCGTTGAGCTGGAAGATCATGCCGTCCTGGGCCGCGCCGTAGCTGATATTGGCCAGATCGCCGCTGCCGTCATTGAAGTCGTTCTGTATCACGACCGCCTGGGTCGCCAGCGGAACGGCCAATGCCAGCGCCGCGGCAGCGGCACTCAACAGGCGGACATAGCGATAAGACTTCGTCATGGAAACACTCCTTCTGGGTCAAGCCATGATTGGCATCGTTCTTGGAACCGTCGGCCGGCGCGGCCCGTAAGGCCGCGCTGCCGGAGCTACTGCAGCATCAGGCGAGGCGCCTCTTCACCGCCGGCCAGATCGAAGTCGTGCACCAGGCCAGGCGTTGCCACCTCGCCCTGCAGCGGGTTTCTGGCGTCGATCGCATACAGGGCCACGCGCAGCACCGGCCGCAGCACACCGCCGCAGCGCGCGCACTGTGGCGAGTTGGGGTCTTCCGGGTTCGGATTCGACCCCTGGGCGAAGGCAAAGCTGTAGGACAGCCTGGCGATCTTGCGGCCGCCATGGGCGAACAGGTCCTGGGCGATCTCCTCGATCAACTCGTCGCTGGACTTGCCCAGCTTCGGGTCCAGCTTCGGGTCTATGGGCATGGACAGCCAGCCTTCGACCCGTGCGCCCTGAACGCCCTTGTCGTCCAGCATGAAGGTGGCCTCGCCGGGCAGCAGCACATGCATCAGCTCGGGGGGGGCGGCCGCCGCGCCGGGATTGCCAGCGGTGCTGGGCATCGGTATGCCCTTGGGCAGCTCGGCCGCGCGCTTGATGTGCACCATGCGCATCAGGGCGATCTCACCGGTCTGACGGCCTTCCTCACCAAAGCCCAGGGTCAGTGTGTTGACCGGCAGCGGCGCGTCTGCCGGGGGCGTGGGAATCTCCATCTTGGACAGGCCCAGCGTCTCGGTCGCGAACTTCATGGCACCGACATAGGCGGCCCTTTCATCCAGCTTCACATCGGGCAGGCTGGTGGGCGTGATCTCCTTGCGCGCGGGGCGCTTGAGGATGGTGATATTGCCCAGGTGGATGCGCTTGCTGAAGCTCAGTGCGGTGAAGGCGCCATCGCCATTGGGTGCACCCGAGCTTGAGTTGCACTCATCCTCGTCGACATCTCCGGTATTGGTCAGCGGCTGGTTGCACAGCGGGTCCTTGCTCGGCAGCGTGCGGCCGAACACGGCCTTGGAGACCTCGGCCGGATTGAAGGCCCTGGACAGCGGCCTGTCGGTATCCAGCTTGGCCTCGCGCAGCAGGCCGATCAGGATGCCCGTCGTGCCCTGTTCGGTGACGATGGGCGGCAGCGTCTGGCGCACCAGCTCGCGTATCTCTTCCATGCTCAGCGGTCCGCGGGTCTGGGCCTGGGCGGGTGTGATGGCACCCAGGGCGGCGAGGGCCGCGAGGGTGAGGGCGTGACACAGTCGTTTCATGACGAATTCCTTTGCTTGAACGGCGTGTGGTTCGAGCGGGACCTGGCCCGTAGGCTGGGTCGCGGCTCGGCACATGGAAACCGGGCAGGGCAGGGGCCCGCATCACATCGGTGCGGCGGGCCGGCAGTGCCGATGTCAGGGATTGAAGGCGTGGTCCACGCAGGCGGGCTTGCAGCCGCGATAGCCCATCCAGGCATACCAGCTGGAGCCGCCCGGCGAGCCGAAGGCCAGGGCATTGCCATAGCTCTCGTAGTACAGCCGCGTCAGCGCCGCCGAGGAGCTGCTGCCTATGGTGTAGGCCACCGGACATTGCTCGGTGCAGGTCTTGTACCAGTTGAACGGGTCCCACCAGGCACAGCCGAACTTCTTGTAGTGGTTCTTCACCCAGGAGTTGGCGATGCCGCCCCACTGACCATCAATGGCGGTCTGCTTGTAGTCGTTGTTGTAGCTCGACGAGATCCACATGCAGCCATGGAAGCCGGTGAACATATGCAGCTTCTTGGCGCCGCCGTTGTTCATCGACTTGCGCAGATTGGGCAGATAGTCGTCATTGGCGCTGACGCAGGACGAGGCATGCAGGATCTTCAGGTTGTGGTCGCCGACAAACATATTGGGGCTCAGGCCACCGAACTGGGTGCCGCACTTGCCGTTCCACTTCATCCGCATCAGTCCGCCCCAGCCGCCGCCGCCACCACCGCCATAGTCATAGCCGTGGACGGCGATCATCGCCGCGTCGGGCCAGTCGATCCAGGCCGAATCGGCGCAGCCGGCGCCGGTGCAGAAGCGTGACAGATTCATATTGCCGTCAACGAACTTGCCGGTCTTGGTGTGGCCCTGCACGCCCATGCGGTCGTACCAAGCCTGGGCCATGCCCGGCCATGAGGGACGGTTGTCATCCGGATTGGTGTCGCAATCGCCGGCACTCCAGTTGCCGATCGCGTACATGTCCACCTTGAATGCCCATGTGGGGCTGTGTGCCGCGGCGCACAGTGCCACGGCCAGCAGTGGACGCCACAGGCGTTGCCACCAGTTGCTTGCTTTCATCATCGACCTCCTTGAGTTACGGCGCATACCCGCGCCCGCTCCTGGATGCGGACATCCGGACGCGGCTGGGGTGCAAACTTGGGAGAGGCCTCGCGAGACTCCACGTTGCAGGCCAGACCCCCCGATTTGAGGGGGTTTGGCATCAACGCAGCGAAAGAATAGGTCGCGACCGCGGCGTGAACAATCCCCCGTATTGCTTCAAACGTGGGGGGAGTTCCAGCCTTGTTACAGCGTTGTTACGGCAGCCACGGGCCCTCGAGCTGGGCCCGCGTCTCCTCGACGGCCACGGCCCACAGCGCGTCCATCACCGCATCGGGCTGCTGGTAGTGGCCGCCGTAGCAGCCGTCGCCGAGATAGGCGCGCTTGGCCTGCGGATCCATCAGCGCCATGCGCGCATAGTCCACCGGCGGCTTGGGCGAGGAGGGCAACTCGACGCCGGGCAGGCGCGTGCTGCGGAAGTTCTCCATCCACGAGGCGTGCGAGGCCTGCGGGTCCTGCTCGCGCACAAAGGCCATCGTGCGCGGCGCCGCCCACCAGTTGTGCCACTTGAGCTGCAGGCCCGGGTGCTCGGCCATCAGCTGCTGCAGCAGGCCGGCCACCGGCTGATTGCCTCCATGTCCGTTGACGATCAGCACGCGACGAAAGCCGTGATGATGCACAGAGGCGATCAGGTCGCCCATCACTGCCAGCAGGGTCTCCAGCCGAAGGCTCATCGTGCCCGGAAAGGCCATATAGGTGGGCGTGTAGCCATAGGGCTGGGCCGGATAGACCGGCACGCCCAGCGGCTCGGCCGCGGCCACCGCCACCTCTTCGCTGAGGATGGCATCGACGGCCAGCGACAGCCAGGCATGCTGTTCGACGCTGCCCAGCGGCAGCACGACGCGGTCGTCGGTCCGCAGATGGCTTTCGATCTGTTGCCAGTGGCAGTCGCGGATGCGCATCGGGGTCTCCGGTCGAGTTGGGTTGGCGCTGACTATAGTGCTGACAAGACCATTCCAATAAATACACTATTGGATTATTAATTGAAGCTCTGAAGCACAATCGCGGCATACGAATTCGAGCCCTCTATCGTGACCGACACCCACTCGACCCTGCCGACACTCATCCGACTGCTGGACCGCAACGAGGCCTTTGGCCTGGCCGCGCGCGGCACCACCAACCACCTGCCGATGGCCTTGATCGCGCTGCAGCGCATGGGCGCCTCGGCGACCCGGCTGGAAGCCTACTTCGAGCACTGGGCGCAGCACAAGGCCCTGCCTCATGTCGAGGCCCCAACGGCGGTGCAGGCGCGGCAGTGGTCGGCCTGGCGCGGTCAGGCGCGGGCCTTCGAACCGCTCAGCCGGGGCTTTGCCGAGCGGGTGGCGCAGGAGGGCGCTCAGGCTGTGGTCGGTGAGGTCTGGGCCGTGCTGGGCGACGGGGTGGCGACGAACGCCTTTCATGCCTTGATACGGGTGGCCTACGGCCTGGAATCGGGGCATGCCGGCGAGATTGGTGCCGGCCTGGCCAGCCTGGTGGTCGCACACCTGCCGCTGGATCTGGACCTGGCAGCCGCACCCACAGTGCCCTCGGTGCCGGCCGCGCTGGAGCGCATCCACCTGAGCCTGGCTGGGGCTCATGCCGTGACGGGTGCGATCACCTCGGCCCTGCGCGCCGCCGCTGCCGATCCGCGACTGGCTCAAACGCTGAGCTTGCCCGAAATTCAGGGGCAGGCGCGCATGGCGGCTATGGCCGATGCCGCCTTGCAACTCTATGCGCAGACGCGCAGCTTTACCGTGCTGCACCTGGTGACAATGCTGCATGCGAGGCGCGTGCTGCTCCAGCATTGCAAGCAACTGGAAACGCCACAGCAAGACCTGGCCCTGTGGCTGGCCTTCTGCACCGCCTATGCTGCGGTCGGTGCACCTCCGCTGCAGGCGCCGGCCCTATCGGGCGCTCCGCTTAGCTGGCCCGAGATCTTCGCCCTGGCCGCGGCCCAGGACGACGACCATGTGATCAAGCTCAGCCACAGCTGCCATGAGGAGTTCCTGCACTACGGCCGGCCGCTGTACCAGCGGGTGGCCAGCGACCTGGTGCGGGGGCTGCCGCGATGACCCAACCGCGCACCCTGCTCTGGGTCGTCTGCGCCATCTCGATGATGAGCACCATAGGCATGGCCATGCCTTACCCCATCCTCGCGCCGATCTTCGTGCAGGGTGCGGTGGATGGTTTCACGCATTTCATGGGCCTGCCACCCAAGCTCTTGATGGGCATCGCGCTGGCCGCCAATCCACTGGGCATTCTGATCGGCAGCCTGTTCATCGGCCCGCTGTCCGACCGTCACGGCCGGCGCCGAACGCTGCTGTGGACGCTGTCGCTGACGGTGCTGAGCAGCCTGCTCGGTGCCTGGGCGCTGGACCAGCGCTGGTACGCGCTGTTTGTCGGCGCGCGCTTTCTGACCGGCCTGACCGAGGGCAATCTGGCGGTGGCCCGCGCGGTGCTGGCCGATCTCCACCCGGTGCTGGACCGCACCCGTTCCTTTGCCTGGCTCAACGCCAGCAACTACGCCGGCTGGCTGTTGGGTCCGCTGCTGGGTGGGCTGACGCTGCCGCTGGGCGAGCCGGTGCCCTTTGTGCTCGCGGGCCTGGCCCTGCTGCCTTGTCTGCTGGTGATCTGGCGGGCCCTGCCGGAGACCCATGCGCGATCGGCCGCAGCGCCCGGTGGATTGTTGCGGCAGGCGATGCAGCAGCAGGCGCTGGGCCTGCTGCGTCAAGACAAGCTGCTGGCCCGGCTGTTCGCTCTGCAGCTGGCCTACACGCTGGGCCTGACCACCTGCTACGAGTTCTATCCGCTGTGGCTGCTGGAGAACGCCGGCCTGGGCAGCCTGGGCATTGCCTGGGTGACGGCGGGCCTGTGCCTGGTGATGTCGCTGGCCAGCATGCTGATCGGCCGCTTCGATGCCTTCTCGGCGCGGGGCCATGCGCTGCGGCGTGCCAGCGCCTGCGCGCTCACGGCCGCGGCCGGCCTGCTGGGCCTGGCCCTGCTGCCCGGCACGGCGGGCCTGCTGGTGATCATTGCCATGGGCTTGCCGCTGGCGCTTTACAACGCGGTGCTGCCGGCCTGGGTGTCCGAGCGCTTTGCCCATCACGGCCAGGGCCGGGTGATGGGCCTCCTGACGGTGATCTTCTATCTGGCCAATGTGGTGACGGCGCTGGTGGGCGGGGCCCTGAGCCTGCTGGACACGCGCTGGATCATGGCGGTCGGCGGCGCCTGCAGCCTGTGGGCGGCCTGGAGCCTGTGGCGCCTGGCGCGCGATGTGCCAACATCACCGACCTTGGAGGCTGTGGCCAGCAACGCATGAACAACACCAGCGACCAGATCCTCTACACGCTGAAAAGCCGTGGCCCCCAGGGCGCCCAGGTGGTGGCCGAGGCCTGTGGACTCAGCGCCATGGGCGCGCGCAAGCAGCTGCTGGCGCTGGAGGGCGCGGGCCTGGTGGCATCGCACGAAGAGGTGCATGGCGTCGGCCGGCCGGCGCGGCTGTGGCAGCTTACCGAGGCCGGCCATGCGCGCTTTCCGGACCGCCATGGCGAGCTGGCCGTGCAACTGATCGCCCAGGTCAGCGCGCTGCTGGGCCCGCAGGCGCTGCAGGCGCTGATCAACCAGCGCCAGTCCGACGCGCAAGCCGCCTATGAGGCCGGCCTGGCCGGCGCCAAGACCTTGGCACAGCGGGTGCAGGGGCTGGCTCGAAAGCGCGCCGAGGAGGGCTATATGGCGCGGGCGGAACGGGAGGGCAAGGCCTGGCTGCTGATCGAGGACCACTGCCCGATCTGCGCCGCTGCCAGCAGCTGCCAGGGCTTCTGCCAGTCGGAGCTGGAGTTGTTCCAGAACTGCCTGGGCGACTCCGTGACGGTGGAGCGCAGCGAGCATCTGCTGGCCGGCGCACGACGCTGCGTCTATCGCATTCGTCCAGCCTAGAACTGCTCGATAAGACCCGACTGCGCCGCCGTCTGCGGATTGGCTCCCGCCTGGCGCACCTGCAGCAAAGCCTGCTCACTCGGCAGGCCCAGGCTCTTCAGCACGCAGGCGGCCACCGTGCCGGTGCGGCCTATGCCGGCGGCGCAGTGCAGCAGCGCATGGTCACCCAGGCGCAGCGCCTGGCTCAGCTGGTCCACGCCCTCGCGGAAGCTGGCCGCGTCGGTGGCCAGGCCCATATCGCGCATCGGCAGGTGCAGCCAGCGAAAGGGCACCCGGCCGAGGGTGATGGCCTTGTGGTACTCGGGCGAGAGCTGGGCCACCTCGTCCAGCGGATTCAGGCACATCACCAGGCTCAGCTTGGCGCGGCGCATATCGTTCAGGAAGCGGTCCCAGGGCTCCATGCGGCCGGGCATCGAATGCAGCCACAGGGTGCCGGGCACCTCGACGGGCAGGGGAAGGCGGCGAAACAGCATCGGTCGGTTCGGGATCAAGGGGCGGGGCGGCGCTTGTTGCCGATCAATTCTGCCTGCATGTCGCGCACATTGCGCGGCCCGAGGTTTTTGAAGTAGGCCCAGCCGCCATAGGTCGGCGTCAGCTGAGCCAGGGCGGCGGCCTGCAGCGCCTCGCCAGCCAGCCCGGCGTCGAGCTGCTGCTTGACGGCTGCCTGCAGGTCGCCGAGGTAGCGCTGGAAGTCCTGCACATCGCCGGCCGATCCCACATCGCCATGGCCGGGCACGAAGACGGCCGTGGCCGGCTGCCCCTGGCGCAGCGTGTCCAGTGTGCGTATCCAGTCGGCGGTGTGGGCGTCTACCAGGTTCGGTATCGCACGGCGCCAGAACAGATCGCCGGCAAACACCACGCCGGCGTCCTGCACGCTGACCACCGCATCGCCGCCGGTATGGCCCGGCAGCGCCTTGATCAGCAAGGCGCGTTGGCCCAGATTCAACTTCATCTCGCTGTCGAAGCCGATCTGCGGCGGCGCCAGCGCGGCCACCTGGGCCTGCACCTCGGCAGAGGGCGTGGGGCCGAAGAACTTCAGGTTCTCGGTGTTGATCCAGCGTGCCACGTTCTTGTGCCCGACGATCACCGCCCCGGCCTGGGCGAACACCGCGTTGCCGGCCACATGGTCGATGTGATAGTGCGTGTTGATCAGATAGCGTATCGGCAGCGGCGTCAGCTTGCGCACCTCGGCCAGCAGCGCCTGCGTGGCCTTCGGTCTATACAGGCTGTCGATGATGGCCACCGCCTCCTCGCCGATGACGACACCGGCGTTCGCCCCCGAGTCGCCATTGGCGTTGTCGATCACCGCGTAGACCTTGGGTGCCACCTGCTTCAAGGTGAATGGCAGGGTCTGAGCCCGACTGGGCAGGCTGGCGCAAACCAGCGCGGCAAGTAGCAGCAGGGCAGGGCGGCGTGTCAGGTGCATGGGCATTGCTCCGGGGGAAGGGCTGCACCGAGTATTACAGCTTCATCTCCAGCCGCAGACCCCAGTTGATCTTCGAACGGTTGGCGCTCTCATTGTCCTGGCGCTGGGTGTCATTGATCAGGCTGCTGGTCGTCAGATAGTCGTGCGGCGCCAGATTGTTGGCGCTGAAGCGCAGCTGGGTGCCGGCGTCGATGAACCACAGGACAAAGGCATCGGTGACGATCTTGCTGCCCACCGAGCTGCTGGAGACATCGCTGAGGCGCAGCTTGTAGGCCGGCGTGATGTTGACGCTGGCGCCCAGGCTCAGCGGCAGGCCGCGCAGCTTGTAGTCGGCGCCGAAATTGGCTGTGCCCTTGGGCTGGCCCTCCAGGCGGTTGTCCGGGCCGGGCACCTGGTCCACCTTGGAATCGAACAGGCTCAGGTTGGCGCGCAGCTGTACCGGCAGGGCGTCATCCATCATCTCGTCGAGGCGGAACTTGGCCTCGAGCTCCAGCCCCTGCGTCGTTGCGTTGCCGACGTTCTGCGGCCGCGACACCCAGCGCTTCTGTGCCGACCAGCTCACATCCTCCAACGAGACGACATTGCGTATCAGATCGCTGATGCGCCGGTAGAACAAATTGGCGCTGAGCAGCCCGCCCTTGGACAGATAGTGCTCATAGGCCAGCTCGATGCCGGTGGCCAGCTCGGGCTTCAGATTCGGGTTGCCGGCGCGGTCTGGGCTGCCGATCTCGTTGCCGCCGGTCGGGAAGCGTTGCGAAATGCTCGGCCGGGCGATCAGCTCCTGCAGGCTGGCCGCCTTGTAGCTGCGCGTCAGGCTGCTGCGGATCTGGTTGCGGCTTTTCTCGTCGGGCTTCCACACCCCATGCAGCAGCGGTGTCAGCACATGGCTGGTGTTGCGGGCCTGGTAGCTGGCGCTGTCGCTGCTCGTCTTGATGCCCTCCCAGCGCAGGCCGGCATAGGCCGAGATCTGCTTGCTGGGGTTCCACTCGTCCTGCACATAGCCGGCGACGCGGCGCGAGGAGGCGGAGAGGTCGTCACCGAACTCGGTCAGTATCGGCAGTCCGTTCTGCAGGGTCGTGCGACCCTGCAGGCGGCGGCTGCTCTCCAGCTCCAGACCGCCGACCAGGCTGTGTTCGCTCTGCAGCTGGTGCGAGACCTTGGCATTCAGGCTCCAGTTGTTCTCGCGGTTGCGGGTGCTGTCGTCGACGCTGCGGGTCTGCGTGCCGGCGCTGTCAAATTCCCGCCGCAGGCCTTGACTGCTGAAGCGGCCGGTGCCCAGGCCGCCGCGGGCCTCCAGCCGAGTACCGCTGCCCAGGCGCTTCTGCCACTGGGCATTGCCGCGCAGCAGCTTGAAGGTGCCGTCGCCCGAGCTGCTATAGCTGGCATAGGGCTGATCGGTGGCGGTGCCGGTCTGCATCAGGGTGCGGCCGGCCTCGTTGTTGCCCCGGCTGAGAATCATGAAGGGCATCAGGGTCAGCGACTCGCCCTCGGCCAGCGGTATCTGCAGCCGCGCGTTGACATTGACGCCCTCTCGCTGCTCCAGCGAGTAGCCGGTTTCGTGCTGGTTCAGCACTTCAGCACCGCTGGCCAGTTCGTACCAGCGCGTGCGCGTGTCGGCATCGTCCCAGCGGTTGCTGCGGTTGAGCGAGACGGTCAGCGTGTAGGCACCCTTGTCGCCGAGCTTGTTGTTGCGCGTCCAGGATGCATTGGGCGAGACGCGGCCGGCCTCGATGCCGACGCCGGCACGCACCTCGTTGAGCGTCTTTTTCAGCGCCTCCTTGAGCACGATATTGATCGTGCCGGCCACCGCCCGGGCACCGTACTCGGCGGTCGGCGCACGCATCACCTCGATGCGCTCCAGCTGATCGGGCGGCAGATTGTCCAGCGAGAAGCCCGGCGGCATGCGCTCGCCATTGACCAGCAGCTGGGTGTAGCCACCGCCCATGCCGCGCATGCGCACATCGCCACCGCGGCCGGGCCGCCCGCCGGTGGTCACGCCGGGCAGGCGCTTGAGGACCTCGCTGACCGAGCTGTCGCCATAGCGCTCGATCTCCTCGCGGCTGATGACGATCTTGGCTGCCGTCGAGCTGCGACGCTGCTCGGCGTCACTGGCGGTGCCGCTGACTTCAACCTTCTCAAGCTGGGCCGGCGTGGCAGCAGGGACCTGGCGTTGCCCGGATCGTGCAGGCGCGCTGGCGGCGCTGGCCGGAGCCGAGGCTGCAGCAGCGGGGCGGGTTGCCTGGGCCTGGGCTTGAGTCAAGAAGCCGCTGGCGGCGAGCAGGGCCAGGGCTTGGGCGAGTAGGTGCAGCTGAACAGGGGGCATGTCGGGATGGGTCTTGGCGGCGGAGGCAAGGCCCGCATTGTCTGGTGCGAGAGTGGGCTTTGCCCGTCACTTTTGAATTCTTTACACCGCTGTGCGCTGTGCGCCGCGATCTTCAACCCTGGTTTGTGCGCTGTTCAAACCGCCGCTTCCGGTGCAAAGTGCTTGTCGACAGGGGGTAGTGCCGTGGAGATGTTTGCACTGAACGACGAGGTGGCTAGGCTGCGGGCCGAGCTGGCTGGCCTTGTGGGCCAGCCCGACCGTGCCGGCCTGCTGGCGATGGTCACCCTGGCCTGGTATTTGCGCCAGCGCGATACCGCCCAGGCCCTGCAGCTGGCCGACCGGGCCCGGGCGCTGCTTCGCGGGGCAGACGATGCCGAGGCCCATGGCCTGGCAGTGCGCCTGAAGCTGGTTTATGGCGAGGCCAAGTGGCTGTATGCCGAACTCGGCGAGGCTCAGGCGCTGGCGCAGCGGGCGCTGCAGGACTTCGGCGCGCTGGGCGACCCCGTCGGCTGCGCGGATGCGCACTGGCTGCTCAGCTGCATCGCCGTTGACCAGGGCTGGCGCGACCGCGTCGAGGCCGAGCTGGAGGCCGCCGCCCTGCAGGCGCGCGAGGCTGCCGACCATGGTCGCCTTGCGCTGATCGAGAGCGAGCTGGCACGCCATCTGGCTTTCCAGAACTGGCGCTTGGCCGCGGCGCGCTGGGACCGGCGGCTGCGGCCCATCGACATTCAGACGCCGCCGGCCCTGCTGGCCGTGCTGTGCGACTACCGCAGCGCCATGTGCTCGTTTTCCGGCGATCCGGGCGGTGCGCTGAGCCATGCGATCAAGGCCTTTGACGCGGCGCAGCAAAGCGGCCAGATCCGTCGCGCCATCGTCGCGGCCAGCAATGCCGGCTATGAGCTGAGCAGCCTCAACGATCAACATGCGTCGCTGGAATGGATGCAGCGCAGCCTGGACCTGGCCCGGCCCACCGGCTGGCCGGCCAGCGTGGGCCGCAGCCTGCAGCAGACGGCCGACACGCTGGTGCAGCTGGGCCGGCTCGATGCGGGCCAGGAGCTGCTCGCCGAGGCGCTGCAGATGCTGGCCCCGCTGGCCGGCTCGCGCGCCTATGCCATCGCGCTGTGCTCGGCCGGCCATCTGGCCCATGCCCAGGGCGACCATGGCCGGGCCTACGACTGCTATTGCCAGGTGCAGCAGCGTGCCGAGGCACTGAGCCAGACAGACTTCCACATCATGGGCATGCTGGGCCAGGCGCAGAACCTGTTCCGGCTCGATCAGCCGCTGCGGGCGCTTGAAGTGGCGCTCAGCGGCCTGGCCCTGGCCCGAGAGCAGCACGATGTGTTCCATCAGATCGAGCTGCTGCGCCTGCTGGCCGAGATCCATGCCAGCCAGCCGCTGCCGCTCGCGGGTGCCGATGGCGTGCCCGCGGTCCACCCGACCCTGCAATGCGAGCTCAAGGGCGCGGTGGTCAATGCGCCGCTGCATTTTCTGGAGCAGGCGCTGAAGCTGGCGTCCGGCATCGAGGGCTATTCGGTCACCGGCGACCTGCTCGACGCACTGGCGCGCGAGTACGCGAATGTCGGCTCCTATCTGTCGGCCTACAACATCTGCCAGCAGGCCAACCAGGCACGCGAGAAGATCCGCAGCCAGAAGGCGACCAATCTGTCCATCGTCATGCAGGTCCAGCACCAGACCGAGCAGGCCCGCGCCGAGGCCGAGCACCTGCGCCAGCTGGCCGCCTCCGAGGCCGGCCGAGCCGAGGTGTTGCAGCAGACCGGCATGACCCTGCTCACGCTGGGCGCCATCGGCCAGGAGATCACCGCCAATCTGGATCAGGCGGCCGTGTTCCAGGCGCTGGACCGCCATGTGCACAGCCTGCTGGACGCCACCTGCTTCATGGTCTACCTGCTCGACGAGGCCGGTGACACGCTGGAAATGGCCTTTGGCATGGAAGATGGCAAGCCGTTGCCGCACCGCCGTCTGGCCCTGGCCGACAGCCCGACGCAGACCGCGCTGTGCGCGCGCGAGCGTCGCGAGATCAAGCTGGACGTCAGTCCCGACAGTGCCGACTGTGCGACGCTGATCCCCGGCACCCTGCCGACGCTGAGCCTGCTGTTTGCGCCGCTGGTCGTGCATGACCGGCTGCTGGGCGTGATGAGCCTGCAGTCGCCCCGCCCCCAGGCCTATGCGGAGCGTGAGCAACTGATCTTCCGCAACCTCTGCGCCTATGGCGCGATCGCCCTGGACAATGCCGCCGCCTACCGCCAGCTCCATGCCACGCTGGGCACGCTGCGCGAGACGCAGGCGCAGCTGTTGCAGAAGAACCTGGAGCTGGAACAGGCCAATTGCGCGCTGGAGCAGGTCAGCCTGACCGACACCCTGACCGGCCTGCGCAATCGCCGCTTTCTGCAGCAGCAGCTGGACGGCGACGTGGCCATCACCCTGCGCCAGCACGAGGAGTGGCTGAAGGCTGGCGGCCATGGGCCGAACCCCGACAACGACCTGATTTTTTTCATGGTGGACCTGGACCAGTTCAAGAAGGTCAATGACCACCACGGCCATGCGGTCGGCGACCGGCTGCTGGTGCAGATGCGCGAGCGCCTGCTGGAGGTGTTCCGCGAGTCCGACTACCTGGTGCGCTGGGGCGGCGAGGAGTTCCTGGTCGTTGCGCGGGCCAGCAAGCGCGAGGACGCGCCGACCCTGGCCGAGCGCATCCGCAAGGCCGTGGCCGACCGGCATTTCGACCTCGGTGACGGCGTGCGCCTGGCCAATACCTGCTCACTGGGCTTTGCCTGCTACCCCTTCATTCCCAAGCACCCGCAGCTGCTCAGCTGGCATCAGGTGGTGGAGCTGGCCGACCAGGGCCTCTATATGGCCAAGCGCGCCGGCCGCAATGCCTGGTTCGGCCTGGTGGGCAAGGAGCGCCACGACAACAGCTCGATGTTCGAGCGCCTGATGCGCGGCGCCGACCAGGCGGTGCATGCCGGCGAGCTGCAGGTGGTCAGCAGCCTGAACCAGGCCTGAATCCGTCTTGAATCAGGTCTGGTGCCTGCGCCGGGACGCCAGGCCGCCCACGATGGTCAGGCCAGCCAACAGCAGCATCACGCTGGCCGGCTCGGGCACCGGCAGGGTGGCTATCGATACATCGTCGATCAGGTTGGCGCGTGAACCGGGAGCCAGGCCATCCGCCGTGTCATCGGAGAACACCGACACGCTGGCCAGACCGGTCATCGAGGTGACGCCAAAGAACACCGGGGTGAAGGGCGTCAGCGTGGTCAGCGCATAGCGGGTGGTGCCGCCGCCGACGTAGCTGACATCGATGACGGCCCACTCGGAGCCGTTCAGGTCCAGGTCATCGAAGGCAAAGCCCATCACCGGTTGCATGAAGTCGAAGCGCAGCGTGGTGAAGGCGTTGTGGGTATCGGCGACCGAACCCCACAAGGCGCCGCCATAGGCCTGGCCATGGGGGTCCTGGCCCACCGTGCCGACATCGGCCAGATGACCGACCGCCGACGACAGGATGTTGACCATGCCGTCGGTGTTGAAGTTGTAGTCGTAGCGGTTGGGGACGGCGGCATTGAAGTCGGCGCGGGTGGCGTGAATCGTCTGGGCACCTGCCGTTGCGGCGGCAACCAGGCCGATCGTCAGCAGGGCGGCGCGCGCCAGGCCTGCCAATGAAGATGTGGAAGCACTCATGCTGATCCTCCTGCTTGCGTTGAGACAGGCAGTCATGGTGGAGTGGGGCGGCAGGCCCCGCCATCCCTAGCTTGACGGGCCCGCGTTTCAGCTGCGCTGTAACAGCAGGTTTCTGACCCGACTGGTGTCCACCAGCAGGCCCGTGACGCGGCCTCGCGCGTCGCGCTGCGGACGCAGCAGCTGGCTGCTCTTCATCCAGTAGAGCTGGCCCTGCAGCTCGACCACCTCACTGCTCAGGCCGCGCAGCGTCCACAGCCCGCCGTCGGCCAGCACCGGGCCGCTGATCTGCGCCTGCAGGGTGCCGTCATCCCCCGGCGCGGCGGCGATCACCCAGTGCACGCCGTTGTGTTCGCAGCGGTAGCTGCCGGCAAGATCGGCGGGCAGGGCCGGGCGCTCGATCATGCGTGTGAAGCGTTGCGTGAGGCCGGCGCCGACCTCCACCTCAAGCAACTCGGCCGAGCTCGGCCGCAGCTTGAATTCGTAGGCCCCGCGCAGCGGCACCCAACTGCCATCGGCGGCCGGGGTCAGCTGAAAGGGCATGCCCCACTGCGTGGCGATCAGCTTGCCGTTCCTGACGGCCAGCTCCAGCAGCGCCGGTTCTGGCTGTCCGGCATGGGGGGCGCTGAACCACTCGCCGACGAGCAAGGCCATGTCCATTGCTGGCTGGATGTAGGCCGGCACGGCCAGCACCTCGGCCGCCACCTCGCGGGCGATGCGGTAGGGTTCCAGATGGCCGCCATTGGCGATCACCACCACGGTCAGGCCGGCCTCGGGCAGGCGCAGGAACTCGGTCTTGAAGCCCGGCCACAAGCCGCCGTGGCCCAGGGTGGCCAGGCCGGCGAAGCGGCCCAGCTCGACGCCGCGGGCATAGGGGCTGGCGTGGTTGCCCGTGAGCGTCGTTGGGGAGGCCAATTGCGAGGGTAGATCGAGCGGTGCGAGCCGCGCCTGCTCGAATTGGCGGCTCCACAGCAGCAGGTCCTCGACGGTGGAAACCATACCGCCCTCGCCCCCCTGCTCGAAGCCGTGCAGCGCGCGGCGGTAGCTGCCGCCCGGAGCCTGCAGATAGGCACTGGCCAGCTGCGCCACCGGCTGGTCGATCTCGCAGCACATCGCCGTGCGCTTCATGCCCAGCGGCTCGAAAATGCGCTGTTGCAGGAAATCGGCCAGGCTCTGGCCCGAGATGCGTTCGACGATCAGACCGAGCAGCAGGAAGTTGGTGTTGCAGTAGAGAAAGCGGCTGCCCGGCGCAAAGCTCAGATGGCGGTTGGCAGTGATCAGCTGCAGCATGCGCGCGCGGCTCAGATGCAGGTCCAGGCCGACCCCGCCCAGGCGCAGCATTTCCAGAAAGTCCGGCAGGCCGCTGCAGTTGCGCATCAGGTGCTCCAGCGTCACCACGGCCGGCAGCTCGGGCAGCTCAGGCAGGTGCAGCCGCATATCGTCATGCAGGCCCAGGCGCCCTTCGGCGGCCAGCATCAGCACCGCGCTGACGGTGAACTGCTTGGACACCGAGGCAATGCGGAACACCGTGTCGCCGCGTATCGGCAGGCCGTGCTCCAGGCTGGCCAGGCCATAGCCCTTGCTCAGCAAGACCTGGCCCTGGTGCAGCACTCCGACTGCATAGCCGGGCACGGCCTGGCCCTGCTGGGCGGCAAACAAAGCGTCAATGCGGTTTTCGAGTGACAGGCTGTCTATGGAGAAGGGCATGGTTCAAACCTGGAGGATGAGCTGGCGTGCGGGAGACGGCCTCAGGCCGTGGCGGGCGCGGTCGCCGGCGGGATGCGGGTGACCATCACCTGGTCGATCTTGTAGCTGTCAACGTCAAGCACCTCGAAGCGCAGGCCGGCCAGGGTGACGGTGTCGGTGCGGCGAGGGATACGGCGCAGCATCACCATCAGAAAGCCGGCCAGCGTGTCGTACTGGCCGCGATGCGGCAGCTCGTCGATATCGCAGGCGCGCATCACATCGACGATGGGCGTCACGCCGTCGATCAGCCAGGAACCGTCGTCGCGCTTGACGATCTGCTCCTCGTCGTGCGACTTGACCAGGTCGCCCATCACCGTGCTCATCACGTCGTTGAGGGTGATCACTCCGACCACCAGGCTGTACTCGTTGACGATGACGGCAAAGTCCTCGTGCACCTGGCGGAACTGCAAGAGCACCTCGGACAGTGTCAGCCGGTCCGGCACCATCAGCACCTTCTTCAGCAGGCCGTGGCTGTGCGATGCGCGCAGGTCTATGGGCTCGTTGTTGAGCACCAGCTGGAACAGGTCGGTGGCATCCACATAGCCGACCACCTCGTCGATGTTCTCGTCGCAGACCAGATAGGTCGAGTGCGGCTCGGCGGCGATGCGCGTGCGTATCGTCTCCTCCGAGTCGTCCTGCAGCAGATAGACGATGCGCTCGCGCGAGGTCATGGCCGACTCGACGGTGCGGGTCTCCAGCTCGAACACATTGCTGATCACCTGCTGGCCCTGGTGGCCCAGCACGCCGGCCTCGGTGCCGGCGGCGGCCATGGCCATGATGTCGTCGGTGGTGACGCTGTCGTCGCGCTGCACCGGCAGGCCCAGCAGGCTGAACACGCCGTTGACCAGGCTGTTGAACACCCAGACCACGGGCTTGAGCACCGTCATGCAGACCTGCATGGGCCCTATTACCCGCATCGCCATCTGCTCGGGCTGGTTCATGCCAAGGCGCTTGGGGCAAAGATCGGCGAACAGGATGAAGAAGGAGGTGATGCACAGGAACGAGACAACGAAGCCCGTGGTGGCTGCCGCCTGAGCCGACATCAACAGGCCGAACAGGGCCTCGAAATGCGGCGTCAGCGCACCCTCGCCAACGATGCCGCCGAGTATGGCCACCGCGTTCAGCCCGATCTGCACCACCGCGACATAGTGGCCCGGATGGCTCTGTACCTGGAGCACCGCCTCGGCCCGGCCGTCGCCCTCATCGGCCAGCTGGCGCAGCTTCAGCCGGCGTGCGGCGGCCATGGAAATCTCGGCGATGGAGAAGAAGGCGCTGGTGGCCACCAGCAACAGGATGACGAGCAGGCTTGCGGTGAGGCTCATGGCACGAGTGTAACGAGCGACCTGCGGGTGGCAGCTGCGTACGTGCAGTTTTTGGCGCTTCAGCGCGGCATCTGCGACTGCCTGGGCCGTGTACGTGTTTTTGTCACATCGGGGTCGCAACTGCGGTCTAGATTGGTCGAAAAGCGGGGCAGCTCTGTCTTGTTCAAAGTCCCCCGCTCAAAGGTCTGTCATGAGCTCCATCGCCCACCCCCTCGCCCCTGCCGATCTGCAACGCCGCCGCCTGTGCCTGGGGCTGCCGGCCCTGGCCCTGGGCGGCCTGCTGGGCGGCTGTGCCAGCGGGCCGGCGCCCCGTGTGGCTCCTGATACCGTGGTTGCGCCGGGAGCCGTGGTCCCGTTCTCCAGTGCTAACGCCGATGGCAGCCTGCCTGCGGGCTGGGCGCCCTACGTGATGCGCCGCGATCTGCCGCGCACCCAGTATCAGACCTGCCGGCAGGATGGCAGGACCGTGCTGCATGCCCAGGGCACCGGCACCAGCTCGGGCCTGAAATGTCAGGTCAACGTCGATCCCGAGCAGACGCCCTGGCTGCGCTGGCAGTGGCGGGTCAATGAGATGGACGCCCGCGCCACCATTGACGATGAAGACGTCTCCGACACGCCGACGCGCATCATCATCGGTTTCGAGGGCGACCTGTCCCGCCTGTCCTTCCGCGACCGGCTGATCTTCGAGCAGGTCGAGCTGTTCACCGGGCACAGGCTGCCGTTTGCGACGCTGATGTATGTCTGGGACGGTCAGCTGCCGGTCGAGCAGGTGCGGCAGCATGAGCGCACCGGCCGCGTGCGCTACCTGGTGGCCGAGAGCGGCAAGCACCAGCTGCGCCAGTGGCTGTCCGTCGAGCGCAATGTGATGGCCGACTACCAGCGGGTGTTCGGCGAGGCGCCGGGGCGCATCAGCAGCGTCGGCGTGCTGACCGACAGCGATGACCTGAAGTCGCCCACCGAGGCCTGGTACGGCGACATCGGTTTCTTTGGTCGCCCGGTCAACGCTTGATCAGCCCCGGGACTGGCGCGCCTGCTCGCGCAGCATAAAGCCGTACAGGCTCTCGACCTTCTCGCGCGCCCATGGTGTCTTGCGCAGAAATTTCAGGCTGGACTTGATGCTGGGATCATGGGTGAAGCAGCGGATATTGATCTGCTGGCCCAGCTCGTCCCAGCCGAAGAAGTCCACCAAACTGGTCAGCATCGCTTCTAGGGTGACGCCGTGGAGCGGGTCGCGGGAGGGGGCGGGAGGTTTGGTCTCGGACATGGGCCATTATCTCAAGGCGCGGCCGGCGAGATCGTTGTCGTGCCTTGCCTGCTGGCCTCGGCCTCCACATCCAGCGGCAGGTCCAGCGTGAAGCGGGTTCCCTGGCCCGGCGCACTGCTGAGCTCGATCTGGCCGCCCAGCAGACTGGTGACGATGTTGTAGCTGATGTGCATCCCGAGGCCGCTGCCACCCTGACCGAACTTGGTCGTGAAGAAGGGCTCGAACACCCGCTTCTGATGCTCGAGTGCAATGCCCACGCCGTCGTCCTCGAACTCGATCAGCACCCGCCCGGCCTGCGGCTGTCTCGCGCGCAAGAACATGCGGCCCTGGCTGCGGCCCTCGAAGCCATGCAGCATCGCGTTATTGACCAGATTGGCGAGCACCTGGCCCAGCGGGCCCGGATAGCTGTTCATCATGATGCCCTCGGGTACTTCCACGCTGATCTGGTGGCCCGACTTGTTGATCTTGCTCATCAAGGTGGACAGCAGCTCGTTGCAGGTGCGCAGCAGGTCGAAGCGGCGCTGCTGGGCACTGGTCTGATCCACCGCCACCTGCTTGAAACTGCTCACCAGCTCGGCCGCGCTGTGCAGGCTGCGCATGATGATGGCGGCCGCATGCTCGGCCATCTCGCAATAGGTGTTCAGGTCCGAACGCTTCATGCTGCCGGCCTGCAACTGGCCCATCAGGGTGGTGGTGTGTTCATGTAGGGTACTGGCCACCAGCAGGCTGTTGCCGATCGGCGTGTTCAGCTCATGGGCGACGCCGGCCACCATGGCGCCCAGTGCGGCCAGCTTCTCCTGGGCCACCAGCTGGGTCTGGGCGCTTTGCAACTGCATGAAGGCCTGGGCATTCTCCAGCGCCACCGCGGCATAGGCGGCCAAGGTGCGCAGCATGTTCATGTGCACCTCGCGATAGGCGTCAGGATCGAGGCTGTGCACGCTGATCACACCCAGCACCCGCTCGTGGGCGATCACCGGCAGATAGAGCATCGAGCGCTGCAGGCCCGGCTCGGAGCCGTCCTCGAGGCGTATGCCATGGCGGACCAGCGTATCCTGGGGCAACTGGGTGATGTAGTTCGGGTAGTCGGTCTCGATATCCCGAATCCAGATCTCCCGGCGTTGTGTCAGGCAGCAGACGGCCAACTGGTCGGGGTCGCTCAAAGGGCGGCTGTAGGGCGCGAAGCGTCGCGTGCCCTCGACACAGAAGTCATAGTCGATGGCTTCGCGCTCGGGCTTGTAGATGCCGAAGCCGAACACCGTGGCGTCCATCAGCTTGGTGACGTGCTTGTGCAGGGTGGCGGCAATATCCTGCGGGTCCAGGTTGGCGGTGATCTCTCGGCCGATTTCGCTCAGCACCGAGATGTTCAGATGCGCCTGCTGCACGCCATGGGCCTGCTGCAAGGCCTCTGCAGTGCGCTCCTGTACCAGCTGTTCCAGCCGCTCGGTCTGCTGCCTCAAGGCGCGCAGTCGCAGGCGGTAGGCGGTGGCCAGGCCGCCCAGCAGCAGCAGCAGGGCCAGCAGCCGGGCCCACCAGGTCTGCCACAGCGGCGGCGTGATGGTGAGCGTCAGCGTGGCGTCCTGCGGCGTCCACACCCCGTCCTTGTTGGCCGCGCGCAGATGGAAGACATAGCGGCCCGGATTCAGATTCGTGTACGTGGCGGCACGCTGACCGGCGCCCACCTCGACCCAGTCGCTGTCGAAGCCCTGCAGCATGTAGGCATAGCGGTTGCGCGCGACATCGGCGAAGTGCAGGGCAGCGAATTCGAGGGTGAACACGCTGTGTCGGTAGGACAGGGTCAGCTCTTGGGCGCGGTTGATCGGTTGCTCCAGCAGCAGGCCCTGTGGCAGCTGGCCCGGCTGCACCGGCTGGTTGAAGACGCGCAGCTCGGTCAGCGCCAGCTGGGGCGGCTTGTCGTTGGCACGCACATGGTCCGGATGGAAGCGTGTGATGCCGCGCACGCCGCCGAAGTAGATGCGTCCATCGCTGTCCTGCAGTCCGGCATTGGCGCTGTAGGAGCCCTCGACCATGCCTTCTCGCGCGGTGTAGTGACGGAAGCTCTCGGTCTGCGGGAAGAAGCGCATCAGGCCGTTGTCGGTGCTCAGCCACAGCACGCCCGACAGGTCCTCGACGATGGCCATGATGCGTTCGCTGACCAGGCCCTGGGCGTGGCCGTAGCTGCGAAAGCGCTGGCTGCCATCGGGCGCGCGCCTGAGCTCGCTCAGGCCCTTGTCGGTGCCTATCCACAGCCGGCCCAGGCGGTCCTGCAGCAGGGCGGTGATGTTGTCGCCGGCCAGGCTTTCGCGGTCACCGGGGCGGTTATGAAAGCGCCTGAAGCGGCCGGTGGCGGCATCGAACAGATTCAGGCCGCCGTTGGTGCCCACCCAGAGCCGGCCCTCGCGGTCTTCCAGCAGGGTCTGCACATTGTCGTGGCTGATGCTTTGCGGATCCGCGGGCTGGTGGATGAAGCTGGCTTCCGGTGCGTCGAACGAGGCCAGCCGATGCAAGCCACCGGCGCTGCCAACCCATAAGGCACTGCTGCGGTCCTTCAGCAGGCACAGCACATTGTTGCTGGTGGCGTTGCGCGCCTGCACGCGGCGTGCGCGGATGTGGCCGGTGGCGGGCTCGAACAGCTCCAGCCCGGTCTCGGTGCCCAGCAGCAGCCGGCCACTGGCCTCGTCGCGCAACATCGCATGCACGCGCTTGTCGCTCAGGCGCTGGCCCCGGTCGGTGAAGGTGTCTGTGGCCAGATCCAGATGCTTCAGGCCGCCCAGTCCGGCCACCCACAGGCCACCGCGCCCGTCGCCTATCAGGCCGTTGACGACGCGCTCGATCTTGGACTGCTGCGGTGCCAGCGGCGGCAGCATGCGCTCGAAGCCGCCACTGCTCAGATCGACCAGATTGATGCCAGCGTCCCAGGTACCCACCCACAGCGTGCCGGTGCGGTCCTGGAACAGGCTGGCCAGTTGATCGTCCGACAGGCTGTGCGGGTCGTCCTGCTGGTGCCGGTGCTGCACAAATCGCTGTTGCTGGGGCGACCAGCGCTTCAGTCCGTCGGAGATGGCCCCCAGCCAGACCTGCTCGTCACGGTCCTGCAGCAGTGCGTAGTAGCGGCCGCGTGAAATGCCCTGCTCGGGCGTGAAGCGCAGCCGCGTCGGCTCGGGACCGTTCAGCTCCCAGCGCTCCAGGCCGGCGTAGGTGCCGATCCAGAGCCGGTTCTCGCGGTCCACCATCAGCGTCTGCAGGGTGTTGTGGATGGCGTCGGGCCGCGTCTCGCTGTCCATGCGCAGATGAGCAAAGCCGCTGGCGGCAGGGTCCAGCCGGTCCAGCCCGGCGGCCGTGCCGACCCACAGTCGGCCCTGCTGGTCCAGCGCCAGGCCGCGCACCCGGTCGGAGGCCAGGCTGTCGGACCGGTCCGGATCGTGGTGCCAGAAGCGGAAGCTGGACGTCTTCTTGTCGAAGTGTTGCAGGCCGTCCGAACTGCCCAGCCACAGGCCCCGGGCACCGTCGTCGATCAGGTTGCGCAGTTCCAGTCCTGCCGGCCCGCGCAGGCCGGACTGGGGCAGATGGCGTTCGAAGTCGTTGCGCTGGGCGTCGTAGCTGTGCAGGCCGCCATGGGTGGCAATCCACAGCGTGCCGGCGGCGTCCACCAGCAGGGCCTGCACCAGATTGTTGTTCAGGCTGCGCGGGTTGCCGGGGTCGTGCCGGTAGACGACGAAGCGGTAGCCGTCATAGCGCACCAGGCCGTTCTGCGTGCCCATCCAGATGAAGCCCTGGGCGTCCTGGGCGGTGGACAGCACCGACTCCTGCGGCAGGCCCTGCTCGACGCCGAGGTGCTGGAAGCGCAGGTTCTGCAAGGGCATGGCGCCAAGGCCCAAGCTCCAAAGCAGCAGCGCCGGCAGAGCCAGCCAGCGGGTGATGAGACGCCGTGCGCGCAGGCTGAAGGGCATGGAAGTAAGAACCGATGCCCTCGGCCTCAGACTTCGATGTTGTCGATCAACCGAGTGCTGCCCAGCCTGGCCGCGGCCAGCACCACCAGCTCGTCGGGCTGGGTCAGGTCCTGCGCCGAGGGTGCCTGCAGATCGGCGCGGCGGCGCACGCAGATGTAGTCGGGCGCCCAGCCATGGGCGGCCAGCGCCGCCTGGGCCTGCAGCTCCAGCTGCTGCACGGCGGCCTCGCTGTTCAGCGCGCCGCTGCGCAGGGCCGACTGGATGTGGCGCAGCAGGCGGTTCAGCTCGGGCGCCTCGGCGCGCTCGGCGGCGCTCAGATAGCCGTTGCGCGAGGACAGCGCCAGGCCGTCATCGGCCCGCGTGGTCTCGCCGGCCAGCATCTCGACGGGCAGGGCGAACTGCCGCACCATCTGGCGCAGCACCATCAGCTGCTGGTAGTCCTTCTTGCCGAACAGGGCCACGTCGGGCTGCACGCACTGGAACAGCTTCATCACCACGGTGCAGACGCCGGTGAAGAAGCCGGGGCGGAACTGGCCTTCCAGGATGTCTGCCAGCTCGGCGGGCGGCTGCACCTTGAAGACCTGGGGCTGCGGGTACAGCTCGGCCTCGCTAGGTGCGAACAGATAGTCGCAGCCGGCGCCGGCAAGCATCTCGCAGTCGCGCTCGAAGGTGCGCGGGTAGCGGTCGAAGTCCTCGTTGGGGCCGAACTGCAGCCGGTTGACGAAGATGCTGGCCACCACCGGCCCGCCGTTGGCGGCAGCCACGGCCTGGCGTACCAGGTTCAGATGGCCCTCGTGCAGATTGCCCATCGTGGGCACGAAGACGGTGCGCTGGCTGGCTTGCAGCGCCAGGCGCAGATCAGATATTTGAGGAATGACTTGCATGGTTGTGCTGTTCAGAAGCCGTGCACGGCGTTGTCCGGGAAGCGACCCGACTTGACCTCGCTGACGAACAGGCGCACGGCCTGCTCGATGCTGGCGCCGTGCATGAAGTTGCGCACGAAGCGCGGCAGCTTGCCGGCCGTGATGCCCAGCATATCGTGCAAGACCAGCACCTGGGCGGCCGTGACATTGCCAGCACCGATGCCGACGGTGATCAGCTGCGGATTCGCCTCGGTGATCTCGGCCGCCAGCGCGGTGGGCACCAGCTCCAGCACCAGCATCGTGGCACCGGCGTCGCTCAGCTCGCGGGCATGCTGGCGCAGGGTGGCGGCGCCGTCGGCATCACGCCCCTGCACGCGGTAGCCGCCCAGCGCGTGCACGCTTTGCGGGGTCAGGCCCAGATGGGCACAGACCGGGATGCCGCGCTGGGTCAGGAAATGCACGGCCTCGGTGGTCCAGCCGCCGCCTTCGAGCTTGATCATCTGCGCACCGGCCTGCATCAGCGCGACGCTGGAGCGCAGGCACTGGTCCAGGCTCTCCTGATAGCTGCCGAAGGGCAGGTCGCTGAGCAGCCAGGCGTGGCGGTTGCCGCGGGCCACGCAGCGGGTGTGATAGGCCATCTCGTCCAGCGTGACCGGTACCGTGCTGGACTGGCCCTGCAGCACCATGCCCAATGAGTCACCGACCAGCAGGCAGTCGAGCTCGCAGCTGTCCAGCAGACGCGCGAAGCTCGCGTCGTAGCAGGTCAGCATGGTGATCTTCTCGCCCTGGGCCCGCATTTCGCGCAGGCGGTGCAGGGTCATGGCTTTGCGCGCCGAGGGCGCTTCGGTGGCGGTGGGGTGACTGCTCATGGGGGCGCATTGTCGGCCAAATCGCCCCCGCTGCTCCGTCAGCGCTTGATCTTGCGCCCCAAGACCCGGCTCAGGATGGCATCGGTGCGAGCACCGCGAGCCTGAGCCGCGGCGGCCGACAGCGGTTTCGCTCCCGACTTGGTTTTCAACTTCGTCGTCGGCTTGGCCCCGGTTTCCCGCGGCGGCAGGCCCGTGTGCTGCGTCAGTATCTGGCCCTTGGAGGGGGTCGAATTCTTGCGCCGCGCACTCTGGTAGCTGCCGTCGGCCGTGGCCGGCTGGTAGGTAGGGATCAGCTGGTGCTTGCCGTTGCCTATCAGGTCGGCGCGGCCCATGTCCTTCAGCGCCTCGCGCAGCAGCGGCCAGTTGTTGGCGTCGTGGTAGCGCAGGAAGGCCTTGTGCAGGCGGCGGCGGCGGTCACCGCGGACGATGTCCACCGTCTCGCCCTTGGCCGGGTCACGCGAAATGCCCTTCAGCGGGTTCTTGCCGGTGTGGTACATCGCCGTGGCCGTGGCCATCGGGCTCGGGTAAAAGGTCTGCACCTGGTCGGCGCGGAACCCGTTGGCCTTCAGCCACAGGGCCAGATTCATCATGTCCTCGTCGCTGGTGCCCGGGTGGGCGGCGATGAAGTAGGGAATCAGGAACTGCTTCTTGCCGGCCTCGGCCGAGAACTTGTCGAACATCTGCTTGAAGCGGTCGTAGGAGCCGATGCCGGGCTTCATCATCTTCGACAGCGGCCCGCCCTCGGTGTGCTCGGGGGCGATCTTCAGATAGCCGCCGACGTGATGGCTGACCAGCTCCTTCACATACTCGGGCGACTTCACTGCCAGGTCGTAGCGCAGGCCGGAACTGATCAGTATCTTCTTCACGCCCTTCAAGGCCCGCGCGCGGCGGTACATCTTGATCAGCGGCGTGTGGTCGGTGTCCAGATTCGGGCAGATGCCCGGATAGACGCAGCTGGGCTTGCGGCAGGCCGCCTCGATGGCCGCGCTCTTGCAGCCGATGCGGTACATATTGGCCGTCGGGCCGCCGAGGTCGGAGACCACGCCGGTGAAGCCCTTGACCTTGTCGCGCATCTCCTCGATTTCGCGGATGACCGAGTCCTCGCTGCGGCTCTGGATGATGCGGCCCTCATGCTCGGTGATCGAGCAGAAGGTGCAGCCGCCGAAGCAGCCGCGCATGATGTTGACGCTGAAGCGGATCATCTCCCAGGCCGGGATCTTGGTCGCGCCATCGTGGCTGCCGTTCTCGTCGGCATAGACCGGGTGTGGCGAGCGGGCGTAGTCGAGGTCGAACACGAAGTCCATCTCGGCCGTGCTCAGCGGGATCGGGGGCGGGTTGATCCAGACGTCACGGTCGCCATGGCGCTGCACCAGCGCACGGGCATTGCCCGGGTTGGTTTCCAGGTGCAGCACGCGGTTGGCATGGGCGTAGAGCACGGCGTCGCTCTTCACCTGCTCGTAGGCGGGCAGGCGCAGCACGGTGCGCTCGCGCGGCGGCAGCTTGAACTTGCCCTCTGCCTTGATGGCCGGGTTGCGGTGGAAGGTGATCGGTTGAATGGCCGCACCCATGGGCGAGGGCATGGGATCGCCAGCCTTCTCGGCATCTTCCTTGGCGCAAGTCGAGCCCTGGGCCTCGGCCTGCTCCGAGGTGGTCTGGTAGGGGTTGATGTGCTCGTCGATGCGGCCCGGCATGTCGACCTCGGACGAGTCCAGCTCGAACCAGCCCTCGGCGGTCGGGTCATTGGTGCGGCGCATGAAGGCGGTGCCGCGCACATCGGTGATCTGCTCGACCGGCTCGCGGGCGGCCAGGCGGTGGGCGATCTCGACGATGGCGCGCTCGGCATTGCCATACAGCAGCAGGTCGCACTTGGCGTCCACCAGGATCGAGCGGCGCACCTTGTCCGACCAGTAGTCGTAGTGGGCGATGCGGCGCAAGCTGCCTTCGATGCCGCCCAGGATGATGGGCACGTCCTTGTAGGCTTCCTTGCAGCGCTGCGAATAGACCAGGGACGCGCGGTCGGGCCGCTTGCCGCCGACGTCGCCGGGCGTGTAAGCGTCGTCGCTGCGTATCTTGCGATCCGCCGTGTAGCGGTTGATCATCGAATCCATATTGCCGGCGGTCACGCCGAAGAACAGATTCGGTTTGCCCAAGGCCTTGAACGGGTCGGCGCTCTGCCAGTCGGGCTGGGCGATGATGCCGACGCGAAAGCCCTGCGCCTCCAGCATGCGGCCGATCACGGCCATGCCGAAGCTGGGGTGGTCCACATAGGCGTCGCCGGTGACGATGATGATGTCGCAGCTGTCCCAGCCCAGCACGTCCATCTCGGCGCGGCTCATGGGCAGGAACTTGGCCTTGCCGAAGCGCTTGGCCCAATAGGGCTTGTAGCCATTGAGTGGCTTCATGGCACGGGTGGCGCTGTCAGCGGTCGGGGCGGCGAGGGTGGCAGACATGATGTGACCGGGGTAATTCAGAGGGCAGCGGCCCAGGCGACGCCTGGCGTGCAACCCTCTATTGTCCCAGCAATACGGGTTTACAGCTATCTTCCCCGGTAGAGATGCCCCTGTTTGCAAGGACTTTGGCGGGACTTTTGCCCATTTGGCCCGCGCTGGTGCCGGCCGTCGCCCGCGTGATCGGCTTTGTCACGCCAATGCCTGACATTCTCAAGATAATCGCGGTTCCCGAGTTCCTCCCACCGGCGCGTCTTGCACGGGCCTCCGTCATGACCGTTGTCTTTCCTCTGCGCCTGCTGTACGCCTGTCTTGCTGCTGTCCACCCTCTGGGCGCCGTGCTGGCCCAGCCTGTCCGCGGCGAGCCCGCCGAGACGCCCGCGCCCACGCAGCTGCAGCGCGTCGAGGTGCAGGCCGCCCAGCGCAGTGACAATGACCTGCGCCGCCAGTCCACCGCCGCCAAGATCGTCTTCAGCCGCGAGGAGCTGACCCGCTACGGCGACACGAATATGAGCGATGTGCTCAAGCGCCTGCCGGGCGTCAATATGCAGGGCGGTGCACCGCGGATGCGGGGCCTGGGCGCCGGCTTCACGCTGATTCTGATCAATGGCGAGCCGGCACCGCCCGGCTTCTCTCTGGACAATCTGTCGCCCTCGCAGATCGAGCGCATCGAGGTCTCGCGCGGCCCGACGGCCGAGAACAGCGCCCAGGCGGTGGCCGGCACGATCAACATCATCCTCAAGGAGGCGCCGAAGAACCGCCAGCGCGAGTGGCGCATGGGGCTGAACGAGGCACAGGGCCGTATCACCCCCTGGGTCAACTTCACCTACGGCGACAAGGAGGGCGACCTCAGCTACTCGTTGCCGGTGTCGGCCTACCAGAGCCGCAATCTGAACCAGACTGCGGTACAGACACAGAGCCTGGATGCCCGGGGCGGGCGGCTGGTGCAGGCCGCCCGCTACTTGGACGACGGCGAGGGCCGGGGCTTCAATGCCTCGCCGCGCCTGGCCTGGCGTCTGGGCGACAACAACAACCTGAGCTGGCAGACTTTTATCAACCGCCACGACTGGCTCAGCCAGGGCTTGACGCGGGTCGATGTCAGTCAGGGTCAGGGGCCGCTGAGCCGTGAAGAGCACTATGACAGCCGCGGTCGCTGGCAGATGCTGCGCAGCAATCTGCACTGGACACGCAGCCTGGCCGACAACCGAAGCCTGGAACTGCGCCTGGGCGGCCAGGGCTGGTCGCGCGACTGGCGCAGCCAGCTGCAGGGCCTGGACGCCAACGGCGCGCCGGTGCTGGACCAACTGAGCCGCAGCTACAGCGAGGAGCAGGGGCTGACCGCCTCGGCCAAGTACAAGCGCCCGCTGTGGGAGGCCCATGCGCTGGCCATGGGCGCCGAGGCCGAGTACCGCCGCCGCAGCGACAGCCGCAGCCAGCTCGACAACGGCGCCGAGCAACTGCCCGGCTTCGATGTGCCGTTCAAGGCCAACATCAGCCGCCTGGCGGTCTATGCCCAGGACGAGTGGGACATCAACACCCAGTGGTCGGGCTATGCCGGCCTGCGCGCCGAGACCATCAGCACAGCCTCCAAGGAGCCCGGCGGCGAGCAACGCAACCGCAGCCAGGTGGTCACGCCCTTGCTGCATCTGGCCTACAAGCCCGGCAAGGGGCGGGACGTGTTGCGCGCCAGCCTGACCCGCAGCTACCGGGCGCCCAATCTGAACCAGTTGCTGGCCCGACCCAGCGTCAACAGCAATCTCTACCCGACCTCGGGGCCCAATATCGAGAGCAGCCCGGACCGCACCGGCAACCCGAATCTGCGGCCCGAGCTGGCCCTGGGCCTGGACCTGGCGTTCGAAAAGTACCTGCAGGCCGGTGGTCTGCTGAGCATCAGCGCCTTCCACCGCCGCATCGATGGCTTGATACGCTCGGCCACCACGCTGGAGACGGTGTCCTGGGCGGCCGTGCCGCGCTGGGTGGCGCGGCCCACCAATCTGACCGGTGCCAGCACCAGCGGCGTCGAGATGGAGGCCAAGGGCCGGGCCGGCGAGTTGTTCCCCAGCGCCTTCGAGGCTGGTGTGCCGCTGGACCTGCGCGCCAGCTTGAGTTTCTACCGCTCGAATGTGGCCGGCATTCCCGGCCCGGACAACCGGCTCGAATCGCAGCAGCCCTATGCGGTCAATCTGGGCTTTGATTACCGGGCCACGGCCTTGCCGATCAGCTTTGGTGGCAGCATGGCCTACACCCCGGCCTATGCGGTGCAGCAAAGCATAGAGCAGCGCAATACCCAGGGCCTGAGCCGCAAATTCGACGCCTATGCCCAGTGGCGCTTCTCGCCGGCGATGAGCCTGCGCCTGTCGGCCCGTGACCTCTTGCCGCTGGAGGATTCGAGCAGCAGCAGCTACCTTGACGCCAATGGCAACGAGCAGGGCAGCCAGACCGAGCGCAGACTGGTGCGCTCCGTGGGTCTTCAGCTCGAAATCAAGCTCTGAGCGTTTGCCATGTTGAACCGTCGTGACTTGACAACCCTGATTGCGGGCCTGGCCAGCGGTCTGCCCTTGCAGGCGGCCGAGCCCGAACCCAGGTTGCGCGGCTTCACAGAGAACCTGCCGCCGCTGAACTACCAGGACGAGGACACGCCGCGCGGCTTCAGCGTCGAGTTGCTGCGCATGGTGGCGGCCGAGGCCGGCCTTGGCCTGGACATCGAGGTCCAGCCCTGGACGCGGGCGATGCAGTCGGCCAGCCAGACGCCCAACAGCGTGCTGTTCTCGCTGACCCGCCTGCCCGAGCGCGAGGCGCAATTCCAGTGGGTGGGGCCGATCAGCGAGCGCCGCATCGTCATTTACAAACTGGCCAGCCGTACCGATCTGCAGATCACCAGCCTGCGCCAGCTGCGCGGCGCCCGCGTCGGCGTGGTGCGCGACTCGGCGGCGGCCAAGCAGTTGCTGGCCGAAGGCCTGCGCTCGGACGATGACATCGAATGGGCCCGCGACGATGCCACCAATCTGCGCAAGCTGCTGGCCGGCCGCATGGAGCTGATCGTGCTGCTCGACTGGGCGGCGGCCTGGAATCTGCGCCAGCTGCAACTGCCCTTCGTCACGCTGACTCAGGTGCTGGAGTACGACGCCAGCAAGTCCTACTGGTTCGGCCTGCAGCTCGATGCCCCGGAGTCGCTGCGCCGCCGCCTGCAGGCGGGACTCGACAAGGTGCGGCGCGACGGCCGCTTTGACGCCTTGAGGCTGCGCTACTTCTCCTGATCGCACAGGAATTCACGCCCCCCGTATGGCCTCTCGGGAAACCCTGATGCGTGGGCCGGGGATAGACACCAGAATCGGGCGGGCGCCCAATCGTGGGGCGCTGACTAGCGAGCGTGCGATGAAACCCCTGTTGAAAACCCTGTCCCTGGTCCTGATGTCGATGGTGTTGGCAAGCAGCGCCTGGAGTGCGCCGGTCGATGTCTATGGTGTCAAATTCGATGAGCAGATCGAGATGCGCGGCAGCAATCTGCTGCTCAACGGTGCGGGCACCCGCTTCAAGGGGCCGTTCAAGGTCTATGCCGCTGGTTTGTACCTGGGCAAGAAGGTCAGCACACCCGATGAGGTGGTTTCCCTGCCAGGCCCGAAGCGCCTGTCGATCACAATGCTGCGCGGCATCGACGCGGGTGAGCTGGGCAAGCTGCTGACCCGGGGCATGGAAGACAATATGGGCAAGGCCGCCATGGCGCCGCTGATTCCGGGCCTGATTCGCCTGGGTCAGATGTTCGCCGACCACAAAAATCTGGTTGCCGGCGACAATTTCACCGTCGAATGGATTCCGGGCACCGGCACGGTCCTTACAGTCAAGGGCAAGGTCCAGGGCGAGCCGTTCAAGGAACCCGAGTTCTTCAAGGCGCTGATGTGGATCTGGATGGGCCCGGTGCCCGCCGACTGGAAGCTCAAGGACCAGCTGCTCGGCCTCAAGTAGGCAAAGTTGCCCCGTGTGAGCAGTTGTAAGGATTGCTGATCCCCGAAACAGGGGGCTAAACCCGCTGCATTTCCTGACGATAGAGCGTCGAGAGGTGCAGTATGGGTTCAATTTCTTCGATTGCCAGATCCGGCCTGAATGCCGCCCAGTACAGCCTGGGCGTCACGGCCCACAACATCGCCAACGCACAAACGGCCAATTTCCGCCGTCAGCAGGTGGTGCAAGAGGCCCAGGAAACCGGCGGCGTCAGCGTCAGCCTGCGCCAGGCCGCCCAGCCCGCCGGCGACACCATGGCCAATGACTTCGTCCAGCAGATGGTCGCCAGCTATGCTTTCAAGGCCAATGTGCTGACCCTGCAGACCGAACAGAAGATGATGGGCAGCCTGCTCGACATCGAAGCCTGAACGCTCAGCCGAATACCGACACCGTTCCCGGCTGCTCCAGCACCAGCTCGGTGCGCGCGATCGCCACACAGGGCAGTATCCAACCCTCGGCCTTTTCCTCGGCACTTAGGCCCGGCCACTCGATCACATAGCTGATTTCCCCGGTCCGCAGCCTGCAGATGCAGCTGCGGCAGGTGCCATTGCGGCAGGAACTGGGCAGTCGCCAGCCGGCTGCCAGCGCGGCCATCAGGATCGGGTCCTGCTCGCCGACCTCGAAGGCGATGCCTGACGGCTCGATGAGTACGCGGTGCAGCGGTGATGGCTCGGACATGCCGCCATTGTCTACGGCCCGCCTGCTGCACAATCCGCCGCAACTTCCCGGGCTGCGATGGGCAAACGCTTCCAAGACTTTCACCGCGTACTGGCCGCCGAGTCGGTGTCGAATTTCGGCGCCATGCTCAGCCGCCTGGCCATCCCCTGGCTGGCCACCTTGACCCTGGCCGCCACGCCACTGCAAATGGGCTGGCTGCTGGTGGCCGATGTGCTGGCCGGCGCGGTGGGCGGCCTGCTGCTGGGGGCCTGGATCGACGCCCAAGGCAAGCGCCGGGTGATGTTGGTCACCGATGTGCTGCGCGCCGCCGTGCTGGCCGGTTTGGGTGCTCTGGCCTGGCTGCATCAGCTGAGCCTGGCGTTGCTGGTCGCTGCGGCCGCTGCCAACGGCCTGCTCACCGCGGCCTTCGAGATGGCCCGCTCGGCCTGGATGGCGCAGCGTATCGCCGATGCGGACCTGACCCGTGCCAATGCCCAGCTGGCCGTGGGCACCAGCCTGTCCGAGACGCTGGCCTTCGCGCTGGGCGGCTGGCTGTACCAGGGTCTGGGGGCGGTGCTGGCGCTGTTGGTGGACGCGCTGAGCTATCTGGCCTCGGCGCTGTGCCTGCGCGGTCTGCCCGAGGCGCCTGCCGCGGCTCAGGCAGCGCGAGAGGGCCCGGTCTGGCGGCAATGGCGGGACGACACCGCCGCCGGCCTGGCCCTGCTGTGGAGCGATTCCCGACTGCGCCTGCTGGCTGTTATCGAGGTGCTGGGGGCTCTTGCCATGAGCCTGGGCGGCACCAGCTACATGATCTTCGTCACCCGCGAGCTCGGCTTCAGCACCGGCGAGCAGGGCTTGATCTTCGCCACCGGCGGCCTTGGCGCCTTGCTGGGTGCCAGCCTGGCCGTCCGCCTGGGGCGGCGCCTCGGTGGCGGGATGGCTATGGCGGCCGGGCTGGCGCTGTGCGCACTCGGTGCGGCCTGTACGCCGCTGGCCGTCGGCGCGGGCCTGATTGCCGCGGCGCTGCTGGTGACGCAGCAGATTGTCGGCGATGCCGGCCAGACGGTGCACCAGATCCATGAACGCACGCTGCGCCAGACGCTGGTGCCTGAGGCCCTGCTGGCCCGGGTCGATGGCGGCTTGCGCAGCCTGGGCCAGGGTGCCACCTTGGCCGGTGCACTGGGTGGCGGCTTGCTGGCCAGTGCCTGGGGCACGCGCCTGGCACTATGGGGTATGGTGCTGCTGATGGGCTTGGCCGCGCTGCTGGCCTGGCGGGGTCTGGCCGCTGTGCGCTCACCCGAGCCTTGATTAATTGTGTGCAAACGTCTATGCAGGCTAAAGTTCTGCAAACCCCTGCCGAAATCGTGACACGGAGGTACTCGCCATGAGAGTTGACCAGACCGCTACTGCCACGCCCACGGTAACAGCGTTGCCCGCAACGCGGACCATCAAGGAAGAAACGCGCCCCCCGGTTGCCATTGCGCGCACCGAGGCCGCGCCTTCTGCTCGCGTGGACGGGCTGCGGGTTTCTATTTCGGATGCTGCACGCCAGGCTGCCAACGCGGCGGGCGCAGCTGCAGCCGCCGATTCAAGCTCGGGCGGAGAGGCCGCTGCCGTGTCGAGTGCGCAAAGCTCGGGCGTGGCCCAGCCGCTGAGCCTGATCGAAGGCGTGCCCTGGCCCGTCGGGGTCGGGCCCCCGCCACCCTGGCAGCCCGCTCAAGGGGCCGCCGGCGCCGCCAGCCTGGTGGCGCCCAAGGTGGCCGAGCAGAATCTGTCGCAAACCCGCGCTCCGGCCGAGGCCGAGGTGGCCCGCGAAGAGCCGCGTGCCGATGTGTCGGCCCAGGTGGCCGCGCAGGCTCAGTTGGCGGCAGCGGCAGTGGCGGCCCGCGCCAACCGCGAGCTGCCGCAGGCACAGGCACCGCGCAGCCAGGAAACCAAGCCTGAGGCGGTGCAGGCCCGCAATGCAGCCGGCCTCGAGGCCCGCAACGAGGCGACTCGGTTGAACGAGCGCCGCAAGGCCAGTGCGGTGTATGCCAACGAGGCCGGTCAGCAGACCCAGCAGAATCTGGCCCTCAATGTAAAGGTCTGATCAGAGCAGCATCAAGCCCGCCAGGCAAGCAGCCTGGCGGGCTTTCTTTTTGCTCAGGCCGGCAGGGCGACCGGCTCCAGCACCTCGTCGTCATCGGCCTCTTCGCCGAGGAAGCCACCGCTCTGATGCGCCCAAAGCCGTGCGTACAGGCCGCCCTTGGCGAGCAGGCTGCGGTGATCGCCTTCTTCGACGATGCGGCCCTTGTCGAGCACGATCAGCCGGTCCATGGCCGCGATGGTGGACAGCCGGTGGGCGATCGCTACCACCGTCTTGCCCTGCATCAGGTTGTAGAGGCTGGCCTGGATGGCGGCCTCGACCTCGGAGTCCAGCGCGCTGGTGGCCTCGTCGAGCAGCAGGATCGGCGCGTCCTTCAGCATCACGCGGGCGATGGCGATGCGCTGGCGTTGGCCACCCGAGAGCTTGACGCCGCGCTCGCCGACATGGGCGTCGAAGGCGGTGCGGCCCTTGGGGTCGGTCAGGCTCTGGATGAAGTCGGTGGCCTCGGCGCGTTCGGCCGCGGCAATCATGTCGGCATCGCTGGCGTCCGGCCGGCCGTAGAGGATGTTGTCGCGCACCGAGCGGTGCAGCAGCGAGGTGTCCTGCGTGACCATGCCGACCTGGGCGCGCAGGCTGTCCTGCGTGACCTCGCTGATGTTCTGCCCGTCGATCAGTACCCGGCCCTGTTCGACGTCGTAGAAGCGCAGCAGCAGATTGACGATCGTCGATTTGCCCGCGCCCGAGCGGCCGACCAGGCCTATCTTCTCGCCGGGGCGGATGTGCAGGTTCAGATGGTCGATGACCTTCTTTTCGCCGCCGTAGGCAAACGTCGCCTGCTCGAAGCGGATCTCGCCGCGGCTGACCTGCAGCGGCTTGGCGCCGGGATGATCGACCACCGCATGGGGCCGAGCCAAGGTGTTGATGCCGTCCTGCACCGTGCCGATGTGCTCGAACAGCGCGGCGAATTCCCACATGATCCAGTGCGAGATGCCGTTCAGCCGCAGGGCCATCGCCGTGGCGGCGGCCACCGCGCCGACGCCGACCTGGCCTTGAATCCACAACCACAGCGTGATGCCGGCGGTGCTGGCGATCAGCAGCATGCTCAGGGCATGGTTGACGATCTCGAAGCCGCTGACCAGGCGCATCTGCGCATGGGCCGTCTGCATGAACTCCTGCATCGCCGAACGGGCGAAGCCGGCCTCACGCTGCGCGTGGGAGAACAGCTTGACGGTGGCGATATTGGTGTAGGCATCGGTGATGCGGCCGGTCATCAGGCTGCGCGCGTCGGCTTGGGCTTTGGCGACCTTGCCCAGGCGCGGCACGAAGTAGCGCAGCGCCGCCACATACAGCAACAGCCAGCCGGCGAACGGGCCCAGCAGCCACAGATCGAAGCTGCCGACCACGGCCACCATGGTGATGAAATAGATGACCACGAAGACCAGGATGTCGGCCAGGATCATCCAGGTGTCGCGCACGGCCAGGGCCGTCTGCATCACCTTGGTTGCCACGCGGCCGGCGAACTCGTCCTGATAGAAGCTCATGCTCTGGCTGAGCATCAGACGGTGGAAGTTCCAGCGCAGCAGCATAGGGAAATTGGCCGCCAGCGCCTGATGCTTGAGCAGGGTCTGCACGGCCACGATCAGCGGGCTGACGAACAGGATGGCGGCCAGCAGCAGGAGGCTGTCACGCTCCTGGGCCCACAGCTGGGACGGCTCGACCTTGCCCAGCCAGTCGACGATCTTGCCCATCATGCTGAACAACAGCGCCTCGAAGGCGCCGATCACGACGGTGCACAGCGTCATGCCGAGGATGAAGGGCCTCAGGCCACGCGTGGCCGCCCACAAGAAAGCAAAAAAGCCCTTGGGGGGCGTTTGGGGCGGGGCGTCCGGATAGGGGTGAACGAGCTTTTCAAACCAGGCAAACAAGCGGGATCTCCGGATATGTGTTGAGGCCAGACGCTCAGGCGCCGGCCTTGTCTTGTCGCAGCGCGCTCTGGGCCAGGGCGACCAGTTCGTCGGGCTGCTGCAGCGCATCGTCGATCTGGGCCACGCCCAGGCTGAGCTTCAAGGTGACGGGGCGGCCGTCGGGGGCATTCAAAGCGCCGGCCTGCAGCTTGGCGCGTATGCGTTCGGCCACCTGCCGGCCCTCGGCCAGATCGGTGTCGGGCATCACCAGGCAGAACTCCTGGCCGCTGACGCGGGCGAGCCAGTCCACCAGGCGGATGCTGCCCTGGGCCAGCTCGGCAAAGTGCTGCAGCGCCTTGTCGCCGGCCGCCCAGCCATAGCGCTGGTTCAGGTCGTGCAGATGGGTGATGTCCATCCAGGCCAGGCTCAGCGGCCGGCCATGCTTGCGCGCGCTGCCGAACTCCCGCTCCAGACGCAGATCGAAATAGCGGCGGTTGTTGAGCTGGGTCAGCGGGTCCTGGTAGCTCTCGCGCAGCACCGCGTCGCCGGCATTCGGGCCTACCGGCTTCAGCAGCTGATCCATCCGCTCCGACACCACCTTGGTGACGTTCAGCAGATGCTGCAGCTGGGCCTGCTCCTCGGGCGTGCTGCCCAGCGGGCGTATGCCCACCGGCGCGGCATAAACCTCCAGCCGGTTGCGGCCGGCCGTCTTGGCCTCGAACACGGCCACATCCAGCTGGCGCCACAGCTCCGGCGCGGGTGCGCCCGGCGCCAGAAAGGCCAGGCCGGCGCTGGCGGTCAGCGACAGATGGGTGGGCGCGGCGCCCTCGGCCGCATGGGCATCGATCATGAACCGATGCTGGGCGATGCGTTGCACCAGCAGCCGGGCGTCGGCCAGCAGGGTGGCGCGGTCATAGCGGCTCAAGAGGCAGACGAATTTGTCGGCGCCAACGCGGGCCAGCAGGTCGCTGGGTGCCAGCTCGCTGCCCAAGAGCATTGCCATCTGCACCAGCACCAGGTCGCCGCCCAGGCGGCCATACTGCTCGTTGACCTGGCTGAACTGGTCCAGATCGAGAAAGACCGCGGCCTTGTGTACGTCGGCCGACAGGTTGACCAGACATTGCGTCAGCTCGGCGTCGAAGCGCTCGCGGTTGGGCAGGCCGGTCAGTGCATCGGTCTGCGGCGGCGCGGCGCGCTTGACCTGGCTGGCACGCCGGGCCAGCCGTTCAAGCCGCAGCGCCAGCAGGTCGGCGCGCGGGGTGAGCGGAGCCAGATCGTCATGTTCGGACAGATAGCCGAGCACGCTCAGCTCCTGCGCCTCGGTGCTGGTCAGCACCAACGTCGGGCGGGTGTCCTGCAGATACTCGGCCTGCAACTCGTCCGGGCCGGCAAAGGCATAGGCCGGCAACACGCGCAACTCGGCCTTGAGCTGCCAGGAGTCACCCGGCAGGCAAGACCTGGCACTGAGATCCAGCGCCCCCAGCGCCTCCAGCAGCGGCGCCAGTTCGGCGCCCGTGTCGGAGGTGGCGACCCACACCACACGTGTTGTATCCAAGACTAGCTCCCCGCGATGCTGGCCTCATTCTGCCTGTGATCAGCGTGTCAATTCCTCAAGCAACCTGACCTTGACCTTTTTCCCTTTGACCTTGCCCGCCGACAGCTTGCGCACCGCCTCGGCGGCGATGTCGCGCGCCACCGCCACATAGGTGTGGAACTCGGTGATATTGATCTTGCCGACTTGTGCGGAGGTATAGCCGGCCTCGCCGGTCAGCGCGCCCAGCACGTCGCCGGGGCGTATCTTCTCCTTGCGGCCGCCGAGGATCTGCAGCGTCTCCATCGCCGGCAGCAGCGGTTCGCTGCTGGCGGGCGTCAGCTCGCTCAAGCTGTGCCACTTCGATTCCTGGCCCTGCATCTTCTCGATATTGCCCACGCGCCCCATCTCGTCAAGACTCGCCAGGCTGAAGGCCCAGCCGTCCTCGTCGGCGCGGCCGGTGCGGCCGATGCGGTGGGTATGCACCTCGATGTCGGGCGTGATGTCGACGTTGATCACCGCCTCCAGCTGGGCAATGTCCAGGCCGCGGGCGGCGACGTCGGTGGCCACCAGCACCGAGATGCTGCGATTGGCGAACTGGATCAGCACCTGGTCGCGGTCACGCTGCTCCAGGTCCCCGTGCAGGGCCAGCGCCTTATAGCCCTGGGCCTCCAGCACGTCGACCAGATCGCGGCATTGCTGCTTGGTGTTGCAGAAGGCCAGCGTGCTGGCCGGCCTATAGTGGGCCAGCAGCAGCGACACCGCATGCAGGCGCTGCTCCTCGGTGACCTCGTAGAAGCGCTGGCGGATCTTGCTGGCTGAATGCTGGGTGGTCAGCTTGACCTCCAGCGGGTTGCGCAGGAACTGCTTGCTCAGATTGGCGATGCCTTCCGGGTAGGTGGCCGAGAACAGCAGGGTCTGGCGCGTCTTCGGACATTGCTTGGCGACGGTGACGATGTCGTCGAAGAAGCCCATGTCCAGCATGCGGTCGGCCTCGTCGAGCACCAGGGTGTTCAGCGCTCCCAGGTTCAGGGTGCCGCGGTCCAGATGGTCCATCAAGCGGCCCGGCGTGCCGACGACGATGTGGGCGCCATGCTCCAGGCTGGCGATCTGCGGGCGCATTGTCGAGCCACCGCACAGGGTCAGGATCTTGATATTGTCTTCGGCGCGGGCCAGGCGGCGTATCTCCTGCGTCACCTGGTCGGCCAGCTCGCGGGTCGGGCACATCACCAGCGCCTGGACCTCGAAACGGCGCAGATCCAGCTTGTTCAGCAGGGCCAGCGCAAAGGCGGCGGTCTTGCCGCTGCCAGTCTTGGCCTGAGCGATCAGGTCCTGGCCGGCGAGCGCCGCGGGCAGGCTGGCGGCCTGGATGGGCGTCATCTGCGTGTAGCCCAACTGCTCCAGATTGGCCAGCATGGCGGGCGTCAAGGGCAGGCGCTTGAAGGCCAGGGAGTCGTCGGCGGACGTGTCTTGTGAGGCGATAGTCATCGCCCGATTATCCGGGTTTCCCCGGAATGTTCTCTCAGGCGATGCCGATGACCTTGTGCATCTGCACACTCAAGCGCCATTGCGGATGCGCCATGCAGTATTCGACCGCGCGGCGCGTGTTGTCGGCGCGCAGAACGCTGTCCATCGGTTGCAGGAAGAAATGGGTGAAGTTCAGGCCCTCGAAGCGCTCGGGCAGTGCCTGCGGTTGCGGGAAGACCAGCTTCAGCTCGTCGCCCTGGGTCAGCACGATCTCGGTGTCGGCCTTGGGGCTGACGCAGATCCAGTCCAGGCCCTTGGGCGGCAGCTGCGTGCCATTGGTTTCGACGGCAATCTCGAAGCCGACTCCGTGCAGCGCATCGACCAGCGCCTGGTCCAGCTGCAGCAGCGGCTCGCCGCCGGTGCAGACCACATAGGGCTTGCCGCCGGCGCCTGCCGGCCACAGGGCCGCCACCGCCTGGGCCAGCGCCTCGGGCGTGGCAAAGCGCCCGCCACCGATGCCGTCCATGCCGACGAAATCGGTGTCGCAGAAGTTGCATTGGGCGGATGAGCGGTCCTGCTCGCGGCCGCTCCACAGATTGCAGCCGGCAAAGCGGCAGAACACCGACGCGCGGCCGGCCTGGGCGCCTTCACCTTGCAGGGTGAAGAACATTTCCTTGACTGCGTAGCTCATGTGAGCCCCTCGCCAAACGAGTACGTTTGTCGATCCCCCGAGGGGATGCGGGCCGGCTTGGGGCGGCCCGGCGCTCGGCCCGTGTCCAGCATGATCGAAAACTGATTCATCTTTTCAAACCGGCAGCGCCGGACCTTCCGATGCCGCGCTCACGATAGCTCCGCAGCCGCGTGTTTCATACAGGTCCACGCGGTCCAGCTGCGGCAGCTGTGCGCGGGCCTTCTCGAGTATCCAGGCGGCGATACTGGCGGTGTCGCCGTCGCTCATGTCGGCGATCTCGTACAGCGGCCGGTGGTCGATCGCCTTGAAGATCGGGTCGAACAAGGTCTTCACATCGCCGAAATCCACCGTCCAGCCCATCACCGTGTCCAGCGGCGCGCTGAGGTGCAGGCGCAAGGTGTAGGTGTGGCCGTGGATGCTGCGCAGGGCGCTGCCATCGGGCGCGCGCTTGAGCTGGATCGCACTGTCCAGCGTCAGCTCCTTCCAGATGCGGTAACTTTCACCGTCGAAGTTGGCGCCGCAGGAGCCGGTTTCATAGACGGTGACCCAGGACAGCTCGGGCAGCTGCGGCTTCAGCCGCTGCCACAGCCAGCTGGAGATCACCTCGCTGGTCGGGTTGTCCAGGCCCGCTATATCGTTCAGACACTGGTAGTTCAGCTGGTGGTGCAGCGGCGCCCAGACTTCGTCCAGATGGTCGTAGTCGATCGAAAGATCGCGCGTGCCCAGGTCCTGATTGGCGTGAACGATGACCTCGAAGCCGTGGCCGTGCATGCGCCCGCATTTGTGGCCCAGCGGCACCTGGGGCAGGCGGTGGGCGGCCTGGAAGCGGTAGCGGCGCCAGACGTGGGCCATACCGGCGGCGTCCAGATCGACCCCGGAATGGGCCGTGCTCTGGATGCCAATCTGGGCGATGCCGGGCACGTCCAGGCGTTCGCGGATCCAGCGGGCGATGTTCTCGTCGGTGGGTTGGGCAATGGTGTTGTTCAGCAACTGGTAGTCCAGCGGGGCCAGGCAGGCCTCGAGCCGGGTGCGCAGGGCCTCGACCTCGCCGCCGGGGAAGGGGGCCCAGCCGGCAGGCAGATCGGCGCGCACGGTGGCCAGATAGCTGTGGCCATGCAGGCCGCGCGAGCGGTGGCCGACCGGCAGCAGGGTGACCTGGGCGGCCGATTCAAAGCCGCTGGCAGCGGAAAAAAGGGTGTGGGGCGTCGTCATGCAAATACCGGTAGCGGGGAGCAGCGGGCCGTGGAAGGGCAGCGCTCAAGGCGGTATTTTCGCTGTTTCGGCGCGCTGCCGGGCAGCCGGGGCCATTTGCGCAGGATTCTGCAAGCGCCGGTCGGGCGCGGGAGCTACAAATGGCGATCACTTTTGCTCAGGGAGATAGAAATGATTTCAAGCCTGTTGACCGTGGGCCTGGCCCAGATTGCGCCGATCTGGCTGGATCGCGCGGCGACGCTGGCCAAGATGGTGGACTGGGTGGCCCGCGCCGGCCGCGAGGGCTGCCAGCTGGTGGCCTTTGGCGAGGCCCTGCTGCCGGGCTACCCCTTCTGGGTGGAGCTGACCGATGGCGCGCGCTTCGAGTCGGCGCTGCAGAAGCGCTTCTACGCCCACTATGCCGAGCAGGCGGTGCGCATCGAGCGCGGCGATCTGGCGCCGCTTTGCGCGGCCGCCCGGGCGGCGAAGTGCTGGGTGCTGCTGGGCGTGATGGAGCAGCCCGCCGCGCGGGGCCACAGCGTCTATTGTTCGATGGTCTGGATCGATCCGCAGGGCGAGGTGCGCAATGTGCACCGCAAGCTCATGCCCACGTTCGAGGAGCGTCTGGTCTGGGCCACAGGTGACGGCGCCGGCCTGCGCACCTTCGAGGTCGGCCCCTTCCGTGCCGGCGGTCTGAACTGCTGGGAGAACTGGATGCCGCTGCCGCGCGCCGCGCTGCAGGCGCAAGGCGAGGACCTTCATGTGGCGCTGTGGCCGGGCAATGTGCGCAACACCATCGATCTGACCCGCCACATTGCCCGCGAGGGCCGCAGCTTTTCGCTGGCCGTCAGCGGCCTGATGCGGCGCGGCGATGTGCCGGATCACATCCCCGAGGCGGCCCTGCTGCGCGAGGTGCTGCCCGAGACCTCGGCCAATGGCGGCTCCTGCATCGCCGGGCCGGACGGACAGTGGCTGGTCGAGCCGGTCGCGGACGTGGAAACCCTGATAGTCGCCCAGCTGGACCTGGCCCGGGTGCGAGAGGAACGCCAGAACTTCGACCCCAGCGGCCACTATGCCCGGCCGGATGTGCTGCGGCTGGAAATCGACCGCCGCCGCCAGCAGGTGCTGATCGAGCGCGACTAAACTGAACTTCTCACATACAGACGGAGACCTCGGCATGCTCAGCGCGGCGCAACAACAGCAGTTCCAGCAGGACGGTTATCTGGTCCTGCCCGGCTTCAAGTCGGCGCAGGACGTGGCCGCGCTGCGCGAACGGGCCCAGGCCATCGTCGAGGCCTTCGACCCGGGCGAGCAGAAGAGCATCTTCACCACCGACGAGACCAAGCGCCAGGACGACAGCTACTTCCTGGGCTCCGGCGACAAGATGCGCTGCTTCTTCGAGGAGAAAGCCTTCGACGCCCAGGGGCGCCTCGGCCAGGCGAAGGCTCTGTCGATCAACAAGATCGGCCACGCGCTGCACGATCTGGATCCGGTCTTCGATGCCTTCTCCCACGGCCCCGAGCTGGCCGCACTGGCCCGCGATCTGGGCCTGGAGCAGCCGCAGATCTGGCAGTCGATGTACATCTTCAAGCAGCCCGGCATCGGCGGCGAGGTGCGCTGGCACCAGGACGCGACCTATTTCGACACCGATCCGATGAGCGTGACGACCTTCTGGTTTGCGCTGGAAGACGCTACCCGCGACAACGGCTGCCTGTGGGTGGAGCCGGGCGGCCAGCAGGGGGCGCGCGGCGTGCTGCGTGAGCTGTTCGTGCGCGATGGCGACCAGACCGAGCTGCTGAAGCTGGACACCACGCCCTGGCCAGACGACAGCCTGGCCGTGCCGGTGGAGGTCAAGGCCGGCACGCTGGTGTGCTTCCACGGCCTGCTGCCCCACTACAGCGCGCCCAACCTGTCGCCGGTCTCGCGCCATGCCTACACCCTGCATGTGACCGACGCGCGCACCCGCTACTCACCGCGCAACTGGCTGCAGCGGGACGGAGCGCTGCCGCTGCGCGGCTTCTGACGGCGGGCTGCGGCCGTCCATCGGGGCCAGGTCTCCACTGGTCCTGCACTGGTTTTGACTGCGGGTTTTCACTCCATGTTCATTCGGGATCAGGTGCCGGGCCAGGTCTTGTCTTTTTTTCATTTTGAGCCTAGATTGCAGTCATGGCACGCCCTCTACGCATCGAATTCCCCGGCGCGGTTTATCACGTGACCTCCCGCGGTCATGCGAATGCCGCGATCTTCATGGACGACGCGGACCGGCAGTCCCTGCTGGCGGTCATAGAGCAGGGCATGGCGCGCTTCGACGCCCAGGTGCTGGCCTACAGCCTGCTGGGTGAGCACTACCAGCTACTGCTCTACACCGCCCAGGGCAATCTTTCCCGGCTGATGCGGCATGTCAACGGCGTCTATACCCAGGCCTTCAACCGGCGCCACGGCAAGAACGGCCCGGTCTTCCAGGGCCGGTTCAAGGGCGTGCTGGTGGACCGCGATCAGCATCTGCTCTCGGCCTGCCAGTATGTCGAGTCGGCGCCCAAGCGAGCCGGACTGACCCGTGGTGATGGCTACTGGCCCTGGTCCAGCCACGCCGCCCATACCCTGCAGACCGACACGCCCGCATGGCTGGAGACCAAGGGCCTGCTGAGCTATGTGCTGGGCCGCGAGGCGCGCACACCGGGTGACCAGCGCAAGGCGGCGCAGAAGTACCAGGCCGCGCTGACGGTGTTTGACGGCGACAAATTCTGGGACACCACGCTGCGCCATCAGATCTATCTCGGCGACGAGGCCTTTGTGGCCCGCATGCAGGCGATGGCCGGCGGTGGCAAGGGCCGCGCGGTGGCCAAGAACGGCAAGGCCAGGAACGGCAAGGCCGGCGTGGCGCAGTGGATCAAGGACAGCGACAGCCGCGAGCAGGGCCTGCTGCGCGCCTACACCGAGGGCGGGTTGAGCATGACCGCGATGGCCGATGGCCTGGGCCTGTCGGTGTCGCGGGTCAGCCGGCTGATTGCACGGGCCGAGGCGCAGCGCGGCAGCGGCCCCCGATAGGCACGGACAGGCAAGACCTGGCGCCATGAAAAAAGCCTCCCGCGGGAGGCTTTCTCATTGGCGCAAGCCTAGGCTTAGCGGGAGAACTTGTAGTCCGTCTTGGCCTTGTCCTTCAGCTCGTCGCGGAACTTGGCCAGCTTTTGCTGGGCCATGCGCTGCTGGATCTGGGGTTTGACTTCCTCGAAGCCGGGGAACTGGGCTTCGCGCGTGTCTTCCAGGCGGATGACGTGGAAGCCGAACTGGGTCTTGACCGGGGTTTCGGTCATCTGGCCCTTGGTCAGCTGCGTCAGGGCCTGGCTGAACTCGGGCACATAGCTGTTGGCATTGGCCCAGTCCAGGTCACCGCCGTTTTCGGCCGAACCGGTGTCCTTGGACGACTTCTTGGCCAGGTCTTCGAACTTGGCGCCGGCCTTGATCTGGGCGATCAGGGTCTTGGCGTCTTCTTCCTTCTCGACCAGGATGTGGCGGGCGCGGTACTCGCTGCCGCTGGCCTGGGCCTTGACCTTGTCGTACTCGGCCTTGGCTTCAGCGTCGGTGACCGGGTTCTTCTTGCCGAAGTCTTCGAACAGCTCGCGAATCAGCAGGCTTTGGCGAGCCAGCTCCATCTGGGCCTTGTAGTCGGCGCTGGCGGGGATGCCGCGCTTCTCGGCTTCCTGCATGAAGATCTCGCGCAGCACGACTTCATCGCGCACCTGCGCTTCCATTTCGGGGGTGCGCTGCTGCTGGCCGTTGCGTGTGACTTGCTGAATCAGCGTGTCCGCACGCGACTTCGGCACGGCCTTGCCGTTCACGGTCGCAATGTTCTGCGCGCTGGCCGAGATGGGCAGCAGGGCAGCGGAAGCGGCCGCCAGCAGGGCGGTCAGGACGATCTTCTTCATGGGGGCATGGCCTTTCAACAGACTCGACCGGCAGTTCGTGCCGGGACATTCGACACCGCGCAAGGCGGCTGTGGGCAAATTGACGGTTTGGGAAGACTTGAAAACGTCAGCACTCTTGAGGCGTGCGGGCGTCGATGACGAGCGCATGTATGCCTTGGTGCATCAATTCACGGAGGGCATCATATACGAGGCGATGGCGGGCCACGCGTGACAGTCCCGTGAAGCGCTCGCTGACCAGGCGCACCGTGTAATGGCCGCCCTCGCGGGCACCGGCGTGGCCGGCATGGAGGTGGCTGTCGTCCTGGACTTCCAGGCCCTGCTCGCCGAAGGCCAGGGCCAGGCGCGCGCGAATCTTGTCCACCCCGGCGTGTGTGCTGCTCATCGCGTGGCGTCCTTGGCGGCTTCTTTGGGCGCCGTCTCTTCCTTCAGGTAGGGGCTGAGATAGAGGCCCTGGGCGATGGTGAACAAGAGGATCAGCCCGGTCGTGCCAAAAACCTTAAAGCTGGCCCAGGTCGAGGTGCTGAAGTTGTAGGCCACCAGCAGATTGAGCACGCCCATGAAGGCGAAAAAGCCAATCCAGGCCCAGTTCAGGCGCTGCCAGATGGCGTCGGGCAGGGGCAGTTCCTTGCCCATCATGGCCTGGATCAGGTTCTTGCCGAAGAATTGAGCGCTGGCCCAGAAGGTCAGGGCCATGGCCCAGTACAGGCCGCTGGGTTTCCACTTGATGAAGGTCTCGTTGTGGAACCAGACGGTGGCGCCGCCCAGCACCACCACCAGCACCAGGCTGATCCACAACATCGTGTCGACCTTGCGGCGCATCAGCTTGAGCACCAGCACCTGGGTCAGGGTGGCGGCAATCACCACGAGGGTGGCCAGCAGCACCGGCGCCTCGCTGGCGCCGACGACGCCGCCCTGCACCAGAAAGCCGAAGTGCTGGCTGGCAAAGGCCGCCGCCGCATCCGCCGAGCCTTCGGCGAACTTGAAGGTGGCAAAGAACAGTATCAGCGGCAGGAAGTCGAGCAGGATTTTCATGGGCGAGGTCGGGCACGGCAGGGAGCAGCGCCATCTGATGTCAGGCGGCGTATTTGGTTCAATCGCGCCAGCCCGGGCGCTGGAGTGTCAAGCCTTGGGCGCGAAGTCTATCGCAGCCGAGTTGATGCAGAAGCGCTCGCCGGTCGGCTCGGGCCCGTCGGGGAAGACATGGCCCAGATGCGAGCCGCAGTTGTTGCAGCGCACCTCGACCCGCACCATGCCATGGGCCTTGTCTATGACCCGCTCGACCACGGCGCTGTTCACCGGCGCCCAGTAGCTGGGCCAGCCGCAGCCCGCGTCGAACTTGGTGTCGGCCTCGAACAGCGGCGTGCCGCAGCCCACGCAGTTGTAGTGGCCGGCCTCGAAATGGTCCCAGTACTTGCCGGTGAAGGCGCGCTCGGTGGCGGCATGGCGGGCCACCTGGTATTGCATGGGGTCAAGCTCGGCTCGCCATTGCTCGTCGGTCTTCTTGACCGGGTACTTGCTGTCGTCGCTCATGATGAACAGGAGACCTCCAGATGTTGGGCCCAGTCGGGCGGGAAGGCCGCGTCCGCGGCCACTGCAGGTTCGTCGTACGGCGAGGCCAGAACTTTCAAAAGGCGCTCGACCTCGCTGAAATCACCCTGGCGGGCCTGGCGTATGGCCTGCTCGGCCAGATGGTTGCGCAGGACCACGGCCGGATTGGTGGCCAGCATCCTGGCATGGCGCTCGGCGGGCACGGAGCCCTCCTGCGCCAGCCGGTCCTGGTAGCGCAGCGCCCAGGCATCGAAGGCCTCGCGGTCGAGGAACAGATCGCGTACGGCTTGGCGGCTGGCCTCATCGGCGGCGTCGAAGCGGGACAGGCGGCGGAAGGTGATCGTGAAATCGGCGCGGGCGGCGGCCATCAGGCGCAGCAGGTCGTCGACCAGTGAGCGGTCGGCATCCAGCTCGGTGGCCAGGCCCAGCTTGGCGCGCATGCGGCGCATCAACGCCTCGGGGAACACCGTCTTGTAGGGCTCCAGCGCGGCAATCGCTGCCTCGCTGTTGTCATTCAGCAGCGGCAGCAGGGCCTGGGCCAGCGCATGCAGATTCCAGAACGCGACATTGGGCTGGCGGGCATAGGCGTAGCGGCCCTGGTTGTCAGAGTGATTGCAGACATGGCCGGGGTCGAAGGCGTCGAGAAAACCGAAGGGCCCGTAGTCAAGGGTCAGGCCCAGCATCGACATATTGTCGGTATTCATCACGCCATGGCAGAAGCCCACCGCCTGCCAGGCTGCCATCAGCTCGGCGGTCTGGCGGGCAACCCGTTCCAGCAGAGCCAGGTAGGGGCTCTCTGCGGCCAGGCATTCGGGCGCGTGGTGTTGCAGCATGAAGTCGGCCAGCTCGCGCAGCGCCTCGTGCTGGTCACTGTGGGCGAAATGCTCGAAGTGGCCGAAGCGCAGAAAGCTGGGCGCGACGCGGGTGACGATGGCCGCCGTCTCCATTTCCTCGCGGCGCACGCCCAGCGGCGAGCCGGTGATGCACAGCGCCCTCGTGGTCGGTATGCCCAGCGCGTGCATCGCCTCGGAGCAGAGGAACTCACGTATCGACGAGCGCAGCACGGCGCGGCCATCGCCCATCCGGGAGTAGGGTGTCAGGCCGGCGCCCTTGAGCTGCACATCCCACAGGCCCTTGGGCGTCATCGTCTCGCCAAGGCTCAGTGCCCGGCCGTCGCCCAGCTGGCCGGCCCAGACGCCGAACTGGTGGCCGCTGTAGACGCTGGCCAGCGGCCGCATGCCCGGCCACAGCGCATTGCCGCTGAAGACCTCCAGCGCGCCGGGTTGTTGCCACCAGTCCGCGGCCCAGCCCAATGTCTGCGCACAGGCCTCGCTGCGCGCCACCCAGTGTGGGGCGGGGGCGGGGCTGGGCGGCAACTCGGTGAAGAAGCGGTTGCCGAGCGCTGCAATGCGTTGCGACCAGACGGGAGGCGAGGGAACTTCGGGCGCTGTTTCGGGTCGCGTCAGACCGGTGTCGGCAAGCATTGCGGCAGTGTAACGAGGGTGACTTTGACCCGTGAACTGCAGGGGTAAACTGATCTGAACACACCAGCAACAGGAGACAAGCAATGCCAGCCTTGATGGGTCAGATGATGCAGATGCCGCTGCTCATATCGTCCTTGATCACCCATGCGGCGCGCCACGCGGCCGACACGGAGATCGTCAGCAAGCGCAACGAGGGCGATCTTCACCGCTACACCTGGAAAGACGCCGAACTGCGCTCGCGCAAGCTGGCCCAGGCGCTGGCCCGGCTCGGCTGTGAGGCCGGCGACCGCGTCGGCACGTTGGCCTGGAACGGCTACCGTCACCTGGAGATCTATTACGGCAGCTCGGGGTCGGCGCTGGTCTGCCACACCATCAATCCGCGGCTGTTCCCCGAGCAGATCGTCTGGATTGCCAATGACGCGGCCGACAAGGTGCTCTTCTTCGACCTGAGCTTCCTGCCCCTGGTCGAGAAGATCGCTGCCCAGTTGCCGACCGTGCGCCACTTCGTCCTGATGACGGATCGCGCCCATATGCCGGCCGCCAGCGCCATACCGGATCTGCTGTGTTTTGACGAACTGGTCGAAGCCGAAGATGGCCACTACCAGTGGCCCGAGTTCGACGAGAACACCGCATCGTCGATCTGCTACACCTCGGGCACGACCGGCCATCCCAAGGGCGCCGTCTACAGCCACCGCTCGACCCTGCTGCATGCCTTTGGCTCGGCCCTGCCCGATGCGATGGACTGTTCGGCCAAGGACGTGATACTGCCGGTGGTGCCGATGTTCCACGTCAACGCCTGGGGCCTGCCCTATAGTGGGGCACTGGTCGGCGCCAAGCTGGTGTTCCCCGGCCCGCACCTGGATGGCAAGTCGCTGTACGAGCTGTTCGAGGGCGAGCAGGTCAGCTTCAGCGCCGGCGTGCCGACCGTCTGGCTGGGCCTGCTGACCTTCATGAAAGCCAACGGCCTGAAGTTCAGCAGCTTCAAGCGCACCGTCATCGGCGGCTCGGCCTGCCCGCCGGCGATGATGAAGACCCTGCAGGAGGACTTCGGCGTCGAGGTCATCCATGCCTGGGGCATGACCGAGATGTCACCGCTGGGCACACTGGCCAAGCTCAAGGCCAAGCACCTGGCTTTGAGTGCCGCCGAGCAGACCGCGCTGCTGCAGAAGCAGGGCAAGGTGATCTACGGCGTGGACATGACCGTGATCGACGATGACGGCAAGGAGCTGCCCTGGGATGCACAGAGCTCGGGCAATCTGGTCGTGCGTGGCCCCTGGGTGATCGAGCGCTACTTTCAGCGCGACGAGTCTCCGCTGGTCGAGATTCCGGGCAAGCGCGGTTGGTTCCCTACCGGCGACGTGGCCACCATCGATGCCGACGGCTTCATGCAGATCACGGACCGCAGCAAAGATGTGATCAAGTCCGGCGGCGAGTGGATCAGCTCGATCGACCTGGAGAACATCGCCATGGCCCATCCGGCCGTGCACGAGGCGGCGGCCATCGCCGCCCGCCATCCGAAATGGGACGAACGGCCGCTGCTGGTGGTGGTGAGGAAACCCGATGCGCAGGTCACGAGCGAGGAGTTGCTGGCCTTCTTCGAGGGGCGCATCGCCAAGTGGCAGATTCCGGACGATGTGGTCTTCGTGACCGAGATTCCACACACCGCCACCGGCAAGATACAGAAGCTGAAACTGCGCGAGCAGTTCAAGGACCACCGCCTGGCGACGCTGTGAATTTGGGGGTGCCTGTCCCGTGTGCGACAAGCTGCACGGGTAGTCCCTAAACCCAAGGAACGGGTCATCCATTAAGGTCTGGCGATACCGACAACATGGAGACAAGCATGATGAAGCTGCGTATTTCGACACTGAGCTTGGGCATCGCCCTGGGCCTGTGCATGGCCTCTCAAGCTCAGGCACAAGCCGCCAAACCGGCGGCAGCGCCGGCCAAGGCGGCCGCGCCTGCGGTGAATCTGAAGGAAACCGTCAAGATCGCCTGGATCGATCCGCTGTCGGGCCTGATGGCACCAGTGGGCCAGAACCAGTTGAAGAGCTTCCAATTCTTCGCCGAGAAGTTCAGCCAGAACAACCCGGCCGGTGTGAAATACGAAGTCATCGGCATCGACAACAAGCTCAGCCCAGCCGAGAGCCTGAATGCGCTGAAGTCGGCCATCGACCAGGGCGTGCGCTATGTCACCCAGGGCAACGGCTCGGGTGCGGCCACCGCCATCATCGACGCCGTCAACAAGCACAACGAGCGCAATCCGGGCAAGGAAGTGATCTACCTGAATCACTCGGCCGTGGATCCCGATCTGACCAACAGCAAGTGCAGCTACTGGCACTTCCGCCTCGACGCCGACACCTCGATGAAGATGGAGGCGCTGACCACCTTCATCAAGGACCAGCCCGAGGTCAAGAAGGTCTTCCTGCTGAACCAGAACTATGCCCACGGCCATCAGGTGGCGCGCTTTGCCAAGGAGCTGCTGGCGCGCAAGCGTCCGGATGTGCAGATTGTTGGCGAGGATCTGCATCCGCTGGCCTCGGTGCGCGACTTCGCCCCCTATGTGGCCAAGATCAAGGCCTCGGGCGCCGATTCGGTGATCACCGGCAACTGGGGTTCGGATCTGTCGCTGCTGATCAAGGCCGCCAATGAGTCGGGCCTGAACGCCAAGTTCTTCACCTACTACACCGGCGTCACCGGCACACCGACGGCGCTGGGCGCCAACGGCGCCGGCCGCGTCTACCAGATCGCCTACAGCCACTACAACATGGGTGGCGAGATGGGCAAGTGGATGACCGAGTTCAAGCAGAAGTTCAATGACGACTTCTACACCGGCAGCGTGATCCATGCCTACACCCTGTTGAACCAGGCCTTCGTCAAGGCCAAGTCCACCGACCCGGTCAAGGTGGCCGCGGCGCTGGAAGGGCTGAAGGCGCAGAGCTTCAACGGTGAGGTCGAGATGCGCAAGACCGACCACCAGCTGCAGCAGCCGCTGTTCCTGACGGTGTGGCAGAAGGCCGATGCCAAGTACCCGTACAACCCCGAGAACACCGGCTACACGCTGGTGCCGGTGAAGACCTTCGAGTCCTATGTCTCGAGCACGCCGACCTCCTGCCAGATGAAGCGTCCCACCTGATGCCTTTGAAGCGCCCGTGAGGGGTGCCCGGGCCCGTCGGAGGCAACTTCGCCGGGCCCGTTTTTTTTGTCGCTTTGGGGGTAGGACTTGGACCAGATCGTCATCAATGTCTTGAACGGACTCAGCTCAGGGCTGCTGTTGTTCATGCTCAGCTCCGGCCTGACGCTGATTTTCAGCATGATGGGCGTGCTGAACTTCGCCCATGCCAGCTTCTACATGCTGGGCGCCTATGTCGCCTATGCGCTGGTGGGCATCATGAATTTCTGGCTGGCGCTGCTGCTGGCGCCGCTCTTCGTGGGCCTGCTGGGCGCCGGCTTCGAGCGCCTGGCCCTGCGCCGGGTGCACAAGTTCGGCCATGTGCCCGAGTTGCTGATCACCTTCGGTCTGACCTATGTGATCCTGGAGCTGGTGCAGCTGATCTGGGGGCGCTCGTCGCTGACCTTTCCACCGCCGCCCGCCCTGCAGGGCTCGGCCTTCACCATCATCCAGTCCTCGGCCGATGGCCTGCGCCTGATGCTCGGAGCCGCCCCGGCCGAGGTCTGCCGCCCGGTCGACTCGGCGATCCAGGTCGTCTGCTCCACCTTCCCGGCCACCCGCGCCTTCATGATGCTGGTGGCCCTGCTGATGCTGGTGGCGCTGTGGCTGTTGCTGACGCGCACCCGCATCGGCCTGGTGATTCAGGCGGCGCTGAGCCACCCGGAAATGACCGAGGCGCTGGGCCACAACGTGCCGCGGGTGTTCATGCTGGTGTTCGGCAGCGGCTGTGCGCTGGCCGCGCTGGCCGGCGTCATCGGCGGCATCACCTTCGTCACCGAGCCCTCGATGGCGGTGCTGGTCGGGCCCATCATCTTCGTCGTCGTGGTGGTCGGCGGAATGGGCTCGCTGTCGGGCGCCTTTGTCGGCTCGATCCTGATCGGCCTGCTGCAGACCCTGCCGCTGACGGTCGATGGCTCGCTGGCCACCCTGGCGCGTTCGCTGGGCTGGATGGTGACGCAGGACACGCCGGGCTACCCGGTCCTCAAACTGACGCTGGCCCAGGTGGCGCCCATCCTGCCCTACCTGCTGCTGGTCTTGATACTGATCTTCAGGCCCAAGGGTCTGCTGGGCACGCGGGATGATTGAAGCGGAGCCCCTCGCCCAGTCTCGCCACGCTGAACGCGGGCGCGCCTGGTCGGTCCCCCGGGGGGACGGGTTTGCTCTCCGGATCAACCGGCAAGCAAACCCCACGCGGGCCGGCTTGGGGCGGCCCGGCGCTCGGCCCGAAATACCCTGGTTTCAAGAGTCGCGGCTGCCGCGACTGCGCAATGGATATCTGAGATGAGCACAAAGCACGCTGGCCAGGCCAGCTTCCACTTCAAGCCCTACAACGTCGGCCGCTGGATCATCTGGGGTCTGTTCGCCCTGGTGCTGGCTGTGGCGCCGCTGCTGTGGACCAGCAGCCTGGCGCAGACCCTGCTGAGCCAGATCGGCATCGGCATCATCGCCTGCCTGGCCTACAACGTCCTGCTGGGGCAGGGCGGCATGCTCAGCTTCGGCCATGCGGTGTACAGCGGCCTGGGCTCCTATCTGGCGATCCACACCTTGAACATGGTCGGCGCGGGCACGCTCAATCTGCCGGTGAGCCTGGTGCCCATCGTCGGCGGTTTCGGCGGCCTGCTGTTCGCGGCGCTGTTCGGTTATGTCAGCACCAAGAAGTCGGGCACGCCGTTCGCGATGATCACCCTGGGTCTGGGCGAGCTGATCTGGTCGATGTCGCTGATGCTGCCCGAGTTCTTCGGCGGCGAGGGCGGCATCTCCAGCAACCGGGTCATCGGCAAGCCCTTTCTGGGCATCACCTTCGGCCCGCAGATCCAGCTCTACTACCTAATCGCCCTTTACTGCTTTGTCTGCACCGCCCTGCTGTTTGCGCTGACGCGCACGCCGCTGGGCCGCATGCTCAATGCGGTGCGCGACAACCCGGAGCGGGTCGAGTTCGTCGGCTACGACACGCAGTGGGTGCGCTTCATGGCCTTCCTGATCTCGGGCTTCTTCGCCGGCATTGCCGGTGGTCTGGCGGCGCTGAACTTCGAGATCGTTACCGCCGAGGTGGTGGGCGCGCTGCGCTCGGGCGGCTATCTGCTTTTCACCTTCCTGGGCGGCGCGACCTTCTTCTTCGGTCCCATCATCGGGGGCGTGCTGATGGTGCTGGCCGGTGTGCTGCTGTCGGAGCTGACCAAGGCCTGGCTGCTGTATCTGGGCCTGATCTTCCTGTTCATGGTGATGTATGCGCCGGGTGGCTTCTCCAGCCTGATCATGATGAATCTGCGCGTGGCCGCCTACGGCAAGCTGCGCCAGCTCTGGACCGGCTATCTGGCCCTGGCCGGCACGGCCATGACCATACTGGTCGGTGCCGCGGCGATGATAGAGATGATGTACCACCTGCAGCTCAACGAGGCGCTGGGGCCGCAACTGACCTTCCTCGGCGCGAGCCTCAACAGCAAGGGCCTGGACAGCTGGTTCGGTGCGGGCTTTGTGCTGGTCATAGGCCTGCTGCTGTTCGAGCTGAGCCGGCGCGTGTTCAAGCAGCAATGGGATCTTGTGCAGGAAGAGATCGAGAAAGACATCAAGCGGAGAGAGTCGCTATGAGCAGCAGCCCTCCATTCGCCTTGGAGCTGAAAGACCTGCGCAAGCAGTTCGGCAAGACCGAGATCATTCGCGGCGCCAGCCTGGCCGTCAAGGCCGGTGAACGGGTGGCCATCATCGGGCCCAACGGCGCAGGCAAGTCCACGCTGTTCAATCTGATCAGCGGCCGCTTCGCGCCCACCAGCGGCGAGGTGCTGCTGCATGGTCAGCGCATCGATGGTCACAAGCCCTATGAGATCAACCGCCGCGGTCTGAGCCGCAGCTTCCAGGTCTCGAATCTGTTCACACGGCTGTCGGTGTTCGAGAACATCCGCTGTGCCGTCCTGTGGTCCATGGGCTACCGCTATGCCTTCTGGAAGTTCCTGGCCGATCTGGATGATGCCAATGACCGTGCCGACGCGGTGCTGGAGATGATCAAGCTGGACAAGAAGCGCGACGTGCTGGCCATCAACCTGACCTACGCCGAGCAGCGGGCGCTGGAGATCGGCATCACCATCGCCGGCGGCTCCAGCGTGATCCTGCTCGACGAGCCGACCGCCGGCATGAGCCAGAGCGAGACGCGGCGCTTTGTGCAACTGATACGCGACGTGACCGTCGGCAAGACCCTGCTGACCGTGGAGCATGACATGGGCGTGGTGTTCGGCCTTGCCGACAAGATTGCGGTCCTGGTCTATGGCGAGGTGATCGCCTTCGACGAGCCCGAGGCGGTGCGCGCCAATGCCCGCGTGCAGGAGGCCTATCTCGGCTCGGTGGTCGCCGACGCGCAGGGAGCAGCGGCATGAGCACAAGAACGCTGAAGCTGGAAAACCTGCATGCCTTCTATGGCAAGAGCCATGTGCTGCATGGCGTCAGCCTGGAGGTGCGGCCGGGCGAGATCGTCAGCCTCCTGGGCCGCAATGGCTCGGGCCGCTCGACCACCGTCAAGACCATCATGGGCCAGGTCGATGGCCAGGGCACGGTGAGCTGGGGCGAGGAGTCGATACTGGGCCGCAAGGCCTACCAGATCGCCCAACTGGGCCTGGGCTATGTGCCCGAGAACCGCGACATCTTTCCGAAGCTGACCGTGCACCAGAACCTGATGCTGGGTGAGAAGGGCGGCAAGAAGGCCGGCCGCTGGAGCTTCGAGGACATGTACCAGATGTTCCCCCGGCTCCGAGAGCGCCAGCACACCGAGGCCGGCGTGCTGTCGGGCGGCGAGCAGCAGATGCTGACCCTGTGCCGCACGCTGATGGGCGACCCGGACCTGATCATGATCGACGAGCCCACCGAGGGCCTGGCGCCCAAGATCGTCGAGCTGGTGGCCGAGTATCTGAAGGAGCTTCAGCGCCGCGGCATCTCGGTGCTGCTGGTCGAGCAGAAGCTGGCGATTGCGCTGGAGATCTCGGAGCGCTGCTATGTGATGGGCCACGGCCGCATCGTGTTCGAGGGCACGCCGGCCGAGCTGCGTGCCAATGCCTATATCCGCAAGGAGTGGCTGGAGGTCTGAGCCCGCGCTCGGCAGGCCGGAAGGCCTGGCGTGGCTGACGGCTCGTCGCTGGCTGTGGCCCCGGATTGGCATCCGGGCTACGGTCATTGACTGGCCAACTCGGTCAGTGCGCTGACCTGTTCTGCAATGCGCGGGGGGACGGCTTCGCGGCCGTCCAGCATGGCCGTTATCAGTGCAGCATTGGCCGACGCCTCGACGGCGTCGGACAGGGGCCAGTCGATATTGGCCGTGTCGGCGGCGTGCAGCGCGCTGGTCTGGCCGTCGGCAAAACCGATCAGATGGGCCGGGCGGCGCAGATGGGCATAGGCCTCGCCCTCGCTGGCGCGCATCAACAGGGCCCGGCCGCCGTTGGCGGTGAGGCCGGGCAGGGCTTGGCCCATGCTGTCCAGGTATTCGGGATGGGTAACGGCCACCACGCGCACGCTGCGGCCGGGGGCGGCATCGAGCAGCTTGGCGACGCTGTGGCCGCTGTTGCGCACACCCAGGCGGGGGCGCAGGGCCATCAGCCGGTCCAGCCCCGGGTTCAACGCGGCCAGCGGCAGGCAGGCCAGGCGCCGGGCGGCCAGCTGCTCAATGGCCTCTGCGGTCGATCTGGCCTGCGGAATGCCCAGGGCGGCCAGCAGCGCGAACGGGCTCTCGCGGCTGTCGAAGTCATGCCGGCCATGGATCAGCACCGGCACGCCGGCACGGGCCAGCAGGAGGGCCACCAGGGGCATCAGATTGGCCTGCTTGCGCGCGCCATTGAAGGTGGGCAGCAACACGCAGCGTGGGCCGTCAGGTGCCTCGATGACGGCGGTGCGCGCCTGCATCGCCCGCACAAAACCGGCCACCTCGGCCGCGCTCTCGCCCTTGATGCGCAGGCTCAGCAGGATGGCGCCCAGCTCCATATCGGGCACCTGGCCGTCGAGGATGGCACCGAACAGCGCCTCGGCCTGGGGCCCGTCCATATCGCGCGCACCCTTGCTGCCGCGGCCGATTTCTTTGATGAGGGGGGCAAACTGCATGGGCCGAGTTTAGGTCGGCACCGGGCGCATCGACGTTCAGGGCTCCAAATGCTGTTCGCGAATGGCCAGGATCTCGGCCGTCCTGAGCTCGAAGTGCCGCACCACCTCGGGGTCGAAGTGACTGCCGGACTGCTCGCTGATGAAGGCCTGCGCCTCGTCCAGTGGCCAGGCCTTCTTGTAGGGCCTCGACGAGCTCAGCGCGTCGAACACATCGGCCACGGCGACGATGCGACCGGCCTGGGCGATCTCGGTGCCTTTCAGACCAGCCGGGTAGCCGCTGCCGTCCCATTTCTCGTGATGGGTCAGCGCGATCTGCGCGGCCAGGCGCAGCAGGTCGGAGTCGCCGCCGTCGAGGATGTCGGCGCCGATGCTGGCATGGGTCTTCATGATGTCCCATTCGGCAGCGTCCAGCTTGCCCGGCTTGAGCAGGATGGCGTCTGGAATGCCGATCTTGCCGACATCGTGCATCGGGCTGGCATGCAACATCAGCTCGCAATCGGGCTCGTTCCAGCCCAGGCTGCGCGCGAGCAGCGCCGCGTACTGGCTCATGCGCACGATGTGCAGCCCGGTCTCGTTGTCGCGGTACTCGGCCGCGCGGCCCAGCCGGTGCACGACCTGCAGCCGGGTCTGGTTCAGCGCCTCGGTGCGCAGGCGCACCATCTCCTCCAGCACCGCCTTCTGGTCGTGCATCATGCGATGCGCGAGTTGGGCGTCGAGCAGATTGGTGACCCGCATCAGCAGTTCGACTCGGTCGAAGGGCTTGCCGATGAAGTCGCGCGCGCCGGCCATCAGTGACTTCATCAGGTGCTCGCGCCCGTGCTGGGCTGTGAGGATGACGATCGGTGGCAGCAGCGGATCCTTCAGCGCCTGCAGCTGCTTCATCACCTCGAAGCCGTCAAGGTGCGGCATATTGATGTCCAGCAGTATCAGGTCCGGCCGCGCCTCCTGGTAGCGCGGCAGCACCTCGCGCGAGTCCTGTATCGGCACCAGATGGCGGTAGCCCTGCACCCGCAGCAGCTTGTCCAGCAGTTTCAGATTGGCGGGCTCGTCGTCCACCAGAAAGATCCGGGCATGTTCGAGTCGAAGTTCGGTCATGGGGATGGTTTCGCTCCAGGGGCAAGGCAGCGCGTGACTGTGTCCAGAAACTGCCGGGCATCCAGCGGCTTGGTCAGATAGGCGGCAAAGCCGGCGGCCTCGCCGCGCGCGATATCGTGCGGCATGGCATTGGCCGTGACGGCGATCACCGGAACGCCGGACAGGCCCGGATTGGCCTTCAGCAGCGCCAGCACCTGGTAGCCGTCCAGGCCGGGCATATTGATGTCCAGCACGATCAGGTCGGGGCGGCCGGCCAGTGCGAGCTCAAGGCCTTCCTCGGGGCCGAGGGCCGTCAGCAGTTCGGTGTTGGGACGCAGACCGAAGAACTGTGCCATCAACTTCAGGTTGACCGGGTTGTCGTCGATGCACAGCACGCGGGAGGCCGGTCCGGCGCGGCCGGACGATCCCGGGGATGGCGCCTGCCCGGTGGCGGTGTCGGCGGCCCGGGGCTCGGCGCCCGGCAGCTCGATCCAGAAGCTGGAACCCAGCCCCGGCTGGCTGTTCACGCCGACGGTGCCCTCCATCATCAGCATCAGCCGACGGGTGATGGTCAGACCGATGCCGGTGCCCTCGACCTCGCCGTGGGCTGCGTCCAGCCGGTTGAAGGGCTGGAACAGCTCGGCAATGCGCTCCGGCGCAATGCCCTCGCCGGTGTCGGTGACGGTGATGCGCATCCTCGCCTCGGCCAGCGGCTGCACGGTGAGCCTGATGTCGCCGCCCTCGCGGTTGTACTTGACGGCGTTGGACAGCAGGTTCAGCAGCACCTGCTTGAGCCGCACGCGGTCGGCACGCACCAGGGTCTGCTCGGGGACGGGCAGGTACATGCGGATCTGGCGCTGGGCCGCCAGAGGCTGCAGCAGCTGGCGGCAGTCATCGACCAGCAGGCCCAGGTCCACGGCCTCGATCGACAGATTGGCGTGCCCGGCCTCGATCTTCGCCAGGTCCAGGACCTCGTTGATCAGCTCGAGCAGATGCCGGCCTGCCTTCAGTATCTCGTCCACATTGTCCTGCTGGTCGGCATTGAGACCGCTGTCGAACTCGAGCATCTGGGCGAAGCCGATGATGGCGTTCAGCGGCGTGCGCAGCTCGTGGCTCATGCTCGACAGGAAGTCCGATTTGGCCGCGTTGGCGCGCTCGGCCTCCTCCTTGGCCTGGGCCAGTTCGTTGCGCCGAGCCAGTTCGGCGCTGAAGTCGCTGAAGATGTTGAAGCCGTACTGGACGTTCCCGGCCTCATCCTGGATGAAGCCGATATTGTTGTTGGCGATGAAGCGACTGCCATCCTTGCGCTGCAGGGTCAGCTGGCCGGTCCAGCGCCGGTCTTCGAGCATGGCCTTGCGGAGTTCATCGGGGAGGGTGACCATGCTTTCCGGCGCCACCGTCAGCGAGAAGTGCCTGCCCCGGACCTCTTCATCGCTATAGCCCAGCTCAAGCGCATGGGCTCGGTTCTGGTAGAGCGCCTTGCCCTGACCGTCCAGAATGCTGATCAGTTGGCCGCTGGCGTCGAACACGCGGCGGAACAGTGCCAGCCTCGATTCGGCCGCCTTGCGCTCGGTGATGTCGGCGATGAATGCGGTGAAGCGGTGCTTGCGACCCGACTTCAAGGGCGTGATCGCCACCTCGGCCGGGAACTCCTCACCGTTGCGGCGCAGCGCCGTGGTCTCGATGCGGCGGTTCATGCGCCCTTCCTCGCCGTGGGCCAGGAACTGTGCCAGCGCTTCACGGTAGCTGGCGCGGTGCCGCTGAGGAATCAGCACCGCCTCGAAGGCCTGGCCCAGGGCTTCCTCTGGGCTGCGCTCGAACACGGCCTGCGCCTTGAGATTCCAGTCGGTGATCAGGCCCCGGTCATCGATGCCGACCACCGCATCCTGTGAAGCGTCGAGCATCGCCCGCAGCTCCAACTGGGTCTCGAGCAGCGTGCGCATGGCCTGATGGGCATTGCGGCCGACAACGATCATCAGCGACATGCCACCCAGCATCACCATCGCCAGCAGGCGCTCCAAGGTGCCTCCGGTGAAGGCCAGCGCCACGGCGACCGGCAGCAGAGTGGCCAGCAGGAAGGCCTGCATGGCGCCCCGCTGCTCGGCCACCGAGGTCATGGCAACGGCGCAGACGCACAGCAGCAGGCTGGCCAGCAAGGCCAGCTCCGCAATCTGCGCGTGGCCAACCAGCAGAACCGGGCCCAGCGCCCAGGCGCCCCCGGCCAACAGGGTCTGGGCAATGAAGATGCGCTTCCAGCGAAGCAGCAGCGAAGGCGACAGGGCCTCGGGCGTGGGCACTGCGCGCCGGAACGCGCGCGACTCCAGCCAGCCCAGCGCCGTGCACAGCAATACGGCGGCGGCCCAGGCCTGCACCAGGTGAGGCGCAAACATGGCAGCCTTCCACACAGTCACGACCACCACCGTCATTGTGCCGGCGGCCATCAGCAGGTTCAGCCGCTTGCGTTCGTAGGCCGCCAGCAGCAGATTGGCTTCTATATTGTGCGTGCTGAGCAGGTTGTTCGACATGGGATCCCGACCGGAACGCATCATGCGATCGGGCGATTGGCGGTGGAGGTAGGACGCGTGGACTTGCTCACATGGCTGCCGTCCGGTCGAGACCTTGTGCTGGTTGGTCGACCGTCGAGCCTGATGAGCTCAGACCTATATCGGTGCCTGATCGCGACTCTTGAGTTGAATTGTCATTTTTATCGAATTTGTGTGAGCCTGGCCATGCTCGCCCTTGGCCAGGGCCTGCGAGAATGCAGGCCCGCCCCCACTGGAAGACCCCATGACCGAACTGATGTACTCAAGCGCCGTGCCCGTTTTCAAGCAGATGCTGGGGGGCCTGGATGATGTGCTGGCGAAGGCCGAGGCCCATGCGGCCGCGCGCAACATCGAGCCCGCGGCGCTGCTGCAGGCGCGGCTGTATCCCGATATGTTCACGCTGCTGCGCCAGGTGCAGGTGGCCTGCGACTTTGCCGCCAGCGTCAGTGCCCGTCTGGCCGGCGTCGAGGTGCCGGTGTTCGAGGCCAGCGAGCAGGAATTTGCCGATCTGCATGGCCGTATTGCCAGGACACAGGCCTTTCTGGCGGCCCTGACGCCCGAGCAATTTGCAGCGGCCGCCAGCCGCGAGATCATCACCCGGCCCGGCACGCCCAAGGAGCGCCGCTTCAGCGGGCAGGACTATCTGCTGCACTATGGCCTGCCGCAGTTCTTCTTCCACGTCACCACCGCCTACGGCATCCTGCGCCACAGCGGTGTCGAGGTGGGCAAGAAGGACTATATGGGCGCCTATTGAGTTGTTGATTTTATCATTTTGTAGGTTTGGTGTCAGCGCGGCCCGCTAAGATCTTCGGCCCGTGATTGGATGGAGGGCGTGGATGCGCCGAGCCGGATGAAGTCGCAGTTACGCCATTGCCAGACCCTGTTGGAGCAGGCCGAGCAGAGCTTCGAGCTCGCCCGTTTTGACGAGGTCCTGGGCGCCACCGATGCGGTGCTGCGCGTGGTCGACGATCCTATCGAATGTCGCTCGGACGGGCTGCTGTTCCAGGCGCTGATGCTGCGCGTGCGCTGCCGGCTCAAGTTCGAGCGCTTCGATGCCGTGCTGGAGGACTGCCAGCGCCTGCTTGGCCTGGTGGCCCTGGACCAGCCCTCGCTGCGGCGCGCCGAGCTGCTGATCAATATGTCCTTCGCCCACAGCCAGCTGGCCATGCACGAACTTGCCCTGCGCGGCGCGCGCATGGCCTGGCAGGATGCGCAGGCGCTGAAGAACATACCGCTGGCCTCGCGCGCGATCGAACGCGTGGCCATGTGCCATCTGGCGCTGGGCGACGCGGTCGAGGCCGAGCGCTTCATGCAGGAGGCGCTGGGCCTGATCGAGCAACAGGGCTCGACCTATGAACGGGTACAGCGCTACTCGAATGCACTGCACATGGTCTGCGGACTGCACGACAGCTATCTGGCCCAGGACAACCCCGGCATGGCCCTGGGTCTGCTGGCCCGCGCCAGCCGCGTGGTGGCGCAGGGATCGGCGGCGGCCCAGGCCATCGACAGCGAGTATCTGCGCACCATGTGGGAGGCCAATGTGGCACGTTGGCTGCGACGCCGTGGCGAGGTCGAGCGGGCCCAAGCAGAGTTGCTGCGCCTGGCCGATCTGGCCGGGGTCCGGGGTTGGGCGGCGATTCGCCGCTCGGCCCAGCTGGAAATGGCCCTGATCGCCGAAGTTGCCGGTCAGCGAAGCGCGGCGCTGGACTTGCTTCGGGCGCTGTTCGATCCACCCGAGTTGCGGGTGCGTGACGGCGTGGCTCTGCCGGCCCTGGAGGCGCAGGTGCGACTGCATGCCGCGGTGGGCGACAGCGCCGCCGTGGCACGGGTGCTGGAGCAGCTGGTGGCGCGGCGCAGCGCGCGCGCCGCGGCCGTGCGCCAGGCCCGTGAGCAATTGCCCGGCGCCGGCATGGGCATCATGGACACGCTGTCCCAGACCGGGCGATAGCTGCCCCTGGCGCGTGGTTTGAACCACAGACGTGGTTGACTTGTGCCACGATCTTGGGCCTCATCGGGGCAGCCAAGCTCGGGGAGGGCCATGAAGACGCTGCACTACACGCCGCGGTCCATTTATGTGACCTTGTCGGTGATCATGATCGCGCTGGTGGTATTGCTCTATCTGGCCCTGGCAAGCTACCAGCTGCGTGCCGGCAAGCAGCGCATGCTGCGCGTCGCGGCCGACACCTTCGAGCGGGTGGGCCGTGAGGCCGCCGCGGCCATCGAGGGCGAGTTGCGACCGGCGCGCACTACCGCCGCGCTGCTGGCCGATACGGCGTTGCTGACCGCGCCCGACCAGTCCACCCGCCTGGCCCAGCTGCCCCTGCTGGCAGGCGCGCTGCGTGCCAATCCTTCGCTGTCGGCCGTTTATGGCGGCAGCGAAAATGGTTCCTTTTTGCTGCTGCGCCGGCTCGACAGCCCGGCCCTGCGCGAGTTGATGAAGTCGCCCGATCGTGCCGCCTTTGTGTTGCAGTCGGTCAATCGCGACCGACCTGTGATACAGGGCAGGCATGACTTCCTCGATGCCGATTTGCGCCTGCTGGAGGCACGGGAGCGGCCCGACTATGTGTTTGAACCGCGCGGCCGGCCCTGGTTCAAGCAGGCCCAGGCGGCCGAACCCGGTGGCGCCGTGGTGCAGACGGCGCCCTATCTCTTCTACACCACCCGCGAGGTCGGCCTGACACTGGCCAGCGCCCGAGGCGGCGCGGTGGCGGGTGTCGATGTGAGCCTGCAGGCGCTGTCGGCCATGCTGGCGCGTCAGCGCATCACGCCCTCGGCCGAGCTGATGATTGTCGATGCCCGCGGCGCGGTGCTGGCCTATCCGCGGAGTCTGCCGCCGAGCAGCGCCCCTCAGGTCGGCGAGTCGCGGCTGGTCACCGTCGATGAACTGAGTGTGCCCGTGCTCAGTGCCCTGTGGCGACGCGCCAGCAGCGGCCAGGCAAGGGCTGCCGATGAGCCGCTGCTGAACGTCGCCGACCGCGACTGGGTGGTGCGCCTGGAGCCGCTGGTCACGGCGGGCGGTCCACCGCTGACCCTGGCAATTGCCGCGCCCAGCGACGAGTTGCTGGCCGATGCCATCCACAGCCGCAATCTGTCGGTGCTGATTACTGCCGGCATGGTCTTGCTGATGCTGCCGCTGGTGCACTGGGCGGCCAATCTGGTGTCCCGGCCGCTGGAGCAGCTGGCGCACGAGGCCGAGGCTATACGGCGCTTCGACTTCGGTGGCCCCGACCCGGCGCGCAGCCGTATCCGCGAAGTGGACCGCCTGGCCCTGGCCATGACCGGCATGAAACACACGCTGAGCCGCTTCATGGAAATTTCCAGTGCCCTGTCGGCCGAGCGTCAGTTCGACACCCTGCTGCAGCGCATCCTCAGCGAGACGATCTCGGTGGCCGGGGCCACCGGCGGCGCCCTGCATCTGGTCAGTGCCGATGGCCAGCGCCTTGAGCCCACGGGTGTGCGCTTGCGTGGCGCCCAGGGGGAGCCAGCCTCGCTGATCGAGTGGCAGCTGGACGAACCCGACAGCCCTTCGGCGGCCGTGCAGGCGGTGCGTCAGGACCGCATGGTCAGCCTGGATCTGCACTGGGAGAATCCGGCCCATCTGGCCCGCTACAGCGCCATCTTCATGGGGCTCAACACCACCAGCTTGAGACTCGTGGCCCTGCCTCTGAAGAACCGGCAGAACGAGGTCGTGGGTACGCTGTCGCTGAGCTTTCTGCCCGACACGGCAGACCATCCACAAGACCTGTCCCCCTCGCGCAAGGCCTTCATCGAGGCCCTTGCCGGGCCGGCGGCGGTGGCCATCGACAACCAGCTGCTGCTGCGCGCCCGCAAGGAGCTGCTGGAGAGCTTCATCCAATTGGTGGCCGGCGCCATCGATGCCAAGAGCCCCTACACCGGCGCCCATTGTCAGCGCGTGCCCGAGCTGACCAAGATGCTGGCCCGAGCCGCCTGCGACGCCAGCGAGGGCCCCTTCGCCGACTTCCGCCTGGATGACGATGCCTGGGAGGCACTGCACATCGCCGCCTGGCTGCATGACTGCGGCAAGGTCACCACGCCGGAGTTCGTGGTCGACAAGGCGACCAAGCTGGAGACGATCTACGACCGCATCCACGAGGTGCGCATGCGCTTCGAGCTGCTCAAGCGAGAGGCCCAGTTGGCCCGCTATGAGGCCCTGTTGCCAGCCGATGTGCTCGAGCAGGTCAGGCAAGAGCTGGCCCCGCTGCTGGCGCAACTCGACGAGGAATTTGCCTTCATCGCGGCCTGCAACGAGGGTGGCGAGACGATGACCGAGGCGCAGCTGGCGCGGCTGCGCGAGATTGGCGCGCGGACCTGGACGCGCACGCTGGACGACCGCCTGGGCCTGTCCGGCGACGAGCTCAAGCGCAAGGCTGGCCGGCCCGTTGCCGCGCTGCCGGTGCAGGAGCCGCTGCTGGCCGACAAGCCCGAGCATGTGCTGCCGCGGCCCGAGCGCGAGCGCCCGCCCGAGGCCAATCCGCTGGGCTTCAGGCTGCAGGTGCCCGAGCATCTGTACAACCGCGGCGAGCTCTACAACCTCAGCGTCACCCGCGGCACCTTGACCGAGGAGGAGCGCTACAAGATCAACGACCATATCGTGCAGACGATCAAGATGCTCAATGAACTGCCGCTGCCGCGCCATCTGCGGAGCGTGCCCGAGATTGCCGGCGGCCACCATGAGAAGATGGACGGCAGTGGCTACCCGCGTGGATTGACCCGCGATCAGATGAGCGTGCCGGCTCGGATGATGGCGGTGGCCGATGTGTTCGAAGCGCTGACCGCCGATGACCGGCCCTACAAGAAAGGCAAACTGCTGTCCGAGGCGTTGGAGATCATGGCCGCGATGCGGCGCGAGCAGCACCTCGACGGCGAGCTGTTCGAGCTGTTCCTGCGCTCGGGTGTCTGCAGGGACTATGCGCAGCGCTTTCTGCACCCGGAGCAGATCGACGTCGACGAGCTGGAGCCCTACCTGAGCTGAGCTCAGCGCTCCTGACGAGTGACAGGCACACGCAGCGGCGGCGCCTTCAGCAGCGTCGCGCCGCTGCCATCGAGCAGGCGTAGCTCGATCTCGTAGTCGCCACGGGGCAGGTCCAGCATGGCCTCGGTGCGGCCGTCGGTCAGCAACACACGCTGCGAAGGCGCGCCGCCGCGGCCGCTGACGATCAGCTCGAAATGGCCGGTATCGGCGATGCGCTGGCCGGCGGGCGCCACGCCGAGGCCGATCACTCCGAGGCTCAGCACAAAGGGGCTGGTGACCGGCTCCTCGTCGCGCAGATTCTTCACATAGACCTGCTTGGTCTTGGCGGGTGGGGTGCTCAGCTGGTCCTGGTACCAGAGGGCGCAGCTGGCCTCGAAGTCCTTGGCCTCAATGGTTGGCGGGGTGGTGTCGCGGCGCCCCAGCACGCGCACGGTGATCTCGGGGCTGAAGACGAAGTAGGGCCGATGCTCATGGTCGGCGAACAGCAGGCGCAGGGTGTGTTCGCCGGGCGGCAGATCCACCTCGGCGCCGGTCTGGCCCTTGCCAAAATGCTTGTGCGTGGCCGAGAACGGAATCTGCTCGCGCGGGTCCTTGGGCAACGGGGTGTCGATCAGCAGATGATGGTGGCCGGCCTTGTCATGTTTGTTGCCGGCCGGTATCACCCCCATGCCGCGAATGCCGAACTCGACCCAGAACGGCGCCCTGACCTGATAGCCGTGGCGTAGATTGGCGATGCGCACCCGCACCGGCTCGCGCAGATCGGCGCCGGTGCGCTGCTGGGTCTGGGCCAGCCAGCAGCGGCGTTCCAAAGGGTCGCGCGGCAAGGGCTCGGCGCCGGCCGTGGCGCCAAGCAGCAATAGCCCGATGGCCGTGGTCGACAAGAGGCCTGTGGTGGTGGGCATGCAGCTGACTCCTTGCCGTCGCTTAGCGGTCGCCAATCTTGCGCCTGAATTCGCTCAGCATGCGCTGGTAGCTGCCGTTCTGCCGCAGCTCGACCAGGCCCTGGCCGAACAGCTCGGCCATCCTTGCGCCGTCCGGGTGCTGTTTCGAGAAGGCGATCCAGAAGCCGTCCAGCGAAATGGTGCCCACGCGCTTGGCCTTGCCGGCGAACTCCGGGCTGCCATTGATGCGCCAGTGGCCGGGTGAGCGATTGAGCAGGATGTAGTCCACCCGGCCGGACAGCAGCATTTTCAGCAGGTACTGGTCCGAGGTGGCGCTGTGCTTCTTGATCGCCGTGTCCTGCATGAACTCGGTCGGATAGGTGTATCCGTTCGTATAGCCGACGCTGCGGCCGCGCAGATCGGCGAGCGTCAGCTTGTCGGCGGAGGAGCTGGCCCGGGCAAAGATCGACAACTCCTCCTCGAACATGGCCGGCTGGTGCCACAGATAGCGCAGCTTGTTGTCTTCGGTGATGGTGGCATTGAAGCAGCCCACCACCCGCCCGGTGCTGGCATACAGCATGCACCGCGCAAAGGGCAGGGCGAGGAACTCGGCCTTGATGCCCTTGGCCGCAAAGCCGGCACGGACCAGATCGACGGCAAAACCCTGCACCGGCCCGCTGGCCGGAGCGCCTGCATCAGGGCTGGAGGAGTAGGGGGCCCAATCATTCTCGGCGCCGATCAACACCGTGGGCTGGGCCGAGCTTGCATGCGAGATGAGGGCGCCGATGGCCATGAGGGTCAGGCTGGAGCGAAGAATCATCGGAACAGCGGACTTTAGCGAAACAACCCGCTCCCTGCGGCTTGGCCATGGCGCCTGTCGGAGTCTCTAGGCCGGCTTCACTATAGCCGCTTGAGGCACTGTCTACGCGGAGCCGTCACCCCAGAATCTAGGGCTCGCGCAAGCTCGATCTGCTGTTTAAGATGAGCCGATCGTGCTGCGGCGACCGATTGACTTGGAGGCCGCGGTGACCGCCATGGGAAGAAACCTGGCATTGGTGGGAGCCGCCGTGGATATCCAAACAATCTGTTCTGGACTGAATCTTGCCAATGACGGCATCTGGTATGGCCGGGGCAACGCCGCCGTTTCGTATCCGGCCGACGGCCACGAACAGTGTTTCGCCGTGGAGGACTCATCGTTCTGGTTCAGGCACAGGAACGCTTGCATCGTTGCTGTTGCAAGTGAATTTCCTCCCCCGGGCGATGGTGCGATTTTCGACATCGGCGGTGGCAACGGGTTTGTTTCCATGGGGCTGGCGAACGCGGGGTTCGATGTCGCACTGGTCGAGCCGGGTCATGTGGGGGCAGTCAACGCCAAGAGGCGGGGCGTCCGCAACGTCATTTGTGCAACGGCCGAGAGTGCACAGTTCACGCCGCATTCGCTGTCGGCCGCGGGTTTGTTCGATGTGATTGAGCACATTGACGATGCGCCCGCTTTTCTGCGGTCGGTAAAGGGACTGCTGCGTCCGCAAGGGTATCTTTACGCCACAGTCCCCGCCTACCAAAGCCTTTGGTCCGACGAGGATGTATCCGCCGGCCATTACAGACGTTACACCATGAGCAGCCTGCAGGCCACACTTGACGCTGCAGGTTTCGACCTACTGTTCGCGAGCTATATATTCAGATTCTTGCCCGTCCCGATCTTCATGCTTAGAGCCCTGCCTCACCGGTTGGGCATTTCTCGGGGCCAGCGTATGCCGGATGCGGCATCTCGGGATCACCGCGTTAAGCAAGGCCTGGCCTCACGTTTGCTGCAAGGGATGCTGGACCGTGAGGTTGAGCTCTTGAAGCGCCGCCAATCGATGAGGTTTGGAGGTAGCTGCCTGGTTGTAGCGAAGTGCCGCTGATGTGGCAGCGGCCGGCGGCCTGGCTGGCGACCTAAAATCGCGCCATGCCCAGCCAGGATAGTTTGACCGCCCACCCGCCTCTGACACGCCGCCAAAGCTTGACGATTCTGCTGGCCATAGCCGCCAGCGGCTGCAGCAGTACCGCGCCACCGGCGGAGCCCCCGCCAATTGAAGTTCCCGTCGTCCCGCCGCCCAAACCGCCACCCAAGCCGCCGCGTATCGGCCTGGCCCTGGGCGGGGGCGCCGCCCGCGGTTTTGCCCATATCGGCGTGATACAGGTGCTGGAAGAGAACGGCATCAAGCCCGATCTGGTCATCGGCACCTCGGCTGGCAGCCTGGTGGCGGCGCTCTATGCGGCCGGCAAGACCGGCACCGAGCTGGCCACGGTCGCCGCCGGCATGGACGAGGGGGCGCTGACCGACTGGTCCTATCCCGGCCGCGGCCTGATACGCGGCGAGGCCCTGGCCCGCTATGTGCGCGAGAAGACCGGCGGCCTGCTGATCGAGCAGATGCGCCTGCCGCTGGGCATTGTGGCCACCAATCTGTCGTCCGGTGAGGGCATTCTGTTCCGCAGCGGTGACACCGGCATGGCGGTGCGCGCCTCCAGCGCGGTGCCGGCGGTGTTCCAGCCGGTGAAGATCGGCAATCAGGAGTTTGTCGACGGCGGCCTGGTGGCGCCGGTGCCGGTGCGCTACGCCCGGCAGATGGGGGCCGAGCTGGTGATCGCGGTCGACATCTCATCTCCGCCCGACGCCATCGCGCCGCAGGACGCGATGCGCATGCTGATGCAGACCTTCAGCATCATGGGTCGAAGCATCAACACGCTGGAGCTGCGCGAGGCCGACGTGGTGTTGCGCCCCAAGCTGAGCGATGTCGGCAGCTCGGACTTCGGTGGCCGCCAGCGTGCCATCAAGGCCGGCCGCGAGGTCGCCAAGGCACTGTTGCCGGCGATCAGGGCGGCGATTGCGGCCAAGACGCGCTGAGTCCGGACGTAAAAAAGCCCGATGCAGGCATCGGGCTTCTGGAAGTCGTTTGACGACTCAGGCGGAGCGCTTGGCAGCCTTGGTGGCTTGACCGGCGGCCTTGACGGCTTGGGTGTTCAGCGCCTGGAAGTTGGCTTCGGCAACGTCAGCGGCTTGCTTGGCGGCCTTTTGCACCGACTCGAAAGCGTTGTTGGCTGCCGAGACGGCCGACTTCACCAGAGCTACGGCGTTTTCCGAACCGGCAGGTGCGTTCTTGACGGCGGTGTCGACCAGGCCCATGAACTTTTGCTGGCCTTCGGCGATTTGCGCTTCGGCAACCTTGGTCACTTCGGCGTTGGTGCCGGCAGCGATGTCATACAGATGACGGCTGTAGGCAGCGGCCTTTTCGGCGGCCGGTTGCAGCAGCGCGGTTTGCAGAGCCATCAGCTCTTGAGCGTCCTTGACCGACAGGGCGGCCTTGGCGGTTTCAGCGGCTTCGCCGAACGAGGTCTTGGCGACCTGCATGTTCAGCTCGACGAGCTTCTCGATACCTTCGAAAGCCTTGTTGGTCAGACCAAACAGGGTTTCAACGTTTGCCTTGTGGGCGGCCAGAATTTGTTCAGCAGTCAGCATGGTGCATCTCCAAGAGTAAAGTCATTGATCAGCGAAAATGTTGCACTGCAACATGAGCGCAATTCTACTGGGGTTTGCCAGGACTGCAAGCACTATTTGCTGCAGTGCAGCAATCTAGGGGGTGGGGCCTAAATCCCAGCGCAGGATCGCCTGTGCGCATGACGCGCCAATGACAGTCCGCGGCCGGCGCCAGCGGGCAGAATGAGCCTCCCCATGCAGGCCTTTCACTCCGACAACTTCAGCTTGACCTTGCCGCCGGGCCATACCTTCCCGGCCAGCAAGTACCGCATGCTGCGCGATCAACTGCCCGGTGTGGCCGGGCCCTGGCGGGTGCAGGAGGCTCAGGCCGCGACCGAGGGCGAACTGGCCCTGGCCCATACCCCGGACTATATCGAGGCGGTGCTGCAAGGCCATCTGACTGCGGCCCAGCAGCGCGAGATCGGCTTTCCCTGGTCGCCGATGATGGCCGAGCGTTCGCGCCGTTCGGTCGGCGCCACCATCGCCGCCGCACGTGCCGCGCTGCAGGAGGGCGTGGCCGCCAACCTGGCCGGCGGCACCCACCATGCCTGTGCCGACCGCGGCTCGGGCTATTGCGTCTTCAATGATGTGGCCGTTACCGCCAGGCTGATGCAGGCCGAATGGCACCGTAGCCACCGGCAGCTGCTGCGCGTGCTGGTGATCGATCTGGACGTGCACCAGGGCAATGGCACGGCGTCCATCTTCCGTGACGACACGACCGTGTTCACGCTGTCGCTGCATGGGGCGAAGAACTTCCCGTTCCGCAAGGAGCCCAGCGATCTGGATGTCGAACTGCCCGACGGCTGCACCGACGAGCCCTATCTGCAGGCGCTGGACACCGCTCTGGAGCAGGTCTGGGCGCGGCTGGCCGCCACGCCCCCGGGTCTGGTGTTCTATCTTGCCGGCGCCGATCCGCACGAGGGCGACCGGCTGGGCCGTCTGAAGCTGACGACCGCCGGCATGCGCGAGCGCGACCGCCGCGTGCTTGAGGCCCTGCGCGCCCGGCGGCTGCCGGTGGCGCTGAGCATGGCCGGAGGCTACGGGCGCGAGTTGCAGACGACCGTCGATGTGCAGCTGAACACCCTGCGCGAGGCGGCGTCCTCCTGGCAGCTCTGGCAGCGGTGGCAAGCCGAGACACAATCGAGCCCATGAACAGCCGACCCGCCCCCGAAGCCCGCGAGGCCTACAAGCACTTCGTGCCGCTGACCACCCGCTGGATGGACAACGATGCCTACGGCCATCTGAACAACGTCGTCTACTACAGCCTGTTCGACACGGCCGTGAACCAGATGCTGATCAATGGCGGCGTGCTCGATATCCACGCCGGCCCGGTGATAGGTCTGGTGGTCGAGACCCATTGCAACTACTTTGCCTCGCTGGCCTTCCCGCAGGCGGTGGACGCCGGCATCCGCGTGGCCCACCTCGGCCAGTCCAGCGTGCGATATGAGATAGGCTTGTTCGGTGCCGGTGAGCCCCTGTGCGCCGCGCGCGGCCATTTCGTTCATGTCTATGTGGACCGGCTGACCCGCCGCCCGGTGCCGCTGCCCGCCAATTTCCAGGCCTTGCTTGAAGGACTTCGCCCGTGACCCTGATCTCGCCCGACACCACCGCCGCGGTCGATGCCGCCATCACCTCGCGCCATTCGATGCGTGCCTTTCTACCAACCGAGGTGCCGCGGCAGACGATTGAAGAGATCCTGGCCGTGGCCGCGCGGGCACCCTCCGGCACCAACACCCAGCCCTGGCAGGTGCATGTGCTGACCGGTGGCTTCAAGCGCGAGCTGAGCGCCAAGATACTGGCCGCCTACGACGACCCGGCGGTGGCTGCCACGCACACCGAGGAGTACGCCTACTACCCGACCGAGTGGCGCTCGCCCTACATCGACCGCCGCCGCAAGGTGGGTTGGGACCTGTACGGCCTGCTGCAGATCACCAAGGGCGACAAGGCCCGCATGCATGCCCAGCATGGCCGCAACTACGCTTTCTTCGATGCCCCGGTGGGCCTGATGTTCACCATCGACAGGGTGATGTGCCAGGGAAGCTGGCTGGACTACGGCATGTTCCTGCAGAACATCATGGTCGCGGCCCGCGCGCGCGGCCTGCACACCTGCCCGCAGGCGGCGTTCACGCAGTTCCACAAGATCATCCTTGCCCATCTGGGCACGGGCCCGGAGCAGATGCTGGTCTGCGGCATGTCGCTGGGCCATGCCGACCCCGCGGCGATCGAGAACACGCTGGTGACCGAGCGCGACCCGGTAGCCTCTTTCACGACCTTCCATGAATAGGCGCGCGCCCCTGCTCGCCCTGGCGTTGCTGCCCGGTCTGGCCCAGGCGGCCAGCTTTGATGGCAGCCAGCTGGCCGTCTGGTGGGCCGTGCCCTTTGCCGGCATCCTGCTGAGCATCGCCTTGATGCCGCTGCTGCTGCCCGTCTTCTGGCATCACCATTTCGGCAAGGTCTCGGCCGGCTGGTCGCTGGCCTTTCTGTTGCCGTTTGCGGTGATCTTCGGCCCACAGGTCGCTGGCCAGAACCTGGCCCATGCGCTGCTGGCCGACTATCTGCCCTTCATCATTCTGCTGACGGCGCTGTACACGGTGGCCGGTGGCATCTTCATTCGCGGCAATCTGCGGGGCAGCCCCGGCCTCAATGTCGGCTTGATGGCCATCGGTGCGGTGCTGGCCAGTTTCATGGGCACGACCGGTGCGTCCATCCTGATGGTGCGGCCGCTGATACGCGCCAATGACAACCGCAGGCATGCCGCCCATGTGTTCGTGTTCTTCATCTTCATCGTCTCGAATGCCGGCGGCTCGCTGACGCCGCTGGGCGACCCGCCGCTGTTCCTGGGCTTTTTGAAGGGGGTGGACTTCTTCTGGACGGTCAAGTACCTGCTGCCCGAGACCCTGTTCCTGGTCTGCACCCTGCTGGGCCTGTTCTGGCTGCTGGACCGCTACTACTTCAGCAGGGAAGAACTCAAGCCCTATGACCCGACGCCTGACCAGCCCTTGGGCATCGAGGGTGTCATCAACCTTCCTTTGCTGCTGGCGGTGATGGGCCTGGTGCTGATGAGCGGCATCTGGAAGCCTGCGCTGAGCTGGACGATAGCCGGCACCGAGGTCGGCCTGGCCCAGGTCGTGCGCGATGGCGCGCTGATCGCCGTCACCCTGGTCTCGCTGTGGCTGACGCCCAAGGCGGTGCGTGAGAGCAACCAGTTCAACTGGGGCGCGATGCAGGAGGTGGCCAAGCTGTTCGCCGGCATCTTCCTGACCATCATCCCCGTGCTGGCGATGCTGCGCGCCGGCCTGGCCGGCCCGTTTGCCGGCCTGCTGCAGGCGGTGACCGGGCCCGATGGCCAGCCGCTGCCCTGGGCCTATTTCTGGTTCTCGGGTGTGCTGTCGTCCTTTCTGGACAACGCGCCGACCTATCTGGTGTTCTTCAATATGGCCGGCGGTGATCCGCTGGTCTTGATGACGACCTTGGCGCCGGTGCTGGCCGCCATCTCCGCCGGCTCGGTTTTCATGGGAGCCAACAGCTATATCGGCAACGCGCCCAACTTCATGGTCAAGGCCATCGTCGAGGGGCGGGGCATACGCATGCCCAGCTTCTTCGGCTATATGGCCTGGTCGAGCGCGGTGCTGCTGCCCTTGTTCGTGCTGATGACCTTCATCTTCTTCCGCTGAGGAGTTCCCTGTGTCCAACAAACCCGCCATCCTGGTCGCGCGCGCGCTGTTCCCCTCGGTGCTGGAGGGGCTGCAGAGGCAGTTCGAGGTCAGCAGCAACCAGGGCGACGAGCCCTATGCACCGACCGAGCTGATCGCCCGGCTGCAGGGCAAGGTCGGCGCGCTGATCACCGGCAGCGAGCGCATCGACGCGGCCCTGCTGGATGCCTGCCCGCAGCTGAAAGCCGTCTGCAATGTGGCCGTCGGCTACAACAATATCGACGTGGCCGCCTGCACCGCGCGGGGTGTGCTGGCCACCAACACGCCCGATGTGCTGACCGAGACGACGGCCGATTTCGGTTTTGCGCTGATGATGGCCGCCGCCCGCCGCATGGCCGAGGCCGAGCATGCCTTGCGCCGCGGCGAATGGAAGCGCTGGAGCTACGACATGTTCGCCGGTGCCGAGGTCAACGGCAGCACTCTGGCCATCCTGGGCATGGGCCGCATCGGTCGGGCCATCGCGCGCCGCGGCGCTTTAGGCTTCGGCATGCAGGTGATCTATCACAACCGTTCGCAGCTGCCGACCGAGCAGGAGGCCGAGGTCGGCGCCCGCTATGTGGACAAGGCGACCCTGCTGCGCGAGGCCGACCATCTGGTGATCGTGCTGCCGTACTCGGCCGCGTCCCATCACACGATTGCCGCGCCTGAACTGGCGCAGATGAAGCCCACCGCGACCTTGACCAATATCGCCCGTGGCGGCGTGGTCGACGACGTGGCGCTGGCCGAGGCCCTGCGCAACCGGGTGATTGCCGCCGCCGGCCTGGACGTGTTCGAGGGCGAGCCCCAGCTGCACGCTGGTCTGCTGACCGTGCCCAATGTCGTGCTCACGCCCCATATCGCCAGCGCGACGATGAAGACCCGACTGGCCATGGCCGAGCTGGCGGCGGCCAATCTGACGGCGGCGCTGACCGGGGGCACGCCACCGACACCCATCAATCCCGAGGTGCTGGCCCGCACCAACTTGGGTTGAGTATTCTCGGTCCTGGTGCGCGTAGGGCGGCCGGCAAGGCAGTTCGGCTTGGCTTGCTTCTTGCTGTCATTGACGGCAACTCAAGCCCGTCACCGCCATGCGCATCGAACAAGTCACGCTTGCCACCTCGGCCCTGATCGACAGCCTCTGTGATCTGCTGATCGACAGCGTCCATGGCGGCGCCGCGGTCGGTTTTCTGGCCCCGCTGGCTCCCACCGAGGCGGCCGCCTACTGGCGCGAGGTGTTCGGCAAGCTGTCGGCCCATCACGTGCTGTTCGTCGCCCGCCACCGCGGCAAGGTGCTGGGTGCGGTGCAACTGGCCCTGTGCGAGCGTGACGATGGCCGCCACCGCGCCGAGGTGCAGAAACTGCTGGTACTGAGCACCTGCCAGGGCCAGGGACTGGCGACGATGCTGATGCGCGAGCTCGAGACCTTTGCGCTCGATCAGGGGCGTCAGTTGCTGGTGCTGGGCGCCGACGCCGGGTCCAAGGCCGACAGCGTCTATCGCCATCTGGGCTGGCAGCACGCGGGCGAGATTCCCGCCTACACCAAATGCCCTTGCGGCGAGCTGCACGCCACCGCTTACTTCTACAAACAGCTCGCGGCGCTTGATACCGGGCGCTAACCCGTATCGCCCGCGCGGCAGGGGCCCCCTAGACTGCGGTCTCGCTGGCACCCCGCTCAAGCGCTGACTGAAGGCCGTTCATGTTCGCCCAACTAGGCTTGGCCCTTCACTACGGCCTGACGATACTGCTCAGCGCTTTTCTGCTGTTCCAGGTGCAGCCCATCATCGCCAAGCTGATCTTGCCCTGGTTCGGCGGCTCGGCCTCGGTCTGGACGGCCTGCATGCTGTTCTTTCAGATGCTGTTGCTGCTGGGCTATCTGTACTCGCATTTCGTGGTGCGCCTGCTTGGTGCTCGCCAGCAAAGCCTGCTGCATATCGCGCTGCTGGGCGCCAGCCTGCTGCTCTTGCCGATCAGCCCCAGCGCCGATTGGCGGCCCAGCGGCGGCGAGGACCCGACGCCGCGCATCCTGGCCTTGCTGACGGTGACCATTGGCCTGCCGTACTTCGTGCTGTCTACCACGGGGCCGCTGATACAGGCCTGGTTCGCGCGCGAGAAGCCCGGCGCCGTGCCCTACCGGCTGTTCGCGCTGTCGAACTTCGGCTCGCTGCTGGCCCTGCTGGCCTATCCGGTGGCGGTGGAGCCCTATCTGCCGACGCGCTGGCAGTCGGGCTGGTGGTCGGCCTTGTTCGCGGTATTCGCACTTCTTTGCGGCTTGCTGGCCTGGCGCGGCCGCCATGGCGGGCCGGCGCTGGACCCGGTCGCCCACGCCAAGGTTGCGGCGCCGACCTTGCCGCTGCGCCTGCGCTGGATCGCGCTGGCCGCCTGTCCGTCCATCCTGCTGGTGGCTGACACCAGCTTCCTGACGGCGAACATCGCGCCGATTCCGCTGCTGTGGGTGTTGCCGCTGGCGCTGTACCTGCTGTCCTTCATCTTCTGCTTCGAGCGCAGGGGCTGGTACCGACGCGGGCTGTTCCTGCCGCTGCTGGCCCTGGGTCTGGGCGCGATGGCCTATCTGCCGACCTTGGGCGTGTCGGCCCTGCCCATCTACCTGGCCATGGGCATCAATCTGGCGGCCTTCTTCGCGGCCTGCATGGTCTGCCACGGCGAGCTGGCTCGGCTGCATCCGCATCCCTCGCAGCTGACCGGCTACTTCTTGATGATTGCCGTTGGTGGCGCGCTCGGTGGGCTGTTCGTCGGTGTGGTCGCGCCCTATGCGTTCACAGGCAACTTCGAGCTGTCGATCGGCCTGGTGCTGACGGCGCTGGTGGCGGCCTGGGTGGTCATGGGCGATCACGTCTTTGCCAGCAGCCGGCGGCGGGTCCTGGCCTGGGCCGGTGCGGCGTCCGTGGTTCTGGGTATTGCCTATGTGAGCGTCAGCGAACACCTGGACGATCTGGACGGCGCCCGCGTCACCGCGCGCAACTTCTACGGCACCTTGCGCGTGCTCGATGGCGGGGAGGGCGAGGACGCCAGGCGCAGCCTGATGCACGGGCAGATCGTGCACGGCCGGCAGTTCCAGGCGCCGGAGCGTCAGGACTGGCCCACCGCCTATTACAGCCAGGACTCGGGCGTGGGGCGGGCGTTGCTGGCCAAGGCGGCGATGGCGCGCAGCGGCCCCTTGCGCGTGGGCGTGATCGGCGTCGGTATCGGCACCTTGCTGACCTACGGCCGCCCGGGCGACAGCTTCCGGCTCTACGAGATCGACCCCTTGGTGATGCAGCTGGCGCGCAGCGAATTCACCTTCCTGAGCCGCAGCAAGGCAAGCACCGAGATCGTCATTGCCGATGCCCGGCTGGCGCTGGAGCGCGAACCGGCGCAGCAGTTCGACCTGCTGGTGGTCGATGCCTTCTCCGGCGACGCGGTGCCCATCCACCTGCTGACGAAGGAGGCTTTTGCCTCGTACTTCCGGCACCTGAAGCCGCAGGGCGTGCTGGCCGTTCACGTCACCAACCGCTTTCTGGATCTGAAACAGGTCGTCAAGGCCGCCGCCGATCATTTTGGCTGGCAGGCGCGGCTGGTCGGCACCGCCGCCGACGGTGAGCGGCTGGTCTATCGCTCGGACTGGGTGCTGGTCAGCGCCGATCCGCAGTTCTTCGCGCAGCCGCTGCTCGCCGAAGCCGCTTCCATCGAAACCAGCCCCGGCTTCCGGCTCTGGAGCGATGACTACAGCAGCGTGCTGGCCGTGTTGAAGTAGCCGCTGCGCGCACAGCTTGCCCTGGCCGTCGGCGACAATCGCCGGATGACTTGGCAAGACTTCGTGATATTGGGCCTGATCGCCCTGCAGGTGGCAGCACTGCTGCTGTTATGGCGCAGCAGATCCGCGGGGCAGGGCGACGAGGCGGGGCAGGCGCAGGCTCAGGCGCTGGAAGGCCTGCAGCGCAACCTGATGGCCAGCGGCGAGCGTACCGAACGCGAGCTGCGCGATGAGCTGACGCGCTCGGGCAGCGCCACGCGCCAGGAGCTGTCGCAGACGCTGGCCAGCTTCCAGCAGACGCTGCTGAACCAGTCGGGCGACGTGGCCCGCACGCAGAACGAGCAGATCGACAGCTTCCGCGTCCAGCTCGCCAGCCTGCAGCAGGCGCTCGGTGGTCAGGCGCTGGCCGCCCGCGAGGCCCAGGACCAGGCGATGCAGCGCCTGAGCGACGGGATGCGCGAGCAGCTCAAGGCCATGTCCGCGGCGAACGAGCAGCGCCTGTCCGAGGTGCGCCACACGGTCGAGCAAAGGCTGACGGCGATCCAGCAGGACAACGAGAAAAAGCTCGAGCAGATGCGTGCCACCGTCGACGAGAAGCTGCACGCCACGCTGGAGCAGCGCCTGGGCGAGAGTTTCAAGCAGGTGGCCGAGCGGCTGGAGCAGGTGCACAAGGGCCTGGGCGAGATGCAGACACTGGCGCGCGACGTCGGCGCGCTGAACCGCGTGCTGACCAATGTGAAGACGCGCGGCATCTTCGGCGAGGTGCAGTTGGCCGGCCTGCTGGAGCAGGTGTTCACGCCCGAGCAGTACGCCAGCAATGTGGCGACGATTCCGGGCAGCAGCGAGCGGGTCGAATTCGCGATACGGCTGCCGGGCCAGCGCGACGATGGCGCGCCGCTGTGGCTGCCCATCGACGCCAAGTTCCCGCGCGAGGACTACGAGCGCCTGCTGGAGGCCCAGGATCGGGCCGACGCCGCGGGCGTCGAGGCTTCGGCCAAGGCCATCGAGATGCGCTTGCGGGCGGAGGCCAGGACCATACGCGAGAAATACATCGCCCCGCCCCACACCACCGACTTCGGCATGCTGTTCGTGCCCACCGAGGGCCTGTATGCCGAGGCGCTGCGCCGGCCCGGCCTGGTGGAGGCCTTGCAGCGCGAGCACAAGGTCATGCTGGTCGGCCCCACCACGCTCTTGGCCACCCTGACCAGCCTGCAGATGGGCTTTCGCACGCTGGCGCTGGAGAAGCGCTCGGCCGAGGTCTGGGAGGTGCTGGGCGCCGTCAAGACCGAGTTCGGCAAGTTCGGCGATGTGCTGGCCAAGACCAAGAAGAAGCTCGACGAGGCCAGCAGCAGCATCGAGCTGGCCGAGACCCGCACCCGCCAGATGACGCGCAAGCTCAAGAGCGTCGAGGCGCTGCCCGAGACCCGCGTGCAGGCCCTGCTGGGCACCACCGACACCGAGCCCGAGGCCGACGCGTGAGCGCTACGGCGCCGGCGCCGAATCTGCGCGCCGCGCTGCCCTATGTGGTGGCCACGCTGATCGGCGTCCACGCCTGCATGGCCGCCACCCGCGTCACCTCCAGCCTGCTGGTGCTCAAGCAGGGCTATCCGGAGTGGACGGTGGGCGTGCTCCTGAGTCTGTATGCGGTGGCGCCGCTGGTGTTGTCGATGTGGGCCGGCCGGCTGGCCGACCGCTTCGGTTTTCATCGACCGGTCGGCTGGGGCATCGCGATGGCCGGCGTCGGTGCGCTGGCGGCGGTGCTGTCCCAACATCTGGCCGCGCTGGTCATTGCCGGCCTGCTGACCGGCGGCGCCGTCAGCGTGGCGGCGGTGGCCATCCAGCGCGAGGCTGGTTTGATGGCCAGCGACAGCGGTGACCTGAAGCGGGTGTTCAGCTGGATGGCGCTGGGGCCGGCGATGTCGAATGCGCTGGCGCCGATGGCCGCCGGCCTGCTGATCGACCATGTCAGCTACCGCTCGGCCTTTGTGCTTGCCTTGCTGCTGTGCCCCCTGGCCTGGTGGGTGGCGCTGAAGGTGCCGCGCCTGCCTCAGGCGCCACATGCAGAGCCGGACTCGCAGGCCAAACCGCGCCGTGCCTGGGACCTGCTGCGCCTGCCGCATCTGCGCCGGCTGCTGATATTGAACATCGTGCTGTCTTCCTGCTGGGACGCGCACAGCTTTGTCGTGCCGGTGGTCGGCCACGCGCGGGGCTTGAGTGCCTCCAGCATAGGCCTGCTGCTAGGCTCGTTCGCGGTGGCCGCCACGGTGGTGCGCCTGGCCATCACCCGCTGGGCCGATGAACTGGACGAGGTGATGGCCCTGCGCTCGGCCATGCTGCTGGCCACCGGGGTGCTGATGGCCTATGCCTGGCTGCCCGGCACCTGGGGTCTGATGGTGGGCTCCAGCCTGCTGGGCCTTGCCCTGGGCTCGGTGCAGCCGATGATTCTGGCCACGCTGCACCAGGTCACGCCGTCGGACCGCCATGGCCAGGCGCTGGGCCTGCGCATGCTGTTCACCAATGCGGCCACCATCGTCATGCCCTCGGGCTTCGGCCTCTTGGCCGCCGGCACCGTGGCCGCCGCGCCGATGTGGCTGATGGCGTCGCTGCTGGTGGCGGCACAGTGGCCGGCAAAGGCGCTGCGCCGTCAACCGTAGCTCGGATGGGATCCGGGGCCCCGGATTCCATCCGGGCTACTAGAACCGCACTGGAGGCTGCGCGGGCACGTCGGATGGCAGCTCCGGCGTGAACGCCGGCTGCGGAGCGGCCTGCTTGTTGGCCTGGCTGGGTGGCCCGCTCAGCGGCGTGGCGGCGGGCTGCTGGTAGCTTGAGGGCAACACCGAATTGCGAGGGTAACCGGCGGCGTCCAGATAGCCCTGCCAGCTGTCGGGAGAGAAGCCGCGCAGCACCTGAGCGCCTATCGCCAGCGCCGGCACCTCCAGCGCGCCGATCAGCGCCTCCAGCTGGCGCTTGTCCTCGTTGCTCAGCGCCTGCTTTTCGGCATAGGGGATGCCACGCTGGCGCAGCAGCGCGCGGGCGCTGTCGCAGGGCAGGCAGACCTCGTTGCTGGTGTACAGCGTGACCGGATAGCGTGACACCGGTTCGCGCAAGGCCAGCGGCAAGCGGGCCAGCTCAGACTCCGCGCCGCCTTGAGCGCGCAACGGCGTGACCTTGCTGCCATCGGCCGGTGGCCTGTCGGTGTAGGTGATGCGGCCGTCGGGGGCAGTGACCTTGTACTGGGCCAAGGCAAGACCTGGCGCCAGCAGAGGGACGGCAAGACCCAGGGCGGCCAGCGAGCTGAGTTTGGACATGGGTGTACTCCGAAGCAGCGGCCCCGACCGACGGACGAGGCGTGCAAGGCCCCATTGTCGCCTGAGGTCGTGCGGCGCGCTGCTCAGAACCAGGGTGCCAGCCGGTCCACATAGCCGGCCGGCAGCAGGTGGCCACCGGCAAAGCGCAGATGCTGCTTGTCCTGGCTCGGAATGGCCTCGAACAGGGCCGCGTTGTCGGCCTGGCTGGCGTAGTCGTCATCGTCCGCGCTGAGCAGCCAGACCTTCTTGCCGGCCAGTCCCGCGAGCAGATTGCTTGGTGCCACGGCCGCCACCTTGTTGTCCAGATGCGGCGGCACCATGGCCAGCACAGCCTTCACGCGCGGGTCCAGGCCGCCCATCAGCAGGGCCATCTGGGCGCCCATGCTGTAGCCGGCAACGCGCACCTGGCTGGCATCCAGCTGGGGTTGGGTCTGCGCCCAGTCCAGCAGCAGCCGGTAGTCGCGCACTGTGTCGATGATCATTTGCTCATAGGGCTCGCGCTTGCCCCAGTAGTGAAGGTCATTCAGCATTTCCTTCGGCGTGTGCTCCGGACCCTTGCGCGCGCCATGCTTGCGCGCATCCAGGGCCAGCACCGCATAGCCCCGCTGCAGGGCCAGCGCGGTGATGCGGTGGGTCTGCTCCTTGGTTGGCCGCTGCTTGAACTCGTCCTGCCACCAGCGCACATGGCTGCGGCCCATGGCGTGCAGGCCGATCAGCAGCGCAAACGGGCGCCGTGCCGTGGCCGGGTCGCTGGGGTAGACGATGCGCCCCTGCACCTCGCTGCCATCGAAGGTCTTGAAGAGCAGGGCCCGGGCATGGCCGGGTTCGGCGGTCTGCTGCACTTCGATGCCGGCAGCCGGTGGGCTGTAGGCATAGCGCGCGCGCAGGGCTTCGTCTGTGATTGTGTAGGGTTTGAGGCCGAACAGGCTCCACCAGAGTGCACCGGCCAGTGCGGCCAGGCCGAGCAGGCTTGCCATGATCTTGAGTACTTTCCTTGATATCGTCATCGTTTGATCGATGCCCGTGAGGGGCTGTCGATGACGGCAGACTAGGGCTCAGGACGTCAAGAAGATGTGAGGGCAGGGTCCTGGCGCAGGCTGACGCAGGTGCAGCCCTGCTGATGGCTCAGCTGTAGCTGCAGGCCGTGGCGCTCGGCCAGCCGGCGCACGATGGACAGGCCCAGCCCCAGACCGGCGCTGGCCTCGCCCTTGATGCCAGCGAGTCGTCCGGCCGCGTCATCCGCCAGCAGGGCCAGGGGCGGCTGCGGGCTGGGGTTGCAAAAACGCAGCGCCTGATCATCGGCGCTGATGCTGATCGTGTTGCCCAGTCCATGGGCCAGGGCATTGGCCAGCAGATTGCTGACCAGCAGCCGGGTCAGCGCCGGCGGCCAGTCGCGGGTCAAGCCCGGGGGTATGTCGAGTTTCAGCGTGATCTGCTGTTCGTCCAGCAGCGGCGCCAGGGCCAGCACCGCCTGTTCGATTTGCGGCAGCAGCGGGCGTTGCGGATGCTTCTCGGCGGGCTGCTGCCGCGCCAGCGCCAACAGCAGCTCGACCGTCTGCTGCAACTGCCAGATCGCGGCGCGCATCGAGGCAATCTCGGGCCGGGCCGCCATGCCGCCCAGCGATTGCAGCCGCTCGCAGCCGAGGCTCAGAACGGCCAGCGGCGTGCGCAGCTCGTGGCTGGCGTCGCGGGTGAAGGTCTGCTCGCGCTCGATGAAGGCGGCCACGCGCTGGTTCAGGCCATCCAGATGGCGGGCCAATTGGCCGATCTCGTCGTGGCCGTATTGGCTGGCCAGATCTGTCGGCAGCTGCTCCGGCCGGCTGCCTGCCACCTGGGCGGCCAGGCGCGCCAGCGGTGCACTGCTGCGCCGCGCCAGCCACCAGCCCAGCGCCAGTGCCAGCAGGCTCAGCCCGCCGCCCCACAGGGCCAGCCAGCGCAGCAGCTGCTCACGCATGGGCCGCACCACCAGTTGGGCGCTCACCTCGGCGACGAGCCGGCTGCCTTGCTCGTCCAGCGTCAGCAGGTGGTAGTGGCGGCCTTCGCTGCCGCTGAGCTCGCGGGACTGCGGCCGTTGCTCAAGGGCCAGCCGCAGGTCATCGGGCAGGGCCTGGGCTGGTCGGTAGAGTTGGATGAAGCTCTGAGCGGGGGTGGTCCAGTCGCCATGGGCCTTGCGATGGGCCCGCTGGCGCTGAGCCTCCTGCGCCAGCGCGGAGTTGAAGAACTCGTCCTCGACCGAGTAGACAAAGGCCATGGCGAACAGGCCGAACAGGGTGCTGATCAGCAGGGTGTAGGCGGCAAACGCCAGCATCAGCCGGCGCTGCAGGCGCGGGCGGTAGGGCGCCGTCATTCCGGTACGTCCAGGCGCAGGCCGACGCTGTGCACGGTCTTGATCAGCTGCTGGGCCGGGCCCAGGGCCTGGCGCAGGGTGTAGAGATGGCTGCGCAGGGCGTCGGACTCGGGTGGCTCGTCGGCCCATAGCGCCTGCTGCAGCTCGCTGCGGCTGACGGTGCGCGGCCAGGCCTCGGCCAGGGCCAGCAGCAGGCGGTAGGCCTGGGGTGGCATGGGCAATACCTGACCCTCGCTGAGCACCTGACCGCTTCGCCGGTCGATGCGCAGCGGGCCGCGCTGCAGCACCGGGCTGCGGCCCAGCTCGCCGCGACGGGCCAGGGCCTGGCAGCGCCACAGCAGCTCCTCGCCGGCAAAGGGCTTGAGCAGATAGTCGTCGGCGCCGGCCGCAAAGCCCTGGCCCTTGTCGGCCAGGCTGTCGCGGGCGGTGAGCATCAGCACCGGGATGTGGCGGTCGGCCTGCGCGCGCAACTGCTGGCACAGCTGCAGGCCGTCCAGGCCGGGAAGGCCCAGGTCCAGCAGCAGCACATCGGGCGGCTGCTCCAGCGCCAGCTGCAGGCCCAGGCGGCCATCGCTGGCTTCCTCGACCTGCCACTTCGCGCCCTGCAGCAGGGCGACGATCTGGGCACGCAGCGGGCCGTGGTCTTCGACGACCAGGATGCGCTGGGCCGGCGTGCTGCTCATAGGCAGATGTCAGCGCGCAGGCACCGCCAGCGCCAGCAGCGATTGCCGCGCCTGGGCAATCGCCTGGGTCAGCTGCTCATGCTTGAAGTGGGGCTCGGCCAGCCGCATCAGCGACAGCCCCTGGCGGCGGTTGGCGTCATCGGCCGCCTGCTTGAACTGGTAGAGGCCCAGCATCGCCACCAGCTCCATCTTGTAGGCCTTGGCATCGGCGGCCAGCAGTGCCTGCACCTCGGCCTGTTCGCCGTCCAGCCAGCGCAGGGCCAGGGTCATCGTGGCTTCATCGCGGAAGGGCTGGCGGGGCTTCGGCTCGTGGCCCAGGGCCCGCAGCACGGCCTCGGTCATGGACGTGGTGGAGAAGGGATTTTGCCCAGTGATCAGGCGGCCATCGACCACCACCCGGGGCAGCATCAGCGAGGCCTCTTCCCAGCGCGCGCCCTGGGCCTTGAGCCGGTCTTCCAGCAACCAGGGAAATTGCGGCGCCCACTTCTTGCCAAACGCAGCTTCTTCCTCGTTCGTGAAACCGGTGATGCGGCGGCCGGCCACCAGCGGCTGGCCATCGGCGCGCTTGACCTTGGCCAGGGCGGCAGGCCCATGGCAAACCGCGGCAATCACGCCACCCTGAGCCTCGATGTCGGTGAGCAGGCGCTGCAGGCCCGGGTCCTTGGGCAGATCGAACATGGCGCCCTTGCCGCCCATCACCAGCACCGCCTGATAGTTGCTGGCCTTCAATCCGGCGGTGGGCAAGGTTTGCGCCAGCTGGGCCAGCGCTTGGGGTTCGGCCAGCAGCCGGGCGTTGTAGTCGTCCTGCGGGTTGTAGCGGTCCGCCTCGACCGGGCCGCCCGCCGGACTGGCGACATCGACCTCAATGCCATTGGCGCGCAGCAGCAGCCAGCTCTGGGCGAACTCGTCCATCTCGAAGCCGGGTCGGGTCTTGCCCTGGTCGCGGCCTTCGCCGCTGACGACGATCAGCACCTTGGTCGGGGCCGGCGTTTGCGCCGAGGCCGCAGATACGTGGGCGGCCAGCAGGCCGGCGAGGCAGTGCTGCAGCAGGTGGGCGAAGCGTTTCATGGGGGCTCTCCGGTGTGGGTTGATGACCCAGTCTAGAAAGCCGCTTGTGAAGAAAACGTCAAGCCATGCCCTGGTGACGCAGCAAGGCGTCGATGCTGGGCTCGCGGCCGCGGAAGGCCTTGAAGCTGTCCATCGCCGGGCGGCTGCCGCCGGCCTCCAGGATGGCGTGCAGATAGCGGGCGCCGGTCTCGGCATTGAACACGCCCGTTTCCTCGAAGGCGCTCCAGGCATCGGCGCTCAGGACCTCGGCCCATTTGTAGCTGTAATAGCCGGCGCTGTAGCCCCCCGCAAAGATATGCGAGAAGCTGTGCTGCGAGCGGTTGAAGGCCGGCGGCATGAAGACGCTGACCTCGCGGCGCACCGCGTCGACCACCGCCTGCACATCGCGCTCGCTGCCCGGTTCGGCATGCAGGCGCATATCGCTCAAGCCGAACTCGATCTGGCGCAAGGTCTGCATGCCGCTCTGGAAGTTCTTCGCGGCCAGCATCTTGTCGAACAGCTCACGGGGCAGCGGCTCGCCGGTGTCGACATGGGCGGTCAGGCGCTTCAGCACCTCCCACTCCCAGCAGAAGTTCTCCATGAACTGGCTGGGCAGCTCGACGGCGTCCCACTCGACACCGGAGATGCCGGCCACGCCATAGTCGGAGATCTGCGTCAGCAGATGGTGCAGGCCGTGGCCGAATTCGTGGAACAGCGTGGTCACGTCGTCATGCGTAAGCAGCGCCGGCTTGTCGCCCACCGGTGCCGCGAAATTGCAGACCAGATGGGCCACCGGCGTCTGCAGCACGCCCTCGGGGCGCAGCCAGCGGCCGCGCACATCGTCCATCCAGGCGCCGGGGCGCTTGCCGGGGCGGGCGTGCAGGTCGAGGTAGAACTGGCCGACCAGCGTTTGCCCTCGATCAATGCGGTAGAACTTGACGCTGTCGTGCCAGACCTGGGCCTGATCCTCGCGTATGGCCACGCCGAACAGCGTTTCGATGATGTTGAACAGGCCCTGCAGCACCTTGGGCTCGGTGAAGTACTGCTTGACCTCCTGCTCGCTGAAGGCATAGCGGGCCTCCTTCAGCTTCTCGCTGACGAAGGGCAGGTCCCAGGCCTGCAGGTTCGCGCCGGTGAGGCCGAAGGCGGACAAATTCGCCTCTGCAAACCCGCGCAGCTCCTGCAGATCGCGCTCGCCATAGGGCTTGGCGCGGGCGGCCAGATCGCGCAGAAAGGTGATCACCTGCTGCGGCGAGGTGGCCATCTTTGGCACCAGCGAAACCTCGGCGAAGTTCGGATAGCCCAGCAGGGCGGCCTCTTCCTGGCGCAGTGCCAGCAGCTCCTGCATCAGCGCGGTATTGTCCAGCTCGGCCGGGCCTAGCTCGCTGGCGCGGGTGGCATGGGCGGTGTAGAGCTTTTCGCGCAAGGCGCGGTTCGTGCCGTACTGGATCACCGGCAGGTAGCAGGGCAGGTGCAGGGTGATCTTGTGGCCCGGCTTGCCCTCGGCCTCGGCGGCGGCGCGGGTGGCCTGTTTGACATCCTCTGGCACGCCATCCAGCTCGTCGGCGCTGGCGTAATAGCTGAAACCATCGGTGGCATCGAGCACATGCTCGGAGTACTTCTGGCCCAGCTCGGCGCTGCGTTCCTGGATCTGCGCATAGCGGGCCTTGGCCGCGCCCTGCAGCTCGGCGCCCGACAGCACAAAGTCGCGCAGCCAGTGGGCCAGCGCCTGCTGGCGCGGCGCGCTCAGGGCCTTGCCCTCGGGGCTGGCGGCGATTGATTTGTACTTGGCATAGAGGCGCTCGTCCGAGCCCTGGCGGGTGAAGTATTCGGTCACCGCCGGCAGCATCTCGTTGTAGGCGGCGCGCCACTCGGGCGTGCTCAGCACCTCGTTCAGATGGTTGACGGCGCCCCAGGCCCGGCCCAGGCGCTCGGTGGCTACCGGCAGCACGGCGGTGACGGCGTCATAGTTCGCCGGCACGGCGTCGCTGACGACGCGCTCCAGCGCGGCCTCTGCATCGCGCAGCAATGCCTCGATGGCGGGCTTGATGTGTTCGACGCGGAACTCGGCAAACAGGGGCAGGCCGGCGGTCTGAAGCAGGGGGTTCGGATTCATGGAGGCGGTGGGGCGAAAGCAGGAACCGACATGGTAAGCGCTGTTGGCCGGGCGCTTTGCGCCCAGGGATATCGCAGGCGACACAGATGTTTACCTTGGGCCATGTTCGGACACATGCACACAAAACTGCGCAACCGGCCCTGCGCAGACTGCAGGCTTCGCGATTCGGGAGCTTGATGTGAAACCTTCTTCAAGCCCTTTGGCGGCACGGCGCTGGCTGCCGGTCCTGCTGGCGCTGTATGCGCTGCTCTTCGTCATCACCGGCAGCTGGTTTCTGCGCAAGTATCTGGGGCCGGTGACCTGGGACCAGGTGCTGTTCCATCTGCAGCATGGCGGCCTGGACTACAGCGACCCGCGCATGCTGTCACGCGCCTGGCGCTATTCTGGCGGCACCCTGTTGCTGAGCCTGCTGCTGCTGGCCGCGCTGCGCTGCACAGGACGGCGCGGCTGCCTGGCGCTGTGGGGGCTGCTGGGTCTCGGCGCGGCGGCCTCGGTGGCCGCCACCGTCACGGACCCCTGCCTGCCCGGCGACGGCGACTACCTGGCCCAGCACTACGTCGATCCCTCAATGCAGACGCTGCGGGCACAGGCATCCCCGGCCCAGCGGCCCGATATCCTGCTCGTCTTCGTCGAGTCGCTGGACGAGGCCTACACCCGGCCGCTCGATGCCAGCCAGGCACCGCTGCCCCGGCTCAGCCGCTGGCACGAGGCGCACCAGACCTTTGGCGCGCTGCGCAATCTCAGCGGCGCGAGCTGGACGGTGGGCGGCCTGTTCACCGCGCTGTGCGGCGTGCCGCTGCAGCCGGTGGGGCTGATGAGCCGGCAGTCATTCGAGTACTCGCAGCAGTTCTTCGACGAGGGCCGCTGCCTCAGCGATCTGCTCGCCGCCCAGGGCTGGGACATCAGCTTCTACGGCGGTGCCTCGCTGCAGTTCGCCGGCAAGGGCCGTTTCCTGGCCAGCCACCAGGTGCAGCGCCGCTTCGGTCGCGAGCAATGGCAGGCGCGCGGCGTGGCCGTGCCGGCCGAGGGTTGGGGCCTGCTGGACAGCGCCTTGAGCGAGCAGGCCTGGGCCGATATGAACCGGCCCCGCCGGGACGATGAGCCGCGCATGCACATCCTGCTGACCGTCAACACCCATGGCCCGGCCGGCAGTGAAGACCCTGGCTGTGCGCCGCCGCGGGCCGATGGATCGGACGTCGCCGCGCCGGTGCTGATGACCGACGCGCTGCGCTGCACCGACCGCATGATCGAGCAGCTGGCGCGCCGCTTCACCGAGCAGGCCGACGGCCGACCCAAGGTGGTGTGGATCATGGGCGATCATCTGGCGCCTCAGCAGCTGCTGGCCGACAGGCTGAGGCCGGCGGCCGATGGCGCGCGCACGGTGTTTCACGTGCTGGCCCGCTTCGACGGCAAGGGGCGCGAGCTGCCAGCGCCCGATGCGCAGCGCCAGTTCAGCCATGTCGATGTGCTGCCCACGCTGGCCGAGGCGGCAGGCTTGATCTGGGCGCCGCAGCCGCACCGGCTGGGCCTGGGCGTGTCACTGCTGGCGCCGGGTGCGCCGGCAACCCTGGTCGAGCGCGACGGCTTCGCCACGGCCGATGGTCGCCTGGCCTGCCACTCGCCGCTGTTCGCGAAGCTGTGGGGCGCAGACGCCGTCGGCGATTAAGCCGCTGCCGCGACGCGCTCGGCCGACTCTATCGTGTTGACCAGCAGCATCGTGATAGTCATCGGGCCCACGCCACCGGGCACCGGCGTGATGTAGGAGGCCAGCTCGGCCACCGGCGCGAAGTCCACATCGCCGCAGAGCTTGTCCTCTTCATTGCGATTGATGCCCACGTCGATGACGATGGCGCCGGGCTTGACCATGTCGGCGGTCAGCACATTGCGCCGGCCCACGGCGGCCACGACGATGTCGGCCTGGCGGGTGTGATAGCCGATGTCGGCGGTGGCGCTATGGCAGATCGTGACGGTGGCATTGGCCTGCAGCAGCAGCAGGGCCATCGGCTTGCCGACGGTGTTCGAGCGGCCGATCACCACCGCATGCTTGCCGCGCAGATCGACGCCGGTGCTTTCGATCAGCTTCATGCAGCCATAGGGCGTGCAGGGACGGAAGCCCGGCGCATTGGTCATCAGCTCGCCGGCGCTCAAGGTCGAATAGCCGTCCACGTCCTTGGTCGGCGCGATGGCCTCGATCACCTTGTGCGGATCGATGTGCTTGGGCAGGGGCATCTGCACCAGGATGCCGTGGATGGCGGCGTCCCTGTTCAACGCGTCAATGCGGGCGAGCAGCTCGGCCTCGCTCAACGTGGCTTCGTATTTCTCGAACACCGAGTGCAGGCCGTTGTCCGCGCAGGCCTTGACCTTGTTGCGCACATAGACCTGGCTGGCCGGGTCCTCGCCGACCAGTATCACGGCCAGGCCGGGCTGGTGGCCCTTGGCCGTCAGCGCGGCAGCGCGCTGGGCGACCTCGGCGCGGATCTGGGTGGATAGGGCATTGCCGTTGATGATCTGGGCGGTCATGGGGAGAACTCCATTCATTGCGGGACGGACCTTTCGGCATAGCCGAATGCTCGGTCCCCAACTGACTAAAAATGCAAAAGGCCGCACGCTGGCGGCCTTTTCAAAGGTCTAGCAATTCAAGTCTTGGCGGGCGCGCCGAGGGCGATCTTCAGCAGATCGGCCACCGTGTTGGCGTTGAGCTTTTCCATGATGTTGGCGCGGTGCGCCTCCACCGTCTTGATGCTGATGCCCAAATCGTCGGCGATCTGCTTGTTCAGGCGGCCGGCGACGATGCGCTCCAGCACCTGGGCTTCACGCGTCGTCAGGCGGCTCAAGAGCGCGTCGCGGCTGGCGGCTTCCTGGTGCTGACTGAAGGCCGAGCGGGCCTGGTCCAGCATGCGCTCGACCAGGTTCAGCAGCTCTTCTTCCTTGAACGGCTTTTCGATGAAGTCCATTGCGCCCTTCTTCATCGTCTGCACCGCCATCGGCACGTCGCCATGGCCGGTGATGAAGACGATGGGCAGCGGCGAGTGGCGTTCCATCAGGCGGTCTTGCAACTCCAGGCCGCTCATGCCGTCCATGCGGATGTCGCAGATCAGGCAGGCCACTTCACGCGAGTCGTAGCGGCTCAGAAAGGACTCGGAGGAGTCAAAGCACTTGACGCGGTAGTCCTTGCCTTCGAGCAGCCATTGCAGCGAATCGCGCACGGCCTCGTCGTCATCGACCACGTAAACAGTACCTTTTTTGGGGATCAGGCTCATGGTGTCGCAGAAATGTTCACAGCCCCTGCGGGCTCGGGTCGCGGGATGTCCACTGGGATGGTGAACGAGAAACGGCAGCCCACGACGGCTGGGCCATTGTATAAGTTCTGGGCACGGATTCTGCCCCGATGTGACTCGATGATGGACCGACACAGGGATAGCCCTATGCCCAGGCCATCGGCCTTGGTCGAGAAGAACGCCTCGTACAGGCGGCTGATCACCTCCTCGGGCAGGCCCGGTCCCATATCGGTGACGCTGAACTCGATGCCACCGCCTTCTTCGGGCGTATGGCGCGGCACCACGCGCAGCTCGATGTGGCGGCGCGAGGCCGGCAGGTTGGCATTGTCGATGGCCTCGGCGGCGTTCTTCAACAGGTTCAGCACCACCTGCTCGATCAGGATCGGGTCGACCATCAGCATCGGCAAACGCTGGGCCACATAGCTGTGGATGGCGACATTGCGCCGGCGCAGCTCGATGCCGGCCAGCTCGACCGCGTCCTCGACGATCTGTGTCGCCGCCGAGGGCTGGCGCTGCGGCTCGCTGCGCTTCACGAAGGCGCGGATGCGGTGGATGATCTGGCCGGCGCGCTGGGCCTGCTTGGCGGTCTTCTCCAGCGCCACCAGCAGGTCCTCGGTGCGTATGGTGTCGGCCTTGACGCGCGAGACCATGCCGTTGCAGTAGTTGGTGATGGCCGTCAGCGGCTGGTTCAACTCGTGAGCCACCGACGAGGCCATCTCGCCCATGGTCATCAGCCGGCTGGTGACTTGCGCCTTCTCGGCCTGCTGGGCGGCCACCGCCTCGGCGCGCAGGCGGGCAGTGATGTCGGTGGCGATCAGCATCTGTGCCAGGCGCCCGTCGGTCCACTGCAGATAGCGCGCGCGCACGTCGAACCACATGCCCAGGGCCTCGATGAAAACCTCGCGCGGGTCGGAGCCGACTTCCGTCAGCTCCTGCGTCGGCAGGCCGCTCAAGGAATCCACCGCCTCGCCGGCATCGCCCTTGCTGCCGCCGGTCTCACCCATCTGGCTGCCGGCCAGCAGCGCATGGCCACCGGGATCGGCGCCGAACCACAGCCGATACGAGCGATTGGCGAACAGCAACTCGCCCTGCTGGACCGACAGCACGGACACCGCAGCATCGAGTCCCTCAAGCACCGTGGTGAAGCGTTCGTGCGAGGCCGAGAGCTGGTCGCGCACCCGCTTGGCCTCGGTGATATTGGTCATCGAGGTCATCCATCCGCTTTGCGCGCCCTTGGGGTCGATCAGCGGCGAGACGTACATTCGCGCATCGAACAGGCTGCCGTCCTTGCGCATCACCTTGACCTCGATGCCGCCGGCCGGGCTGCGGCCCTGCAGTTCCTGCTGCAGAAGGCGGGCGTTCTCCTCGAAACGGTCCCGCGGCCAGTGGGGGAAGGGCGGGCGGCGGCCGATCAGGTCATTCTCCGAGAAGCCGGTCATCGCGCAGAAGGCGGGGTTGACGTAGGTGATGCGCGCGTCCATGTCCATGGCGCGCATGCCGGTCAGCATCGAGTTTTCCATCGCCCGGCGGAAATTGGTCTCCGACACCAGCGCGTTCTGCATCTGCAGCCGCCGGCGCATATGGCGCCAGGTGCCCAGCAGCATCCACACCGTCAGGCCAGACAGCGACAGCACCATCCAGAACAACGTGTTGCTGATCAGGCCGATGGACGTGCGATAGCCCTGGCCGCGCAGCACCAGGCCGTTGACGGCCGGGGCCAAGGGCACCTCGTGCAGGATCGATGGGCGGCGCGGCACCTGACCGGGCATGGGCGTGACGGTGCTGGTCAGCACCTGGTCGCTAGCGTCCAGCACGGCCACCGGATGGCGGGCCGACACCTCGCTGGGCACGTAGTAGCGCAGCAGGGCCTCGACCGAATACTCGGCGATCAGGGTGCCGGAGAAGCCGCTGCGGTCCAGCAGCGGCACATGGATCTGGAACACATTGGTGCCGCTGGCGTCGGTGAACGGCGGCGAGTAGATCGGCTGGCGCCGCTCCTTGGCGTTGGTGAAGGCGATTTCCGAGGCTGCGCCGGAGCCGGCCACCGGCATCGAAGGATCCCGCTTGTCCGAGATCGGATCGGTCTCCGGGTGGAAGCTCGAGGCAGTGATACTGGCCTTGCGCTCGCGCCGTGCATTGACCCAGGTGATCTGCGTGATTTCGGGGCTCTCTCGGGTGAAGCTGGCGGTCTGGGCGATGAATTCCTGCGTGTCTATGCTGCGTGTCACCAGCTCGCGGGCAATGCGCACCAGCTGCTCCTGGTTCTCGATCAGGCGCAGGCGTATCTGCTGCTGGGCGATTTCGGTGTCGCGCTTGACGGCCTCGGCCTCGCGCTCGTTCTCCTCGTTCCGCAGATACCAGAAGGCGGCAATGATGGCCGCCAGGAACAGCATCACCGAGATCAGCGGGCCCAGCGTGGCGAAGCGGTCCTGCCGCGCCGGCGACTGGCGCCGCCACCAGGTGGCATAGCGGCGCCTGAGCAGCAGGCCGAATTCGCGCAGCGCCGTCGGAACGGAAAAGGAGAGTTGCATGGCGTCGATTATCGAGGGAGCCGGGAGTCATCCAAAAATACGTAGATCCCACATAATGAAATCGACTAGCGCTATTTGAAATTCCAAAAACTTGTGCGAAACTTCGCTCGCGACAAAATAGTTGTGTACGCCTAATTCAGGAGACGAGCATGAGCGCCATCCCCCAACCCTATCTAGGCGCGAGCGCCAATGATGAGGATTCGCAAGAAACCCGCGAGTGGCTGGACGCCCTGTCCGCCGTCATCGGCAGCGAGGGCGGTGACCGCGCCCACTTCCTGCTCGAGCAACTGATAGACCACGCCCGCCAGGCCGGCATCGACGTGCCGTTCTCGGCCAAGACGGCCTACGTCAACACCATCCCGACCCACCAGGAAGAACGCTTTCCCGGCAATATCGAGATCGAGGAACGCCTGCGCGCCTATATGCGCTGGAACGCGATGGCCATGGTCGTCAAGGCCAATCGCCTGCACCCCGAGGACGGCGGCGACCTCGGCGGCCACATCTCCAGCTTTGCTTCGCTGGCGACGATGTTGGGCTGCGGCTTCAACCATTTCTGGCATGGCGACAGCGAGGGTCATGGCGGCGACCTGCTCTACATCCAGGGCCATTCGGCGCCCGGCATCTATGCCCGCGCCTTCCTGGAAGGCCGCATCAGCGAGGAGCAGCTCTTGAGCTTCCGTCAGGAGGTGGACGGCAAGGGCCTGTCCAGCTATCCGCATCCGAAGCTGATGCCCGAGTTCTGGCAGTTCCCCACCGTGTCGATGGGCCTGGGCCCCTTGATGGCGATCTACCAGGCCCGCTTCCTGAAGTATCTGCATGCCCGCGGCATCGCCGATACCAGCAAGCGCAAGGTCTGGGTGTTCCTGGGCGACGGCGAGATGGACGAGCCGGAGTCATTGGGCGCGATCGGTCTGGCCGCCCGCGAGAAGCTCGACAACCTGATCTTCGTCGTCAACTGCAATCTGCAGCGCCTGGACGGCCCGGTGCGCGGCAACGGCAAGATCATTCAGGAGTTGGAGGGCGAGTTCCGCGGCTCGGGCTGGAACGTCATCAAGCTGATCTGGGGCGGCTACTGGGATCCGCTGCTGGCCCGCGACAAGGACGGCTTGCTGCGCAAGGTGATGATGGACACCGTCGATGGTGACTACCAGGCGATGAAGGCCAATGACGGTGCCTTTGTGCGCAAGAACTTCTTCGGCCAGCATCCCAAGCTCTTGGAGATGGTGGCCAAGATGAGCGACGACGATATCTGGCGCCTGAATCGCGGCGGCCATGACCCGCAAAAGGTCTATGCCGCGTATCACAAGGCGGTGAACACCGTCGGCCAGCCGACCGTGATGCTGATCAAGACCGTCAAGGGTTTCGGCATGGGCAAGAGCGGCGAGGGCAAGAACACCGCCCACCAGACCAAGAAGCTGACCGACGAGGACATCAAGAGCTTCCGCGACCGCTTCAACATCCCGGTCAATGACCAGCAGATCGCCGACGGCATTCCCTTCTACAAACCGGCCGACGACACGCCCGAGATGCGCTATCTCCACGAGCGCCGCGAAAGCCTGGGCGGCTACCTGCCCAAGCGCCGTCCGAAGTCGGACGAGCAGCTGGTGGTGCCGGGTCTTGATACCTTCAAGGCCGTGCTGGAACCGACCGCCGAGGGCCGCGAGATCTCGACCACCCAGGCCTATGTGCGCTTCCTGACACAGCTGCTGCGCGACAAGGATCTGGGCCCGCGCACCGTGCCCATCCTCGTTGACGAGGCACGCACCTTCGGCATGGAAGGGCTGTTCCGCCAGATCGGCATCTACAACCCCGATGGTCAGAAGTACACCCCGGTCGACAAGGACCAGGTGATGTACTACCGCGAGGACAAGGCCGGCCAGATCCTGCAGGAAGGCATCAACGAGGCCGGCGGCATGGCCAGCTGGATTGCCGCGGCAACCTCGTACTCGACGAACAACCGCGTGATGATTCCGTTCTTCGTCTATTACTCGATGTTCGGCTTCCAGCGCATCGGCGACCTGGCCTGGGCGGCGGGTGATATGCAGGCGCGCGGCTTCCTGCTCGGCGGCACGTCCGGTCGCACCACGCTGAATGGCGAAGGCCTGCAGCACGAGGACGGCCACAGCCACATCCTGGCTGGCACGATACCGAACTGCATCAGCTACGACCCGACCTTCGCGCACGAAGTGGCGGTGATCATGCAGCATGGCCTGAAGCGCATGGTCGAGAAGCAGGAGAACGTGTATTACTACATCACGCTGCTGAACGAGAACTACCCGCAGCCGGGCCTGAAGCCGGGCACCGAAGAGCAGATCATCAAGGGCATGTATCTGCTTGATGAAGCCGCCAACGGGCTACCGAAGGGCCCCTCCGGGTCCGCGCCGCGCGTCAATCTGCTGGGTTCGGGCACCATCCTGCGCGAAAGCCAGGCCGCCAAGAAGCTGCTGGAAGACGACTGGGGCGTGGCCGCCAATGTCTGGAGCTGCCCGAGCTTCAACGAGCTGGCCCGCGACGGCCAGGACGCCGAGCGCTGGAGCCTGCTGCACCCGCTGGAAGCCGCCCGCGTGCCCTTCGTGACGCAGCAGCTGCAGCCGCACAACGGCCCGGTGATTGCCTCGACCGACTATATGAAGAACTACGCCGAGCAGATCCGCGCCTTCATCCCCAAGGGCCGTACCTACAAGGTGCTGGGCACCGACGGTTTTGGTCGCAGCGACTTCCGCTCCAAGCTGCGCGAGCACTTCGAGATCAACCGGCACTACATCGTCGTTGCTGCGCTGAAGGCGCTGGCCGATGAGGGCACGGTGCCCATGGCCAAGGTGGCCGAGGCGATCGCCAAGTACGGCATCAAGGCCGATCGCATCAACCCCCTGTACGCCTAAACGGCCGCGCTTCGGAGACAAGACATGGCATTGATTGAAATCAAGGTCCCCGACATCGGGGACGTCAAGGACGTGGCGGTGATCGAGCTGCTGGTCAAGGTGGGCGATACGGTCAAGGCCGAGCAGAGCCTGATCACGGTCGAGTCCGACAAGGCATCGATGGAGATTCCGTCGTCGGCCGAAGGCGTGGTCAAGGAGATCAAGCTCAAGGTCGGTGATGTGGTCAATGAGGGCTCGGTGGTGCTGGTGCTTGAAACGGCTGGTGCGGCTGCTGCAGCGCCAGCGCCGGCTGCCGCGGCGGCGCCTGTTGCTGCACCGGCATCGGTGGCTGCGGCTGCGGCTGTGGCTGTTCCTGCAAGTACCAACGTCGGTATGACCTCTGTCGAGGTCACCGTTCCAGACATCGGCGACTTCGAGTCCGTCTCGGTGATCGAGGTCTTCGTCAAGGTCGGCGACACGGTCAAGGCCGAACAAAGCCTGGTCACCGTCGAGTCGGACAAGGCCTCGATGGAGATTCCGTCCTCGCACGCCGGCGTGGTCAAGGAACTGAAGGTTGCGCTGGGCGACAAGATCGCCAAGGGTAGCCTGCTGGTGGTGCTGGAAGTGGCCGGTGCCGTTGCGGCTGCCGCGCCTGCGGCCGCCGCAAGCGCGCCTGCTCCAGCAGCTGCAGCAACTACCGCTGCCGCACCCGCCGCAGCTCCGGCCGAACGCCAGGTGCCAACCGCCGCCTTGCCGGCCCACGAGCCGACCGTGCCTACCGGCAATTTGCCGCACGCGTCGCCGAGCATCCGCAAGCAGGCCCGCGAGCTGGGCGTGCCGCTGGCTGAAGTGAAGGGCACTGGCCCCAAGGGCCGCATCACCGAGGGTGATCTGCAGGGCTTCGTCAAACGCATCATGAGCGGCGAGCAGCAGACGGCGGCGCAAAAGGCCAAGGCACCTGCTGCGTCGGCCGCAGCCGCTGGTGGCGCGTTCCCCGGCCTGCTGCCCTGGCCGCAGGTGGACTTCACGAAGTTCGGCCCGGTCGAGCGCAAGGACCTGCCGCGCATCAAGAAGATCTCCGGCGCCAATCTGCACCGCAACTGGGTCGTCATCCCGCACGTCACCAACCATGACGATGCAGACATCACCGAGCTGGAGGCCTTCCGCGTGGCCACCAACAAGGAGAATGAGAAGAGCGGCGTGAAGGTGACGATGCTGGCCTTCATGATCAAGGCCGCGGTCGCCGCGCTGAAGAAGTTCCCGGACTTCAACAGCTCGCTCGACGGCGATCAGCTGGTGCTGAAGAACTACTTCCACATCGGTTTCGCGGCCGATACGCCCAACGGCCTGATGGTGCCGGTGCTCAAGGATGCCGACAAGAAGGGCATCTTCCAGATCAGCCAGGAGATGGGCGAGCTGGCCAAGAAGGCCCGCGACGGCAAGCTGGCGCCGGCCGAGATGAGCGGCGGCTGCTTCACGATCTCGTCGCTGGGCGGCATCGGCGGGCGCTATTTCACGCCCATCATCAATGCCCCCGAGGTGGCCATCATGGGCGTGTGCAAGAGTGCCATCGAGCCGAAGTGGGACGGCAAGCAGTTCGTGCCGCGCCTGATGCTGCCGCTGTCGCTGAGCTGGGATCACCGGGTGATCGACGGCGCGGCTGCAGCACGTTTCAACGTCTATTTCGCGTCCCTGCTGGCCGACTTCCGCCGCATCGTGCTCTAAGGCGTGCCGTAGCCCGGATGCAATCCGGGACCGCCCCCAAGCAGAACCCCGGATTCCATCCGGGCTACCCATTTCTCGGAGAAATCCATGGCGTTGATTGAAGTTCAAGTCCCCGACATCGGCGACTTCAAGGATGTGCCCGTGATCGAGTTGCTGGTCAAGCCCGGCGACATCATCAAGGTCGAGCAGAGTCTGGTCACCGTCGAGAGCGACAAGGCCTCGATGGAGATTCCGTCGTCCCATGCCGGCGTGGTCAAGGAGTTGAAGGTCGCCCTGGGCGACAAGGTCAACCAGGGCACGGTGCTGCTGATGCTGGAATCCGATGCGGCCGCAGTGCCGGCACCGGCGCCTGCTGCGGCTGCACCGGTTGCCGCCGCAGCACCCGTGGCTGCGCCCACCGCCGCCACCTACACCGGCACGGCCGATCTGGACTGCGATGTGCTGGTGCTGGGTGGCGGCCCTGGTGGCTACTCGGCCGCCTTCCGCGCCGCCGACCTGGGGCTCAAGGTCGTGCTGGTCGAGCGTTATGCCACCCTGGGCGGTGTCTGCCTGAACGTCGGCTGCATCCCGTCCAAGGCGTTGCTGCATGTGGCGGCGGTGATGGATGAGGTTTCGCACATGGCCGATCTGGGCGTGGACTTCGGCGCGCCGACGGTCGATGTCAACAAGCTGCGCGGCCACAAGGAAAAGGTCATCGGCAAGCTGACCGGCGGCCTGGCCGCGATGGCCAAGATGCGCAAGGTCACCATCGTGCGCGGCTATGGCAGCTTTGCCGATGCCAACCATCTGCAGGTCGAGGAGACCAGCGGCTCGGCGCAGGAGAAGACCGGAACGAGCAAGACCGTGCACTTCAAGCAGGCCATCATCGCGGCCGGCTCGCAGGCGGTGCGCCTGCCCTTCCTGCCCGACGACGAGCGCATCGTCGATTCGACCGGTGCGCTGGCCTTGACCGGCACGCCGAAGAAGATGCTGATCATCGGCGGCGGCATCATCGGCCTGGAGATGGGCACGGTCTATTCGACGCTGGGCGCGCGCCTGGACGTCGTGGAGATGCTGGACGGCCTGATGCAGGGCGCCGACCGCGACCTGGTCAAGGTTTGGCAGAAGCTCAATGCCAAGCGCTTCGACAAGATCATGTTGAAGACCAAGACGGTGGGCGCCGTGGCCACGCCCGAGGGCATCAAGGTGCAGTTCGAGGGGCTTGACGGCGCCAAGAGCGAGGGCGTCTATGACTTCGTGCTGCAGGCCGTGGGCCGCACGCCCAATGGCAAGAAGCTTGCCGCCGAGAAGGCCGGCGTGGCCGTCACCGACCGCGGCTTCATCAACGTCGATGTGCAGATGCGCACCAATGTGCCGCACATCTTCGCCATCGGCGATGTGGTGGGCCAACCGATGCTGGCGCACAAGGCCGTGCACGAGGGCCATGTGGCGGCCGAAGTCGCCGCCGGCACCATCCTGGGCGACGACAAGCTGGCGCGCAGCCAGTTCGACGCCCGCGTGATCCCGAGCGTGGCCTACACCGATCCGGAAGTGGCCTGGGTCGGTCTGACCGAGGACCAGGCCAAGGCCCAGGGCATCAAGGTCAAGAAGGGGCTGTTCCCCTGGACGGCCTCGGGCCGCGCCATCGCCAATGGTCGCGACGAGGGCTATACCAAGCTCCTGTTCGATGATTCGCCCGAGGCCCACGGCCACGGCAAGATCCTCGGCGGCGGCATCGTCGGCACCCATGCCGGTGACATGATCGGCGAGATCGCCCTGGCCATCGAGATGGGGGCCGATGCGGTGGATATTGGTAAAACCATCCATCCGCACCCGACCTTGGGCGAGAGCATAGGCATGGCTGCCGAGATCGCTCATGGCTCCTGCACGGACGTGCCCCCGCCACGCAAGACTTGACTCTTCAGCCGATGCAGTCGCCGCTGCGCCTTGTGCGTGGCGGTGATGGTTGCCCCGGCAGCTCCAGCGCATAGTGCAGTGACAGCAGCTGCCAGCCCTGCGGGCCCAACTGCCACTGGCTGCTGTTGACGCCGGTGAAGGCGACCGGCGCCTCGGCGCTGTTGTAGCGCGTCTCGACCACGCTATAGACCTGGGCGTGGGCGCCATAGCGTCGCAGCTCGCGATGGACTTCGCACTCGAACACCGCCTTGGGCGTAGCCTCGTTCAGCGCGGCCAGGAACTCGGTGCCCGACCAGCTGCGCACGTCGAGACTGGCGTCTTTCAGGCGCTGGCCCCAGACACGTGTCTGCGGATGCAGCAGCGGGCGCAGCAACTCGGCGTTGGCCTTGCCGCCTGCGGGGCTGTTGAAGGTGCGCCACAGGTCACCGACACGCTCCTCCAGCTGCGCCTGGCTGTGCGCCTCGGCCAGCGGGCCTAGTCCGGCCAGCAGGGCGGGCCAGCTGACCCGGTAGAGCTGCGACAGCCCTACAGCATGCTGGCCCGGGCGGGTGGAGGCGAATATCAGCCACTGACCGTCGCTGCTGACCGAGGGCGTGAACTCGAAGCTCGGGCTGTTGATCGGGGCCGGCAGGCGTATCGCCGGGCCGAAGCCAGCGCCGACCCGCTCGGCCAGGAACAGATCGCCGTCCTGCCGAGCCTTGCTATCGCTGCGGTCGCTCCACCACAGCGCGTAGCGGCCGTCCGGAGACAGCGTGAAGTCGCTGTTGGACGGTCCGACATTGATCGGTGCGGGCAGCGTAAGCGGCGCACTGTGTTCGCCACCGGGCGGGCCATCGCTTTGGTAGACGGCCAGCTCGCCCGGCCCGCCCTTGCGGTAGGAAGCGAAGTACAGGCGTTCGCCATAGCGCTCCGGCCCCAGCTCGTAAGCGGGGCTTTGCACGGCCTCGGCCAGGCGCTGCGGCGCGCTCCATTGGCCATCGGCCCAGCGGGATTCGAACAGGTCCAGCTGTCCCAGCGGCTTCTCGCCCTCGAGGGGGCGGTCGGAGATGAAGGTCAGCGTCTTGCCATCGCCGCTCAGGTGGGGGTCTGAGTCGCGCCAGCGCGGGTCGGCGAAAGGCAGCGTCTGCGGAGCCTGCCATTGCCCATCGACAAGGCGCTGCCAGAAGATGGCGGACTTCTTGAAGCCGGCGGCCGAGCGTGCGAACACACGCAGATCGCGCTGCTCCTGCAGGTTGTAGCTTTGCAGGCCGGGGTCGGCGGGGCCTGCCTGCAGGCGCTCGATCTGAAGGTCGGCGGCAAGGGTCGAGGTGTTCAGCGCCAGCAGCAGACTGGTCGCCAGGAGAAGGTTTTGCATGAAGCACAGGGCGTGTTGGCAAGGGTCGTATGCTAGGAGCCGACGGAGCGGGCGAGGACCGTCAAGCGACCGAATCGGCGCGGGCGCGACGGAGCGGCGCCTGGGTGGGATGACTTCGGCATCAAGGTCGCCGCCAAGCAAGACCTGACACTTGTCGTCGGCCAGAATGCCGGTATCTGAGACCTGAGCGGGAATGCAAACAATGAAGATGCTGCGCATCACGGGCCGGGCCTGGGTCCTGGTCTGTCTGGTGGCCTTGAGTGCCTGTGGCGGCGGAGGCGGCTCAGCACCCGCCCCCGCACCGACCCCCGAACCTCCGCCCGTCGAGCCCTCGCTGAGCACCCAGTGCCAGGCCGGTTCGGTGGCCCGGCTCGAGCTGCCCGCTGGCGCCCAGGTCGGGCGCAACGCCGAACTGAGCCTGCTCGGCTGCGCCGCCGGGCAGGTCTTCGGCGAGCTGCGCTGGACGCAGGTGGCCGGGCCCACGCTGAGGCTGATGTCTGCGCGCTCGCAGGCGCTTACGCTGGAGCCGACTGAGCCGGGCAGCTATCGCTTCGAGGTGAGCTTCCAGGACGCGCAGGGCAGGGTTCGCAGCGGCCAGGCCGAATTCAATGTGGCGGCGGCCGCGGATGCCGGCCTGCTGCTGCGCGGCGAGCCCTCGGCCTACAGCAATGGCGCGCTGTCGATTCGGGCCTGGGCGGCGAGTTTGAGCCAGGAAGAGCGCGACACCGCCACGGTGAGCTGGGCGGTGGTCGATGGTCCCACCACCACCTTGCAGGAAGGAACCGGCTGGCGGGCGCTGCTGAAGGCACCGGTGGTCAGCCAGGACAGCCTGCTGCGCCTGCGCGCCCAGGTGAGCCTGGCCGGTGGCCGCCAGCTCAGTCAGGACTTCAAGCTGCTGGTGCAGGCGCCGCCACGGCAGGCCGGAGCCGATGCCCTGTTCCCCGCCAGCGACCCGGTCTCACGCGTCTATCCCTATCTTGCCGGCGGCCCTCATGCCCAGGCCTTGAAGGACTGCATCTACACGCCCAGCCTGGACCGCAACAACACCTGCACGCTGGGGCGTCTGCCGCTGCTGGGCCAGGAAACCCGCGGCGAGCTGCCGACCGTCGAGCAGGTGATGCGTCGCGTGCTGGTGTCGAACGACTGGATGGGCGAGGCTTTCGAGGCCTTTCTGCGCGAGCAGGACGCCCACGGCGACTTCCGCCGCCTGCTCAATGCCAGCACGGCCGTGGTGATTGGCGGGCGCGTGCGGCCGGCGTTCTACTGGGGCGCCACCGGTTCGATCTATCTCGATGCCGGCTATCTGTGGATGACGCCCGAGCAGCGCGACACCATCAGCGAGACGCCGGATCCGCGCAGCGACTATGGCGTGCAGCTGCGCTACAGCGCGCCCTGGCGCTATGTGTTGAACAACGCCCATGCCGATGGCGTCTATCCGGTGGCCGAACGCAGGCCGCGCGAGTTGTCCAGGCTGGCCTACACGCTGGGGCCTTTGCTGTATCACGAGCTCACCCATGCCGCGGATCTGGTGCCGCCCCGGTTGCACACACAGCTCAGCGGCAGCCTGCGCGTCTGGCAGGCCGGTCCGGCGCTTACGCCCTCGGCGGATCTGGCGCAGCGTCTACCCTTCTACTCGCAGGAGATGGTCGCCCTGGGGCGGGTGCAGTTCTTCGGGGTGACGGCCACGGCGGAGCAGATCGCCTATGGGCCAGAGGATGTGGCCCGCTTCTTCAGCCTCGACCGCGTCAACGATGACTACAGCTATTCGATGCCGGTGGGCGAGACGGTGTCGGCCGAGGATCCGGCCATGCTGGTCGAGGAGGCGATGATGCAGCTGCGCTACGGCGTGTTGCGTGACTTCGCCATCACGACGCCCCGGCCCGCCGGCGGCACCAGCACCGACCTGATCGTCAGCTGGGGTCAGCGGGGTCGCATCGGCGAGCCGGCGATACGGCCCCGTGTGGCCCTGGTGCTGGAGCAGATCATGCCCTGGCTGGACGCCGGCACCACCGACCGCCTTGCGCCGCCGACACCGCTGCGGGCCGGTTTGAGCTGGGGACAGAACCTGGACCAGGCCGCGATTGCCGCCAACCGGCCGCGCGTGCTGACGGCGCGTGAGCGCCTGATCGAGGCCGAGCAGGAGCAGCGGCGTGGCATCGAGCGCGCGCGCCGCGCCCAGGCCCAGGCCTTACAGGGCGGCGGTCCTCGCGTCCGTCAATGAGCCGTTGAGCGCTGGCCCGGCACGCTGCCGCAGTGGGCCACGCCGTGGCGGTCCACCTGCAGGAGAAAGCTGAGGTCCGGGGTCACGCCTTGCCATTGGGCCAGCGGCAGGCGGCAGGTCCAGGTCTGGCCCGAGGCGGCGCGCAGCCGGATCTCATAGCGCTCATGCCGCTTGCCCGGGCGCTCGGCGCCGAGCGGGGGCGGGTCGGGGACCGGCGCCAGAGAGAGCTTCGGCCACAGCGGTGGCGCCGGGGCCTGGCCCTCGGCCATTGCGCTGTGCAGAGCACGCCACTGCGGACCGGTGTAGCGGCAATGCTCGGCCGGGGCGGTGCGCACGCCGCTGGGATCGATCATGGTGCGCCGCAGTGTGACGCGCACGCCGCTGGGCACTTCGTCGCACCAGCTTGAGCCATGGTCCTCGACCAGGGTCTCGATCTCGATCGCCAGCTGCCAGGTCTTTGCTTCCACCCGCACGCTCACGCCGGCGGGCTTCAGCAGCCACCAGACCAACGGCAGCAGGGCCAGGCTCATCCACAGCAGGGCAAAGAGCCGGCGGCGGTGCTTGATGGAGGGCGCTTGGGGGCGGGGCGGCATGGCGGGCATTGTCGGTGTTTGCCCGCAGGGCGCCGTTGCCGGAAAAGAAGCCGCCGTCTCAGGGCCTACCCCAATCAAGCATTGGGTGCGGCGCTGCTAGCATGGTCTTGCAGTTTGGTCATACACCGTCATCGGCTTTGCGGAGGTTATCCATGCAAGAGCAACAGTTGCGCACCCTGATCGAAGACGTGCGTGAGGGGCGCCTCGCCCGCCGGGCCTTTGTCCAGCGCATGCTGGCGCTGGGGTTGACGGCCCCGATGGCCGGCCAGATGCTGATGCATGCCGGTGTCGCCCAGGCCCAGGCGCCGTCGGGCTACAAGCCGACCAAGCGCGGCGGTGGCGGGGCCTTGAAGCTGCTCTGGTGGCAGGGCGCCACCCTGCTGAATCCGCACTTCGCCACCGGCACCAAGGACCAGGAGGGCGCGCGCATCTTCTACGAGCCCCTGGCGGCCTGGAATGCCGATGGCGACCTGGTGCCGATACTCGCGGCCGAGATTCCCAGCGTGCAGAACGGGGGCCTGTCCAAGGACGGCATGTCGGTGACCTGGAAGCTCAAGCGCGGCGCCACCTGGCATGACGGCAAGCCCTTCACGGCCGATGACTGCGTGTTCAACTGGGAGTACGCGAGCAACCCCGACACCGCGGCGGTCACGGTCGGTACCTACAAGGACTGCAAGGTCGAGAAGATTGACAGCCATACCGTCAAGGTGACCTTCAAGAAGCCGACGCCGTTCTGGGCCGACCCCTTTGTCGGCACCCGGGGCATGCTGATTCCCAAGCATCTGTTCGCCGACTTCATCGGCGCCAAGTCGCGCGACGCACCCGCCAATCTGAAGCCGGTGGGCACCGGCCCCTACAAGTTCGTCGACTTCAAGCCGGGTGACATGGTGCGTGGTGCCATCAACACCAGCTACCACTTCGACAACCGCCCCTTCTTCGACACGATAGAGATGAAGGGTGGCGGCGATGCGGTGTCGGCCGCACGCGCGGTGATTCAGACCGGCGAGTTCGACTACGCCTGGAATATGCAGGTCGAGGACGAGATCCTCAAGCGCCTGGAGGCCGGCGGCCGCGGCAAGGTGACGATCACCCCGGGCGGCAATATCGAGTTCATTGTGCTCAATATGGCCGACCCCTGGACCGAGGTCGAGGGCGAGAGGGCCCACCCGAAGAGCCGTCACCCGATCCTGTCCGACCAGGCCGTGCGCCAGGCCTTGAATCTGCTGGTCGATCGCGGCGCGGTGCAGGAGTTCATCTACGGACGCACCGGCGTGGCCACTGCCAACTTCCTGAACAACCCCGAACGCTTCCGCTCCAAGACGATGAAGTGGGAGTTCAATGTGGACAAGGCCAGCGCCGTGCTCGAGGCGGCCGGCTGGAAGAAGGGCAGCGACGGCATTCGCGAGAAGGGCGGCAAGAAGCTCAAGCTGGTGTTCCAGACCTCGATCAATGCGCCTCGCCAGAAGACCCAGGCCATCATCAAACAGGCCGCGCAAAAGGCCGGCGTCGACCTGGAGCTGAAGGCCATCACCTCGTCGGTCTATTTCTCGTCCGACGTGGGCAACCCCGACACCTACACCAAGTTCTTCTGTGACGTCGAGATGTACACGACGACGATGACACAGCCCGACGCCGAGCTGTTCATGAACCAGTTCGTGTCCTGGGAGTTCTCGACCAAGGAGAACAAGTGGCAGGGCCGCAATATCGCCCGCTGGAAGAACGACGAGTACGACAAGGCCTTCCGCGCGGCGGAGAACGAGCTCGATCCGGTCAAGCGCGCCGCACTGTTCATCCGGATGAATGATCTGATCTGCAGCGACCCGGTGGTGATTCCGGTCGTCTATCGGCCCCGCGTGGCCGCCGTCGCCAGCAAGCTCTATGCGCCGCTGAGCGGCTGGGACAACGACCTCTGGAATCTCAAGGACTGGTTCCGTGAAGCTTGAATGACGACGTGATACCGAGCTGAATGTTCCAGTACCTGCTGCGCCGACTCCTCTACGCCTTGCCCAGCTTGCTGGGCATCAGCGTGGTCCTGTTCACCATCCTGGCGCTGGCGCCGGGTGACCCGTTCGAGGAGTTGGCGACCAATCCCAATGTGCCGGCCGAGGTGCGCCAGATGCTGCGCGCCAAGTTCGGCCTGGACGATCCGGTCTGGCAGCGCTACTTCCGCTGGCTGTTCGCCATGCTGCAGGGCGACTGGGGCTTCTCGTTCGTCAGTCGCGTCGATGTCGATCAGCTGATACTGCAGCGCCTGCCCACCACCCTGGTGGTGATAGGCAGCTCGCAAGTCCTGGCCCTCTTGATCGCGATCCCGGTCGGCGTGTTCGCAGCCACCAGGCCCTATTCGATCTTCGACCAGGTCGCCAACACGCTGGCCTTCGTCGGCTTCTCGCTGCCGACCTTCTTCACGGGCCTGCTCTTCATCCTGCTGTTCTCGATCACGCTGGACTGGCTGCCCTTCGTCTATCGCGCCGATATCGCCGCCACCGGCTGGGCCTGGTGGTGGGAGCACATCAAGCAGTCCATCATGCCGGTGCTGGTGCTGGGCCTGTTCCAGGGCGCCAGCTGGACGCGATATGTGCGCTCGGCCGTGCTCGACGTGATCAGGCTCGACTATGTGACCACCGCCCGCTCCAAGGGCCTGTCCGAAGGCGGGGTGGTGATCAAGCATGTGCTGCGCAATGCCCTGATACCGGTCGTGACCCTTGTGGCGCTGCAGATGCCGGCGGTGTTTGGCGGCGCCATCGTCACCGAGCAGATCTTCCGCATTCCGGGCATAGGCTCGCTCTTGATCAGCGCCATCCTGGCCAATGACACGCCGGTGATCATGGCCGTGACCTTTGTCTTCGCCTGTCTGGTGATCTTCTTCAATCTCATGGCTGATCTGCTCTATGGCTGGCTCGATCCCCGCATCAGCTACCGCTAGCGCGGCGGCCCAACATGTCTCGCCCTGGGGCGAGGCCTGGCGGCGCTTCAAGCGCCACCGCATGGCCATGCTCAGCCTGGTCATTCTGTCGCTGATGGTGGCGGCCGTGCTGCTGGGCCCCATGGTGTGGAAGCTGGCCATCAATGACATCGACTTCACCGCCCGGCTGAAAGGCCCGTCGCTGGCCCATCCTCTGGGCACCGACGACCTGGGCCAGGACTTGCTGGCGCGCCTGCTCTACGGCGGCCGCATCTCGCTGGCCGTGGGCCTGGCGGCGATGCTGATGGCGGTGGTGGTGGGGGTGCTGATAGGCGCCATTGCCGGCATTTCGCGCGGCAGCGTTGACGCCGGTCTGATGTGGCTGACCGATCTGTTCCTGTCGCTCCCGCAGCTGCCCCTGCTGCTGCTGATCATCTACTTGTTCCGTGATGGCCTGAAGGACACCTTCGGCCCCGAGGTCGGCGTATTCATACTGATCGTCGTCGTCATCGGCGGCTTTCGCTGGATGCCGGTGGCGCGGCTGGTGCGGGCGCAGTTCTTCTCGCTGCGCGAGAAGGAGTTTGTCGAGGCGGCGCGGGCCTTGGGCGCGAGCACGCCGCGCCAGGTGACCCGCCACATCCTGCCCAATGCGCTGGGCCCGGTGATCGTGGCCGGCACCATCGACGTGGCGGCGGCCATCATCGCCGAATCGACGCTGTCCTTTCTGGGCCTGGGATTCCCGCCGGACATCCCGACCTGGGGCCGCATCCTGTTCGACGCCAAGGACTACCTGGACATCGCGCCGCACTGGGCGATGTTTCCCGGTCTGGCGATCTTTCTGGCGGTGCTGACGATCAACTTCATTGGCGACGGCCTGCGCGACGCGCTCGATCCGCGCAAGGTGATGTGATGCAAGAAGCTCCGCTGCTTGAGATCCGCGGCCTGAAGACCCATTTCGCCACCGATGCCGGCTGGCTGCACGCCGTCGACGGCGTGGACCTGACGGTGAACCGCGGCGAGACCGTCTGCGTCGTCGGCGAGTCCGGCTGCGGCAAGTCGGTCACGGCGATGAGTGTGCTCAAGCTCCTGCCGATGCCGCCCGGCCGCATCGCCGCCGGGCAGATTCTCTGGCAGGGCAGGGACCTGGTGACCTTGCCCGAGAGCGAGATGCGCCGCATCCGTGCCAAGCAGATTGCGATCGTGTTCCAGGAGCCCATGACCTCGCTGAACCCGGTCTACACGGTGGGCCAGCAGATCGCCGAGGTGCTGCGTCTGCAAGAGGGCTTGAACCGCAGCGATGCGATGGACCGCGCGGTGGAGATGCTGCGCCTGGTCAATATCCCGACGCCGGAGAAGCGCGTGCGCGACTATCCGCACCAGTTCTCCGGCGGCATGCGCCAACGCGTGATGATTGCGATGGCGCTGAGCTGCAACCCGCAGCTGCTGATCGCAGACGAGCCGACGACGGCGCTGGACGTCACCATCCAGGCCCAGATACTGGAGCTGCTGGCCGAACTGAAGGCGCGGCTCGGCATGAGCATCCTGCTGATCACCCATGCGATGGGCGTCGTTGCCGAGGTCGCGCAGCGGGTGGTCGTGATGTATGCCGGCAAGGTGATCGAAGAAGCCACGGTGGAGCAGTTGTTCGCCAACCCGCGCCACCCCTACACCCAGGGGCTGATCCGCTCGATCCCGCGCATCGACCTGGCCGCCACGCACAAGGTCCGGCTGGAGGCGATTGCCGGCACGGTACCCAAATTGATCAACCCGCCTGAGGGCTGCCGCTTCGCGCCGCGCTGCAAGTACGCCAGTGCTGCCTGCACCGCCGAGACGCCGCTGCTGCGCGAAATCGAACCCGGCCACAAGGTAGCCTGCATCCTATGAACGCTCCGCTGCTGCGCGTCGACAAGCTGGTCAAGCACTTCGGCATCAAGGGCGGCTTTCTGGGCCGCGAGCAGGGACGGGTGCATGCGGTGGACGGGGTCACGTTTGAACTCGCTGCCGGTGAGACGCTGGGCCTGGTCGGTGAATCGGGCTGCGGCAAGTCGACCACCGGCCGCTGCATCCTGCGGCTGATCGAGCCGACCTCGGGACAGGTCTGGTTCGACGGCCACGAGGTCACGGCGCTGGGCAAGACCGAGCTGCGCGCCTTGGCGCGCGACATGCAGATCATTTTTCAGGACCCCTACGCCTCGCTGAACCCGCGCATGACGGTGGGCGCCATCATCGGCGAGGCGCTGACCATACACAAGCTGACCAAGACCCGGGCCGACTACGAAGCCCGCATCGTCGATCTGCTGGAGACGGTGGGCCTGTCCGCCGACCATCTGCGTCGCTATCCCCATGAGTTCTCCGGCGGCCAGCGCCAGCGCATCGGCATTGCCCGCGCGCTGGCGGTGAGCCCGAAGCTGATCGTCTGTGACGAGGCGGTGTCGGCGCTGGATGTGTCGATCCAGGCCCAGGTCATCAATCTGCTGGAAGACCTGCAGGCCAAGTTCAATCTGACCTACCTGTTCATCGCCCACGACCTGTCGGTGGTCGAGCACACCAGCACCCGGGTGGCGGTGATGTACCTGGGCCGCATCGTCGAGATCGCCAGCTCGCGCGAGCTCTACAGCCGGCCGCTGCACCCCTACACCGAGGCGTTGCTGTCGGCCGTGCCCATCCCCGACCCGACCTTGAAGCGAAAGCGCATCATGCTGCAGGGCGATGTGCCCAGCCCGATCAACCCGCCGACCGGCTGCCACTTCCACACCCGCTGCCCGGTCAAGCAGCTGCCGCTGTGCGCCGGCGAGTCACCGGAACTGAAGCAGAGCAGCGACGGGCATTGGGTGGCCTGTCACCTGCGTGGCTGAGCCCGGACACGGGGTCCGGAAGGAGCCCGTGCCTGGCGAAGGACTTGCGGCGATACAAGCCGCAAGGCGGGGCTGGTCTGAAGAGGGCTCAGGCGTCCGGCAACTGAATATCGCTGCTGCCGGGGCAGACCCAGCGCGGGCTTTCGCGGGTGCGGTCTATGCAGCCGCCGCCCAGGTACTGGCGGGCCGGGTCGCGCAGGCGCAGCATGGTGTTCAGCACCGCCTCGGTGGCCTGGGGGGCGCCCAGCGTGCGTTGCACATGCTCGGCCACGCGGGCCTCGTCGATGCGAGGTTCTCCCTCGGCATCGAGATAGACGGCGTCGCGCCAGTGGTAGATCTCCACGCATTTGCTGCTCAGCGTGAAGGGCTGGTCGCGTTTCCAGAAATTGCAGAACAGGCCCTGACCGAGGTAGAACACCCAGGAGCCCTCATAGCCGGACACATCTGACGAGGCCGGGTCGGGGTTGCGGAACCAGACCCGGTCGCCTGGCACGTAATAGGCCGGCGGCAGCGGTGCCTCGGTGCTGCCCAGCTCGCGCAGGAAGACGTCGTGAAAGCGCCCCGACATCACCGCGCGCCGCTCGCTCTGCAGCTGCAGCCGCGCGTACAGGGCCGGATGGTGAAGCTGTGCCTCCTGTGCAATGGCCAGCAGGATCACGTACTCGGTGGCGCGGTAGCAGGAGAAGTCATAGAGCTGGCCGCTGCGCTCGGGCTGGGTGGCGCGCTCCAGCGCGTCGATCAGCGAACAGCCGGGCTGAACGGTGAAGCCGGTCTCGCGGGCATAGGTCCACAGGCCGGCGGGACGTTCGGCGACGCTGGTCTGGAAGGCCAGCGCCGTCTTGCGCGCCGCGCGCACGATATTGACGCGCATGCGCACCGCAGCGGCCAGTTCGGCAAACGAGGGGAAGCTTTGCTGCAGCGGCGTGGCCAGCAGGGCCAGCCAGATCTCGCGCTGCAAATCGGCCTCGCTGGCCTCCGTGTCCAGGCCCAGCGCCTGGCTCAGGCCGGTGGTGTCATGGCCGGGCGCAAGCTGCTGCATGGCCTGCGGCAGCAGGGTCAGCCCGCCTTGTTCGGGCGCCTGCGAAAGATACCGTTCCAGGCCCAGCAATTGCAGCGCCCCGACGCAGCTGTGCAGCTCCTGCGGCGGCAGCAGCAGCTGTCCAACTTCTTTAGTGACCTGCTCAGGCAACGCGCTCATACACCGTCCTTATAGGGTCGCCGGTGACCGCGCTTTGTGCAAAGGAGCGAACCCGTCCCCGCCATTATCCCGGCGCCGCTCGCTGGCCCCGCGCAGGGGCTTTCCCGCATTTACCGCAAGGTCGCCTTGCGCCTCCAAGCCGGCGCGGTGGCAGTGGCATTCAACTCGGCGACGCTTGCCCGAGGCGGTTGCGCAGCCGCGGCGTGGCGGCCTCAATTGGTGCCAGCAGCAGTGGCCAGATACGCTCGCCCAGCTCGCGGCGGAACAGGGCGAAGTGGCCGATGGTCCGCGCCCCCACGGCCTGCGGCGCCAAGGTGTGACGCGCCACCGCCGCGCTGCGGAACTGCGCCGCCAGATGATCGACACCCCGCGCCGGACCGAACAGGTGGTCGTCGCTGATGTTCCACAAGTGCACCGGCCCGGTGAAGTGGTGATAGCCCAGATCGGTCTGCAAGCTGGGGTCGGTGAACATGAAGCCGCGCCGGCGGCCCCAGCGGGCCCATTCGAGTGCCGCCGCCTTGGGCATATTGTGGGCGCGGGCGCCCAGCACCCAGCCAGGGGCATGGCCGAACGCATGGCTGAGCGCCGGCAACAGCGCGTGAAAGAACAGCCAGACCTTGGCCTTGTTCAGGCCGCGCCAGTTGCGCCAGTCGGCGGCCTGGGCTGCCACGCCGAGCAGCGCATCGGCCTGCTCATAGCCGGGCGCCAGACCCACCGCATTGCCGCCGAACGAGTGGCCAATCAGCAGCAGGCCCAGCTCGCGGCCCTGCTGTGTCTGCTCCACCAGCCTGCGCCTGTGGGCGGTGCGCAGCGCGGCCGCGATGTCCAGCTGAGCCCAGTCGCGCAGGCGGGCCGGTTCGTCATGGACGCGGCCCTGTAAGGAGGCACCGACGCCTCGGTAGTCGTAGCACAACACGGCATAGCCACGCCGCGCCAGCCACTGGGCGAATGCCCTGTAGAAGCCGCTGGCCACTGCCGTGGCCGGGTTGACGACCGCCACGGCACGGACCGGACCGCTGGGTTCGTACCAGCAAGCGGTCAGCAGGCGGCCATCGGCGCAGCGCAGCTGGGTGGGACGGGTTGGTGGCTCGGTGCCTGGGGGCTTGTGGCTCATCTGGAACTCCTGAGGGGATGGAGTTCAGTCTAGATTGGCAACAATCAAGCGACTAGACTGACCAGAGGCCACACATTGCTTCCATTTTGATGACAAAGACCGCCAGGATTTCGCGCAACCGCCTCACCGCGGCCGACGCTGCGCTGGACGCCAATGCGCTGGAGTTGTTTGCCCGCATTGCCCAGGCCGGCAGTTTTGCCCAGGCCGCCCGGGAGTTGGGCCTGACGAGGGCCGCCGTCAGCCGGCGCGTGGCCGCCATTGAGGCGGCCGTGGGCCTGGCGCTGTTTGCCCGCAGCACCCGCAGCCTGGGCCTGACCGAGGCCGGCCGGCGCCTGCACGCTCGCGCCCGGGCGGTGCACGAGGCCGCCGAGGGCGCGCGCCTGGCCCTGCGCAACCAGCGCGACCAGCTGGGTGGCACGCTGCGCATCAGCGCGCCGCTGAGCTTTGGCCGCCATGTGCTCGCGCCGCTGCTGGCCCGCTTCCAGGCGCTGCATCCGGCGCTGCGCTACGAGCTATTGGTGACCGACCGGCGGGTGGACCTGCTGCGTGAGGGTCTGGATCTGGCCTTTCGCATCACCGAGCGGCCCCCCGAGGACTGGGTCGTTCAGCCGGTGCTGCGTTTTGCGGTTCGCGCCTATGGCACGGCCGGTCAAACGGCGCTGCCCGGCCCCCAGGCGCTGGCCGAGCTGCCCTGCCTGCTGATCGGGCAGAACGAAGAGGCGCGGCCCGGCCATTGGTGCCATGACGATGGCGCCGCCGAAGCGGTGATGCTGCAGGCTGTTGCCTGGGGCAATGACATGGACAGCCTGATGGAGATGGCCCGCCACGGCACCGGCATCGTGCTGCTGCCCGACTTCTGCGTTGGCCGGGCCAGCGGCCTGGTCGATCTGCTGCCGGGTTGGCGCCTGCGGGTCGATCAGGGCGAGTGGGTGCATGCGCTGACGCTACCGGTGCCTGCCGGCTCGGAGACGGCGCGGGCGCTGGTGCGCTTTGTCAAAGACGCGCTGGTGGCACGAGCGTCGCCGGATTGATGCCGAACATGCGCCTGAAGGTGCGCGTCAGGTGGGCCGAATCGGCGAAGCCGGCCTCGTGGGCGGCGGTGGTCCAGGACTGGCCGGCCATGGCGCCCTGTATGGCCGCGTTCAGACGCAGCCACAGCAGATAGGCGCGAAAGGCACTGCCGGTCTCCTGCACGAACAGATGCCGGAATCGCCCCGGTGACAGCGCGGCGGCACAGGCCGCTTCGGCCAGCGTGATCGGCCCGTGCAGATGCGTGCGAATGTAGTCCAGCGCCTTGGCTATGCGCGGATCCACCGGGTCGTCGGCCAGCGGCTCGTTGGTCAGCATGGCCAAGGCGGCACGGGCCGTGGCCACCATTGCTTCGTCACCTGCGCCCCGGCGGTAGGCAGCCAGCAGCAGGTCGGCCATGCCATCACGCTCCGCGTCGGGTAGGGGGCTGATGCCCTGGTCGGCAAAGTGCCGGGTCAGCATCCGGCCCGCCGTGGTTTCCGGTTCGATGAACAGATGGGCCACCGTGGCACCCTCGATCTCGAACTGGTGCTTGCAGTGCGAGCGCACCAGGGCGCCCGCGAACGATGACCAGCAACCGTCCTCCAGATCTCGAAACCGGCAAATGCCATCCAGCGCCAACGCGATCTGCAGCGCATGGTGGTCGTGCCAGTCGGAGAGCCCGCTGCCCTGGCCGATCCACAGGCTGCCACCGGGCCAGAAGTGCACCCGGCCGGCGGACACGGTCAGCCGGCTGACTGCTGGTGCGATGGGCAACGTTGAAGGGTTGACTTCCATATGTGGCAGGTCGGGTGGCGCGTGCACAGCTTAGCCCTTTCGTTCAAGTGCGGGCGGGCCGCACTGCAGAGAATCGACTCTGTTCTCTTTCATCATTCATGGAGTCTCCTCATGCCGTCTCGCTCGCCCTCCTTGTTGCTCGCAGCCGCAGCCCTGGTGCTGACCGCCGGCTGCGCGAGCCCGCCCCCCGATCTCGACCTGTCGCTGCAACACCCCAGTGCGAACGGCCGGTTCATCGTGGCGCTGCAACCGCCACCCAAGCCGGCGGCCATCAACCAGCTGCACAGCTGGCAGATCCGGCTAACCACCGCCGACGGCGCGCCGGTGCAGGGCGCGCGCATCGCCATCGATGGCGGCATGCCCCAGCACGGCCACGGCCTGCCAACGCGCCCCCAGGTGACGCAGCAGTTGGCCGATGGCAGCTATCTGCTCGAAGGGATGAAGTTCAGCATGGGCGGCTGGTGGGAGATCAAGCTGAACATCGAGGCGGCGCAGGGCAGCGACAAGGTGACGTTCAACACCGTCGTCGCCCAGCCCAAGGCGGGCCTGTGATGGGCGCCGTCGGTTCACGGCTACGCCAGTCCCTGCTGGCTGTCGTGCTGACGGTGGCCGGCGGCATAGGCATTGCCGAGGGTGCCATCTGGGGCATTGAGCGCTGGACGGCGGACGAGCGCGAGCTGATCGCCTCGCTGCGTTTGAATCAGCTTGCGCCGCTGCCCGCCGACCCGTCGAACCGCTTTGAGCAGCTGCCGGCTGCCGCCGAATTGGGCAAGCGCCTGTTCAACGATGTGCGCTTCAGCCGCAACCAGGCCGTGTCCTGCGCCAGCTGCCATGCCCCGGACAAGCAGTTTCAGGACGGGCGGGCCTTGGGCAAGGGGGTGGGGACGGGCACGCGGCGCGCCATGCCCCTGATGGGCGCGGCGCACAGCCCCTGGCTGTTCTGGGATGGTCGCAAGGACAGCCTCTGGTCGCAGGCGCTGGGCCCGCTGGAGGACGCTGTCGAACATGGCGGCAACCGTGCCCGCTATGCCCATCTGCTGCAGGCCCACTACCGGGCCGAGTACGAGGCGCTGTTTGGTGCGCTGCCGGATCTGGCTCGTGTGCCGCAGGACGCCGGGCCCCTGGGCGATGCCGGCGAGCGGGCCGCATGGGAGGCGATGCCCCCGGCCGCGCGGGAGCAGGTCTCACGTGTGTTCGCCCATATGGGCAAGGCGATCGCGGCCTACGAGCGCACGCTGGGCTACGGCCCCTCGCGCTTCGACCGCTATGCCCAGGCCGTGGTCGCCAACGACGCCGGTGGCCAGCAGGTGCTGACGTCCCAGGAGTTGAAGGGCCTGCGCCTGTTCATCGGCAAGGGCCAGTGCATCACCTGCCACAGCGGCCCGCTGCTCAGCGACCAGCACTTCCACAACACGGGCGTACCGCCCCTGGACCGAAGCCGCCCCGATGCCGGCCGCGCGGCAGCCATTGCCAAGGTGCAGGGTGACGAGTTCAACTGCCTCGGGTCCTTCAGCGATGCAGGCCCTCAGCAATGCCAGGAGCTGCGCTTCATGGTCACCGACGACCCTAAGCTGGAGGCGGCGTTCAAGACGCCCAGCCTGCGCAATGTCGCGCTGCGCCCGCCGTATATGCATGCCGGTCAGTTCGCCAGCCTGGACGAGGTGGTGGCGCATTACGCGAAGTCGCCGCCAGCGGTGCGCGGTACCTCCGAGTTGGCGTCGGGCGGATCGGCACATGCCGAGCGCAAGCCGATCCGGCTCTCGGTGCAGGAGATTCAGGATCTGGCGGTGTTTCTGGGCGCGTTGTCGGGCCCTGTCATCGAGAGCAAGCCCTGAGCTGGCGCAGGCATTCAGCGCTGCTCGGGTGCAATCCCGCTGATGGCCGCAGCAAAAAACGCATGGGCGGCCGCATCGACCGGCCGGTGCTTGACCGTCGTGCTGGCCGGGTGCTTGTCGAGGAAGTTGTCGCCCTTCCAGTTGCGCGCCGGCCGCACCGGCCGAGGCATGAAGCCGCCACCGCAATTGGGGCAGACATTGCCCAGCACCGCATCGACACAGCCGGCGCAGAAGGTGCATTCGTAAGAGCAGATGCGGGCCTCGGTGGAGGAGGGCGGCAGCGCCTTGTTGCAGTGTTCACAGCTGGGGCGGAGTTGGAGCATGGCTTGTCCTGTGGGTCGCGGAGTCAGGCGCACAGCGTGCCCGCGCCGCAAGCTGCTGTCGAGCCGGCAGCGGACCAGAATCGGTCAGATCCGGACCTGGCCGTGGGCGACATAGAATGCCGCCCCTTCTTCGCTCCTCGCTCCCCGCCCCGACATGAACATCACGGTACTTGAAGAACTGCGCGCCTATATCGACCCGCTGACGCCCGACGAACACCAGGCGCTGGAGCGCAGCATCCTGGCTGAGGGCTGCCGCGATGCGCTGGTGCTGTGGGGCGAGGTGCTGGTCGACGGGCACAACCGCTACGGCATCTGCCGCAAGCACGGCCTGTCATTCCAGACCGTGCAGAACGAACGCTTCACCTCCATGGATGACGTGCACCTGTGGATGATCGACCAGCACCTGGGCCGGCGCAGCGTGTCGGACTTCCAGCGTGGCGTGTTGGCGCTGCGCAAGAAGGCCATCATCGCGGCTCGGCGCAGCCAGGCGGCCAACGAGCCCGCCCCGGTCGCCGTGGCAACGGTCGAGGGCTCGCCCCCGGCGCCCGAGCCACTGAACTCGCGCGAGGCCATCGCCAAGGCCGCCCGCATCAGCAGCAACACGGTGGTGCAGATCGAGAAGATCCAGAAGAGCGCCGCGCCGGAGCTGGTCGAGGCGGTCAAGCAGGGCACGATCTCGATCAATGCCGCAGCCGCCGTGGCCAGCCTGCCCAGCGAGGAGCAGGTGGCGGCCGTTGCCGGCGGCAAGAAGGAGTTGCGCGAGGCCGCCAAGCGCGTGCGCGAAGCCAGGTCGGCCTCGCGCCCGCCGGCCGAGGCTGCGCCGGAAGGCCCCGCCGATGCCGGCACTCCGCCCTGGGAAAGCGACGCGCAGGTCGCCCAGCTGCAGCAGGCGGTGGACACGCTGATGGTCGAGAACACGGCCCTGAAGCAGCAGGTAGCGGCCCTGCAGGAGCGCCTGGCCGAGCTGACGGCCGTGGCGTCCTGAGGCCTCACCGCGGGGCCCTGGCCCTGTAGACTGGCAGGCCAGCGTAACCCCGCAGCCGCCATGACGATACTCACCACCCCCCGCCTGCGCCTCGAGCCGATCACCGATCGCCACCTGCACGGCCTGCACGCCATCAACGGTGACGCCGAGGTGATGCGCTACATCACCGGCAAGGCCGAGACCCTGGAAGAGACGCAGGCGATGGTGGACCGTGTCAAGGCGCGCTGGGCCGAATGGGGCTTCTCCTGGTGGGTCTTTGTCAAGCAGGCCAGCGGCGAGGTGATAGGCACCGGCTGCATCCAGTATCTGGCGCGCGATATGGCCAATCCGCTGGAGATCGGCTGGCGCTTGAGGCGCGACAGGCAGGGCCAGGGCTATGCCTCAGAGGCGGCCAGGGCGATGGCCGCGTTCGCCTTCGAGACCGTGCAGACGCCGCTGCTGCTGGCCGTCTGCAACCCGGCCAACACCGCCTCGTCAACGGTGATGGAGCGGTTGGGCATGCGCTACCGTGGGCTGGAGCGCTGGTACGACAGTGATTGCGCCACCTACGAGATGACGCGCGACGCGTGGTCGGCGCGGCAGGCCTGAGGTGGCGATGCAACTGCTTGACGCCGACGCCACCGCCGCCGCCTTGCCCTGGGCGGCCCTGCTGAACGAACTCGAAACCGTGTGCCGCGAGCACGCGGCCGGCCTGGTCTTCTGCCCGACCCGCATGGTCGTGCCGCTGGGCGCGGCCGGCACCCTGCTGGTGATGCCGGCGGTGAGTCGCGGCCTGAGCATCACCAAGCTGGTGACCGTTCATGCCGGCAATGCGGCCCTGGGCCTGCCGACGATACAGGGTGAGGTGGTGGTCATGGACACCCGCAGCGGCCAGCGCCTGATGCAACTCGACGGCCCGACCCTGACCGCTCGGCGCACCGCCGCCGTCAGCCTGCTGGCGGCGCGTCTGCTCGGTGCGGCCGACGCGCAGAACGCCTTGCTGATCGGCACCGGCGCACAGGCGCTGGCCCATGCCGAAGCGCTGGCAGCCTTGATGCCCTTGGCGCGCTTGCATGTGCAGGGCCGCAGCGAGGCGGCGTCAAAAGCCTTTGCCGGCCAACTCCAGGCGATGGGCATTCAGGCGCAAGACCTGGCCCCCGAGCAGCAGGCCTCGCGGCCCTGGGATCTGATCATCACCGCCACCACCAGTGCGACACCCGTGCTCGCCGAGGCCGCCGCACCGAGCGCCCTGGTCGTCGCCGTCGGCGCCTATCGCCACGACATGGCCGAGCTGCCGCCGGCCCTGGTGAAGCGCTCAGCCCTGTTTGTGGATGACCCGGACGGCGCCCGTGCCGAGGCCGGTGACCTGTTGCAGGCAGGGGTGGACTGGGGGCAGGTGCTTGGCCTCGAGCATCTGGTGCAGGACCCGGCTGCGGCGCCGCAGCGCGGGGCGCGCGTCTTCAAGAGTGTGGGCTGTGCCCGCTGGGACCTGGCCGCTGCGCGCGTGGCGGCCCTTCACAATCCGAGCCCGTCGGATGCGTGAAACGCTGCTTTTGAAAGCTAACCGTAAAAATGACCGGCTGATGGCATGCTCTCTGGCTTTGGCTCGAGCGCCTCATCAATGACAGCCCTTTCGTCTCCGCCCGCCCGCTTGCTGCACCTCGATGCCCTGCGCGGCTTCGCCTTGCTGGGTATTCTGCTGGTCAATATCGGCGCCTTCGCCTCGGCCTTCTTCGGTCTGGGTGTCGGCGACCCGCAGTTCGCCGGACCGCTGGACCGTGCGGTGCGCTGGGCGGTGGCCCTGCTGTTCGAGACCAAGTTCTACCTGCTGTTCTCCTTTCTGTTCGGCTACAGCTTCAGCTTGCAGATGGACTCGGCCGAACGCGCCGGCAAGGCTTTCGTGCCGCGCATGCGGCGCCGCCTGCTGGGCCTGCTGCTGCTGGGCCTGGCCCATGCGGTGCTGCTGTATCTCGGCGACATCCTGAGCACCTATGCGCTGCTGGGGCTGGTGTTGCTGGCGCTGCGCGGGTGCGCCGATGGGCAGCTGCAGCGCTGGGCGCGGCGGCTGATTGGGCTGACGGCCCTGGCCTGGGCACTGCTGGGCCTGTTGCTGCTGATGACATCGTCAGGCGGCTTTGCACCCGAGCTCCAGGCCCAGGCACTGGCGGCGCAGCAAGCCTATGTGGAGTCGCCGGCCTCGGTGGTGGCCCAGCATCTGCGCGAGCTGCCCAGCACCCTGGGGGTGGTCTGGCTGGTGCAGGCGCCCTGTGCGCTGGCCATGTTCCTGCTGGGCCGGCTGGCCGGTGGACGGCGCTGGTTCGAGGGCGAGGGCTGGCGCGAGGGCCTGCGGCAGTGGGCGCCTCGGGGTCGCCCGGCGCTGGGCCTGGCGCTGGGGCTTTTGGGTTCGGTGTGCTATGCCAGCGTGGCCGCCATGGCTCTCGGCGATGGCTGGACCCTGCTGGCCCTGGCCCTCGATCTGCTGACGGCGCCGTTCCTGACGCTGAGCTATGTGCTGGGCCTGATGGCGCTGTTCCAGCGGCCGGCCGGCGCCCGCTGGCTGGCCTGGCTGGCCCCGGCGGGGCGCATGGCCCTGTCCAACTATCTGCTGCAGTCGCTGGTCTGCGCGCTGATCTTCACCGCCTATGGTCTGGGCTTGATGGGGCAGGTGGCGCCGCTCGGCGGCGTGCTGATCGCGCTGGCGCTGTTTGCCGCCCAGCTGTGCTTGAGCGGCTGGTGGCTTGACCGGTTCGCCTACGGCCCGGTGGAGTGGTTGCTGCGGGCACTGACCCTGGCCTCATGGCCGCGCATGCGCAAGCAAGCAGGTTGACGTCGCCTCAGGCGGTGGGCGCCGCAAACGCCTCGTGCAAGGTGTCCATCCAGTCGGTCACCTCCATCTCGGTGACGCCCAAAAAGTCCATGCAGACCGGGCCATGGGCCAGCCAGTCGGCCTCGGATTCGAGCGTGTCGTAGCGGTGCACCATATGGTCGGCCACCAGATTGGCCGCCACCAGGCTGCGCACCTCCAGCGGCAGCTGTTCGTCGCCGAAGATGTTGAAGTCATGGTGCAGCCGCACCGCCATCTGGATGCTGGGCGCCAGCCGCCAGGTGCGCGCCACCAGGGCACCGACCACGGCATGGTCGGTGCGGTGGGCGGCGTTCTCGGTGGCGATGAAGGAGCGGTCGATGCGCGCCTGCGCCTCCACCAGGGTGCTGCTGTAGCCACGCAGGCCCTGCAGCATCACCGGTATGCCGACATGGCTGAACAGTCCCATCGTGTGGGCCAGATCGGGTTCGAGGTTGTAGAGCTGGCGGGCGATATGGCCCAGGGCCAGGGCGCGTCGGCCCGAACGTTCCCAGAACTGACCCAGCAGCGGCGAGTTGACCGGTAGGCTGGAGCGCACCAGAAAGCCGGTCAGCATCGCCGCGGTCTGGCGCAGTCCCAGCGTCGCCATCGCCTGTTCGATGGTCTGCACCGGCCGGCTGCGGGCATAGAGCGGGCTGTTGACCAGCTTCAGCAGGGCCGCAGACATGGCCACATCGCTGCCGGCGATGCGGGCGACGGCGTTCAGGTCCGGGTCTTCGGCCTCCATCACGCGCTGCAACTGGCTCAGCAGTTCGGGGCAGGGCGGTATCACCAGGGTCTTGGTGGGGCCGCTGTCGCGCGCGCGTTCGAGTTCTTGCTGGATGTCTTGGGGCTGCATGGTGACGGCGGATGGGCGGGATTTCAGCAAACTACGGCACGGAGTTCGGCATTCGCTGTGGCCGGGGCCGGCAGCGGGGCCACAAATTCGATAGTTCGGCGGTCAGCCGTGGTAGAAACATTTGTGAACAGACGCGTCGCTTCGGGATGCTCGCGTTCGGGATGAATCTTAAAGCGCCTCCTACCGATTGATCTGTGCCAGCCCCCACTACCTATCTGAGTCCATGCCAAAGGCACGATTCTGGCCTGTTTCAGGGTCGGCTGGGCGCCATTCATGGCGGACCGGCCCGCTGGCTGCTGCGCTCGCTGCTGGCGACGCTGCTGGGCATGGGCCTGACCGGGGCGGCCAGCTGGGAGCAGGAGCGCATGCTGGACGCTGCTGCGGCCATCGGCCCGCGCGCCACCGTGGCGGCGCGGCTGTTGCAGCAGGTGATCGAGCGTGCCGCGCCGCTGGACGAGGCTGCCAAGCTGGCGGCGGTGAACAACTTCTTCAACCAGCGCGTGCAGTTCCGCAGCGATGTCGAGGTCTGGGGCCAGGAGGACTACTGGGCCAGCCCACTGGAGTTCCTGGACAAGGGCTCGGGCGATTGCGAAGACTATGCGATCGGCAAGTACGCGAGCCTGGTGGCGGCCGGCGTGCCGGTGCCGCGGCTGCGCCTGGTCTATGTGCGCGCCCAGCTGGCAGGCAGCTCGCAGGCGCATATGGTGCTGGCCTACTATGCAAGCCCCGATGCCGAGCCGCTGATCCTGGACAATCTGGTGCCTGAGCTGAGGGCGGCCTCCAGGCGCCCCGATCTGATGCCGGTCTTCAGCTTCAACAGCGAAGGCCTGTGGCAAGGTGTGGGGGCGCAGACCGCCGGCAATCCGCTGGTGCGGCTGTCGCGCTGGCGCGAGGTGCTGGCCAAGGTGCGAGCGGAGGGATTCTTATGATGGAGCACAAGGTGGAGCACTCAAGCGTGCCAACTGCTGTGGGGGACAGGTCATGTCATTGATACGCCAGATCTGGCTGCTGTTGCTGGGCGTGGTGCTGCTGTCGCTGGTGGGCAGCGCGGCGGTGTCGGCGGGCTCGATACGCTATGTGCTGCAGACCCAGTTGCAGCTGAAGAACAGCGACAACGCGCTGTCCCTGGCCCTGGCCATGTCGCAGCAGCGCGGCGACGAGCAGCTGATGGAGCTGCTGATTGCGGCCCAGTTCGACAGCGGCTACTACGAGAGCCTGCGGTGGCGCAAGGCCGACGGCAAGGTCGGCTTCGAGCGCCATGCCGCGCCGACGCCCAGCATCGCTCCGCGCTGGTTCGTGGCGCTGACCCCGATCACCGTGCAGCCCGGCGTGGCCCAGGTGTCCAACGGCTGGAAGGCGGTCGGCGCGATCGAGGTCGCCAGCCAGTCGGCCTATGTGCATGACGAGCTGTGGCGCAGCACCATGCGCACCGCCGGCCTCCTGGCCGTGGTCGGCCTGGTGGCCGGTGTGCTGGCCCTCTTGGTGATGCGGCGCATACGCAAGCCGCTGGACAATGCGGTGGAGCAGGCCAAGTCGCTGGTCGAGGGCAGCTTCATGATGATTGAAGAGTCCCATGTGCCGGAACTGCAGCGGCTGACGCGGGCGATGAACACCATGGTCACGCGGATGAAGGGCATGTTCGAGGCCCAGGCCGCGCAGCTGGAAGCGCTGCGCGTGCAGGCCCATTGCGACCCGCTGACGGGACTCTCCCACCGCAAGCATTTCCTGGCTCAGTTCGAGTCGGCGCTGGAGCGCGAGGACGGGCCCGCCGAGGCCGGACTGGTGCTGCTGCGCCTGCGCGATCTGCAGGGCCTGAATCTGCGCCTGGGCCGGCCCACGGCCGACCGCACGCTGATGGCGGTGGCGAATGCGGTGAAGGCCTATCCCGAGCGGGTGCAGGGCTGCGTGGCCGGGCGGCTCAATGGAGCGGACTTCGCGCTGTGGCTGCCGGCGCCCGAGGTGGCGATCGAGACCGCGCGCTCGCTGGCCGAGGCACTGCGCGTCAGCCTGCCGGCCTTCGGGCCGCACATCCATGTGTCCTTCGGCGCGGTCGAGATGTCGCGCAGCCGGCCCTCGGGCGCCTGGTTCGGCGAGGCCGATGCGGCACTGGCCAGGGCCGAGGCGCTGGGGCCGTTTGCGGTCGAGATGGCCGCGCCGGCCACCCCCGATGTGCCGCTGCAGGGCGAGCGGGTCTGGCGTCAGCAGATCACCGATGCGATCAAGGAGCGGCGCACCCGCCTGATCCAGTACCCGGTGATAGATCGCGGCAACCATGTGCAGCATCTGGAGTGCCCGCTGCAGATGCAGCTCGACTCCCATGGCGATTTCGAGCCGGCGATGCGCTGGCTGCCGCTGGCCGTGCGCAGCCGCCTCACCGCCGAGGTGGATACCCACGCGGTGGCGCTGGCGCTGGAGGCGATCAGCCGCGATGGTCAGCAGCGCTGCGTCAATATTTCGCCGATGTCGCTGCTGGACACCGGCTTCACCGCCCGCCTGCGCGACCTGGTGTTCCAGTCACCACAGGCCGCCCGCAAGCTGGGCATGGAAGTGGCCGAGATCGCCGCCATCAACAGCTTCGACCTGCTCTACGAGATGGGCCGCCAGCTGCGGCCGCTGGGCGTGTTGATCGGCATCGAGCATGCCGGCGCCGGCCTGTCCCAGGTCGAGCGCCTGTACCAGGCAGGGCTGGACTATGTGAAGCTCGATGCCTCGGTGGTGCAGGGGGTGGCCGGTGACGCCGCCCGCGCCGCCTTTGTGCGCGGCATGGTCATCATGCTGCGCAGCCTGGCGCTGAAGGTCTATGCCGAGGGCGTGATCGATCCCATGGATGTGCAGGCGCTGTGGGACTGCGAGGTCGATGGTGTGACCGGGCCCTGGGCAAGTGCGCAGATTGGTGGGGCGGGGCGTGTAGCGAAGTGATTCGTGGCCCCGGATTGCATCCGGGCTACGAACGGCCGGGTAGCCCGGATGCAATCCGGGGCCAGCCAGTCAAGAAATATCGCCGCAATACACCTCAAACCGGCCCTCGCGCCGATCTGCAAAATACCGCTGCAAGGTCTCCCGCACGGTGCGGAAGGCCAGCTCGTCCCAGGGCACCTCATGCTCATGGAACAGCCGTGCCTCCATCGTCTCCGGGCCCGGGTTGAACTCGGTGCCCAGCAGCCGTGCGCGATAGAAGAAGTGCACCTGGCCCACGCGCACCACGTTCAGCACCGTGTACAGGCCCTGCAGCTCGATCTGCGCACCGGCTTCTTCGTCGGTTTCGCGCAGCGCGCCCTCGGCAGTGGACTCGCCCAATTCGAGAAAGCCGGCCGGCAGGGTCCACATGCCGTAGCGGGGCTCGATATTGCGTTTGCACAGCAGCACCTGCCCCTCCTGGCCCTCACCCCAGACGGGTAGGGTGCCCACCACATTGATCGGGTTCTGGTAGTGGATGGTGTGGCAGACGGTGCAGGTGGCGCGCTCGCGATTGTCATCAGCCGGGATGCTGTACTCAACCGCGCCGCCGCAGGCCGGGCAATGGTGGAAGCGCTTGAAAAACTGCATGTCGGCCAGTGTATCGTGCGTGGCATGATCATCGCCTCCGGCCGCAGCCGCGCCGGCCTCACAGGACCGCCTGCCCATGGAACTCTTCAACTACTTCCGCTCCTCGGCCTCCTACCGCGTGCGCATCGCGCTGGCCCTGAAGGGGCTGGACTATGACTACCGCGCCATCCATCTGCTCAAGCAGGAGCAGCACAGCGAGGCCTATGCCGACCTGTCGGCCGCGCGCCTGGTGCCGCTGCTGCGTGATGGCGATGCGGTGCTGAGTCAGTCGCTGGCCATCATGGAGTACCTGAATGAGACCCATCCCGAGCCACCGCTGCTGCCCGCCGATGCGCTGGGCCGAGCCCGGGTGCGCTCACTGGCGCTGGACATTGCCTGCGAGATCCATCCGCTGAACAACCCGCGCGTGTTGCGCTATCTGGTGCGCGAGCTGGGCGTCAGTGATGACAACAAGGACCGCTGGTACCGCCACTGGGTCGAGACCGGCCTGGAGGTGGTGGAGCGCCGCCTGGTGAACGAGGCCGGCACCGGCGGCTTCTGCCATGGCGAGCAGGCCACGCTGGCCGATTGCACCCTGGTGCCGCAGATCTTCAATGCCCGTCGCTTCGACTGCAAGCTCGACCATGTGCCCACGGTGATGCGCATCTTCGAGCACTGCATGACCCTGCCGGCATTTGCCAACACCCAGCCGTCGGCCTGCCCAGATGCGGAGTGAAGTACATCCCGACTGGTTGAGGCCCGACTGGGGTCTGCCCCAGGTCAATGCCTTCATGACCACTCGCGCCGGCGGCGTCAGCCAGACGCCCCATGCCAGCATGAATGTCGGCGCCTCGGTGCAGGATGTGCCCGAGCATGTGGCCGCCAACCGTGCGCTTGTCAGCGGCGCGTTGCAGGCCCGGGCGGTCTTCATCCACCAGGTGCATGGTGCCGATGTGCTGCATCTGCAACCCCAGCATGCCGAGCCGGGCTGGCAGCCATCCAGGCACGACGCCAGCATCAGCACCACGCCGGGTCTGGGCGTGGCGATACAGGCGGCCGACTGCCTGCCGGTGCTGTTCGCCGCGCCGGGCGGCGTGGGTGGCGCCCATGCCGGCTGGCGCGGCCTGGCCGCCGGCGTGCTGGAGAACACCGTCTCGGCGCTGAGTGCCGCCGCGGCTTGCGAGCCCGGCGAGATCCAGGCCTGGATGGGCGCCTGCATTGGCCCCGAGGCCTTCGAGGTCGGCGCCGACGTGTTGCAGGCCTTTGGCGCCGATCCGGCAAGACCCGACCCGCGCTTTTTCGTCTACCGGCCCAATGCCGCTGGCGAGCCGCGCTGGCGCGCCAATCTGGTGGCCCTGGCCCGACTGCGCTTGCAGGCCGCCGGCCTGACCCGTATCAGCGGCGGCGAGTGGTGCACCTACAGCCAGGACTCACGGTTCTTTTCCTACCGGCGCGTGCCCCTGGGTGGCCGCATGGTTGCCGCCATCAGCCTGCGCTGAAGCCGCTTCAGCGCGCCGCCGGGCCTGGCGGCGCCGGCCGCTGCCCATGATGTAGACCAGGATGCTCACAGGCAGCACGCCGTAGAGCACAAAGGTGACGATGGCGCCCAGCACCGTGCCCTGGCTGCTGGTGGCTTCGGCGGCGGCCATCATCACGGCCACATAAATCCAGGCGATCGCTACCAGGTACATGTCTCGGACTCGATATTGGGTCTGCGATGGTATGTCATCGTCACGAAAGTTTTTTGGCGTACAAACACGGCAAAGCGCAAAGCGCTTGTAGCATGCACTCAAGGGCTCGAACACGTCACACAGACGTGCCGAATCGAGTACCGACAGAGTGTGAGGAGACATATGAAGCGCAAGTCTGCCCCGTCCGCCCCGGAGACGGCAAACCCGGCGGCGATCCCCGCCCTGGACGCTCTGCCCGGCATGGGCGAGATGTTGAAGTCGCTGAGCAGTCTGCAGCTGCCCATGGACGCCCTGGCCCAGCTGCAAAGCGACTATCTGAAGCAGGCCACCGAGCTGTGGAACGGTTCGGTGCAGCGTCTCTCGCAGGAGGGCAAGGCTGCCACACCGGCCCCGGCCCTGCCCGACCGGCGTTTTGCCAACCAGGCCTGGGCCGAGAATCCGGCCACCGCCTATATGGCCCAGATGTACCTCCTGAATGCCCGCACCCTGATGGAGATGGCGGACAGGATGGAGGGCGACGAGAAGACCCGGGCGCGCGTGCGCTTTGCCGTCCAGCAATGGGTGGACGCGGCCTCGCCCAGCAACTACCTGGCCTTCAACCCGGAGGCCCTGGCCAAGGCACTGGAGACCAAGGGCGAGAGCATCGCCAAGGGTGCCAAGCAGCTGTGGGAAGACGTGCGCAAGGGCCATGTCTCGCAGACCGACGAGTCGGCCTTCGAGGTGGGACGCAATGTGGCCACTACCGAGGGTGATGTGGTGTTCGAGAACGAGCTGTTTCAGTTGCTCGAATACAAGCCGCTGACGGCCCAGATCTTCGAACGGCCGCTGCTGATGGTGCCGCCCTGCATCAACAAGTACTACATCCTCGACCTGCAGCCGGAGAACTCGCTGATACGTTACGCCGTGTCGCAGGGCCATCGCGTGTTCGTCGTCAGCTGGCGCAACCCCGACACCAGCTGCGTGCAGCTGACCTGGGACGACTACATCGAAGACGCCGCGATCAAGGCGATCGAGGTGGTGCAGGAGATCAGCGGCGCCAAGACCATCGACACCCTGGGCTTCTGCGTCGGCGGCACGATCCTGAGCACTGCGCTGGCCGTGCTGGCCGCCCGCGGCGAGCAGCCGGCCGCCAGCGTGACCCTGCTGACGACCCTGATCGACTTCAGCAGCAATGGCGTGCTAGACATCTTCGTTGACGAAGCCTCGGTGAAGCTGCGCGACATGACCATAGGCCCCGATGCGCCGACCGGCCCCGGCCTCCTGATGGGCAAGGACCTGGCCGCCACCTTCAGCTTTCTGCGCCCCAACGACCTGGTCTGGAACTATGTCGTCGGCAACTATCTGAAGGGCGAGGCGCCGCCGCCGTTCGACCTGCTGTACTGGAATGGCGACAGCACCAATCTGCCCGGGCCCATGTACTGCTGGTACCTGCGCCACACCTATCTGCAGAACGAGCTGATCGAGCCAGGCAAGCTGACCGTCTGCGGCGAGCCGGTGGACCTCACCCGCATCGAGGCCCCGGTCTATATCTACGGCTCCCGCGAAGACCATATCGTCCCCTGGGACAGCGCCTACCGCAGCACCCAGGTGTTCAGCGGCAAGAAGCGCTTCGTGCTCGGTGCCTCGGGCCATATCGCCGGCGTCATCAACCCGCCGGCCAAGGGCAAGCGCAGCCACTGGATAGGCAAGTCCACCTTCCCGGAGAACGCCCAGGACTGGTTCAAGGGTGCGACCGAATACCCCGGCAGCTGGTGGACCGACTGGGCCGAATGGCTGGGCGAGCATGCGGGCAAGAAAATTGCTGCACCGAAGACGCCGGGTGGCCGCAAGTACAAGGCCATCGAGCCGGCACCTGGGCGCTATGTGAAGGAAAAGGCCTGAGGCCTTGCCGTGTCCCTACAAACTGAGCCCAACAAACTGAGCAGGAGAACCTCATGAGCACCGACATCGTCATCGTCGCCGCCACCCGCACCGCCATTGGCAAGTTCGGTGGCGCCCTGGCCAAGACACCGGCCACCGAACTGGGCGCGGCCGTGCTGGCCGAGCTGATCAAGCGCACCGGCATCGAGGCTGGTCAGGTCAGCGAAGTCATTCTGGGCCAGGTCTTGCAGGCCGGCACCGGGCAGAATCCGGCGCGGCAGTCGGTGATCAAGGCTGGCTTCCCGAACACCGTGCCGGCCATGACCATCAACAAGGTCTGCGGCTCGGGCCTGAAGGCGGTGATGCTGGCCGCCCAGGCAATACGCGACGGCGACAGCGAGATCGTCATCGCCGGTGGCCAGGAGAGCATGAGCTTGAGCCCCCATGTGCTGAATGGCTCGCGCGACGGCCAGCGCATGGGCGACTGGAAGATGATCGACTCGATGATCGTCGATGGCCTGTGGGACGTCTACAACCAGTACCACATGGGCATCACGGCCGAGAACGTGGCCAAGAAATACGGCGTGTCGCGCGAACAGCAGGACGCACTGGCCCTGGGCTCGCAGCAGAAGGCCGCCGCGGCGCAGGACGCTGGCCGCTTCAAGGACGAAATCGTGCCCTTCAGCATCGCGCAGAAGAAGGGCGACCCGATCGTCTTCTCGGCCGACGAGTTCATCAACCGCAAGTCCAATGCCGAGGTGCTGGCCGGACTGCGTCCCGCCTTCGACAAGGCCGGCAGCGTCACCGCCGGCAATGCCTCGGGCCTGAACGACGGCGCCGCCGCCGTGATGGTGATGAGCGCGGCCAAGGCAGCCGCGCTGGGCCTGAAGCCGCTGGCGCGCATTGCCTCCTATGCCAGCGCCGGGCTGGACCCCGCCTATATGGGCATGGGCCCGGTGCCCGCCGCTCGCAAGGCGTTGGAGCGCGCAGGCTGGAAGGCCTCCGACCTGGACCTGCTGGAAATCAACGAGGCCTTCGCCGCCCAGGCCTGTGCCGTGCACAGCGAAATGGGCTGGGACACCAGCAAGGTCAATGTCAACGGCGGCGCGATCGCGCTGGGCCACCCTATCGGCGCCTCGGGCTGTCGCATTCTGGTCACGCTGCTGCACGAGATGCAAAAGCGCGACGCCAAGCGCGGCATTGCCAGCCTGTGCATAGGCGGCGGCCTGGGCGTGGCGCTGACCGTCGAGCGCTGATATCAGTCGTAGCAGGGCCGGCATGAGGGGGAACCCGATTGACCGCATCCGGCCGCTGCGTGACTCTAGTTGACGGGTAGCCTGCCCAGACGAGCAGGCCCCGAGTTTTGGCAGACAGCGCTAGAAGCGCAAGGAGACATCAATGACGCAGAAATTGGCTTACGTCACCGGCGGTATGGGTGGCATCGGAACCTCGATGTGCCAACGCCTGCACAAGGAGGGCTTCAAGGTCATCGCCGGTTGCGGCCCCAGCCGCGACTTCGACAAATGGCTGGGCGAGCAGAAGGCGCTGGGCTACACCTTCTACGCCTCGGTCGGCAATGTGGCCGAGTGGGAGTCGACGGTCGAGGCCTTCGCCAAGGTGCGCGCCGAACACGGTGAGGTGGATGTGCTGGTCAACAACGCCGGCATCACCCGCGACGGCATGTTCCGCAAGATGAGCCGGGCCGACTGGGACGCCGTCATCAACACCAATCTGAACAGCATGTTCAATGTGACCAAGCAGGTCATCGAGGGCATGCTGGACAAGGGCTGGGGCCGTATCATCAATATCTCGTCGGTGAACGGCGAGAAGGGTCAGTTCGGTCAGACCAACTACTCGGCGGCCAAGGCCGGCATGCACGGCTTCACGATGGCCCTGGCCCAGGAAGTGGCCAACAAGGGCGTGACGGTGAACACCATCAGCCCGGGCTATATCGCCACCGACATGGTCAAGGGCATTCGCCAGGACGTGCTGGACAAGATCGTTGCCACGATCCCCGTCAAGCGCCTGGGTACGCCGGAAGAAATCGCGTCCATCCTGGCCTGGTTGGCAGGTGAGGATTCGGGCTTCACCACCGGTGCTGACTTCAGCTGCAACGGCGGGCTGCACATGGGGTGAAATGGGACAGCAAGCAGCCTTGCGGCTGCTTGCTCGCCTAATTCACGCCGATGGCCTGCAGGCCATCGGCCGTCGAGCTTCAATCCCCGGCTGGAAATCTCGCCCCATCTGCTTCCAGCGGCAGCTGCAGCGCATTGGTCAGATAGCTGACCGTGCGGTAGAAACCGGCCAGCATCAGCAGCTCCAGCATCGCCTCGTCGCTGAAGCCGGCCTTCAGCGCAAGCCAGAGCGCGTCATCGACCTTGCATTCGCGGTGCAGCGACTCGCACAGGCGCAGCAGATCGCGCTCCTCTTCGATCCAACAGCCATCTCCCGATCCGCCCCTTGCCAGCGACCGGACCTGCGCAGCGTCGAAGCCTGCGCGCGCGCCGAACAGCGCGATATGCACCCCCCACTCGTACTCTGACCGACACAGTGCCGTGGTGCGCGCGATCACGATCTCGCGCTGCCTCAGCGTCAGGTGGCCGCGGTCCAGCAGTCCGCCGGCAAAGAACTTGCCGAACAGCCGCGGGTCCCGCGCCAGCGTGGTGAACAGCCTCAGCGGCGCGCGGCCGGGCGGCATGGTGCGGTCCAGCGCCTCCTGTATCTCGATGGGGAAGGGGGCCCGGGCCTCGGACATTCGTGCCGACATGGTATTGCTCCGCTATAGTTTGCATAGCAATCTTACTCATCTGCTATGAAAAGTAAAGCATGAAGATTCCAACCACCGGCACGCCGGTGCGCGGCTCGACGACCGGCCGCCCCATCATGGTGGCGCTGGACCTGCTGGGCCGGCGCGCGGCGCTGCGCATCTTGTGGGAGCTGCGCGGCGAGCCCTTGACCTTTCGCGCGCTGCAGCAGGCCTGCGACAGCAATCCCAGCCTGTTGAACACGCGGCTCAAGGAGTTGCGCGCCACCGGCCTGCTGGAGCATGCCGATGGCGGCTACCGGCTCAGCGCGAGCGGCCGCCAGCTGTTGACCGCGATGCAGCCCTTGTATGACTGGGCCGAGCTGTGGCAGGGTGGTGACGTGCCGCCGGCGCGACCTTGAGACAATCGAACCATGGCCGAGCTTCAGTCTGATCAACCCAAGAAGCCAGCCCTGAGCGACAAACGCGAGCGCGGGCTGCTTTGGCTCTTGGCCTTCACCCAGTTCACGGTGATCACCGATTTCGTCATCATGATGCCGCTGGGCCCGCAGATCATGGAGGCCTTCTCGGTCGGTCCGGCCGCGTTCGCCACCGCCGTGTCGGCCTACTCCTGGTGCTCAGGGCTCTCGGGCCTGCTGTCGGCCACCTATATCGACCGCTTCGACCGCAAGCGCCTGCTGCTGGTGGTCTACGCGCTGTTCGCGCTGTCCAATCTTGGCTGTGCACTGGCCGGCAGCTTTTCGCTGATGGTCTTGTCGCGCGCCTTTGCGGGCTTCACCGGCGGCGTGATGGGCGCGCTGGTGATGGCCATCGTGGCCGATGTGATCCCGGCGCAGCGCCGGGGTGCCGCCACCGGCCTGATCATGACGGCCTTCCCGATGGCGGCCGTGGCCGGCGTGCCGCTGGGCGTGTTCCTGGGAGCGCACCATGGCTGGCAGTCGCCGTTCTATGTGCTGGTGCTGGTTTCGGTGCTGATCTGGGGCATGGTGCGCTATGCCTTGCCGGCGTTGAATGCCCATCTGGCCCAGCGCCGGGTGCCGATGGCAGAGGTGCTGCCGCAGCTGTGGGCGCTGCTGCGGGAGCCGGGGCATCTGCGTGCGTTTGCGCTGTCGGGGCCGATGATGATGTCGGGCATGCTGGTGATTCCCTTCATCTCGCCCGTGTTCGTGGCCAATCTGCATCTCAAGCCCGAAGACCTCGCCTGGGTCTATATGGCCGGCGGGGTGGCCACGCTGTTCACCGCCCGTGCCGTGGGCCGTCTGAGTGACCGTTACGGCGCGGTGCGGGTGTTCCGGGTCTTGGCCATGGTGTCCGCGCTGCCGCTGCTGGCCGTGACCTATCTGCCGGCCTGGCCGCTGTGGGGGTTGATGCTGTTCTTCCCTCTGTTCATGGTGCCGGTGTCCGGCCGTGTGATCCCGATGCAGACGCTGCTGTCCACCGTGCCGGCCATGGCCCAGCGCGGTGCCTTCATGAGCGTGAACAATGCGATCCAGTCGCTGGGCGTGGGCTGTGCGGTCTGGGTCGGCGGGCTGCTGCTGAGCAATGGCCCCGGCGGCCGCGTCGAGGGCTATCACCTGAATGGTTGGCTGGCCCTGGCGCTGACCGCCTGGGCGATGTTCTGGATCGGCCGCGTGCGGCCCGCCATTGCCGGTGCGCATTGAAATTTCAGTACCATCGCGCCCTGCGTAACCCAAACCGTTTGACGAGGATGAAGAACATGGCGATGGACGTTGTTGATTACGAGATCAAGGGCGCCGAAATGCAGTTTGTCGAGGTCGAACTCGACCCCGGCGAGGCGGCGATTGGCGAGGCCGGCAGCATGATGTTCATGGATGCCGGCATTGCGATGGACACCATCTTCGGCGACGGCTCGGCCGCCCAGGGCGGCTTTCTGGGCAAGCTGCTCGGCGCGGGCAAGCGCCTGATCACCGGTGAATCGCTGTTCACCACCGTCTACACCAATCAGGCCGGTGGCAAGCAGCGCGTGGCCTTTGCTGCACCCTATCCGGGCAAGATCCTGCCGATGGATCTGCGCCAGCTCGGCGGCACCCTGCTGTGCCAGAAGGATGCCTTTCTGTGCGCCGCGCGCGGCGTGTCGCTGGGCATTGCCTTCCAGCAGAAGATGTCGGTGGGCTTCTTCGGCGGCGAGGGCTTCATCATGCAAAAGCTCGACGGCGACGGCCTGGCTTTCGTCCATGCCGGTGGCACCGTCGTGAAGCGCGAGCTGCAGCCGGGCCAGACCCTGCTGGTGGACACCGGCTGCGTGGTCGCCTACACACCCAATGTCAACTTCGAGATCCAGTACGTCGGCAAGATCAAGACGGCGCTGTTCGGCGGCGAGGGCCTGTTCCTGGCCAAGATGACCGGCCCGGGCACGATCTGGCTGCAAAGCCTGCCGTTCTCGCGCCTGGCCTCGCGCATCTTCGCCGCAGCACCGCAGCGCGGCGGCAGCAAGGAGGAGGGCTCCCTGCTGGGCGGCTTTGCGGGCGCCGGCCTGCTGGGCGGGCTTATCGGGGGCGACGACGAGTGAGGTCATAGACCTGCTTTGATCTGCGTCAGGCCCTGCAGCCAGGGTCTGACGCACCTGCCGCCTACACTAGACGGTTCAGCTCCCTGATTCCTTGATTCCTTGATTCCCGGATTGCCCTTGAACCTGCTCACCCTGACTTTGCGCCGCAGCCTGGCCCTGGCGGCCTGTGCCGTGGCGGGCCTGGCCCAGGCCGCCTCGCCGCCAATCTTCGTGCTCAATTCGCTGGACGCCGACATCAGCGTGATCGATGCGGACACCTTCACCCAGATCAAGCGCATCCCGACCGGCAAGGAGCCGCACCATCTGTACCTGACGCCGGACGAGAAGTCGCTGATCGTGGCCAACGCTTTAGGCGACTCGCTGACCTTCATCAATCCGGTCACGGCCGAGGTGCAGCGCACCTTGCGCGGCATTGCCGACCCTTATCATCTGCGCTTCTCGCCGGACATGAAGTGGTTCATCACCGCCGCGAACCGCCTCAACCATGTCGATCTCTACCATTGGTTGCCGCTGGAGACAAATCCGCTGAAGCTGATCAAGCGCATCGAAGCGCCCGAGACGCCCAGCCATCTCTACATCGACAGCAAGAGCTCGGTGCTCTATGTGTCCATCCAGGACAGCGACGAGCTGATGGCCATAGACCTCAACACCCAGACGCCGCGCTGGAAGATCAAGGTCGGCAAGATGCCGGCCGACATCTATCTGGCGCCCGATGACAAGCACATCCTGGTGGCACTGACGGGCGACAAGCTGGTCGAGATCTATGACGTCGCCGGTGCCCAGCCGAAGCTGGTCAAGCGCCTGCCCACGGGCAATGGGGCCCACTCGTTCCGCGCCTGGGGCGACAAGCGCCATGTGCTGGTCAGCAACCGCGCCGGCAATACCATCAGCAAGATCGACCTGCAGGGCTTTGCCGTGGTCGATCAGTTCCCGGGCCCCGGCGGCCCGGACGATATGGAATTGCTGCCCGATGGCAAGACGCTGCTGGTCGGTTCCCGCTGGGCCGGCAAGCTGACGATGATTGACACGAAGACGCGCAAGGTCGTCAAGCAGGTCAAGGTGGGCAAGTCGCCGCATGGCGTCTGGACCCTGAACCATGCGCCGCGCTGAGGTGCGCCGGACCCTGCTGACGCTCGTTCTGGCCGGCCTGCAGGCCAGTGCCTGGGCCCAGGCCTGTGACAAACCGGTCTACCTGACCTTCGACACAGGCCATATGGAGGTGGCGCCCCTGGTCGCCGAGGTCCTGCAGCGCCATCAGATCAGGGCCACCTTCTTCCTGGCCAGCGAGATCACCAAGACCGGCGGCACCAGCCTCGACACCACCTGGGCCCCCTGGTGGAAGGCGCGCGCTGCCGAAGGTCACGATTTCGGCAGCCACACCTGGGAGCATGACACCTGGCTGGCCGACCGGGCCGATGGCGGCTTTCGCGTGCGCACCGGTACCGGGCCCGAGCCGGGTCGCATCAGAGAGATCACGGCCGCGGCCTACTGCGAAGGCCTCAAGCGCAGCGCTGTGCGCTTCCAGGAGATGACAGGGCAGGTCATGGCGCCGATCTTCCGGGCCCCGGGCGGGCGCACCTCGCCGGCCCTGCTGGCCACGGCCCAGGCCTGCGGCTTCACCCATGTGCCCTGGTCGCCCAATGGCTTTCTGGGCGACGAGCTGGACAGCGACAAATACCCCAACGCCCAGCTGCTGGAGCGTGCGCTGAAGAGCGTGCGCAGCGGCGACGTGCTGCTGGCCCATCTGGGCATCTGGAGCCGTCAGGATCCCTGGGCACCGGCCGTGCTGGAGCCGCTGATCGTCGGTTTGAAGGCCAAGGGTCTGTGCTTTGCGCCTTTGCGCGATCATCCTGTCTATGGCCCGCTGCTCAAGGCGGCCACGCCCAAACCCTGATTGCCATGGACAGCCTGCTTGACCCGGTACTGAACGCTTTCGAATTGGCGCAGCAAACCCTGTTCGAGGCCGTCGTGCAGCCGCTGGCTTTCAGCATGGGTTTCGGCAATCTGATGGAGGAGGCCTTTGCCGCCACCGGCTGGCTGCTGGTGGGCCTGCTGCAGATTGCCGTCATGCTGACGGTGATACGTGCACTGGAGCGGCGCAATCCGGTGGAGCCGGTGGTTGACCGTGCGGCGGTGCGCGTCGATGTGATCTACACCTTGATCCATCGCCTGGGCCTGTTCCGCCTGGCGATGTTCTTCAGCATCGATCCGCTGTGGGACACCCTGTTTGGCGCATGGCGCCTGGCCGGCGTGCCCACCTTCCAGCTCGACGGCATCTGGCCCGGGGTCAGTGACCAGCCCGTGATCAGCTTCGTGATGTACCTGCTGGCCTTCGACCTGCTGGATTACTGGATCCACCGCGGCCAGCACCACTTCAACTGGTGGTGGAAGCTGCATGCGTTGCACCACAGCCAGCGCCAGATGACGATGTGGAGCGATAACCGCAATCACCTGCTCGACGACCTGTTGCGCGACGCCATCTTCGTGCTGGTGGCCCGCTTCATCGGCATCGCCCCGGGCCAGTTCGTGGCCGTGGTGGCCGTGTCGCAGCTGATGGAGAGCCTGCAACATGCCAATGTGCGGCTGTGGTTCGGCCCGGTGCTGGAGCGGGTGCTGGTCAGCCCGCGCTTTCATCGCGTGCACCACGCCATCGGCGTCGGCCATGAGTCGGCGGGAAAGGGCACGCTGGGCGGCTGCAACTTCGCCGTGCTGCTGCCGGTCTGGGACGTGCTGTTCCGCAGCGCCGATTTCGGCCTGCGCTACGAGCCCACCGGTATCCGCGACCAACTGCCCGACGAGGGCGGTCGCGACTATGGTCGTGGCTTCTGGGCCCAGCAGTGGCTGGGGCTGAAACGCCTGGCCGGCCGCGCCTGAGCGCCCGCCGGTCGATCAGCGGGCAAGCGACAGCTTGACTCGATTGCGGCCGGCCGACTTGGCCTGGTACAGGGCCGCGTCGGCGCTGGCCATGATGGCGGTTTCGAGGGTGTCCGGCCCGGGCGTCTGCACGGCCACGCCGATGCTGACCGTGACCGGGCGCAGCGGCCAGTGGCTGCCCTGCAGCGAGGCCATCATCTTCTGTGCCGCAATCAGGGCGCCATCCGCATCGGTATTGGGCAGTATGGCGGCGAACTCTTCGCCGCCATAGCGGGCCAGGCAGTCGCAGTTGCGCAGACTGTGGCGCAGCGCCTCGGCCACGGCGGCCAGGGCGATGTCACCGGCCGGATGGCCGAACTCGTCGTTGAACTGCTTGAAACGGTCCACGTCGATCATCAGCAGGGCCATCGATTGGCGGGCCCGACGGTGCCGGTTCCATTCTTCCTGCAGCCGCCGGTCCAGGGCCCGGCGATTCCAGGCGCCGGTCAAGCTGTCGGTCAGGCTTTCATGGGCCAGCTGCCGCATCGCCTGGCGCAGTTCCAGCTGGGCAACGACCTGGCGCGCGAGCGCCTTCAGGGCCAACTGCTGCTGCGGCTCCAGGCGGCGGGGCTCGCTGTCGAGGACGCAGATCGTGCCGAGCGCCAGGCCCTGCGGGGTCACCAGCGGCGCGCCGGCATAAAAGCGTATGCCCAGCGGGCCGGTCACCAGGGGGTTGTCCTTGAAGCGCGGGTCCTGCGTCGCGTCATTGACCACCATCGTGTCTTCGGGTTGCAGGATGGCATGGGCGCAAAACGCAATCTCGCGCGGCGTCTCCCGGGTCTCGACACCGATCCTGGATTTGAACCACTGGCGGTGCTCATCTACCAGCGAGACCAGGGCGACCGGCGTGCCGCAGATCGTCGAAGCCAGGGTGGTGAGGTCGTCGTAGGCCTGCTCGGCATCGGTGTCGAGAATCTGGTAGCCGAGCAGCGCCGCCAGACGCTGGGCCTCGTTGGCCGGCAGCGAGGCGGCAACATCGGGGCCGGGGGCTGCGCCGGACTCGGGCTCGTCAGCCGTTTCGCCCAGCGGGGGTACGAGTTTCATTCGGTACTTCCTCAGGCGATTCAGTTGGCGCGCGGGGCTTTGATCTTGATGATAGCCGTCTCGCGGCTGGCGGTTCTTGCGCCAGATCCATCGCGTATGCTTGAGCGCATGAATTTGCTGTTCGATGCCTTCTGGCGCGCCGTCGCCTATTGCCTGCATCCCAAGGTGATTGTGTTGTCCCTGCTGCCGCTGCTGCTGGCGGCGGGCCTAAGCGGCGGATTGGCCTATTTCTACTGGGAGTCGGCCGTCGATGGCCTGCGCACGACGCTGGACTCCTGGCTGATCATCGACAGCCTGTTGCGCTGGCTGGGCAGCATTGGCGGCGAGGGCTTCCGCACGGTGCTTGTGCCCATCATCATCATCGCGCTGGCCGTGCCGGTGATCGTCGTCGTCTCGCTGGTGCTGGTGGCCCTGCTGATGACGCCGGCCCTCGTCACACTGGTGGCCAATCGCCGCTTTCCGAATCTGGAGCGGCGCAAGGGCGCCGCCTTCTGGCAAAGCGTGCTGTGGTCGCTGGGCTGCACGGTGGCGGCGCTGTTCGCTCTGCTGCTGAGCGTGCCGCTGTGGCTGATACCGCCGCTGGTGATGATTCTGCCGCCGCTGATCTGGGGCTGGCTGAGCTTTCGCGTGTTTGCCTTCGACGTGCTGGCCGACCATGCCTCGACCGAGGAGCGGCGCCAGCTGATGCGCGAGCACCGCGCACCGATGCTGCTGATGGGCGTGATCTGCGGCTATCTGGGCGCCGCACCGTCGCTGGTGTGGGCCTTCGGTGTGATCGCCGTCGTGCTGTGGCCGCTGCTGGTGGTTGTCACCGTCTGGATCTACACGCTGGTGTTTGCCTTTGCCGCGCTGTGGTTCGCCCATTACGCACTGGCGGCGCTCGAGAAGCTGCGCATGCTCGAGACCGTGCTGCCGCCGGCAGCTGATGGCAGCCCTCCAGCCGCCGAGTTACCCGGCCCCGATCAACTCATTGCCCTACCTCCCATCTGACATGAACATTGGCCTGATCATCATTGGCGACGAAATCCTCTCGGGCAAGCGCCAGGACAAGCACCTGCCCAAGCTGATCGAGCTGTTGCAGGCCCGGGGCCTGAGCCTGGCCTGGGCCCGCTATGCTGGCGACGAGCGCGAGCGCATCACCGCCGACCTGCGCCATGCCTTTGCCAGCGGCGACCTCGTCTTCAGCTGCGGCGGCATCGGCGCCACGCCGGACGACCACACGCGCCAGTGCGCAGCGGCTGCGCTGGGCCGGCCGCTGGCCCTGCACCCCGAGGCCAGGGATTTGATACTGGAGCGCATGCGCGATGTCGCGGCGGAGCAAGGCAAGCCCTATGAGCCGGACACGCCCGACAACCAGCACCGGCTGAACATGGGCGTGTTCCCCGAGGGTGCCGCCATCATCCCCAATCCGTACAACAAGATCGCGGGCTTCTCGGTCGGGCATGTGCACTTCGTGCCCGGCTTTCCGGTGATGGCCTGGCCGATGATGGAATGGGTGCTGGATACCCACTATCGCCATCTGCATCAGGCCTTAAGCGTGCTGGAGAAGTCGCTGATCGTGCAGGGCGCGATGGAGGCGACCTTGACCCCGCTGATGGAACTGATCGAGCGCGATTTCCCGGGCATCAAGGTCTTCAGCCTGCCCAGCGTCGACCATCCGCAATGGGGCCGCCATATCGAATTGGGCGTGAAGGGCGATGCCGGGCAGCTGGACGCCGCCTACGCTGCGCTGAAGACCGGGCTGGCGCAGTTTGGTGCGGTGATCAGCGCCGAAATGGTGCGCTGAGGCGAAAATCAACGCACCAACAATGGGCGTTCGAGTGCATCATTCTGGTGCGCTCGCGTTCGCTGGCCGCACGGCGTGGCGGGTCGGGCCGTATTTCCGGCCCCAGACCTGTCATCCGACGCTGGCACGCTATCTGCTAAATTGCAGTGCGATCACGAAATCGCGGCGCCTGCATGGGTGTTGCGACCGTTGAATTCGAAACCAAGCATTCCGTCCCCAATTAGCCCCCTGCTGAGGAGATTTTGATGGCCAAGACCGTCGCCGATGTCATGAAAATGGTGGAAGAGAACGAAGTCAAGTTTGTTGACTTCCGCTTCACCGATACCCGCGGCAAGGAACAGCACGTCTCCGTGCCTGTTTCGCACTTCGATGAAGACAAGTTCATTTCCGGCCACGCGTTCGACGGTTCGTCCATCGCCGGCTGGAAGGGCATCGAAGCCTCGGACATGCAGCTGATGCCCGACCCCGAAACCGCCAATATCGACCCCTTCTTCGAAGAGCCGACGCTGATCCTGACCTGCGACGTGGTCGATCCGGCCGACGGCAAGCCCTATGAGCGCGATCCCCGCTCGCTGGCCAAGCGTGCCGAAGCCTACATGAAGAGCACCGGCCTGGGCGACACCGCCTACTTCGGCCCGGAACCCGAATTCTTCATCTTCGACAGCGTGCGTTGGGGCAACGACATGTCGGGCTGCTTCTCCAAGATCGAGGCCGAAGAGGCCGCCTGGAACACCGGCAAGGAATACGAGCACGGCAACAAGGGCTATCGCCCCACCGTCAAGGGCGGCTACTTCCCCGTGCCCCCGGTCGATAGCGGCCAGGACCTGCGCTCGGAGATGTGCCTGATCCTCGAAAACCTGGGCATCCCGGTCGAGGTGCACCACCACGAAGTGGCCAATGCCGGCCAGATGGAAATCGGCACCCGCTTCAGCACGCTGATCCAGCGCGCCGACTGGGTGCAGCTGCAGAAGTACGTGATCCACAACGTGGCCCATGCCTATGGCAAGACGGCCACCTTCATGCCCAAGCCCATCGTCGGTGACAACGGCTCGGGCATGCACGTGCACCAGTCGGTCTGGAAGGACGGCAAGAACCTGTTCGCCGGTGACGGCTATGCCGGTCTGAGCGACTTCGCGCTGTACTACATCGGCGGCATCATCAAGCACGCCCGCGCCCTGAACGCCATCACCAACCCCGGCACGAACTCGTACAAGCGCCTGGTGCCCGGCTTCGAAGCCCCGGTGAAGCTGGCCTACTCGGCCAAGAACCGCTCGGCCTCGATCCGCATCCCCTATGTGGCCAACCCCAAGGGCCGTCGCGTGGAAGCCCGCTTCCCCGATCCCCTGATGAACCCCTACCTGGGTTTCGCGGCCCTGCTGATGGCCGGTCTGGACGGCGTGGAGAACAAGATCCACCCGGGCGAAGCCGCCACCAAGGACCTGTACCACCTGCCGCCGGAAGAAGACGCGAAGATCCCGACCGTCTGCCACAGCCTGGACCAGGCCCTGGAGCATCTGGACAAGGACCGTGCCTTCCTGACCAAGGGCGGCGTGTTCACCGATGCTTACATTGATGCCTACATCGACCTGAAGATGCAGGAAGTCACGCGCTTCCGCATGGCCACGCACCCGGTCGAGTTCGATATGTACTACTCCGCCTGATCTGCATGCCGGGGGCCTCAAACCCCCGGGCAGAAACAGCAAGGGACAACCTCGGTTGTCCCTTTTCCGTTATGGCCCTGGCTTGGGCCACAATCCGGCGGTGGCCGATAGAGGCCGGGTACTGACATCGGTTGCGGCATGCGCTGCGACCTGGAGGCTTTGAATGACCAGGGATACATCGTCGCGCTCAATCGGGATTTTCGGACTCACGGCCGTGATTGCAGGCCTTTGTCTGCCCGTGGCCGCCGCCGCCCAGGGCAACTCCATCGTCTATCGCTGCCCCGGCCCGCCGGTGCTCTATACCGATGCACTGAGCGCCAAGGAGGCCCAGGACAAGGGTTGCCGCACGATAGAGGGCGCACCGATCACGGTGGTGCAGACCAGCAGGCCCAAGGCAGCGCCGGCCCCCGCCAACGCGGCGCCTTCCAGCGCAGCTTCGCGCCCCGGCGACACCCGCATCGACCCCGCCCAGCAGAAGAGCCGCGACACCGATGCCCGCCGCATCCTCGAGGCCGAGCTGCGCAAGGAAGAAGAGCGCTTGCAGGCGCTGCAAAAGGAATACAACGGCGGCGAGCCCGAGCGCCGGGGCGACGAGCGCAACTACCAGCGCTATATCGACCGCGTCGCCGAAATGAAGGCCAGCATCAGCCGCAAGGAAAGCGATATCGCGGCGATCAAGCGCGAGCTGAGCAAGCTGGGCTCCTAGCCCGATGGCACGTATGGATGATCCAGTCCGGGAGCCTCACCCGCATTTCTCTGCATTCGACCTGCTGACGACGATGGTCGCTGTCGTCGGCGCCGATGGTCAATGCCTGTTCGCCAATGCCGCCTTCGAGACCAATCTGGGCCTGTCGCGCCGGGCGATGCTGAAAAGCAATCTGTTCGACACCTTCACCGACCCGAAGACCGTGCGCGACACCGTTCATGCAGTGGCGCAGAACCAGTTCTCGAACAGCCGCTTCGAGGGCCAGCTGCGGCGTGGCGCCAGCCTGCACACCGATCTGCTGCCGGTGCATGTGATCGTCACGCAGATGGATGGCCCCAGCCAGGTGCTGCTGGAGCTGATCGAGATCGAGCAGCAGACCCGTCAGGATCGCGAGGAGCGGGCGCTGGGCCAGGCCCAGGCGACCAAGGAGCTGATTCGCAATCTGGCGCACGAGATCAAGAACCCGCTGGGCGGCATACGCGGCGCGGCCCAGCTGCTGGCGATGGACCTGGAGTCCCCCGAGCTGACCGAGTACACCGATGTGATCGTCCATGAGGCCGACCGCCTGCAGTCGCTGGTCGATCGGCTGCTGGCGCCGCACCGCAATGCCCAGGTGGTGGGTGACGTCAATATCCACGAGGTCTGCGAGCGGGTGCGCTCGCTGGTGCTGGTCGAGTACCCGCGCGGGCTGAAGATCGTGCGCGACTACGACACATCGCTGCCCGACTTCCGTGGAGACCGCGAGCAGCTGATACAGGCGGTGCTGAACATCGTGCAGAACGCCGCCCAGGCGCTGGCCGAGCGCATCGCGGCGGGGGATGCCTGTATCGTTCTGCGCACACGCGTGGCGCGCCAGGTGACTTTGGGCAAAACCCGTTGGCGCCTGGCATTGGAATTGCATGTAGAGGACAACGGCCCGGGTGTACCCCCGGACATCCGCGATCGCATTTTCTATCCCTTGGTGACAGGGCGCGACGGCGGCTCTGGCTTGGGGCTCACACTGGCGCAGACCTTCGTCCAGCAACATCAGGGGACGATCGCCTGCGACAGCGAACCAGGACGGACCGATTTTCTGATCACCTTGCCCTTGCCCTGACCGTAGTGGGGAGGGCGCGCTGGGAGTCCCGCATGAAGTCGATCTGGATTGTTGACGACGACCACTCGATACGATTTGTTCTCGAAAAAGCACTGGCCCGCGACAACCTGCCGGTGCGCAGCTTCAGCAATGCCCGCGACGTGCTCGCGGCCCTGGAAGACGACAGCCCCCAGGTGCTGGTATCCGATATCCGCATGCCCGGCGGCTCCGGCCTGGACCTGCTGGCCCAGGTCAAGGAGCGCCTGCCGAAATTGCCGGTGATCGTGATGACGGCCTATTCCGATCTGGACAGCGCCGTGTCCGCCTTCCAGGGGGGCGCGTTCGAATACCTGCCCAAGCCCTTCGACGTGCCGCGCGCCGTCGAACTGATACGCCGCGCCCAGGAGGAAAGCCTGCGCGAGGCGGTGCAGGAGGAGCGCGACGCGCTGATGCCCGAGATGCTGGGCCAGGCGCCGGCGATGCAGGACGTGTTCCGTGCCATCGGGCGCCTGAGCCAATCGGTCGTCACGGTGCTGATCACCGGCGAGTCCGGCTCGGGCAAGGAGCTGGTGGCGCGTGCGCTGCACAAGCACAGCCCGCGCGCAGAGGGGCCATTTGTTGCCATCAACACGGCGGCGATTCCGAAGGACCTGCTGGAGTCCGAGCTGTTCGGCCATGAGCGCGGCGCCTTCACTGGCGCCCAGGCCTCGAGGCGCGGCCGCTTCGAACAGGCCGACGGTGGCACCCTGTTCCTTGATGAGATCGGCGATATGCCGCTGGACCTGCAGACGCGGCTGCTGCGTGTGCTTAGTGACGGTCAGTTCTACCGCGTCGGTGGCCACAGCCCGCTGAAGAGCACCGTGCGCGTGATCGCCGCCACCCACCAGAATCTGGAGGACCGGGTCAAGCAGGGGGCCTTCCGCGAAGACCTGTTCCACCGCCTGAACGTGATACGCCTGCGCCTGCCGGCGCTGCGCGAGCGCCGCGAAGACATCTCCACCCTGGCGCGATTCTTCCTGCAGAAGAGTGCGGTCGAGCTGGGCGTCGAGGCCAAACGCCTAAGCGATGCGGCACTGGCCCGGCTGGAGGTGTTCGACTTCCCCGGCAATGTGCGCCAGCTGGAAAATATCTGCCACTGGCTGACGGTGATGGCGCCCACCCAGGTGGTCGAGCCCAAGGACCTGCCGCAGGAGCTGTTGCAGGACGAGGCTGCGGCCGAGGCCTCGACGGTCGAGGCACCCCCGGCGGGCACGGCGGCGCAAGCGCAGCTACCCACGCCGCTGGTGCCGCTGCGTGAGCTGGGCACCGGCGTGCAGGACCCCTGGCTGATGGAGTTGAAGCGCGAGGCCCAGCATCTGCTGGAGCGCGGCGTGAAAGACGTCTGGGACGTGCTCAGCAAGCGCTTCGAGGCGCAGCTGATTCACTGCGCGCTGGAGCAGACCCGCGGCCGCCGCATCGAGGCCGCGCAGAAGCTGGGCATAGGCCGCAACACCATCACGCGCAAGATCCAGGAGCTGGGTTTGGACGATTGAGCGCGGGTGTTGCCTTGCCGCTTGTATCGCGGCAAGTCCTTCGCCAGGCACAAGGCCCTTCCGGTCCTCGTGTCCGGGCTCAGTAGCCCGGATGCAATCCGGGGCCTACTACGCCTTGTCACGATCCAGCCAGATGCCCAGCCCCTGGGCATTCAGCTCCACATCCATCGCCAGCAGATCGTCGATGCAGGCCTCGGCCAGCAGGCAGCCGTGCGCGCGCAGCGAGCGGCGGTAGAGCAGGGCCAGGTCTTGCTTGATGCTGGCATGGCGGTCGGGCGCGTCGCGCTGCGCCAGGCCTATGGCCACCGTTGCGTCCAGATGCTCCAGCAGCAAGTCGCTCAGGCGAGGCAGGTCGCTGATGCGTCCGTAGTGGGTCAGCTGCATATGCAGCGGCCCCTGCCGCATCATGCGCTCTATGCTGGAGCGCAGGGCCTCGGGGTCGAACTGCACCGGGGTGCTGGTCGGGATGATCCAGGGGCCCTTGGCGGTGTCGAACTCGCGGTAGCTGAGGCCGAAGGTGTCGCCGGTGAACCAGCTGCGCGAGCGCTCGTCCCAGATGCAGTGGTGGTGGCGGGCATGGCCCGGGGTGTCGGCGAACAGCAGCGGGCGGCCCGCCAGCTCCAGCTGCAGGCCGTCGCTGGTGCTCAGCACTCGCGCGGCGTCGACACCGACCAGCGTGCCGTAGGAGCGCTGCATTTCCTCCTCGCCATAGACGGCCAGCGCCCCCTGATAGAGCGCAGCGGGATCTATCATGTGCCGCGCACCACGGGGGTGCACGGCCACTCGGGCCTGTGGCAGGGACTGCATCAGCAGGCCCACGCCGCCGGCATGGTCCAGATGCACATGGGTGGGTATCACCCAGTCGACCTGCTCGGGCCGCAGGCCCAGAAACTCCAGGGCGCCGAGCAGGCGGGGCACTGCATGGTTGGTGCCGGTGTCGATGAAGGTGGCACGGCCATTCTCGACGATCAAATATGCGGCGTCGAACAGCGGGCGCTGAAAGCCGGTGTCGATGGCGTACAAGCCGTCGCCGAGGTCTTGCAGATAGTCGGGCATGGGTCGTTTGGCAGAGTCTCGCCAGATAGTAATCTACGGCTCTTGCGCGGCGCTGGCCGTGCCCGCGTTGACCAACCGAGAAACCATGGCCATCCACGAGATCCTGAAAATGGGCGATCCCCGCCTGCTGCGCATCGCCCCGCCGGTGCAGGCCTTCGACACCCCCGAGCTGCATGCGCTGATCGCCGATATGTTCGAGACCATGGCCCACGCCCAGGGCGCGGGTCTCGCCGCGCCGCAGATCGGTGTCGATCTGCAACTGGTGATCTTCGGCTTCAAGAGCAATGTGCGCTACCCGGAGGCGCCGCCGGTGCCGCCGACGGTGCTGATCAACCCGGTCATCACGCCGCTGTCCGACGAACTGGTCGATGGCTGGGAGGGTTGCCTGTCGGTGCCGGGCCTGCGCGGCGTGGTGCCGCGCTTTGCGCGCATCCGCTACACCGGCTTTGACCAGTACGGCGTGGCCGTCGATCGCGAGGCCGATGGTTTCCATGCCCGCGTGGTCCAGCACGAGTGCGACCATCTGATCGGCACGCTGTACCCGATGCGCGTCAAGGACTTCAAACAGTTCGGTTACACCAGCGTGCTGTTCCCCGAAATGGACCCGAACGACGACGATTGATTCGTAACAAGCCGTATGCGCCGTCAGCCCGATCTCGGCGGCCGGCGTTGTGGCACTGACGCCCTGCCTCCAGCGCAGGGCAATCCGGAGCCCCGTGCCATGACATCCCCCAGCCCCACCGGCCTGATTGCGCAGCGCCTGCGCCGTTTCAGCACCGTCCTGTTCCTCGGCCTGAGCCTGGCGGCCGGCGCCGCCTTTGCCGACCCCCCGGGCCGCGTCGGCCGCATCGCCGAGATCGAAGGCCGGGTCTGGCTGTTCGATGCCGAGACCAATGAATGGATCTCCGCACTGCGCAACCGGCCCCTGACCGCCGGTGACCGGCTCAGCACCGATGGTGAAGCCCGCGCCGTGCTGAGGGTCGGGCCGACCAGCCTGCTGGTCGATGGTCAGACCGAGCTGGAGGTGCTGCAGCTCGATGACGAGCGCGTGCGCGTGCAGGTGCACAGCGGCAGCATTGCGCTGCGGTTGCGCACCCGCGAGACGGCGCTGGAGTACCAGGTCATCACCAACGAGGGTACGTTCAGCCCCGAGCGTGCCGGCCACTACCGCATCGACCGCCGCGACGACATCAGCTACGCCAACGTCTGGCAGGGTCAGCTGCGCTATGAGAGCCAGGGCCAGGCGATGAGCCTGGGCGCCGGCCAACGGGCTGAACTGATGGGCGACAGCAGCCGTCTGGTCGCCCTGGGCAATGACCCGTTCACCGACTGGGTGATGCGCCTGGAGACCCGCGAGGAGCGCTCAGTCTCCGAGCGCTATGTCTCGCCCGAGATGACCGGTGCCGAAGACCTTGACCGCTATGGCCGCTGGGAGCAGACGGTGGACTACGGGGCGGTGTGGATACCGCAGCGCGTGGAGCCCGGTTGGGCTCCCTACCGCCATGGTCGCTGGGTCTCTGTGGCGCCCTGGGGCTGGACCTGGGTGGACGACGCTCCCTGGGGCTTTGCCCCCTTCCACTATGGCCGCTGGGCGCAGCATCGCGGTGTCTGGTGCTGGGTGCCTGGCACCTATGTGCGCCGACCGGTCTATGCGCCGGCCCTGGTGGCCTGGGTGGGCGGGCCGCAGGTCAGCGTGGGCGTGACCGTCGGGCCGCGCCGGCCGCCGGTGGTGGGCTGGTTCCCGCTGGGGCCGCGCGAGGTCTATGTTCCCGGCTACCGGGTCAGCCCCGGCTATGTGCGCAACGTCAACATCCATCATGTGCATGACGCCAACGTCATCAACCGCGCCATCGACGGGCCGCGCCGCCCGCCGCATGAGTACTACGGCAACCGCGACGGGCGCGATGCCATCACCGTGGCGCCGGTCGGCCAGATCGGCCGCGGCCAGCGCATCGACCGCATCGCCGACCAGGGCACCGTGCAGGACTTGATTCGCGGGCCGGTCAACACGGATCCCGGCTTGCCGCTGCGGGTGCCGCCCGAGGGGCGTGACCGGCCGCGGGATGGCGTTCGACCGGCCATTCCGCGCGGCGACGATGACCGTGGCCCGCGCCGCACGCCGCCGGTGATGACCGTGCCCACGCCGCAGCCCGTGCCATCGGGGCAGTCGGCACTGCGCGAGTACCAGTCCGGTGTGCAGCTGCCTGCCCCGGTGCAGCAGCCCCGTGAACCTATCCGTGAATCCGGGCGCGAGCGTCCGGGCATGCCCAGCGCCGTGATTCCGAGCCTGCCGATTCCGGCGATGCAGGTACCCACGGCGCCAGCCATGCCCACGGGCGAGCCCATGGGGGCAAGGGACCGCGCGCAGCAGCAGTACGAACAGAATGTGCGGGAGCAGCAGCGCCGCGAGCAGATGCAACGGGAGCAGATGCAGCGGGAGCCTCGCGAGCGTGCCGCCCCGCCGGCGCCCATGCCTCAGCGCGAAGCGCCGCAGGGTCTGCCCGTGACGCGCCCGGCGGCTCCGCCCAGCCCGCCGGCCGCCATGCCGGCGCCACCGACGGTGCAGCGCGGCGAGCCGCCGCGGGCGCCCGCGCCGCAGGCCCGGCCCGAGCGCGAAGATCAGCCCGGCAAGCGCGACAAGGAGGGGCGGCGCGAGCGCATCAGCTCACAGTAACCACTGAACGGCCGGCAACAGCCAACAGCTACGAGTAGTTGGGGTCGGAGCTGTCGGGGGTACCCGGCAGGTCCAACCCGCAACGACTACAGCTGGCCCTTCAGCACCGCCCAGACGTTGTCCAGTATCTGCGGATGGGCCTTGGCCAGCGGGTGGATGCGGTCGGCCTGGAACCAGGCCTCGGCGTCCTTGCGCTCGGCAATGCCCTGGAGCAGAAAGGGCACCAGCGGTGCCGACTGGGCCTTGGCCACCTTGGCGAACAGGCCGGCGAACTCCTCACCGTATTGCCTGCCGTAGTTGGGTGGCACCTGCATGCCCACGATGATGGGCTTGGCGCCGGCCGCCTTGCAGGCGCCGACGATGGCCAGCAGATTGTCCTGCGTCATGCTCAGCGGCAGGCCGCGCAGCGCGTCGTTGCCACCGAGTTCGATCAGCACATGGCTGGGCCGGTGTTTCTGCAGCAGGGCCGGCAGACGCGAACGGCCGCCCGAGGTGGTGTCACCGCTGATACTGGCGTTGACCACGGTCACTGCCTGCTTGTTCTTGGCCAGGCGCTGCTCCAGCAGGGCCACCCAGCCCTCGCCGCGGGCTATGCCGTATTCGGCCGACAGGCTGTCGCCGAGCACGAGTATCAGCTTGACGGCAGATTTGGCTGTCGCCGCCTGGGCATCGGCCGCCCGCGCAGGGGCTTGAACGAATCCCAGCGCCAGGCTCAGGCCCAACACGCTACAGTGCTTCACCAGCCTACGTCGCCGCATTGCTTGCCCACCTTCCCATGTCACAGACCATCATCGAAGTTCAGCGCATCACCAAAGACGTCAAGGACTCCACCGGAACCTTGACGATTCTGCATGAGATCAGCTTCAGCCTGCAGGCGCAGGAGTCGGTGGCCATCGTCGGCGCCTCGGGTTCGGGCAAGAGCACGCTGCTGTCGATACTGGCAGGCCTGGACACACCGACCACCGGCTCCGTCAAGCTGGCCGGCACCGAGCTGTTCGACCTCGATGAAGACGCCCGTGCCGCGGTGCGCTCGGCCCAGGTCGGCTTCGTGTTCCAGAGCTTCCAGTTGCTGGGCAATCTGAATGCGCTGGAGAACGTGATGCTGCCCCTTGAGCTGCAGGGCCATCCCGAGGCCAAGCGTCTGGCCACCGAGATGCTCAAGCGCGTGGGCCTTGGCGAGCGGCTGAAGCACTACCCGCGCGTGCTGTCCGGCGGCGAGCAGCAGCGCGTGGCCCTGGCCCGCGCCTTTGTGATGCGGCCGGCCCTGCTCCTGGCCGACGAGCCCACCGGCAGCCTGGACTTCGCCACCGGCGCCCAGGTGATGGAGCTGATGTTCGAGCTGAACCGAGAGGCCGGCACCACCCTGGTGCTGGTGACCCATGATGTCGGCATTGCCCAGCGCTGCCAGCGGCAGCTGCATATCGAGGCCGGGCGCATGACGGAGGCCTTGGCGGCACAGCCCGCTTGAGAGACTTTCTAGGGGTGAGCCTCAGGGCGCCGCGTAAGGACTAGGGCCTGCCATCATATGGAAGGCCCCTGCGCCGGGGCTGCAAGGCATGCAGCGCTAGGCGTGGGCAGCCGCCCGGGGTAGCCCCCCGGGCAAGGACCGCAACGACGCGATGCGTGCCTTGCAGCCCCGGCCCTGCGGGTAGCACCCCCAAGCGGGCGCACTCGTCGTTGCAAATGCTCACCGGGGGGCCTACCCCGGTTCCGCTTTGCGCCTAGATTGCGCCCGCTTGGGGGTGCTACGCAGTGGTCTTCCATATGATGACAGGCCCTAGCCATTACACTTGGGTTCCTTTCCAGTCCTGTCGCTCCATGCCCCTTGTTTCTGCAGCTGCGGCCGCCTCGTCGCCCCCCAATACGGCTGTGTTTGATCTGAAGAGCGCTTCGCTGACCCTGCTCGCGCTGCTGCTCAAAACCACGGACATCAAGGCGCTGAGCCAGGAAATGGCACAGCGTCTGGGCGAAACTCCCGACGTCTTCAGCCAGGATCCGGTGCTGATCGACCTGTCACCCGTGGCAGCGGCCGGCGAGATCGACTTCAAGGCGCTGGTCAAGCTGCTCAAGAGCTACAAGCTGCTGCCGGTGGCCGTGCGCGGCGGCTCTGGCGAGCAGATGGCCGCGGCGCTGGCTGCGGGGCTCGGCGAAGCGCCCGATGCCGGGCCTGCACCGGCCCGCCAGGAGCCCCGCGTGCAGACCGTCGAAGTGATACGCGAAGTGCCGGTCGAAGTTGTGCGCGAGGTCGAAGTTCAGGTGGCCGCTCCGGCCGCCAAGACCGTCATCGTCGACAAGCCGCTGCGCTCGGGCCAGCAGGTCTATGCCAAGGGCGCCGATCTGGTGGTGATGGCCGTTGTCAGCCATGGCGCCGAGGTCATTGCGGACGGCAGCATCCATATCTACGCGCCGCTGCGCGGCAAGGCGATTGCCGGCGCCAAGGGCAATACCGAGGCACGTATCTTCGCCGCGGTGATGGAGCCGCAGCTGGTGTCGATTGCCGGCATCTACCGCGCCATCGAGGGACCGCTGGCGCCCGATGTGCAGGGCAAGCCGGCGCAGATACGGCTGGACGGCGAAAAGTTGCTGATGGAAGCACTTCATTACTGATCACGCCTGCGCGGCCTGTCATAGAGGCAGGCGGCGTTTCAATCCCATTCAATCGAAAGACCTTCATCTATGACGAAAATTGTTGTGGTGACCTCCGGCAAGGGTGGCGTGGGCAAGACCACGACCAGCGCCAGCTTTGCCTCGGGCCTGGCCCTGCGTGGCTACAAGACCGCTGTGATCGACTTCGACGTCGGCCTGCGCAATCTGGACCTGATCATGGGCTGCGAACGCCGCGTGGTCTATGACCTGATCAATGTCATCAATGGCGAGGTCAATCTGACCCAGGCGCTGATCAAGGACAAGCAGGCCGACAAGCTCTATGTGCTGGCCGCCTCGCAGACCCGCGACAAGGACGCACTGACGAAAGAGGGCGTCGAGCGGGTGCTGGAGGAACTGAAGGCGATGGAGTTCGAGTACATCGTCTGCGACTCGCCGGCCGGCATCGAGACCGGCGCGCTGATGGCCATGCACTTCGCCGACGAGGCGCTGGTGGTGACCAACCCCGAAGTCTCCAGCGTGCGCGACTCGGACCGCATCCTGGGCATGCTGAACTCCAAGACCAAGCGGGCCATCGAGGGCAAGGAGCCGGTCAAGGAGCATCTGCTGATCACCCGCTACAACCCGAACCGGGTCGAGGGCGGGCAGATGCTGTCGCTGGAAGACATACACGAGATCCTGCGTACGCCGCTGATCGGCGTGATCCCCGAGTCGGAGTCGGTGCTGACGGCCTCCAACCAGGGTCTGCCGGCCATCCATCTGAAGGGCACCGAAGTGTCCGAGGCCTATATGGACGTGGTCGGCCGCTTCCTCGGTGAAGACAAGCCGATGCGCTTTGTCGAGGCCGTCAAACCCAGCTTCTTCAAGCGCATTTTCGGGGGGCGTTGAACGATGAATCTGTTTTCATTCCTGCTCGGTGAGAAGAAGAAGACCGCCAGCGTCGCCAAGGAGCGGCTGCAGCTGATCCTGGCCCACGAGCGCAACGGCCGCAGCGCCAGCCCCGACTACCTGCCGGCGCTGCAGCGCGAGCTGGTGGCGGTGATCTCGAAGTACGTCGCCATCAACCCGGACGACATCAAGGTGCATATGGAGCGCCAGGACAATCTGGAGGTGCTGGAAGTGAAGATCGAGCTGCCGGATCTGGTGACGCGCTAGCCGCCGAGCCCTCGGCTCAGACAAACCCGCCGCCCGGAGTTTCCGGGCAGGCGGGTTTTTTTTGACCTGAATCAAGCGCCGCCGCGTTCCGCACCATTTTGGACGTCGAGGGGTATCGATTTTGTCAATTACGCCATGAAATACGTTTTAACTTTTGTCACTTTTCCACCGATATGAGGGGGGCAGCAGCATTGTTGGGGTCGGGCTTGGTCCGGCGCCAGCAGGCATTTTTCATCACCAGGAGTCCCCTATGCACTCTCGTATTCACGTCATCGCGGCCGCATGCCTTGTGGCGCTCGCTTCCAGTGCCCAAGCTCAAGACGGCGCTTCCATGTTCAGCGTGTCTGGCTTCGGCACCGTTGGCGCCGTCAAGACCAGCACCGATATGGGGGCCTATCAGGCTTCCGTGCGCCCCGGTGGTGCGAAATCCGACTGGAACACCGACGTGGATACCAAGCTGGCCGTGCAGGTGACGGCCACCTTCAACCCGATGTTCTCGGCCACCGGCCAGTTGATGACCCGCGTCAATGGCGAGGGCAATTGGAACCCGGCCGTCCAGTGGCTGTTTGCCAAGGCCAAGTTCGGCAAGGGCTTCAGCGCTCGGGTGGGCCGCATCGGCGCACCGTTCTTCATGGTCAGTGACTTCCGCGACGTGGGCTATACCAATGTCTGGGTACGTCCGCCGGTCGATGTCTACGGCCAGGTGAATTTCAGCACCTTTGACGGCGCCGATTTGCTGTACCAGGGCGACATGGGCCCGGCCAGCATCAATGCCCAGCTGTTCGGCGGCAAGGCCTCGGTGGACTTCGGCGGCGGTGTTGACGTCAAGCTGAAGAATCTGCTGGGTTTCAATGCCTCGGCCGAAATGGGACCGGTCACCGTGCGTGTCGGCCATCTGAAGACCAAGCTGACGGTGCTGGGCAGCACGGGGCTGACCTCTTTGGTTGGCGGGCTCAAGCAGGTTGGTCAGACCCCCGGCCTGGGCGGCCTGATCACCTTGGCCAATGACATCGACGTCAATGGCAAGGATGCCACCTTCACCGGCATCGGTCTGTCCCTGGACTGGAACAATATCGTCGCCAGCGCCGAATTCACCAAGCGCCGCACCGACAGCTATGTTGCCGACACCACCGGCTGGTACACGACCGTCGGCTATCGCGTTGGCAAGTTCACGCCCTACATCACCCTGTCCGAGATTCAACAGGACAGCCCGACCTCGTCCAGCGCGATTCCGCCGCTGCCGCAGCTGGCGCCGCTGGCCGCCGGATTGAACGGTCTGCTGCGCTCGCTGGGACAGAGCACGACCGCCGTGGGCGTGCGCTGGGATGCCATGAAGAACGTCGCCGTCAAGGGTCAGTACGACCGGATCAAGGTCGATGCGGGTGCCGCCGGTCTGTTCAACAATGCCCTGCCGGGCTTGGGTGGCACCTCGGTGAATGTCTACAGCGTCGTTGTCGACTTCGTGTTCTAAGGGAGAGCCGCACATGAAAAACCATATCTCGTCGCTCCTTGTTGCAGCGGCTGCGCTGTGTGTTGCGCCCGCGACGCTGGCCCAGGTCGCAGTCGTCGTCGGTGCCAAGAGCCCGGCCTCCGCTCTGAATGCCGAGCAGGCGGCCAACCTGTTCCTGGGCAAGTCGGCCCAGCTGCCCGGCGCCGGCAATGCGGTGCTGATCGACCAGGCCGAGTCGGCCGCGGTGCGCGACCAGTTCTACACCAAGGTGGCGGGCAAGTCGGCGGCCCAGGTCAAGGCGGCCTGGTCGCGGCTGGTGTTCTCGGGCAAGGCCACACCGCCCAAGGAAGTGGCCAATAGTGCCGAAGTCAAGAAGCTGGTGGCCGCCAACCCGGATGCGGTGGGCTACATTGAAAAGAGCGCTGTGGATGCCAGCGTCAAGGTCTTGCTGACCGTTGACTGAGCCCGGACGGGCAAGGCGGAAGCCTTGACCCGCCTGGCGAAGGACTTGAGGCGATACAAGCCGCAAGGCTGACCCCCGCGTTTGAGACCACAACGGGCCCCGCAGCGGTGGGGCCCGGCCGAAACCAGGAGATGCTGCATGAGCGTCCGCATGAAGATTTGGGCCCTGCCCATCATTGCCACGGTGATTTTTTCACTGGGCATCGTCGTGGTCTTGTTCTCGTCGCTGGGTACGATGAGCACGATCAAGGATGTGGGGCATAGCAGCTACCCCTATCTGGAGGCGACGACGCAGATGGGCAGCCAGCTGGAGGCCCTGTCGGGCACGATCCAGAGCGCGGTGGCCGAGGGCGAGAAGAAGCGCCTGGACGAGGCCAATGAGCGTGCCACCGGCATACGCAAGACGCTGGCGCGCATCGTCGCCCTGCCTGCGCATGCGGACGAAGGCAAGGCGCTGACCCAGGACTTCGAGGCCTACTACACGGCGGCACTGGACACGGCCCAGCTGTTTCTTGGCGTCAAGCAGGGCGATGGCGCCGCCTCGGTGCCTGCCATGCAGGCCGCTCAGAAGAAGCTGGAAGAACGCTTGAAGAAGGATCAGGCCAAGGCTCAGCTGACCTTTTCCGAGGGGCTCAGCGGCGCCGAGAGCGGCGTGCGCGCCAGTCTGTACGCGACCCTGATCAGCGGCCTGGTGGTCGTGATCGTGCTGGGCATCGCCTCGTGGCTGGTCATCGGCAGCGTCTGGAGCCAGCTGGGCGGCGAGCCCGAATATGCCCGCGAGGCGATGCGCGCGATGGCCCTGGGCGATCTATCACAGAAGATCGAGCTCAGCCCGGGCGACGAGACCAGCCTGCTGGCCGCTGTCGCGGCCATGACCGAGGGCCTGCGCAGCATGGTGTCCGGCGTGCGCACCAGCACCTTCCAGATCACCGATGCCTCGCGCGAGATTGCCGCCGGCAATATGAATCTGTCGGTGCGCACCGAGGAGCAGGCCTCCTCGTTGGCGCGCACCGCCAGCAGCATGGAGAAGATCACCGGCACCGTGCAGCAGAACGCCGAAAGTGCGCGAATGGCCAATCAGCTGGCCAGCTCGGCCTCGACCGTGGCCACCCAGGGCGGCGAGGTTGTCGGCGAGGTGATACAGACCATGGGCACGATCTCGACCTCGTCGAAGAAGATCGCCGACATCATCGGCGTCATCGACGGTATTGCCTTCCAGACCAATATCCTGGCCTTGAACGCGGCCGTGGAAGCTGCCCGTGCCGGCGAGCAGGGCCGCGGCTTTGCCGTCGTGGCCGCGGAAGTGCGCAGCCTGGCCCAGCGCTCGGCCCAGGCGGCCAAGGAGATCAGCTCGCTGATCAAGGCCTCGGTCGAGCAGGTCGAGCACGGCTCGGTGCTGGTGGAGCGCGCCGGCAGCACGATGCGCGAGATCGTCAGCTCGGTGCAGCGTGTCGGCGACATCATTGCCGAGATCTCGGAGGCCTCGAAAGAGCAGGCCGCCGGCATCGGCGAGGCCAGCACGGCGATCGCCCGCATGGACGATTCGACGCAGCAGAACGCGGCACTGGTGGAAGAAGCCGCCGCCGCAGCCTCCAGCCTGGAGCAACAGGCGGTGTCGCTGACGGAAGCGGTTTCCAGCTTCAAGCTGCAGTCCTAGCGGCCTCTCGTCCAGGGAATTTGCCGGGAATTTCCGGGTCGGAGCGGGATCGGCCCCTTTTGAGGGCACAATCCCGCCTCCCCGGAAGATTCGTATGCAAAGCAGTCCATCGCTCATGTCCCGTCAGTTGTCCCAGTACCAAGTTCGTCCCGCCACGCTTCGCGATGCGAAGGCCATTGCCCAGGTCCATGTCGCCGCCTCGCAGGCCGCTTACGCCGGCCTGGTGCCCGAGGACCATCTCAAATCCCTGTCGGTCGAAAAGCGCCAGGCCTTCTGGCGCGAGGCCATCGATCTGTGCGAGCCCCAGGTGCTGGTGGCCACCGAGAACGACCAGATCGTCGGTTTCGTCGGCTTTGACCGCTCGCGCGACAAGGGCACGCCGGCCACTACCGGCGAGATCTGGGCGATCTATGCCAATCCGGCCCTCTGGGGCACCGGCGTTGGCGCCGCGCTGTGGGAGGCCGCACGCGACGGTCTGGTGGAAGAGGGCTGCACCAAGGCCACGCTGTGGACCCTGTGGCGCAACGAGCGCGCCCTGACCTTCTTCGACCAGGCCGGTTTCAAGGCCGACAAGGGCTCGGCCCGCACGACCGAGATCGGCGGTGCCAAGATCGAAGAGATACGGCTGCAGCGCGCTATCGTCTGACGGCTCCGGGCGCCAGGCGCCCCGGCCGGCATCAACAGACACCTAGAATCGCGGCTCGCTGCCCACCGGCGGCAACTACCTGCGACTCTTCATGATCCTGAACCGCACGCTGGCCGCCCTGGCCTTTGGCGCGCTGGCAGTCCTTGGCAACAGCCAGGCGGCCTCCGCTCCGATCTCTGCCGCTGCACTCAAGCCGCAAGACCTGACCCTGGAGCAGCTGTACCGGGCCAAACCCTATCGCGGCACCGATGCCAAGGGCATGGACTTCAGCCATGACGGGCGCTACCTCGCCTATCTGTGGAACCCGTTCGGCGAGGCTGGCACGGACCTCTACATCCACGACAGCCAGACCGGCCAGACCCGGCGCATCACCTCGCTGGCGGTGATGCAGGGCTATGACGCACCCGAGGATGTGGCCCGCTTTCGGCGGAAGGCCGAGCAGCGTGAGCGCGAGTACGCCCAGACCCAGGCCCGCATGCAGGACCAGGCCGCCTACCTGGCCGGCGCCAAGGTGGATCTCGGCGCCTGGGAGCGCGAGGCGCTGGAGCAGGTGAAGAAGGAGTTCCTGGACAAGAAGGCCCGGGATGAGGCGCAGAAGCGGCTGGAGGCCGAGCGCCTCGGCGACGAGCCGAAGAAGGAGGCCGACAAGACCGATGCCGACAAGGCCAGGGACAAGGACAAGTCAACAGACAAGGAGCTCTGGGAGTGGCGCGACGAGCTGAGGAAGAAGCTGGCCCGCGACAAGCTCAAGCCCACTGACACCTATCCCGGCGTCGAGGCCGTGCAATGGGCCAACAAGGCGCCCGAGCTGATCTTCCAGTACCGCGGTGACCTGTTCCGCGTGCAGGCCGCCAGTGGCGCGATCGAGCGCCTGACGCAGACCGACAGGCCCGAGCGCATCGTCGCCTACGCGCCCGACGACAGCGGCTATGTGTTCATGGACGAGACCCGCGTGCTGCGGGCCGTTTTTGCCCAGGGCGGCGTGACGCAACTGAGCCGCGAACTGATCCATGCCGATGATGCCGAGCGCAAATACCGCATCGAGCGCAGCGTGCTGACAGAGGACCAGCGCTTCATCGCCCTGATCGCCCGCGCGCCGCTGAGTGTGGGTGACAAGATTCCTGCACCGCCGCCACCGAGGGTCCGGCAGGTCGAGATCATGAATTACGGCGAGCGCTTCGCCACCGCCAAGAAGGTGGACCGCGAGGTCTCCGACGACAAGCGCATCCAGCAACCCTTGGCCCTGTTCATCCGCAAGGTCGGCGCGGCCAACGCCGCACAGCCCGAACCGGTGTTCAGCCATCCCGGCGGCGATGTCTGGTTCGAGATGAGTGCGCTGTCCTGGGCCAAGGACGGCAGCCGCTACACCTTTGCCACCTGGGAGCGTGAGAAGCAGCGCCTGCGCATCTACGTCGGCCTGGCCGATGAGGTCGCTGCACCCGAGCTGGTGCTTGAGCGCAAGGGCGAGGGCAAGACCGGCCATGAGGTGGTCAATGTGATCGCGCCGCGCTTCACGCCCGATGGCAAGACCCTGATCGCCGTGCTGGACGACGAGGGCTATCGCCAGCCCTATGTGATCGACACCGCCGCACGCACGGCCCGGGCCCTGCTGAAGGGCGAGTTCGAAGCCCATGGACTGATCGGCTTCACGCCCGACAGCCGGCACCTGCTGCTGGTCGCCAACAAGGACGACCCGGCCGCGATGAACATCTATCGGGTGGATCTGAGCAACGGCGCGATGCAGGCGCTGGGCCGGGCGGGCGACTATCACCGTCAGCCCCGAGCCTCGGATGATGGCCGCAAGCTGGCGGCTGTGGCCGGCAACTGGGCTCAGCGGCCCGAGCTGAAGCTGATCGATGCGGCATCGCCGCAGCCGGCGACACGCACCTTGACCGACAGCCACGACAAGGACTGGGCCCAGGTGGACCTGCTGCGCCCCGAGCGCTTCAGCTTCAGGAACCGCCATGGCGACCAGGTCCAGGGCTATGCCTTCAAGCCACCGGGCTGGAAGGCCAGCGACCGCCGCCCGGCCATCGTCTATCTGTACGGCGGGCCGCTGAATGACCGCCATACCGTCGAGGTGGACAGCTTCCAGTCCACGGCCTACCTGTTCGGCATGTATATGGCCGCCAGGCATGGTTTTGTCACGGTGGCCTTCGACCCGCGCGGCCAGTCCAACTACGGCCGGCGCTTCAGCGGTGCCAACTGGGAGCAGCCCGGCCAGGCGCAGACCGAGGACCTGCAGGACCTGGTCAAGCATCTGGGGCAGGGCTGGGGTGTGGACACGCAGCGCCTGGGCCTGACCGGTTGGAGCTTCGGCGGTTTCCAGACCCAGTACACGATGTACACCGATCCGTATCTGTTCGCCGCCGGTGCGGCCGGCGCAGGACCGACCGAATGGGAGAACTACAACAGCTGGTACAGCGGCCGCACGCTGGGCAAGACCGAGCGCAGCAAGACCACCTTGAAGCGCTTCTCGCTGCTGCCTCTGGCCAGAGGGCTGACGAAGCCGCTGCTGCTGGTGCATGGCATGCAAGACCCGAATGTGCTGTACCAGGACACCGTCAACGTCTATCGCGCCCTGCTCGACAGTGGCAAGGAGGCCCTGGTCGAGCTGTTCCTGGACCCGGACGGCGAGCATGGCCTGGACGGCGCCGTCAACCGCAAGGCCCTGCACAAGCGCTATGAGCGCTTCTTCCTGCAGCACCTGGGCCGCGTCGGCGGCAGGCCCTGAATGGCCAGCAGCCTGCTGCCGCCGCCCCGCGCCCTGGTCTGCTGCCTCGGCGGTGCCAATGTGGACCGCAAGCTGACCAGCCTGGCGCCGCTGCAGATGGGCACCTCCAACCCGGTCGCGCAGCAGGAGACGCCCGGTGGCGTGGCCCGCAATGTGGCCGAGAACCTGGCCCGCCTGGGCCTGCCGGTGAGCCTGCTGACGGCTGTCGGTGACGATGCCTCGGGCCGTGCGCTGTTGGAGCATGCGGCTGCCGTGGGCATCGCCACCGGCGGCAGCTTGCGTCTCGCCGATCAAGTCACCGGCAGCTACACGGCCGTGCTCGATGCCAACGGCAGCATGGTGCTGGCCATGGCCGCGATGGCCCTGTGCGAGGCGCTGACCCCCGACTACCTGGCCGGCTGCCGCCCGCAGCGCGCCCGGGCCAGCCTGACGGTGGCCGATCTGAACCTGCCCGCCGCGTCGCTGCAAGTGCTGCTGGACGAGGCGCGGGCCAGTGCCACGCCGCTGGTGCTGGTGGCCGTGTCTGCCCCCAAGATGGCGCGGCTGCCGCGAGACCTGAGCGGCCTGAGCCTGCTGGTCCTGAACCGCGACGAGCTGGAGGCGCTGGCCGGCGAGCCGCTGCCGAACCTGCGCGCGCTGACCCAGGCCTGCATGGCCCTGCGCGCGCGCGGCGTGCGGGATGTGGTCGTGACCTTGGGCGCCGAGGGCGTGGCCCACACCGCTGGCGACAAACTGCAGCGCCATGCTGCGCCCAAGGTCAAGGTCGTCGATGTCACCGGTGCGGGTGATGCCTTCAGCGCCGGCCTGTGCTGGTCGCTGAGTCAGCAGCCGCAAGACCTGGCCCTGGCCTGCCGGAGAGGGCTGGCCCTGGCCGCGCTGACCCTGCAAAGCCCGGCCTCGGTCTGCCCCGATCTCAACCCCAACACCCTGCTGGAGCCGGCCGTTCGAGGCCGTGGCTGAAACATGAACGACTACCTGGTTTTCTCCGAAGAAGTGGCCGCCGCGCGCGCCGCCGGTCTGCCCATCGTGGCGCTTGAATCCACCATCATTTCGCACGGCATGCCCTATCCGCAGAATGTGCAGACGGCGCGCGAGGTCGAGCAGATCATCCGTGACGCCGGTGCCGTACCGGCGACGATCGCCATCCTCGGCGGCAAGATCCTCGTCGGCCTGTCGGTGGCCGAGCTGGAGCAGTTGGGCACCTCGCCCGATGCGATGAAGGTCAGCCGCCGCGATCTGCCCTTTGTGTTGAGCCAGGGCGGCGTGGGCGCCACCACGGTGGCCGCGACGATGATCTGTGCCGAGCTGGCGGGCATTGAAGTCTTCGTCACCGGCGGCATCGGCGGTGTGCACCGCGGCGCCGAGACCAGCTTCGACATCTCGGCCGATCTGCAGGAGCTGGCACAGACCTCGGTGGCCGTGGTCTGTGCAGGGGTCAAGTCGATTCTCGACATAGGCCTGACGCTGGAGTATCTGGAGACCCATGGCGTGCCGGTGTTGAGCGTCGGCCAGGCGAATTTCGCCGCCTTCTACACACCCGACAGCGGCTTCAAGGCCGACTTCCGGCTCGACACACCCACCGAGCAGGCGCGCTTCATTCGCAGCAAGTGGCAGCTGGGCCTGAAGGGGGGCGTGGTCGTCAGCAACCCGGTGCCGGCTGCGGCCGCGATGCCGCGCGCCGAGATCGACGCGATCACCGCGCAGGCACTGGCCGAGGCCGGTGCCCAGGGCATCAGCGGCAAGGCGGTCACGCCCTTTCTGCTGTCCCGCATCAAGGAGCTGACCGGCGGGCGCAGCCTGGCCACCAATATCGCCCTGGTCAAGCACAACGCGCGGGTCGGCGCGGCGCTGGCGGTGGCGCTCAAGGCCGCGAGCTGAGCCAGTCGATGATCTGATCGACGACCCAGCCGCCATCGTCCAGAGGCAGGTCATGGCCCGCGCTGGGGTGCTGGCGCAGCGGGCAGTGCCAGGCTTGAGCCAGCGCGGCCGAGCAGCGGAGATCGACCAACTGGTCCCGAGCGCTGTTCAGCAGCAGCAAGGGCAGGGCGGGTTTCTCGAGCGGGGCGCGGTAGCGGCTGGCGGCCCATAGCTGGCGCAGCGCGTTGGCGCGGCTCACCGGGCAGTCGCGGCGGAAGCCGAGCCATTGCGCCAGCAACTCGGCCTGTGGCGTGCCGGCATGGCGGCTGGTCAGGCGCAGCACCGTCTGCTCCCACTGCAGCGGCGTGGCGCCCAAGGCGAGCCTGAGCAGGGCAGGGTAAGTGGCCGGCCGCAGGCGCTGATGAAATGGGCTGAAGGGCCGCAGGCTGGTGTTGATCAGCACCGCGCACTGCAGTGCGCCCGGATGGCGCTGTGCCCACGCGACCGCGACCATGGCGCCCAGCGACATCGCGATCACATTCAGCGGCGCCTGCAGGCCAAGGCGCTGGCGCTCACAGAAGTCGGCCATCGCCTCCACCGTGCTCGGGCTGCGCCCGCGGTGCCACTGGCCATTGCCAGGCAGATCGAGGGTCAAGACCTGGCTCCCGGGCTGAGCCCTGGCCAGCAGGGCAGGGAAGTCGCCCCAATGCCTGGCCTCGCGCGTCAACCCGCGCAGCAGCAGCCAGGTGCTCACGGCTTGTTCCGAAGGGGTTGCCTCCGGTACCAGAGATCGAGCGCCTGCTGCTGATGCTGCTCGCGCTCATCGCCCCGGGGCAGCCAGCGCCGGTGGCCGCAGGCGGCGCGGGTCAGGAAGTCCAGCCAGGCCATATGGCTGCGCAGCACGCGCTGCTGGCGGTGGGTGATCAGCGGATTGAAGATGCCATGGCGGCTGAACAGCTGGCGGGGGTTCTTCTTGACCCACAGCCAGGAGCCCATCTCCAGCGTCAGCGGCAGGAAGATGCGGTCGGGTTGCTGCAGTGCCTGCTCGTACAGGTGGTCCCACAGATCACCGTGGGCCAGGTAGTGGCGGCTTTGCGGCTCGAACAGATAGCGGTGCACCGGGTGGCTCTGATCGAAGATGCGCTTCAGCGCATGGATCTCGGCCAGATGGGCCATAGGCGGTGTCTTGTGGGCATAGGGAAACCACAGCCTGTCATTCAGGCCGAAGCCGGAGTGGCAGTCCAGCGCCAGGCTGAACGGATGGCTCAAGAGCTCCTGCTGCACCAGCGCGCACAGGGCCGCGCTCTCGACCTCCATCGCCGCGCCCTCGGCGCCGCGGTACCAGGGCAGATCGGCGCTGAGCCGTTGGCCGCCGATCATGAACAGGGCCCGCTCGCCGGCATCGACCGGCGCATTGCGCATCAGATCGACACCCTGCGGATTGGCCCGCGTACCGCGCCACAGGCCGCCGGGGTTGACGATGGGCATGAAGACCAGGCGCACCGCTTCGAGCTGGCGGTGCAGGCCGGTGTCCCATTGCAGGCGCTGCACCAGGCTGCTCAGATAGGCCAGCACGACCTCGGCGCCGATGCGCTCCAGCCCGTGCACGCCGCCAAAAAATCCCACCGCCGGCACGTCCGGGCCGGGGTTGCCCAGGCAGACGGCATAGAGCGGAAAGCTGCGCTCGCCGGCATCGGCCATGGCCACCACCCGCGTCTGCAGCTGCGTGCCGCCGGCCTCGATGATGCGTTCCAGCTCCAGCAGTTCGGCAGGGGTGTCGTGGGTCACGGGGTGGGCTGAGCAGGCGTTGCCACAGCTTAGCGGCCGCAGATGCCAATCGTGTGACAGCAGATGAATTTGTCAACAATCGTTGACAGGAAGATCGCTCGTCAACTAAAGTTGACCTATGAAAATGCCCTACTCCCTGCCTTCCGGCGACGACCCCGAGCAGGCACTTGCCGCCGTCGTGGCGCTGCGCCTGATGGCCGACAAGCTCGAGCGCCAGGCCGTCGCCAAGGCCTTGGAGCGGGGCTGGTCATGGGCCCAGATCGCGCAGGCACTGGGCGTTTCCAAGCAGGCGGCGCACAAGCGCCTTGCCGGCTTCATCAAGCAATGAACAGGGAGTTCACGATGTTTAAAGGGATCAGACAGCGCCTGCGCGATATGGGCACGATCAAGGCGCTGTGCCAGGGCGCGGAACGCCATGCGCTGCGCGACGGCCAGGCCGAACCCGGCGCCGAGCACTTCCTGCTGTCGGCGCTGGAGCTGCCCGATGGCTCGGCGCGCCGCAGCTTCGAGCGCTTGCAGGTCGATCCGGCGCAGCTGCCCGCCGCCATTGCGCGCCAGCATGGCGAGGCCTTGCGTGGCATCGGGCTGGACCCGGAGCCACTGGCCGCACTGGATACCGCGCCGCTGCCGGCGACCCATGGGCTGTACCGTGCCGGCGCCTCCGGGCAGGCGGTGATGCAGGGCCTGGCTGCCGGCCGGGGTCAGCCGTTGTTGGGTGCCCATGTTGTGGCGGTGATTGCCGGCATGCGCCATGGTGTGACAGCCAGAACGCTGCGTGCCCTTGGCCTTGAGCCACAGGCGCTGGCGGCCAGCGCTGCGCAGGAGATACAGGCGTCAAGGTTCGGTTGACGGGCCAGCTGACGATCCGCTCAACCCAGCAGCAGGGCCGGCACGCCGGCCGCCAGCGCATCAACCGCCGCACGCATCTTCATCGAGAGGTGCGGCGTGTAGGGCCAGACCGCGTGGACCTCGGTCGTCAGCCGGTGTGCGCCGTCCCAGACGGGGTCCAGTGTCCGGGCCCGCAAATGAGGGGCTGCCATCCAGCGCGGCAGCCGGGCCAGGCCATGGCCGGCGAGGGCCGCATCGCAGATCGCCTGCACATCGTCGAAGCGCAGGCGAGGGCGCACGCGCAGCTGGACGGACTGGCCTTCGCTGCCCACCGCCTCCCAGGGGCTGTCCGGCCCGGGGTTGCGATAGACGATGCCCAGGTGCTCGGCAAAGTCCTCGGCGCGTGCGGGCATGCCGTGCTGCTGCAGATAGGCCGGTGCGGCGCAGATCACCCAGTCGTGCGCGCCCAGCCTGCGCGCGGCCAGGCTGGCGCTGTCGGGCAGCGGGCCGGCGCGCAGGCCCATGTCGAAGCCTTCCTCGACCAGATCGATGACGCGGTCGGTGAAGGCAATCTCCAGATCGAGCCGCGGATGCTGGGCGGCAAAGCGGCACAGCAGCGGCGCGATGACATGCCGGCCCAGCAACAGCGGCGCGGTGATGCGCAACCTCCCGACCAGCTCGCGCCGGCCCTCGTCGAGCGCCGCCTCGGCCGCCTCCAGCTCGGCCAGCACGCGCTTGCAGCGCTCGTAGAAGGCCTGGCCCGCCGCGGTCAGGCTTTGCTGGCGGGTGGTGCGCTGGAACAGCCGCACGTCCAGCCGCGCCTCCAGCCGGGCGATGCCCTTGGCCACGGCCGAACGGGTCTGGCGCAGCTGCTGGGCGGCCAGCGCGAAGCTGCCCGATTCGGCCGCCTGGACGAAAGTGGCAATGCCCTTGAGCTGGTCTTCTGTGCTCATGATTGGTTCCCATCTGGAATCTCACATCGTACCGAATTGCGTCACTGGCGATTTTTGATCGCCATAGACTGAGTCATCGTCAACACACGAGCCAGTCATGCACAGCTACCAACTTCACCGCGGACGGGGCCTGGACGGCCTGGAGCGAACCCCACTGACCCGACGGCCGCTGCAGCCCCATGAGGTGCGCCTGCGCGTCCATGCCGCTTCGCTGAACTACCGTGACCTGATACTGGCCCGGGGTGGCAGCCCGGAACGCCCGCCGCTGACGCCGCTGTCCGACGGCGCCGGTGAGGTGCTGGAAGTCGGCAGCGCCGTCACCGGCGTGGTGCCGGGTGACCGTGTCACTGCCGCCTTCTACCCCGATTGGCTGGATGGCCCGCCGACCGAGGCGGGCACGGCCTTGGGCCTGGGCGGCGGCGGGGCGGGCTGGCTGACGCAGGAGCTGGTGCTGCCCGGGCAGGCCCTGGTCAAGCTGCCCGCCCAATTCAGCTACCGCGAGGGCGCCACCCTGACCTGCGCCGGCACGGCGGCCTGGAATGCGCTGTTCGAAGCGGGGAGCCTGAGGCCCGGCAGCACGGTGCTGCTGCAGGGCACCGGTGGCGTCTCGCTGTGGGCGCTGCAACTGGCCAAGGCGGCGGGGCTGCGGGTCATCATCACCTCGTCCGATGACGCCAAGCTGGACTTCGCCCGCACCTTGGGCGCCGACGCCACGATCAACTACCGCACCCATCCGGAATGGAGCGTCGAGGCGCGCCGGTTGAACGGGGGAGAAGGCGTCGATCTGGTCGTCGAGGTCGGGGGGCGTGGCACGCTGACGCAGTCGCTGCGTTCGGTGCGCATGGCCGGTGCGGTGGCGGTGGTGGGCGGCGTCAGCGGTTTCGGTGGCGAGCTGGAGCCCTGGGCGCTGATTGATGGCGCCAGCCGGCTGCTGGGCGTGCTGGTCGGCAGCCGGGCCATGACCGAGCGGCTCGCGCGCTTTGCCGAGCTGCACCGCATCCGCCCGGTGATAGACCGTGCGTTCGGCTTCGACCAGGCGCCCGAGGCCTATGCCTGGCTGGAGAGCGCCCAGCACCTGGGCAAGGTGGTGATAGACACCACGGTGCCCTTGCTGTGAGCCCTGCGTTTCACGCCAGTTTCACAATCGCCGGCTAACTTGGCGGCTTCAGCATCCCGGTCTGGAGCCTGTCATGCGCAAGATCCTGAAGTCGCTCGCCCCGCAAGCCCTGCTGGAGCGCTATTTCGCCGACCTGCGGGTGTTTGTCTGGCCGCTCGACTGAACCCGGACACAAGGCCCGGAAGGGCGTTGTGCCTGGCGAAGGCACAGGGGCGATACAAGCCCCTGGGCTGCTGTCAGGCGCCATGGAGGATGAATCAATGAACCGCACCCTGACCCACGGCCTGGTGATCGGCTGCACGCTGCTCTATGGTGTGCGCGAACTGCTGGCCCTGCAGCGCCTGCGCTGGGGCGCCAGGTTCAAACGCCAGAGCCACTGATTACTTCGGCGCCGTCAGCGGCAGGTCGATGACGAACAGCAGGCCCTCGCCGGCCGGGCTGTGGGCGCTGATCTGGCCGCCGAACAGCGAGCCGATGATGTTGTGGCAGATGTACAGGCCCAGGCCGCTGCTGCCCTGGCCCAGCTGGGTGGTGAAGAAGGGGTCGAAGATGCGGCGCAGATTGGCCTCGGCGAGGCCCACGCCGTTGTCGCGGAAGTTGATCACGACGCGGCCCTCGTGCGGCGTTCCCGCGGAGATCTGGATCAGGCCCTGTGCACGGCCGGCCAGGCCATGGGTCAGCGCATTGCTGACCAGCTGGGTCAGGACCTGACCCAATGCCCCGGGGTAGCCATCCACCGTCAGATGCTCGGGTAGGTCCAGCTCGATGCGGTGGCCGGCATCGACGAAGCTGGACATCAGGGTGCTGAGGATGTCCTGCACGGTGCCGCGCAGATCGAAGCGGCGGCGGCGCTCGGCCGCGCGGTCGGTCGCCACCTCCTGGAAGCTGTTGACCAGCTTGGCTGCGCGGGCCAGGCCCTGCACCAGCTGATCGGCCGCCTCGGTGGACTGGCGCACGAAATTGCTGACATCCGAGTGGCGCAGCGTCTGGGCCCTGACCTTTTGCTCGAAGTTCAGCGCCTGGTGCTGCAGCGTGCCGGCAATCAGCAGGCTGTTGCCTATCGGTGTGTTGAGCTCATGGGCCACGCCGGCCACCAGCGCGCCCAGCGAGGCCAGCTTCTCCTGCGCGACCAGCTTGTCTCGCGCAGCCTGCAGCTGGGCATAGGCATGGGCATTGTCCAGCGCGATCGCGCCATAGGCGCACAGCGTGCGGAAGATGCGCTGCTCACGCTCGCCGTAGGCCTCGGGCCGCATTGACTGGATGGTCATCGCCCCGAGCACGCGCTCACCGGCGAGCAGGGGGGCGAACATGCGGCTGGCCGTGTCCAGCGAGCCGGGGATCAGGTTGGAGTCGGGCTCGTCGTCGCCGGGCTTGCGCAACATCAACACCTCGCGACGCTCGCGCACGCAGCGGGCCGAACCGGCATGGGGGTCGTCCAGCGCCACCCGGCAGGCCGGCTGCGGCTGGCCGTTCTCGATGAACAGCGCGGTGCTCAGGCCGAGGCCGTCGCTATCCATCAGATAGAGGGCAAAGGACTCCGCGGCCAGCAGCCCCTGGACATGCCGGTTCAGCGCTTCGAAGATGTCCGCGGCATCGAGGTGGGCCGTGATCTCCTGCCCGACTTTGCTCAGGCGTTCCAGCGTCTGGCTGGTCTGCTCCAGCACCTGGGCACGCTGCACCTCGGCCAGGGCCAGCTGGCGATGATGCTCGCCCTCGGCCCGCGCCGTTTCGGTCTGGTAATGGATCTGCAGCGCGATCGCGCGGTTGGTGGCCTCTGCGCCATGGGTTTTCTCCCGGGCCAGGCTGGCCTGCTGCGAGTAGTCGTAGGCACGCTCGAAATCGCCGGTCTTGGCGTACTCCCGGGCCAGCTGGTCCAGCAGGTCGCCCGGCGCCGTGTAGCCCTGGATATGGGTCATCAGGGCCAGCGCCAGCTTCAGGTAGTGCAGGCTGGCCGTGCCCAGCCTCATCTCGCCGGGGGCCGGCAGGCGGTGGCGCTCATGGATATTGGCCAGCACGCGCAGCAGCTCGATCTGCCGGTCGATGCCGCTGCGGCTGCGCGCCAGCTCCAGCGTGCCGCGGGCCATCTCCAGCGCGTCCTCGGCGCGGTCCAGCTGCGACAGTGCCTGTGCCTCGCCGATGCGGGCATCGATGACGAAGTCGATATGGTTCAGCACCTGGGCACGCGCCTCGAGCTGGGCGAAGTAGGCCAGCGCCGCCAGGTGCTGCTCCTGATTGGCGCTCAGTCGGCCCAGGTACATCAGGTTGATGGCATAGGCCCGCGAGCCAGCCAGCGGCTGCATCACGGACAGCGCCTCGCGCAGCAGCTCCTGGGCCGGTTCCAGGCGGCCGAGGCGGCGCAGCGTCTCGGCGGTCTGCATCAGGCATTGCCCCAGGCTGGACGGCCAGCCGGTCGGCCGGGCCAATGCCAGGCCGCGCTCGAACCAGGCTAGCGCCGAGTCGTTGTCATTCAGGTTCGAGAACGAACGGCCCACCGAGGTGGTGGAGACTATCGCCAGGCGCAGCTGGCCGCTGGCCTGTGCCGCTTCATGGGCCGCCATGAAATGGCTGGCAGCGCGCCCGAAGTCGCCGATCAGGCCGGCGCACAGGCCGCGATAGTCCTCGGCCAGCGCGCGCAGGCCGGGCGACTGCTGTGCCAGCGGCAGGGGGAACTCCACCGGCTCACGGGCGAGACGGATGTCGTGCAGCACGGTCGAGCGTGCCAGGCAAGCCCGGGCCAGGTTCTCGCGCAGGGCATCGCCGCGGCGCCGTGCCAGGTCGGCCGCGGTTTCAAAGTTCGCCTCGGCCTCGGTCGTCCTGCCCTGGTCGAGGCGGACCATGGCCAGCAGCATGCAGGCATCGGACTGGCCGATGCTGTCGTCCAGCCCGGAGAAGACGCTCATCGCCTGCTGGATCAGCGTCGCGGCCGGCTCCAGTGCGGCGGTCTGCAGCAGGTGCTCGGCCAGCACCAGGTCGAGCCGGGCCAGCGCCTGCCCATGCTCCCCGGCTGCCGCGTCGGCGTCGATCAGCGCCACCGCCTCGTCGCGCAGGCTCAGGGCGCGTGCCTGCTCGCATTGGCGCAACTGCCAGGCCAGTCCGACCAGCGGCGCCAAGCGCGCCGGGCCATGCGCATCGGCCAGCGCAGCCTCGAGCGCTTCACGCCAGGCCATCGGTGCAAAGAACTCTGATGGACTCATGACTTGCCCTCGGGCGCCTGGCGCGGCAGGTCCAGCGTGAAGCGGCATCCCTCGCCGGGTCTGCTGTCGGCGCGGATCTCCCCGCCCCACAAGGTATTGACCAGGGTATGACAGACGAACAGGCCCAGGCCGCGACCGCTGTGCGCGCCGGCGCCGGCATCATCGGCGGTGGAGAAGGGCTCGAACAGGCGCTGCAGCCTGTGCCCGTCCAGGCCGATGCCATCGTCTTGCACGCGGACCAGGACGCGGTCGGAGCCGACGGCCTCGGCCGCGAGGGTGACGCAGCGCTCGCCGGCCTGATGGTCCGCGGGATAGGCATGCAGCAGCACATTGTCCAGCAGCTGAGCCAGCACATGGGTCAGGGCCTGCGGATAGCCCGACAGCATCAGGCCCTCGGGCAGGGCCAGGCGCAGCCGCACGCCGGCGGTCTGGAGCCGGGCCTGCAAACCGCGCAGCAACTGCTGGCCGACGGCAAACAGCTCGAACTCCTGGTGAGGCTCGGTCGGCCCCCGGCCGGCCAGGCGGGTGAAGCTCTGAACCAGACGCGAGGCCTGCTCCAGCCCGCTGACCAGCAGCGCGCTGGCCTGAGTGCTTTCTTGCGCAAAGCTCTGCAGCTCGGCCCTGCGCAGCTCGTTGGCCCTGAGCTTCTCGTTCAGCGAGCCGGCACGGTGCTGCAGTGTCTCCGCCACCAGCACGGCGTTGCCCAGAGGGCTGTTCATGGCCTGGGCCACGCCGGCCACCAGTGAGCCCAGTGTCGCCAGCTTGTCCTGGGCCAGCATCTTGGCCCGTGCCTGGCGCAGCTGCTCGTAGGCGCGGGCATTGTCCAGGGCGATCGCGCCATAGGCGCAGAGGCTGCGGAAGATGGTCTGCTCCCGCTCGCCATAGGCATGGGGGCGTACCGATTGCACGCTCATCACGCCCAGCACCTGATCGGCGACCGTCAGCGGCGCGTACAGCCGGCTCAAGGTCTGCAGCGTGCCGGGCACCTGGCTGGGGTCATATTGCTCGGGGGGCAGGTGGACGACCAACTCGCGGCGCTCGCGTACGCAGCGGGCGGTGTTGGCAAACGGGTCGTTCAGTGCGATCAGTTCCACCGGCAGCGGCTTGCCGCGCTCCAGCACATAGGAGGTGCTGAGGTGCTGGCCATCGGGGTGCAGCAGGCAGATCGCGAACGAGTCGGCCGACAGCATGGCCTGCGCATGCTCGGCCAGCGCCTCGAAGACCGCGTCGAAGCGCAGCTGGGCGGTGATCTGCTGGCCGATGCGGCCCAGCTGCTCCAAGGTCTCGCTGGTCTGCTGCAGGGCCAGCGCGCGCTTGTGCTGGGCGGCGGCGAGTTGCCGGTGATAGGCCATCTCGACGCGGGCACGCTCGGTCTGGTGGTGGACCTGCATCGCGATCGCGCGGTCGGTCGCTTCCTGGCCGTGGATCTTGCCCCGGGCGACACCGGCGCGCTGCGAGAACTCGTAGGCGCGGGCAAAGTCGCGCAGGTGGGCGTATTCGCGCGCCAGCTGTTCCAGCAGCTCCGGCGGCGGTGTGTAGCCGCCCACGCCAGCCATCAGGGTCACGGCCTGTCCGAGGTAGTGCAGCACCGCATTGGCCTCCTGCATCTCGGCTGGCGGCGGCAGCGCATGCTTGGCATGCATATCGGCCAGCGCCTTCAGCACATCGGTCTGGCGCAGCACATTGGCCAGGCCGCGGGACTGCTCCAGCACCTGCAGGGCCAGCGCCTGCGCCTCCCTCGGGCGATCGAGCAGGGACAGCGCGATCGCCTCGCCCAGGCTGGCATCGATGACGATCTCGTTGTGGTTGAGGCCTTGCGCGCGCTGGCCCAGCTCGCGGTAATGGGCCAGCGAGGCCTCGTGCTGGCCCATGTCCCGCTCCAGGTGGGCGAGGAACATCAGTGTCCAGGTGTAGGGGCGCGAGCCCGCCAGTGGCGTCAAGGTCTGCAGAGCCTCATGCAGCAGCTCGGAGGCGGCCTGGTGGCGGCCGAAGTTGCGCAGCGTCTCGCCGAAGTGCATCAGGCACACGCCCAGCGACCAGGGCCAGGGCCGCAGGCGCGCCAGGGCCAGCGCGCGCTGCATCCAGGTCAGGCTGGACTCATGGTCGTTCAGCTTGGCATAGGAGCGGCCCAGCAGGCTGGTGCTCTCGACACAGAGGCGGAACTGGCCGCAGCGCGCCGCCGCCTCCTGGCTGGCGGCATAGTGGCCGGTGGACTCGGCAAAGTCGCCGCGCAGTGCGGCGGCCAGGCCCAGGTATTCGCTGTGCACGGCGGTGACGCAGGAGTGGGGTTCGCTGCCGGGCTCCAGCACGCTGAAGCGCTGCGGCGACTCGGCGCGGCGGATGTCGCGCAGCAGCTCCGAGCGGGCCTTGGCGATCTGGGCGACGGCGATGCGCGCCGGGTCGCGGGCCAACATCGCCGCATGGGCGGCGGCCGACCAATGGGCCTCGGCCGGCAGCGACTGGCCGCGGTCGGCCATGATCTGCGCCTCCAGCATATGGGCATCGGCCTGGCCCCGGGCATCGCCCAGCTTGTAGAAGGCGGCCTGACCCCGCTGGCAGGCCGCAAGCGCCTGGTCCAGTTCGGCGTTGAGCCAGGCCACCTCGCCGTCGAGCATGTCCAGCCTGGCCTGCACATGCAGGCGCTCGTTCTCGCTGCTGGTGCTGGTGACCAGCAGCGCGCGGGCCTCCTCGGACAGCGCCATCGCGCGGCCGCCATCACGCTGGCGCAGATGCCAGGCCAGCGCCGGCAGCAGGCCCAGCCTGGCATGGGCGCGCAGCTGCTCCAGCGCTGCTTCCAGCCCCGCCAGTTCCGCATCCAGCGCGAACAAATCCAATGCGCCACCTCGCCAGTGCCCTGTCCCCTGCCGATGATGCCACCGAGCAACGCATGTTTTTTGGGTTCTTGCGCCTGCGGCGCCCTGGGGCCAACCCGCAATGCCGGCCCGGCTGAGGCCGTTCGCAAGCAACCACGCGAAAATCGCTAATATGACATTATTGATAAATATGAAATAGTAACGGTTTGTGGGCCGCCGAGGTGGAGTCTGCTTAACCGGGGCCTCATCCGGCCGTTAGGCTGTGCATACCCTCTGGCCAGCGCTTTTGCGCGGTTGGTGCCATGACTGTCGAACCGACGAAAGTGCTCAATGAACTACATCAAGAACCTCCGCATCGGTGCCCGCCTGGGCGTCGGCTTCGCGTTGCTGATAGTGATCGCCGTTGCTGTGGTGTTGCTGGGCCTGTCCCGCATGTCCGAGCTCAATGAGCGCCTCCAACTGATCGACCATGACCAGGTGCCCAAGGTGCAGCGGCTGGCGGATGTCACCGATGACGTGAACCTGATCGCGCGCGAACTGCGCAACGCCTTGATTTTCGAAGACGCTGCCCAGCAGCGTGCTTCGCTGGACCTCGTTTCCAAGTCGCGTGAGAATATCGGCAAGTTGCTGGATCAGCTTGCCCTGACCATCAGCTCTTCTGAGGGCAAGGCGCAGTTGGCGGCCGTGCAGACCGCGCGTGCGGCCTATGTGCCGGTGCAGCTGGCGCTCGCGGAGATGATTGCCAAGGGCCAGCGCGACGAAGCCAAGGCCCTGCTGGCTGACAAGCTGCGTCCGGTGCAGCTCGAGTACATGAAGCAGCTTGATGTGCTTAAGGACATGCAGATCGGGTTGATTGACAAGGCTGCCGAAGAAGGCGGGGCGGAATACAAGCAGGCGATGGCGCTGATGCTGGGCCTGCTGGCCGCGATGGTGGCCGGCAGCGCCGCCGTGGGCTGGTTCATTGCACGTTCGATCACCGTGCCGATCGCTCAGGCGGTGAAGGTGGCGCAGACGGTGGCCGCCGGCGACCTGGGTTCGCACATCACCATCAACAGCAAGGATGAGACCGGCCAACTGCTGCAAGCGCTGAAGGCCATGAATGACAGCTTGATCGATGTGGTTGGCACGGTGCGTCAGGGTTCCGACTCGATCGCCACCGGCTCGGCCCAGATCGCCACCGGCAATGCCGATCTGTCGCAGCGCACCGAGGAGCAGGCCAGCAATCTGCAACAGACTGCGGCCTCGATGGAGCAGCTCAGCGCGACCGTCAGGCACAACGCCGACACCGCCCGCCAGGCCACGCAGCTGGCCAGTTCGGCCAGCGTCGCCGCCGCCAAGGGGGGCGTGGTGGTGGGGCAGGTGGTGGGCACGATGGATGCCATCACCGCCAGCAGCAAGAAGATCAGCGACATCATCGGCGTGATCGACGGTATCGCCTTCCAGACCAATATCCTGGCGCTGAATGCGGCCGTCGAGGCGGCGCGGGCCGGTGAGCAGGGCCGCGGCTTTGCCGTCGTGGCCTCCGAGGTGCGCAGCCTGGCCCAGCGCTCGGCCGAGGCGGCCAAGGAGATCAAGGTGCTGATCAATGACAGCGTCGTCAATGTAGAGACCGGCAGCCAGCAGGTGGGCGAGGCCGGCCGCACGATGGACGACATCGTGGCCCAGGTCAAGCGCGTCAATGACCTGATCGCCGAGATCAGTGCCGCCACCATCGAGCAGACGGCGGGCATTGGCCAGGTCAGCGATGCGGTGACGCAGCTCGACCAGGTGACGCAGCAGAACGCCGCCCTGGTCGAGGAGAGTGCCGCCGCGGCCGACAGCCTGAGCCAGCAGGCTTCCAGGCTGGTGGCAGCGGTGAGCGTGTTCAGCCTGGGCGGAGAGACCCGCGGCCCTGCCGCGCCTGCGCCGGCACCGCGCGCCGTCACCCCCAGCTTCAGCGCCAAGCCGGGCGCCATCAAGCCCGCTGCGCCCAAGGCCTCGCCCAAACCTGCTCCGCGCGCCATGCCCAAGCCGACCGCCAGCAAGGCTGCCGCGCCGGCAGCGGCCGGTGCCGCGGGTGATGACTGGGAAAGCTTCTGAGCGTCAGGAGCCCACTCATCGGCAGCCGTTTATGCCGGCGTGGCGGTGGCTTGCCCGTTCATGCATGAATCCATCGGTTGGTGGTGCGCAGCCGCGCGCCCAGCGCGCGCAAGGTCTGCAGCAGGCCCAGATAGCTGCGGTCGAAGTAGGGCATCTCGGGTGCCATGGACTGCAAGTGGCTGAGGGCGGTGCGTTGCCGGTCGGCATGGGTTCTGGGCGGCGGTGGGTGTTGACCGAAGTCGAACACCGCCTGGGTGAAGGGCTGGACCTGCCAGGCCAGAAAGGGATTCAAGGCCGGCAGCAGCTCATCGCGAAAGCGGTCGGCGCCCAGTTCGGGCGAGATCAGGCCCAGGGCCAGATAGGCCTGTTGCAGTGCCTGATGATCGCAGGGCTGACGCAGCAGCGCATTCCAGGCGGCACTCAGTGCCGCGCAGAAGGCGGGTGACAGCGTCTGGGTGCAGCCGAAGTCCAGCAGCCCCAGCCGCCCCTGCGGCATGAACAGGCTGTTGCCCGGATGCGGGTCGGCCTGCAGGCGCCCGAGCACGAAGACACAGTGCAGGAACAGGTCGAAGAGCAGCTGGCCGTAGCGGTCGCGCTCGGTCTGGCTGGGCCCGGTGGCCAGCCATTCGTTCAAGTGCAGACCTTGCAGGCGCGTCATGGTCAGCACGCGCTGGCTGCTGCGTTCGGCTACCGGCCGTGGCACGACCAGATCGGGCATCGAGGCCAGATGCCGGCTGAACCAGCGCAATTGCTCGGCCTCCTGTCGATAGTCCAGCTCCTCGGCGAGCTTGAGTTCGATGTCGGCCAGCATGCGCGCCAGCATCTCGGGCCTCGGCAGTGCCGCCGAACCCAGGGCGAGACCCTGGAGCAGCCCGCGCAGCAGGGCCATGTCGCTGCCGATAGAGGCGGCCATGCCGGGGTATTGCAGCTTGACGGCGACGGCCTCGCCGCTGTGCAGCGTGGCCCCATGCACCTGGCCCAGGCTGGCGGCGGCAAAGGCCTGCGGCTCGAAGCCGGCGAACAGGTCCTCCGGCCCGGCGCCGAACTCCTGGCGCAGCAACTTGATCACCAGCGCCCGGTTCAGTGGCGTGACCTGGTAGTGGGCGCGGGCCAGCTCATCGCGCATGCCATCGGGCAGCAGGCCCAGCTCCAGGCTGAGCAACTGCGAAGCCTTCAACGCCGTGCCCTTGAGCTGATTCAGCGCACCAAACATGATGCGGCCCAGCTTGGCCTCGTGGGCGGTGCGGGCCTGGGCGCTGGCATCGTCCGACTGCGTCAGCACCTGTGCCTTGCGGGCCATAGCAGCCATGCCAAGCTTGACCGCGGCGGTGCCTGCGATGGCGCCACGGGCCAGGCGGCCGCTGTGCGGGGCTTTGCTGCTCATCCCAGCCGCTCCCAGACCTGGATCAATCCGATCAGATGCGCCAGACCGTAGCCCAGGCAGATCAGCGAGCTCCAGATCAGGAAGGGCGTCACCTGCGCTGGGGCGAACCACTGCAAGGGAATCAGGGCCAGGCCGCGCAGGCAGTAGATGGCGGTGATCAGGGCTAGCGCCAAGCGCGGCCAGGGCAGCATCCACGCCAGTGACCCGGGCGGCGCCCAGGCGCCGCTGGCCGTCAGCGCGTACAGCGCCCAAAGCCCCAGCACCAGCGCAATGCCGCTGGTCAGCAGCGGCGGCCACCAGTGGCCGGCCTCGCTCATGCGGGCCATGCCTTCGCCGGCACCGAAGAAGCGGTACCAGCGCGCCCCGCCGAACACGATCAGCACATGCAGGGCCGCGGCGATGCCGCTCAGGGCGGCGGCCAGCAGCAGCCAGCCGTTGACGTCGACCTTCATCGCTGCACCCCCGCCGAGAGGCCGCGCTTGGCCAGGGCGAGCAGGTCCAGCAGGCCGCCGCCCTGGTCTTGCAGCAGCCGCGCCAGCTGGCTGCGCAGCACGAAGCCGCCCAGGTCCAGCAGCTTGTTGATAATGCCGCTCTGCAGTGCCAGCACCAGCACTCCGAGGCTCAGGTCAATCAGCTGCGTGGTGTTGCCGAATTCATCGGATTCGTCCTTCAGCCAGTAGGCGGCGATGCCATAGACATAGTCGGCCAGCAGGCCGCCCAGGCTGGGCGTGAAGGCGCAGGGGGCGATCTCGCCGGCGGCCTCGGCCTGCTCCAGCATCTCGACAAAGGCCTGCTGGAGCAGCTTCTTGCCCGGCATGGCCTGCCCCAGCAGCAGCATCGGTGCGCGCTGCACCATCTGGTGGGCGATGGCGACGAACTCGCGGTCGGCCTGCAGCAGTTCGAGCAGGCTGTCGATCAGCAACTGCATGCGCTCCTGGAGCGCGAAGGCCTGCTGGCCCTTGGTTCCGGCCATCAGAGCCAGTGCCTCGCCGGCCTGCAGCTCGAAGTAGGCCAACACCAGCTTCTCCTTGCTGGGAAAGTAGTTGTAGATCGTGGCGTCTCCCAGCCCGGCGGCACGCGCTATCTGCTTCATCGTCGTGCCGTCGATGCCCTGGGCGGTCATCAGATCGACCGCGGTGCGGAGTATCAAGCGCCGGGTCTTGTCCTGCTGTGATTTGGAAGTGCGCACTTTATGTGTACTTGCTATCGTATGAATTAATTATGCATCTATTTATTGAATAGTTGATATTGTTTGTTGGGGTGTTGAGGGCAATGCCAACGGCGGCGACCCCAGCTCCCCAGTCCCCCGAGCCGCGCAAACCGCTATCCTCCCGGGCTTGTCATTGCAGCAGGGCCCGATCGATGGAATCGTCACAAGCGTTTTTTGACCAGCTCAACAGCGACTATCTGCAGGTTCACAAGACCAAGGAAGACCTGTTCTGGGCCACCTATATGGCCACCAGCGAGGACCATGCGGGCTTCGCCCGCGCCGAGCAGGCCTACAAGCAGTTCATCGCCGACCCGGCAAGGCTGCGCGCCACGCGCGAGCATTTGGCCCTGGCCGAGGCGGCCGCCCCCGGCGCGCAGCGCGATGCCCTGGTTCATGGCCTGAAGGGCTGGCTGGCGGTGTTCGATGCCAATATTCTTGAAAGCGCCGAGGCTGCCGCGTTGCTGGACGAGCTGATCGCCGCCGAGGCCGCGCTGTTCGCCAAGCGCCAGGCCCTGGTGCTGCAGCATGTGAATGAGCAGGGCCAGCGCGAAGACGCCACCCTGGGCGGCCTGGCCACCAATCTGGCCATGAACCCGGTCGAGTCACACCGCCGCAGCTCGTTTGATGCCTTTGCCGAGCTGGAGCGCTGGGTGCTGGCCAATGGCTATCTGGACCTGGTCAAGCTGCGCAACCGCTTTGCCCGCGCCCAGGGCTATGCCGACTACTTCGACTTCAAGCTGCGCAAGACCGAGCGCATGACGCCGGCGGCCTTGTTCGCCATCCTTGACGACTTCATCGCCCGCACCGCCGGCGCCAACGAACGCGCGTTGGCCGAGGTCAAGGCCACGCATGGCGAGGCGGCGCTGCAGCCCTGGAACCTGCGCTTCTTCACCAATGGCGACGTGGTGCGCCGCATGGACCCCTTCCTGCCGTTTGGCAAGGGCCTGCAGCGCTGGGTGCAGAGCTTCCGGCGCCTGGGCATCCAGTACCGCGGTGCGACGATGCAGCTGGACCTGCTGGAGCGCAAGGGCAAGTACCAGAACGGTTTCTGCCACGGGCCCATCCCGGCCTACTTCGATGCGCAGGGGCAATGGGTGCCGGGCCAGATCAACTTCACCGCCGAGGCCAAGCCCGACCAGGTGGGCAGCGGCCTGCGCGCCATTGCCACCCTGTTCCACGAGGGCGGCCACGCGGCCCACTTCGCCAATGTGACGCAGAACGCGCCCTGTTTCTCGCAGGAGTTCGCGCCGACCTCGGCCGCCTATGCCGAGACCCAGTCGATGTTCTGTGACTCCCTGCTCAACGATGCCGACTGGCTCAAGCGTTATGCGCTCGATGCCCAGGGTCAGGCCATGCCCGACGACTTGATACACGAGCGCATCGCCAGCACCCAGCCGATGATGGCCTTCAACGAGCGCTCGATCGCCCTGGTGTCCTACTTCGAGGCGGCGGTCTATGCGATGGACGAGGCGGAACTGACGGCCGAGAACCTGCTGGCCCTGGCGCGCCGCTGCGAGAAGCAGGTGCTGGGCATGCACAGCCCGCGCCCGCTGCTGGCCATTCCGCATCTGCTGAACCAGGAGTCTGCCTGCTCCTATCACGGCTATCTGCTGGCCCATATGGCGGTCTATCAGACCCGGGCCTATTTCCTGCAACGCTTCGGCTATCTGACCGACAACCCGCAGATCGGCCCCCTGCTGGCCCAGCACTACTGGGCGCCCGGCAACAGCATCGACCATGACGCGACGCTCGTCAGCCTGACCGGCGAGGGCTTCAGCGCCCGCCACCTGGCCGCCGAGTGCAATCTGTTGGTCAATGAGGCCTGGGCCCAGGCGCAGGCCACCATGCAAGCAGCTGCGCAACGCAGCTACCCGGCCGAGCATCCGCAACAGCTGGACGCCTTGATACGCGTCGTCCATGGCGCCGAGCTGCTGGCCGACAGCAGCGCCGGTGAAGAGGCAATGTGCGAGCGCTTCGAGACCTGGGTCGGTCAGCGTTATGCAACTCCTGCTGCGCCTTCGGCGGTGCAGTGAAGTATCTGCTGGGCTATCCCGAAACCCTGCTGGCCCAGGTGCGCGAGCTGATCGCTGAAGGCCGGCTGGGTGAGATGCTGGCCAAGCGCTATGCCGAGCCGCACGAGGTACGCACCGACCGTGCACTGTTCGATTACACCCAGGCGCTGAAAAGTCGCTTCATGCGCAGCGCAGAGCCGCTGGTCAAGGTGCAGTACGACCAGAAGCTGAAGGTCATGAAGCATGCCCTGGGCACGCACACCACGGTGTCGCGGGTGCAGGGCAACAAACTCAAGGCCAAGCGCGAGATCCGCGTCGATGCGCTGTTCCGCGAGGCGCCGGCGGCCTTCCTGAAAATGATCGTCGTGCACGAACTGGCGCATCTGAAGGAGCGCGAGCATGACAAGGCCTTCTACCAGCTGTGCCAGCACATGGAGCCCGACTACCACCAGCTGGAGTTCGATCTGCGCCTGTACCTGACCCACCGAGACATGCAACCCAAAGGAATTGACTGATGGCCACCAGCCTGCTTGCCCTGCTCGACGACATTGCCACCATGCTCGACGACGTGGCCGTGATGACCAAGGTCGCGGCCAAGAAGACCGCCGGCGTGCTTGGCGATGACCTGGCGCTGAACGCCCAGCAGGTCACCGGCGTCAGCGCCGAGCGGGAGCTGCCGGTGGTCTGGGCGGTGGCCAAGGGATCCTTCGTCAACAAGGCCATCCTGGTGCCCGCGGCGCTGGCCATCTCCTACGTCGCACCCTGGCTGGTGACGCCGCTGCTGATGGTGGGCGGCGCCTACCTGTGCTTCGAGGGCTTCGAGAAGCTGGCGCACAAATACCTGCATGCGCCCGCCGAGGACGATGCCCACCACCAGGAGCTGACCGCCGCGCTGGCCAACCCGGCCGTCGATCTGGTCGCCTTCGAACGCGACAAGATCAAGGGCGCGGTGCGCACCGACTTCATCCTTTCGGCCGAGATCATTGCCATCACCCTGGGCACGGTGGCCGCCGCGCCCTTCATCAGCCAGGTGACGGTGCTGACCGGCATGGCGGTGGTGATGACGGTGGGCGTCTATGGCCTGGTGGCCGGCATCGTCAAGCTCGATGACCTGGGCCTGTACCTGATGGGCAAGCCGGGCCCGCTGCAAAGCCTGGGTGCAGGCATCCTGAAGGCCGCACCCTGGCTGATGAAGGGCCTGTCGGTGGTGGGCACGGCGGCGATGTTCCTGGTCGGCGGCGGCATCCTGACCCATGGCATCGCGCCCTTGCACCACGCGATCGAGGCCTGGACCACGGGCCTGGGCAGCGTCGCCGCCGCGGTGCTGCCGACGGTGATCGATGGCCTGGTGGGCGTGGTCGCGGGTGCGCTGGTGCTTGCCCTGGTGACCGGGGTGCAGAAGCTGCGGGGCAAATGAGGTGACGCTGGCGATGGACGCCTGGGTGCTGGCGATCTTCGCCATCGTCTATCTGGGCATGATTCTGGGCGGGCTGCCGCGCCTGCACCTGGATCGCACCGGCGTGGCCCTGCTGGGTGCCATCGCCGTCGTCGGGCTGGGCGTGATGACGCCCGAGGCGGCGGCCCGGTCCATCCACCTGCCGACGATACTGCTGCTGTTCTCCTTCATGGTCGTATCGGCCCAGCTGCGGCTGGGCGGCTTCTATGGCTGGGTGACGGCGGCGGTGTCAGGTCTGAGCCTGGGACCGGCGGCCCTGCTGGGCGTGGTGATCCTGGTCGTGGCCCTGCTGTCGGCGGTGTTCAGCAACGATATCGTCTGCCTTGCCATGGCACCGATGCTGGCCGATGCCTGCGCGCGCAAGCGTCTGAACCCGGTGCCGTTTCTGCTGGCCCTGGCCTGCGCTGCCAATATCGGCTCGGCGCTGACCCTGATCGGCAACCCGCAGAACATGCTGATCGGCGAGACGCTGAAGCTGCCCTTCGGCGCCTATTTGCTGGAGGCTCTGGTGCCGGTGAGCTTGAGCCTGCTGGCCCTGTGGGCCTGGCTGGCACGTGGCCTGTCGCGGCCGCATGCACCGGTGGCACCAGCGGCTGAAGGTGAGGACTTCATCGCCCTGGACCGCTGGCAAAGTGCCAAGGGTGTGGCCGTGGCCGCGGCATTGCTGGCGGTGTTTCTGTTCACCGACTGGCCGCGCGATGTGGCGGCCCTGGTCGGGGCAGGGCTGCTGCTGCTGAGTCAGCGCTTTCACTCCAGCAAGGTGATGCGCGAGATCGACTGGGAACTGCTGGTGCTGTTCATGGGCCTGTTCGTCGTCAACCATGCACTGGAGCTGACGGGCTTGAGCGCCCGTGGCGTGGCGGCGCTGGCGCAATCGGGCGTCGATTTGAGTCAGCCCGGACCGCTGTTCGCCTCGACGCTGCTGCTGTCCAATCTGGTCTCCAACGTGCCGGCCGTGATGTTGTTGCTGCCGCTCGCCAAGGAGCCCTGGGCCGGGCCGCTGCTGGCCCTGGTCAGCACCCTGGCCGGCAATCTGCTGCTGGTCGGCTCGATCGCCAACCTGATCGTCGTGGATGCCGCGCGTCGGCAGGGCATCGCCATCGACTGGCGCATGCATGCGCGGGTGGGGGTGCCGGTGGCGCTGCTGAGCCTGGTGCTGACCGCCGGCTGGTTCGCCTGGCGGATTTGAGTCTCAAGCAAGCAGCTCGGTGACCTGCTGCGGCCCCAGCGGCCGCGACAGCAGATAGCCCTGGCCGACCGGTGTGCCCATTTCCTGAAGGCGCAGCATCTGCTCATGGGTCTCGATGCCCTCGGCGACGACCTGCTTGTTCAGCGAGCGGCCCAGTGACAGGATGGTGCGCACGATCTCGACGTTCTGCTGGCTCTTGGTCATGCCGATGACGAAGGAGCGGTCGATCTTCAGGCAGTCGAAGGGCAGGGTGCTCAGATAGGCCAGCGAGGAGTAGCCGGTGCCGAAGTCGTCTATGCCCAGCTTGACGCCCAGGTCGCGCAGCCCGTGCAGCGTGCGCAGGGCCAGCTCGCGCTGATCCATCAGCGCGCTCTCGGTGATCTCCAGCGTCAGCAGCCGGGCCGGCAGGGCGTGGCGCTGCAGCAGCTCGCGCACATGAGGCACCAGGGCCGGACGCGAGAGGTCCTTGCCCGAGACATTGACGTGCATCACCAGCGCGTCAAAGGCCGGCGAGGCCCGCCGCCATGCGGCCAGCTGGCGCACCGCCGCATCGATGGCCCAGGCGGTCAGCGCCTGGATGCAGCCGGTTTCCTCGGCCAGGGCGATGAAGACCGCCGGGCTGATGCTGCCCCGTGCCGGGTGGGCCCATCGCGCCAGGGCCTCGAAGCCGATCAGGCGCTGCTGCTGCAGCTGATACAGCGGCTGATACACCAGGGTCAGCTGGCCCTCGTCGATGGCGCGGCGCAGGTCGGCTTCCAGCTGCAGCTTGTGGTCCAGCTGCTGATGCAGGCTGGCGTCGAATGCCACCAGGCGGCCCTTGCCGTCGGCCTTGGCCTTGTGCATGGCGATGTCGGCGTCGCGCAGCAGCGCATCGGCGTCGCCATGGCTGCCGCTGAAGCTCAGGCCGATGCTGGCCTGGGGGCGCAACTCGGTGCCGCGGATGCGTGCCGGCTGTTCCAGCGCCGTCAGCACGCGCTGGCCCAGCGCCAGCACCTCGGCCGGCGCTGCGGTGTCCTCCAGCAGGATGGCGAATTCGTCGCCGCTGAGCCGGGCGACCAGATCGCAGGGCCGCACGCAGGCGCACAGCCGCTGGGCCACCTCCTTGAGCAGCTCGTCTCCGGCGGCATGGCCCAGGTTGTCGTTGATGGCCTTGAAACGATCCAGGTCCAGCACCATCAGCGCAAAGCGGTAGTCCGGTGCCTGCCGGCCATGGGCGACGGCCGCTTGCAGCCGCTCCAGAAAGCAGTTGCGATTGGGCAGGTCGGTGAGGCTGTCGTGATAGGCGATGTGGTGCAGGGCGCCCTCGGCGCGGCGGCGGGAGCTGATGTCGTGCAGCTGGAAGATCAGGCCGGCGCCGGTGTCCGCATCGAAGCGGGCGCAGTGCAGCGAGACCCAGGTCTCGCGCCTGTCCACGTCCAGGCAGCGCAGCTCCATCGAGAACATGTCCTGGCGCCGCTCGTTCACCCCCAGCACGTGGCGGTCCAGCAGAGTGGCGTCGCCGCCATGCAGCAGACTGCGGAAGCTGCGCTGCTGCATCTGCTCGGCGCTGTAGCCCAGCAGGGTGCACAGCGCCTGGTTGACCTGCAGCACCCGGCCGTCTGCGGCGACGATGGCCATGCCGATCGAGGCCTGGGTGAAGGCGGCGTGAAAGCGCAGCTGGTTGTGACTGGCCTCCAGCTCGGCGGCCGCCACCCGGGCCTCCTGGGCCTCGTGCTCGACGCTCTGGCGATGGAAGTGGGCCCGCAGCAGGGCCAGTGACAGGCCCATGGCCAGCACTCCCACCAGCACCGCCGCATGGCCGAACTGCTGGGCGTTCAGCGACAGCAGGCCGGCCAGTGTGGCCGAGACCAGCAGCAACGCCCCCATCCAGCTCATGCTGGACAACCATTCCGCCAGCCCCAGGCTCTGCCCGCGCTTGAGGTAGAGCACCTGGGCCATGGACCAGGTGCTGACGAGGAAGTGCAGCAGGGCCGCCGCCGCCAGTGCGGCCAGCTGGGCGGCCGGCTGAGGCAGTCCCCCGGCCTGCAAGACGGCCTGCAGCCAGCCGAACAGCGCGCCGGCCAGCGCCATGCCCAGCGAGGCGGCGGCCAGACTGCCGACCCGGCTGGTCAACCGTTTGGAGGTGCGTATCGAGCCCAGCAGGCCCTCCAGCCCGGCGGCAAACACCGCCGCCGGCATGCCGTGCAGGGCCAGCAGCAGGAAGATCAGCACATCGCCGGCGGAGACCGACAGCTTGCTGCGCGGTATGGGGATGGGAAAGGCCGCCGCCAACATGGTCAGCGCCGTCCAGCCCAGCACCTGCCACAGCTGGGCGACGTCCAGCTGCGTCAGGCGCAGCAGGGCGTAGCCCATGGCCAGCAGGCCGCTGAGCGCCAGCGCGAGCCAGAAGCGCGTAGCTGTCGCGCTGTAGTCGAACAGGTGGGCGCGATGGAAGCGCTGCCACAAGGAATGTCCGGTCGGAATGGGGGCTCGGGGATCGGAGTCGTCCATCAGCGTGCGGGCTCGGCTGGGTTGGCGCATGCAGAGCCGGTGATGGAGATCGGCCTTGGCGTCATGGGTGTCGGTGGTTCGCCGGCCAGTATCAGCTGCTTGTGGATGCGGCCAGACCATGGGTTTCGCGCCGTCGTGAACTCGGTCACGGGGACGGGAGTCGCGTAGTCCGTTCGGCCTGCCGGCCGGTGCAACGGGCGACGCGACGCTGTCATCGGCCCGAGCCAGACTCCGGCTGCCTTGTGTTCAATGCAGTAGGAGTCCCTGATGAATCTCACGTCCTCGTCCAATGGCCGCTTCGGTCTGGCCCTGCTGGCCGGCCTGATGATCGCCGCCCATGGCGGCAGCCACGCCGCCAGCCTCAACTACCTCGGCCAGCAGACCCTGGCCACCGGCACGCAGTTTGCCGGCACCCAGGTCGGCGGCCTGTCCGGTATCGACTACAACGCCCGCACCGGTGGCTACTTCGCCATCAGCGACGACCGCAGCCAGTTCAACCCGGCCCGCTTCTATGGCCTGAACCTGGATCTGGCCCAGTTCCAGCGCTCCAACACGCCGGGCTCGGCCGGTGTGGCCTTCAACCAGGTCACCACCCTGCTGACAGCGGGCGGCAGCAGCTTCGGCGCATTGACGGTGGACCCTGAGTCCATCCGCCTGCTGCCCGGCGCCAGCGGCCCGACCCTGCTGTGGACCAACGAGGGCCAGCGTTCCGGCGCCGGCTTCCAGAGCCCGACACTGCGCCAGGCGGCGCTGGACGGCGGCCATCTGCGCGACTTCAGCGTGCCGGCGGCCTATATGCCCACCGGCAGCAGCTCGGGCGCCGCGGCCGGCGACAGCGGCATCCGCAACAACCTGGCTTTCGAGAGCCTGACGGTGTCCAAAGACGGCAAGACCGCCTGGGTGGCGACCGAGAATGCATTGGCCCAGGACGGCCCCGCCGCCGCAGTGGGCGTGGCCTCGCCGTCGCGGGTGGCACAGTTCAATGTGGCCAGCGGCCTGCGCGAGCGCGAATACGTCTATCTGACCGATGCGGTCACCGATGCGCCGAACCCGGCCGGCAGCTTTGCCACCAACGGCCTGGTCGAGCTACTAGCGATTGACGACAGCCACTTCCTCGCCGTCGAGCGCTCGTTCTCGACTGGCGTGGGCAACAACATCCGCATCTATCTAAGCTCGACCAGCGGCGCCAGCGATGTGTCCGGCCTGGCTTCGCTGACTGGCCAGAACTACCAGGCGATGAGCAAGAGCCTGCTGCTGGATCTGGGCACGGTGAAGAACGATGACGGTTCGGCTTTGCTGCTGGACAATATCGAGGGCATCACGTTCGGCCCCGTCGTCAACGGCAAGCAGACCCTGGTGCTGGTGGCCGACAACAACTTTGCCGCCAGCCAGCAGACCCAGTTCATTGCCTTCTCTGTCGATGGCGCGCTGGCCCCGGTGCCGGAGCCCACAAGCTGGGCGCTGATGCTCAGCGGCCTGCTGGCCCTGGGGGCGGCTGCGCGCAAGCAGCGCAAGTAGAGCGGCGCCCCTCCCGGATTGCGGCGAGCGGGGTGGCCAGGCGGGCAATAATGCGCGCCTGCCATTCCTCCGCCGCATGAGTCTGCCGCCGTCCTTTCCCGTCGTACCGCACCTTGAACTTCAGCAGCTGTTCGCGCTGTTCAGCGCTCGCCGCTTTGCCGAGATGGAGGCCCACGCCCGGGCGCTGCTGGCGCGCTATCCGCAGGCCGGCGAGGTCTGGAAGGGCCTGAGCGTGGCCCTGCTGGCTCAGCACAAGCCGGCGTTCGAAGCCTTGCAGCAGGCCGCCGCGCTGCTGCCCGGCGATGCCGATCTGGCCTGCAATCTCGGCCTGTCCCTGACCGGGCTGGGTCGGCTTGACGAGGCGGCCGCCAGCCTGCAGCGGGCCCTGGCCTTGCAACCCGGTTTTGCCGTGGCCCATCTGAACCTGGGCAATGTGCTGACGGTGCAGGCCCGCTGGGCGGAGGCGGCGGCCAGCTACCGCCATGCGCTGCAATTCAATCCGAATCTGGTGCAGGCCCACTTCAAGCTGGGCATCGCCCTGGCCGAGCAGGGGCAGCACGAGGCGGCGGCCGCTAGCTACCGCAATGCGCTGCAACTGAAGCCCGATCACGCGGAGGCCCATGGCAGCCTGGCCAATGCACTGCAGGCGCTGGGCCGGGCCGACGAGGCTGTGCCGCAGTACCAACGCGCGATCTCGCTGCAGCCCGGCCATGCCTTGTTCCACAGCAATCTGGCCTTTGCCTTGAAGGAGTCGGGCCGGTTTGACGAGGCTGCGGCCAGCTACCAGCGCGCGCTGGCGCTGGAGCCGCTGAACTTCGAGACGCGCAGCAACATGCTGTTCATGCTGAACTACCTGCCCGATCAGGCTGGGGCGCTGGACGAGGCGCGGCAATTCGGCGCGCTGGCGGTGCAGGTGGCACGCCCGTTCACAAGCTGGAACTGCCTGCCCGATGCCGGCCGACGCCTGCGCGTCGGCCTGGTGTCGGCCGATCTGCGCAACCACCCGGTCGGCTATTTCGCTCAATCGGTGCTGGCCGAACTGGGCCGCGACGTGGATCTGGTCGTCTATGCCAATCAGGCGAACGACGATGCGGTGTCAAACGCGATCCGCAACCACTGCCGGCACTGGCATGGGGTTCGATCGCTGAGCGACGAGGCGCTGGCGCAGCTGATCCATGCCGACGCCATCGACGTGTTGATCGATCTGGCCGGCCACACGGCCCACAACCGTCTGCCGATGCTGGCCTGGAAGCCGGCGCCTGTGCAACTGAGCTGGCTGGGCTATTGCGCCAGCACCGGGCTTTCTTCGATGGACGCCTTTGTCGGTGACCCCTGGATCGTGCCCCCGGGCAGCGAAGCGCAGTTCGTCGAGCCTGTGCTGCGTCTGCCAGAGACCTTTCTGTGCTTCACCCCACCGGCGCTGGACATCGCAGTGGGGCCCTTGCCGGCGCTCGCGCAAGGCGCCATCACCTTCGGTTGCTTCAACAAGCCGCTGAAGATGAACGAGGCGGTGGTCGCGCTGTGGGCAAAGGTGTTGCAGGCGGTGCCTGGCAGCCGTCTGCTGCTGAAGGGCGGTTCGCAAGAAGCCATGCGCGAGCGCTTCGCCCGCCACGGCATCGCCCCCGAGCGCCTGCTGCTGGAGGGCGCCTCGCCACGCGCCGAGTACCTGGCCGCCTACCACCGGGTGGACATTGCGCTGGATCCCTTTCCCTATCCGGGCGGCACGACCAGTGTCGAGGGCCTGTGGATGGGCGTGCCGGTGCTGAGCCTGCGTGGCGCCACGGCCCTGTCTCGCCAGGGCGAGAGCCTGCTGCAGAACCTGGGCCTGCCCGGCTGGGTGGCTGCCGACGAAGACGACTATCTGGCCCGTGCCGTTGCCCATGCCAGCGATCTGCCGGCCCTTGCCGCGCTACGTGCCGGCCTGCGCGAACGTCTGCTGCAGTCGCCGCTGTGCGATGCGCCGCGCTTTGCCGGCCATTTCGACGCGCTGCTGCGCCGGGCGTGGCGGGTCTGGTGTGAGGGGCAGGGGCGATGACGATACTGCTGGCGCCCATGGAAGGCCTGCTCGACTTCACGCTGCGCGATGTGCTGACCCGCGTCGGCGGCATCGACCGCTGCGTGTCGGAGTTCATCCGCGTCACCGGCACCCTGCTGCCGAACCGCACCTTCATCCGCATCGTGCCCGAGCTGCTCAATGGCGGGCGCACGCCCTCGGGCGTGCCGGTGCGGGCGCAGCTGATGGGGTCAGATATTGCCTGCCTGGCCGAGAACGCCGCCAAGCTGGCCGAGCTGGGGCCGGCCGGCATAGACTTGAACTTCGGCTGTCCAGCCAAGGTGGTGAACCGCCATGGCGGCGGGGCGGCGCTGCTGGACGATCCGGCGCTGATACACGCCATCGTCTCGGCGGTGCGCGCTGCCGTGCCGCAGCCGATGCCGGTGTCGGCCAAGATGCGCTTGGGCTTTCACTGCACCAGCCGCACCCTGGACTGCGCGCAGGCGATCGAGTCAGCGGGCGCCGACGAGCTGGTGGTTCATGCCCGCACCAAGGCCGATGGCTACAAGCCCCCGGCCTACTGGGACCGCATTGCCGAGATTCGCGCCGCCTTGAAGATTCCGGTCATCGCCAATGGCGAGATCTGGACCGCCGAGGACGCGGCCCGCTGCCGCGAGCAGTCGGGTTGCCATCCGCTGATGCTGGGCCGCGGCATGGTCGTCAACCCGGGCCTGGCGCTGAGCATTCTGCGGCCCGGCGCCGGCGTGCTGGCCTGGGACGAGCTGCTGCCCTTGATCCAGCATTTCTGGGGCCTGATCGACACCCATATCGAGCCCCGCCACCGCGCCGGCCGGCTCAAGCAATGGCTCAACTATCTGCGCCGGCTCTATCCCGAGGCCGAGGCCGTCTATGTCGATGTGCGCACGGTCAATGACCCGGCCCTGGTGCGGGCCCGCGTGCACCAAAGTTTTGATGCACGGGAGCTCATCGCAGCCTAAGCATGGTCCTGCGCCTGCGGCACCACCCGCGCATTGCGCTCGAAGGTCCAGTAGGCCCAGGCCCAGTCGATCAGCACGATCAGCCGGTTGCGAAAGCCAATCAGGAAGTAGATGTGGGCGAACAGCCAGAACAGCCAGGCGAAGTAGCCCGAAAAGCGTAAGGCACCCAGGCCCGGCACGCCCAGATCGACGACCGCCGCCTTGCGGCCCACGGTGGCCAGATTGCCGTAGTCGGCATAGCGGAAGGGCAGGGTGGCCTGGCCCTTCAGCCGCCGCAGCACATTGGCCGCCACGCTGCGCCCCATCTGCTTGGCCGCCGGGCTGACGCCGGGCACCGGCCTGGGTTCGGCGCCGGGCGCGTAACTCTTGGCCGCGGCCAGATCGCCGATGACGCTGATCTCGGGGTGCCCTTCCACGCTGAGGTCCGGCTGCACCAGCACGCGGCCGGCGCGGTCCAGGGTGGCGCCGGCACTGTCGGCCAAGGCCCGGCCCAGCGGCGAGCCGGCGACGCCGGCCGCCCAGACGACGGTGTGGCTGGGCAGGGACACGGCGCCTGCCGTCGATTCGAAGCGCACGCCGTTGCCATCGATGTGCGTGACGCGGCAGCCGGTGCGCAGCTCCACGCCCAGCTTTTGCAGCTGCTCGGCGGCGCGCTGCGACAGGGCCGGCACAAAGCTGCCCAGCACCCGGTCCGAACCCTCGACCAGCACCACCCGCGCCTCGCGCGAATCGATGCGCCGGAACTCGCTGACCAGCGTGTGTCGGGCCATCTCGCTCAAGGTGCCGGCCATCTCGACGCCGGTGGGCCCGGCGCCGATGACGACAAAGGTCAGCCAGGCGGCGCGCTGAGTGGCATCCTCGCAGCGCTCGGCCTGCTCGAAGGCATTGACGACGCGTTGGCGGATGTTGAAGGCGTCGGTCAGCGTCTTCAGCCCCGGCGCGTGGGCGGCCCATTCGTCATGGCCGAAATAGCTGTGGGTGGCACCGGCGGCGACGATCAGATGGTCGTAGGCGAGCTGTTCGCCGTCGTGCAGGGTGACCTTGCGGCCTGGTGCGTCTATGGCCCGGACCTCGGCCTGCAGAATCGTCAGATTGCCGCGCCGCATCTGCGGCCGCAGGATGTGGCGTATCGGGCCCGAGATGGCCGGCGCGCTCAGGCCCGCCGTGGCCACCTGGTAGAGCAGGGGCTGGAACAGATGGTGGTTGGTGCGGTCCACCAGGGTGATCTCGACCTCGTCCCGCGCCCTGGACAGCGCTCGCACCGCCTCGATACCGCCAAAGCCACAACCAATCACCAGCACCCGCGCCTTGCCACTCATTGCAGTCCTCCTGTTGTTGTTCCGCCTGATTCAAGCAGAGACCGCGCAAGCGCGCCGGCGGGGCATCGACAAAGGGCTGGCAAAGGTCTCGATATGAGCGCCCGACATGGGCCGATGCGAACTCGGCAATGGGGCCCCGACAACTGGCATCATCGCCGTCAAGCCAACAGGAGAAACCCATGATCAGCCGCCGCCAGTTCAGCCAGTTCAGCGCGCTGGGCCTTGTTCACCTGCCGCTGTGGGCGGCCGATCTGTCCGAGCGCGACGCCGCTTCCGGCATACGCGCGGCCCTGGAGCGTGGCGCCATCGCCGCGGTGGCCCTGCTGGGCCGGCAGGATGGATTTCTGGGTAACGACAAGGTGCGCATAGGCCTACCCGGAGCGCTGAACGATGCGGCCAAGCTGCTGCGCGCCACCGGCCAGCAGAAGAAGGTCGATGAGCTGATCACTGCCATGAACCGTGCCGCCGAGGCCGCCATCCCCGAGGCCAAGGCACTGTTGGTGCAAACGGTGAAGAACGTCTCCGTCAAGGACGCGCTGCAGATCGTGCGCGGTGGCGACACCGCGGTGACCGACTTCTTTGCCCGCAACACCCGCGAGCCGCTGGGTCTCAAATTTCTGCCCATCGTCACCCGCGCGACGCAAAAGGTCTCGGCCGCCGAGAAGTACAACGCCGTCGCCGCCAAGGCCGCCAAGTTCGGTCTGGTCAAGGACGAGGACGCCAATGTCCAGCAATACGTCACCCGCCGCGCGCTGGACGGCCTCTACCTGATGATTGGCGAGGAAGAGCGCAAGATCCGCCAGGACCCGGTGGGCACCGGCAGCGCCATCCTGAAGAAGGTGTTCGGCGGCTGAGAGGCTGAGCTCACCCCGGGTTATGGAGCATGAGCGGTGTCCTGCCCCTTGGCTAGCATGGGGCACCGCCACCGGGGAGTACCCATGACCGTTGCACATGCCATTGCCCATGCCGACCTGCGGGCCGTGCCCGGCGTTCTGGACCGTCAGGCCATGCAGCCGACTTTCGAGTCGATTGCGCAGGCCGCGCGGGCATCCGGCCGGTCGCTGGCCGTGCTGACCCTGGATATCGACCACTTCAAGGACTATCAGGACGAACACGGCCCGGCACAGGCCGAACAGGTGCTGACGCAGCTGGCCATGCTGCTGCAGCAGCTGCAACCGAGCAGCGCCAGCCTGGCCTATCTGGGGGCGGACGAATTCATGCTGATACTGCCCGACACCAGCCTGACCGCCGCGGCCGAACTGGCCGAGCGTCTGCGTGACCGCATTGCCTCCGCCCTGGCCCAGCTAGGGGGTCAGCGCCCGCTGACGGCCACCATAGGCGTGGCCGCCAGCCCGCCCAACCAGCACTGGCTGGCCAGCACCCTGTTGACCCTGGCCGATGCCCGAATGACCTTTGCCAAGCGGCGCTTGCTGCCCCATCACAACCTGGTCTGGGCCGGCACGCTGCCGTCCGACTGGTACCTGCGCCTGGACGTACCCGCCGGCATCTGGCCGAGTCTCTGAGCCCGGACGGACAAGGCGGAAGCCTTGGCCCGCCTGGCGAAGGACTTGCGGCGATACAAGCCGCAAGGCTGAGCCCGGACGGACAAGGCGGAAGCCTTGGCCCGCCTGGCGAAGGACTTGCGGCGATACAAGCCGCAAGGCTGAGCCCGGACACAAGGCCCGGAAGGGGCTTGTGCCTCGGCCATAGGCCTCGGCCTTCGGCAGGCACGAGCAGTCCTCAGGACTGCCCGTGTCCAGCCTCAGCCTGGCGAAGGACTTGCGGCGATACAAGCCGACGGGCTGGGCCCGGCCTGGCAAGAAAAAGCTGCCAAGCCCAGGTCGACGTCTGAAGCGCCCGAAACCTCGCCACGGCGCCGTGCGAAACCGCCGCTTTCGACCTCTTTATTGAACAAAATCATAAAAATAGTAAATTTGAAGTCGATACTTGGACATCTCGGACAGCGGTAACCGTAGCCGCTGCGATGTCGTTCAAGGAAGCTTCATGCAGTCCACACAAAGTGCAGTTGTGCCCTCGCCTCTGCCCAGGCACAAGTCAGTCGTCACACCGGGGGCTGAGCCCTTCTTCAAATTTCATGGCCCCTGGGCGCCGGGCGTGCGGCTGTTCCGCCGCCTGAAGTTCGGCACCAAGGCCGGGCTGATATCGCTGGCCTTCTTGCTGCCCTTGCTGCTCGTCGCCGCAGCCTATCTGCGTGCCAGCCAGGCGACCATAGACTTCGCCCGCCACGAGCTGGCGGGGGTGGCCGCGATCGGCAGCATGGAGCCATGGTTGATCGAAGTGCAGAAGCAGCGCAGGCTGGTGCTCTCGGGGCTGTCGCCAAGGCTGGACATGGAGGCCATCGCCGCGACGATGAAACCGGTGCGCGAACTGGTCGAGAAGCGGCCCGACGGGCTCGATCTGCGAGCCGAGTTCGGCAAGCTGGAGCAGTTGCATCAGGCCCTGGTGAACCAGGCCGCCACGGCCACGCCGGTCGCGATCGAGAAGCCGATGCAGGTTTATGTGGACGCGGTGCGGGATCTGCGCCAGACGGCCATGGACCGTTCGCAGCTGACGCTGGACCCGGACCAGGACACCTATTACCTGATGACCCTGGCCACCGAGACGGTGTCCGACGTGATCGAGTCCGTATCGCGCACCCGAGCGCTGGCCGGAGCGGCCGCCAGCCGTGGCATCGAAAGCGAGGCGCAGCTGCGCCAGCTGTATGGCATCTGGTACTTCGGCCACGAGCATGTCGCCGTGATCGAGCAGGCCGCCGCGCGCGCAAGCGAGGCCAATCCCGCGGTCAAGCAGCGGGTCAAGGTCGACGAGGCGGTGCTTGCCGCGCATGCCTTCTACGACGCGTCCGAGAAGTCCTGGTTTGGCGCCAACTTCAATGCCGATGTGCAGGCCCTGGGCCAGCCGGGCCAGCTGGCGGTGGACACGCTGCGCGCGGTCGGCCGGCAGAGCACCGAGATGCTGGGCGAACTGCTGCAACAGCGTATCGACAGCACCAGCAGCGCGCGCAATGCGATGTTGCTGGCGATTGCGCTGTCGCTGCTGGTGGCGGCCTATCTGTTCTACGCCTTCTTCCTGGTCATGCGCGGTGGTCTGCAGGAGGTCGGCCGTCATCTGGCGGCGATGACCGATGGCGACCTCACCACCTCGCCCAAGCCCTGGGGCAGGGACGAGGCTGCCGAGCTGATGCTGATGCTGTCGAATATGCAGGGCAGTCTGCGCAGCATGGTGTTGCAGGTGCGCCATGCGTCCGAGGGCATCGTGAACGCCAGCACCGAGATTGCCGATGGCTCGATGGAGCTGTCGGCGCGCACCGAGCAGGCGGCGGCCAATCTGGAGGAAACCGCTGCGGCGATGGAGCAGATCAGCTCGACCGTGCGGCAGAGCAGCGAGCACACCGGTCAGGCCACCGGTATCGCCTCCAGCAACGCCGAGCTGGCACTGCGCGGCGGTCAGGTGATCGGTGCCATGGTCGCCACGATGGAGGAGATACAGGCCTCGTCGAACAAGATCAGCGACATCATCGGCGTCATTGACAGCATTGCCTTCCAGACCAATATCCTGGCGCTGAACGCGGCGGTGGAAGCCGCCCGCGCCGGCGAGCAGGGCCGCGGCTTTGCCGTGGTGGCCTCCGAGGTGCGTGCCTTGGCCCAGCGTTCGGCCGCGGCCGCCCGCGAGATCAAGACACTGATTTCGGCCAGCGTCGAGAAGGTCGACAGCGGCACCGCCATCGTGCGCCAGGCGGGCACGACGATGACCGATATCGTCGGCGGCGCCGAGCGTGTCAACAGCCTGCTGTCGCAGATCGCCACCGGCTCGCGCGAGCAGAGCCAGGGCGTGGCCCAGGTCGGCATGGCCGTGCAGGATCTGGACAAGGCGACGCAGCAAAATGCCGCCATGGTCGAAGAAACCGCGGCCGCAGCCGGTGCTTTGCGCGATCAGGCCGTGGCCCTGGCCGGCGAGGTGGCTCGGTTCCAGCTGCCGGCTTGATGGTTCGAGGGGTCGGCCAGGCCTTCCGGGAGGCCTCGGCCCGCCGCTGAGTTAGGCTCGCGTACTTGCTTTCCTTTCCGAACCGGCCCCGCCCATGGACTACCCCCAATACAACCCGCAAACCGACAATGCCCCGCTGAGCGACGACGAGCTCAATGCGCTGGACGATTTGCTGCAAGAGCTGCCCGCCGACGAGGCGATGAATATCGAGGCGATGGATGGCTATCTGACCGCGCTGCTGGTCGGCCCCGGTGATCTGAGCCAGCGGCCCAGTGCCGACTGGCTGCCGGCCGTCTGGGGCGGTGACGGCGAGGGCAATGCCCCATTCCCCAGCAACAAGCAGCGCAAGCGTGCCACCCTGCTGGTGCTGCGCCATCTGCAAAGCGTTGCCATCGAGCTGCGCGACAAGGGCGAGGCCTGGCAGCCCATCTTCAGCGTGGCCGAGGTCGATGACCGCGATCTGGTCGATGCCGAGGTCTGGTGCATAGGCTTTTTGCAGGCCGTGGCGCTGGACCCCGAGGGCTGGGGCGCGCTGTTCGATGACGCCGAGATCGGCGCGGCCCTGGTGCCTATCGCGCTGCTGGGCGGCGACGAAGAAGACCTGAGCCCGGAGGACGCTCAGCGCCTGGGCGATCTGGACGTGCGCGACCAGCTCAGCCGCGCCGTGCTCGACGCGGTGGTGCTGCTGTACCGACGCAAGTTCCCGGCCTGAGCCCGCGCACGAGGCAGCCCCTGCGGGCTGACTCGTGGCTGGCGAAGGACTTGCCGCCTGCATGCGGCAAGGCGCCTGATTCAGCCCCGGGCGAACACCAGCAGCAGATTGTTGGCCGGCATGCTGATCTGCTCGATCAGCTGCAGGCCGGCGCGCCGTGCCTCGGCCTGGACATCGTCCAGATCACGCAGGCCCCAGGCCGGGTTGCGCGCACGCAGGTCGGCATCGAAGGCCTCGTTACTCGGCGCAGTGGCAACACCTGGCACCCGATAGGGCCCGTAGGTCATCAAACGCCCCAGTGGTGACAGATGACGCGCCGCGCCCTGCATCAGCGCCGCGCAGGTGGGCCAGGGCGAGATGTGCAGCATATTGGCGCAGAAGATGGCGTCCAGCGTCTGCGCCTCCGCGGGCAGCGGCCACGCTGACGCCAGCACATCGAGCTGGATCGCAGGCAGTACATTGGCGAGCCCAGCGGTCCAGGCGGCGATCGAGGCCAGGTTGGCGGCGTCGTAGTCGCTGGGCTGCCAGGTCCAGCGGGCCAAACCGGCGGCGAAATGCGCCGCATGCTGGCCGGTGCCGCTGGCGATCTCCAGCGCCACGCCCTGGGCCGGCAGCAGCCGCTGCAAGACCTCCAGAATGGGCTGCTTGTTGCGTTCGGCGGCGGGGGCGTTCAGCATTCTTGGTGATGGTGGCGTCATGGTGTTCCCAGGTGGGTCGAGGTCTGCAACTGCTGTTCCGAGCGCTCAAGCTCAGCCACCAGCCAGGTGCGCAGCGCCTGCAGCGGCGGCCAGTCGCGCAGCTCGGGCGGGTGCACGAGCCAGTAGGAGTCATGGGCATCGTCGGGCAGGGCCAGTGGCGAGAGTCGCACCAGCCGGCCCTCGCGCAGGGCGTCGGCTGCCAGCAGTTCGCGGCTGAGGGTGATGCCAAGGTCCTGTTCGGCGGCCTGCAGCATCATGCCGGCGTCGTTGAAGGCTGCCACCGGGTTGATGCGGCAGCGCACGCCGGCCAGCGCAAACCAGGCCTCCCAACGCGACACATTGCCTAGCAGCGGTTCGTCGGCCAGTCGGGCGGGCAGGCTGGCGGGGTCGCCGCCCTGCAGTCGGTGGGCGGCGCGCGGCGAGCCCAGCACCACCGAGGGCGAGTCGATCAGGCATTGTCCCTCCAGGCCTCGCCACGGCCCCTGGCCCTGACGCAGCGCGGCATGGAAACCCTCGCGCTTCAGATCGATCACCTGCTGCGAGGCGTGCAACTCCATCGCGATATCGGGATGCAGCTCGTGCCATTGGCCCATGCGCGGCAGCAGCCAGCGCTGAGCGAACGAGGGCAGGACGGTGACGCGCAGCCGGTGCGCCGTGCCGCTGGCGGCCGCCGCGGCGGCGCGCACCCCCTCATCCAGCTGGGTCAGCGCCGGCTCGACGGCGCGCAGCAGGGCCGCGCCGGCGGCATTGAGCACGATGCGCCGGCCGCGCCGGTCGAACAGCTCGAAGCCCAGCTGCTCCTCCAGCAGCTTGATCTGCTGGCTCACGGCGCTGTGCGTCAGGTGCAGTTCTTCGGCCGCGGCACGCAGATTGTCGAGCCGGGCCACGGCGCGGAAGGCGGGCAGGGTGTGCAGCGGTAAACGGCTCATCTGGTAAGCATATCTGACCAATCAGTACAGAACAAGTCGATTCCATTGAGTGCGCTGGGTGACTAAGCTTACCAGCACGAACTACCCAAGGAGCCGTCCATGACCAGCACCGCAAGCACCTGCCCAGCCTTGACACCCTCGGCGCCGGCCCTCAGCGCCGGCTGGCTGATGGGCCTGCTGCAGTCTTGGAAACAGCTGCGCGCCCGGCGCCGCGCCAAGTTGGAGATGCTGGCCATGGCCGAACTGAGCGAGCACACGCTGGACGACATCAATGCGCCCTGCTGGATGCACCTGGAAGCCAAGGCCCAGCGCGAGGCCGAACGTCAGCGCCTGGAGAGTTTTCGCATGGGCAGTCATCAGGCCTGGTGAGGTGGCTCTGCGGTAACCTTCAGGCTTTGCCCAGGACCGCACTGTGAAAACCTACAACATCGAAGTGCAGAAGGTGAAGAGCCAGAGCTTTGCTCACGGCCTGATCAAGCTGCATGTGGACGCCCTGATCGCGCCGGCCGTCACACCCGAAGACAAGGCACCGACCAGCGCCCTGCTCTTCACCGAGGAGACCGCGCGCGTGCTGCTGTCGCTGCTGAAGACCCAGCTGCTGGAGCTGGATGGCCGCAAGGCTAAGAGCCGGCACGGGCGCTAAGACAGCGTCGCCGGTGACCCAAGCCTCGCACAGTGCGAGGCTTGCTAAGCTGGTGCGCATGAAAGTTTCCGAGCTTGCCCAGCGCACCGGCGTGTCGGTCCACCGGCTGCGGCGCTATGAGGAATTGGGCCTGATACAGGCCGGGCGCGGCGCCTCAGGCTACCGCGAGTTCAGCGAGCGCACGCAGCGCGAGGTGGTCTTCATCGCCATGGGCCGCGATCTGGGCTTCTCGCTGCCTGAGTTGGCCGAGGCACTGCCGCGCTACCGCGCCGGCACGCTGACCCTGGCTCAGATGATTGATCACATGCGCGGGCGCATCGCTGCCGTTGACGAGCAGATCGCCGTGCAGCGCGCGCTGCGCAACAAGCTCGTTGACCATATCGCCTGGCTTGAGCAGCGCCAGCGCGAGCAGGCTCAGCGCGCGCAGAGCAAGACTTCCGCGTCCTGGCCCACCGCAAGAAAGCCCCGCCCATGACAACGATGGAAACCATGCCCGAGCAGGTGCGCCGCGCCGTGCTGGCGATGCCGATGGCGCAGACCCTGCAACTGTCTTTCCGGCACATCGCACCTGGGGAGGCGGAGCTGGAGCTGCCTATCCAGGAGGCCTGGTGCTTTCGCCCCGGCCAGCTGCAGGCGACGGCGATCTTTGCAGCGGCCGATTTCGCCGCCGTGGCCGCCGCCGGAACCCTGCTGCCGCAGGGCTTCGTCAATGCCACCATCGATGCCTCGCTGAAACTGCTGGCCCCGGCGCAGGGCAGCCATTTGCTGGCACGGGGCCGGGTGGTCAGCGCCTCGCGCCTGCTGACCGTCTGCTCCGCAGATGTGTTTGCCGTCAGCGACGGCAAGGAGACTCTGTGCGCCACCCTGCTGGGCACGGCGCGCAATATCGACATGACGGCGCGGGCCTGAGGCCTGGCTCAGACAAACTGCAGATCCAGATCGCCGTGGGCGTAGATCACCACGCCGGTATCGGTTTCGGTCAGGGTGTGGCCGGTGCCCGCGGGCGCCAGCTGGTAGTCGCCGGTCTGCAGCAGGATGTCGTCCAGGAACAGCTCGCCCTGGACCATCAGGCATTCCTCGTCATGGCCATGACGGTGATTGGGCACCTGGGCACCGGCCTCGGCGAAGTACAGGAGCGCCGCCTGGCCGTCGCGCTGCCACAGCACGCGCCGGCGTATGCCCGGCACGAACTCGGGCCATCCGGCCTCGGCATCGCGTACGGTCAGGGGCTGATCCCCCGGCAGCGCCGGCAGGTCGGACTCGCGAAGGAACAGCAGCGCGCCCTCGGCCGACGACCATTGTGCCGGGGCATGGCCGGCCGGGGTGACGTGATAGTCGCGCTGCGACAGCGACTCGCCGCCCAGCATCGCGCTGCCCGACAGCAGCAGCCATTCGCGGTGCGCAGAGGCGTTGTTCAGCATGGCCGGGTCGAAGCTCGCGCGGGCGGCCAGCTCGATCAGCGTCGCGCCCAGCGGCTCGCCAGGTCGCAGCCGCTGGCCAGCCTTGGCGCGGTACAGCGCCTGCGCCGTCACGCCCGGGGCAAGGGTCCGGCGCAGAGCCGAGCGCCGACGCACGGTGAACATGGCGGCCGCGGCCAGGCGCGCCGCGGCCAGGCGATCGGTCAGGCGGTCACGGAGCGCCGCTGGCGGCTCGGGGGCCTGCCAGGCCTGGGCCAACGGCTCGGCCAGCAGCGTGCCCAGCTCATGGGCCATCGGATCGGGTGCCGGCCGGATAGTCATCAGCGGGCTGGTGGATGGTTTGCTCATGGTGGTCCTCAGGCCGACAGCGCCTGGGCGGCGGGCTCGTTGAGCAGTTCGCGCAGGATGATCAGCGCGCGGCGGATCTGCGATTTGACGGTGCCCAGCGGCAGCTCGGTCTGGGCGGCAATCTCCTCATGGCTGAGCCCGCGCAGAAAGGCCAGGGCCACCAGCTGCCGGGGCTGGGCACCCAGGGCCAGCAGCGCGCGCTGCAAGGTGGCCTGGCCCTGGTTCAGGTCCAGCAGCTCGTCCAAGGCGCGCAGGCCGGTGTCCACCAGGCTCGGGGCCTCGTCGTCGTCCAGGTTGTCGTGATCGAAACGGGACTCGCGGCGCAGCGCATCGATGGCGCGCGAGCGGGCCATGCCCAGCAGCCAGGTCAGCGCGCGGCCGCGGCTGGCATCGAAACGCAGCGCCTGGCGCCAGACCTGGAAATAGGTGTCCTCGACCACCTCCTCGGCCCAGGCCGGCCGGCGCACGATGCGCAGCACCAGGCCATAGACGCGGCTCAAGGTGGCGTCGTAGAGCGCCGACAGCGCGCGTTCGTCGCGTTCGGCGATCTGTGCCAGCCAGGCCGTCAGCTGGGCATCGTCGGCGCAGGGTCTGCAGCCGGCGGACAACTGTTGCCGAGGCTCCGGGGCCGGGTGATCGGCCGCTTCGTCGAACAGTGCCTCGATAGCGTCTGGCGATTCGGCATCGCCCAGCTCGGCCCGTTGAGGCGGGCTGCGCAGGCGGGTGTGAACAGAGGATGTGGCGTTCATGGAGCCGTCTCATCGGTTGGGGCGCCGGGGCGCCGCTTCGTGACAAGGATCATCGCGGCTGGCGCATCGTCGCTCGGTATGGCCTCGGGCGCAAGGGCCGGGCCGCGATCAGCCGAGCACATGGCAGGCCTGCGGCACTGCGCCGCGCAAGAAGATCGTCGCTCCGGTGGGGGTGCTGATGCGTCCATGCAGCGCCCCCTGATGGGCCAGGTGGTAGCCCCCAGCGCCCAGCTCGATATGGCTGCCGACCCGCAGCACACCGTCCAGCACGATGCACTCCTCATCGATCGGATGGCGGTGCGCGGGCAGGCTGGCGCCGGGCGCCAGCCGCAGCAGATAGGACAGCACGCCGTCCATCTCGCGCAGCGGCTTGATCTCGACGCCATCCAGCCAGGGTTGCCATGCGCCATCGTCCAGGCCGACCGTCAGATGCGAATCATCCGTGTCGGCCACTCGGTCGAGCAGGCGTTGCTTGAGGGCGGCGGGGGGCTTGGTGCTGCTCATGGCAGCTACTACGAAGCCACAGCAGATCCGGATGCATGACCCTTGATGAATCCGGATCGGCTGCGTTCTCGTATTCGAAGAGCCACCTCCATTCAAGTCAAGGAGCCCGCCATGCCCCAATTCGTTGAAGTGCAGCACCAGCAGTGGATTGCCGCGCCACCGGCCACCGTGCGCGCCCAGTTCGCCGATCTGGACCACCATATCCAGGCCAATGTGCACCCCAAGCTGCACTTCCAGGTGCTGGAGCGGCAAGCGTCTAGCGCGCGCTATGTGCAGGAGGTGCGGCTGCTGGGCATCAAGCAGCGCGATGTGTTCGAGCGCCAGATCGAGGCCGACGGCAGCATGCTGGACCGCTCGGTCGAAGGCTTCAACGCGGGCGGCTCGCTGCAGTTCCGCTTTCTGCCCGAGATGCAGTCAGGCCGGGCCGGCACCCTGGTGGACATCGTCATCCGGCTGCCGCTGCCGCCGGTGATAGGCGGTCTGCTGCGGCCGCTGCTGGCCGCGCAGATACGCAAGGAGCTGACGGCGGCGGCACTGGAAGACCGCGACGATATCGAGCAGCGCGGCTATCCGCGCGCTCAGCCCGGGGCCAGGATGAACTTCCGCAGCAGTGCGAACGCCGCCTCGGGCTCGTCACGCCAGGCACCGTGACCCGATCCGGCAAAGCTGGCCAACTGGCTCAGATGCGCCGGCAGGGCCGCGGCGATGTCCTGCGAGTCGGCCAGCGGGCAGACCGGGTCCTGCTCGCCGGCCATCACCAGCACCGGGCATTGCGCCCGCGCCAGGCCCGGCAGCAGGTCCAGCGTCTGCATCTCGCCGCCGGCAAAGTGGAACAGGATGTCGTTGTGGTGGATGGTGCGCGCCGCGGCGTCGCCGTTGGGGGGCGGCTTCTGGTTGTAGAGCGTGTGGCAGACGTCCCAGTAAGGAGCCCAGGTCTCGGAGGAGGGCCGGGTCCAGAACTGCTGCGCCACCTCGCGGGCGCGCAGGCCTCCGAAGCGCTCGAACATGACCAGCTTGCGCTCCAGCGCCATATGGGGTGAGGTGCTGGACAGCACGACCTTGGCCGCATGGCCGGGGTGGCGGGCCAGGTAGTGCTGGGCGACAAAACCGCCGAAGGACTGGCCCAGCACGATGGGTTTGACGATGCCCAGCGCGTCACTGAGGCGCACCACGTCATCGGCCCAGGTGTCCAGCGCCCATTCCTCGCGCGGCCGGCGGTCGCTGCGGCCGTGGCCTCGGTGGTCGTAATAGACGATCTGCGCGATGTCGGAAAGCGCAGAGAAGGCCGGCTTGAAGCCCGAGTGGTCGAAGCCCGGCCCGCCGTGCAGCAGGATCAGGGTGGGCTTCTCGCGCAGGGTCGGTCCGTCGGGCACGAGGCCAGGGCCCTGGATGTCAACAAACAGGCGTACGCCCTGACCGATATCGATGCGCATGAGGCGTTCCTGGTTTACTTGGCCCAGCCGTCTTTGAGGCCGGTGATGCGGTTGAACACCGGCTTGGTCGCCGCGTGGTCCTTCTGGTCGGCGACGAAATAGCCGTGACGCTCGAACTGGAAGCGGTCCTCGGCCTTGGCCGTGGCCAGGGTCGGTTCGACAAAGGCGGTGACGATCTTCTTGCTGTCGGGGTTCAGCACCGACAGGAAGTCGCGGCCGCCCTGGTCGGGCTGGGCTTCGGTGAACAGCCGGTCGTACAGCCGCACCTCGGCCGGCAGGCCCTCGGCCACGCTGACCCAGGTCAGCACGCCCTTGACCTTGACGCTGTCGGCGCCCGGCGTGCCGCTCTTGGTCTCGGGCAGGATCTTGGCGTGCACCTCGGCGACCGTGCCGTCGAAGTTCTTGCGCAGGCCGGTGCACTGGATCACATAACCGTACTTCAGCCGCGCCATGCTGCCGGCAATGCTCTTGCCCTCGCCGTCGTAGCGGGGCGGGCTCAGGCGGTGGTAGCCCTTCAGCGGCACTTCCATGAAGTCTTCGCGCTCGATCCAGACCTCACCGCCCAGCTTGAACTCGCGTTTCGGCAGCTCGGGCACATCGGGCTTGGGCGGCAGCGTCGGGGCGCTGCAGGCCTCGAGATGGTCTTCGCTGCCGAACACCTCGGCCCAGTTCGTCAGCACCAGCTTGATCGGGTCCAGCACAACCATGGCGCGGTGTGCCTTGGACTCCAGATCGTCGCGCAGCGCGATGTCCAGCCAGGCGTAGTCGATCCAGGTGTTGTTCTTGCTGGCGCCGGTGCGGGTGTCGAGCAGGCGCAGCGCCTCGGGCGTATAGCCGCGGCGGCGTATGCCGGCGATGGTGGGCATGCGCGGGTCATCCCAGCCGCTGACATGCTGGTCCTCGACCAGCTGGCGCAGCTTGCGCTTGCTGGTGATCACATAGGTGAGATTCATCCGCGCGAATTCGTACTGCTTGGGCAGCGGTGCGCTCAGCAGGCCGCCCTCGGCCAGGCGCTCCAGCAGCCAGTCGTAGAAGGGGCGCTGATCCTCGAATTCGAGCGTGCAGATGCTGTGCGTGATCTGCTCCAGCGCGTCCTCGATCGGGTGGGCATAGGTGTACATCGGGTAGATGCACCAAGTGTCGCCGGTATTGTGATGCGTGGCGCGGCGGATGCGGTACAGGGCCGGGTCGCGCAGATTGATGTTGGGGCTGGCCATGTCGATCTTGGCGCGCAGAATCATCGCGCCGTCGGCATGCTTGCCATCGCGCATCTCGCGAAAGCGGGCCAGGTTCTCTTCGGGCGTGCGGGCACGGAAGGGGCTGTCCTTGCCGGGCGTGTTGAAGTCGCCGCGGTTGGCACGCATCTCGTCGGGCGTCTGCTCATCGACGTAGGCCAGGCCGGCGGTGATCAGGTACTCGGCCGCCCGGTACATGAAGTCGAAGTAGTTGCTGGCGTAGAACAGATGGCTCTGGTGGTTGAACTCCCAGTCGAAGCCCAGCCACTTGACCGAGTCGATGATGGAGTCCACGTACTCCTGCTCTTCCTTCTCAGGATTGGTGTCGTCGAAGCGCAGATGGCAGACGCCGCCATAGTCCTTGGCCAGGCCGAAGTTCAGGCAGATGCTCTTGGCATGGCCCACATGCAGATAGCCATTCGGCTCGGGCGGGAAGCGCAGACGCACCTTGGCCACATCGGGCTGGCCGGCCTTGTGCAGCGCCGCATCACCCGGCTGGCCACCCCACTGTCGGCCGGCATAGGTATCGGCCTCGAGATCTCGCTCGATGATGCTGCGCAGGAAGTTGGTGGGCTTGTGCTCGGTCGCCGCATCGGCGCCAGGGGTTTTCTTGGGGGTGTTCATGGAATCCATTGGGGTTTGCGCGATTTTACGCAGGCTATTGCGCCGCTTTCGGGCGACCGCCGCTTACAAGGCTTTACTTCTGCGCTGTGAACCGCCAGGCCCCGGCCCGCGTTGGGTCACCCAGGCGCCGCAGGCTTGGGCGTCCGGCTTTTCCACAGGAGTTGCACCATGAGCAAGACCCCCTTCATCGCCGCCGCCGTCCTGGCCGCCGGCCTGGCCTGCGGCAGCGCCCAGGCAAGAGATGTCTATTGGAGTGTCGGCATCAATGCGCCGCTGCAGGGTGTGGGCCAGATCGGCACCGTGGTGGGCAACTACCCGGGCCAGGCGGTGGTCTATCAGCCGGCCTACCAACCCGTTTATCAACCGGTGTATCAGTACCGTCCGGCCCCGGTGGTCTATTACCCGGCGCCGGTGGTTTATCCGGCCTACGGCCATCGCCATCATCCGCACTGGGACCGCCGTGATTTCCGCCGCGAAAACGGCCGCGATGAGTGGCGCGATCAGCGCCACCGCCATCACGGCCGTTGATCGCTTACTGGGCCGTTGGCGGCGTCCAGCCGCCGCGGACCATTTACTGGGCGGCCCAACCGCCGCCCAGGGCCTTGTACAGCAGCACGCTGTTCTGGGCCTTGGCCAGTTGCAGCTGCACCACCGCCTGGCGCGCCGCGAACTGTGAGCGCTGGGCATCCAGCAGCTCCAGGCTGTTCGACGCACCGGCGCGGAAGCGCAGGTCCACCAGCTTGAGCCTGTCCTCATCCGCCTGCGCCTGGGCCTGGGTGGCGCGCAGCTGTTCGGCCAGGGTGGCGCGGCCGGCCAGCGCGTCGGCCACCTCGCGGAAGCCCACCTGTATCGCCTTCTCGTACTGCGCCACGGCGATGTCGCGCCCGGCCTGGGCCGAGGCCAGATTGGCCTTGTTGCGGCCGGAGTCGAAGATGGGCATCAAGAGCTGCGGCGCGAAACTCCACACCGTGTTGCTGAACAGCTTGGACAGCTCCGAACTGGCCGTGCCCAGGCTGGTGGTCAGCGTCAGGCTGGGGAAGAAGGCCGCCCGCGCCGCCGCGATATTGGCCTCGGCCGCCTTCAGCTGCGCTTCGGCCTGCAGGATGTCGGGCCGGTTGACCAGCACTTCGGACGGCAGGCCGGCCGGCACATCGGCCAGCATTTGAAGATTCGCTTGCGCATTCCAGGCCGTGCCGCCCGCGAGCTGGGGCAGGGCCTGGCCCACCAGCAGCTGCAGCGCATTCAGGTCCAGCGCGCGCAGGCGCTGCTGCTGGGCCAGGCTGGCGCGGGCCACCTCGACCTGGGAGGTCGCGGCACTCATGTCCAGGCCGGAGGCGACGCCGTTGTCGCTCTTCAGCTTGGTCAGGCGGTAGAAATCGTCTCGGGTCTTCAGCGTCTGCTCGGCCAGGCTCAGCAATTCTTCGTTGGCGCGCAGGCTCAGATACGTGCTGGCGATCTGGGCCACCAGGCTGATCTGCGCCGCGCGGCTGCCTTCGACGCTGGCCAGATAGCGCTCCAGCGCAGCGCCGCTCAGACTGCGCAGGCGACCGAACAGGTCGACCTCGTAGGCCGAGATCTGCAACCCAGCCTGGTAGCTGTTGTTGATCGCGCCATTGCTGCCCGGCGTGCGGCTGGCGGTGACGCCCGCGCCCACGGTGGGCAGCAGGCTGGCGTCCTGTACGCGGGACTGGGCGCGGGCCTGCTCGACATTGAGCAGGGCCACGCGCAGATCGCGGTTGTTCTGCAGCGCCAGGGTGATCAGCTCGCGCAGCTGGGCGTCGGTGTAGAACTGCTGCCAGGGCAGAGGCGCGGCGGCAGCTGCTGTGCCGATATCGGCCCAGGTGGCCGGCACCGGCGCGGCAGGCCGCTCATAGCTGGTGGTGTTGGCGCAGCCGGCCAGGGCCAGGGCTGCAGCCGCCGCGATCAAACTCGTTTTCATCATCGTCGTCATGTCAGTGGCCCTCCGTCGCGCCGGGAGCGGCAGGCTTGTTTTGATCGAGTTCATGCGCGTACATGCGGCGTTGGCGTTCGCTGCCCTTGAACAGCTTGCGCACGACCAGGAAGAAGATGGGCACGAACAGCACGGCCAGCACGGTGGCCGAGATCATTCCGTACATCACGCCGGTGCCGATGGCGCGCTGGCTGGCCGAGCCCGCGCCGGTGGCGAACACCAGCGGCATCACGCCCAGGATGAAGGCCACCGAGGTCATGATGATGGGGCGAAAGCGCAGATGGCAGGCCTCCAGGATCGATTCGATCAGCCCCTTGCCCTGGGCCTGCAAATCCTTCGCGAACTCGATGATCAGAATCGCGTTCTTCGCCGACAGGCCGATGATGGCGATCAGCCCGACCTTGAAATACACGTCATTGGGCATGCCGCGGAAGGTAGCGCCGAGCACGGCGCCCAGCAGACCCAGCGGCACCACCAGCAGCACCGAGATCGGTATCGACCAGCTCTCATAGAGTGCCGCCAGACACAGGAACACGGCCAGCAGCGAGAAGGCCAACAGAATGCCCGCCTGCGAGCCCGACAGCTTTTCTTCACGCGACAGGCCGGTCCACTCAAACCCTATGCCGGCTGGCAACTGGGCCACCATCTTCTCCAGCTCGGCCATGGCCGCGCCGGTCGAGGCACCTGCGGCCGCGTCACCGGCCAGGCGCATCGCCGGATAGCCGTTGTAGCGCACCGCCTGCATCTGGCCGCTGACCCAGCGTGTCGACGCGAATGCCGACAGCGGCACGCTCGCGCCCTGCTTGTTGCTGACGTTCAGGCGCAGCACGTCGGCGGGCTGCATGCGCGCGCCGGTCTCGGCCTGCACGACCACACGCTGCAGACGGCCCTGGTTGGGGAAGTCGTTGACATAGGCCGAGCCCAGCGAGGTCGAGATCACGGCGGCGATGGCGTCATAGCCGACGCCCAAGGCATTGGCCTTGTCGCGGTCGATGTCGATCTGCAGCTGCGGGGCGTCTTCCAGGCCATCGGGGCGCATGCCGGTGATGACCTTGCTCTTGCTGGCCATGCCCATCAGCTGGTTGCGCGCATTCAGCAGGGCCTCGTGGCCGAGGCCGCCGCGGTCCTGCAGGCGCAAGGCAAAGCCGGTGGCCGTGCCCAGCTCGGGGATGGGCGGGGGGCTCAGCGGGAAGATGAAGGCATCACGCACGCCGCCCATCATCGCGCCGAAGGCGCGGCCGGCCAGCGCGCTGGCACTGTGCTGCGGGCCCACGCGTTCCTCCCAGGGCTTCAGCGGCACGAACACCAGGGCGGCATTCTGGCCCTGGCCCGAGAACGAGAAGCCGATCACTCCGATGGTGGCCTCGACCTCCGGCTGCTGGCGCATGAAGTCTTCCACAGCCTTGACGGCCGCCTCGGTACGGTTGGCCGTGGCGCCCGGGGGCAGCTGCACATTGACGATCAGGTAGCCCTGGTCTTCGTTGGGCAGGAAGGAGGTCGGCATGCGCAGGTACAGATAGCCGACACCGGCCACCAGGGCCAGATAGATGATCAGCATGCGGCCGCCGCGCTTGAGCAGCTTGGCGACCCAGCCTTCGTAGCCCTTGGCGGTGCGCGAGAAGCCGCGGTTGAACCAGCCGAAGAAGCCGCTTTTGGCGTGGTGGTGGCCGGCCTCGACCGGCTTGAGCAGGGTGGCGCACAGCGCAGGCGTCAGGCTCAGGGCCATCACCGCGGACAGCGACATCGATGCCACCATGGCCAGCGAGAACTGGCGGTAGATATTGCCCACAGAGCCGGCGAAGAAGGCCATCGGCACGAACACGGCGATCAGCACCACGGTGATGCCGATGATGGCGCCCGAGATCTGGCTCATCGCCTTCTTGGTGGCGTCGCGGGGCGAGAGTCCTTCCTCGCTCATGATGCGTTCGACGTTTTCGACCACGACGATGGCGTCATCGACCAGGATGCCGATCGCCAGCACCATGCCGAACAGGGTCAGCACATTGATCGAGAAGCCCATGCCCAGCATGATGGCGAAGGTGCCCAGCAGCGCGATCGGCACGACCAGGGTCGGGATCAGGGTGTAGCGCCAATTCTGCAGGAACAGGAACATCACCAGGAACACCAGGGCGATGGCCTCCAGCAGGGTCTCGACCACCTGCGAGATCGAGATCTTGACGAATTTCGACGAGTCGTAGGGGATCTCGTAGATCACGCCCTCGGGGAAGTAGCGCTTGAGCTCTTCCATGCGGGTCTTCACCGCGCTGGCGGCGGCCAGCGCATTGCCGCTGGGTGACAGCTGCACGCCGATGCCGGTTGAAGGCTTGCCGTTCAGCCGAGCATAGGAGCCGTAGCTCTGGCCGCCCAGCTCGATGCGGGCCACGTCCTTGAGCCGCACGGTCGAACCGTCGGTGTTGGCGCGCAAGACGATCTTGCCGAACTGCTCGACGCTCTCCAGCTGGCCCTTGACGACCACGGTGGCCGACATCGTCTGGCTGCTCAGATTCGGCAGGTCACCGATCACGCCGGCAGGCACCAGCGCGTTCTGCGCGCGGATCGCGGCATTCACCTCGGCCGGGCTGATGTTGAAGCTCAGCGCCTTGGCCGGGTCCAGCCAGATGCGCATCGCCCGCTCGGTGCCGAACAGCTGGGCCTGGCCGATGCCGGGCAGGCGCTGGATCTCGGGAATGATGTTGCGCGAGGCATAGTCGCCCAGCGCCACCGGGTCCAGCGAACCGTCCTTGGACGACAGCGTGACGAACAGCAGGAAGTTGCTGCGTGCCTTGTCGACGCGCACGCCCTGCTGCGTCACCGCCGAGGGCAGGCGCGGCGTGGCGCGGGACAGGCGGTTCTGCACCTCGACCTGGGCCAGGTCGATATTGGTGCCCGGCTCGAAGGTGACGGTGATCGCGCCCGTGCCATTGGCCTGGCTGACCGATTCCATATAGGCCAGGCCGGGCGCGCCATTGAGCTCCTGCTCGATGACGGAGATGACGCTCTCGTCCAGGGTCTTGGCCGAGGCGCCGGGATAGACGGTGTTGATGACCAGCGAGGGCGGTGCCACCGTCGGGTATTGCGCCACCGGCAGCTTGGTGATGGCGACGCCGCCAAACACCAGGATGAACAGCGCAATCACCCAGGCGAAGACCGGGCGGTCGATGAAAAAGCGAGCCATGGTGTGAGTCCCTGTCGCTTAGCGGCTGGCGGCGGAGGCAGCCGGCGCGGCCGATGCCGCCGAGAACGGCGCGGCCGTCGGCGTCCAGGGCACGGGCTTGACCGGTGCGCCGGGCACGAACATCTTCTGGAAGCCGTCGGCAATCACCTGCTCGCCGGGCTTCAGGCCATCCAGCACCACCCATTGATTGCCCTGGGCCGAACCGACCTTGACGGGGCGGGGTGTCGGCTTGCCATCGGCGCCGACGACCAGCACCGTGTCACCGGTGGCCGAACGCGTCACCGCCTGCTGCGGCAGCAGGATGCCGTTGGGCACCTCGGCCTGGCTCAGGCGCACGCGCACATACTGGCCGGGCAGCAGCAGGCCATCACCATTGGGCACCTCGGCACGCAGGGTGACCTGGCCCGAGGTGGCATCGACGCTCAGATCGGTGAAGAGCAGCTTGCCGGGGCGGGGCAGTTCGGTGCCGTCTTCCATCACGATGCGCACCAGGGCGGCGTTCTCGCCAGAGCTGCGCAGCTGCTTGTTGGCCATGGCCCTGCGCAGTTGCAGCACCTCGTTGCTGGACTGGGTGAAGTTGACATAGACGCTGCTGGTCTGCTGCACCAGGGCCAGCTGGGTGGCCTCGGCGGCGCTGACCAGCGCCCCTTCGCTGACCAGCGAGCGGCCGATGCGGCCGGAGATCGGCGACAGCACCTGGGCGTATTCCAGATTCAGCCGGGCCGTCTGCACGGCGGCCTTGCCGCTGGCCACATCGGCCTCGCCGACCTTTTGTGCCGCCACCGCGGCCACATAGTCCTGCTTGCTGATGGCATTGGCCTCGACCAGCGGCTTGAAGCGCTCGGCCTGGGCTGCCGCCTGGGCCAGATTCGCCTGGGCGCGGGCCAGACCGGCCTGGGCGCTCTCGAAGGCGGCCTGGTAGGGCGCGGCATCGATCTGGTACAGGGCCTGGCCGGCCTTGACCTCGCTGCCCTCGGTGAACAGGCGCTTCAGCACCACGCCATTGACGCGGGCCCGCACCTGGGCGACGCGCACCGGCTCCACACGGCCCGGCAGCTCGATCTGCAGCGGCACGGCGCTCAGTGCGGTGGTGACCACGCCCACGGCCGGGGGCGGCGGCATGCCGCCTGCGCCGCCGGCGGGAGCGGCGGCCTTGTCGCCGCAGCCGCTCAGCAGGGCCAGCGAGGCGCTCAATGCCAGCACCAGGGGCAGCAGGTACAGCGTGCGGCTGACGGTTTGCGGGGAGGGCGAGATATGGGGTACGGAAGTGCAGATCACGATCAAAGCCTCTCGGATCGAATGATTTGAAAATTGATATGAATCAAGCGCCGGCCATCGTAGCCGAGCACGGTCTTGTCTGTCAGGGATGACCCGTAGTATATACATACATCCGCGAATGTATGTAAATGTATTGACTTAGAATCTACGACACCATGGCACGCAAAACAAAGTCTGAAGCGCAGGAGACGCGCATGAGCATCCTCGATGCGGCGGAGATCCTGTTCCAGCGCCGCGGCGTGTCGCGCACCTCGCTGCAGGACATCGCCCAGCAGGCGCAGGTCACGCGTGGCGCCATCTACTGGCACTTCAAGGACAAGGCCGAGCTCTTCAACGCGATGATGGAGCGCACCACGATGCCGCTGGAGCAGGGCATCGTGGCCTCGTCGGTAATTGCCGAGAACGCGCCGCTGGAGCAGATCCGCTGGGGGCTGCTGAATGCCTTTCACTCGACCGTGCACAACGAGCGCACGCGCCGTGTGTTCGAGATCGCCATGCACCGGGTCGAGTATGTCGAGGAGCTGCTGGCCGTGCGTGACCGCCATCTGGCGGTGCGCAACCATGGCCTGGCCGAGCTGGAGCGCGGCCTGAAGCTGGCGATCACGCTGGGGCAGCTGCCGCCGACGGTGCGCACGCGCATGGCCGCGCTGGCCCTGCTGTCCCTGGTCGACGGCCTGATTCAGAACTGGATACTGGACCCGACGGCCTTTGATCTCATGGAGATCGGCCAGGGCACGGTCGAGGCCTTCCTGAACAGTCTGCAGGCCACCGGCCAGACGGCGCTGCTGCCGCCGCTGAGCGAGGCGGCCCGGGCGGCGCTGGGTTCGGCGCCGGTGTGCATGGCGGTGAAATCTGCTGCGATCCCGTAGCCCGGATGGAATCCGGGGCCCCGGATTGCCATCCGGGCTACGGCTGGCGCTGGCGCAGTGCCTTGATTTCGCTGTCCAGCATCCGCTCGCGCAGGCCCTGGCCCTGCAGATTGATCAGGGTCACCAGGCCATGGATGGCCAGGCCCAGACCCCAGCCCCACAGCGGGAACATCCGCCAGTGGCCGCCGCCGTTGATCGAGGTCATCAGCCACAGGCCGCCGTTCACCGCCACGAACACCAGCAGATGGATCAGAAAGCCCATCTTCAGATTGACGCGGCGCTTGGCGGTCCTGCGCAGCTGGGCTTCGTTGATCGCGGTGTCGGTGCTCATGGTGCTCTCCTGGTGGTGGTGCGCTGCGATGTGCAGTGCATGGGAGGCATCATGTCCGGCGCCTGCCGCCCCGGCCACCGGCTTGCGACGGATGACCAGCGCAGCGCGCGAATCGTCGGCAGCGTGGCGCCATCCGCGCTTAGCTGGTGCTTACAAGGCCTTGAACAGATGCGCGTACATGCGGCTGACGCTCAGGCGGTCCTTGCAGCCGCGCAGCTGCAGTGTCAGCTTGCCGGCCTCGTCGCGCTGGGCCAGGCAAATAGCGTCGGAGCGCACCACGGTGCCGCGGTGCACCTGCCAGAAGCGCTGGCTGTCCAGTTGCGGCAGCAGCTCGCGCAGCGAGGCGCGCACCAGGTGTTCGCGCTCGGCGGTGATGACGCGCACGTACTTGTCGGCCGCCTCCAGGTACAGCACCTCGTCCACCGGCACCATATGGATGTTGTTGCCCACCGCGACCTGCAGCACGCGCAGCGGCGCGCTTGGCGTCGGTGCGGCACCCAGGCCGGTGGCGCCCAGCAGCTGGCGCAGTTGGTCGACGGCGGCCTGCATGCCGGCCGGTGCGGGGGCGGCCTCGCGGGCGGCCAACGCGGTTTTCAGGCGCTGGCAGGTCTGCGCCAGCCGCTCGGTCTGCACCGGCTTGAGCACATAGTCCACCGCGGCATGCTCGAAGGCCTGCAGCGCGTACTGGTCATAGGCGGTGACGAAGACCAAGAGCGGGAAGGGGACATCCTCGGGCCAGTCCTCGGCGAGCGCATGGGCGGCCTCCAGGCCGGTCATGCCGGGCATGCGGATGTCCAGGAACAGGATCTGCGGCCGCAAGCGCAGCGCCGATTGCAGCGCCGCCTGGCCATGGGCGGCCATGCCGACGATGTCGAGCTCGGGCCAGAGCTTTTGCAGCTCCAGACGCAGGTTCTCGGCCAGCAGCGACTCGTCTTCGGCGATCAGGGCCGTGGGGCGGTTCAAAGGCTTCATGCTTGCATCTCTATGGGCAGTTTCACGGTCACCAGGGCGCCGCCGCGGGCATCCGGGGCCGGTTCAAGGCTCAGGCTGGCAGCCTCGCCGTAGCGGGTGCGAAGGCGCTCGCGCACCTGCTGCAGGCCGAACTGCGTGCCTGGGTTGGGGCTGTTGCCCAGGCCGGCGCCGGTGTCGCGCACCTGCAGCAGCAGGCTGTCGCCGTCGCGCCGCGCGCTGATTTCCAGCCGGCCGCCGTCCACATGGGGTTCCAGCCCGTGCTTGATGGCGTTTTCGACCAGCGGCTGCAGCAGCAGCGGCGGCAGCAGACAGCCGGCCAGCTCGGGCGGCAGGCTCAGCTCGCTTTGCAGCCGGCCGCCCATGCGCACCTTCATCAGCGCCAGATAGTCTTCGACGCGGGCGAACTCGGCGCTCAGGGGGTGACTTCCGGTGCGCGAGGCCTGCAGGGTGGCGCGCAGAAAGGCGATCAGCTGGTCCAGCATCTGCTGCGCACGCTGCGGGTCCATCGCTATCAGCACGCGCAGATTGGCCAGCGTGTTGAACAGCATATGGGGCTCCAGCTGCGACTCCAGCAGCCGCAGCTGGTTTTCGGCCGCCTGGCGCTGGGCCGTCGCCAGCTTGGCGGTGGCTTCGCTGAGACGGGACTGGGCCAGAAAGTACAGGGTCAGGCCCAGGCCGGGTATCAGCGAGAACAACATCATCGAACCGGCCTTGCGCAGGCCGGCATCCCGCAGGCTGGGCTCGTTGAAGCCGGTGATCCAGTTGGCCAGGGCCACGCCGCTGCTGAAGCCGGCCAGCGTGCCCAGCACCAGCACCGTCAGCATCAGGGGCCAGCCGGGCCAGTGGCTGCGGCTGTCGGCGCAGGGCTCGGCCTGGCGGCGGTGGACCCAGAAGTGGGCCGTCAGCAGCCGGCCGGACTGTATGAAGAAGCCGCAGCAGAAGGTGATGCAGAAGCTGAATATCAGCGTGGAGCCCCAACGCTGGTTGCCGGTCAGCATCAGCACCAGGGCCACTGCCAGGGCGATGCCGATCAGCAGCAAGACCTGAAAACCCAGCCAGCGCAGCAGCGCGTTCGGGTGCGGGCCCAGCCACACGGTCTTGCGCGGAGTCGGTTCGGCGATGCTGTTCATGGGGCGGTATTGTCCCGCAGCGAGGCTCATGCCACCGACAGCCGGGCCGGGGCGGAGGAGCCATGGCGCAGCACATTGATGGCGCGGGCGATGAAGAGGCCGCTGAGCGCACCGTACAGCGCGCTGACGCCGAGGCCGAAGACCGTTTCGTGGGCCAGCTGCGGCACCAATGCCAGGCTGACGCCGACCAGGTACTTGGCCATGAAGATGGTCATGATCATGGCCATCGGGCCCCAGCTGCCGGGCACATGGAACTGACCGCTGTCTTCGTTGAAGCTCACGCCGCGGGGCCATGGAACCTGGCGAAGGGCCATGACCACCAGGCCCAGGCCCAGCGCCCAGGCGGCCAGCATCGAGGCTTGCAGACCGAAGGCCGAGGCCACGCCCCACAGGCCGAAGGCGGTCCAGATCGCCGGCACGGCCATCAGGCGCAGGCGCGACTGCCGCTGATCGCGGAGTTGCTTGACACCCATGACGATGCACAGCAACAGAATGCCCCAGACGAACCAGGGGGTGTGCAGAACGATTTGCTGGAGCATGAACATGGTGGACTTTCGTTGGAGGGTGCCGGCTGGCGATGAGCGCATCTTGCGATAACGCCGCCGCTGGAACGACAACGGTGCGACCAGCAGCCGCCGTTTGGCGCGAAATGCCGGCCTCAGGCCGCCAACGGAGGGCGAAGCGGCCCCGCAGCAGGCGAGAATCGTCAATACCCTGTTCCCGGACCTGCCTCGATGCGCGCTTTTGAACTCACCCGCCCGACCGGCCCCGAACTGCCCATCGTCGTGGACTCCCCGCACAGCGGCCAGCAGTACCCGCGCGACTTCGATGCGGGCCTGCCGCTGTGGCAGCTGCGCCAGGGCGAGGACGCCTTTGTCGATCAGCTCTGGGCCGGCGCACCGGCAGCCGGTGCCAGTCTGCTGGCGGCCAACTTCCCGCGTGTCTATATCGATCCCAACCGCAGCCTGGAGGACATCGACGAGGCGCTGCTGGATGCGCCCTGGCCGGGTCAGGTGACCGAGAGCAGCAAGACCCGGCTGGGCATAGGCCTGGTGTGGCGGCAGATGGGCGAGGGCCTGCCCATTTATGAGCGACAACTGAGCGTGGCCGAGGTGCAGCAGCGCATTGCGCGCTGCTACCAGCCCTACCACCAGGCGCTGAACGCGGCCCTGGACGAGGCGCACCAGCGCTTCGGCAGGCGCTGGCACCTGAATGTGCATTCGATGCCCGACGATTCCTATGCCCAGCTGGGCCTGCCCGAGCGGCAGCTGGCGGACTTCGTGCTGGGCGATCTCGACGGCAGCAGCGCCGACGCCACCACCATGCTGGTGCTGGAGGGTGCGCTGCGCGGGCAGGGCTATAGCGTGGCCCGCAACGACCCGTTCAAGGGCGTCGAGATCATCCGCCGCTCGGGCCAGCCGGCGCGCAACTGTCATGCGGTGCAGGTCGAGATCAAGCGCTCGCTGTACATGGATGTGCAGACCCACCAGCCCAACGCCGGCTTTGCCCGGGCCAAGGCGGCGATCGACGCGCTGCTGGCCGCACTGGCCCGGCACGCGCAGCAGTAGCCGTCTACTTACCGGCGGCGGCTGCCGCCCAGGATGGAGCCCAACACGCCGCGGATGATCTCGCGGCCTACGGCGCTGCCGATGCTGCGCACCGCCGAGTTGGCCATGGTCGTGGCCAGCCCGGGGTGTTTGCCGCCGCGCGGGCCGGTCGTGCCGAACAACACATCGCCCAGGCCGCCCAGCAGACCGCCGCCGGCTTCCTTGGCCGCCTCCTTGGCGGCGTCGGCCGCTCCGCCGCGGGTGGCGGCGACGGCCTCGTCGGCCATGCTGGGGGTGGAGCGCGGCTCGGGGCGGGAATCGGTGGACACCGACACCCGACCCTTGATCTTTTCGTAGGCCGATTCGCGGTCCACCGCTTTTTCATAGACGCCGGCCACCAGCGAGCCCTGCAGCAGCGCCTGGCGCTGCTCGAGGGTGATCGGGCCTATCTGGCTGCCCGGGGGCAGCACGAACACGCGTTCGGTGATGCTGGGCCGGCCTTTTTCGTCCAGCAGGCTGACCAGGGCCTCGCCGACGGCCAACTCGGTGATGGCGGTGGCAATGTCCAGGCCCGGCTTGGCGCGCATCGTGTCGGCCGCCGCCTTGACGGCCTTCTGGTCGCGCGGGGTGAATGCACGCAAGGCATGCTGGACGCGGTTGCCCAGCTGGGCCAGCACGCTGTCCGGGATGTCCAGCGGGTTCTGCGTCACGAAATAGACGCCCACGCCCTTGGAGCGCACCAGGCGCACGACCAGCTCGATGCGCTCGACCAGGGCCGCCGGCGCGTCCTTGAACAGCAGATGGGCCTCGTCGAAGAAGAACACCAGCTTGGGCTTGTCCAGGTCACCGACCTCGGGCAGCTGCTCGAACAGCTCGCTGAGCATCCACAGCAGGAAGGTGGCGTAGAGGCGCGGCGCGTTCATCAGCTTGTCGGCGGCGAGGATGTTGATCACCCCGTTGCCGCCATCGGTCTGCATGAAGTCGGCGATATTCAGCATCGGCTCGCCGAAGAACTTGTCGCCACCCTGCTCGTCGATCTGCAACAGGCCGCGCTGGATGGCGCCGACGCTGGCGGCGCTGACATTGCCGTACTCGGTCTGGTATTGCGCTGCGTTGTCGCCGACATGCTGCAGCATCGCGCGCAGGTCCTTCAGGTCCAGCAGCAAGAGACCGTTGTCGTCGGCGATCTTGAACACCAGCTGCAACACGCCCTGCTGGGTTTCATTGAGCGCAAGCATGCGCGCCAGCAGCAACGGGCCCATGTCGGAGACGGTGGCGCGCACCGGATGGCCCTGCTCGCCGAACACGTCCCACAACGTGGTGGGGCAGGCTTGTGGCGAGGGCAGTTCGATGCCGCGTTCGGCCAGGATGGCCTTGAGCTTGTCGCTGGGCTTGCCCGGCTGCGAGATGCCGGTCAGGTCGCCCTTCACATCGGCCATGAACACCGGCACGCCGATGCGGCTTAAACGTTCGGCCAGGGTCTGCAGGCTGATGGTCTTGCCGGTGCCGGTGGCGCCGGTGATCAGGCCGTGGCGATTGGCCAGCGCGGGCAGCAGCAGGCACTCGATCTCACCGTGGCGGGCAATCAGAATGGGGTCGGCCATGGCTTGAAAACTCCGGATAAAGGGTGAAGGGCCCGGGGGCAAGTAAAATCGCAGTCTATCCAACAAATACAACGGGTTGGCGCCATGGAGCGCACCCGCGAGGAGTTCGAGCGATGGCGGGTCATTCCAAATGGGCCAATATTCAGCACCGTAAGGGCCGGCAAGACGAAAAGCGCGGCAAGGTGTGGACGCGCGTGATCCGCGAAATCATGGTCGCGGCACGCCAGGGCGGCGGTGACCCCAAGGAGAATCCGCGCCTGCGCCTGGCAATCGAAAAGGCCAAGGCGGCGAATATGCCGTCGGACACCGTCAAGAAGAACATCGACAAGGCCACCGGCAACCTCGAGGGCGTCAGCTACGAGGAGATCCGCTACGAGGGCTATGGCATTGGCGGCGCGGCGGTGATGATTGACACCATGACCGACAACCGTGTGCGCACGGTGGCCGAGGTGCGCCACGCGTTCAGCAAGCATGGCGGCAATCTGGGCACGGACGGCTCGGTGAGCTTCCAGTTCAAGCATTGCGGCCAGATCGTGTTTGCCCCCGGCGCGAATGAAGACAAGGTCATGGAAGTGGCGCTGGAAGCCGGCGCCGAGGACGTGATCACCGATGACGACGGCGCGATCGAGGTGCTGACCTCGCCGGCCGGCTTCGAGGCGGTGAAGAATGCGCTGGAGGCGGCCGGCCTGGTGCCGGCGATGGCCGAGGTGACGATGCGTGCCGAGAACACGATCGATTTGACCGGCGACGACGCCGTCCGCATGCAAAAGCTGCTGGACGTGCTGGAAGACCTGGATGATGTGCAAGAGGTCTATCACAACGCGGGCTTGGACGAATGAAGGTATTGGTGATTGGATCGGGCGGCCGCGAACACGCGCTGGCCTGGAAGCTGGCGCAAAGCCCCAAGGTGCAGTCCGTCCATGTGGCGCCCGGCAATGGCGGCACCGCGCGTGACCCCCATCTGCACAATGTGGCCATCACGGACGTCAAGGCGCTGGCCGATTTCGCCCAGGCCGAGAAGATTGGCCTGACGGTGGTCGGCCCCGAGGTGGCCCTGGCGGCCGGTGTGGTGGACGAATTCCGCGCCCGCGGCCTGCGCATCTTCGGCCCGACCAAGGCTGCCGCCGAGCTGGAAAGCTCCAAGGCCTATGCCAAGGACTTCATGAAGCGCTACGGCATCCCGACCGCGGCCTACGACACCTTCACTGATGCGGCGGCGGCCCATGCCTACGTTGACGCCCAGGGCGCGCCCATCGTCATCAAGGCCGATGGCCTGGCGGCAGGCAAGGGCGTGGTCGTGGCCATGACCTTGGCCGAGGCCCATGAGGCCATCGACTGGATACTGGACAGCAACAAGCTGGGCGTGCAGCACAACGAGGGCGGGGCGCGTGTCGTCATCGAGCAGTTCCTGCACGGCGAGGAGGCCAGCTTCATCGTCTTGTGCGACGGCAAGAACGTGGTCTCGCTGGCGACGAGCCAGGACCACAAGCGCCTGCTCGACGGCGATCTGGGCCCCAACACCGGCGGCATGGGTGCCTATTCGCCGGCACCGGTGGTCACGCCCAATGTCCATGCCAAGGTGATGCACGAGATCATCCTGCCGACCGTTAACGGCATGGCCAAGGACGGCCGGCCGTTCACCGGCTTCCTCTACGCCGGGCTGATGATCGACGAACACGGCCAGCCACGCACCGTCGAGTTCAACACCCGCATGGGCGACCCTGAAACCCAGCCCATCATGATGCGGCTGAAGAGCGATCTGTTCGATGTGCTGATGCATGGCACCGACGGCTCGCTCGATCAGGTCGAGCTGCAGTGGGACCGCCGGGTGGCACTCGGCGTGGTGCTGGCTGCGCACGGCTATCCGCTGACGCCGCGCAAGGGCGATGCGATCACCGGCATCCCGGCTGCCACCGAGGACGCCTGCGTCTTCCACGCAGGCACGTCCGAGGTCGATGGCCAGCTGGTCAGCAGCGGCGGGCGCGTGCTCTGCGTCACCGCTTTGGGCGAGTCGGTCAAGCTGGCCCAGCAGCGTGCCTATGAGGTGGCCCAGGCCATACAGTTCGACGGCCGCCAGTATCGCCAGGACATCGGCCACCGCGCCGTGCGCCGCTGAGCCGCGCAGACGTGCCGATCTTGGACATCGATTTGGCCGCCAGGCCGGTGACCTTCAAAGGCAGTGCGCTGGCGCGCGGCCTGATGCGCCTGTTCGGCTGGCGGGTGGACTGGAGCGGCCTGCCATCGCGGCAGGGCGTGATCGTGGTCTATCCGCACACCTCCAACTGGGACTTCATCGTCGGCGTGTTCGCCAAATGGGCGATGGGCCTGCCGGCGCGCTGGTGGGGCAAGAGCAGCCTGTTCAAGGTGCCGCTGTTCGGCACCTGGCTGCGCTGGCTGGGCGGCATTGCGGTCGATCGCGGCAGCGCCCGCGGCCTGGTTGGTGACACGGTGGCCGAGATGCAGGCGGCGCGCGAGCGCGGCGAGCTGTTCTGGCTGGTGGCCGCGCCCGAGGGCACCCGCTCGCTGACCGACGGCTGGCGCTCCGGCACCTACCATGTGGCCGTGCAGGGCCAGGTGCCCCTGGGCTTGGCGTATTTCGATTTCAAGACTAAAACGGTGGGCCTGCGCGAGTTTATCTCGCTCAGCGGCGACCCGAAACGCGACTTCGCGCTGATCGAGCAGCATCTCGGCCAGCGCCAGGGCAAACGACCGACAATGGCCTCACCGGTACGACTCAAACCATGAACGAAGCCGAACTGAAGATGAGCGCGGTGCGCGAGTACCTGCTGGCCCTGCAGGCCCGCATCGTCGGCGCACTGGAAGCGGCCGACGGCAATGACTTCCTGCTCGACTCGTGGACGCGCGAGCCCGGCGGCCGGCTGGAGGGCGATGGCCAGACGCGCTTGATCGAGGGCGGCGCGCTGTTCGAGCGCGGTGGCTGCAACTTCTCGCACGTCAAGGGCCGCGTCTTGCCGCCTTCGGCCACCCAGCACCGGCCCGAGCTGGCCGGCGCGCCGTTCGAGGCGATGGGGGTGTCGCTGGTGCTGCACCCGCACAACCCCTTCGTGCCGACGGTGCACATGAATGTGCGCATGTTCGCCGCCTTTCCGGCCGATCAGGCCCCGGTGGTCTGGTTCGGGGGAGGCATGGACTTGACGCCTTACTATGGCTTCGAGACCGATGCCCAGCACTTCCACCAGACCTGCGAGCGAGCGCTGCAACCGTTCGGCCCTGAGCTGTATCCGCGCTTCAAGACCTGGTGCGACGAGTACTTCTTCCTGAAGCACCGCCACGAGCCGCGCGGCATCGGCGGCGTGTTCTTCGACGACTTTGCCGAGCTGGGCTTCGACGGCAGCTTCGCGATGATGCAGGCGGTCGGCGATGCCTTCCTGCCGGCCTATAGCCCAATAGTCGGGCGTCGGCAGAAGCTGGCCTATGGCGAGGCCGAACGCGACTTCCAGGCCTACCGGCGTGGCCGCTATGTCGAGTTCAATCTGGTGTTCGACCGCGGCACCCTGTTCGGTCTGCAGTCGGGCGGGCGCACCGAGTCGATACTGATGTCGATGCCGCCCATCGTGAAGTGGCGCTACAGCTGGGCGCCCGCGCCGGGCACGGCCGAGGCAAAGCTGTACAGCGACTTCCTGCGCCCCCGCGACTGGGCGCATGAGAAGCCCGAGCCCACATGGGCCTAGCCGAGGCGGCGAGCATGACGCGGGGTCCGCGCCGTGTGGGCCTGTTCGGGGGAAGTTTTGATCCGGTCCATCTGGCGCATCTGAGCCTGGCGCGGGTCGCGATGAGCCAGCTGGCGCTGGACGAATTGCGCTGGGTGCCGGCCGGTCAACCCTGGCAGAAAGCAGGCCGGGAAGTGACACCTGCCGCCCACCGCGAAGCGATGGTCAGGCTGATGATCGAAGGCATTCCGGGCTTTGTGCTGGACCGCAGCGAGCTGCTGCGCGAGGGTCCCAGCTACACAGTTGATACAGTTCGGGCACTGGCGGCCGAAAATCCCGCAGCAGCAAGGCCCCGGATTTTCCTGGTCATAGGCCAGGACCAGTATGCGCGGCTGCATACCTGGCATGACTGGCAAGGGCTGCTGCAAGAGGCCACCTTGGCGGTGGCCGCACGACAGGGCGAAGGGGTCAGGGCGCCCGAGGCGCTGGCCGGTATTTCACACCAGGTGGTACGGCTCGAGATGCCGGCCCTGAACATTTCATCGAGCGCGGTGCGTGCAAGCGTGTCGCGTGGTGAGAACATCCGCCCCATGGTGGGCGACGCGGTGGCGGAGTATATTGCTCTCCACCGTCTTTATTGAGGCGACACAAGAGTACTGAATGGATATACGCAAACTGCAACGCGCCATCGTCGATGGCCTGGAAGATGTGAAGGCCCAGAAGATCGTGGTCTTCAACACCGAGCACCTGTCACCGCTGTTTGAGCGGGTGATCATCGCCTCGGGCACCAGCAACCGACAGACCAAGGCACTGGCAGCCAGCGTCAGAACCACCGTCAAATCGCAGGGCATGGACGTCATGCGCACCGAGGGCGAGGAAAACGGCGAATGGATCATCGTGGACTGCGGCGCCGCCGTGGCCCACATCATGCAGCCGGCCATCCGCGACTACTACCACCTGGAAGAGATCTGGGGCGGCAAGCCGGTCAAGATGAAGCTGGGCGACGAAACCGTCAGGCTGGTCAAGGCCTCGGAAGAGCCGCAGGACGACGAGCCGGTCAAGAAGAAGACCACGTCCAGGAAGCCCAGCGCCAAGACCCTGGCCGCCGAATCCGCCGCCAAGGCCCCGGCCCGCAAGACAGCGGCCAAGCCGGCACCGGCGAAGAAGGTGGTCGTGAAGGCGGGTGCCAAGGCCCCTGCCAAAACTCCAACCAAAGCTCCGGCCAAGAAGGTAGCGGCCAAGTCTACCTCCGCGTCCGCACCGATCAAGACCATGGTCGTCGGCAAGTCCGAGGCGCCGAAGAAGAAGGCGCCCGTGCGCGGCACCGTTTCGCGCACCGTCGGCGTGAAGAAGGCTGCGCCGGCCAAGAAGGCGGCCCCGGCCCGCAAGCGCGCTGCTTGAGCGTTCGCTGAGCTGACGGCATGCGTTTGCTGCTTGTGGCCGTCGGTCAGCGCCAACCGGCGTGGGCCGACACGGCCTATGAGGACTATGCCAAGCGCTTTCCGCCCGAGATGCGGCTGGAGCTGAAGGCCGTCAAGGCCGAAACCCGTGGCAGCAAAACGGCTGAGCAGCTGATGGCCGCCGAGGCGCAGCGCATCGAGGCGGCCTTGCCTCGCGGCGTGCGCCGCGTCATCCTCGATGAACGCGGCGACCGCCTGACCAGCGTGCAACTGGCCGCAAGGATGAAGATCTGGATGGGCGACGGCCGAGACGTGGCCCTGCTGATTGGCGGGCCCGATGGCCTGGCCGCACCGCTGAAGGCCACGGCCGACGAGACGCTGCGCCTGTCCGATCTGACCCTGCCCCATGCCTTTGCCCGCGTGCTGCTGGCCGAGGGCCTGTACCGCGCCTGGACGGTGATGACCGGCCACCCCTACCATCGCGAATAGGTCTTTGTGAAGTCGCATTCGTTCATCTATCTCGCCTCGCAGAGCCCGCGCCGCCGTCAACTGCTCGACCAACTGGGCGTGCGCCATGAGCTGCTGCTGCCCGGGCCCGAGGAGGATGCCGAGGCGCTGGAGGTCGAGATCCGGGGCGAGTTGCCAGAAGCCTATGTGCAGCGCGTGACGCTGGCCAAGCTGGCGGCCGCCCGCAAGCGTCTGCGCAGCCGTGGTCTGCCGGCCGCGCCCATCCTGTGCTCTGACACCACTGTCGCGCTGGGCCGCAAGATCCTGGGCAAGCCGCTTGACGCCGCCGATGCACTGGCCACGCTGACCAGCCTGGCCGGCCGCACTCATCGCGTCATCACCGCCGTGGCCCTTTCCTCGGGCCGGGCCGAGCGCCTGGCCGTCAGCATCTCCAAGGTGAAGTTCGCGCCGGTCAGCCCGGCCCAGCTTGAGCACTACGTGGCCAGCGGAGAGCCCTTCGGCAAGGCGGGATCCTATGCGATCCAAAGCCAGGCGGCGGCGTGGATTTCCCACATCGAAGGTTCATACTCCGGCATCATGGGCCTGCCGCTGTTCGAGACGGCCCAGTTGCTGACCGAGGGTGGCGTGAAGTTCTGAAGAGCATTGCCGCAAGCCGAGAGAAACAGGTTTGCGAGAGTGTTCAGCGCCTTGTGCCCGACCCCGGGCCGGCAAGCAACCGAAGGCTATGGAAGATATTCTGATCAATTGGTCTCCCCAGGAGACCCGCGTGGCCGTGGTGGAAAACGGCGCCGTCCAGGAGCTGCATGTCGAGCGCACGCTGGAACGGGGGTTGGTGGGCAATGTCTATTCGGGCCGGGTGGTGCGCGTGCTGCCGGGCATGCAGTCCGCCTTCATCGACATCGGCCTGGAGCGCGCCGCCTTCCTGCATGTGGCCGATCTGCACGATGCCGGCTCCACGCCGCGCAACCACCATCACGATGCCGCCAATGCGCCGGCCGTGCCCATCGAGAAGCGGGTGTTCGAGGGCCAGTCCTTGACCGTGCAGGTGATCAAGGACTCGATCGGCACCAAGGGCGCGCGCCTGTCCTCGCAGATCAGCATCGCCGGGCGGCTGTTGGTCTATCTGCCGCAGGACGAACACATCGGCATCTCGCAGAAGATCGGCTCGCACGAGCTGCGCGAGCAGCTGCGCGCGCGCATGCTGGCCCTGGTCGGCACGGCCGAGGAGGGCGGCGGTGGCGGCTTCATCCTGCGCACCAATGCCGAGGACGCGACCGATGAGGAACTGGCCGCCGACATTGCCTATCTGCGCAAGGCCTGGGCACTGATACGCGAGCGCAGCTTCAAGTCGCCGCCGGCCAGCCTGTTGCACCAGGACCTGAGCCTGGTCGAGCGGGTGCTGCGGGACCTGGCCCACGAGCGCACTCAGTCGATACGCATAGACTCGAAGATGCAGTTCGACGTGCTGCACAAGTTCGGCGAGCTCTATACGCCGAGCTCGGTGCAGAAACTGGTGCACTACAGCGGCGAGCGGCCGATCTTCGACCTCTACAACATCGATGCCGAGATTGCCAAGGCGCTGGCGCGGCGGGTCGATCTGAAGTCGGGCGGCTACCTGATCATCGACCAGACCGAGGCGATGACCACGGTGGACGTGAACACCGGCGGTTTCGTCGGCGCACGCAATTTCGACGACACCATCTTCAAGACCAACTTGGAGGCGGCCGGCGCGATTGCCCGCCAGCTGCGGCTGCGCAATCTGGGCGGCATCATCATCGTCGACTTCATCGACATGGTGCGCGAGGACCATCGCAACTCGGTGCTGTCCGAATTCCGCAAGCAGCTGCAGCGCGACCGCACCAAGATCACCATCAGCGGCTTCACCCAGCTGGGTCTGGTGGAGATGACCAGGAAGCGCACCCGCGAATCGATCGCCAGGATGTTGTGCGAGCCCTGTCCGGTGTGCGAGGGCAAGGGCCAGGTCAAGACCGCGCGCACCGTCTGCTACGACATCATGCGCGAGATCCTGCGTGAGGCCCGCCAGTTCAACCCCAAGGAGTTCCGCGTTGTCGCCGCGGCCTCGGTGGTCGAGATGCTGCTCGACGAGGAGAGCCAGCACCTCACCGGCCTGTCGGACTTCATCGGCAAGCCGATCTCGCTCACGGCCGAGCCGAATGGCTGGCCGGAAAGCTACGACATCGTCTTACTCTGATCAATCAGTTGGGGACAGAGCAGATGCTGACGCATCAGGTCTGTCCCGCAAGGTCTTACAAAGCCGGCTTGTCCGACAGCGCCTTCAGGTTGTCGATCAACTCCTTGCTCATAGGCGCATTCAGATTGATGCCCTTGGGCGGGATCGCCGACTGGAACCACTTCTTGTACAGCGTCTCGAACTCGCCGCTGGCGATCAGACCGGCCAGGGTGTCATCGACCAGTTTCTTGAAGGCAGGGTCATCGCGGCGCAGCATGATGGCGTAGGGCTCGACCTGGATGGCCTCGGCCACCACCGACAGCTCGGCCGGGTTCTGCGAGCTGGCGCGCAGGCCGTAGAGCAGGATGTCGTCCATGCCGAAGGCGTCGGCGCGGCCCTGCTGCACCATCAGTGCCGATTCGGCATGGTCCTTGGCGCCCAGCAGCTCGAAGCCCAGGTTCTGCTCGGTGTTGAGCTTGCGCAGGACCTGGAAGTTGGTCGTGCCGACGGTGGACACCACCTTCTTGCCCTTCAGGTCGGCAAAGGTCTTGATCGGCGCACCGGTCTTCACCAGCAGCCGGGTGCCGGTGTAGAAATAGTTGGTGGCAAAGGCCACCTGCTTGCCGCGGTCGCTGTTGTTGGTGGTGGAGCCGCACTCGATGTCTATGGTGCCGTTCTGCAGCAGCGGGATGCGGTTCTGCGAGGTCACGGCCTGGGTGGCCACCTTCAGGTCGGTGCGGCCGGTGGCCTTCTTCACCTGATCCACGATCTTGCCGCAGATCTCCCAGGCAAAGCCGGTCGGCTGGGCATCACCGCCGAGGTAGGAGAACGGGATCGACGATTCGCGATAGGCGAGGGTGATGCTGCCGTTGGCCTTGACCTTGTCCAGGGTCAGCGGCGTTTGCGCCTGGATGCTGCTGCCCGTCAGCAGAGCGAGGGCCACGAAAATGGAAGAACGCATGCGAAATCCTTTCGGCTGAGACGTGAACATGGGTTTGGAGGATCCATGCTACGGCCAGCCGGCATGCGCCGTTGAGCGTGTTTACACCTGTTATAGGCTCATGACTTTGCGGCACGCGGCAGGCGGCCCATCAGGTAGAACTCATCGTTGGGCCGCAGCGAAATCACATTCGCCAGCCGGTTCGACAGGCCGAACAGCGCAGTGATGGCGGTGATGTCCCAGGCGTCCTCGTCGCTGAAGCCATGCTCGGCCAGCGCCGCGAGATCGGCATCGCCGACCTTGGCCGAGTCCTGGCAGACCTTCAGCGCAAAGGCCAGCATCGCCCGCTGGCGGGGCGTGATGTCGGCCTTCAGGTAATTGGTGGCCAGCTGGTCGGCCAGCATAGGGGCCTTTTCATAGACGCGCAGGATGGCGCCATGGGCGACCACGCAATACAGGCACTGGTTGGCGCCGCTGGTGGCGACGATGATCATCTCCTTCTCGCCCTTGCTCAGGCCCGATTCGCGCAGCAGCAGCGCGTCGTGATAGGCCAGAAAGGCGCGGAATTCGTCCGGCCGGCGGGCCAGGGCCAGGAACACATTCGGCACGAAGCCGGCCTTCTCCTGCACCTCCAGCATGCGTTGGCGCATGTCTTCGGGCAGTTCGTTCAGCTCGGGTACCGGGTAGCGGCAGATGGGGGCGATCATCGGGGTCTCCGTAGTGCTCTGTTGCAATTTTCGGGTGTCTCAGCGGCCCATCATAGGCAGCGGACGGCAGCCCAGGTCAACGGCTGAGGCAAAATGCGCGTTGCCAGCCCCAACTAGGTGCCATGTCGAACCCGATGACTGATCAGCGCTTGACTCCCCCCCCCTTGTCTCCCTTGACCCGCCGCAGCCTGCTGACCGGCGCTGCAGCGATGGCCCTGCCGCTGAGTGCCCTGGGGCAGTTCCGGGTCGAGATCTCCGGTGTCGGGGCGACCCAGCTGCCACTGGCGGTGGCCGATTTCCGCGACGAGGTGCGCTCGGGCCAGCCGGTTGGCGCCATCATCCGGGCCGACCTGGAGCGCAGCGGCCAGCTGCGGCCGTTCGAGGCGCCGGGTGCCCTGTTCGAGGGCAGCGTACCGGTCTGGGCCGACTGGCGCGCCCGCGCCGCCGATGCGCTGGTGGCCGGCTCGGTCACCAAGCTGGCCGACGGCCGCTTCGACCTGCGCTTCAAGCTATGGGACGTGGTGCGCGGCCAGGAGCTGGCGGCCGAAAGCCACGCGGTGGCGCCCGACGATGTGCGTCTGGCCGCCCACCGCATTGCCGACACGATTTACGAGAAGCTGACCGGCGACAAGGGCGTGTTCTCGACCCGCATCGCCTATGTGACCAAGGCCGGTGGCCGCTACAACCTGCGCGTCACCGACGCCGACGGCGAGGGCGGCCAGGTCGCACTGGCCAGCCCCGAGCCCATCATCTCGCCGGCCTGGTCGCCGGACGGCAAGGAGCTGGCCTACGTGTCCTTCGAGACGCGCAAGGCGGTGGTCTGGGTGCAGGAGGTGGCCACCGGCAAGCGCCGCATGGTGGCCAACTTCCGCGGCACCAACAGTGCGCCGGCCTTCTCTCCGGACGGTCAACAGCTGGCCCTGAGCCTGTCGCGCGACGGCGGCACCCAGCTCTTCATCATGGGCCGTGACGGCCAGAATGTGCGCCGCCTGACCCAGACCTCGGCGATCGACACCGAACCGGTGTTCGCCCCCGATGGCCGCAGCCTGTTCTTTGTCAGTGACCGTGGCGGCGGCCCGCAGATCTACCGCATGCCGGTGGCCGGCGGCAATGCCGATCGCGTCAGCTTCAATGGCAGCTACAACATCAGCCCGACGATCAGCCCGGACGGCCGGGTGATGGCCTTCGTGACGCGCAATGGCGGCGCCTTCCGCGTCTGCACGATGGACCTGGCCAGCGGCACGGTGCAGCAGATCAGCGACACGAATGACGATGAAAGCCCCAGCTTCGCGCCCAATGGCCGGCTGCTGATCTATGCCACCCGCTATCAGGGCCGCGATGTGTTGATGACCAGCACCCTGGACGGCAGAATCAAAGCCCGGCTGATCTCCACCTTGGCCGATGTGCGCGAGCCGACCTGGGGCCCGTTCGGGCGCTGAGCCGCAGGCCTGCACAGCCTCCGACTGAACCAAGCGCCCGGTCCCGAGTCACAAACCCTTTTCTTCTCCAGCCCCGGAAGGCTTATCCATGAAACTCTGGCAACTCTCTCTGTCCTCTATCGCTGCTGTCGCCCTGGTGGGCTGCGGCTCCGCCGTCAAGCTGGACGACAAGGCCCCGGTCGAAACCCGCGCGACCACGCCGGCCGCGACCACCAGCAGCAATGCCAACGCCAATGCCGGTGGCGTGAACTCGCAATCGCAGGTGGCCAGCGTGGACCTGGGCGCCGCCGACGTCGCCAAGGCCGGCCGTCTGGTGTACTTCGACTTCGACAGCTATGTCGTCAAGGACGAGTACCGCAACGTCATTGACGCCCATGCCAAGCGCCTGAACGCCGACCGCAAGGTGCGCCTTAGCATCGAAGGCCATACCGATGAGCGCGGTGGCCGCGAATACAACCTGGCCCTGGGCCAGAAGCGCGCCGAGGCCGTGGCCAAGTCGCTGACCCTGCTGGGCGCGACCGAGGCTCAGGTCGAGCCGGTCAGCTTCGGCAAGGAGCGCCCGGCCGTGCAGGGCAGCGATGAGGCCGCCTGGGCCAAGAACCGCCGCGCCGAGTTGAAGGACAAGTGATCGCCATGCCTAACGCGCGCTGGATGTCGCACCTGGGTTCAAGTCTGAAAGTCGCCGCCTGCGCGCTGGCACTGCTGGCCCTGCCCGCAGCCCACGCCGGCCTGTTCGACGACGAGGAAGCGCGCAAGGCCATCCTGGACCTGCGCGCCCGCATTCAGACCAGTGACGATGCGCAGCGCCTGCGCTCCGAGCAGCTTGCCAAACAGCTGGCCGAGCTGCAGTCCGAGCAGCTGGGCACCCTGCGCCGCAGCCTGCTCGAGCTGAACACGCAGAACGAGGGCCTGCGCGCCGAGCTGGCCAAGCTGCGCGGCCTGAACGAGCAACTTGCCCGCGACGTGGCCGAGCTGCAGCGCAAGCAGACCGATCTGAGTCAGGGCCTGGACGAGCGCCTGCGCAAGATGGAGCCGCAGAAGGTGGTGCTGGACGGCAAGGAAGTGCTGGTCGAGCCCGACGAAAAGCGGCTGTACGAGGCCGCCGTGGCCTCGGTGCGCAGCGGCGATTTCGTCGAGGCGGCGGGCGCACTGTCGGCCTTCCAGCGCCGCTTCCCGGCCAGCGCCTTTGCCGATTCGGTGCGCTTCTGGCTGGGCAATGCCTATTACGGCAAGCGTGACTACAAGGACGCAGTGACGGTGTTCCGTGCCTTCGTTAACGTCGCGCCCGAGCATCCCCGCGCCCCTGAGGCCCTGCTGGCCATGGCCAACTGCCAGCTGGAGCTGAAGGATGCAAAGACGGCCCGGCGTACGCTGGATGAGTTGATCAAGGCTTATCCGAAGTCTGAGGCGGCACAGGCCGGCAAGGAACGCTTGGCAAGCCTGAAGTGATTGCGGGGCAATGCGATTCCCGGCCCTCCGCCTAGAATCGCGCCCATGCAAGAAATCGACATCTCCTCGCTGACCACCCAGGTGCTGTGGTCGGCCTTCGCGCTGGCCATTGCTTTTGGCGCCATCGCCCAGCGCACCCACTTCTGCACCATGGGCGCGGTGGCCGACATCGTCAATATGGGCGACTGGGCGCGCATGCGCATGTGGGCCCTGGCCATTGGCGTGGCCATGCTGGGCTTCAATGGCATGGTGGGCTTAAGCTGGATAGATGCCGGCAAGACCGTCTATGCTGGGTCGCGTCTGCTGTGGCTGTCCAATCTCGTCGGCGGCCTGCTGTTCGGCTTCGGCATGGTGCTGGCCTCGGGCTGCGGCAGCAAGACGCTGGTGCGTGTCGGCGCGGGCAATCTGAAATCGCTGGTGGTGCTGCTGGTGCTGGGCCTGTCGGCCTTTGCCACCCTGCGCGGCATCACGGCGGTGGCACGGGTGGCCACGGTGGACACGGTGCTGATCAACCTGCCCACCGGCCAGGACCTGCCCTCGCTGCTGAGCGGCACACTGGGTCTGGCCAAGGCCCAGGCGGCCCTGCTGCTGGGCGGGCTCATCGGCGGCGGTCTGGTGCTGTGGTCGCTGCTGCGCGCCGAGGGGCGCAGCAGCGATGTGCTGATCGGCGGTGTCGGCACCGGTGCGGTGATCGCTCTGCTGTGGTGGGTGTCGGGCCGGCTGGGCTATGTGGCCGAGGATCCGAACACGCTGGAAGAGGCCTTTCTGGGCAGCACCGGTGGCCAGCGCATGGAGGCACTGAGCTTTGTCGCACCTATCGCCTATTCGCTCGACTGGCTGATCTTCTTCAGCGACAAGAGCAAGGTGCTGACCCTGGCCATCGTCTCCACCGCCGGTGTCATCGTCGGCTCCTGGGCCTATGCCTTGATCGGCAAGAGCTTCCGCTGGGAAGGCTTTCGCGGCGTCGAGGACACCGCCAACCATATCGTCGGCGCGGTGCTGATGGGCGTGGGCGGCGTCACCGCCGTGGGTTGCACCATAGGTCAGGGCCTGTCGGGGGTGTCCACCCTGTCGCTCGGCAGCTTTATTGCCTTGGCGGCCATCATCGCCGGGGCCGTGCTGGCGCTGCGCTACCAGGTCTGGCGCCTGGACCGGATGGGCTGAGCGTGAACAGTCCCCTGCCCGAGTTCGAGGCCGACACCGAGCGCCGCTTCGGCGGCCTGCGCCGCTTGTACGGCGATGCCCATTACCAGCGCCTGCGCGGCGCGCGCTTTGCCGTCGTGGGCCTGGGTGGCGTCGGCTCCTGGGCCGTCGAGGCGCTGGCACGCTCCGGTGTGGCCGGCCTGGTGTTGATCGACCTCGACCATGTTGCCGAGTCCAACATCAACCGCCAGATCCAGGCCCTGGGCTCGACGCTGGGCCAGGCCAAGGCCCAGGCGCTGCGCGACCGGGTGCTCGACATCCACCCCGGCTGCGAGGTGCAGATGATCGAGGAGTTCGTCGATGCCGAGAACTGGCCGGCGCTGCTGAGCACACCGGTCGATGGCCTGATCGACGCCTGCGACCAGGTGCGCGCCAAGGCCGCGCTGGCCGCCTGGGCGCTGGCCGAGCGCAAGCCCTTCGTCACCGTCGGCGCGGCCGGCGGCAAGCGCCAGCCCCAGGCGGTGGCGGTGGAAGACCTGGCCCTGACAACACATGACCCCCTGCTGGCCTCGCTTCGTCAGCGCCTGCGCAAGCACCATGGCGCGGCGCGCACCGGCAGGATAGGCGTGGGCTGCGTGTTCTCGCGCGAGAGCGTGCACCGGCCCGAAGGCGAGTGCGATGTCGATGGCGGCCTCAACTGCCATGGCTATGGATCGAGCGTGACGGTGACCGCTACCTTCGGCATGGTGGCCGCCGGCGAGCTGATAAGAAAGTATTTTGAAAAGCCTCTTGCAGAGGCTCGAAATATCGTCCTATAATGCGAGGCTCTGCCACGGGGTCGTTAGCTCAGTCGGTAGAGCAGCGGACTTTTAATCCGTTGGTCGCGTGTTCGAGTCACGCACGACCCACCAGTGAGGCGCAAGTCGAAGCTGGTTGACTGGCAGTGATGTAGTAGTTTGTAGTGCAAGTGTGGGGCTCTTAGCTCAGTTGGTAGAGCAGCGGACTCTTAATCCGTAGGTCGAGTGTTCGAGTCACTCAGGGCCCACCAAAAATTAAGAATGAATCAAGCACCTAGGACATTTGTCCCAGGTGCTTTTTTCTTGCCTGAACAACTTCAGTGAATTCAGCCGCGGCGCCGACGCAGGGCGCCGGCACCGATGGCCAGCATGCCCAGGCCCATCATCGCCCAGGTGCTGGCCTCGGGCACGGCCGTGATGTTGTAGGTGACGTCGTACGAGACGGGCGGGCCGCCGGCGTAGGGGCCCGTGGACAGGTTGGTGGACGTGAAGCGCAGCTGGTGCTGGCCGGCCGTCAAGCCCGTCATGGCATAGGTATAGCCCAGGGTGACGGCTGGGTAGACGCCGGGTGGGTAACCAAAGAGGGTCTCAACGATGCCGCCGGCAGGCAGGCTCAGCGGGAACAGCGGGCTGGACTGGAGGAATTGACTCAGCGAACTGGTGCCATTGGGCAGCAGGGCCGGCGCACCGTCGAGCGTGACCGACAGGTTGCTGACATCACCCAGGGCATAGGCCGCATGGGTGCGCATATCCGCCTCGGTGTTGACGACGGCATCCGCCCAGAAAAGGATGCTGACTGGGCTGAACACCAGCGTCTGGTCGGTGCGCACAGTCACGTTGCGCACGACGGGGTCTTGGGAAAACGTCGATGCAAGAAAGAAGTAGCTGCCGTGATCGCCCAGCGCTGAATGTGCGCCGGTCGTGTCCAGGAGTGGGTTGATGTCTGCCGGCAGGGCGAATTCCCATTGCGCCATCTGGGCCGACAGGAAGCTTTGGCTGTAGCCACCCACGATGGCATCGGGCGCAAGCAGCTGCTGCGCCTGCGGCGCGCTGGAGGCTGTGGCGAGGATGGCCGCTGCGGCCAACGGGATCAGTTGTCGTGCGACGGTTTTGCCACCGGAGGCTTGTTGCTTAGACATGTCGTTCGTCCCTTCAGTTTGAGGTGGAAGATCGCGGCCCTGGCCGCCAGGGTCAGGGCGTCTTGCGACCGCCAGGCCACTATCGCGTTAGCTGTGATCGACGTCCTTAAAGCATCTGAGGTGCCGCTGAAACTTCCTGAAACCGACAGCCCTATCGGGGTTTGCTCGCTGACACGGCGACTTGAACTCCCTATGCTTCGGTCACGACGAGGACACCATGACCAGTTCATTGGCAATTCCGGATACCGCTGCGTCTGCCGGCACGCTGCCGCCCTCGGGCTCCAACACCCGCACCTGGCAGGCCCTGCTGCTGGCGTTGTGCCTCAGCTGCGGCGGCCTGCGACTGTGGGCCATGAGCTATCTGGATCGCAGCATCGTGCCGGAGGCGGCGGGGGGCATGGGGGTCAAGATGCGCGGCTATCTCGACGGGCCGAACTGGATGACGACGGTGGTGAGCGTCAATCCCGACTCCGATCTGGCACGCCAGGGGGTCAAGCCCGGTGACCGCCTGACCTATGACCGCCTCGGCGACCGTTGGCGCACCAAGGGTGTGGAGGAACTGATACCGGTCACCATCGAATCGGAGGGGCAGCTGCGGCAGCTGACGGTGCGCACGATGCCGCAGCCTGGGCGTGTTGACGCCGTCAGCGTGGCGCGCGAACTCAGCGGCCTGGTTGAAAGCTGGATGGCCTTGACGATTGCGGCGGCGCTGAGCTGGCGCCGTGCAGACAGCAAGGCCACGCGCGCGCTGGCCGTGGCCCTGGCGCTGTACAGCATTGCCGATGTCGGCCAGCGTTTGCCGGCCGGCATGACACAGGCGATTCTGATGTTCGCTGCCCCGTCGGTGCTGCTGGTCAGCATCACGGCGGCGTACCTCTTCTTCGCGATTGCCTACCCGGACGAGCAGAGCCGCTTCTCCCAGGCCTGGGTGCGGCGGGGCTTTGTCCTGCTGCTCTGCCTGGCGCTACCCTTTGCGGTGTTCGAGGTCCTGTTTCATCTGCGGCTCACGCCGTTTCAGCCGCAGGAGTGGAAGCCCATATTCGAAAGAGTCACGCAGGGCTTCACCACGGTGGCCAGCGTGGCCGCCCTGGCCTTTCTGTGGGCTGCCTGGCGGCGGGCCAGGGGTGAGGCCAGGTACCGTGCCGCCTGGATCGGCATCTGCCTGGCCATCATGCTGTCCAGTGGCGTGATCTTCATGATTGCCGGGGCACTGCCGGGCCGCAATGCGCAGCGCGAGCTGGTGGTGTCCTTCGTCAACATCGCGATGGCCATCGCGGCCATGCTCGGCCTGGGCTATGCGGTGCTGCGCCACAGGGTCTTCGGCTTCGGCTTCGCCCTCAGCCGGGTGCTGGTCTGGGCCATTGTGGTGGCGCTGCTGCTGGCTGGTGTCGGGCTGCTTCATCTGCTGTTCTCGCCGCTGCTGAACCTGGCCGACGCCAACACCAACCTGGGCTTCACGACCGCCTCGGCGGCACTCACGGCCCTGGGCCTGCCACGCGGCTACGAGTGGGCGCAGCGTCTGGTGCAGGCGCTGTTCTACCGCCCCTGGAAGGCCAGGGAGGACGCGCTGCGGCAGGCCATAGCGGCGGCGGCGGCGGTGCACGGCCATGATGCGCTGCTGAGCCACTACAGGGCAGCGGTGAGCGCCTTTGCCGATGGCGCAGGTGTTGCGATCTACCGCACCGAGTCTGCGTCGGGGCTGTGCTCACGGCTCTCGGCCACCCTGCCGGGCGCCCCCGAGCAGCTGACCCTGAGCCCGGCCGATCTGCGCGCCATCCTCGCCCACCGGCTGCCCGCCGCGCTGGCCGGCCTTGCGGGCCTTGATGCGCTGGCTGTGCCGACCACCCACCGCGACCAGCTCACCGGCTTTCTGCTGCTGGCCGCCAAGCCCGGCCTGATCCCCTACCGGCCGGACGAGATGCGCGCCGTGGCCCATGCGACCCAGATGCTGCAGCAGGATCTGCAGGCCGAGGCGGCCCGCACACAGGCACAGCTGCTGGAAGACAAGCTGGTGGCCGAGGCGCAGGCGCGCGAGGCGGCCCAGTCGGCCAATGCGGCCAAGAGCGCCTTCCTGGCCACCGTCAGCCACGAGATACGCACGCCGATGAACGGGGTCATCGGCATGAGCGGCCTGCTACTCAACTCAGACCTTAGCGAGGACCAACGCGACCATGCGCAGACCATACGCGACTCGGCCGAGCTGCTGCTGACCATCATCAACGACGTGCTCGATTTCTCGAAGATAGAGGCCGGCAAGCTGGAGCTGGAGCACCAGCCCTTCGATCTGCGCGAGTGCGTGCGCTTAGGCCTGGACCTGGTGGGGGTGCGCGCCGCGCAAAAGAGCCTGAGGCTGAGCTGCCACTTCGATGCCGAGGTGCCGGCCGCGGTGGTGGGTGATGCGGCTCACCTGCGCCAGATCCTGCTCAACCTGCTGAGCAATGCGGTCAAGTTCACCGAGCAGGGCGAGGTGCAGCTCAAGGTCACGCGGCCCGGCGAGGGACGCCTGGCCTTCGAGGTGCGCGACACCGGCATCGGCCTGAGCGAGCAGGGGCGCTCGCGCCTGTTCCAGCGCTTCAGCCAGGCCGATGCCGGCATCGCCAGCCGCTATGGCGGCACCGGCCTGGGTCTGGCGATCAGCAAGCAGCTGACCGAGCTGATGGGCGGGACCATGGGCGTGGACAGCGCCGGCCCCGGCCAGGGCAGCCGCTTCCACTTTGACATCGCGGCGCCGGCTGCCGCGCTCGATCTGCTGCCCCAGCGCAAGGCTGCAGTGGCGCCTGACCCGCAGATGGCCGCCCGTCATCCGCTGCGCATTTTGCTGGCCGAGGACAACGGCGTGAACCAGAAACTGGCACTGCGGCTGCTGGAACAGCTGGGCTACCGTGCTGACCTGGCCAGCAACGGACGGGAAGCGATCGACAGCGTCGCCCGCCAGGCCTACGATCTGCTGCTGATGGATGTGCGCATGCCCGAGATGGATGGCCTGGAAGCGACGCGGCAGATCACGGCGCGCTGGCCGGCCGGGCGACGTCCTCGTATCGTCGCCATGACGGCCAACGCCCTCAACGGTGATCGGCCGCAATGCCTGGCCGTCGGCATGGACGAGCACCTGAGCAAACCGCTGCGTGTCGAGGCCCTGATCGCCGCGCTGACCGACACCGTTGCACGCACCGATACCTGAATGCCTCATTCTCCGATAGACACCCACAGCTTCGAAGCGCTGCAGGCCAATGTCGGCGCCGACTTCGTCGTCACCCTGGTCGCGGCCTTTGCCGAGGAGGCGCCACAGTTGATGGCCCAGCTGCGCCAGGCGCACGCCGACGCGGACGACGAGCGCTTCGAGACCCTGGCTCACACGTTGAAGAGCAATGGCGTGGCCTTTGGCGCGACGCGGCTGGCCGAGGCGGCGCGCCGGCTGGAGTGGCAGGGGCCGTCGGCCGAGGCGGCAGCGATCGCAGAGCTGGCCGCCGAGCTGGACGCTGCGCTGGCCGCCCTGCAGACCCTGGCGCGACGGCAATGAGCGCTCTGGTCTTCGGCCATATCGAGCTGCGGCTGGCCGAGCGCCAGCTGCTCGTCAATGGCGAGCCGGTGGCCCTGGGCAGCCGGGGCTTTGATCTGCTGAAGGCCCTGGTCAGCAAGCGCGACCGCGTCGTCTGCAAGGACGAGTTGCTCGACGAGGTCTGGCCGGGCCTGGTGGTCGAGGAGAACAATCTGCAGGTGCAGATCTCCGGCCTGCGCCGCGTGCTGGGCGCGCGAGCCATCTCCACCGTGGCCGGCCTGGGCTACCGCTTCACCTTGGCACCGGGCACCGTCGAACCCCAGCGACTGCAAGCGACCTTACCCCCGACCGCCGCAGCAGCGAAGAGGGCTCGCGTACTGGTGGCCGACGACAACCGGGTCAACCGCCTGCTGCTGTGCCGGTCGCTGGAGCTGATGGGCCATCAGGTCAGCTGTGCCGACAACGGCCGTCAGGCGCTGGAGTTACTGCGGCGCCAGCCCTTCGAGCTGCTGCTGCTCGATCTGGCCATGCCCGAGCTCGACGGCTTCGGTCTGCTGCAGCTCCGCGCCGACGATGCCGATCTGCGCGAGGTGGCCGTCATCGTCACCAGCGCACTGGGCGGCGTGGCACCAGTGGCCCGCTGCATCGAGCTGGGGGCCGACGACTTCCTGCACAAGCCGGTCGATCCCTGGCTGCTGAAGGCCCGGGTCGAGTCCAGCCTGGCGCGCAAGCTGCAACGTGACCTGCAGAGCGAGGCCCTGCACCGGTTGACGCCCTGCGGGCCGACCGAGCCCAGCCGCCTGGCCGACGCCTGCGTCCTGGTGGCCCGTCTGCATGAGCCGCAGCGCCAGCCGCACACGCCGCAGGAGCTGATGGAGCTGCTGAACAGCTGGAGCACCTTGATGTTCGATGCCATCGAGGGGCGGGGCGGCGAGGTGGCGCAGTTCTGCGGCGATGGCCTGCTGGCTCTGTTCGCCGAGCCCCGGGCCGCGGTCCAGGCCGGGCAGGACATGATCGAGTTGACCGAGCTGTTCAACGCGCAGCGCCGCACCGAGGGCCTGGCGGCCATTGCCTTCGGCATAGGCATTGCGCGCGGTGAGCTGCTTGTCGGCTCGGCGGTCACGGCCCGGCGGGCGGCCTATGCCTGTGTCGGGGCGGCGGTGCTGAGCGCCGAGCAGTTGGCGGCGGCCTGCGCGCGGGGTGGGCACGGCCTGCTGATGGATGCGCCAACACGATCGGGCCTGCCCGCCGAGATGGCCGCGGCTCAGTCCCGGTAGCCCCAAGGTGCCGGCGGCACCGCCACCGGCTGGGTCAGGTCGAAGTCGACACGGAACTCGCGCGCCTCGCGGACCAGCCGGTAGCTGAAGACCTTGGGATAGACGAAGATCTGCCAGGTGTTGCCGATCGCCTGGGGCAGGCCCTGGCGCACGAACTGCTCCTTGGAGAAGGCATCGGCTGGAAACGACTGCAGCTGCGGCCAGCCGGCCTCGCTGGTGTGGCCGCCATACATGGTCGAGGCATCATCGCTGCCGTCGGGCCTGCGGTGGTCATGCTTGAGCGATAGGCCCGAGCCGGTCTTGGTGATGATCCAGGTGCGCGAGCGATTGGTGCCGACGTGGAAGGGAATCTGCAGCTGGCTGTCGCTGCAGCGGCGCACATGCATCACCAGCGTTTCGCCAAAGCCGTCGCTGCTCGGCTGGTTGACCACCACCTTGCCGGCGAAGGCCTTGCCGCACAGCGCGCGCAGGCTGTCGAAGAAGGCCTCGTGCGAGGCGGCCGACAGCAGCGGCGCCTCCTTGACGATCACCGGCTGGGCCCATGCGGGCTGGCACAGGCCGAGCAGCATCGTCAGCAAAGGCAGGGCGTCCGGTCGCTTCATGGCGGTCCTTGGTTATGGCGGGGCAGAGCTTACCGTGCACGGCGTAGCATCGCTGCCTGATCACGATCATCCGCCGCATGACATCAAAGCAAGACCTGTCCCTTCCAGAGCGCCGCCTCGACGTCAAGCACGCGGTGGCGCTGTGCGTGGGCATGGTGGTCGGCGCCGGCATCTTCAAGACCTCACCGATGGTGGCAGGCGCCTTGTCCAGCGACGGGGCGCTGTACCTGGCCTGGGCCTTCGGCGGCCTGCTGTCCTTTGTCGGCGCGCTGTGCTTTGCCGAGATGGCGGCGGCATTCCCCGATGCCGGCGGGGACTATCACTTCCTGCGCCGCGCCTATGGCCAGCGTCTCGGATTCCTGTTTGCCTGGTCGCGCTTTGCCGTCATCCACACCGGGTCCATGGCCCTCTTGGCCTTTGTCTTCGGCGACTACCTGGCCCAGGTGGTGGACCTGAGCCCCTGGCTGGGCCCGCACGCCAGCGCGGTGCTGGCCGCCGGGCTGATCGTGCTGCTGACGGTGCTCAATCTGCTCGGTGTGCAGGTCGGCCTGGGCACGCAGCTGGGCCTGATGGTGGTGGTGCTCGGTGGTCTGCTGCTGCTGGGGGCCGGTGGGGCGTCGATGGCGCTGGCGGGGGCACCGCCCATGACAGCGCTGCAGGTCGTTGACCCGGCCCGCCACGACTGGGGCACGGCGATGGTGTTCGTGTTCCTGGCCTACGGCGGCTGGAGCGACGCGGCCACGCTGTCGGCCGAGATGCGCGACGACCGGCGCGGCATCGTGCGGGCGCTGTGGTGGGGCCTGGCCCTGGTGATGGCCTTCTACCTGCTGGCCAACTGGGCGTATTTGCGCGTGCTGGGCCTGGATGGGCTGGCGCGCAGCGAGGCGCCCGCCGCCGAGCTGATGCGGCTGTGCTTCGGCCGACCTGGCGAGCTGCTGATGGTGGCCATCGTGACCCTGACCGCGCTGTCGGTGATGAACGCGATCCTGATCGCCGGGCCGCGCACCACCTATGCCGCCGCCCGCGACCTGGCCACAGAACTGCATCTGGCGCGCTGGAATGCCAAGCGCGGCACGCCCACGGCCGCCGTGCTGGCCACCAGCGCCGTGGCCCTGGCCCTGGTGGTGTTCGGCACGCTGACACGCGACGGCTTCTCGACCATGGTGGACTATCTGTCTCCGGTCTATTGGTTCTTCCTGATGCTCAGCGGGCTGGCCCTGATCGTGCTGCGCCGGCGCGAGCCCGATCGGCCGCGGCCTTACCGGGTGCCGCTCTATCCCTGGCTGCCCCTGGCCTTCGCCGCCTGCAGCGCCTATGTGCTGTGGTCCAGCCTGATCTATGTGAAGACCGGCGCGCTGGTCGGCGTGGCGGTGCTGGCGCTGGGGGGCTTGCTGCTGTGGCCGCTGATGCGATGTCGTCGCTGAGGCCTCAGGCCGCGGCGGCAATATGCTGCTGCAACCCCTCGACCAGCGCATCGAATGTGACACGGCAGCGCGGGCTGTTGCGCAGGTCTTCGTGCATCGTCACCCAGGTCTCCAGCTGCAGCGAGAACAGCCCGGGCAGCACCCGTTGCAGGGCAGGGTCGCGGCGGGCCAGCGCCACCTGGCAGATGCCCAGGCCGGCGCCGGCGCGCAGCAGGGCCAGCTGGGCCAGATCGCTGTCGGCCCGCAGCGCGAAGCTGTCGCGCGTGAAGCCCTGCAGGGTCTTGGCGAAGCTGCGGATGAAGGCATTGGTCTGGTCGTAGCCGATGACCGCATGGCCGGCCAGCTCGGCCAGCGTCTGTGGCATGCCCTGTTGCGCCAGGTAGTCGCGGTGGGCGTGCAGGCCCAGCTCGATCTGACCGATGCGACGCGCCAGCAACTGATCCTGCTTGGGCGCCACCATGCGCACGGCGATGTCGGCCTCCCGCTTCAGCAGGTCCTGCACGCGGTTGCTCAGCACCAGCTCGATCTGCAGTTGTGGATGCTGCCGGCGCAGCCGCGCGAGTATCGGCGGCAGCACCTCGACGCCTATCACCTCGCTGGCCGAGATGCGCACGGCACCGCGCACGCCGTCGCCCTGGCTGGAGGCCACCCGTTCCAGCGAAGCGGCCGTGCTCTCCATTGCCTCGGCATGGCCGCGCAGGGCCAGCGCGGCCTCGGTCGGCATCAGCCCCATCTGGGAGCGGGTGAACAGCGCCACGCCCAGCGCCTGCTCCAGCGCTGCCACATGGCGGCCCGCCGTCGGCTGGGTGATGCCCAGGGCCCGCGCCGCGCCCGAAAGCGAACCCTCCTTGAGCACGCCCAGAAACGTTCGGTACAACTCCCAGCCAATCGTCGATGCCATGCATAAATGTATAGCTGATAGTCTATGTTCGGTAATTCCAATCCAAGGTGAGGATGCCCAGAATCCAGCCATCGACAACACACAGGAGTGAACAATGGCTGGCAACAACAGGGTTCTGGTGCTCGGCGCCAGTGGTGGCATCGGCGGCGAAGTGGCGCGGCAGCTGCGTGACGCGGGCTGGGAGGTCAGCGCGCTGCAGCGAGGCCTGGCCCAGGCCAGTGAGCGCAGGGACGGCATCCGCTGGCTGCGCGGCGACGCGCTGAACCGGCAGGACGTGATGGATGCCGCCCGCGGCTGCTCGGTGATAGTCCATGCGGTCAACCCGCCCGGCTACCGCCGCTGGGCCGAGCTGGTGCTGCCGATGCTGGACAACACGGTCGCGGCGGCCACCGCCGAAGGCGCCACCATCGTGCTGCCGGGCACCGTCTACAACTACGGGCCGGACGCATTTCCCGTGGTCGGCGAAGACGCGCCGCAGCGCCCGCTGACGCGCAAGGGCGCGATCCGCGTCGAGCTTGAGCAGCGGCTGAAGGCCGCCAGCCGCCGGGGCGCCCGCGTGATCATCGTGCGCGCCGGTGACTTCTTCGGGCCCCGGGCCGGCAACAACTGGTTCTCGCAGGGCCTGGTCAAGCCGGGCCAGCCGGTGAAGACCGTCAGCGCCCCCGGGCGAGCAGGCATAGGCCATCAATGGGCCTATCTGCCGGACGTGGCCCGCACCATGGTAGAGCTGCTGGCGCGGCGCGACAGGCTGGAGCCCTTCGCCCGCTTTCACATGGCGGGCCATTGGGATGCCGACGGCCGGCAGATGGGCGAGGCGATCCGCGCCGTGGTGGCCCGGCGCACCGGCCAGGCGCCCAAGGTTCGCGCCTTCCCCTGGTGGCTGGCGACACTGGCCTCGCCCTTTGTCGCGACGCTGCGCGAGATGATGGAGATGCGCTATCTGTGGCGCACCGAGCTGCGCATGGACAACGCGCGCCTGCTCGCGGTGCTGGGCCGTGAGCCGCATACGCCGATGGACCAGGCCGTCGAGGCCGCGCTGGTCGGCATGGGCTGCCTCGTCGGCGACGAATCGCCGGCGGGCCGCGCGACCGCGCTGGGCTGAGGCGTGACCGCTGCGGTGTCAGCGTGGTGCGCTGGCCCCGGCCGCCACCGAGGTGGAGCCCGAGGTCGAGCGCCCCAGGATGGCGCTGTGCAGCTGGTTGTCCAGCGTGCTCTCGTTGGCGACATTGAGCTCGAGTGAGTCATCGCGCCCCAACCGCTTGTCCTTCCACAGCAGCTTGACGGGCACCAGTACGCGGCCGAAGAAATACTCGCCGCCGGACACCTGGGCCAGCGGAATCAGCACCTGGGTGCGCATGCTGCGCGTCTCGGCGCTGGCTTCCATCAGTCCCGACAGCGGCAGGGTGGTCTCCGCCCAGCCGGCGGTGTTGAGCAGGCCGTAGCGTTTGACCTGTGTGCCCAGCTTCTCGTCGAAGTCTTTCTGCCGTACCACCAGGCGCAGATCGGTGACGGCGGTCTTGCCCATGCTGCTGAGCTTCAGATAGACGATCTGGCGCAGGTACAGGCCGTTGATGGCCGAGCCCGTCATCAGGTTGTTGCCGTCCTTCCACCGTCCGACGCCATCCACCAGCTGGCGGCGCAGCTCGACGTCAGGCACCTCGACCGGCGGCTGCTTCTGCGCGTAGGTGGCCGAGAACTCGCGCGCATTCTGCGCGCCGAACTCGTGTATCACCCGGGCGGCCAGGTCGTACTGCGTGCTGGCGAGATGGAGCTTCTCGACCTCGGCCTTGGTGGTGGCCAGGCGCTCATTGGTTTCGCGGGTGCTGAAGGCGATGTACAGCGACAGCGCCGCCGTCGCCATGCCCAGCAGGGGCCCGAGGTACTTGATCAGGGTATCGAGTGGATTGCCTGCAGAAGCCGAGTTGTCGCCCATGGTCCGCACTCCTTCGAGTCGGCCAGGGTAGCAAAGACCCGCGGCCTTGTCAGCCCTGCAACTCGCGCTCGGCGCGCTGCACAGCCGGGCGCTGGGCCACCCTGGCGCGGTGCGCCTGCAAGCGTGGGAATTGGGCGATGTCCACGCCGTCGCCGGCCAGCCAGCCGGTGACGACGTACAGATAGGTGTCGGCCACGCTGTAGTGGGCGCCCAGCACGTGGTCGCTACTCAGCTGTGCCTCGATCAGGTTCATGTGCGCCGTCATATTGGCGCTGACCTTGCGGCGCATCGCCTCGTGGGCCTCGGGCTCGTCGGCCCAGCGGGCGCCGCGGTGCTTGTGCGCATGCGAGACATGGACGGTGCTGCACAGATAGCTGTTGAACTCCTGCAGCTTGGCGAGGCCGAAGGCGTCGTCCAGCGGCGCCAGCGCGGCCTGCGGGAACTGCTGCGCGACGAAGGCCAGCAGCGCCGGTGTCTCGGTCAGTATGCCCCGCTCGGTGACCAGGGCCGGCACCCGGCCCTTGGGATTGACGCTCAGAAACTCGGGTGCCTGTTGGCCCTGGGCCGCAAAGTCCACCAGGCGCAGCTCGAAGGCGGCGCCGGACTCGTGCAGGGCGATGTGGGTGGCCAGAGCACAGGTGCCCCGTGCGGAGTAGAAGATCCAAGTTGACATGGCAGAAGCCGCGGCCCGGCTGAATCGGAAGAGAGGGTCATGATGCCATGGGCTATGCTTGCTCAAACGCAGGGCGCCGTCCGATGTTCCAGAGTGCAATGAGTGGGCTTGCAAAGAAGGGCCGATGGCTGGTCTTCGCCGCGGCCGTGCTCGCCGCTCCTGCCGGCGCCGCCGAGCGCATCACCTGGCTGATGCCCGAGTTCGCCCTGTTCGACGGGCAGACGCCGGGGCAGTCGCGCAAGGGCATGGTCGAGCCGATGGCGGACTATCTGATACGCCATTGGCCCGAGGCGCGTCATGAGGTGGTGGTGGCCAATGTCAAGCGCAGCTGGCGCATGATAGAGGCGGGGGAGCCGGCCTGCCATCTGGTCGCGCTGCGCACGCCCGAGCGCGAGCAGCTGGCCTATTTCGCCAACACCCATCTGGTGCCACCGGCACAGCTGATCGTGCGGCGCGCCAAGCTGGCGCAACTGCCGCGCGGGGCCGGCGGCGAGGTGGATCTGGACCGCCTGCTGAGCGAAGGCCGCTTGCGCGGCGCGCTGATCGAGGGCCGTAGCTATGGCAAGACGCTGGACGCGCAGCTGGCGCGCCGGCCGGCCAAGTCGATTGATCTGTATGCCCCCGCCGACTTTGGCGGCCGCTTGCTGCATATGGTGGCCCTGGGCCGGGCGGACTACTCGATCGACTTCGACTTCACCCTGCAGTTCCAGCGCCCGCAGTCTGCGGCGCTGAACGAGCTGGTCAGCATGCCCATCCAGGGCAGCAGCGAGTTGCTGCAGTCGGGGGTGGCCTGCCCGCACACCGAGTGGGGCCGGCAAACAGCCGCCCGGGTTGAGAAACTGTTTGGCACGCCGGCCGGCGTGGCCGCGCTGAAGAGCATCTTCGATCTCTGGCTGACGCCCGAGGCGCGAGCCACTTACGGCGCTCGCATCAACGCCGACTACGCTGACCGCCTGCCGTCGCGCAAATAGGCCGGGCCTTCAAAGCGCCTCGACCACCCGGTCGCGGCCCTGCTGCTTGGCCTGGTAGAGGGCCTGGTCAGCCTGGGATGAGAGCAGGGCCAGATCATGCCCGTGCTGCTCGCTGCTGGCCACACCGATGCTGACGGTGTAGGCGATGCTCAGCGCCAGATGGTTGGCCGGGGTGGCCGCCACCTGCAGGCGCAGCCGTTCCGCCACCAGGGTAGCGCCGGCCAGGCCGGAGTCGTCGAGCAGTACAACAAACTCTTCGCCGCCATAGCGCGCCAGCAGATCGCTGGGACGCAGGGTGTCGGACAACTCCTCGGCCAATTGGCGCAGCACGGCGTCGCCGGCCGGGTGGCCATGGCTGTCGTTGATACGCTTGAAATGATCGGCGTCCAGCATCAGCAGGGCCACCGGTCGCCCTGCCTGCAGTGCGCGCCGAAGCAGGCGGGCGCCGCGGCGCTCCAGCCCGGCGCGGTTGCAGACGCCGGTCAGCGTGTCGGTCAGCGACAGCTGACGCAGTGCCTCGGCATAGCGCCGGGCCATCAGCATGATCAGACCGAAGGCGATCGTCACCTGGGCCAGCGGTATGGCGAACAGAATCAGCGAGGCGGTCAGCGAGGCGTCGTATGCAGCCTCAGGGCTGGCCAGACGCCAAGCCAGAAAGCCGGCCCGCAACAGCAGCACCGCGCCCAGCAGCGCGAAGCCGATGGCGCTGACCCACATCACCGGCCGCGTGCTGTCGCGCACGCCATGCAGCAGCACGACGGCGCCGGCCAGATTCAGCAGGCCGAAGAGGATGCCGGTGGCGATCAGCCGCCCGTGCAGGCTGGGCCACTGATACAGAAACAGGGCCGGCAGCAACAGTGACAGGGCGCCGATGGCGATCAGCCAGCGCGTGGCCAGGGTCTGGCCGGCGTAGCGCATCAAACCTTGCAGCACAAGGCCCAGGCCGAGGCCGACCAGACCGTAGCCGAGCACGGCGTGGACGATGTCCGGCGCCCCTTCCATCGCCCCTAAGCACAGGCCCACGCTGGCCACGACATTGCCCAGGGCCCAGGCGCGTTGCTCCGGCTGTCGGCCGGCCAGCAGCGCAGCCACCGTCAACAGCAGCGTGGTCAGCAACGTGAAGCTGACCTGTACGAGGAGCAGGGTGTCGGCGTCCAGCATGGTGCCGGCCGGGCTCAATGGGCCGCGCCGGCCAGGACCGAGAAACCATGGGTGCCATCGCGCGCCAGCTGGGCCACCAGGCCGAACTCCCAGTCCAGATAGGCTTGCATGGCCTCGCGCGGGTTGCTGGTGCCTTCGTAGGGGCGGCGATAGCGGTCGATGCGCGGCGAGGCAAGGCGCGCATCACCGGCCTCGACTGTCTGCCCTTGGGCCACCCAGGCCTGCAGGCCGCCCTGCAGCCAGAACACCGGGGTCTGGATGCGCGCGGCCAGATGGGCGGCGGCGAAGCGTGATCGCAGGCCGTCTTGGCAGCTGAGCACGATACGGGCGTGGGCGGGCACCTGGGTCAGCGCCTGCTCCAGCTGCGAGCACAGCGCCCACCAACTGCCCGGGATGTGCTGCCTGACATGCTCGGCACTGGGGGCGAGGTCGACGACCAGGGTCTCGGCACCTTCCTGCTCCAGCCAGTCGGCGAGCAGCTCGGCCTGCACCCGCGCGACCTCGGGCAGTTCGGGCAACGGGAGTTGTTCCGGGCCGGCCTCGTTCCAGTCGGCCGGGCCGACGCCCTCCAGCACCCAGACCTCCCAGCCCAGTTGGGCCAGCCAGGAGGCGGTCATCGGAGCACGCACACCATCGTCATCGATCAGTACCAGGCGGGCGCCGCGCACGGCCACGTGATGGTCGGTCTCCTGCACCAGCTGGCCACCGGGGGCGCTGGCAAAGCCGGCCAGATGGCCGGCGCGGTATTCCTCGGGCGTGCGCACGTCCAGCCAGAACACGCTGCGCTGGGCGTTCTTCAGTTCATCGCGCCGTGCCAACGGCAGGAAGTGCACGCCGGCGCGCTGTGCCAGGTCTTGCGCTGCACGGCGTGCCTGGGCGCGGCCACCGTCGCTGCTGGGGCCGGCGCGGCGGTTCTGGCCATGCTCCAGTGTCTGGCCGGCCAGGGTCCAGCCTATGGTGCCGTTGCGCAGCGCCGCCACCGGATTGGGCAGTCCGGCATTGATCAGCGATTGCGCGCCTATCAGGCTGCGCGTGCGGCCGGCGCAGTTGACGATGATCTGCGTGCGCGGATCGGGGGCGAGGTCGCGCGCCCGCAGCACCAGCTCGGCCCCGGGCACGCTGATGCTGGTGGGGATGCTCATGGTCTGGTACTCGTCGAAGCGGCGCGCGTCCAGCACCACCATGTCGGCCCCGGCGTTCAGCAGTGCCTGCACCTCCTGGGCCGGCAGTGAGGGCGTGTGCACCTGGGCCTCGACCAGCTCGCCAAAGGCCTTGCTGGGCACGTTGACGTCGCGGAACAGCTCGCCCCCGCCAGCGCTCCAGGCCGGCAGGCCTCCTTCGAGCACGGCGATATCGACATAGCCCAGCGCGCGCAGCCTTGCGGCGGCCGCCGGTATCAGCGCCGCATCGAAGTCGCCTTCTCCATAGAGCACGATCTCGACGTCGCGGCGTGGCAGGCGGCTCCAGGCCTGCAGCTCTATCAGGCCCAGCGGCAGATTGGCGGCGAACAGCGGGTGTGATTGCGCATAGGGGTCTTCTTCGCGCAGATCCAGCAGGGCGATCTCACGGCCCTGGGGCGCTTCGCGCCAGGCCTGGCGCACATACTCGGGGCTGCGGACGGGCAGGGCAACAGTCATGCGCAAACCTCTTTGGAGCGATCCCAGATATTGGGCAGCTGGCTGTTGCTATAGCCCGAGATGAAGGGTTTGGCCGTACCGTCGAGGGCATAGACCGAGCGCCGCACCGCGCCGATATTGGCGCCGTAGACATGGATGCTGATCGAGGTCTGGTCGGCCTGGGCATTGCTGACCTGGTGCACGTCACCGATGCGCGGCGACACCGCCTCGACCTGGCCGGTCTGCAGCCTGTGCTCCTGGCCCTGCGGCAAGAACTGGCCCTGCGCGTTGCGCGCAAAGCCCTGGGCGATCTCCGCCCCGCGCAGCATGCCGATCAGGCCCCAGACGGTGTGGTCATGGATGGGTGTGCGCTGGCCCGGCCCCCAGACGAAGCTGACGACCGAGAAGCGCTCGGCCGAATCGGCATGCAGCAGGTACTGGCGGTAGTGCTGGGCATCGGGCAGGGCATAGGCGTCGGGCAGCCAGTCGTCCTGGGCCACCAGCGCGGCCAGCAGGGCGCCACCCTCGGCCAGGATGCGGGGCTCGTCGGGCTGCTCATTCAGCAACCGGGCGAAGGCGGTGACGAAGTCGCGCAGGCGGTGCAGGCGGGCCGGTGCGGTGGGCGTGCTCATGCCTCAGTATGGCGCAGCGCGCCGGATCTTGGCGATGGAGAATGCGGCATCGTTCATCCATCCTGAATCGCATGACTGCATTGATCCAAGACCTTGTGTTGCCGTCCACGCTGGACATCCTGCCGGCGCGCCTGCAGGCGCTGGGCGCCTCGCGCGCCGAGGTCTGGCTGTTCGAGGGCGAGGGGCGGCGGCGCAGCGCCGAGCGCGGGCTGAGTCTGCTGGGGATGGACGTGCAGGTGCGCAGCGCCTACAAGCCGTTGCTGCACTTCTTCCTTGAGGAGGCGGGTCCTTTGCAGGATCTGCACGAAATCACGATCCATGCGCCGGCCGGGCTGCTGCAGCGCATCAAGGTCGATGCCTATCCCTTGGCCGGCCTGCTGGGCGAGCAGACCCGGCTGGCCTTTGTTGCCGACGCCGAAGTCGCTGTCAGCTTGGATGGCCCGCGCCGGCCGGTGTTTGTGCCGCTGAATGACGAGGGCTCGCCGATCGGCTGGCTGCGCGCCTGGCGAGGCAGCGAGCTGTTGCACGACGGCCCCTGGCAGACCGACTACGAGGCCCTGTTCGAGCAGGTGATGACGGCCGTGCGCAGACATCCCTGGCCGGCGACGGAGCCCTATTTCGACACCTTGCAGATCGACATCGCGATGCGCGGCATCGAACGCGGGCTGGACTATGGCGACGAGGTCATCAGCACGGCCGAGGCGCTGCACGAGGACCTGTATTTCTCGATACTGGAGCATTTCCAGCGGCACAGTGGCAAGCCGCCCGGCGACCGCACCTTGCGCCCGGGGCAGATCGTGCCGAACGTGGTGCACGGGGACGGGCCGACGATGCTCAAGGTCAGGCTGCTGAGCCATCGGGCCGATGCGCCGGTCGAGGTGGCAGCGCCAGCCCTGGAGCGCCTGGACCGGCCGCTGCACCCTGACGAGGTGAGGGTGGCGTTCGCGCCGCTGGCCGGCGAACGTTTCTCTTGCAGATCCTGGCAGGGCCGCCAGGTCCAGGGACTGCACCGCGCCGGCAGTCTGCCCGGCGTGGTGATCAGCGGTGGTCAGCATGCCAATGAAAGCTCGGGCATTGTGGCCGTGCTGCGCGCCGGAGCCGTGCTGCAGCAACGGCCCGACGCCCACTACGCGCTGGTGCCGCTCGAGAACCCTGACGGCGCGACCCTGCACCACCTGCTGTGCCAGAGCAACCCGCGCCATATGCAGCATGCGGCCCGCTTCACCGCGCTGGGCGATGACCTGGAGGTGCGCCAGCCACCCGAGCTGGGCGAGAAGGCGGCGCGCCAGGAAGCGATCACCCGCACCCAGGCCGGCCTGCACCTGAGCCTGCATGGCTATCCGGCCCACGAGTGGACGCGGCCGTTCTCCGGCTATCTGCCGCGCGGCATGCCCGACTGGGCCCTGCCCAAGGGCTTCTTCCTGATACTGCGCCAGCACCCGGGCCACGACGGCAGCGCCTTTCTGGAGGCGCTGACCGCCGGCCTGGCGCAAGACCCGGCCTTGCGTGCACTGAACGCGCGCCAGCACGCGCTGTGGCGCGCGCACTGGGGCGAGCTGCCGTTTCCGGTGCTCAACGGCATCCCCTGCCTGGTCAGCGAGGATCAGCGCTCCAAGGTGCCCTTCACCCTGATCACCGAGTACCCGGACGAGACGGTCTATGGCGAGGCCTTTGTGCTGGCCCATGAGACCTTGACCCGCACGGTGCTGCTGTCCACCGAGCTGTACTGGCAGGGCTTGCTGGGCCAGCCGCGCCTGTCAGCCGGCTAGCTTGACCAGCAGCGCCGCAGCCTCGGCCTGCAGCGCCAGCACGAACTGGTCCACCAGCGCATTGCCGGGCCGGCGCTCCGGCCGCACCAGGCTGACGCGAAACGGAATGGATCGGGTCAGCGGCCTGATCTTCAGCCCCTGCCCCAGATACTCCAGCGCCGTCAGCGGGTTCACGACTGCCACGCCCAGGCCCTGGCGCACCATGGCGCAGACCGAGGCCGCGCTGTGCGTCTGCACCACCTGGCGCGGCAACACACCGGCCTGTGCGAACAGACCGTCGAGCAACTGACGGTAGCCATCGCTGGGCGGGAAGCTGACCATGGCCTGACCGGCGAAGTCGCTCAGCTCCAGCCTGGGCCTGCTCAGCAAGACATGACCCTCGGGCAGCACGCAGACCTCGTCGGCCTGCAGCAACAGGCTTTGCTGCGTGCCGGGCAGCTCGCGCTCGTGCTCGGTCAGGCCCAGGTCATGGCTTTGCGCGGCCAGTGACTGCTCCAGAAACGGCGACTCCTGCGGCGTGATGGCGATGCTGACCGCTCCATGGGCCTGGACAAAGCGGGCCATCGCCCCCGGCAGCAGCGAGTGCGAGAACACCGGCAGGCACAGCACCGACAGCTGGCCACTGGCAAAGTTCTTCAGCTGCGCGGCCACGCTGGCAATGCGCTCCAGCCCCACAAAAGAGCGCTGCACCTCGTCGAACAGGGCCAGCGCCTGGGCGGTGGGTTGCAGCCGCCCGCGCACGCGGTCGAACAGGGCCAGGCCCAGCAGGCTTTCCATGCGCGCCAGCTCGCGGCTGATCGTCGGCTGAGAGGTGAACAGGGCCTGCGCCGCGGCCGTGACGCTGCCCTGGCTCATCAGCGCGTGGAAGACCTCGATATGGCGGTGAGAGAGCAGCATGGAGGCAATCCATATCAAAAATGAATGGATTGGAGAATATAAAGCAATTTACTGAAAGTCCGTGGCGAGGCAAGATCACGCCATTCCCGCCTTGCAAAGACCTGCCATGCCTGCCGAACTGAATCCCCTGACACCCGAACGGCTGACCGATCTGGCCCGGACCCATGCCACGCCGCTGTGGGTCTATGACGCCGCACTGATACGCCAGCGCATCGCCGAGCTGCGCCCCTTCGACACCATCCGCTTCGCGCAGAAGGCCTGCTCGAACACCCACATCCTGAGCCTGATGCGCGAGCAGGGCGTGCTGGTGGACTCGGTCTCGCTGGGCGAGGTCGAGCGGGCGCTGCATGCCGGCTATACCTTGGGCGGCGAGCCCTCGGAGATCGTTTTCACCGCCGACCTGCTGGACCGGCCGACCCTGGCGCGCATCGTCGAACTGAAAGTGCCGGTCAATGCCGGCTCGATTGACATGCTGCACCAACTGGGCGCTGTGTCACCGGGCCACCGCGTCTGGCTGCGCATCAACCCCGGCTTCGGCCACGGCCACAGCCAGAAGACCAATACCGGCGGCGAGCACAGCAAGCACGGCATTTGGTATGCCGATCTGCCGCTGGCGCTGGAGGCGATTGCCCAGCATGGCCTGCACCTGGTGGGCCTGCATATGCACATCGGCTCGGGCGTGGACTACAGCCATCTGTCCCAGGTCTGCGAGGCCATGGTGGCGCTGGCCGCCCGGGTGCAAAGTCTGGGCCATGACATCGAGGCGATCTCGGCCGGCGGCGGCCTGTCGATCCCGTACCGCGACGGCGATGCGCGCATCGATGTCGCCCACTACTTCAGCCTCTGGGATGCGGCGCGGCAGAAGATCGCCGCCAGCCTGCAACACCCGGTCAAGCTGGAGATAGAGCCGGGCCGCTATCTGGTGGCCGAGTCGGGCCTGCTGCTGTCCGAGGTACGGGCGGTCAAGGACATGGGGGCCAACCACTTCGCCCTGGTGGACGCCGGCTTCAACGAGCTGGTGCGCGCGGCCATGTACGGCGGCTACCACCACATCAGCGTTATTGCCGGCGCCGGCAACGCGCCGCTGGCCGCGCGGGAGAACCTTTCCACCGTCGTGGCCGGCCCGCTGTGCGAGTCGGGCGATGTGTTCACGCAGGAGGAGGGCGGCGTCGTCACCCACCGCGAGCTGCCCGCCCCGGCGGTCGGCGATCTGCTGGTCTTCCACGACACCGGCGCCTATGGCGCCTCGATGTCCTCCAACTACAACAGTCGGCCGCTGTGCGCCGAGGTGCTGGTCGATGGCGGCAAGACCCGCGTGATCCGCCGCCGCCAGACGATTCAGGAGCTGCTGGCGCTGGAAGACGTCTGAACGGACGGCGCCAGCCAGTCCGACACCGCCTCGTTGAAAGCCTGGGGCTGGGCGCTCATCACCCAGTGTCCGGTCTTGAAGCCCTGCACCCGGCTGCCGGGTCTGGCGGCCAGCGCCTCGGCCCAGGCCTGCGAATGGAACATGAAGGGCTTGCGGGTGCCGTAGAGGTAGAGCATCGGGCAGGGCAGGTTGATCGGCCGCGCCTTGCGGTAGCCGCCGTTGCTGCCGGTCCAGGTGATGTCGTACGGATAGTTCATGCCCGCGTGGATCTGCTGCGCATCGGTGGGGCACTGCATCGCGCCGGCCATGTAACGCGTCATCCACGTGCCCAGCCTGCCGCCAATGCGCCAGGCCAGGGCCAGCCACAGCTGATAGCCCAGCACCATCAGCTTGGCCTTGGCACCCAGTGCGCGCACATGGGCCGGTGAACCGGCATCGCCGATGTCCACGGCGATCACCCGCGACACCAGCTCCGGGTGCCGCATCAGCAGCTGGTAGCCGAACACGCAGCCCCAGTCGTGCAGCATCAGCACCACCTGCCGCCCGGGGCTGACCTGCTCGATGATGCGTTTGAACAGCGCGATCATCTCCTCGAGCCCGCAGGCCCGGCGGGGCTTGCCGGCGTCGAAGCCGGGCAGGGTGAAACGCACGCAGCGGTAGTTCGACCGCAGATGGGCAACCTGCGCGTCCCACAGCCGGTGGGTGTCGGGCCAGCCATGGATCATGATCAGGGTTTCCTCTCCCTGACCCTCGACAAAAACGTCAACTCCCTCGATCTCGAATGTGGGGCTCATGCGGCACCTTGAATGTTTGGGGTGCGGCATCTTAGGCGAGCCTTGCCCTGGTGTGACAGCGCGCCTCATTCGCTGGCGGCCAGGTTCGAGCTCACTTGATCCTGATGACGACCTTGCCCTTCGCGCGTCCGGCCTCGACATAGCTCAGGGCTTTGTTGGTGGCCTCGAACGGGAAGACCTGGTCAATGACGGGGCGGATCGCTCCTGCTTCGATGAGGCGGGTGATCTCCTGCAACTGGGCACCGTTCGCCTTCATGAAGAGGAAGGCGTAGTCCAGCCCGCGGCGGCCTGCCCTTCGCCTGACGCCGGCACTCAGCAAGCGCATGACCAGCTTCACGAACCCGGGTGCACCGATCGCCGCGCCAAACTCGGGGTCCGGTGGCCCGGAGATCGAGATGAGTTTGCCGCCGGCCTTGAGCACCCGAAGGGACTTGTCCAGCGTCTGGCCATCCTGGCTGTTCAGCACCAGGTCGTAGTCGCGCAGGACGTCTTCAAAGTTCTGTGTCTTGTAGTCGACGATCACATCGGCGCCCAGGCCTTTCACGAGCGCGACATTGGCCGCGCTGGTGGTGGTGGCGACGCTGGCACCCAGATGCTTGGCCAACTGGATGGCGAACGTGCCCACGCCGCCGGAGCCGGCCTGGATGAAGACCTTCTGCCCCTTCCTGAGCTGGGCCTTTTCAACGAGTGCCTGCCACGCCGTCAGACCGACCAGGGGGATGGAGGCAGCCTGTTCCATCGTGAGGCCTCTGGGCTTCAGCGCTAACGACGACTCCCTGACCGGGACGAATTCGGCGAAGGTCCCGATGCGGAAGTCATCGACGCGCGCGTAGACCTCGTCGCCCACCTTGAACTTCCGCGCCTGCGGGCCCGCCTTCACCACGACACCCGCGACATCGTGCCCCAGGATGAGGGGTAGGCGATAAGGAAGGATGAGCTTGAACTCGCCATCCCGGAGCTTGAAGTCCAGCTGGTTCACCCCCGCGGCGTGGACCTCGACCAGAAGCTCGTCATCGCGCAGTTCGGGCATCGGCATTTCTGCCAGGCGCAACGCGCGCTTCTTTACATAGCGATCGACAACGAATGCTTTCATGATGTTGTTACCTCGGGTGTCATGTTGAGCCGCAGATCACGTCAAGCGGCAGCATCTCGAATGCGTGCCCGCTCGTCTCGCCGCTGCGTCGGCTCGTCAGGTTCTGAAATCGGCATCAGGCAAAGCCTGAGACAATTTCGCATGATGATCATCATATTAATATTCGAGCGGAATGGCCATGTTCGGCAACGGACTCAGTGAGCTGCGGGCAACAGGTGCTTGAGTGCCGCCCCGCGCAGGCTGTCAGACAGGCCTGGGTCATCGACAGCCCGCGCCAGGAGCAAGGTGCCGACCATGGTGGACAGCGTCACGAGCGCCCGTTCATGGGCGCCCGGCCGCCCCCAGTCCGGCGATTGGCGGGCGACGAGGTCTATCATCTCCTTGATATGCCGGGTGACGACGCGACGCACCTCGGGCGCCTGGCGCGCGGTTTCTGAACCCAGAGCAGCCAGGGGGCAGCCCAGCTCGGCGTTCTCGACATGCGCTTGGGACAGATAGGCTCCGAGCATGGCGGCCAGTGCGGCGCCTGGGGGAACTTGAGCCACAACATCAGCTGCCGCAGTTGCTGACTCGGCGCAGGCCCTGCTTGCTGCTTCTGCCAACATGGCCTCGCGTGATGCGAAGTGGGAATAGAAGGCGCCATGGGTCAGGCCGGCCTCCTTCATGATGTCGGCGACCCCGGTGCCGTCGTAACCACTGCGACGGATGGCCCGGGCCGCCACCGACACGATGCGCTCGTGGGTTGCATCCTTGGCGGCGGCTCTGGCATTGGAAACTGATTTTCGCATGACGATCATCATACGTTATTCAACAGTCTGATGCAAGCCAGACTCTGCGCTTCGACGGAGGTGTTGTGTCAACGGCGGAGAGGAGGCCGCAAAGCGGTCGGCCGGGACTGCCAGCTTACGGTCGATACCGACCGGCCCAGCCGCGGCATGAGCCCCGATGCCTGCGAGGCCGGACCGCGCAATTTGTCCTTGCATAAAATACTGTACAAAAATACAGTATCAACATGCCCGCAGTCCCTGCCCATCCTGCTCTCGGTGTTGCCGCCAATGCCTCGCCTCTCCCGGCGGGGCTGCTGCATGGGCTTGGGCCGGGCAGGGACCTGCAGGAGCTGCACCCCGGCCTGTGGCGGGCGCACCAGCTGACTCGGGCGTCGGGCGTGGCCTGGCCCAGCGGCTTTGCCGCGCTGGACGCCCAGCTGCCGGGCGGCGGCTGGCCGCAAAGCGTGCTGAGCGAGCTGCTGCTGGCCCAGGCCGGCGTTGGCGAGCTGCGCCTGCTGGCCCCCACGCTGGCGGCGGTGGCGGCCGGCGGCAAGCTGCTGATGCTGTTCGACCCGCCGGCCCGGCTGTCGGTGCGGGCGCTGGACGGCCTGGGGCTGCGGGCGCAGCAACTGCTGATTATCCCGGGCCAGGCCCGTGCCAGCGCCGATCTGCTGTGGGCGCTGGAGCAGACCTTGAAAAGCGGTCATGCCGGCGCGGTGCTGGCCTGGCTGCCTGAGCGGTTTGGTGACGGCCGGCATGCCGATGCCTTGCGCCGCCTGCAGCTGGCCGCGGCCCAGCATGAGGGCCCGGCCTTTTTGCTGCGCGAATGGACGGCCCAGCAGCGGCCCAGCCCGGCGCCGCTGCGCCTGAGCCTGCGTGCCGGCGGGCCCGACTGCCTGGCCGTGCAGGTGCTGAAGCGCCGCGGCCCGCGTCTGGCCGAGGTCCTGCTGCTGGAGCTGCCACCGGTGCTGCTGCCCCAGCAGCGGGCCCGGGCGCTGGCACCGCGGCAGCGTGGGGTGCTGGCGCCGGCGAGCACGGCACTGCCTGAAGCGGTGTCCGGTGCGGTGTCCGGCGCGGCCTGAGCATGCGCCGGCCGCTGACTCCCTGTTCCCGCCATGTTGTGGATCGCCCTCCATCTGCCCCATCTTTCGCTGCAAGCCTTTGCCGCGACCTTGACGGGTGAGTTGCGCCAGGGGCCGGTGGCCTTGATCGACAACCACCTGATCAGCGATGTCAATGCGGCGGCCCTGCGCCTGGGCGTCAAGCCCGGTTTGAAGCGCAACACCGCCCTGTCGCTGGCGCCCCGGCTGACTCTGGGCGAGGCCGACGCCCGGCGCGATGTGCAGGCCCGGCAGGCAGTGATCCATGCGGCGCTGGCCTTCACGCCCTCGGTCACGCTGGAGGGGCTGGACGTGCTGCTGGAGGTGCGCAGCAGCCTGCGCTATTTCGGCGGCCTGGCCTGCCTGCTGCAGCGGCTGGAGCAGGCCCTGCTGCCGCTGCAACAGGGCGTGGGACCGGTGCGGATCGCCTGCGCGCCCACCGCGCTGGGCGCGGCCTATCTGGCGCGCTGGCGCGATGATCTGCGGCAGGGCACCCATGTCGAGGACCCGCGAGCCCTGGCCCAGCTGCTGAACCGCGGCCCGGTCACCCTGCTCGGGCCGGCACAAGCCCATTGGGACGATCTGCAGGGCATGGGCCTGCGTTGCATTGCCGATCTGCGCCAGCTGCCGCGGGCCGGCCTGGCCCGGCGCTTCGGCCCGCAGCTGCTGGCCGATCTGGACAGCGCCCTGGGCACCCGGCCCGACCCGCGCGACTGGGAGCTGCTACCCAAGGTGTTCGAGCAGCGGCTGGAGCTGTTCGCCCGCGCCGACAGCACCGAGCAGGTGCTGCAGGGCGCGGCCCTGTTGCTGGCGCAGCTGGTGGTCTGGGCCCAGGCCGGCCATGGCCGGGTGCAGCGCTTCGAGCTGCAGATGCTGCACGAGGCACGCCATCGCCGGGACGAGATCAGCCACACCGTCGTCGAGGTGGCGCTGGCCCAGGCCTCGGCCGATGCCGCCCATCTGCAACTCTTGCTGCGCGAGCGCCTGGGCCGGGCCACCCTGGCCGCACCGACCCTGGAGCTGCGGCTGCTCTGCAGCGATCTGGTGCTGGGCGCGCCGCCGAACGAGGAACTCTTTCCCACCCGGCAGAGCCAGCAGGAGGGCATGCTGCGGCTGATCGAGCGGCTGCAGGCCAGGCTGGGGCGTGAGCGGGTCTTGCAGCTGCGCCCGCAGGCCGATCACCGGCCCGAGTGCGCGTCGCGGCTGAGCCCCTGGGAGCCGCCGACCTCGCAGCGCCGGGTGGAGGAGGCCTCGCCGCCGGCCTGTCTGGCCCAGCCGGCCTGGCTGTTGCCCGAGCCGCAGCCGCTGACCGAGCGCGATGCCTGCCCGGTGCTGGAGGGTCAGGTCTTGCAGCTGCTGAGCGGGCCCGAGCGCATCGAGTCCGGCTGGTGGGACGGCGCCGGCGTGGCCCGCGACTACTACATCGCGATGCGCCCCGGCGGTGCCCTGGTCTGGGTGTTCCGTGGCCGGCTGGCGCTGCCGGTGGCCGGCAAGCATTCGGGCTGGTTTCTGCAGGGCAGATTTGCCTGAAGTTGTAGCCCGGATGAAATCCGGGGCCGCAGCTCAGGTGCGTCAAAACCCCGGATTGCATCCGGGCTACGTCAGCGCTGCGTCACTGCCTGCAGTTCACGCCGCCGCTCGGCAATTTGTCCGCGCAGGCGCTCGGCCATCACGCCCAGCGGGTCCAGCCCCAGGGTCTCGGCGTCGGCGACCACCCGCCACAGCCTGTGCATCGGATTGGCGCGCAGCTCCTTGAGACGCGATTGCACATAGCGCTCGCGCTGCTGCAGCTGCTGCTCGCGCTGCTGCACCCACAGCAGGCGGGCGGACAGCGGGTCGCTGCTGACCTGCTGCGGGTCCTCGCCCGACTGCACCAGCAGCCGCTCTATCGTGTAGCGGTCGCCCTGGGCATAGGCCAGGTTCACCTGGCTCATCGCGTGGTTGAGGATGTTGCGCTCGACCTCGCTGCGCGCCCGGTCGGGGTGCAGGCGCATCGCCGCACGGCGGTACAGCAGCTTGAAGTCCGGCGGGCCGGCCAGCGCCACCGGCGGCTTGGGCTCGGGCTCGGGCGGCGGCAGATTGCCGAAGTCGGGCAGGCCGAAGCCGGTCTCGGGCGCCGGGCCGAAGCCTTCGCCGCCCTCGGCCTGCAGCAGGCGCTGCAAGGCCTCACTGAGCTGCAACTCCAGCGCGTCGAGCTCGGTGTACAGCGGGGTCAGTTCTTGCGCGTAGCGGACGATGAAGCGCTTCAGGCCCTTCAGCAGCACGGTCAACTCGGCTTCCAGGCCCTGCAATTGCAGCTGCAGGGCGGCCATCGCGCCCTGGCGGCGGCCCAGCTCCATGGCCGGCGGCAATGACTTGGTGGTGTTCAACATGCGCAGCGGGGCGGGTCCGGGTCGTGAATGCAGGCATCAGACGATGCAATGCGAAACTGTAGCGCGACTGGGCCGTCAGAACGGGCGGAGATGGGGGATTTTTGCGTGCCAGCCCCGCATCCATGGGTGCTAGTTTTCCCTAGGTGCGGGACTGCCCGACCCACTGCTGCACCGAGGGCCGCTGCCACTGCCGCTGCGCATAGCTTTTCAGCCGCTCGGGCAGGGCGTCACCATTGAGTGCCAGCCGATTCAGCATCAGGGCCAGATCGGTGTCGGCCAGGCACCAGGCACCGAACAGATGCTCGGCGCCGGGCGTCAGCAGGCCCTCGGCGACCCGTATCAGCTTGTCGGCTGCGGCCTGGCCCTCGGCGCTCAGCGGTGCCGGGTTGGGCCTGAAGAAGATCACCTCGGTGGTGCGCTCGCTGCGCAGGGCCAGCAGGTCGCTGCGCAGCCAGGCCTGCACCTGGCGGGCGCGGGCGCGCTGCTGCAGATCGGCCGGGTAGAGCCGGGCATGGCCCGGCGCCGGATAGAGGTCTTCCAGATACTCGGTGATGGCGCTGGACTCGGACAGGGTGAAGTCCCCCTGCAACAGGGTCGGCACCCGGCTGGTGCGCGATTGCTGGCGGAAGGCGGCGCTGTGCTGCTGGCCGGCCTCCAGATCGACGGTCCGCAGATCGAAGGTCAGACCCTTCTCCTGCAGGGCGACGAAGGCCGACATCGCATAGGGGCTGGTGAAAAGGCTGTCGACGATCAGCGCGAGCGGGGCAGAGGGCACGATGGGTCTCCGGGCAGGGTTGGAAGTCTCAGTCTAGAGCCTGTCGGCCCGCATCCGCCGGCGCACCAATCCGCCAATGCCCGCCAGACCGGCCAGCAGCAGGGCCTGGCTGCCGGGCTCGGGCACGGCGGTGACCGAGATCAGCTCGTGGGTGCGCGAGCTGATGCCCAGGTCGATGTCGGCCACCTCGCCGGCGATCGAATAGGTGGGCCACTGGAAGCTGGTGAACTGGTAGCCCAGCACGCTGCTCGCGTTCTTGCCGGGTGGCAGCAGGGTGCCGACGAAGCCGCCGAAGTTGCTGGCCATGCCGCCGGGCTCGTCGCCGCCAATCTGGCTGGCACCGATGCGGTATTCCAGCCCGTTCAGATCGGACAGGCCATGGCCGAAGGCCGGCACGGCGAAGCTGCCCGAGAAGCTCAGCGAGAAGTCAGTGATTTCATAGCCGTACAGCCAGCCATCGGCGTCCAGATCCTCGCCGGCAAAGCGGCCGCTGATGGAGGCGCCGCCTGCGTAGCCGCCCTGGCTGAACAGATAGGTTTTGGCATGCGCCGGGGCGTGGGCGATGCAGGCGGCGGCCAGGGCTCCGGCCAAGGTCAGGAGAGGGTGTGTCATGGGTGCTTTCTAGTGAAGGGCGTGGTCATTGGCCGTCATAGCGGCGGTAGCGCTCGACCAGCTTGTCGGCCAGTTGCGGGTCTTTGGGATTGAGTCCGACGCGGTCCAGCGCGCTCGCACAACCGCTGAGGGTTAGCGTGAAGAACGCCGACAGCAGGGCCAGGGCGCTGACAGCCCAGTAGGAGAGGGCGTGCCGGGTGCGGGTGGGGGTGATTGTTTGGTTCATGGTGTGCTCCGTTGAGAGCGACACCCAACCAACAGGCAACGCTCAAGCCTGAAGTGTGCTGATCCGCGCCCCGCGCGGCATCGCCCGGACGGGCCATGGCCCGTGCCGCAATGGGCTATCGCGGAAGCAGCGTTGCCTAGCCTTTGGCCAGGCAGGCCACCGCGCGGGCCACGCCGTCGCGGCCGAACGGGATGCCCTGCACCGTCATCGCCGCCTCGACGCCGGCCAGGCAGCCGAGCACCATGGCCGCATTCAGATCGCCCAGATGTCCGATGCGGAACACGCGGCCCGTCAATGGGCCCAGGCCTCCGGCAATCGATACCTGGAAGCGCTCGCGGGCCAGCGCGCGCAGTGCGTCCACATCGATGCCGGGCGCCACCTGCACAGCAGTGACCGAGACCGAGCGCTGCTCGGGCACCTGCGCGAAGAAGCTCAGCGCCCCGGCCGTGGCCCAGCCCTCGACGGCGGCATGGACGGCGCGGGCCAGCAGCGCATGGCGGGCATGGACCTGCTCTATCCCCTCCTGGAAGATCAGGCCGAGCGCCGCCTCCAGCCCCATCAGCAGATTCTGCGGTGGCGTGCCGCAGAACTTGCGGTAGGGCAGTTCGCTGTCGCGCAGGCGCCAGTCCCAGTAGAAGCGCGGTGCCGGGTTGCGCGCGGCCATCTCCATGGCCGCTTGGTCGACCGCCACAAAGCCCAGGCCCGGCGGCAGCATCAGCCCCTTTTGCGACGCGCCGACGGCGACGTTGACGCCCAGTGCATCCATCTCGAACGGCGCCGCGCCCAGCGAGGCCACCACATCGGCCACCAGCAGGGCAGGGTGGCCGGCCGCATCCAATGCTGCGCGCAGCGGTGCCAGCTCGCTGGTGATGCCGCTGGCGGTGTCGGTGTGGACAACGAACAGCGCCTTGATCTGGTGCTCGCGGTCATCGCGCAGCGCCTGCTCGACGGCGGCCACGTCGATCGCCTCGCCTTCGATCCAGGGCGTGCGCTGCACGCGCCGGCCCAGCGCCTCGGTCTGCAGCGCCCAGGAGTCGGAAAAGTGGCCGGTGCCGGCAATCAGCACCCCTTCGCCCGGTGCGATCAGATTCTCGACCAGCACCTCCCAGGCGCCATGGCCATTGCCGGCATAGATGAAGGGCTTGGCGCTGGCTGTGCCGAGCAGCCGCTGCAGGCCTGCTTCGCAGGCGGCAATGCAGCGTGTCAGCCGCGGGTCGGCCATGTCCATCGGTTGGCGACGCATCGCATCCAGCACCTCGTCGGGCACATGGGTGGGGCCGGGGGAGTGCAGAAAGCGTCGTCCGGGGATGCGGGTGTCCATGGCAGCTCTTTCAATGGGGTGGCCCAGAATAGAGGAACTTCCACCGCCCGGGCCGCCATGAGTTCGCATAACGCATTTCCCGATCGCTTGCCGCTGCAGATCGAGGGGCCCTCGGCCTGGTTCGGGCCTGACATGGCGGCGCGCAGCGACGAATGGCTGCAGCACTTCACTGAGACCGAACTGGCCGAGATAGCGTCCGCCAGCCTCGCCTACGGCGATGCCGACATCGCCTCCATGCGGCGCGAGGACTTCCCGCTGCCGAGCCTGAGGCCGCGCCTGCAAGCGATCCTCGCCGAGCTGCTGAACGGCCGCGGCTTCGTGCTGCTTCGCGGCCTGCCGGTGCAGCGCTGGGGCCCGCGCCAGAGCGCCGTCGCCTTCTACGGCCTGGGACTGCACCTGGGCTGGGCCCGGCCGCAGAATGCCCAGGGCCATGTTCTTGGCCATGTTAAGGATCTGGGCCTGAGTTCGGACGACCCCCGGGTGCGCATCTACCAGACCCATGAGCGCCAGACCTTCCACACCGACTCCAGCGACATCGTGGGCCTCTTGTGCCTGCAGACGGCGCGCAGCGGTGGCCAGTCGGCCCTGGTGTCGTCTGTGACGCTGTACAACGAGCTGCGGCGGCTGCGGCCCGATCTGGCAGCGTGTCTGTTCCAGCCACTGGCCACCGACCGGCGCGGCGAGGTGCCTCCCGGGGGCAAGCCTTTCTTCGAGATTCCGGTGTTCAGCTGGCATGCAGGCCTGCTGTCGGCCATCTACCAGCGCCAGTACATTGATTCGGCCCAGCGTTTTGCCGATGCGCCACGGCTGGGTGCCGAGACGGTCGAGGCGCTGGACCTGTTCGATGCGCTGAGCAACGACCCGCGGTTGAACTTCATGATGAGCCTGGCGCCCGGGGACCTGCAGTTCGTGCACAACCACAGCCTGCTGCACGACCGCACCGCCTTCGAGGACTGGCCCGAGCCGGAGCGCCGACGCCATTTGCTGCGGCTGTGGCTGGCGCCCGAGTCGGCCCGGCCGCTGCCGCCGGTGTTTGCCCAGCGCTATGGCAGCCTGGTGCCCGGTGAGCGCGGCGGCGTGACGATGGCCGGTCTGGCACTACAGGCTCCGCTGGCTGTCGATTGAGGTCGGGCGATTGGCGAACTCTTGCCCGACGCTGGCGGCGTCGGGCGTGACTTTGTTCACTGCGCGGGCCTTCAATGACCCCGTGCAAACCCGATAGGCCACGGTCGCCCTAGCAGGCATCGCCCAGCGCCATCTTGCGCCACGTCAATCATCATGAAGTTCTTTGAAAATCTTTCCATCTCCCGCAAGCTCTGGGGCGCCACGCTGCTGGTGCTGTCGCTGATGGTGGTCACCTCGTTGCTCAGCCAGCGACTGGCCATGCGCGCGATGCAGCAGGCGCTGGAGGATGTGGGGCAGTTCGAGAACCGCATCACCCAGACCACCCAGTGGAAGGGCGCGACCGAGACCAATGTGCAGCGCGTCATCGCTGTCGCGCTGAGCGACGAGGTGCTGCTGCAGCAGAGCTTCAACCAGAAGCTGAAGGAAAGCATTGCCGGCATCAACGCGCTGCAGGAGGCCATCGTCAAGGGCATCGACTCGGACGCCGAGCGCACCGCCATGGAGCTGGTGAACACCCGCCGCACGGCCGTGCTGGCCCTGACCAGGAAGATCGACGAGCTGAAGAAGAGCGGCGACGGCGACCAGTTGCCCGCCACCATTGACAAGGAGCTGATGCCCGCCGTGTCCGGCTACTTCGCCGCGCTGGACGGCCTGGTGCAGGTCCAGGGCACGCAGCGCGACCAGGCCAAGGCCGATGCCGCGGCGGCCAGCCAGCGCGCCGAATTGCTGGGCATGCTGGTGATGCTGGCGGTGTTTGGTCTCAGCCTGGGCGGTGTGGCCCTGCTGGTGCGCTCGATCAGCCAGCCGCTGAATGAGGCGGTGCTGATGGCCGAGGCGATTGCCGAGGGTGATCTGACGCGCAGCCTGCGTACCTATCGCCAGGACGAGATCGGCAAGCTGATGCAGGCCATGGGCGGCATGAACCGGCGTCTCAGCGGCCTGGTCAGCGAGGTGCGCCAGGGCGTGGAGTCGGTCTCCACCGCCTCGACCCAGATCGCCTCGGGCAACCACGACCTCAGCGCCCGCACCGAGCAGACCGCCTCGAACCTGCAGCAGACGGCCAGCTCGATGGAAGAGCTGACCGGCACCGTCAGCCACTCGGCCGACACCGCCCGCCAGGCCAATCAGCTGGCCGCCTCGGCCACCGATGCCGCCACCCGCGGTGGTGCCGTGGTCGGCCAGGTGGTCAGCAATATGGGTCAGATCACCGACAGCTCGCGCAAGATCAGCGACATCATCGGCGTCATCGATGGCATTGCCTTCCAGACCAATATCCTGGCGCTGAACGCGGCCGTGGAAGCCGCCCGTGCCGGCGAGCAGGGCCGCGGTTTTGCCGTGGTGGCCAGCGAAGTGCGCAGCCTGGGCCAGCGCTCGGCCGCTGCGGCCAAGGAAATCAAGACCCTGATCAGCGCCTCGGTCGAGACCGTCGAGACCGGCGCGGCGATACAGGACATCGTCAGCAGCGTCAAGCGCGTCAGCGACATGATCGGCGAGATCGCCTCCGCCGCGCTGGAGCAGCGCGACGGCATCGCCCAGGTCAATGTGGCCGTCAACAACCTGGACCAGATGACGCAGCAGAACGCGGCCCTGGTCGAGGAGTCGGCCGCCGCCGCCGGTTCGCTGCGCGAGCAGGCACAGCGCCAGACCGAGGTGGTGGCGGTGTTCAAGGTCGCCGCCTGAGTTCGGGCGCTGCGAAGGGGCTGGCCCGCTTTCGCTTGGCTGGCGCGGACCGAAACCGGGCCTGATCGAAGCCGATGCGCTGGGTCAGGAGCGCTTCGCCGTCGATGCGCTCGGCCAGACTCTTGATGTCTCGCTCCAACACGCCGGCCTGTGCGAAGTGCACCTGCCAGGTGTTGACGACGTCGATGACGGCGGCGACTTCGGATGCGGCCTGTGCAGGCAGCAGGCCGAAGGCATCGCACTGCGACATCGCGTTGTCGAGCGTCGATTCCCGGCCATGGGCTCCGCAGACGAACTCCTGGTATCCCTGCCCCGAGTTCGTCGGCAAGACGTCGTATGCCGGCGCCAGCTTCAGGCGGCCATTGTCTAGCGGGTTCGCGACCAGCAGGGAGTGGTTCTTCTCGTGGTCATCGGTGTTGTCAACCAGGATGTTGAAAACCATGCGGCGGAAGAGTTCGCGTGCGTCCCGCTGGTTGATGTCGTCCTGGGTGATGCCGACGCGGCGCAGAACCCGCGCCAGCTCGGGATACCCCATCTCGGGTTCGTCGCCGGACGCTGTGGCCGCGCGGATGGCGGTGCCCGCTGAAATGCTGTGAATCCGCCGGCCCTGTTCGCGGTCGAAGCGACGAACAGCGATAGCGTTCGCACCGACGAGGTGTATGAGCTGTGTCTTGGCCACCGTGATGCCCGCGCGCTCGGCCAGCGTCATCGTTGCGTGCTCGATGAGCGGCGTATCGACGGGCTCGTTGTTGAAGAACTTGACGACCCATTGCTCGCCATCGATGGCTATGAGTGCCTTGGGCTTCGCGCCACCGAGCGGACTGCCGCCGCCAGCAATCATCTTCGCCTCCAGAGCGCTGAGGGGCTCCGAGGCTTCAATCTTGGCCACCACCTCGCTGAGCTGCTGCACCTGCTCAAGCCGAGGCAGCGGACTCCCGGCTCGCGGGCTGTAGGTGCTCGGCGACGTGGAAACGCCGAGCGCACCGAATCGGTCGTCACCGGCGTAGTACAGGTACTCCATCAGGGAGAGGCGCTTGGGCCTGTCCACGAAGCGGATGACCTTCTCGCCCCAGCGGTCCGGCCGCGCGTCGTCGACGGCGCCGACCGCGCGCTGCGCATCTGCGCCCAAGCGTCCCGGCGGCAAGAATTCGTTGTCGACGAGTGGGAGGTCCTCGCTCAGCGCGAACCCGTTGGTCAACCATTCCTTGCCGTAGTGCAAGGAAACGCCCTTGCCGGCAGAAACCAGCTTCAGTGCGCCGACCCAGCGCGGCGTGGCCGGGTCACCCAGATACCAGAGGTACAGGTCGTCCAAACGCATGTCAGCCCTTCGCCCGGTTTGTGCGTGCTTCTGCGGAGGCCTGGGCGCGGGCGCGACCGAGTTCAACGGCTTCGCGGACGTCCATCTCGATGGCGCCTTGGTCGTATTCGGGCGCCGCGAGATTTCTCAGCTCGCCATCGCGCTTGATGAGCCAGAGTGCGGTCGCGACGATGCCTATGCCCACAGCCGGGTCACCGGCTTCAAGCCGCTGCAGCGTAGGCACAGAAACCCCCATGCGCTTCGCCCAGGTCTTCAATGACTCCTTGCGGCGCAAGCGGGCCACAGCCAGGTCGGCGCCCAATTTTTCCATGGCGGCGGCAGTTGCCGGCGGGAGCTGCAAGAGGGCACGGGCGGTTTTAGGCATACATATAGATTATAGCGAAATGACCTATTTTGTGCATATCTATATGTATATTGAGGCTGGCAACCCCCCACGAAAACAGCCCACCGAGGTGGGCTGTGTGCAGAGCGGTGAGTAGAGCTCAGGGCTTGGAGGCAGCCTCGCTGGCCATCACTGCAGCGGGCATGGCCGCCGCTTCCGATGCGGCCGGGGCCACGATGGCCGCCGGTGCCTCGGCCGCCTTGACCGGTGCCGCGCCCATGGGCAGCAGCGGCACGATCAGCAGGGCCACGATGTTGATGATCTTGATCAGCGGGTTGACGGCCGGGCCGGCGGTGTCCTTGTAGGGGTCGCCCACGGTGTCGCCGGTGACGGCGGCCTTGTGTGCTTCCGAGCCCTTGCCGCCATGGTTGCCGTCTTCGATGTATTTCTTGGCATTGTCCCAGGCGCCGCCGCCGGTGCACATCGAGATGGCCACGAACAGGCCGGTCACGATGGTGCCCATCAGCAGGCCGCCCAGAGCCGCGGCACCGAGCGTCAGGCCGACGACCACCGGCACGATCACCGGCAGCAGGGAGGGCACGATCATTTCCTTGATCGCGGCCGTGGTCAGCATGTCCACCGCCGCGCTGTAGTCGGGCTTGCGCTGGCCTGCCATGATCTGGCCGTCGGCGAACTGGCGGCGCACTTCGACTACCACCGAGCCGGCGGCGCGGCCCACGGCCTCCATCGCCATCGCACCGAACAGATAGGGGATCAGGCCGCCGATGAACAGGCCGACGATGACCTTGGGGTCGCTCAGGTCAAAGGCGACGCTGATGCCACGGCCTTCCAGCGAGTGGGTGTAGTCAGCGAACAGCACGAGTGCTGCCAGGCCGGCCGAGCCGATCGCATAGCCCTTGGTCACCGCCTTGGTGGTGTTGCCCACCGCGTCCAGCGGGTCGGTCACGTCACGCACGCTGGCGGGCAGTTCCGACATTTCGGCAATGCCACCGGCGTTGTCGGTGATCGGGCCGTAGGCGTCCAGGGCCACGACGATGCCGGCCATGCTCAGCATCGAGGTGGCGGCCACCGCAATGCCGTACAGGCCGCCCAGCTTGTAGGCCGTCAGGATGGACAGGCAGACGAACAGCACCGGCCAGGCGGTGGAGCGCATCGACACGCCGAGGCCGGCGATGATGTTGGTGCCGTGGCCGGTGGTTGAGGCCTGGGCGATGTGCCGCACCGGGGCATACTGAGTGCCGGTGTAGTACTCGGTGATCCAGACCATGGCCGCGGTCAGCACCAGGCCCACGGCGCAGGCGCCGAACAGGGCCATGGCCGAGACCGAGCTGCCGTCCTTTAGGGTCAGCGCGGTGGGGAACATCGCGTTGGTGACGAAGTAGAAGGCGATCAGCGACAGCACGCCGGCCACCGCCAGGCCCTTGTACAGGGCCGGCATCACATTCTTCATGCCCGGCGAGGCCTTGACGAAGTAGCAGCCGATGATGGACGCGATGATGGACACGCCGCCCAGCATCAGCGGGTAGATCAGCGCATTCATCGTGGCACCGGTGACCATCAGGCCGCCCAGGGCCATGGTGGCGATCAGGGTCACGGCATAGGTCTCGAACAGGTCGGCGGCCATGCCGGCGCAGTCGCCGACGTTGTCGCCGACGTTGTCGGCAATCACCGCCGGGTTGCGCGGGTCATCCTCGGGGATGCCGGCCTCCACCTTGCCCACCAGGTCGGCGCCCACGTCGGCGCCCTTGGTGAAGATGCCGCCGCCCAGACGCGCAAAGATCGAGATCAGCGAGGAACCGAAGGCAAAGCCCAGCAGGGGCTTCAGGGTCGCACTGTCGGTCTTCTCGCCGCCGGTCAGGAACCAGAAGAACAGCGAGACGCCCAGCAGGCCCAGGCCCACCACCAGCATGCCGGTGATGGCGCCGCCCTTGAAGGCGACATCCAAAGCCGGGCCAATGCCCTTGGTGGCCGCCTGTGCGGTGCGCACATTGGCGCGCACCGACACATTCATGCCGATGAAGCCGCAGGCGCCCGAGAGCACCGCGCCGATGACGAAGCCGATGGCCGAGGTCTTGTCCAGGAACAGGGCGATCAGGATGGCCAGAATCACGCCGACGACCGTGATGGTCTTGTACTGCCGCGCCAGATAGGCCGCGGCTCCTTGTTGAATCGCGTTCGCGATCTCCTGCATGCGCGCGTTGCCCGCGTCCTGACTCAGAATCCAGCTGCGCTGGATGAACCCATAAAGCACTGCGGCGGCACCGCACGCGAGCGCAAAATACAGCGCCAAACTCGTCGACATGTAGCTGTCTCCTCTTTCGTTCTAGCCCTGGGACTGTTGAAACGTCCGTCTCTTCAAGGCGCGCGGTGACGCCATGGAACGGGTCGCAAACCCATGCTAAGGGACGGGCAATTCATCACGGCATGGTGTTTTCCAGTGGTGGACCCGTCAATTGCGGCCTTACTGCGTCAGGTCATGGCAAGGCCGGCCCTTTAGAATGCGGGTTTTCCCCCTCTGCTGTTGAGAACACTCCATGAGCCTGCACAACGTGACCCCCGGCGCCAAGGCGCCCGAGCAGTTCAACGTGATCATCGAAATTCCGATGAACGCCGATCCGATCAAGTACGAGGTGGACAAGGAAAGCGGCGCGCTGTTCGTGGACCGTTTCATGACCACCGCAATGCACTACCCCTGCAACTACGGCTACATCCCGCAGACCCTGTCGGACGATGGCGACCCGGTTGATGTGCTGGTGATCACGCCCTACGCGCTGACGCCCGGCGTGGTCGTGACCTGTCGCGCCATCGGCGTGCTGCAGATGGACGACGAGGCCGGCGGCGACGCCAAGCTGTTGGCCGTGCCCACATCGAAGATCCTGCCGATGTACGACCACTGGCAGAAGCCCGAGGACGTGAACAAGATGCGCCTCAACGCCATCCAGCACTTCTTCGAGCATTACAAGGACCTGGAACCGGGCAAATGGGTCAAGGTCAAGGGCTGGGAAGGCCCGGAAGCCGCCAAGGCCGAGATCGTTTCCGGCCTGAAGGCCTACGCCGCTGCGCAAGCGAAGTAAGCGGCAGGCTGTAGCCAATTGAAAGAGCGCCCATCGTGGCGCTCTTTTGCATGGGGCTGGTTCTACACTCGGCGCTCTTCCGACTCAGGCGCACCCCATGCTCAAGCGTTTCCTGTCCACCGTGATCGCGGTAGCGGTTTCCCTGCCGGCCCCGGCGCAGGCCAAGCCCGCCAAGCCGGCCAAGACCACTGCCGCAGCGGCCAAGAAGAGTGGCAAGGCCAAGGCCCCAGCCAAACCCTATTCGAACGATCCGGCCATCAAGGCCGCGCTGCCGCTGGCGTCCAGTGCCGCGCCGCTGCAGGTGCACAGCGTTGAGGGGGTGAGCGAGTACCGCCTCGCCAATGGCCTGCAGGTGCTGCTGATTCCCGATGACTCCAAGCCGACGACGACGGTCAATCTGACCTACCGGGTCGGCTCCAAGCACGAGAACTACGGCGAAACCGGCATGGCCCATCTGCTGGAGCATCTGATCTTCAAGGGCACGCCCAAGAACCCGCGGGCCTGGGCCGAGTTCACCAAGCGTGGCCTGCGGGCCAATGGCACGACCTGGCTGGACCGCACCAACTACTTCGCCAGCTTCTCGGCCAATGACGAGAACCTGCAGTGGTATCTGGACTGGCAGGCCGATGCGATGGTCAACAGCTTCATCGCCCGCCGCGACCTCGACACCGAGATGACCGTGGTGCGCAACGAGATGGAGATGGGCGAGAACAATCCCGGCAACGTGATGTTCGAGCGCACCCTGGCCACGATGTACCAGTGGCACAACTACGGCAAGAGCACGATAGGCGCGCGCAGCGATGTCGAGAATGTCAACATCACCCGGCTGCAGGCCTTTTACAGGACTTACTACCAGCCCGATAACGCGACGCTGATCGTCTCCGGCAAGTTCGACCCGGACAAGACGCTGCGCCTGATCACCCAGGCCTACGGCAAGCTGCCGCGCCCGCAGCGCATGCTGCCGCCCATCTACACGATGGACCCGGTGCAGGACGGCGAAAGGAGCGTGACCCTGCGCCGCAACGGCGGCACGCCGGCCGTCTGGGCGGCCTATCACGTGGTGGCCGCGGCGCACGCCGATTACGCCGCCGTCGATCTGCTGAACCTGATCATGGGCGACACGCCCTCGGGCCGCCTGCACCGGCAGGTGGTCGAGCGTCAGCTGGCCGCGAGTGCCTTCAGCTTCTCGGCCGAACTGGCCGATCCGGGCTTCCAGATGTTCGGCTTGCAACTGGCCCCCGGCCAGGACATCGACCGGGCACGCCAGGGCCTGCTGGCGGTGCTGGAGTCGGTGGCGCGCGAGCCCATCAGCCAGCAGGAGCTGGACCGCGCCAAGCAGAAGTGGCAGAAGAAATGGGCCCAGGCCTTTGCCAACCCCGAGACCGTGGGCGTTGCCATGTCCGACATGATCGGCGCCGGCGACTGGCGGCTGTTCTTCCTGAACCGCGACCGCGTCGCCCAAATCAGCCTGGCCGACGTGCAGCGCGTGGCCACCGAGCGCTACCGCGCCGACAACCGCACGCTCAGCACCTATATCCCGACCGAGCAGGCCATCCGTGCCCCGGCGCCCGTCAAGGTGGATACCGAGGCCGAGCTGAAGAGCTTTGCGCCCAAGAACGCGGCCGCCAAGGTCGAGGCCTTTGATGCCGTGCCGGCCAATATCGAGGCGCGCACGCAACGCTTTGCCCTGCCCTCGGGGATGAAGGTGGCGCTGCTGGCCAAGGGCTCGCGCGGCGGCACGGTGCAGGCGCGCATGAGCCTGCACTTTGGTGACGAGCGCAGCCTGATGCACCAGGGCATGGTCGCCGCCATGGCCGCGCAGATGCTGACGCGCGGCACGCCGGCCATGAGCCGCCAGCAGATCCAGGACCGGCTCGACGCGCTGAAGGCCGAGCTGGCCATCAACAGCCGCGCCGGCGAGCTGCAGATCACCGTCACCACACTGCGGGAGCACCTGCCTGGCACGGTGGCCCTGGTGGCCGAGCTGCTGCAGCAGTCCAACTTCCCGGCCGACGGGTTGGAGGAACTGAAGCGCGAGGCCCTGGCCGGGCTGGAGGAGCAGCGCAAGGAGCCTGAAGCGGTGGTGGCCGATGCGATCAGCCGCGAGTTCAGCCCCTATCCCAAGGGCGATCCCCGCTATGTGCCGAGCTTCGAGGAGCAGGAGGCCGAGATCAAGGCCCTGAAGGTTGAGCAGCTGCGGGCCTTCCAGCGGCGGTTCGGCGGGGCCAGCCATGCCGAGTTCGCTGCCGTCGGTGATCTCGATGCCAACGCAGTGCGCGCCGCGCTGGAGGCCGGCTTCGGTCACTGGCGCAACACTTCTGCCTACACCCGCGTGCCGCAGCCGCTGGTGGCGCCGCAGCCGCGCCGCCTCGTGTTCAAGACGCCGGACAAGCAGAACGCGACGATGCTGGCGCGCCTGTCGCTGCCGCTGAACGATCTGCATGCTGACTACCCGGCGCTGATGCTGGCCAACTACATGCTGGGCAGCGGCGGCAGCTCGCGGCTGTGGAAGCGCATCCGCGAAAGCGAAGGCCTGTCGTATGACGTGCGCAGCTGGGTCGAGTGGAACACCGTCGAGCCGAACTCGGCCTGGCTGAGCAGTGCCATCTTCGCGCCGCAAAACCAGCCCAAGGTCGAGGCCGCCTACCGCGAGGAGCTGGCCCGCGCGCTGGCCGAGGGCTTCAGCGCCAAGGAGCTGGAGGAGGCGCGGCGCGGCCTGCTGGGCTATCGCCGGCTGTCACGGGCGCAGGATGCGGGCCTGGCCGCCGCGCTGGCCGGCAATCTCTACCTCGACCGCAGCTATCTGGTGTCGCAGCAGGTGGACGACGCGCTGGCCAAGGCGACCTTGACCGAGGTCAACGCGGCGTTCCGTCGCTACATCAAACCCGATCAGTTGGTGATCAGCTTCGGCGGCGACTTCAAGCCCTGAACGGGCTGCGCTCGTTCAGCTCGTTCACATACTGCTCGATCGACTGGCCTTCCTGTTTCAGGTAGTCGTCGATCGCCTCGGCAAAGCCCGGGTGGCTGAGCTGGTGCGCCGAGTAGGTGCGCACCGGCATCAGCCCGCGCGACATCTTGTGCTCGCCCTGGGCGCCGCCCTCGAACGAGGCAAAGCCCTGCTCGATCACCCACTGCAGCGGCTGGTAGTAGCAGGCCTCGAAGTGCAGGCAGCGCACCTCTTCGATGCAGCCCCAGTAGCGCCCGTAGGCATGGCCGCGTTCGCGGTCTATGCAGATCAGCGAGGCGGCCACCGGCCGGCCTTCTCGCGTGGCGATGAACATCAGCCAGTACTCGGCCATCGTGTCGGCCATCAGGCGGAAGAACTCGCGCGTCAGATAGGGCGTCGAGCGATGGGCGGCATAGGTCAGCGTGTAGCAGTGGTAGAAAAAGTCCCACTGCTCGGTGCTGATCTGCGCGCCCTCGAACACCTCGAACGTGACGCCGGCCTCGCGCACATAGCGGCGCTCCTGCAGGATCTTCTTGCGCTTCTCGCGCTGCAGCGTGGTCAGAAAGTCTTCCAGGCTGCCGTAGGCCTGCTCCGGCCGGTTGTGCCAGTGGAACTGCACACCCCGGCGCACCAGCCAACCCTGACCCTCGGCCTGGGCCAGGTCATCGGGGCTGGGGAACAGCAGATGGGCCGATGACATCTTGGCCTGGCGGGCCAACTGGCTGATGCCGGCCAGCAGCGCCGCCCGCGCGCCGTCATCGACCGCCAGCAGGCGCGTGCCCGGCACCGGCGTGAACGGCACGGCAATCAAAAGCTTGGGGTAGTAGCGCAGGCCGTGGCGCTGGTAGGCATCGGCCCAGGCCCAATCAAAAACATACTCGCCATACGAATGGCTCTTCACATAGAGCGGGCAGGCGGCGAGCAGTTGGCCGTCGCGTTCGATACTGAGGAATTGCGCCTGCCAGCCTCTGCTGTCGACGGCGCTGCCGGAGGCCTGCAGCGCCGCCAGGTACTCGTGGCGCATGAAGGGCGTGGGATGTGACTGGGTGGCGAGCAGGGCGTTCCAGGCCTCGGCGTCGATGTCACGGGGGGCGTCGTGCACGCGCACGACGTAGTCGTCCGGGCTGCCGCTCATCGGGCGGTAGCTGTTCCGTCAGCCTCGTCAGCGTCGGGAATCGTCTCCAGCTCCGCCAGCCAGGCGGTGGCCTCCGAGTCACTGGGCGCGCGCCAGTCACCGCGCGGTGACAGCGAACCACCGCTGCCGACCTTGGGCGCATTGGGCACGCAGGAGCGCTTGAACTGGCTGCCGCGGAAGAAGCGGGTCACGAAGATGCGCAGCGCGCGCTTGATTTCGGCCAGGCCGTAGCTTTGTGCCCACTGGTCGGTATCGGACCAGGCGGACTGGGCGAGAAAGGCGATCTTCGACGGCGCGAAGCCGTAGCGCAGCGTGTAGTAGAGGTTGAAGTCCTGCAGATCGTAGGAGCCCAGCGTCGCCTCGCTGCTCTGCAGGGCGGCGCCGTCGGCCGGCACCAGCTCGGGGCTGATCTCGGTGGCGACGATCTCTTCCAGCACCTGGCGGCCATGGGCGTCGTAGTCGCCGTTGCCGGCCACCCAGTTGACCAAATGGCGTATCAGCGTCTTGGGCACGCTGGCGTTGACGTTGTAGTGCGACATATGGTCGCCGACGCCATAGGTGCACCAGCCCAGGGCCAGCTCGCTCAAATCGCCGGTGCCGACGACGATGGCGCCATGGAAGTTGGCCAGCCGGAACAGATGGCTGGTGCGCTCGCCGGCCTGCACATTCTCGAAGGTGATGTCGTACTGCTTCTCACCGGCCGCGTACGGGTGGCCCAGGTCGCGGAACATCTGCTCGCAGCTGGGGCGGATGTCGATCTCGCCAGCCGTGCAGCCCACGGCCGCCATCAACCGCAGGGCCTGATCTCTCGTTCGCGTGCTGGTCGCAAAGCCGGGCATGGTGTAGCCGAGTATCTGGCTGCGTGGCAGGCCCAACTGGTCCATCGCTTTGGCGCAGACCAGCAGCGCATGGGTCGAGTCCAGCCCGCCCGACACACCCAGCACCAGCTTCTTGGTGCCGCTGGAGCGCAGCCGCTGCACCAGGGCCTGGACCTGGATGTTGTAGACCTCGCGGCAGCGCTCGTCGCGGTCGCCGCGGTCGGGCGGCACGTAGGGGTGGCGGCCGATCTTGCGGTGCAGCGGCAATGCCTGGCGCCTATCGACCTGGCCCTCGAAGCGCACGGTGCGGAAGGGGCGCAGCTGCTCGGCATGGTGGCGCACCGAATGGCCGAAGCTGGTCTGGCGCATGCGCTCGCGGCCCAGCAGTTCGAGATCGATATCGGCCTGGATGATCTGCGCCTCGGTCGCGAAGCGCTCCGACTCGGCCAGCATCTGGCCGTTCTCGCAGATCAGCGCATGGCCGTCCCAGGCCAGATCGGTGCTCGACTCGCCCTGACCGGCCGAGGAGTATACGTACGCAGCCAGGCAGCGGGCGGCCTGCTGGCCAACCAGTTGGCGGCGGTAGGTGGCCTTGCCTATTGTGGCGTTGGAGGCCGACAGGTTCACCAGCACGGTGGCGCCGGCCAGGGCCGCGTAGGAGGAGGGTGGGATGGGCGCCCAGACGTCTTCGCAGATCTCGACATGGAACTTGAACCCCGCCACCGCTTCCGACGAGAAGATCAGCTGGGAGCCGAAGGGCACGGTCTGGTCGAGCAGGGTGATCTCGCTGCAGAGCGCATCGTCCGCGCAATTGAACTGTCGTGCCTCGTAGAACTCACCGTAATTGGGCAGATAGGTCTTGGGTACTGCACCCAGAATGCGCCCCCGATACAGCACGATGGCGCAGTTGAACAGGCGCTGCTCGACCCGCAGCGGCATGCCGACGACGATCACGATGCTGCGCTGCGCGGTGGCGGCCAGCACGCTAGCCAGCGCCTGCTCGCAGGCGTCCAGCAGCACGCGCTGGTGGAACAGATCGTCGCAGGTGTAGGCCGACAGACCCAGTTCGGGAAAGGCGATCAGCGACGCACCCTGGTCGGCGGCCAGGTCGGCCAGGCGTATGGTTTCTGCGGCGTTGAAGGCCGGGTCCGCCACGCGGCACTGCGGCAGGCCGACGGCGATGCGCGCGAAGTCATGGTTGTACAAATTGCCAAAGTGCCGGTCTTGCTTCAAAGCCGCGTCCTCATTCATCAATCGGGCCCGGCCATAGCGCCAGGGCCTCTGTCTTGCCCGGCCAGTCTAGCCTCGGTCAGCCCACCACGGCGCAAGCAGGCCCATGAGCCCCTGGAGCCGCCGCGGTTCCGTGCTTAAATCAGGGTTAACGCAATACTTTTCGGGAACCGCCATGAAGCAAATCACCGCCATCATCAAGCCCTTCAAGCTGGACGAAGTTCGTGAGGCCCTGGCCGAAGTGGGCGCCTCGGGCCTGACCGTGACCGAGGTCAAGGGCTTCGGCCGCCAGAAGGGTCACACCGAGCTGTATCGCGGTGCCGAATACGTGGTGGACTTCCTGCCCAAGGTCAAGGTCGAGGTCGTCGTCAAGGACGACGAGGTCGAGCGCTGCATCGAGGCCATCCTGAAAGCCGCCAAGACCGGCAAGATTGGCGACGGTAAGATCTTCGTGACACCGGTCGAGCAGGTGGTGCGTATCCGCACCGGGGAAACGGACGAAGCGGCAGTCTAAGAACTAGATGCGTTGGTAGTCATCGGGCTTCAGCGCCAGCGCTGAAGCTGCTTGAAGCCGGTCAAGCAAGCGATCGGCCTGGTCATCCACCAGCAGCAACTCCCGCTGCGCGGGCTGCACAAAGCCCTGAGCGGTGGACTGGTCCAGAAAGCTCAAGAGGCTGTCGTAATAGCCATCCACATTGAGCAGGCCCACCGGTTTGTCGTGATAGCCGAGCTGGCGCCAGGTCCAGACCTCGAACAATTCCTCGAAGGTGCCTATGCCGCCAGGCAAGGCCATAAAGGCGTCGGCGCGCTCGGCCATCAGCTGCTTGCGCTGGTGCATGGTTTGCACCACATGCAGTTCGTGCAGGCCCTTGTGGCCCAGTTCGCGAATCATCAGGCTGTCCGGAATCACGCCCACGGTGTAGGCGCCTGCGCTCAGCGCGGCATTAGCCACCGTGCCCATCAGGCCTGCGCGACCACCCCCATAGACCAGACCCAGGCCGCGCTCGCCGAGCAGGTGCCCGGTCTGTGCTGCAGCCGCCTCATAGGCCGGCGACGCGCCGGGCCGCGATCCGCAATAGACGCAAAGTGTCCAGGCTGCCATGACGGTCATCCTGCAAAGCGCGACCACAGGGCCGCTGCCCAGATGCCACCACACAGCACCAGCGACAACAGCACCGCCGCACTGGCCAGGTCCTTGGCGCGCTTGGATAAATCGTGCAGCTCGAAGGACACGCGGTCGATCGCCGCCTCGATGCCGGAGTTCAGCAACTCGACAATCATCACCAGCAGCACCGAGCCCAGCAGCAGCGCCACCTCGACCCAGCTGCGCCCCAGCCAGAAGGCGCTGGGCATCAGCACCAGGGCCAGCCAGCACTCCTGGCGGAAGGCGTCCTCGCCCTTGTAGGCAGCCTGCAGGCCTGACATCGAATAGCCGAGGGCGCGCCGGATGCGATCCAGCCCTGTGCGGCCTTTGTAGGGGTTGCTCATGGCTTGTTGACGTTCTTCTTGACCGGCAACTGGGTGATCAGCTGGGTCCTGCACAGTACGTCATGCAGGAACTGGCGCCGAGGCAGCAACAAGGAGAGCAGGGCGTAAATCAGCATGCCCAGCAACAAAGTGCCCAACACCGGGCCGGTGCCTTTGATGGCGTTGAGTTCGATGACCAGCAGTGCCGGCGCGAACCACAGCAGAGCGGCAGCGTATCGGGCTAGCGCGCGCACCTGACTCAGGGGGCGGCTCGCTTCGTCTACCACGCGCAGATGCCAGGCTCTCATCGCCACGGTCTGGCCGCCATGGGTCCAGAACCAGATGAAGTAAATGCCGAGCACGACGAATTCGAAGGCCATCAGCCCGTAGCGGCCCTGCATGGCATTGCGCTGCTGGGTCAGGGCAGAGTAGAGGTAGCCGGCCACGAACACGACGCCGAACAGCACCACGCCTTCGTAGGTCAGACTGGCCAAGCGTCGCGCCAGGCCGGGCGCAGCCGCGGCCGGTTTCGAGAGGTCTTCGCTCATGAGCGGTTGGCGTTGGCTGATGCCGCCGGGCGCTTGGGCAGCAGGGTGTTCGGGTCCACCAGCTCGGGCGAGGCCATGATCTTGGGCATGCCGCTTTGCTGATGTGCCGGCGGTCTCGAAGTCTGATTGATCAGGGTGGTGGTAGCCCCGGGCTTGTTTTGTACAACTGTGGGCGCCACCGGCTTGGGTTGCGGCGCGCTGGCTCGCTGCGGCACCAGGTTGGACTTGGCCTGGTTGTCCAGCACGGGTTTGGCGATGGGAATGGCGCTCTTGCCGGTTTTGGCCGCGGTCTTTTTGGCTGCTTTGTCAGCCAGCACCTGGCGCTGCTCGGGCGCAAGCGCCTGATAGGCCTCCCATTTGGCCTGCCGTGACTCTGGCGCAATCTGCTGCGCCTGCTGATAGCCGATGCGTGCCTGGTTGCGCTCCACCGGCGACAGCTTGGCCCAGCTGCTCATGCGTTCCTGCACTCGAGCCTGCTCGTCCGCGGGCAGGGAGGGGAAGCGGGTGGCAATCTCCAGCCATTTGCGGCGGCGCGACAGGTCCAGGCTGTCCCAGTCCTTGGCAAGCGGGGACAGTGCTAGCTGCTGGCCTGGCGTCAGCTGCTTCCACAGGTAGAGATCTGGCACGGCAGACGTGCCCTGAGTCAGCGGTGTCTTCGGGGCTGGCGCTGCGACGAGTGGTGCAGCCTCGACGGGCGCAACCACGGGTGTCGCCTGCACCGCACTGGCCGCACCAGCGTCCTGGGCAAGTGCCTTGCCCTGCAAGCAGGCAAAGCAAAGCAGCCCCAGAGCGAGGCCGCTGATGAAAGCTGAATTTCTTGCTGAACTGCTGAGAGATCTATCCGCCAGTCGCGTCATGCCCGGTTCCGATTACTCTTCTTCTCCCGCCAGATACTCCGAGAAACCGGGGTCGCTGTAAGCGGTAGGTGGCAGATTGTCGGCCAACAAGGCCGTGTCCACATCGGCGGCGGCAAGGATTTGTTCGTACAACTGGCCCTCGTTGATCAACACCAGGCCCACCACAAGCGCCAGCAGTGGCAGCGCCGAAGCGAACTTGAGCCACCAGGGTGAGCGTTCCGGCCCACCACCGGACAGGGCGGCACTGCGGCCCATGCCCAACAGGCCAAGGCTTGTTTCGCGTATCGGGTGTGGTTCGGCGCTGCGGACTTCGCGGGCGCGCTGAAGCGCCGATTCCCGGGCGAAGCGCAGGCGCTCACCAATATCGTGCGGCAACTGCTGGGAATGCTCACTCAGGCATGCGCTGAGTCGCGAGCCAAAGCGCGCTTCCAAGGCTTCGGTGCCGGTATGGGGGCGAGTGATTTGATTCATAGCGTGATTCCCTTTGCCCTCAATGCTTTTGCCAGCGCATGCACCGCCCGTGAGCAGTGAGTTTTGACGCTGCCTTCCGAGCAGCCCATGACGTCCGCCGTCTCGGCGACGTCAAGTTCTTCCCAGTAACGCAGCAAAAAGGCTTCTCGTTGACGTGTGGGAAGCTGCGCGACCTCGCCCTCGATGGCAAGCAAGGTCTGTGCCCGCGAAACCTCGTCGGCAGCGCTTTCTGCGCCCATCATGCCTTCCTGCGATTCCAGCGACTCCAGCAGATCGAAGTCGCCGTCACCATCGGCGCCCTCGAAGGACGACATGTTCTGCATCACCGCATTGCGGACTTTCTGGCGCCGGAACCAGTCCATCGAGGCGTTGGACAGAATACGTTGGAACAGCAGCGGCAACTCGGCCGGCGGGCGGTCCAGGTACTTCTCGGCCAGGCGAATCATGGAATCCTGCACGATGTCCAGAGCGGCATCTTCATCGCGTACCAGATAGGCGGTGCGTTTGAAGGCGCGTTTTTCGACGCTCTTGAGGAAGTCGCTGAGTTCTTTGTCGGTGGCCAATGGAAAGGGTGCAGCGTGATGCAGGGGTGCAAAGCGGGCGCGATTATCGCATTGCAAGCGTCTCTTGCCGATGCAAGAAGTCTGGGGCTTGTCGCGATGTGTTAATGTTGCGTCGCACAACAATGGGTCTCAAGCTGGCCGCCCGACCTGGGCTTCTCGTTTTTGACCGCGCAGGTTCCGAGTCCACCTCACGAGGGTGCGAGAAGGAGCACCAATGGTTTTTCGTCAGAGAAATTCACAAAGGTTCGAAATGGACATGTCTAGCGCGGAAGTCAAGCGTGCCTCTATGGCACAACCGCAAAACACCCCCCCCGTGGAGCCCAATGGCTCCGAAATCCTCGTTCGCAGCCTGCAGGCCGAAGGTGTCAAATACCTTTGGGGCTATCCAGGCGGAGCGGTGCTTTACATCTACGACGCGCTGTACAAGCAAGACAGCATCCAGCACGTGCTGGTACGCCACGAACAGGCCGCCGTGCATGCCGCTGACGGCTATGCCCGTGCAACAGGCGATGTGGGTGTGGCGCTGGTGACCTCGGGTCCGGGCGTGACGAATGCCATCACCGGCATCGCCACCGCCTACATGGACTCGATCCCGATGGTGATCATCACCGGTCAGGTGCCGACGCCGGCGATCGGCCTGGACGCCTTCCAGGAATGCGACACGGTCGGCATCACCCGCCCCATCGTCAAGCACAACTTCCTGGTCAAGGATGTGCGCGACCTGGCTGTCACGCTGAAGAAGGCTTTCCACATCGCCCGCACCGGTCGCCCCGGCCCGGTGGTGGTGGATATCCCGAAGGATGTGTCGATGGCCAAGACGCCATTCGTCTATCCGACCCATGTCGAGATGCGCTCCTACAACCCGGTGCGCAAGGGCCATGCGGGCCAGATCCGCAAGGCCGTGCAGCTGTTGATGACGGCCAAGCGGCCCTATATCTACACCGGCGGTGGCGTGATCCTGGGCAATGCCTCGGCCGAGTTGCGCGAACTGGTCAATCTGCTGGGCTATCCCTGCACCAATACCTTGATGGGCCTGGGTGCGTTCCCGGCCAGCGATCCTCGTTTCCTGGGCATGCTCGGCATGCACGGCACGTACGAGGCGAACATGAGCATGCAGAACTGCGATGTGCTGCTGGCCGTGGGCGCCCGTTTCGATGACCGCGTGATCGGCAACCCCAAGCACTTCGGCTCGGTCGAACGCAAGATCATCCATGTGGACATTGACCCCTCGTCGATCTCCAAGCGGGTGCGCGTGGACATCCCCATCGTCGGCGACGTCAAGGATGTGCTGCAGGAGCTGATCGCCCAGATCAAGGAAGGCCAGGCGCGGCCCGACGCGCAAGCCTTGGCTTCGTGGTGGGGCCAGATCAACACCTGGCGCGGCCGGGAGTGCCTGAAGTACAAGACCTCGCCGGACGTGATCAAGCCGCAGGCCGTGGTCGAGGCGCTTTGGAACATGACCAAGGACCGCGACACCTACATCACCTCGGACGTGGGGCAGCACCAGATGTGGGCCGCCCAGTACTACCGCTTCGACGAGCCGCGCCGCTGGATCAACTCAGGTGGCCTGGGCACGATGGGCGTGGGCCTGCCGTACGCGATGGGCATCAAGCTGGCCAAGCCTGAGTCGGATGTGTTTTGCATCACCGGCGAGGGCTCGATCCAGATGTGCATCCAGGAGCTGTCCACCTGCCAGCAATACAACACGCCGGTGAAGATCGTCTCGCTGAACAACCGCTATCTGGGCATGGTGCGGCAGTGGCAGGAGCTGGACTACGGCAAGCGCTACTCGCACAGCTATATGGACGCGCTGCCCAACTTCGTCAAACTGGCTGAGGCCTATGGCCACGTCGGCCTGCTGGTCGAGAAGCCGGAGGACGTGGAGCCGGCTTTGCGCGAAGCAATGAAGTTGAAGGACCGCACGGTGTTCCTGGACGTGCGCACCGATCCTAGCGAGAACGTCTGGCCTATGGTGCAGGCGGGCAAGGGCATCTCCGAGATGCTGCTGGGTTCCGAGGACTTGTGATGGGCTGAAGTCCGGGGCCGGGTTCAGGGTTACCGCCCTGAGTCGGGCCGCGGACGAAGGCGCAGCACACCGACGAACATCTTTCTTCCATCGCAAGGCGTGGCCAAGGGCCTGCAGTTACCGCTGCCGGTCTGAAGAGCGCGTCAACACGAGGTTTTATCCATCCATGAAACACATCATTGCACTGCTCATCGAGAACGAGCCGGGCGCGCTGTCGCGTGTCGTCGGTTTGTTCTCGGCGCGCGGCTACAACATCGAGAGCCTGACGGTGGCCCCCACTGAGGACCCCTCGCTGTCGCGCATGACCATACAGACCTCCGGCTCGGACGAGGTGATCGAGCAGATCACCAAGCACCTGAACCGCCTGATCGAGGTGGTCAAGGTCGTCGACCTGACCGAGGGCCACTACACCGAACGCGAGCTGATGCTGATCAAGGTCCGCGCGGTCGGCAAGGAGCGCGAGGAGCTCAAGCGCACCTGCGACATCTTCCGCGGCCATGTGATCGACGTGACCGAGAAGACCTACACCATTGAGCTGACCGGCGATGCGTCCAAGCTCGATGCCTTCATCGAAGCGATCGACCGCGCCGCGATCCTTGAAACCGTACGCACCGGTGCCAGCGGCATCGGCCGCGGCGAGCGCATCCTTCGAGTCTAGAAATGTTGACCCCCAGGCGCGGGACCACTTTGTGGTCCGTGCGCCGCCCCCCGAGGGGGCCAGAAATTGTCTTGGGACGGCCCGGCGACAATTTCTGAACAGCCCCGAATTTATTGACCGAGATTGACGATTTTTCTGTGGAGACCGACATGAATGTTTACTACGACAAAGACGCTGACCTGAGCCTGATCAAGGGCAAGAACGTCACCATCATCGGCTACGGCTCACAAGGCCACGCCCATGCGCAGAACCTGAACGACAGCGGCGTCAAGGTCACCGTCGGTCTGCGCCGCGGCGGCGCGTCCTGGGCCAAGGCCGAGAACGCCGGCCTGAAGGTGGCAGAGATTGCCGATGCGGTGAAGTCTGCCGACGTGGTCATGATCCTGCTGCCCGACGAGCAGATCGCCGACGTCTACAAGCGCGAAGTCGAGCCCAATATCCGTGAAGGCGCTTCGCTGGCCTTCGCCCACGGCTTCAATGTGCATTACGGCCAGGTCGTGCCCCGCGCCGATCTGGACGTCTGGATGGTCGCACCGAAGGCCCCCGGCCACACGGTGCGCTCGACCTACGCTCAAGGCGGCGGCGTGCCCCACCTGATCGCCATCTACGCCGACAAGACCGGCCGTGCCCGTGATCTGGCGCTGAGCTATGCCTCGGCCAATGGCGGCGGCAAGGCCGGCGTGATCGAGACCAGCTTCCGCGAGGAGACCGAGACCGACCTGTTCGGCGAACAGGCCGTGCTGTGCGGCGGCGCCGTCGAGCTGATCAAGGCCGGTTTCGAGACCTTGACCGAAGCCGGTTACGCCCCCGAAATGGCCTACTTCGAATGCCTGCACGAGCTGAAGCTGATCGTCGACCTGATTTATGAGGGCGGCATCGCCAACATGAACTATTCGATCTCGAACAACGCCGAGTACGGTGAATACGTGACCGGCCCGCGCGTCGTCACCGAAGACACCAAGAACGCGATGCGCCAGTGCCTGAAGGACATCCAGACCGGCGAGTATGCGAAGAGCTTCATCCTCGAGAACAAGGCCGGTGCACCGACCTTGATCTCGCGCCGCCGCCTGACCTCGGAGCACCAGATCGAAGTCGTGGGCGCCAAGCTGCGCGCGATGATGCCTTGGATCGCGAAGAATCGCCTGGTTGATCAGTCCAAGAACTAAGACGGTTCAGCCAACCTTGTAAAGGCCGCGCAGCCCACCAGCCGCGCGGCCTTTTTCGTCTGCTGAGGTATCCTCGCGCCCCATGAGCGACCAGAACAACATCGACGCCGAAGAAGGCGACACGCCCGAGCCGCCGCGTCCGCGCCGCAAGGGCATTTACATACTCCCGAATCTGTTCACCCTGGCCGCTCTGTTCGGCGGTTTCTATGCCGTGGTGATGGCCATGAACGGCCGCTTCGACCAGTCCGCCATCGGCATTTTCTGTGCCATGGTGCTCGACAGCCTGGATGGTCGCGTCGCCCGAATGACCAACACGCAGTCCACTTTTGGCGAGCAGATGGACAGTCTGTCCGATATGGTCTCCTTCGGCGCCGCGCCCGCGCTGATCACCTATGAGTGGGCGCTGAAGGGTCTGGGCAAGCTGGGCTGGATAGCGGCCTTTGTCTATTGCGCCGGTGCGATGCTCAGGCTGGCCCGCTTCAACACCAATATCGCGGTTGTGGACAAGCGCTTTTTCCAGGGCCTGCCCAGTCCGGCCGCCGCGGCACTGGTGGTAGGCTTTATCTGGGTCGTGGACGACGCCGGCATCAAGGCGGTGCATGCCAATCTGCCGCTGGCCTGGGCCACCTGCGCGCTGACCCTGTACGCCGGCCTGACGATGGTCACCAATGTACCGTTCTACAGCTTCAAGGACGTCAGCTTCAAGCGCACCGTGCCCTTCATCGTGATCGTGGCCATTGCGCTGGGCATCGCGGTGATCAATATTCACCCGCCCATCGTGTTGTTCGCGCTGTTCTGCATCTACGGCTTCTCGGGTTATGGGGTCTACGTCTACAAGCGCGTCAAGGGCCGGCCGGTCAGCGTAATTTCCACATCGACCGATGAGCCCGATGAAAAAGGTCTGCATCACTGAGCCCGGACTCAAGTTCCGGAAGGAACTTGAGCCTGGCGAAGGCCAAATGGCGATACAAGCCATTTGGCTGAGGCGCGACGCGAAGCACGTGCTATATTGAGCCCACGATGTCGACCACCGCTTACACGCAGCTACTACTACCCGAGGTGCACTGGGCGCGCTGATCGCATTCGTCTTTAGAAATACCCGCATCAACGGCCCGTTGCAACTCTGCAAGCGGGCCGTTTTGTTTTGTCTTCTACCTTTTGTTCTGGAGATTCCCATGTCCGACAAGCTCATCATCTTTGACACCACCTTGCGTGACGGCGAACAGTCGCCTGGCGCATCGATGACCAAGGACGAAAAGCTACGCATCGCGCGCCAATTGGAGCGTCTGCGCGTGGATGTGATCGAGGCCGGCTTCGCTGCTTCCAGCAACGGCGATTTCGAGGCGGTGAAGGCGATTGCCGACGCGGTGCGCGAGAGCACGATCTGCTCGCTGGCCCGGGCCAATGACCGTGACATCGCTCGTGCCGCCGAGGCGCTGAAGGGCGCGCAGCGCGCGCGCATCCACACCTTCATCGCCACCAGTGAACTGCATATGGAGAAGAAGCTGCGCATGACGCGCGAGCAGGTGCTGGAGCAGGCCCGGCTGTCGGTGCGCTTTGCCCGCAATCTGTGCGACGACATCGAGTTCTCGCCGGAGGACGGTTACCGCTCCGATATGGACTTCCTGTGCCGTGTGCTGGAGGCGGTGATCGCCGAGGGGGCGACCACGGTCAACATCCCCGACACCGTGGGCTATGCCATCCCCGAGCTGTACGGCAACTTCATCAAGACGCTGCGTGAGCGCGTGCCCAATGCCGACAAGGCGATCTGGTCGGTGCACTGCCACAACGACCTGGGCATGGCGGTGGCCAATTCGCTGGCCGGTGTACAGATCGGCGGCGCGCGCCAGGTCGAGTGCACGATCAATGGCCTGGGTGAGCGGGCCGGCAACTGCTCGCTGGAAGAGATCGTCATGGCCGTGAAGACGCGCCGCGACTATTTCAAGCTCGACCTGGGCATAGACGCGACGCAGATCGTGCCGGCCTCGCGCCTGGTGTCGCAGACCACCGGTTTCGTCGTCCAGCCGAACAAGGCCGTGGTCGGCGCCAATGCCTTCGCCCACGCCTCGGGCATCCATCAGGACGGCGTGCTGAAGGCTCGCGACACTTACGAGATCATGCGTGCCGAGGACGTGGGCTGGGCGGCCAACAAGATCGTGCTGGGCAAGCTCAGCGGCCGCAATGCCTTCAAGCAGCGCCTGCAGGAACTGGGCATTGCGCTGGAGTCGGAGGCCGAGATCAATGCGGCGTTCGCGCGCTTCAAGGATCTGGCCGACCGCAAGAGCGAGATCTTCGACGAAGACATCCTGGCCCTGGTGATGGACGAGACCGTCACCGCAGAGAACGAGCACTACCGGCTGTTGGCCCTGTCGCAGCATTCCGAGATGGGTGAACGGCCGCACGCCAGCGTGGCGTTCGCGGCGGGTGATCAGGAGTTCCATGCCGAGAGCGATGGCAATGGCCCGGTGGATGCCAGCCTGAAGGCGATCGAGTCCAAGCTGGAAACTGGCGCCGAACTGGTGCTGTATTCGGTCAATGCGATCACCAGCGGCAGCACAGAATCACAGGGCGAAGTGACCGTTCGACTGCAGCACAGCGGCCGGGTGGTCAATGGGGTGGGCGCCGATCCGGACATTGTGGTGGCGTCGGCCAAGGCTTACCTGAGCGCGCTGAACAAGCTGCATAGCAAGGTCGAGCGGGTCGCCGCTCAGGGTTAGTGCTTAATTTGTGAGCACTAGTGCTTGCGAGGCCCAACTTTAGAAGGGCCCCGTAAGCTTTTGATCTTGCGTGGGTTTTTTCTATCGCCTACACTGACTCACAGCTGTTACCGGGGGCTAGTTTGAAATCCATTGCCGCGCTTTTCTCGACCGCCGCGCTAGGCCTGACGCTGTCGCTCTCCGGTGCCTTGCTGCCCGCGCAAAGCGCTCATGCGGCCAAGGCCTCAGAGGCTCAGAAGCCGGCGCGCAGCGCCGTCAAATCGCAGCGCAAGGCGAAGCCAGGCGTCAAAGCCCGCCGCGTTTCCGTGGTTGATGTCGCACCGGCCAAACCTTCGTTCGGTCAACTGGCCGGTCTCCACGCCGACCAGGATGAACTGGCACTGAAGTCCAGCGTCGCCCTGGTGCTGGATCAGGACACCAACGAGGTGTTGTTCTCCAAGAACCCGCAGGCGGTGCTGCCCATTGCGTCGATCACCAAGCTGATGACGGCTCTGGTTGTTGTCGAGGCCCAGCAATCGATGAGCGAGATGTTGAGCATCACCAATGATGATGTCGACACCGAGAAGGGCACGGGCTCGCGCCTGGCCATCGGCACGGAGCTGAGCCGCCAGGAGCTGATGCATCTGGCGCTGATGTCCTCGGAGAATCGCGCCGCCAATGCCCTTGGCCGCAACTATCCGGGTGGACTTGCGGCTTTTGTCACCGCGATGAATGCCAAGGCGCAGTCGCTGGGTATGAAGGACACGCAGTACGTCGAGCCCACGGGCCTGTCCAGCCGCAACCAGTCCAGCGCTCACGATCTGGCCGTGCTGGTGAAAGCGGCCCACGAGGTGCCGGTGTTGCGCGAGTTCTCGACCTCGGCCGAGCACCTGGTGGCCGTGGGCCGGCGCAATATGCAGTTCCGCACCACCAATGGCCTGGTGCGCAACCCGTCCTGGGACATCGGCCTGCAGAAGACCGGTTTCATCAACGAGGCGGGTCGCTGCCTGGTGATGCAGGCGCAGATGGCCGGACGCAAGCTGATCATGGTGTTCCTCGACTCCACCGGCAAGTATTCGCGGGTCGGCGACGCCGAGCGCGTGCGCAAATGGGTCATGCAGAACGCGGTCAAGGTCTCCGAGTAAGCACCCAGCCGCTGAAACGAAAACGCCACCGGAAGGTGGCGTTTGTCATTGCGGGGCCGGGCCTACTCCCGATAGCCCAGCGCCGAGGAGATCTGCGCCGCCGTGTCCTTGACGCGCTGCAGCCAGCTTTCCTCCAACCGGTCGGCCGGTGACGAGATCGACAGGCCGGCCACCAGCTTGCTCTGGTCGTCGTAGATGGCGGCGGCCATGCAGCGCACGCCGAGCTCCAGCTCCTCGTCGTCACGGGCAAGGCCGCGCTGGCGCACCACGGCCAGCTCGCGCTCCAGCGCGACGATATTGGTGATGCTGTTGCGCGTGTGGCCGGCCAGGCCGGTGCGGGTGGCATAGGCGCGCACGCGCTGGGGGTCATCGAAGGCCAGGAACAGCTTGCCCACCGAGGTCAGATGCAGCGGCGCGCGGCCACCAATGGCGCGCACCACCTGCATGCCCGAGCGTTCGCTATAGGTGCGCTCGATATAGACGATCTCGTCACCCTGGCGCACCGACAGATTGACCGGCTGGTGCGTCAGCTTGTGCAGCTCGCGCATCGGGCCCAGTGCGGCGTCGCGCACGTCCAGCCGCGCCTTGACCAGATTGCCCAGCTCCAGCAGGCGCATGCCCAGCCGGTAGCTGCCGGCCTCGGGCCTGTCGACATAGCGGCCGGTGACCAGGTCATTGAGAATGCGGTGGGCGGTGGACGGGTGCAGGCCGGTGGTTTCACTGATCTGCTTCAATGACACCGGGTCTTGCTGGCTTGCCAGCACGTCCAGCAGGGCGAAGCTGCGTTCCAGCACCTGAATCGTCGGAGTTTGGGCCTCTTTTTTGCGCATGCAGTGATTGTGCGGGCTTTTTTGGGGTTTTGCATCGCGAAATTCAATGTCAAATAGCGGCGATGAGTCCGAATCTCTTGATGCGTTTGTACCTCTGCCTGTGTGCGTGCCTTGCCGCACTGCTGGGCGCCCCGACAGCGGCCATGGCACAGGCGGCGGCGTCCGCGCCCGCTGCCGCGGCCAGTGCCGTTGTCAATCAGCCGCAGCGCCGCTGGATGGCGGTGCCGCGCGTCAGCGGCCGCCTGACGGCGCGCGATCTTGGCTTGGTGATCAACACTGCCGACCCCTATTCGGTCGCCGTTGGCGAGTACTACATCGACAAGCGCGGCATTCCGCCCGAGCAGGTGCTGCGCCTGGAGCTGCCGGTGAAGCCGGTGCTCAGCGCCACCGAGTTCGAGCTGCTCGCCGCCCAGGTGCGCGAGCATATGGGGCCGCAAGTCCAGGCCCTGGCCATGGCCTGGAACCAGCCCTGGGCGGTGGAGTGCAACTCGATCACCTCGGCACTGACCCTGGGTTTTCAGCCGGATGCCTGCAAGCAGACCTGCTCACCCAACCGACCCTCGGGCTACTTCAATGGCGTCAGCAGCCGGCCCTATACCGAGCTGGGACTGCGGCCGTCGATGCTGCTGGCCACGCGCAGTGTGGAGAGTGCCAAGGCCCTGATAGACCGCGGGGTGGCATCTGACGGACAGTTGGGGCGGCGCGGAGGACCGCCGGCAAAGGCGGTGTTCATCAACACGCAGGACCGGGCCCGGAATGTGCGCTCGGTGCTGTTCCCGCCTGAGGGCTTGGTTGCGTCGCGCGGCATCGAGGTTGACCTCCGCCAGGCCAGTGAAACCTCGCAGCTGCGCCGGGTGATCCTGATGCAGACGGGTGTGGCGAAGGTCGATGTGCTCGACAACCTGCAGTGGCTGCCCGGCGCGCTGGCCGATCACCTGACCTCCTATGGCGGGCAGTTGCTGGGCAGCCATGGCCAGATGAGCGTGCTCGATTGGCTGGAATCGGGGGCCACGGCCAGCTTCGGCACCGTCAGCGAGCCCTGCAATCATTTGCAGAAATTTCCCCACCCGCAGGTGCTGCTCTTGCAATATCTGCAGGGCGCGACGGCGCTGGAGGCCTATTGGAAGAGCGTGGCCTGGCCGGCCCAGGGGGTGTTTGTTGGCGAACCCTTAGCCGCGCCGTTCGCCCGTTAGGCCGCGGGCCGCCGCGTTGCCGGACATCACCGCGCCTTCCAGCGTGGCCGGGTAGGGGCCCTGAACATAGTCGCCGGCGGCGATCAAGCCCGGGGCAATGCGAGCTTCAGGTCGCTGCAGGCCGGGTGTGCAGGCAAAGGTGGCACGCTTCTCGGTCAAGGCGCGCAGCAATTGCGGCGGGCTTGCCCAATGGACGGGCAGCGCCTGCTGCGCCTGTTGCAAGGTGGCCTCGGCCGTGGCATCGAGTCCCTGATCCAACCAGCCGCGTGCGCCGCTGATGACGAAGGCAAAACGGCCCGCCGCGTCTTCGCTTTGATGGATCTGGCCGAGGTCAAAGACGAACTGCGCCGGCGCCTGCGGGCCCTCGTGCAGGGCCATCATCGGAACTGGCAGATGACTGCCCGGGCTCTCCAGATAGACTGTGACGATGGGCTCGTAACGCAGGTCGCGCGCCGTCTGCGCCCAGCCGGTGGCTATCGGCTCGACCAGGCGGGCCGCCTCTGAAGCGGTGCAGGCCAGCACGACCGCGTCGAAACGCTCATCGTCCACCAGCCAGCGGCCGCCATCGCTGACGAGGCTGGACACGCGCTGGCCCAGATGCAGCCGCGCGCCCTGGGTGCGCAGCCAGTGGGCTGCCGGCCCGGCCAGCAAGTCGCTGAGCGGCCGCCGGGGCAGCAGCAGGTCGGACGATCCCGGCCCCGAGAACAGGGCGTCCTTCAATACGCGCAGAAACACGGTGGCGCTGGCCTGGGTGGCCGGCGTGTTCAGCGCGGCCACGCACAGCGGGTCAATCAGCTGCTCGCGCACCGGCCGGGGCAGGGTGGCGCACAGCTGCGCGACGGTGGCCTGAGGATCGCAGCGAAAGCCCTTCAGGGCCCAGACCGCGCAATGCCTCAGCAGACTCAGACGCTCGGGCCAGCTCCAATGGGCACAGGCCAGCACGGCGCGAGCGAAGGCCGGCACAGGATGGCCGGGTGGCAGACTCAGACCCTCCAGGTCGGGATAGCGCAGGCGCAACGGCAGGCGCTGCAGCATGTCCTCGGGCCGGGCGCCGACCTGGTGCATCAGGGCCAGGCTTTGCCGATAGGCACCGATCAGGATGTGCTGACCGTTGTCCAGCCTCAGATCCTGTGCATCGGCCCCTTTGCAGTCGACGCTGCGCGCCCGCCCGCCCAGCTGGGCTGCCATTTCGAACAGGCTGACCTGGCAACCGTCGCGTGTCGCTTGCACGGCGGCGGCAAGACCGGCCCAGCCACCGCCGATGACGGCCAGCTTGAATCCTCCGGCCATCAGCGCCCGCGCCAGTTGGTGCGCATCGCGATCCAGAGCTTGCGCAGCGGCGTCAGCGAGATGCGCTGGTGCAGCACCTGGAACTGCTCGGCCTCGATCTCGCGCAGCAGGGCTCGGTAGATATTGGCCATCATCAGCCCGGTCTTCTGCGTGCGTCGGTCGGCCTCGGGCAGCAGGGCCAGGGCCTCGTCATAGAGACGATGGGCGCGCTGCGCCTGGAACTGCATCAGCGCCGTGAAGCGTTCGCTATAGCCCCAGGGCTTCTCGCGCTTGAGAATTTCGTGGGCCTTGACGTCGAACTGCTGCAGCTCCGAGACAGGCAGATAGATGCGGCCCCGGCGTGCATCGTCGCCGACGTCGCGGATGATATTGGTCAGCTGCAGGGCCTGACCCAGCGTATGGGCGTAGGCAATGGTGGCGGGCTCGCTGCGGCCGAAGATGCCCGAGGCAACCTCGCCGACGACGCCGGCCACCAGATGGCAGTAACGCTGCAGGCCGGCGAAGTCGAGGTAGCGGGTCTGGTCGAGGTCCATCTGGCAGCCTTCGATCACGGCCTGCAGATGCTCGGCGCGGATATCGTAGTTGGCGACATGGGGCATCAGCGCCCGCATCACCGGATGGCTGGGCTGGCCGGCAAAGGCGCTGGCCACCTCCTTGCGCCACCAGGCGAGCTTGGTGGCTGCCACGCCGGCATCGCTGGTCTCGTCGACCACGTCATCGACCTCGCGGCAGAAGGCGTAGAAGGCGGTGATCGCAGCGCGGCGCGGCGGCGGCAGGAAAAGAAAGGCGTAATAGAAGCTTGAGCCACTGCCGGCGGCCTTGTCCTGAACGTATTGCTCGGGGCTCATGCTGCAGGGACCTTGGCGTCTTTGGGCGCTGGGCGCATGCCGAGCGCGCGCCAGATCATCAGCGCGACGTCGGGGGCTTTGATGACAGGTCGGTGTAGCAGGGTAGCAAATTGCATGCGTTCGATTCTCTCAAGAATTCGCAGCCCGCCCTGCACGACCAGGCGCAATTCCCAGCCCGCGCGGCCGGGCACACGGTGCACCAATGGCGCGCCGTCGAGCATCAGCGTCTTGGCCCAGCTGCACAGGTCCCGGATCAGCGCTCGGGCGGCCGGCGAGTCCTGGCACTGCAGCAACTGCTGCGGGGTCAGGCCGTGCCGCTGCAGATCGGCCAGCGGCGCATAGAGCCTGCCGCGCGGTCCGTCCACGCTGAGGTCCTGCCAGAAGTTGATCAGCTGCAGCGCGCTGCAGATCGCGTCCGAGCGCCGCAGTGACAACGCGTCGTCGACGCCGTGCAGGTGCAGCAGCAACCTGCCGACCGGATTGGCCGACCGGCGGCAGTAGTCAAGCAGCTCGCTGCGGTCGGCGTAGTCGCTCTTGACCACGTCCTGCATGAAGGCGCCGAGCAGATCGTCCAGCAGCGGCAGGGGAAGCCGATGCGTGCGCAGGGCCAGGCCCAGCGGCGCGAAGATCTGAGGCCAGGCCGAATCATTGGCCTTGCCGCGGGCGCAGCCGTGCAGGGCCTGCTGAAAAGCCTGCAGCTGGGCCATCCGTTGTGGCGGTAATGCATCACCTTCGTCCGCAATATCGTCGGCGGTGCGCGCAAAGCCATAAATTGCCATCACCGTGCCGCGCAGGTGCGGCGGACACAGCCAGGAGGCGACCGGGAAGTTTTCGTAATGTTCTTGACTCACGGCGTGCATTGTCCATGTAGAGCAGACTCAGCCGGCACTGGCTGGTGCCGATATGAAGAGGCCGGACATTTGACAGCCAAGGGCGGCCTGAATACATTACTGACCAGTCAGTCAGTTGCTGGTTCAGGCGCCCAAGCCCTGCTCACCGCCCTGCGCTTGTTGTGTTTACGGCTTGTTTCGAGGTTTTCATGCCCAATGCCCGTTTCCCTCTTCGTTTGACGCAGGGCCTGCGCCTAGCGCCCGCCCTGGTTCTCGCGCTGGCCCTGGCGGCCTGCAGCAAGCCTCAGGAGGCGCCAGCCCCCGAGCGGGCGGTGCGCACCCAGGTGGTGCAGGTGGGCAGCGCCGGCGGCACGCACGAGTTCGCGGCCGAGGTCCGGGCACGCACCGAGTCGCGGCTGGGCTTCCGGGTGGCGGGCAAGCTGGTGGCGCGCCGGGTCAATCTGGGCGATACGGTCAAGGCCGGCCAGGTGTTGGCCCAGCTGGATCCGCAGGACCTGAAGCTGGCACAGGACGCCGCCAAGGCCAGCCAGGTGGCCGCGCAGGCCAATTACGACCTGAACCTGGCCGATTTCCGCCGCGCCAAGGATCTTAAGGACCAGGGCTTTGTCAGTGGCGCCGAGCTGGAGCGCCGCGAGACCGCCTTGAAGGCGGCCAAGTCGCAGCTGGACCAGGCCAGGGCGCAGATGAATGTGCAGAGCAACCAGGCCGGCTACGCGGTGCTGCAGTCGGACGTCAGTGGGGTTGTCACCGGCATCGAGGCCGAGCCGGGCAGCGTCGTCAATGCCGGCACGCCCATCGTTCGCGTGGCCCAGGACGGCCCGCGCGATGTCGTGTTCTCGGTGCCGGAGGACCGCGTGGCCTCGTTCCGCGCCGCGGCCGCCGTGCCGGGCGCGTTGAAGGTCAAGCTGTGGGGGGTGGAAGGCGTCATGCTGGACGCCACCCTGCATGAGGTGGCAGCAGCGGCCGATGCCAGCACCCGCACCTTCCAGGTCAAGGCCGAGGTCAAGTCACCGGCGGCCAAGCTGGGCCAGACGGCCACCGTGCAGCTGGAGCTGCCCAAGCTGGCCGATGTGATCAAGCTGCCGCTCAGCGCGGTGATGGAGTTCCAGGGCAAGTCATCGGTGTGGCTGCTGGACCCGAAGACGATGACGGTCAGCACCCAGGTGGTGCAGGTGCTCAGCGCCGATGGCAATGAGGTGGTGATTTCGGGCGGCCTGCGCGGTGGTCAGGAGGTGGTGACCGCCGGCGTGCACGTGCTGACGCCCGGCCAGAAGGTCAAGCGCTACGGCCTGACCGAGCGAGCCGCGGCTGCGGCCGTCGCTGCATCCGGCGCTTCGCGCTGAAGCCAGGGGTGCTCGCATGAGTAATAAACCGGCTCCCACCGTGCATCACGATTCGTCCACCGCCTCGCGCTTCAATATCTCCCGCTGGGCGCTGGAGCATGCCCCGCTGACCCGCTACCTGCTGGTGGTCTTGATGGTGCTGGGCTTTGCTGCCTACTTCCAGCTCGGCCAGGACGAAGATCCGCCGTTCACCTTTCGTGCCATGGTGGTGCAGGCCTTCTGGCCCGGCGCCAGTGCCCAGCAGATGGCCGAGCAGGTCACCGACAAGATCGAGAAGACCCTGCAGGAGGCGCCCCACGCCGACAAGATCCGCAGCTATACCAAGCCAGGTGAATCGCTGACGATCTTCCAGCTGAAGGACAGCTCACCAGCCAAGGATGTCAGCAACACCTGGTACCAGGTGCGCAAGAAGCTGGGCGATATGCGCCACACCCTGCCGGCTGGCGTGATCGGCCCGGTGTTCAATGACGAGTTCGGCGATGTCTATGGCTCGATCTTTGCGCTGTCTGCCGATGGCTTCACCCGCGAGGAGCTGCGCGAGCATGCCGACGCGGTGCGCCAGCAACTGCTGCGCGTCACCGATGTGGCCAAGGTCGAGGTCTTTGGAGCCCAGCCCGAGAAGCTGTTCATCGAGATCTCGCAGAAGCGCCTGGCTCAGCTGGGCATAGACATGAACCAGGTGTTCGCCCAGTTGTCGGCGCAGAACGCCGTCGAGGGCGCCGGCGTGCTGAATGCCGGCAGCGAGAACCTGCAGGTGCGCGTGGCCGGTCAGCTGAACTCGGTCGAGGCGCTGAAGGCGCTGCCGATACGGGCCGTCAACCCGGTCACCGGGGTGGCCACCACCTTGCGGCTGGCCGACATTGCCAAGATCGAGCGGGCCTACTCCGACCCGCCGGCGGTGATGGTGCGCCACCAGGGCAAGGAGGTGATCGCGCTGGGCATCTCGATGGCCAAGGGCGGCGACATCATCCGCATGGGCAAGGCCCTGAAGGCGGCCACGGCCAAGATCGAGCAGAACCTGCCTGCGGGCGTGCAGATGATGCAGGTGCAGGACCAGCCCTCGGCCGTGTCGCGCTCTGTGGGCGAGTTCGTGCGCGTGCTGATCGAGGCGGTGGTGATCGTGCTGCTGGTCAGCTTCATTGCCCTGGGCCTGCACACCAAACCGCTGCGCCTGGACATTTGGCCCGGCATGGTGGTGGGCATCACGATCCCGCTGGTCATGGCGATCACCTTCGTGACCATGTTCTACTGGGGCGTGGGTCTGCACAAGATCTCGTTGGGCTCGCTGATCATCGCGCTGGGCCTGCTGGTCGACGACGCCATCATTGCCGTCGAAATGATGGTGCGCAAGATGGAGGAGGGCTACGACAAGATGCGGGCCGCCACCTATGCCTATGACGTGACGGCGATGCCGATGCTGACCGGCACCCTGATCACGGCAGTGGGCTTCTTGCCGATCGGCCTGGCCCAGTCCACGGTGGGCGAATACACCTTTGCCATCTTCGCCGTCACCGCCGCGGCGCTGATCATCTCCTGGCTCGTATCGGTCTATTTCGTCCCCTATCTGGGCTCGCTGCTGCTGCGCAACCACCCGCGCGCCGAGGGCGAGGCCCATGAGCTGTTCGACACGCCGTTCTACAACCGCTTCCGCCATGCGGTGAACTGGTGCGTGCAGCACCGGCGCATCACCATCGCGTTGACCATAGGCACCTTCGTGCTGGGCCTGGTCGGCATGGGCAAGGTGCAGCAGCAGTTCTTCCCGGACTCCAGCCGGCCGGAGATCCTGGTGGACCTGTGGCTGCCCGAGGGTTCGACCATCCAGCAGAGCGAGGAGCAGGCCAAACGCTTCGAGCAGCGCTTGATGAAGGAGCCCGGTGTGGCCTCGGTCAGCACCTGGATTGGCAGCGGCGTGCCGCGCTTCTACCTGCCTCTGGACCAGGTGTTCCCGCAATCCAACGTCAGCCAGGCGATCGTCCTGCCCAAGGACCTGAAGGAGCGTGAGGCTCTGCGCAAGCGCCTGCCCCAGCTGCTGGCCGATGAATTTCCGGATGTGCGTGGCCGCGTCAAACTGTTGCCGAATGGCCCGCCCGTGCCTTACCCGGTGCAGTTCCGCGTGATGGGCACCGATGCCAAGAAGGTGCGGGAGTGGGCCGACCAGGCCAAGGCGGTGATGCGCGCCAACCCGAATATGCGCGGTGTCAATGACAACTGGAACGAATCGGTCAAGGTGCTTCGCCTTGACATCGACCAGGACAAGGCCCGCGCGCTGGGCGTCAGCAGCCAGACGATCGCGCAGTCCTCGCGCACCCTGCTGTCCGGCAGCACGGTAGGCCAGTACCGCGAGGGCGACAAGCTGATCGACATCGTGTTACGCCAACCCCAGGACGAGCGCAATGCGATCAGCGACATCGCCAACTCCTATCTGCCCACCAGCACCGGCCGTGCCGTGCCGCTGACGCAGATCGCCAAGATCAGCTTCAACTGGGAGCCGGGCGTGCTGTGGCGCGAGGGGCGCAACTATGCGGTGACGGTGCAGGGTGATGTGATCGAGGGGCTCCAGGGCCCGACCGTCTCGGCCCAGCTGTCGCCGCTGCTGAACGAGCTTGCCGCCAAGATGCCACCTGGCTACACCATTGAGGTGGCAGGCGCGGTGGAGGAGAGCAGCAAGGGCCAGGGCTCGATCGCCGCCGGCGTGCCCATCATGCTGTTCCTGACCTTCACCCTCTTGATGCTGCAGCTGAAGAGCTTTTCGCGGGCGATGCTGGTGTTCCTGACCGGGCCACTGGGCATCGCCGGCGTGGCCGGGGCCCTGCTGCTGCTGGATAGGCCGTTCGGCTTTGTGGCGCTGCTGGGCGTGATCGCGCTGATGGGCATGATCATGCGCAACTCGGTGATCCTGATCGACCAGATCGAGCAGGACCGGGAGCGTGGCGTACCGACCTGGAACGCCATCGTCGAATCGGCCGTGCGGCGCTTCCGGCCCATCGTGCTGACGGCAGCCGCGGCGGTGCTGGCGATGATTCCTTTGTCGCGCAGCGTCTTCTGGGGCCCGATGGCCGTGGCCATCATGGGCGGCCTGATTGTCGCCACCGCGCTGACCTTGCTGGCCCTGCCGGCCATGTATGCGGCCTGGTTCCGCGTCAAGCGGCCCGAGGACGAAGCCTCGACCCTGGCCTCGCACTGAGCCGGCCTTTTTGCGGGCTGGCGGGGCAAATTGGATTTCTGCCCTCGCCAACCGCTACAATCGCGGGTTTTCCGAATCGCCCCGGGGTGCCGGCTTTGTAAGAACAAGGCCGGGGCCCCATACACCTAGCGCGGGTGGCGAAATTGGTAGACGCACCAGGTTTAGGTCCTGACGCCTTCACCGGCGTGCCGGTTCGAGTCCGGCCCCGCGCACCAGACAACACAGTTCTATGAGTCACAACATGGCCGTCACCGTCGAAACCCTCGAAAAGCTCGAACGCCGCATCACGCTCACGCTGGCGGCCGCTGATATCAACACGGAAGTTGAACAGCGCCTCAAGAAACTGGCCCGCACGGTCAAGGCCGACGGCTTCCGCCCCGGCAAGGTGCCGATGAGCGTGGTCGCCCAGCGCTATGGCTACTCCGTCCAGTACGAAGTCATGAACGACAAGCTCGGCGAAGCCTTCGCCAGCGCCGCCAACGAGGCCAAGCTGCGCGTTGCCGGCATGCCCCGCATCGCCCAGAAGGAACAGTCGCCCGAAGGCCAGATGGACTTCGACGCGACCTTCGAGGTCTATCCCGAAGTCAAGCTCGGTGACCTGAGCGGCGCCGAAGTCGAGCGCATCTCCAGCGAAGTGACCGAAGAAGCGATCGACAAGACCGTCGAGATCCTGCGCAAGCAACGCCGCACCTTCGCCCAGCGCCCGGCCGCCGACGTGGCCGCCGACGGCGACCGCGCGACCATCGACTTCGAAGGCAAGATCGATGGCGAGACCTTCCAGGGTGGCAAGGCCGAGGCCTTCCAGTTCCTGATCGGCGAAGGCCAGATGCTGGAAGCCTTCGAGAAGGCCGTGCGCGGCATGAAGGCGGGCGAGTCCAAGACCTTCCCGCTGGCCTTCCCGGCCGACTACCACGGCAAGGACGTGGCCGGCAAGGAAGCCGACTTCATGGTCACCCTGAAGAAGATCGAAGCCCAGCACCTGCCCGAAGTGAACGAAGCGTTCGCCAAGAGCCTGGGCATCAAGGAAGCGACCGTCGAAGCGCTGCGCGCCGACATCAAGAAGAACCTGGAGCGCGAAGTCAAGTTCCGCGTGCTGGGCCGCAACAAGGCCGCCGTGATGGACGCGCTGGTCAGCGTGGCCGAGCTGGACGTGCCCAATGCGCTGATCGCCACCGAAGGCGAGCGCCTGGTCGCCAACGCCCGCGAAGACCTGAAGAAGCGTGGCGTCAAGGATGCCGACACGACGCCGATCCCCGAAGAGATCTTCAAGCCGCAAGCCGAGAAGCGCGTGCGCCTGGGGCTGGTCGTGGCCGAATTGGTGCGTGCCAACAACCTGCAAGCCAAGCCCGAGCAGTTGCAAGCTCACATCGAAGAGATGTCGCAGAGCTACGAGCGCCCCGCCGATGTGGTGCGCTGGTACCTGAGCGACCGCGAGCGCATGGCCGAAGTGGAAGCGGTGGTGATCGAGAACAACGTCACCGACTTCGTGCTGAGCCGTGCCAAGGTCACCGACAAGGCCCTGCCTTTCGACGAACTGATGTCGGCCTGATTGACGCAACATCGGCCGCGACACCTGTTGTAGTGGCCTCACAGGGCACCGCGCCGCAAGGCCGGTGCCCTGGTCTTTTTCAGGGCCGCTCTTGTGGCCACATAATCAGCCCCCACAACACATGCATCTCCACAAAGGATTCGTACAACCATGAGCGCGCTGGAAACACAAAACCTGGGCATGGTGCCCATCGTCATCGAGCAGTCGGGCCGCGGCGAGCGCGCCTATGACATCTACAGCCGTTTGCTGCGCGAGCGCATCATCTTCCTGGTCGGCCCGGTGAATGACCAGTCGGCCAATCTGGTAGTGGCGCAGATGTTGTTCCTGGAAAGCGAAAACCCGGACAAGGACATCTTCTTCTACATCAACTCGCCGGGCGGCAGTGTCAGCGCCGGCATGTCGATCTTCGATACGATGAACTTCATCAAGCCCGAGGTCTCGACCTTGTGCATGGGCATGGCCGCGAGCATGGGTGCCTTCCTGCTGGCCGCCGGCGCCAAGGGCAAGCGCCTGGCCCTGCCGAACTCGAAGATCATGATCCACCAGCCCTCGGGCGGCGCCCAGGGCCAGGCCACCGATATCGAGATCCATGCCCGCGAGATCCTGAAGACCCGCGAACAGCTGAACCGGATACTTGCCGAGCGCACCGGTCAGAGCTACGAAAAGATCGCGCTGGACACCGAGCGCGACAACTATATGAGCGCCGACGAAGCCCAGGTGTACGGCCTGGTGGATCAGGTCATCGCCAAGCGTCCCTGACCCTGCGGGCATCCCGGAGCACCCGGGCGTGCCAATTGCTGCTCGAAGGAGGCCTTATTCCGTATAAGGCCTCCCATTTGTTTGCACTATCATTGAGCAGGCATACCGCCTGACAGACACTCATTCTCATGGCCGACAAAAAAGGCGCTTCCAGCGAAAAAGTCCTCTACTGCTCTTTCTGCGGAAAGAGCCAACACGAGGTAAAGAAGCTCATAGCCGGACCGTCGGTGTTCATCTGCGACGAATGCATAGACCTATGCATAGACATCATTCGCGATGAAGTCCCGGCCGACGGCGCGACCGCGCGTGCGGCCAAGTCGGACCTGCCGGTGCCCAGCGAGATCAAGGAAAGCCTTGACAGCTATGTGATCGGCCAGGACCCGGCCAAGCGCACGCTTGCCGTGGCGGTTTACAACCACTACAAGCGCCTCAAGCACATGGCCAGCAACAAGGAGGAAGTGGAGCTCTCGAAGAGCAACATCCTCCTGATCGGTCCCACCGGCTCGGGCAAGACCCTGCTGGCCCAGACGCTGGCCCGTCTCTTGAACGTGCCCTTCGTGATTGCCGACGCCACCACGCTGACCGAAGCCGGTTATGTGGGCGAAGACGTCGAGAACATCATTCAGAAGCTGCTGCAGAACTGCAATTACGACGTCGAGCGTGCCCAGCGCGGCATCGTCTACATCGACGAGATCGACAAGATCTCGCGCAAGGCCGACAACCCCTCGATCACCCGTGATGTGTCGGGCGAGGGCGTGCAGCAGGCCCTGCTGAAGCTGGTCGAGGGCACGATGGCCTCGGTGCCGCCGCAGGGTGGCCGCAAGCATCCGAACCAGGATTTCCTGCAGATCGACACGACCAACATCCTGTTCATCTGCGGTGGCGCCTTCGACGGCCTTGAGAAGGTGATACAGAACCGCTCCGAGAAGTCGGGCATCGGTTTTGGCGCCACCGTCAAGACCAAGTCCGAGAAGCGCGTGTCCGAGGTGTTCCGCGAGGTCGAGCCCGAGGATTTGATCAAGTTCGGTCTGATTCCCGAGCTGGTCGGCCGCCTTCCGGTGATTGCCACCCTGGGCGAGCTGACCGAAGACGCGCTGGTACAGATCCTGACCGAGCCGAAGAACGCCCTGCTCAAGCAGTATCAGAAGCTGTTTGCGATGGACGGCGTCGAGCTGGAAATCCGCCCGTCGGCGCTGATGGCCATTGCCCGCAAGGCCTTGGCACGCAAGACCGGTGCGCGCGGCCTGCGCTCCATCATGGAGCACTCGCTGATCGACACCATGTTCGAATTGCCCGCCCTCGACGGCGTGGCCAAGGTGGTGCTGGACGAGCACAACATCGATGAAGACGCCAAGCCCCTGCTGGTTTACCGCGAGCAGGCGAAAGTCAGCGCCTGATCCCCAGCGCCTGAGACCTGAGGCTCCACCTCACGCGCTGCCCACCCACGCGTCTTGCAATTTGACCCCTCGGGCCCAGATGGGTTCGAGAAAGAGAGGTTTTCATGTCCGGTCATCCCGTTTTGCCCGCAGAGCCCATCACGCTGCCGCTGCTGCCGCTGCGTGATGTGGTGGTGTTTCCCCACATGGTGATCCCGCTGTTCGTGGGCCGCCCGATGTCGATCAAGGCGCTTGAAGCCGCGATGGAAGCGGGCCGCCAGATCATGCTGGTGGCGCAGCGCGCCGCCGGCAAGGACGAACCCAAGCCCGACGATATGTTCGAAGTGGGCTGCGTCTCCAGCATCCTGCAGATGCTCAAGCTGCCCGATGGCACCGTCAAGGTGCTGGTCGAAGGCATCCAACGCGCTACGACGACCAGCATCACCGAGGCCGAAGAGCACTTCGTCGCCGAGGTCGTACCGATTCCGCCCGAGGCCGATGCCAAGCCGGAAGTCGAGGCCCTGCGCCGCGCCGTGACGCAGCAGTTCGACCAGTACGTCAAGCTGAACAAGAAGATCCCGCCCGAGATCCTGACCTCGATCGCCGGCATCGACGATCCGGGCCGCCTGGCCGACACCATTGCCGCCCACCTGCCGCTGAAGCTCGAAGCCAAGCAGTCGGTGCTGGACCTGCACGAAACCGCCAAGCGCCTGGAAAAGCTGCTCGAGCTGCTCGAGCACGAGGTCGACATCCTGCAGGTTGAAAAGCGCATCCGTGGCCGCGTCAAGCGCCAGATGGAGAAGAGCCAGCGCGAGTACTACCTCAACGAGCAGGTCAAGGCGATCCAGAAGGAACTGGGCGACGGTGAAGAGGGCGCCGACCTCGAAGAGCTGGACAAAAAGATACAGGCCGCCCGCATGCCCAAGGAGGCCAAGAAGAAGGCCGATGCGGAGCTGAAGAAGCTCAAGCTGATGTCGCCGATGTCCGCCGAAGCGACCGTCGTGCGCAACTACATCGAAACCATGGTCAATCTGCCCTGGAGCAAGAAGACCAAGATCAAGCACGACCTCAGCAACGCGGAAGTCGTGCTGAACGAAGACCACTACGGCCTGGACAAGGTCAAAGACCGCATCCTCGAATACCTCGCGGTGCAGCAGCGCGTCGACAAGGTCAAGGCGCCCATCCTGTGCCTGGTCGGCCCTCCGGGCGTCGGCAAGACCTCGCTTGGCCAGTCGGTGGCCCGCGCCACCGGCCGCAAGTTCGTGCGCATGGCCCTGGGCGGCGTGCGTGACGAGGCCGAGATCCGCGGCCACCGCCGCACCTATATCGGCTCGATGCCGGGCAAGGTGCTGCAGTCGCTGTCCAAGGTGGGCACGCGCAATCCGCTGTTCCTGCTCGACGAGATCGACAAGCTGGGCATGGACTTCCGTGGCGACCCCTCATCGGCGCTGCTGGAAGTGCTGGACCCCGAACAGAACCACACCTTCAGCGACCATTACATTGAGGTGGACTTCGATCTGTCCGATGTGATGTTCGTGGCGACCTCGAACTCGATGAACATCCCGCCGGCCCTGCTGGACCGGATGGAAGTGATTCGCCTGTCGGGCTATACGGAAGACGAGAAGCTCAATATCGCCCAGCGCTATCTGTTCCCCAAGCAGGCCAAGAACAATGGCGTGCTGGAGTCCGAGATGGAGTTGAGCGAGTCGGGCCTGCGCGGCATCATCCGCTACTACACACGGGAAGCCGGCGTGCGTTCGCTGGAGCGTGAAATCTCCAAGATCTGCCGCAAGGTGGTCAAGGGCGTGCAGCTCAAGACCTATACCGAGAAGGTCGTCATCACCGAAGACAATCTGAACGACTTCCTGGGCGTGCGCCGCTACAACTACGGCCAGGCCGAAAAGGCCAATCAGGTCGGTCAGGTCGTCGGTCTGGCCTGGACCGAGGTGGGCGGCGATCTGCTGACCATCGAGGCCACCGTGATGCCGGGCAAGGGCACCATCATCCGCACCGGCTCGTTGGGCGATGTGATGAAGGAGTCTGTCGAGGCCGCACGCACCGTGGTGCGCAGCCGCGCCAAGCGCCTGGGGATCAAGGACGAGTTGTTCGAGAAGCGCGACATCCACATCCATGTGCCCGATGGCGCCACGCCCAAGGACGGCCCCAGCGCCGGCGCGGCGATGACGACGGCCTTTGTCTCGGCGCTGACCGGCATCCCGGTGCGGGCGTCGGTTGCAATGACCGGTGAGATCACCCTGCGTGGTGAGGTCACGGCCATCGGTGGCTTGAAGGAAAAGCTGCTCGCGGCCCACCGTGGCGGCATCAAGACGGTGTTGATCCCGGAAGAGAATGCCAAGGACCTCCAGGACATTCCGGAGAACGTGAAGAACCAGATCGAGATCGTCCCCGTCAAGTGGATCGATCAAGTGCTGGAACTGGCGCTGGAAACCATGCCTCAGCCCTTGCCGGATGAGGAGGTGGTGGCCGTGAAGCCGGCGGTGGCCGAGGCCGCCAAGGCCGAGGCTGCCGCGCCTGCCGCTGGCGTGACGGCTGACTCGTTGAAGCATTGAACCGAAAATGCGGCCAAGCCCCGCAAGGGGCTTGCGCAGCAAGTTGAAATCGGCATATAATTCGAGCTTCGGCGGAAACGAAAACGTTGTTTGAGTTGAAGTCGAACGTAAGGAAAATGCGGGTGTAGCTCAGTTGGTAGAGCGCGACCTTGCCAAGGTCGAGGTCACGAGTTCGAGCCTCGTTACCCGCTCCAGATGTGATCAGGAACTTGTGCTCTGGCAGGCACGCAAGAGTTTCTGAAGTTTGAAAAGAATCCCACCAAAGGTTCTTGGCGCGATAGCAAATCGGTTATGCCCCGGATTGCAAATCCGGTTAGGCCGGTTCGACTCCGGCTCGCGCCTCCAGGCAGTGAATTGCGGGTGTAGCTCAGTTGGTAGAGCGCAACCTTGCCAAGGTTGAGGTCACGAGTTCGAGCCTCGTTACCCGCTCCAAATTCCTGGTTCGCCAGGTACGAAAACGCCCTGCATGCAAATGCAGGGCGTTTTTGTTTATGCGTCTGTGCTTGATCAGCGCTTGTTGCGCGGCGCCATCACGGCCAGCACCAGGGTCAGCGCATACAGCAGGCCGCTCCAGATCTCATAGGGCAGGCCCAGCAGCCGGTATTGCGATGCTTCGCTGCATGAGGCCGTGACCATGAACACCGGGGGCAGGGCCGACTCCAGCGACAGCGCGGTCAGCACCCGGTCGGCAAAAGTCATCGCGCAAGACGCCATCTGCGAGGCCACCTCGTGCTGGTAGTAGGCCGCGGCCAGGCCGCCCAGGGCCAGCAGGGCGATCAAACCGAAGGACAGCGCCTGGGCCGCGCGAATCCGGCCGGCGAGCCAGCCGATGGCGGCCACAGCAGCGATCAGCAGGAATATCAGGCGTTGCAGCACGCACCAGGGGCAGGGCTTCACATCGAACAGATGCTGAGCCACCAGGGCCGCGCCGACGGCGGCCAGGCTGCCCAGGCAGATCAGCGCCAGCAGGCGCTGGCCCTTGAACAGTTCGCCCAGCCTCAAGCTGCGCTCACTTCCGCAATCATGTCGATCTCGACGCAGGCGCCCAGCGGCACCTGGGCCACGCCGTAGGCGGCGCGGGCATGCGTGCCCTTGTCGCCGAAGACTTCGGCCAGCAGCTCGGAGCAGCCGTTGGTGACCAGGTGCTGCTCGGTGAAGTCGCCGGTGCTGTTGACCAGGCTCATCAGCTTGACGATGCGGGTGACGCGGTTCAGATCGCCGACGGCAGCGTGCAGGGTGCCCAGCAGATCGATGGCGACCGCGCGGGCGGCCAGCTTGCCGGTGGCGGTGTCCACATTCTTGCCGAGCTGACCGACCCAGGGCTTGCCGTCCTTCTTGGCAATGTGGCCGGACAGAAAGACCAGATTGCCGGTCTGCACAAAGGGCACATAGGCGGCGGCCGGTGCGGCGACGGGCGGCAGTTCGATGCCGAGAGACTTGAGACGATTGTAGATATTGGACATAGGGCAAGCCATGGTGAGTCGAAGTGGCGGCAATCCTACACTGCTGACCAGGGAGGCATAGAAGCTTGAAGCTCGGCCTGACTGCTCTGATGGCTTCTTGCCTGTCCAGCCTGCTGGGCATCGCCGGCGTGCAGCTGCTTGCCGAGTTGCCGGGCCTGGCTGCGCTGCTCGGGCTGGGTCTTGGCGCACTGCTGCTGCTTGGCCTTGGATGGAGGTGGCGCCAGCTCACCTCGGTGGTGTTGGCCTTCGCGCTGCTGGGCTTTGGCTACGGCGCCTGGCGCGCTCACCTGGCGATGAGTCAGCATCTGCCCGCCGCCTGGGAAGGACGCGATATCTCGCTGCTGGGTCTGGTCGCCTCGCTGCCCCAGCCGACGGTGGGCATCGCTGGAGACCCGGGCTGGCGCTTCCAGTTCGAGGTCGAGATGGTGCTCACGCCGGGCGCGCAAGTGCCGCCGCGCCTGCTGCTGGCGGTCTATGGCGAGGGCGAAGCGGCGCCGTCGCGGTGGCGGGTTGGCGATCAATGGCGGCTGACGGTGCGGCTGCGCCGGCCCCACGGCCTGATGAATCCCCACGGCTTCGACTACGAGCTGTGGCTGTTGGAGCAGGGCCTGCGCGCGACCGGCACGGTACGGCCCGGTGCCCAGCAGCTGCAGTCGGCCGCGGCCTATCCGGTGGACCGCTTGCGGCAGTCGCTGCGTGACAGGATCTACCGCCACGTGCCCGACAGCCGTGCGGCCGGCGTGCTGGCGGCGCTGTCGCTGGGCGACCAGGGGGCGATCGCTCGCGAGGACTGGGCGCTGTACCGCCAGACCGGCATTGCGCACCTGATGGCCATCAGTGGCCTGCACATCACCATGTTCGCCTGGCTCTTCGGTGCGCTGGTCGGGCGGCTGTGGCGCCGGGGCCCCGATCTGATGCTGTGGCTGCCGGCGCCGCAGGCGGCGCTGTGGGGAGGAGTGGCGGCTGCGCTGGCCTATGCCCTGTTCGCCGGCTGGGGTGTGCCGGCCCAGCGCACGGTCTGGATGCTGGTCACCCTGGTGCTGCTGCGTTCGCTGGGGCGTCTGTGGCCCTGGCCCATGATGCTGCTGGCAGCCGCCTGGGTCGTCTGCGTGATCGATCCCTGGGCGCTGACGCAGGCGGGTTTTTGGTTGTCCTTCGTCGCGGTGGGCCTGTTGATGGCCACCGGCCCGGATCAACCCGCGATGACGGCGGCGCCGCGCTGGCGGGAGCACCTGACGCACAGTCTGCGCAGCACCTGGCACACGCAATGGGTGGCCACCTTGGGCCTGGCGCCGCTGAGCCTGCTGCTTTTTCAGCAGGTGTCGGTGGTCGGCATGGTGGCCAATCTGCTGGCCATACCGCTGGTGACCCTGTTGATCACGCCGCTGGCGCTGCTGGGCGCGGCGCTGCCCCTGCTGTGGCAGGTGGCCGCCTGGCTGGTGCAGACGCTGAATCTGGGCCTGCAAGGATTGGCCACCCAGCCGATGGCCGTCTGGTCCGTGCCGGTGGCGCCATTGTGGGCCCAGGCCGGCGGCCTGCTGGCCGGGCTGCTGCTGGTGTTGCCGCTGCCCTGGCGCGTGCGTGCACTGGGCCTGCCGCTGGCCCTGCCCCTGCTGTGGCCGGTGCTGCCGCAAATGGCTCCGGGCCGCTTCGAGGTGCTGGCCATCGATGTGGGCCAGGGCACGGCCGTGCTGGTGCGCACCCGCGAGCACCTGCTGCTTTACGACAGCGGCCCGGCCTATGCCTTTGACAGCAATGCCGGTCAGCGGGTGATCCTGCCGCTGCTGCGCGCCCGCGGCGAGCGCCGAATCGACGTGCTGATGCTGAGCCATCGCGACAGCGACCATGTGGGCGGCGCGGCCAGCATCCTGAAGGAGTTCGATGTCCGTGCATTGAGCAGTTCGCTGGAAGCCGGCCATCCGCTGCTGGGTGCGGCGCCGCAGCCCAGGCGCTGCATGGCCGGCCAGCAATGGGACTGGGATGGGGTCAGGTTTGAAGTCCTGCATCCACTGCCCGAGGCCTATGGCGGCACGAGCAAGTCGAACGCGATGTCCTGCGTGCTGCGGGTCAGCAGCCCACAGACGGGACAAAGCCTGCTGCTGACCGGCGACATCGAGGCGGCGCAGGAGCAGGCGCTGGTGGCGAGGTCGGGCCCCACTTTGCGCAGTCAGGTGCTGATCGCGCCCCACCACGGCAGCAAGACCTCATCGACTGCCGAGCTGCTGGAGGCGGTGGCGCCACAGACGGCTGTCTTCCAGGCGGGCTACCGCAACCGCTTCGGCCATCCGGCTGCCAGCGTGATGGCGCGCTACGAGGCGCGGCACATTGCTGTAGTGACCAGCGCCGACTGCGGCGCCTGGCGCTGGGACGGCCTGACCAGCATCTGCGAGCGCGATAGTCGGCGGCGCTACTGGCATGCACCGCGCCAGGCCGCCGCCGCGTCATCACCCGACCACGACGTCCGGGAGTCACCGTTGTGAGGCAATCTCCTGACCCAACGCTATCACCGCCATCGCGTAGTAGCTGGACCAGTTGTAGCGCGTCAGCGCATAGAAGTTGGCCGTGCCGGCCACATAGCTGGGCGCGGCCTCGCCGTTCTGCAGCTCGACCAGGGCCAGCGGCCCGGCATGCTGCCGCCCATCCTCGGACAGCACGGCGCCCAGCTCCACCATTTGCGCGGCGCTGAACGAGGGCAGGATGTCGGGCGCCAGCAAGGTGGCGCGGGCGCTGCTGTCCACCGGCACGCGGATCTCGAAGGTGAGGGGCAGGTCGCGCTGCCAGCCATGCTGGACCAGGTAGTGGGCGACGCTGCCGATTGCATCGGCGGGGCTGTTCACCAGGTCGATCCGGCCGCTGCCGTCGAAGTCCACCGCATGGCGGTTCCAGCTGCCGGGCATGAACTGGGGCAGGCCCATGGCGCCCGCGTAGGAGCCCTTGACGGCCAGCGGGTCCAGGCCCTCGCGCTTGCTGAGTATCAGGAACTGGCGCAGTTCCTCGCGAAAGAATTCGGAGCGGTCCTTGCGGCCCGGCGGGAAGTCGAAACCCAGGGTCGTCAGCGCATCGATGATGCGAAAGCCACCCATGATCTGGCCGTAGAAGGTTTCCACGCCGATCAGGCCGACGATGATGGCTGCCGGCACGCCGTATTGCTCGCTGGCGCGGTTCAAGCTCGCCTCATGCTCGCGCCAGAAGGCCAGGCCGGCCTGTATGCGCCTGGGCTCGACGAACATCGCCCGGTAGGCGGCCCAGTTCTTGGCCGTGCCGGCCGGCGGCGGCATGATCAGACGCTGCACCGTCGGGTGCTTCTGCGCCTGGGCCATTTGGCTTTGCAGCGCTTGCAGCTCGGCCGCATCCCAGCCCTGGGCCTGGGCCAGGTCCTGAGCAAAGCGCATCAGATCTTCGCGGCGGCCATAGGGTTTGGGGGCGGCGTCCTTTACCGCCTTGGCATGGGTCTTGGCCTTGCTCTTCTTTTTCTGCGCGGCCTCGGCGCCGGGGGCGAGCAGGGCAAAGGCGCAGACTGTGATGGGGAGCAGCAGGCGGGACAGTATGGGCATGGGTCGGGTTCAGGAAGAGTAGGGGCCCAACCGGGCGGCAGCGGCCTTGAAGTCGCGCCACCAGGGCTGTGGGGCCAGGTGCTGTGCGCCCTGGGCGTAGCGCTGCTTTTCCAGCGCTTCTAGCAGTTGCGCCAGCGGTTCGGCGGCGGCGCCGCGCAGCGCGCGCAGCTGCTGCGCCAGGCTGCGCGGGCCCATATGGGCTTGAGCGTCCAGGCCCAGATCTCGCAACACCTTGATCAGGCGGCTGCGCTGGCGCTCCCAGGGGTCTCTGCGACGCGCGTCCCATTGGGTCCAGGCCATGCCGGCCAGCGCGACGAGCACGATCACGCCGGCAATCAGCTGGGTCAGCGCCTGCCAGTCGGGTGAACTCCATCCCAGCTTGCGCATCAATTCGAACTGCTGGGCTTTCGAATAGTTGAGCACCCACTGGTTCCAGCGGTTGTTCAGATTCTCCCAACCGCGCCTGACGCCCAGCCAAAGCTCCGGGTTGACCGTGCCAAGGGCTCCGCCGATCAAACCCGGTGCCGGTTGCAACTGGCGGCTGATGCTGATGCGCTCGGGCGCCACCGCCGCGGTCGGGTCGGCGCGCATCCAGCCCTGGCCTTCGGCCCAGAACTCGGCCCAGGCATGGGCATGGCTGTTGCGCACGATCAAGTAGCCGTCCTGAAGTTGCGGATCGGCGCCCTGAAAGCCGGTGACGACACGGGCCGGCACATCCATCGCCCGCATCACGACCACGAAGGCGGCGGCGAAATGCTCGCAAAAACCCAGCCTGCGGTCGAACCAGAACTCGTCCACCACATGGGGCGAGTCCTCGCCGTAGCGGCCCGGGGCCAGGGTGTATGTGAAGTCCTCTCGCTTGATATGGCTCATCACCGCAGCGGCCAATGCGGGTGCATCGGCCTGGGCGAGATCGGGGCGGTTGCGCAGCGCGCTGGCCCAGGCGAGCGTGCGCGGGTTCAGACCGGGCGGCAGCTGGACGTCCTGGCGCAGGCTCAGGTCCGGCTGGAAAGGCCCGGCGCGATAGCCCAGCCAGGCGCTGGCTTCGAAACGCAGGCGCTCGGTGACGGTGCGGGCGGCGAGCCATTGCAGGTCGGCACTCCGGGTGACGCGCAGCTCATCGACCATGAAGCTGCTGCCGGGCGGCTGGTCCGATGACTCCAGCAGCGGCAGCACCCTTAGCCGCAGCGGCTCCAGCGTGATCTCGTAGTCCAGCTTCTGACCGCCGGTGCGCCAGCTGGGGCGCCGTGAAGGCAGGCTGGGGTCGCGTTCCGCCGGCAGCCATTGCCGGCCATCGAAGCGGCTCAGCACCGGGCCGCGGAAGTACAAGCTCTCGGGCGGCGGCAGAGGCCCTGCGAAGCGCAACCGCATTGCGATGCTCTCGTCATTGGCGATCTCGGACATGGCGCCCAGGCTCAGCTGGTTGGACAGACCGGTGCGCCCGACATTCTCCGAAGGCACGCCCCACAACGGGCCGATGCGGGGAAACAGCAGGAACAGCAGCACCACGGCCGGCGTGCCATATAGCGTGGTGCGTGCGGCCACAAAGGCGGCGCGTTGCAGCGGTGGATGGCCCACCGGCATCTGGGCCAGGACCACGGCCGTCAGCAGGGCCCAGACGGTCAGCAGCATCAGCAGCGCCGTCAGCAGCGACTGCGAATACAGGAAGTGCGTCAGCACCAGGAAGAAGCCGAGGAAGAAGACGACGAAGGCGTCGCGCCTTGCGCGCAGCTCCAGCGTCTTCAGTGCCATCAGCATCACCAGCAGGGTGACGCCGGCCTCACGGCCCAGCAGCGTGCGGTGGGTGGCAAAGGTCAGGCCGACGACGACCGCCAGCACTGCCACGAGAACCCAGCGCCCTGGCAGGGCCGCGCCCAGCAGCGCCAGGCGTGCGCGCCAGGCCAGCACGGCCACGGTGATGACGCTGCACCACAGCGGCAGATGGCTGGCATGGGGCACGATGGCCAGTGCGATGACGGCCAAAAGAAACATCGTGTCGCGGGTTTCGCGCGGCAAGTGCCTCCAACCGGGCCATCTTGGCAGCCAGGCCTGTGCCGTGCTCATGTCGAGAGCCCCCATAGCGCCAGCGCTCGCAGGCATTCGCGCTGGTGCAACTCGCCCTGGCCGGGCGCGAGCTCGATGCCGGGCAGGCGCAGTCCGTAGTCCAGGCCCAGGTCCTGCGCGCGCAGCAGCCAGGCGGTCAGGCGCGACAGGCGTTGCTCGGGGTCCAGCGCCGCGCAGTGGCCCCAGTCCAGCCACAGTTCATGGCTGACGCTGGTGCTGGTGTCGCGGCTGACCAGCTCGCCGCCGGTCTGCAGCGCCTGGGCGGCCTTCTTCCAGACCACCAGCTTCAGCGGATCGCCGCGCTGGTAGGCGCGCACGCCCTCGTACTCGCCCCCGCTGCTGGCACGCGAGCTGCCGGTATGGCCGTGCAGCGCCGAGGAGGACGGCAGCGGCGGGGCCTGATCCTCCGGCCTGGGATAGACCAGCACCCGGGCCGCCGGCCGCCAGATCGTCCAGGCACCGAACAGGCCCAGCGGGAAGCGGGTCTCGGCACGCAGGGCCGGCACCGGCTGCGGGCCTCGCCGATCGGGCAGGAAGCTCAATCGCGCTGAGGTCTGCGTCAGCGCCTGGGCATCCGTCCAGGTGATGTCGTGGGCATGCTCATGGCCGGCCAGGCGCAGGCCTATGCCGTGGCGCTGGGCGCCGGGGTTGGTCAGGCGAAGTTCCAGCAGCGCGGGCTGACCGGCAAAGGTCGGGTTGACCGGGCGCAGATGCAGGGTCAGGCCGCGCAGGGTGCCGTGGGTGGCATGCATCGAGGCCAGGCCGCTGCCGGCGAGCAGAAAGGTCAGCAGATAGCCCAGGCTCAGCTGGTCATTGATCGAGGCCAGCAGCAGCAGCAACAGCAACGCCGCAAAGGCCAGGCCGGCCGGCGTGGGCAGGATATAGACATTGCGCTGCGTCAGGGTCAGCGTGTCGCGCGGCGTGTGGCGCAGCTCCCACCACTGGTTGATGCGTCGGCGCAGCGCCCAGCGGGGCAGCGATGTGGGCGACGCGGGCAGGGGCGAAGACATCGCCACGTGCTCCGTCAAGGCAGCGGCACGGCCGCGATCAGCGCGCGTACCTGTTCGACGCGGCCGCGCCCGCTGCCGGCCACCGGCACGAGCCGGTGCGCCACCGTCTGCGGCAGGATGGCCTGCACATCGTCGGGTGCCACATAGTCGCGCTGATCGAGCAGGGCCCGCGCCTTGGCCGCGCGCAGCACGCCAATGCCGGCGCGAGGGCTCAGGCCCTCGGTGAACCACTGGCCCGAGCGGGTGGCGGCGATCAGGTTCTGCAGATAGTCCAGCAGGGCGTCCGAGGCATGGACATCGCGCACCGCGCGCTGCGCGTCCAGCATCTGCTGCGGCGTCATCAGCGCTGGCAGCTCGCGCAGTGCCTCGCGTCGGTCCTGGCCGGCCAGCAGCGTGCGCTCGGAGGCGCGGTCGGGGTAGCCCAGGGTGATGCACATCAGGAAGCGGTCCAGCTGCGACTCGGGCAGCGGGTAGGTGCCCAGCTGCTCGCTGGGGTTCTGCGTGGCGATGACGAAGAAGGGCGCGGGCAGCGGGCGCGTCTCGCCCTCGACGCTGACCTGCTGCTCCTCCATCGCCTCCAGCAGGGCGCTCTGCGTTTTCGGCCCGGCGCGATTGATCTCGTCTGCAAGCAGCACCTGGGCGAACACCGGGCCTGGGTGGAAGACGAACTTCTCGGCGGCGCGCTCATAGACGCTGACCCCGATCAGGTCGGACGGCATCATGTCCGCGGTGAACTGCACGCGGGAGAACTTCAGCCCCAGCGACACCGCCAGCGCATGAGCCAGCGTGGTTTTGCCGACGCCGGGAACGTCTTCGATCAGCAGGTGTCCACCGGCCAGCAGGCAGGCCAGGCTGTCGGCGATCTGCGGACGTTTGCCCACGATGATCGTGCTAATCTGGTCCACCAACCGGTTCAGTTGTTCGGGCAATGCATGCTTCATGCAGCGCACCATAACCCAAAAAGTCAGCCCTCGTGCCGACTGAGACAAGCATGTCCACCGCCTATTTCAGCCATCCCGACTGCCGCCGCCATGACATGGGCGCCGGCCACCCCGAATGCCCGCAGCGCCTGGACGCGATCGAGGACTGGCTGCTGGCCAGCGGCCTCGATATCGGCCTGGAGCGCATAGAGGCGCCGCCGGCCCGGCTCGAAGACCTGGAGCTGGCGCACAGCGTGTCCTACGTGGCCGAGTTGAAGTACGCGCTGGAGCAGCTGCAGGCCAGCGGCGAGTCGCGCGCGATGGACCCCGACACCTTTGCCGGACCGCACACCTGGAAGGCCGCCTTGCGCGCCGCCGGTGCCGCGGTGGCGGCCACCGATCTGGTACTCGACGGCGGTGCCGAGAATGCCTTCTGCGGCGTGCGCCCGCCCGGGCACCACGCCACCCGCAGCGAGACCATGGGCTTCTGCTTCTTCAACAATGTGGCCATCGCGGCGCGCCATGCGCTGGATGTGCGCGGCCTCAAGCGCGTGGCGGTGGTGGACTTCGATGTGCACCATGGCAATGGCACCGAAGACATCCTGGCCGGCGACGAGCGCGCGCTGATGGTCAGCATCTTCCAGCACCCGCTGTACCCGTACAGCGGCGGCGTGCCCATGGGCACGAATATGGTCAATGTGCCAATCCCTCCTTACACCAAGGGCGGCGAGGTGCGCGAGATGATAGAGGCGATGTGGCTGCCGGCACTGGAGCGCTTCAAGCCCGAGATGATTTTCGTCTCTGCCGGCTTCGATGCCCACCGCGATGACGAGCTGGGGCAGCTGGGCCTGGTCGAGGCCGACTACGCCTGGATCACCCAGCGCATCATGGACGTGGCCCGGCGCCATGCCAAGGGGCGCATCGTCTCCTGTCTAGAGGGCGGCTACAGCCTGCCGGCGCTGGCGCGCAGCGTGGGCGTGCATCTACAGGTGCTGAGCGGGACGGCCGCCTGAGTTCCTCGACAATAGCGACATGGCAAAAGACAAAATATTGATGAGTCAACCCCTGACCCCTGGGGAGTTGAGCCGGCTGGCCGATGATCTGCTCAAGCCCAGCGTGCTGACAGAGGCGGCGCTGCTTCTGGCCTGCCTGCTGCTGGCTTGGCTGATCGTGCGCACGCTGCGCAACACGCTGGAACAGGCCACCGTGCCCGGCCAGCCGCACCACGCCGCCCCTTCGGTGTTGTTCGGCCGCAATGTCATCGACGGCGTGCTGTTTCCGCTGCTGGCCCTGTTGCTGGCCCTAGGGGCTCGCAAGCTGCTGCCCGTCATTGGTGTGCCGCTGGCGGTGTTCAAGCTGGTGTTGCCGGTGCTGCTGTCCCTGGCCGCGATACGGCTGACGGCGCGGGTCATGCGTGCAGCCTTTCCCACTTCGCGCTGGGTGCGGCTGATCGAGCGCACGGTGTCCTGGCTGGCCTGGGTGGGCGTGGTGCTGTGGATCACCGGCCTGCTGCCCATCATCCTGGAAGAGCTGGACGACATCACCTGGAAGCTGGGCGCGAATCAGGTCTCGCTGCGCAATCTGATCGAGGGCGCACTGTCGGCGGTGATCGTGCTGATCGTGGCCCTGTGGGTCTCGGCGGCGATCGAGTCGCGCCTGTTGACCGGTGCCACGACCAATATCTCGATCCGCAAGATGGCGGCCAATGCCTCGCGCGCCCTGCTGCTGTTCGTCGGCCTGCTGTTCGCGCTGTCGGCCGCCGGCATTGACCTGACCGCGCTGGGCGTGCTGGGCGGTGCGGTGGGCGTCGGTATCGGCTTTGGCCTGCAGAAGCTCGCGTCCAACTATGTGAGCGGCTTCGTGATACTGGCCGAGCGGTCCCTGCGCATTGGCGACATGGTGGTGGTGGATGGTTTCGAGGGCCGCATCACCGACATCAAGACCCGCTACACGGTGATTCGGGCGCTCAACGGCCGCGAGTCCATCGTGCCCAATGAGATGTTGATCACCCAGCGCATCGAGAACGCCTCGCTGGCCGACTCCCAGGTTTCCGTCAGCACCGGCGTGCAGGTGGCCTATGGCACTGACCTGAACAGCTTGATGCCGCGCTTGGTGGAGGCGGTCAAGGCCGTGCCGCGCGTGGTCCCGGAACCCGGGCCGGCGGTGCAGCTGAAGGGCTTTGGCGCGGACGGCCTGGATCTGAACATCGCCTTCTGGATCGCCGACCCCGAGGGTGGACAGGGCAATGTGCGTTCGGACGTCAACCTGGCCATCCTCGCCTGCCTGAACGAGCAGGGCGTGGAGATTCCTTTCCCGCAGCGGGTGATGCGCCATATCGGCGTGGCCGCAGCCACCGACGTGGCCGTCGCGGCGAGCCGCGGCGAGTAGATCCGGGCCTACTTCGCCACGCAGTCATTGGTCGGCTGTGGCGTGCAGATTTTCGCGTCGTCTATGGTGTAGATCGCCTGCTTCAGCAGCTGGCTCAACGGCCGCTGGGCATTGGCGCCGCAGACGGTGCGCTGCTGGCCGCACAAATCGCGCGGGTCAGACGCGCAGTTGTCCAGTTGGGGTAGTTTGCCGGCCCAGGCGCTGGGGAAACTGGCGGCTTTGCCACCGACGAACACCGCCACCGTTTGCTTCAGCGCGGTCTTGTCCAACAGCTCCGACAGCGAACGCCGGCCCTCGGTGTCGATGATCACTGCATCGGCCAGTTCGCCGACCGCCAGCCGGCCGATCTGGCCCTGCAGGCCCACGGCCTTGGCGCCGTTCTCGGTCAGCATGCGGTGCACATCGGCGGCGCTGAGCTGGCCACCGAGCTTGTCGTGGTTGTAGCGGGCCAGGCAGCGGGCCTCGTCCAGCATCGTGAGAGACCCCGACGGCGACCAGTCAGTGCCCAGTGACAGGGTCACACCGGCGGCCTTCAGTTGCGTCACCGGCGGCGCCGCGGCATAGAGCTGGAAGTTGGAGCGCGGCGACAGCACCACGCCCACGTCCTGGGCCTGCAGGCGCGGAATCTGCGCCTCGCTGATGGCCACGCCATGGATGAAGGCAGTCGGCGTGGTCTTGCCGCGGATCGCGTCGAGCACGCAGTCCACCTCATATTGCGCGCCCTCATTGGTGCCCTCGCCGACATGGGGCACGAAGGGGTTGTCGCGGTTCACGCGCACACCGGCCACCTGGGCTGCTTTGCAGGGGGCGGTGGGCCATTGCAGGGTGCCCGCGTCGTTCAGCGGGAAGGTGCTGTCCAGCACCGGCTTGCCGCCGGGGGCCGCCATCACCGAACCGACATCGGCCAGCTTCAGATTGCGCAGATAGGCGCGGTAGTCCTTGGCGCCCGAGATGGCCGTGCTGCCGCTCAAGGCATGGCGCAGCATCGCGCGCTCACTGACCTCGGCGCGCACCGTCTCGTCCTTGGGCGCATCGCCCTCGAAGCCGCGCTCGGCCGCCGGCAGCGGGCGCCACTGGTTGCGGTGTATCCACTTCGACGTCGGTGGCTGGGCAGGCTGCTGGTAGCTGTAGTCGATGTGCTCATGCAGATTGACGAAGCCGGCCGAGATCACCGCGCCGGGGCAGTCTATGGTTACCGTCTTGGCGGCCTGCATGGCATTGACGGTACTGACGGGCACCGCGCAGCCGGCCGCCTCTATGCGGCCATCGGCGCCGACCAGCAGGCTGCCGCCGACATACATGCGGCCGTTGCTGATCAGATTGCCGCGCAGCAGCTGGCGGTCACCGCTGCCCGAGACCATGCAGGCCGCCGGCTTGCCGGCATAGGCGGCGTCGCAGATGACCACGGAATAGCCGCCGGCATCGAAGCCGTTGGCAACCAGGCCCTGGTGTGTGGCCATCGGCGCGCAGGCCGACAGCAGCAGGGCGCTCAGCGGCAGGAGGGTGAGTTTCACGGCGGCGGTCCAGTCTTGACGGGGCATTGAATTCAGAGGCGCAAGCTGACCTGGCCCAGGCCGTCGAAGGCCACGCTGATCGTGTCGCCCGCGCTGGCCGGCAACAGGCCGCACCAGGTGCCGGTGGTGACGATGGTGCCGGTCGGCACGCTGGCGCCATCGCGGGTCAGATGGCGCAACCACTGCGGCAGCAGCCAGGCTGGGTCACGCAGCGAGTGAGTGCCGGTGAAGCTGCTGGCGGGCTGACTGCCGATCTGCACCTCGCAGCGTTGCTGCGCCCAGTCACGCCGCCGGTAGGGCAGCCATTCGCCCAGGGCCAGCGCGCCATGCGATTGCTGGTCGGCCAGCCGGAGCAAGGCCGGCGCCGCACCGGCCTCCAGCCAGCGCGAGGCGACGATCTCGACTGAGACGGTCATCGCTGCTATCAAGGCCTCGGCCGATTCGGGCGTGAGCGCCGCCGCCAACTCGGGGCTGACCTCGCGACCCAAGCGCAGCGCCACCTCGGCTTCTATGCCCAGGCCATGAAATTGCAGATCGGAGAAATCGGCGGGGCTGGCGCGCACGGCAGCAGGCGGCAGTGCGGCATGGGTGAGGGTGGCCTCGCGTGACGGGCCGCCGGACTTCCAGTAACGCGCTGGCGCATCGCCAAACCAGGCCAGGGCGGCAGCCACCTGGTCTTGCACCGCGTAGGCCGCAGCCGTATCACTCAGCGCAGCAACCCAGTCCAGCGAACTGGGTGTCAGTCCTTGGCGGCGCGCCTGTATCAGGCAATCGGTCAGGCCTTGCGGGGAGATCGGGCTCATGTGGGCGGCCTGTGGTGATGAACAGGCGCCAGCATAAGCCAGAGATCAGGAATCGACTGAGACCTTGCCGTCCTTCACCACCTTGGACCACTTGGCGATCTCGGTCTGGATGAACTTCTTGAACTTGTCGGTTGAGCCGCCACCGTCCTCGGCGCCATAGGTGTCCATGCGCTCCTGCACATCGGGCATGGCCAGCACGGTATTGACGTCTCGGTTGATCTTCTGCGCGATGGCATTGGGCAGCTTGCCCGGGCCGACCAGGCCGTACCAGGTGGTGGCCTCGAAGCCCTCATAGCCCAGCTCCTGCATGGTCGGCACGTTCGGATGGCCCTTGGCGCGCTTGGCCCGGGTCTGGGCGACGGCGATCACCTTGCCGCTCTTCACATGGGGCGTGGCGGCCGTCATGGTCTCGAAGCTGTATTGGATCTGGCCGCCCATCAGATCGGTCAGCAGCGGGCCGCTGCCCTTGTAGGGGATGTGCAGCGCGTCCACCTTGGCCTGCAGCTTGAACATCTCCAGGGCCAGGTGTTGCGCCGAGCCCTGGCCGGCGGAACCGAAGGCGATCTTGCCCGGTTCGGCCTTGCACAGTGCGGCGATGTCCTTGGGCGTCTTGGCGCTGGCGCCGGGGTGGGCAATCAGCAGATTGGGCGTGACGCCGACCAGCACAATCGGCACGAAGTCGCGCTCCACGTCATAGCGCAGCTTGGGTTGCAGGCTCGGTGCCAGCGCATGGCTGTTGATATGGGCCATCAGCAGGACGCTGCCGTCGCTGGGCTGCTGCGAGGTGTACTCCGCCGCCAGCACGCCGGCCACGCCGGCCTTGTTCTCGATCAGCACCTGCTGACCCCACATCACCGACAGCTTCTGCCCCACCACGCGGGCCAGCGCATCGGTGCCGCCCCCGGGCGGAAAGCCGACGATGATGCGCACCGGGCCGGTGGGCCAGTCCGGAGCCTGTGCCTGGGCCATGGCCGTCAGACTGGGCAGTGCCAGACCGGCGGCGGCTTGTATCAGCGTGCGTCTTTTCATCGTCTTGTCTCCGTGGGGGTGGTGGGCGCGATCAGGCCGTCAGGGCCGGCGCGGGGTGCTGGGAAAAATGATCCATCGCCGCCTGAATGCCGCTGCCCTGCAGCTTGATGCCGGCCAGCTTCAGGCCCATCTCGCAGCCGGCGACGGTGGCCAGCAGGGTCAGGTCATTGCTGTCGCCGAGATGGCCGATGCGGAACATCCGACCCTTGAGCTTGCCCAGGCCGGTGCCCAGCGACAGATCGAAGCGCTCGTAGATCAGCTTGCGCACCGCGTCGGCATCCACGCCCTCGGGCAGGATCACGCCGGTCAGCACCGGCGAATAGACGGCCGGGTCGGCGCACTGGATCGGCAGGCCCCAGGCATTGACGGCGGCGCGCACGCCGGCCGCCCAGCGCTGGTGGCGGGCGAACACCTTGGGCAGGCCTTCGGCCTGGATCATGTCCAGCGCCTCGCTGAGGCCGTAGAGCAGATTGGTGTTGGGCGTGTAGGGCCAGTAGCCGGTCGCGTTCATCTCGACGATCTCGTCCCAGGCCCAGAAGGCGCGGGGCAGCTTGGCCGTCTTGCTGGCCTCCAATGCGCGGGGCGACAGCGCGTTGAAGCTGATGCCCGGCGGCAGCATCAGGCCTTTCTGCGAGCCGCTGACGGTCACGTCCACGCCCCATTCGTCATGGCGGAACTCTGCGCTGGCCAGACCGGAGATGCTGTCCACCATCAAGAGGGCAGGGTGCTTGGCATCATCGATGGCACGACGCACGGCGGCGATGTCCGAGGTCACGCCGGTCGAGGTTTCGTTGTGCACCACGCAGACTGCCTTGATGCGATGCTCGCGGTCCTCACGCAGGCGCTGGGCGATCTGGTCGGCCTGCACGCCGCGGCGCCAGCCGGGTGCGTTGGGCAGCACCTCGTCCGTGCCCTGCCAGCTCAGGAACTCGGTGGACAGGCCCAGCCGCGCAGCCATCTTGGCCCACAGCGAGGCGAAGTGGCCGGTCTCGAACATCAGCACATGGTCGCCGGGACTCAGCGTGTTGACCAGGGCCGCCTCCCAGGCGCCGGTGCCCGAGGCGGGGTAGATCACGACCGGATGGCGGGTCTGGAAGATCTCGCGTATGCCGCTGATCACCTTGCCCCCGAGCACGCCGAACTCGGGGCCGCGGTGGTCTATGGTGGGCAGGCTCATCGCCCGAAGGATGCGGTCGGGCACCGGGCTGGGACCAGGGATCTGCAGGAAGTGGCGGCCGGTGGGGTGTGCGTCTAGCTTGAGCATGAGAGCTCCTTTCTGAACTCAGTTTTGCATGCAAAACTGAAACAGGCATGCGCGAAAACCCTTGTTTATCTATGAAACAGATATTTGCTTTTGCATGCAAAATGAACGCAAAAGGAATTCACCATGGCTGAGATCATTGAAATGTCGCGTCTGGCCTTGCATGATCAAGTCGCGGCACGGCTGCGCACCATGCTGGTCGAGGGCCGTATCGCCCCGGGTGCCAAGCTCAACGAGCGCGAGCTCAGCGAGCTGCTGCAGGTCTCGCGCACGCCGCTGCGCGAGGCCATCAAGCTGCTGGGCGCCGAAGGGCTGGTGGACCTGCTGCCCAACCGCGGCGCGGTGGCGGTGAAGCTGACCGAGGCCGATGTGCTGAACACCTTCGAGGTGCTGTCCGACCTGGAGGGGCTGTCCGGCGAGTTGGCGGCCCAGCGCATCAGCGAGGCCGAGCTGGCCGAGCTGCAGGCGCGCCACTACGAGATGCTGGCCTGCTTCACCCGGCGCGACCTGTCGGGCTACTACCGGCTGAACGCGCAGATCCATGCCGGCGTCAACCAGGCGGCCGGGAACCCGGTCTTGACCAGCACCTACAAGGCTATCAATGCACGGGTGCAGTCGCTGCGCTTTCGCACCAATCAGAACGAGGACAAATGGAAGCGCGCCGTCAAGGAGCATGAGCTGATGATGCAGGCGCTGGCCGCGCGTGATGGAGCGGGCCTGCGTGCGGTGCTTATCCAGCACATGCTGCACAAGCGCGACACCGTGCTGGAGCTGCTGCGCGCCGGCGAAATCTATCCCCAGGCGGCCAGCAAATGAGCGGCACCGTCCATAACGATGTCAGCCTGCTGCTGGCCAAGCGTCTGGCCGAAGAGACCCAGGGCCAGGTCTTGTTCGATCTGCCCTCGCGTGGCCGCTATGCCACCGATGCCTCGATCTACCAGATCATGCCGGTGGGCGTGCTGGTGCCGCACAGCGAGAGCGACATTGCCACGGCGATAGCCATCGCCCGCGACCTCAAGGTGCCGGTGCTGGCGCGCGGCGGCGGCACCAGCCAGTGCGGCCAGACGACAGGCGCGGCCCTGGTGATTGACAACTCCAAGCACTTCCGCCGCATCCTGCACGTGAATGCCGAGGAGGGCACGGCCGTCGTCGAGCCCGGGCTGGTGCTGGACCATTTGAATGCCAGGCTGAAGACCCATGGCCTGTGGTTCCCGGTCGATGTGTCCACCAGCGCTCAGGCGACGCTTGGCGGCATGGCCGGCAACAACTCCTGCGGCTCGCGTTCGATCGCCTACGGCAATATGGTGCACAACGTGCTGGGCGCCAGCGCCTGGCTGTCGGACGGCACGCTGGCCGAGTTCGGGCCGGTGTCCGGGCTGTCGGGACGCGCGGCCAAGGTCGCTGCCTTCGTGCAAGGTCTGGCGCGTCAACACGGCGCCGAGATTGCCGCGCAATGGCCCAAGGTGATGCGCCGCGTCGGCGGCTACAACCTGGACATCTTCGACAACCAGAGCGAACGGCCCTACACGGCGGACGGCAGCGTCAATCTCGCGCACCTGCTGGTCGGCGCCGAGGGCACCTTGGCCTACACCCGCAGCCTGACCCTGAAGCTGGCCGAGCTGCCGCGCGCCAAGGTGCTGGGCGTGGTCAACTTCGAGAGCTTCCATGCGGCCATGGATGCGGCCCAGCACATCGTCAAGCTCGGGCCCACCGCGGTGGAGCTGGTCGACCGCACGATGATCGAGCTGAGCCTGGCCAACCCGGCCTTCAGGCCGACGATAGAGACGGCGCTGATCGGCCGCCCGGCGGCGATCCTGCTCGTCGAGTTCGCCGGCGCACATAAGGCCGAGCTGCTGCCCAGACTCAAGGACCTGGCCGATCTGATGGGCGAGCTGGGCCTGCCCGGCAGCGTCGTGCAGATGGCCGAGGACGCCCCGCAGAAGAATCTGTGGGAGGTGCGCAAGGCGGGGCTCAACATCATGATGAGCCTGAAGGGCGACGGCAAGCCGGTCAGCTTCATCGAGGACTGCGCCGTGCCGCTGCAGCATCTGGCCGAGTACACCGATGCGCTGACCGAGGTCTTCGCCCGCCACGGCAGCCGCGGCACCTGGTATGCCCATGCCTCGGTGGGCACGCTGCATGTGCGGCCGATACTGGACATGCGGCGCGATGGCGCGCAGAAGATGCGCGCCATTGCCGAGGAGGCCGCCGCGCTGGTGCGCAAGTACAAGGGCGCCTACAGCGGCGAGCATGGCGACGGCCTGTGCCGCGGCGAGTGGATTGAATGGCAGTTCGGCCCGGCCATCAATGACGCTTTCCGTGCGATCAAGCATGAGCTGGACGCTATCAATCTGTTCAACCCCGGCAAGATCATCGACCCACCGAAGATGGACGATGCGTCGCTGTTCCGCTTCCCGCCGCCCGGGGCGCCCACGCCCTACAAACGGATAGACATCAAGCCGGTGCTGGACTGGTCCGCCTGGGATGTGCAGGCCGATCCGGTCACCGAGGCCACGACCGCGCCTGGCACCGGCGGTGACTCGACCGGCGGCCTGGCCAAGGCCGTCGAGATGTGCAACAACAACGGCCACTGCCGCAAGTTCGATGCCGGAACCATGTGCCCCAGCTACCGCGTCACCCGCGACGAGCAACACCTGACCCGCGGCCGCGCCAACACCCTGCGGCTGGCGCTGTCGGGCCAGCTGGGGCCGGACGCCTTCACCAGCGAGGCGATGTTCGAGACCATGGACCTGTGCGTAGGCTGCAAGGGCTGCAAGCGCGACTGCCCGACCGGCGTGGACATGGCCAAGATGAAGGTCGAGTTCCTGGCCCACTACAAGGGGCACCACGGCCATACGCTGAAAGACAGGCTGGTCGCGCACCTGCCGGCCTACTCGCGCCTGGCCAGTCGCCTGCCCTGGCTGCTGAACCTGCGGGACCGCTTGCCTGGCGCGGCGCTGCTGACCGAGCAATGGCTGGGCCTGTCGGCCAAGCGCAGCCTGCCGCGCTGGCGCTCAGACACCTTCTGGCGCAGGCCTGATGCAGCGCTGTTCTCCAGTCTCGGCGCCACGCTCGCTGCCGCCAAGGCCGATGGCCGCGCGGCCGTGCTGTTCGTCGATACCTTCAACGGCAGCTTCGAGAGCGAGAACGCGATCGCCGCGGCTCGTGTGCTGAAGGCCGCCGGCTACACGGTCCATACCCTGCAGAAATCGGGCGGCCACTACTGCTGCGGCCGCACCTATCTGGCCCAGGGCATGGTCGATCAAGCCAAGGCCCGTGTCAGTGAACTGATCGAGGCCCTGCTGCCGCTTGCGCGCGCCGGAGTGGCCGTGGTCGGCCTGGAGCCCTCCTGCCTGTTGACCCTGCGCGACGAGGCGCTGGTGATGGGCCTGGGCGAGCCGGCCGAGGCGGTGGCCGCGCAGGCTCTGCTCTTCGAGGAGTTCATCGCGCGCGAGGCCAGGGCCGGGCGCTTTGCGGTCAAGCTCAAGCCCGCCGGCCGGGCCATCCTGCTGCACGGCCATTGCCACCAGAAGGCCTTCGGCGCGGTCAGCCCCATCCTCGATGTGCTGAAGCTGATACCCGAGGCCAAGCCGGAACTGATCGAATCTTCCTGTTGCGGCATGGCCGGCAGCTTTGGCTACGAGGCCAGCCACTACGAGGTCTCGATGCAGATGGCCGAGGCCAGCCTGCTGCCGGCGGTGCGCAAGGCACCGGACGCCATCATCGTGGCCGATGGCACCAGCTGCCGCCACCAGATCGCTGATGGCGCGCAGCGCGAGGCGCTGCATGTGGCGCGGCTGCTGGAGTCGCTGCTGACGGGCTGATGGACCCCGAGATCGGAACACGGGGCAAGCGTGCCGCAGTTCACGGCGGACCGTCAGTCGCCCTGTTTGCGCCATCTGCTGTCACATTGCCTCGTGATCATCGCGGTAGTTCAACCCAACCGGAGCCCTCCATGTTCACCGACAGCACCCAGATCGCCGCCCGCCACAAGCAGTTGCGCGAGGAACTGAAGCAGCGTCTGGCCGACACCGGCAAGTGGACCGGTCTGCCGCGCCTGCTTGACGAGTTGCATGCGCTGAAGCATCAGCATGCTGCCGCACTGGCCCGCGCCAGCACGGCGCAGGCCTGAGCGGTGTCTCGCGTTACAGCGAGGCCGGGCGCGTCACGTCCTCGTCATAGCGGTTGAAGCGGCTGGGGGCTTGCCGGCTTTCCTGCCGGTAATTGCGCCGCCAGGTGTAGATGCGCGCCGCAGCCAGTGCCAGCAGCATGGCGCAGAAGCCGCCCAGGCCCTTGAGGCCCAGGGTCATGAAGGTGAACAGGCTGATGGCCAGATAAATGTGCGGCAGCTTCTCGTACAGGCTTGCAGGTATCCACATGACGACGTACTCCCTCTGTTGTTGTCTGTGCCCGGCATCCGGGACTGAGGGCAGTGTAGGGAGGGGATCTGTCTGGCGCATCCCCTCAGAGCAGGGGGCAAGCAGATAATTTACGCGCATTGAAGCGCGGAAAATGCTGCAAACGAATACTGTGAAAAAAACTCAGCGCTGCAGCGTCAAAGTGAGCGCAATGGGCTTGTCGCTCTTGTTGCTCCACATCCAGCAAAAGTCCTGATCCAGTGCCGGATTCAACTGACCTTCGGCGGCGCTGGCGCCGTCCACCTTGGCCGGATAGACCACCTGCTTGCCCTCGTGGTAGTGGATGTTGAACTGGGTCGGGCGCTCGGTCCTGAAGGACCAGTCCACCCGTTGGCCCTTGCCCAGCTTGCCGCAGACCTCGGCGAACTTGGCCGGCGCGATCTGCGCCTGGTAGTCGAAGCGGCCGGCATCGTTCCAGCGTATGTCCACCAGCTCGGCATGGGCCACACCCAGGGCCGTCAAAGCCAGGCCGGCGGAGATCAGCGTCCTGCGCATTTCAGTCCTTCTTTCGCAGGGCGACATCCAGCTGGTCGATGACCTCCGCCCAGTCCGCGTCTTCAAGGATTTCTTCTCTCAACAGGGTGGCTTGCGCCGGGGTCCAGAACGGCGCATCGGCCAGCCGGAGCTCGGGCGTCAGCGGCGCATGGGTGCGCAAAAACTCGGCGATGCCCGCGTTGTCGCTGGGCAAGCCCAGCTGGGCGAACAGCTCCGAGAAGCGGTGAAACGATGCGTCCATGGGCACTCCTGATGTGGCGAGTTGTCGGGCGGCTAGACGACGACCGGCGTGTAACCTGCCTCGGTGATGGCCTCGCCGAGCTGCGCCGCATTGCTGGTTGTAGGCTCGACCTGCACCCTGTGCGTGGCCAGGTCGATCTGCACCCTGGCGCCCGCGTCAACGGCCATCAGCGCCTGGGTGATGGAGCCGACGCAATGGCCGCAGCTCATGTCCTTGACTTCAAAGGTGATCATCATGGTGTTGAATCCGTTGCAGAAAATGCCACTGTCGGGCTTGCCACCGTTGTAAGGTCAAGAGGTTTTTCAGACCACGGCGACCGGAATGCCGGCAATCTTGGCCGACCACTCCTTGGGGCCGGTGTTGTGCACGCTGATGCCACCAGAGTCCACCGCCACCGTCACCGGCATGTCCTTGACGTCGAACTCATAGATCGCTTCCATGCCCAGATCGGCAAAGCCGACCACCGTTGCGCCCTTGATCGCCTTGGCCACCAGATAGGCGGCGCCGCCGACGGCCATCAGATAGGCCGACTTGTGTTGCTTGATCGACTCGATCGCCACCGGGCCACGCTCGGCCTTGCCGATCATGGCGATCAGGCCGGTCTGCTCCAGCATCATGTCGGTGAACTTGTCCATGCGGGTGGCCGTCGTCGGGCCGGCCGGGCCGACCACCTCGTCGCGCACCGGGTCGACCGGGCCGACGTAATAGATCACGCGGTTGGTGAAGTCCACCGGCAGCTTCTCACCCTTGGCCAGCATGTCCTGGATGCGCTTGTGCGCCGCGTCGCGGCCGGTCAGCATCTTGCCGTTGAGCAGCAGCGTGTCGCCCGGTTTCCAGCTGGCCACTTCTTCCTTGGTCAGCGTGTTCAGATCGACGCTCTTGCTCTTCTTGTAGTCGGGCGCCCACTTGACGTCGGGCCACAGGGCCAGGCTGGGCGGCTCGATATAGGACGGGCCGGAGCCATCCAGCACGAAATGCGCGTGGCGGGTGGCGGCGCAGTTCGGGATCATCGCCACCGGCTTGCTGGCCGCATGGGTCGGGTAGGTCTTGATCTTGATGTCCAGCACCGTGGTCAGGCCGCCCAGGCCCTGGGCGCCAATGCCCAAGGCATTGACCTTCTCGTACAGCTCGATGCGCAGCTCTTCCAGCTTGTTCTGCGGGCCGCGGGCCAGCAGCTCGTACATATCGATGTCGTCCATCAACGACTCTTTGGCCAAGAGCATCGCCTTCTCTGCCGTGCCGCCGACGCCTATGCCCAGCATGCCGGGCGGGCACCAGCCGGCGCCCATCGTCGGCACCGTCTTCAGCACCCAGTCGACCAGGCTGTCGCTGGGGTTCATCATCACGAACTTGCTCTTGTTCTCGCTGCCGCCGCCCTTGGCCGCGACCATCACGTCGATGGTGTTGCCGGGCACCAGCTCCATATTGACGATGGCCGGCGTGTTGTCCTTGGTGTTGTTGCGCAGGAACAGCGGATCGAACAGCACCGAGGCGCGCAGCTTGTTGTCTGGGTTGTTGTAGGCCTGGCGCACGCCCTCATCGACGGCCTCCTGCACCGAGCCCTTGAAACCGTCGAAGCGCACGTCCATGCCAATCTTCAGGAAGACGTTGACGATGCCGGTGTCCTGGCAGATCGGGCGATGGCCCTCGGCGCACATCTTGGAGTTGGTCAGTATCTGCGCGATCGCGTCCTTGGCCGCGGCGCTTTGCTCGCGCTCATAGGCGCGGGCCAGATGCTGGATGTAGTCGGCCGGGTGATAGAAGCTGATGTACTGCAGCGCCGCGGCGATGCTTTCAACGAAATCGGCGTACTTGATCTGGGTGGTGCTCATGGCGGAGGGCTCGCAACAGCTTCGGGGATTGGGGGGTAGAGCGTGCCAGCCCTGGCTTACGGTAGGCTCACGGAGGTCGGCACTGTGAAGGTGCCAAGTGTAATGAATAGGATATTTCCTGATGACCGCAGCATTCAAACGTTTCTTTGCCAGTGAATCGGCGGGGGGCATCGTGCTGGCCCTGGCCGCCGTGCTGGCCCTGATCGTCAGCAACTCGCCCTGGGCCGGGAGCTACCTGGGCTTCATCCGCCTGCCTGGCGAGCTGCGCATTGGCGGCGACTGGCTGGTGCTGAGCAAACCGCTGCTGGTCTGGGTCAATGACCTGTGGATGGCGGTGTTCTTCTTCCTGGTTGGGCTGGAGATCAAGCGCGAGTTCGTCGAGGGTGAGCTGGCCTCGCGCTCGCAGGCGGTGCTCCCGGCCGTGGCGGCCCTGGGGGGCATGATCGCGCCCGCATTGATCTACGCGGCCATCAACCACGCGGACCCGGTGGCCCTGCGCGGCTGGGCGATTCCGGCCGCCACCGACATCGCCTTTGCCATCGGCATCGTCATGCTGCTGGGCTCGCGGGTGCCGCTGTCGCTGAAGATCTTCCTGACGGCAGTGGCCATCATCGACGACCTGGGCGCCATCGTCGTGATCGCGCTGTTCTACACACAAAACCTGTCCCTGCCCATGCTGGGGGCGGCCGGTGTCGGCCTGGCGGTGCTGTTCGCGCTGAACCGGGCTGGCGTCAAGCGGGTCGATGTCTATGTGCTGGTGGGCCTGCTGCTATGGCTGTGCGTGCTGAAGTCGGGCGTGCATGCGACGCTGGCCGGCGTGGCTACGGCGCTGGCCGTGCCCATGCGCGACAAAGAGGGCAATTCCCCACTGGAGGCCATCGAGCATGGCCTGCACCCCTGGGTGGCCTTCGTGGTGCTGCCGATGTTTGCCTTTGCCAATGCCGGCGTGTCGCTGCAGGGTCTGAGCTTTGAGGCCTTGCTGCAGCCCATTCCGCTGGGCATTGCCGCCGGCCTGGTGCTGGGCAAGGTGGTCGGCGTGTTCGGCAGCAGCTGGCTGATGATCAAGCTGGGCTGGGCCGAGCGCCCGGCCGGCGCCGACTGGGCGCAGTTCTTCGGCGTCTGCGTGCTCTGCGGCATCGGCTTCACGATGAGCCTGTTCATCGGCGGCCTGGCCTTTGCCGGCTTGGACGCCGGCTACGAGACCAACGTCAAGCTGGGCGTGCTCAGTGGCTCGCTACTGGCCGGGGTGCTGGGTGCCTTGATACTGAGCCGTAGCAGGGACTGAGGCCCTGCGCCCTCAATGCTGCTTGGATGCCGAGTGCGTGCCCGACAGCAGGCGGTCGGTGTAGGCAATCGCCAGCGCCGAGAACAGGAAGGCGACGTGGATGATGGTCTGCCACATCAGCGTCTTCTCGCTGTAGTTGTCGGCGTTGATAAAGGTCTTCAGCAGGTGGATGGACGAGATGCCGATGATGGCCGTTGCCAGCTTGACCTTCAGCACCGAAGCATTGACATGGCTCAGCCATTCGGGCTGGTCGGGGTGGGATTCCAGCCCCATGCGCGAGACAAAGGTCTCGTAGCCACCGACGATGACCATGATCAGCAGATTGGAGATCATCACCACGTCGATCAGGCCCAGCACTACCAGCATCAGGATGGTTTCGTTGAGCTTAGCCGGCGTCAGGTCGCCCTTGTAGCCAATGCTCTTGACCAGGATGTCCAGCGAGGCGGTGTGGCCGAAGGCGGCCTCGATCAGGTGCACCAGCTCGGTCCAGAACTGGAAGACGTAGACGCCCTGCGCCAGGATCAGGCCCAGGTACAGCGGCAGCTGCAGCCACCGGCTGGCAAAGATCAGGTTGGGCAGGGGACGTAACTTGCGGGTGGCTTGCGGATTGGGGCTGGTCATTGGGGCTCTGTCGGTACTGCGTAACGGAGCGCGATTCTAGGCGGCGCGCATGACAGCAGGTTTGCGTCCGGGCAAACCCCGGCACCGGGTGGCCCGGAAAAACGCTAGCGTGGCCCGAGTTTCAGCCGGTTTCGCTCTAGAGTAAGGGCTTAGTCAGAGAGGCGCGCCACAGTCTGGGCCAGCCACGAACAACATCCAGGAGACTGCTATGTACTACCCCACCGAGGCCGCGATGAAGACCGCCCATGTCGCCGGCATGGCCGCCTACGAGAAGCTTTGCGCCGAGGCCGAGGCCGACTACGAGGGCTACTGGGCGCGCCTGGCGCGTGAGCTGGTGAGCTGGAAGACGCCGTTCACCAAGGTCTTGAACGAAGAGAACGCGCCGTTCTTCAAGTGGTTCGAGGACGGCACGCTCAACGTGTCCTACAACTGCCTGGACCGCAATGTCGAGGCCGGCCTCGGTGACAAGACGGCCATTATCTTCGAGGCCGACGACGGCCAGTCCACCCGCGTCAGTTACAGCGAGTTGCTGGCCCGCACCTGCCAGCTGGCGAATGCGCTGAAGGCGCGCGGCGTCAAGAAGGGTGACCGCGTCGTCATCTATATGTCGATGTCGGTCGAGGGCGTGGTCGCGATGCAGGCCTGCGCACGCATAGGCGCCACCCACTCGGTGGTGTTCGGCGGCTTCTCGGCGCAATCGCTGCGTGACCGCGTGCAGGATGCCGGCGCGGTGATGATCGTCACCGCCGACGAACAGTTGCGCGGCGGCAAGCAGCTGCCGCTGAAGGCCATCGTTGACGAGGCGCTGGAGGGTGGCGCCTGCCCGACCTTGAAGGATGTGATCGTCTACAAGCGCACCGGCGGCAATATCGCCTGGGTCGAGGGCCGTGACGTCTGGCTGCATGACGCGCTGGCCGGGCAGGCCACGACCTGCGAACCGGAGTGGGTGGGGGCCGAGCATCCGCTGTTCCTGCTCTACACCTCGGGCTCCACCGGCAAACCCAAGGGCGTGCAGCACAGCACCGGCGGCTATCTGCTGCATGCGGCGCTGACGACCAAGTGGACCTTCGACCTGAAGCCCGACGATGTGTTCTGGTGCACGGCCGACATCGGCTGGGTCACCGGCCACACCTACATCACCTATGGTCCCCTGGCCCTGGGTGGCACCGAGATCGTGTTCGAAGGCGTGCCCACCTATCCGGATGCGGCGCGCTTCTGGAAGACCATAGAGAAGCACAAGGTCACGATCTTCTACACCGCGCCGACGGCCATACGCTCGCTGATCAAGGCGGCCGAGAGCAACGAGGCTGTGCATCCCAAGCAGTCCGATCTGTCCTCGCTGCGCATCCTCGGTTCGGTCGGCGAGCCGATCAACCCTGCCGCCTGGGAGTGGTACCACCAGCACGTCGGTGGTGGCCGCTGCCCCATCGTCGACACCTTCTGGCAGACCGAGACCGGCGGCCACATGATCACGCCGCTGCCGGGTGCCACGCCGCTGGTGCCGGGCTCCTGCACCTTGCCCTTCCCGGGCATCACCGCGGCCATCGTGGACGAACTGGGCAATGATGTGCCCAATGGCCAAGGCGGCATCCTGGTCGTCAAGAAGCCCTGGCCCAGCATGATCCGCACGATCTACGGCGATCCGGAGCGCTTCAAGAAGAGTTACTACCCAAGCGAGCTCAAGGGCTATTACCTGGCCGGCGACGGTGCGATCCGCGATGCCGACACCGGCTACTTCACGATCACGGGCCGCATCGACGATGTGCTGAACGTCTCCGGCCACCGCATGGGCACGATGGAGATCGAGTCGGCCCTGGTCAGCTGCACCGAGCTGGTGGCCGAGGCCGCCGTGGTCGGCCGCCCCGACGACACCACCGGCGAGGCGATCTGCGCCTTCGTCGTGCTGAAGCGCCCGCGTCCCAGCGGCGACGAGGCCAAGGCGATTGCCAAGACGCTGCGCGACTGGGTGGCCAAGGAAATCGGGCCGATCGCCAAGCCCAAGGACATACGCTTCGGCGACAACCTGCCCAAGACCCGCAGCGGCAAGATCATGCGCCGCCTGTTGCGCTCGGTAGCCAAGGGCGAGGCGGTCACGCAAGACACCTCGACCTTGGAGAACCCGGCGATTCTCGAGCAGCTGGGCCAGGCCTATTGATGCTGGCAGGCCACATATGGCAAAGCTGAGCGGGCCGGGTGTGGGCATCGGCTCGCCCCCGGTCACGGGCCTCAGCGAGCCGGCGGCGCAGGTCTTGCGCCGCTTTCGCCTGGTCTTCAATGCGGTCAAGTCGCACTTCCAGCGGGTCGAGAAGAAGGCCGGCATTGGCGGCGCGCAGCTGTGGGCCTTGAGCATCATCGGCGCCCGCTCGGGCATCGGGGTCACCGAGTTGGCGAGGGCGATGGATGTGCACCAGTCGACCGCCAGCAATCTGGTCAAGGGGCTGATCGATCGTGAGCTGGTCACGGCGGCCAAGGACGGGCCCGACCGTCGCACCGTGCAGCTGCGTGTGCTGCCCGGCGGCACTCGGGTCCTCAAGCGCGCGCCAGGCCCGTTCGCCGGTGTGCTGCCGCAGGCGCTGGCCAGCCTGGACGCGAGCACGCTGGCGCGCCTGGATGCCGATCTGGGCCTCTTGATCAGCGCTCTGGGCGCCGATGAGCGCGGCGCCAATATCCCGCTCGGTCAGTAGGAGTGCCGCCCACGGCTCAGGGCCCCAGCGCGCCTTGGACACGCTCCAGCAGGGAGCTCATCTCGGCCGTGCTGTCGAGGAAGAACATGGCGCTGCTGTGGCCCTGCGCACGGCCGATGCGCACCGTCAACCAGCCGGGCAGGGCACGCTCGAACACCGCCTCGTCATTGACGTCATCGCCGACGAACAGCAGCGCTTCACAGCCGCTGGCCCGCAGCAGGGCCAACGCGGCATCGCCCTTGTCGGGTGCATGACGGGCGACGATGTTGAGCACGCACTTGCCACCAAAGCTGCGCAGGTCCGCCGGCAGCTCGGTCAGCAGCTCCGAGATCAGCCGCTGTGCCGCTTCGCGGTCGCGCGCCAGGCGGTAGTGCAGCGCCAGCGAAAGGCCCTTGTCCTCGACCTGCACGCCCGCGGCATGCAGGGCAGTGGCATGCGCCTGCAGGCGCTGCAGCAGCAGGGACAGACCTGGGGCCTGAACGCCGTGGTCCAGGCCTTCGGCGCCATGGTTGCCGATGACATAGGTCGGCTCGAAGCCCAGCCGAGGTCGCACATCGGCAATGGAGCGGCCGGTGATCACGGCCACCGGACAGCGCTGTGACAGCGCGGCCAGGCGGCGTGCAATGCCGGTCGGTACCTGGGCGTCATCGGGGCGGGCCACGATGGGCGCCAGCGTGCCATCGACATCGAAGGCCAGCAGGACGGGGCGCTGCATCAGCCGCACGATGGCCTGCTCGCCGGCCGCGCAGAACAGGTGGCGCATGGGCGGGCTGCCTTCAGTCATGGGAGGGGCGCTGCATGCGAGCCTCGATGCGCTCGCGCAGCCGCCAGCGGGCGGCGTCGGCCAGCATGCGACCGGCCCAGCGGAACACGTTGTAGTCACGCACGGTGATGCGCAGGTTGCCCATGCGCTCGCGCTGCTCCGGTGCGGGCATGGTGATGGCCTTGAGCAGGGCGTCGGCGCTTTCCTCGACGTGATAGGGGTTGATGATCAGCGCCTCGGTCAGTTCGGCCGCAGCCCCGGCGAAGCGGCTCAGCAGCAGCACGCCCTGCTCGTCGTCGCGGGCGGCGATGAACTCCTTGCAGACCAGGTTCATGCCGTCATGCAGGCTGGTCACCACGCACACATCGGCGGCGCGGTAGAGCTCGTTCACCGCCTCATGTTCATGGTGCTCGGCCAGCAGGTAGACGGCCTGGCAGCCGGGCCGGCCGAAGCGCGCGTTGACGCGATCGGTGACCTGGCGGATGCGCTGCTGGAAGAGCTTGTATTCCTCGAGCTCGCTGCGCGAGGGCGCCGCCACCTGCAGTAGGCTGAAGCGGCCCACCCACTCCGGGTGCTTCTCGAGCAGGCGCTCGACCGCATGGATGCGCTCCAGAATGCCCTTGGTGTAGTCGAAGCGGTCCACCCCCACGGCCAGCTTGTGGTCGGCCGGCAGACCCAGGCGGCTGCGCACGGCGCTACGGCAGTCTGCGACGCTGGGCCAGGCGGCGCGCTCGGCCTCGTCGGGCCAGGCAATCGAGATCGGATAGCTTTCCACCAGGGTGGTCTGCTTGTTGGACGTGATGGTGGAGTGCTCGACCTCGATGCGGGCCTCCAGGTTGCGGTCCACCGTCTCCATGAAGTTCTTGCAGTGGAAGCGGGTGTGGAAGCCGATGATGGTGCTGCCCAGGAGCCCCTCCAGCAGCTCATTGCGCCAGGGGCAGATGCCGAAGGACTCGGGATTGGGCCAGGGGATGTGCCAGAAGGTCAGGATGGTGGCGCGTGGCAGGCGCTTGCGAATCAGCGCGGGCAGCAGCGCGAAGTGGTAGTCCTGCACCAGCACCACCGGGTCTTCGCTGCGCGCCTCGGCCACCACGGCGTCGGCGAAGCGTTCATTGACCCGGCGGTAGGCCTCCCAGTCCGATTCGCGGAACACCGGCCGCACGTGGGCCACATGACACAGCGGCCACAGGCCCTCGTTGGCAAAGCCGTAGTAGTAGCCCTGTTCCTCCTCGGGGGTGAGCCAGATGCGGCGCAGGGTGTATTCATCGCTGCCCGGCGGCACCATCACGCGGGCGTTCCTGTCCACCACCTGGCGGTCGGCGCTGCCGCTGCCATGGGCGATCCAGGTGCCGGAGCAGGCCCGCATCACCGGTTCGACGGCCGTCACCAGCCCGCTGGCCGGGCGTTTGCAGACCACGCCGCCATCCCGCTGCTCGTGGATATAGGGCTCGCGGTTGGAGACCACGATCAGCTCGTCGCCGCGCAGCTGTGAGCGCAAAAGGGCGCGCAGGCGCTCCGGGTCCCAGTGGTCCTCGCGATCGAGCGAACGCCGGTAGGCGTCCTCCAGATCACGCAGGCGCTCGCGGAAGTCGGCCGCCAACGGGGCCAGCTCGCGCTGATTCATCAAGGGGGTCACCAGGCCCTCGCCGCGCAGCAGCGCGCGCGCGCCGGACACCCAGCCGCGCCAGCTCAGCTGGGCCACGACGACCGTGATCAAGGCAATGATCACGCCCAGGGCTGCCATGAAGGCGATCAGGTATTTTTGCGTGTCCTGGCTGCGCCGCTCGACGAAGCTCAGGTCGTGCAGCAGCACCAGGTCGGCCTGGTGGCTGCCCTCGACCATGACCGGGTGCACGCCGACATGCACCATGCCGCCGGCCAGCGGCAGCTTCGGCACGACCTCGGCGAACAGCTCGCGCGCATGGGCGCAGCCCAGGTCCGTCGGGTAGGCCGCACTGCGCTGCAGCAACTCGCCATTGAGCTTGCACAGACCGACCGCGACCAGGCGCTCATCCTGCACGGCGCGGATGAACAGGCCCTGCAGGCGCAAATCGCCCCCCTCCTGCAGCGCGGCCGCGAGCGAGTCGGACAGGGTGTTGGTGACCAGCGCGCCGCGCAGCGTAAGGTCGCGGGAGAACCAGCGCAGTGTCACGCTGTCCAGCAGGGGCAACGCCAGATAGGCTGCGGCCACCAAGGTCAGCACCAGCGGAACGAGAAACCGGAACTGCAGACGCAGGGTGTTCATCATGATGGGGGCCGCGGCAGATCCGGAACACTGACGGTGAAACGCTGTCAGAATGAATTTGGTCAAATGTACAACGACCGCTATGGACAGCGGTTGACGCCATTGGTTCCCTGATGACCGGAGGTTCGTGATGATCCAACCGTCCCGCGAGGCCAGCCTGGCGCTGGCCCTGATCGGCAATTGCGCCGTCAATGCACTGGTGGATGCTCAGGCGCGCATGGTCTGGTGCTGCATGCCGCGACCCGATGCCGACCCGGTGTTCCATGCGCTGCTGGACTCGGCCGAGGGCATCGCGCTGGACGGCACGATGGCCGTCGAGCTGGAGGGGCTGGCGCAGAGCACGCAGCAGTACGAGCCCGGCACGGCGGTGGTGCGCACGCGCATGTTCGCAGCCGACGGCTCGGGCGTCGAGGTGCTGGACTTTGCGCCCCGCTACCGCAGCCATGACCGCATGTTCCGCCCGGCCCAGCTGGTGCGGCGTGTACGGCCTCTGGCCGGCCATCCGCGGGTGCGCTTCATCGTGCGCCCCCGTGCCGATTGGGGCGCCACCACGCCGGTGACGACGCGCGGCAGCAACCACCTGCGCTTTGTCGCGCCGGGCTGGACCCTGCGGCTCAACACCAATGTGCCGCTGACCTACCTGGTGGACGAGACCTGGTTCTCCTTGCATGGCCCGGTGAGCCTGCTGCTGGGGCCAGATGAGTCGCTGGCCGGAGGCATAGAGGAAACCGCGAGGGAGTTCGAGGAGCAGACCTTGGCCTATTGGCGCCACTGGACGTCGCGCCTGGCCCTGCCGCTGGAATGGCAGGACGCGGTGATACGTGCGGCCATCACGCTCAAGCTGTGCCAGTTCGAGGAGACCGGCGCCATCATCGCGGCCGTCACCACCAGCATTCCCGAGGCGCCCAGCAGCCAGCGCAACTGGGACTATCGCTACTGCTGGCTGCGCGATGCCTTCTTCGTCGTGCGCGCGCTGAACAGCCTGTCCGAGGTCGGCACGATGGAGGACTACCTGCGCTGGTTGCAGGACGTGGTGCGCGGGGCGCGCGGCCATGTGCAGCCGCTTTATGGCATCGGACTGGAGGCCGCGCTGCCCGAGCGCCTGGTCGTTGGCCCGTCCGGCTACCGGGGCATGGGGCCGGTGCGGGTCGGCAATCAGGCTCACGAGCATTTTCAGCATGATGTGTACGGCAATATCGTGCTCGGGTCGGCTCAGGCCTTTCACGACCATCGCCTGCTGCGGCGCGCCGATGCCGACGACTTCGCAAACCTAGAGCACATCGGCGAACAGGCCTGGCTGCTGCATGAAAAGCCCGATGCCGGCATGTGGGAGTTGCGCACCCGGGCGCGCATCCACACCTCGTCCTCGCTGATGTGCTGGGCCGCCTGCGACCGGCTGATGAAGATCGCCCAGGCTCTCGGGCTGGCGGAGCGCGGGCACTTCTGGGCGCAGCGCGCCGAGGTCATTCGCGAGAAGATCCTGCGCCTGTCATGGAGCGAGAGCCGTGGGGCATTTGCCGAGAGTTTCGGTGGGCAGGAACTCGACGCCAGCGTGCTGCTGATGTGCGAGGTCGGCTTCATCAATCCCCGCGATCCGCGGTTCGTCAGCACCGTGCGCGCGATGGAGCACAGCCTGTGCGACGGCCCCTTCATGCGCCGCTATGAGGCGCCGGATGACTTCGGTCGCCCCGAGACCGCCTTCAACGTCTGCTCGTTCTGGCGCATCGACGCGCTGGCCCGCATCGGTCGCGTCGATGAGGCGCGGGTTATCTTTGAAGCGATGCTGGAGCGGCGCAACCATGTGGGCCTGCTGTCCGAGGATCTGTCGCCGGCCACCGGCGAGCTGTGGGGCAACTTCCCGCAGACCTACTCGATGGTGGGCATCATCAATGGCGCGATGCGCTTGTCAAAACCCTGGGACCACCTGGTCTGAATGGCGCGACGGACGGGCAATGGGCGCTCGCTGCCAGACGTCTTGCTTGCTGAGAGACGCTGCAGAGACGCCGCAGAGACGCTACTCGGGAAAATTGCACACAGGGTCGCCGACCAGACCTGCCGGATATCCCGGCGGCCGGTCGCGCATCCATCGATGCATGAAGCGAGAAACCCTCAATGCGTGCAACGCTTCTTGCCTGGCCAGCACTTGCGCTGGCCGCTCCGGTCTGGACCAGCACCGGGTTCACCCAGGGTGATTTCAACCTTGCCGACTGGCGGCAACGGGTGCTGACCGACGATGGTGTGGCCCAGCGGAGCTGGCGGTTGGTGGATGGCTTTGGCAACCTGGGCCAGTACGCCACGCTGGGCCTGTTCAGCACCCGGACCTGGCCATTCAGCGCCAGCGACAACTGGGTGACGGCCGATGGGCCCGCCCGTCTGCTGATCTATCTCTTTTCGCGGCCAAGCCGCTGCTGCGCGACAGCGGCGGCCCATTGCGGATTTCGCAGTATGCCGTCACCGGCGTGCAGAGCCAGATCACGCCGGACGAGCCGCCCGATCGTTCGCTGCGCCGGCGCCTGGCCGTCATCAGCGAGAGCAGCAGCCATCCTATTCTGCTCGCCCGCATCGCTCGGCTGGACTGTGCATTGGCGCAATTCGATGGAGACGATGTTGCAGCCGCCGATGCTGCGCGGTGTCAAGCCGATATTGCCCGTGCCGCAGGCCTGCAGGAGTTGTTGTCTGAAGCCTTGCGACTGCAGCCACGCCTTGCGGTGCGGTCGTGGCTGCCAGCCCTGGGGCGCTCGATCGCTTGGCCAGCGAAGCCCTCAGTCGATGGTGGCCAGCGCCCTCACAAAGCCCTTGCTGCGCAGCCGGCTGGGGTCCGCGTCGTCGGTGTGCGTGCCGGGCCCGTCCTCCATGCCGCCTACCCACCACTTGCCACCCCACTGCGCCAGGGTCCAGGCCTGGTTGTGGCGAGCGCCGGCCGTAAGGGCCAGGCGGCGTATATCGCTTCCGTCGGCCGCGCTGACGGCGAGCAGGGGCGCCGCCTCTTCGGATACGCTGCGCCCGCTGGGATTTTGCGTGTAGCCCGTACTGCCGGCAAACAACAGCCGGCCATCCGGCAGGCGCGCCACATCGAGCAGCAGGTCGCTGCGGTCGATGTCGATCAATCGGTAGCTGTCCGGCGTCTGCCTGCCATGGCTGACCAGGCCGACAAAGCCGTCCCAGCCGGTACTTTCGGCCCGCGTGCGCACCCGTCCGACCAACGCGATTTGCGCGCCGATCCAACGCAGGCCGTGCAGCTCCGAGAAGTGGGCGGTGTCGAGCACAGTCGTGTGCAGTCTAAGACCATCCGCCCGGAGCTGGGTCAGCAACACGCCGTTCTGCAAGGTGCCGGGCAGGCTGGCATTGAATTGCCGGTTGTGACCATAGACCAGCTCGGTACGGGTCAGTGCCACACCGATGGCGACCTGTCCGGCGGCATCGACGTCGAGCGCCACATGGAACTGGTTCTCCATGCCATTGAAGGGATCGAAGGTTCCGCTGCCGCCACGATACGCTTCGGCGTCAATGGCGACGCCTGGCTCGACCAAGGTGCGCCAGCCGATCGTGAAGTCGCCCTGCTCACGCGCATACCTCAGGCCGTAGGCGACGACCGCATGGCGGCCGGTTCGCAGGGCCATCACCAGGTTCTCTCCGGCCGCCGCTATGCGCACCGCGTCGCGCGTGGCGAGGGGCAGCTGTGAACTGGAGTCATGAACGAAGCTGCTGCCGTCTTCGCTGAAGATTGGGTCGGTTGCCGTCAGCGGATCGACGAAGTCCGCATTGCCGATCTGCTGTGCCTGTGCGCCCAGCCGCAACAGGCGCAGCTGTCTGGCAGTCGCCAGCACCACGCTCAGCTCGCCTGAAGGGTGCAGCACCGAATCGATCAGCGCCCAGCCGGCCGGTGGCGTGAACTCCAGGGCAGCGCTCGCTCCGGGCGGTGCCACCAGCAGGTGGCGGTCGGGCGCCGTGTTGTCTTCATGCGGACGCGGCTTCTCTGCCACCGCCATCCAGGCATTGCCCGAAGCCCGCAGCTTCACGATCCGCCGGTCCTGAAGCGCCAGCTCGGTCGACAGCGGCGGCAACGGCTCTGGCGTTGGCGACTCCGTGCCTGAGCCGCCGCCGCATGCCAGCAGGGCCAGTCCGAGCGCGCCTATCGCCATCCACTTCGAAACGCTCACGATCTCTCCCTGTGTTCTCCGCGACAGGACGGAAGCGGCAGATTAGGGAGAAGCGGGGGCACAGGCAATGGCCCAAAAGAATCAGTGAGAGGCATTGAGTCTTCAGCCCCGCCGGTCTTCCCAGTCCACCCATTCGACCGCGTTGGCCTTCAGATAGGCACTGACCGACTCGCCCAGGGTGCGGAAGAAGCGCTGCTCGCCGAGTTGCGAGAACAGGCCGAAGCGCTTGAGCTTGTCTTTCACCGGCCCCTTCAGCTCGGCAAAGCACAGCTGAACGCCGGCCGCTTGCAGGCGATGGTCCAGTTCGTCCAGCATGTCGGCAGCGGTGATGTCGATGTTGGTGATGGGCTCGGCACCCACCACCAGCCAGCGCACGGGGGTCGGCGAGGCCGCAGCGGCCTCCAGTGCCCGGTTGTGGAACAGCTCGGCGTTGGCGAAGAACAGCGGCGCGTCCCAGCGGAACAGCACCAGGCCGGGCACGACTCTGGCCTCGGGGTGGCGGACGATGTCGTGGTAGCCCTTGATGCCATCGACCCGGCCCAGCACCGCGAAGTGCGGGCGCCAGGCGGCCCAGAGGAACTCGATCAGCGCCATCGCGATGGCCAGGCCTATGCCCTGTATCGGCCCGAGCACGACCACGCCGGCCGTACAGACGATCGACAGCCAGAACTCCCAGCGCTGGACGCGATAGATGCGCTTCAGGTCGGCAACAGTCAGCATCGCTAGGGCGGCGGTGACCACCACGGCGGCCAGGCTGGCCTTGGGCAGGTGCTGCAGCAAGCCGGGGGCGAACAGCAGCATCAGGGCCACGGCGAGGGCGCCTATCACCCCGGCCAACTGGGTACGTGCGCCCGCCGCCTCGGCCACCGGCGTGCGCGAGGCGCTGGCGCTGACCGGAATGCCCTGGAACAGCCCGGCGCTCAGGTTGGCGGCACCCAGCGCGATCATCTCCTGATTGGCGTCCAGCCGGCTGCCCGAGCGCGCCGCATAGCTGCGCGCCAGCACGCTGGTGTCGGCGAAGGACACCAGGGCCACGGCCAGGCCACCGAGCAGCACCGGCACGATGTCACCGGCGTTGAGCAGAGGCAGGGCAAGGCTCGGCAGGCCCTGGGGCAGCGGGCCGACGACGGCCAGGCCGGTGCGTGCCCCCAGATCGAGCAGGGCCGAGACCGCGGTGGCGCAGATGACGACGATCAGCACGCCGGGCAGGCGCTCGCGGCGCCTGAATACCGCCAGCACGGCCAGGGTGGCCAGGCCCAGCACCAGGGCCACAGGCTGGCTCTGGCCGGTGCGCAGGGCCTCCAGCAAGGCCTGGGCCTGGGCTACGATGCCTGCGCCGTCGGCGGGAATGCCCAGCAACGCGGGCAGCTGGCTGAAGACGACGGTCAGTGCAATACCGTTGAGGTAGCCGTAGCGAATCGGCTTGGACAGCAGTTCAGTGACAAAGCCCAGCCGCGCCAGGCCCGCCATCACACACAGTCCACCTGACACGATGGCCAGCATGGCGGCCAGGGCCATCGCACGGGCGGGGTCGCCGCCGGACAGGGGCAGCACCACGCCGATGACCAGGGCGACCAGGGTCGAATCTGGCCCCAGAACGAGCACTCGGCTGGGGCCGAACAGGGCATAGGCCAGCAGCCCGAAGATGGTGGCATACAGGCCGCAGATCGCGGGCACGCCCGAGGCCAGCGCGTAGGCGATGCCGACCGGCACCATCACCGCCGGTAGCACCAGACCGGCGAGCAGGTCATGGCGCAGCCAGGCCGGGTCATAGCGGCTCAGCAGATGCAGGCCCGGCAGCCAGCGCCGCCAGCCACTGGGGCGCGCGGACTGCAGTCCTTGTCGTGCGGCCGGGACGGGGGCCGAATCACTCATGGGCGCCTGTTCGATGCGGTGTGGTCGGCAACAATGAAAAAGCCCCGCGGGCGGGGCTTTGTCTCTCAGCGCCAGGGGCGCATCAAGGCCATCACTTGGTGGCCATCACCCACTGGGCCAACTGCTTGGCCTCATCGGCGCTGACCTGCGTGTTGGCAGGCATGGGCACAGGGCCCCAGACGCCCGAGCCGCCCTTGACGATCTTCTCGGCCAGCTTGGCTTCGGCGTCCTTCTGGCCCTTGTACTTGGCGGCCACGTCCTTGTAGGCGGGGCCGACGACCTTCTTGTCCACGGCATGGCAGGCCATGCAGTTCTTCTTCTGGGCCAGCTCGGCGCTGGCAAGAGCGGAGCCGGAGCTCAGGGCGGTGGCCACAGCGGCCAGTGCAAACATCATCGTCTTCATGGGTACCTTTCGGGAGCCTTAAACAGGTGGAGAGGAACTAGAACCTGGATCATTGTAGGGTCAGCGGCGAAAAGCCGTATCCTCACCACTCAATGCTTCAGAGGTGAATTCCATGTGGTTCGTCGTGGTCGGGGTGCTGTTGCTGGTGATGAAGTTCGGCGAGGTCTCGCCGGTCGCCGGCTGGAGCTGGTTCTGGGTGCTGCTGCCCTTTGGCCTGGCCGTGCTGTGGTGGGCCTGGGCCGACAAGGTGGGCTACACCCAGAAACAGGAAATGAAGAAGCTCGACGAGCGCAAGGACGCCCGCCGGAACAAATCACTTGAGGCGCTGGGCATAGACACGACCAAACGCAAGCGCAAGTAAGTGGTGCTTCAGAACTTGTCCAGCACAGCCCCTTCGCTGGCGCTCGACGCATTCTTCGCGAACTTGGCCAGCACACCGCGGGTGTAGCGCGGCGCCGGTGCCGTCCAGGCGGCGCGGCGCCTGGCAATCTCCTCGTCCGGGACGTTCAGCTGCAGCAGCAGCTTGTGGGAGTCGATGGTGATGCTGTCGCCCTCCTGCACCAGGGCAATGGTGCCGCCGGCATAGGCCTCGGGTGCGACGTGGCCCACCACCATGCCCCAGGTGCCGCCGGAGAAGCGGCCGTCGGTGATCAGGCCCACGCTCTCGCCCAGGCCCTGGCCGATCAGCGCGCCGGTCGGGGCCAGCATCTCGGGCATGCCAGGGCCGCCCTTGGGGCCCAGATAGCGCAAGACCATCACGTCGCCGGCGACTATTCTGTTGGCCATGATGGCGGCCAGCGCCGATTGCTCGTCCTCGAACACGCGGGCCGGGCCTGTCATCACCGGCACTTTGAGGCCGGTGATCTTGGCCACGCAGCCCTCGGGCGACAGATTGCCCTTCAGGATGGCCAGATGGCCCTGGGCATAGATGGGATTGTCGTGGTTGCGGATGACCTTTTGGTCGGCGCGTGGCACATCGGGCACATCGGCCAGCACCTCGGCCACGGTCTTGCCGGTGATGGTGATGCAGTCGCCATGCAGGGCGCCGGCGTTCAGCAAGACCTTCATCACCTGCGGAATGCCGCCGGCATGGTGCAGGTCGATGGCCAGGTACTGGCCGCTGGGCTTGAGGTCGCACAGCACCGGGGTGCGCTGGCGCACGCGCTCGAAGTCGTCGATGGTCCACTCGACCTCGGCCGCATGGGCTATGGCCAGGAAGTGCAGCACCGCATTGGTCGAGCCGCCGGTGGCCATGATCACGGCCACCGCGTTCTCGATCGCCTTCTTGGTGACGATGTCGCGCGGCTTCAGGTCCATCTTGATGGCCTCGACCAGCACCCGGGCGCATTCCTTGGTGTTGGCGACGATCTCTTCCTCGACATTCGCCATCGTCGACGAGTAGGGCAGGCTGATGCCCAGGGCCTCGAAGGCCGAGCTCATCGTGTTGGCCGTGTACATGCCGCCGCAGGAGCCGCTGCCGGGGATGGCGCGGCGCTCGATCTGGCAGAAGTCTTCCTCGTTCATCTTGCCGGCGCTGAACTGGCCCACGGCCTCGAACACGCTGACGATGTTCAGGTCCTGGCCCTTGTACTTGCCCGGCAGTATGGTGCCGCCATAGACATAGATGGCCGGCACATTGGCGCGCAGCATGCCCATCAGGCCGCCGGGCATATTCTTGTCGCAGCCGCCGATGACCAGCACGCCGTCCATCCACTGGCCACCGACGCAGGTCTCGACGCAGTCGGAGATCACCTCGCGCGAGACCAGGCTGTACTTCATGCCCTCGGTGCCCATTGCCATGCCGTCGCTGATCGTCGGCGTGCCGAAGATCTGCGGATTCGCCCCGGCTTCCTTCAGGCCTATCACCGCCGCGTCGGCCAGGCGTTGCAGACCGGAGTTGCAGGGGGTGATCGTCGAATGGCCATTGGCCACGCCAACCATCGGCTTGACGAAGTCCTCGCTCTGGTAGCCCAGTGCGTAGTACATCGAACGATTGGGTGCGCGGGCCACGCCCTCGGTGATGTTCTTGGAGCGGCGGTTGTAGTTCATCTGGGGGTTCTCCGGCGGGTGAATGCTCGCGAGTATGCGTGGCCCCAAGCTTCTGTTCCAATATATGTTTAGACGCCAACTGATACGCAAGGCATATCAATGATCGAGCTGCGCCCGCTGCGCCAGTTTGTGGCCGTGGCCGAGGAACTGCACTTCGGCCGTGCTGCGCTGCGCCTGCACATGACCCAGCCGCCGCTGACCCAGGCCATCCAGGGCCTGGAGCGCGAATTCGGCGCGCTGCTGTTCGAGCGCACCCGGCGCAGCGTGGCTTTGACGGCCGCCGGCCTGGCCCTGCTGCCGCAGGCCCAGCGTCTGCTGGCCGATGCCGAGCTGCTGGCGCCGCTGGTGCGTGCCGCCGCCGAGGGCAGGCGAGGGCGGCTGCGGCTGGGCTTCGTATCCACCGTCGGCTATGGCGAAATGCCGCGCTGGCTGCGCAGCTTCCGTGCCGCCCAGCCGGACATTGAGCTGCAGTTGCGCGAGGCCACCTGGGACGTGCAACTGCAGGCCTTTGCCAGCGGCGATATGGACGCCGGCTTTGCCATTCATGCGCCCGGTGGCGTGCCACCCGGTTTCGAGGTGCTGCGCGTCAGCAGCGAGCCTATGGTGCTGGCACTCAGCAGCGACCATCCGCTGGCCGCGCAGGATGACATCCCGCTGGCCGCGGCCCTGGCCCTGCCTTTGGTGATGTACCCACGCGAGATCGCGCCCTCGCTGTTCGACGCGATGCTGTCCTTCTACAGCGCCCACCGGGTCACGCCGCAGATCGAGCAGGAGGCAATCCAGATGCAGACCATCGTCAACCTGGTCTCGGCCGGCATGGGCGCGGCCTGGGTGCCCGAGGCGGTGATGGGCCTGCAGCGCCCCGGCGTCAGCTACAAGCGCCTGCGTGGCGATGTCCCTCTGTGCGAGACCAGCCTGCTGTGGGCCCGGAATGCGGCACCGACGGTGCAGCATTTCGCTGCTCATGTGCGGGCGCAGCTCTCCAAATAGCTTGACGGTCAACATCCGCTCGCTGGCCGGCGTTGTGCCCGGACCCCATCCCCACGGAGACCCTCTTTGAAGAACAACATTCCCGCCGGCCTGCTGCTGTCCCTGGCTGCCCTGAGTGCCCAGGCCGGGCCGCTGAAAGACCCGCAATGGATGGCCTGGCTCGACGCCGGCAAGGTCGTGGAGCTGGACAAGGCGGGCCGCGCCCATGTGCAGAGCCAGCCCGATGACCCGCAGGGCTATCTGGCGGTGGCGTTGGCCGCCACCACGACCGCCGAACCGTCGGCACTGGAGGCGGCCCTGAAAACGGCCGAGGCCTGCGTCGCGCGCCTGCCCCAGGCGGCCCAATGCCATTACGCGCTGGGCAGCGTGGTCGGCCAGCAGGCGATGACCGCGAGCATGTTCAAGATGGTCGGCATGGCCAGCCGCATCCGCGAGGCCTTCTCCAAGGCTGTGGAGCTGGACCCGCTGTTCTTCGAGGCGCGCGACGGCCTGGTCCAGTACTACCTGATGGCGCCATCGATTGCCGGCGGCAGCGTCCCCAAGGCCAGGGAGGCGGCCGAAGCGGTGCAAGCCAAACAGCCCGAACAGGCCAAGCTGTTGCGCGCGCGCATTGCCGCCAAGGAGGAAAAGTGGGCGGACGCCGAGCGCGAACTGAACGCGATCAAGAGCGATGACAAGGGCCTGCGCGACGAGGCCCGGGGCGTCTGGGGCCAGATGGCCTTCAAGTTGATGAGCGACAAGCAGCCTGCCAAGGCCAGGCCCATGTTCGAACTGCTGGTGCGCGACTACCCCGGCCACGCCATCGGCCCCTACGGCTTGGGCCGCGTGCTGATCGATGGCGGCAAGGCCGATGAGGCCATCGTGTTGCTGGAGCGCGCCCGTGCGCTGGAGGGTGCGGCCGAGCTGCCTATCGACCACCGGCTGGGCATCGCGCTGCTGGCCAAGGGCGACAGGGCCGGTGCAAAGGCCGCGCTGGAACGCTTTGTGAAGAACACGCGGGCCAATCCGCGCAATCTGGAGGACGCCAAGAAGCGCCTGGCCGAGCTGGCCTGATCCGCCAGCGCCGGAGTGCACCCACTATGATGCGCGGCTGCAAGCACGCCTGACGCGCAAGGAACGCCTCCCATGTGGGTACACCCCCAGTTCGACCCGATTGCCCTGAAGCTGGGCCCCCTGGCCATCCATTGGTATGGCCTGACCTATCTGGCCGCTTTCGGCCTGTTCCTGTGGCTGGCCAGCCTGCGCGTGAAGCAGACGCAGTACGCTTCCACCGGCTGGAAGCGCCAGGACGTTGACGACCTGCTCTTCTTCGGCGTGCTGGGCGTGGTGCTGGGCGGGCGCCTGGGCTATGTGCTGTTCTACAAGCCCGGCTACTACCTGAGCAATCTCGGCGAGGTGTTCGCGGTCTGGAAGGGCGGCATGGCCTTCCACGGGGGCCTGCTGGGCGTGATCGCGGCGATGGCCCTGTTCGCCTACCTGCGCAAGCGCAAGTTCTTCGAGGTCACCGACCTGATCGCGCCCTGCGTACCCACCGGTCTGGCGATGGGCCGCATGGGCAACTTCATCAATGGCGAGCTGTGGGGGCGCGCGGCCGACCCCTCGCTGCCCTGGGCGATGGTGTTTCCGCAGTCGGAGTCGCTGCTGCCGCGTCACCCTTCTCAGCTCTACCAGTTCGCGATGGAGGGCATGCTGCTTTTCGTGCTGCTGTGGCTGTATGCACGCAAGCCGCGCGCCACCGGCCAGGTCTCGGGCATGTTCCTGATCGGCTACGGGCTGTTCCGCTTCATCGCCGAGTACTTCCGGGAGCCCGACAGCTTCCTGGGTCTGCTGGCGCTGAACATGAGCATGGGCCAATGGCTGTGCGTGCCGATGATCGCGCTGGGCGTCGTCATCTGGCTGATTGCCACCCGATCTGCGGCAAAGGCCTGAGAGGATCAAACCATGCGTCAAATCTTCCTGGATACCGAAACCACCGGTCTGAGCCCCGAGTCGGGTGACCGCCTGGTCGAGGTCGGCTGCGTCGAGATGATCAACCGGCAGCTGACCGGCGAGAACAAGCACTTCTACGTCAACCCCGAGCGTCCCAGCCATGAGGAGGCTCTGAAGGTGCACGGCCTGACCGAGGAGTTCCTGGCCGACAAGCCGCTGTTCTCGGCCATCGCCGACGAACTGATGGACTATCTGGCCGGCGCCGAGATCATCATCCACAACGCCAGCTTCGACGTCGGCTTCCTCAACGAGGAACTCAAGCGCCTGGGCCGTCCGCCATTTGCACAAAGCGTGGGCTCGATCAAGGACAGCCTCTTGATGGCGCGCGAGATGTTCCCCGGCAAGTCCAACTCGCTGGACGCGCTGTGCAAGCGCCTGGAGGTCGACAACTCGAACCGCACCTTGCACGGCGCGCTGCTCGATGCGGGCCTGCTGGCCGAGGTCTACATCCGCATGACCCGTGGCCAGGACGCGCTGCTGATCGATGCAGGCGGCAGCAGCGACGGCGAACTGGCCATTGCCGCGGTGGACTTTGCCAGCTTCACGCTCAGCGTCATCGAGCCCAGCGCCGATGAACTGGCCGCCCACGATGTGGTGCTGGCCGATCTCGACAAAGCCAGCGGCGGCAAAACAATTTGGCGGGCACGCGAAAAAACTGTGGCATAATTTGAGGCTTCCCGCAAAGCAGCGATGCAATGTTGGATCCCGGTAGAGTAGCGATACTCACACAAGATACCGGGCGGTTAGCTCAGCGGTAGAGCACTGCCTTCACACGGCAGGGGTCGCAGGTTCGAACCCTGCACCGCCCACCAAGATCAAAAACCCCGTAAGTCATTGACTCACGGGGTTTTTTCTTTCTCACGCCGTTCCTAGGAACTCCCGATCACGCTCGATCGGCGGATCCATTCGCGGTTTTGCGCCAGTGAGCTTGAGCGCAGGTCGGCTCTGAGGCGCTGCGGGCGGGCATGGCTGTCGTGGCGGGAAGCTGTTCATTGGCGGGTTTTTTTGACTTTGATTTAAGTCCGGGCCTTGGCGTGTCGCCTTGTGTGGTGGAGGGCAAGACAAGAACTTGTCCGAGTACGACGACAACCCACTGGAGCTTCTCATGCTTAGCCTGCACACCAACGCCGCTGCCCTGTCCACGCAAAACTCGCTGGGCGCTTCGCAGCGCGCACTGTCCACCTCGATGACCCGTCTGGGCACGGGCTTCCGCGTCAACTCCGCCATGGACGACGCCGCCGGCCTGCAGATCGCCACCCGTCTGGACGCCCAGACCCGCGGCCAGGCCGTGGCCATGCGAAACACGCAAAACGGCATCTCGATGATGCAGACCGCCGAAGGCGCGCTGAACGAAGTCTCGAACATCCTGCTGCGCATGAAGGACCTGGCCACCGAGTCCGCCAGCGGCTCCTCCACCACCAAGGATCGCGACGCCATGCAGGCCGAGTTCGACGCCCTGGGCGGCGAGCTGAACAACATCATGAACAACACCAGCTTCGGCGGCAGCAAACTGCTGGTTGGTGGCACGATGGCCGCGTCGGTGACCTTCCAGATCGGCGCCTCGTCGAGCGAGACGATGGCTGTTGACATCAGCGCAGACTTCACCCAGGCCGGCACCGACCTGACCGCCGTCAGCGCCAAGTACACGACCCCGGGCGGTGCAGCTGGCACCGAAATCAACGCCGCCAGTGCCAATGGCGCGATCGACAAGGTCAACACCGCGCTGGACACGGTTGGCAAGATCCGCGCCGGCATGGGTGCCGCCGCCAATCGCCTGGACCATGTCTACAACAACCTGCAGAACGTCAGCACCAACGCCTCCCAGGCCCGCGGTCGCATCATGGACGTGGACTACGCCACCGAAACCTCGAACATGACGACCAAGCAGATGCTGATGCAAGCCGGCTCGTCGATGCTCAAGCAAAGCAACAGCATGTCCGGCCTGGTCATGTCGCTGCTGCAGTAAACCCGCGAGGGCCTTGCCTTCCAGCAGAAGCCCGGCGTGCAAGCGCCGGGCTTTGTTGCTTTTTTGAACTGTACGAATCGTCATCTCCATGCCTTCCCCCATCGCACCCGTTCCGGCCCTGCCGGCGCTGCCCGCTATCGCCGCGCGCACCGCGCAGCGGGGCCCGGCCTTGTCGAACGTTGACGTGGCTGAGTTGATCGCTGCGGAAGCGGTGGATGCGCTTCCCGGCTTGGCGGCCATGCGCCTGGAGATGCGTGCTGAGCACCCGGACGCTGCCACCGAGGCGGCGCGCTGGCAGGCGCAGCTGTTGGATGGCCGTCTGGCGCTGTCCGCGGCCGCGGCGATGCCGCAGCACTGGCTGCGCTTCATGGCCATGGCGCAGGCGCCCTGGCGCTGGCCTAGCGATCACGAGCATGGGCATGTGCAAGGAAGCGCTGCGCAGGACGATCCGAGCCTGGCCTTGGGCCTGGTGCTGGACGGCGAACCGGTGCTGGTGCTGCTGCAATGGCAGCAGGGCCTGTGGCTGCAGCTCGGTGCACGCTCGCCCGCCACCTTGCAGGCTCTGCGCGCTGCGGTGCCGACCATTGCCATATCGCTGGCGGCGGTGCCGCTGCGCCTGCGGCGTTGCTGGCTGGTCTGTTTGACGCGCCCCCTGCCTGCCACCGCGCCGGCTTCACAGGCACTGGCCCGCGGCCATGGCGCATGGCTGTTGCGCGCCGCAGCCGAGATCAGCGCCGTGCTGCGTCAGCGGGAGATCGGCCTCAACCCAGCGAACCCAGCACGCTGATCTCGCGCTGCTCCGGCACCTCGTTGTACGACAGTACGTGCAGGCCCGGCGCGAACAGCCGCGCATAGCGAGCCAGCAGCGGGCGCACCTGGGGCGTCACCAGCAGCAGCGGGGCGCTGGCCTGTGCCTTCATCGCGTCGCGGGCAGCGGGCATGTGCTGTTGCAGCTGACCGAGCAGCTGTGGGTCCACCGGATAGCTGTCCAGGCTGACCTTGGCACCGCCCTGGCGCGCCTGGTTGAGCGCGCCCAGCAGCAGGTTCTCCAGCTCGTTGCCGAGATTGAAGACCTTCATGCCGCCCACCGGGCCGCAGATGCTGGAGACGATTTGCCGGCGCAGTGCGCAGCGCAACTCGGCGGCCAGCAGAATCGGGTCCTTGGTGGCCTCGGCGTTCTCGACCAAGGTACTGGCGATCAGCACGATGTCCTTGATTGACACGTTCTCGGCCAGCAGCAGGCGCAGTATCTTCAGCAACTGGCTGTGCGTGTAGGCCTTCTCAAGCGCCGCGGCGAGCTTGGGGCTTTGCGCTGTCAGCCGCTCCATCAGCGCGGTGATGTCCTCATAGCGCAGGAGCTCGGGCAGATGGTCGCGCACCAGCTTGGACAGATGGGTGGCGATGGTGCTGGCCAGATCCACCACCTGGTAGCCCAGGCCCAGCGCATGGGCCTTATGCGGCTGTTCGATCCAGGTCACCGGCATGCCATAGGCTGGGTCCAGGCCGGGCACGCCATCGAGCTCGCCATAGACCTGGGTCGAGGCGATGGCCATCAGCCTATCGGCATAGACCTCGCCCTGGGCGATCACGCTGCCATTGAGCAGCACGCTGTACTGGGCCGGCTTCAGCGACAGATCGTCGCGCACCGACAGGCTGGGCAAGAGCAGGCCCAGGTTCTCGCTGAGACTTTGGCGCATGCCCTTGACGCGCTTTTGCAGCGGCTCGCCATGGGCCGGATCGATCAGCTGCACCAGCTTGTAGCCGACGGCGACCGACAGCGGCTCCACCACCGGCAGCGCGCGCCAGTCGGGCTCGGGCTGGGCTTCGACCAGCAGCGCCGTCTCCACCGCGGCGGCCGGCTTGGGCGCGGCCTGCTGGCGCTGGCTCATGCGCCAGGCGACGAAGCCCAGCACGGCGGCAAAGGCGGTGAAGGTCAGCACCGGCATGCCGGGGATCACCGCCAGGCCCAGCATCACCGCGGCGGCACTGTAGAGCACGCCGGGGGAGGCCAGCAGTTGCTCGCCGATCTGGTTTTCGATGTCGCCGGCGTCGCTGATGCGGGTGACGATGATGGCCGCCGCGGCCGACAGCAGCAGCGCCGGGATCTGGGCCACCAGGCCGTCACCTATCGTCAGCAACGCGTACTGGCGGAAGGCGTCGCCCAGGCTCAGATCGTGCATGAAGGCGCCGATCGCGACGCCGCCAATCATATTGATCAGCAGTATCAGGATGGAGGCGATCGCATCGCCGCGCACGAACTTGGAGGCACCGTCCATGGCACCGTAGAAGTCGGCCTCGGCGCCCACATCCTTGCGGCGCTGTTGGGCCTTCTCCTGGTTGATCAGGCCGGCATTGAGGTCGGCGTCGATGGCCATCTGTTTGCCAGGCAGGGCGTCCAGCGTGAAGCGCGCCGAGACCTCGGAGATGCGCTCCGCGCCCTTGGTGACCACGATGAAGTTCACCACCATCAAGATCACGAACACGACGATGCCGACGACGAAGTTGCCGCCTATCACCACATTGCCGAACGATTCGATCACCTGGCCCGCGGCATGGGTGCCCTCGTGGCCGTGCAGCAGCACCACCCGCGTGGAGGCCACATTGAGCGACAGGCGCAGCAGGGTGGTGGCCAGAATGATGCTCGGGAAGACCGAGAAGTCCAGCGGCCGCTTGCTGTTGACACTGACCAGTATCACCACCAGTGCGAGCACGATGTTGAACGTGAACAGCATGTCCAGCAGCACCGGCGGCAGCGGCAGTATCACCATGGCCAGGATGGCCATCAGGAACAGTGGCGAGGCGACACGGTGACGGGCCATCAGCCCACCCAGGCGAGAGAACATATTCATGATGATGTGGCTTGGGGCTCGGACAGATGGGCGGGCACGGCCAGATCGGCCGGCAAATGGGGAACGGTCGCGCGTGCGCCGCGTTGGAAGGCCTTGAGCTGCATCACATAGCCCAGCACCTGGGCCACGGCGTTGTACAGCGAGGCCGGGATCTGCTGCTGGACTTGGCTGGTGTTGTAGATGGCGCGGGCCAGCGGCGGCAGCACCAGCACTTGCACTCCATGCTCGGCGGCGATCTCGCGGATGTAGAAGGCCATCTCATCGACGCCCTTGGCCAGCACGAACGGCGCTTCGGCGCGTTGCTCGTCGTACTTCAGCGCCACCGCGTAGTGCTCGGGGTTGACGACCACCACATCGGCGCCCGGCACCGCCTGACGCACGCCGCGCTTGGCGAGCTGGCGCTGCAGCTGGCGGATGCGCTGGCGCACCTCGGGCCGGCCTTCGTTCTGCTTGTATTCTTCCTTGACGTCCTGCTTGCTCATGCGCTGGCCGCGCAGGAAGAAGAACTGCTGCAGCGGCAGGTCGATCACGGCGAACAGCAGGAACACGCTGCACAGCACCATCGCGCCGTCCAGCATCAGCGAGCTGCCCTGCAGCAACGCGTCATGCAGGCTCAGCGCCTGCAGGCCGGCCCAATCACGGGCCATGCCGCGGGCCACATGCCACAGCGCCAGCAACAGGCACAGCACCTTGGCGATCGAGACGCCCAGCTCGCTGAAATGCTTGGCGCTGGCGAGACGCCCCAGATTGCTGATCGGGCTCAGCCGGCTCAGCTGCGGCATCCAGTTTTGACTGCTGAACACCAGGCCGCCGGGGAAGGCCGAGGCCAGCAGCACGGTGGCCGGCACCAGCAGCAGCGGCAGCACCATCTTGGCCACCAGCCAGAGCGCGTCCAGCATCGCCACCGACAGCAGATTGTCCAGCGCGCCCTCGCTCTCCAACGTGGCAAAGCCGATGCGGAACAGGCGCCCGAAGTCATCCAGGTAGCCGGGCAGCAGGGCTACCAGCAGCTTCAGGCTCAAGAGCACGGCGACGGCCGTAGCCAGATCGCGCGAGCGGGCCACCTGACCCTGCTCGCGTGCCTTCTTCAGCTTCTGGGCTGAGGGCTTTTCGGTCTTGTCGCCGGTGCTGGCCTCAGCCATGGCCGGGCACTCCGGCCTTCAGGCCGTGGTCTATCAGCTCCAGCACGCGTTCGGTCAGGCGCAGATAGTGGGCCGGCACGGCGCTGAGCAACTGGCTCAGCATGAACAGGCCGAACAGGGTCACCACCGAGAAGCCCAGCGAGAACAGGTTCAGGCTGGGCGCCACGCGGTTCAGCCAGCCCAGGCCTATCTGTACCAAGAGGGTGGAGAAGATCACCGGAAGGGCCAGCAGCAGGGCGGCCGAGAACACCCAGGCGATGTTGTAGGCAATCGTCGCGAGCGACAGCGCAGCAAGACCCGACCCCACCGGCCAGGCCTTGAAACTGGCACCGACCACGCCGACCAGCAGCAGATGGCCGTCGATGGCAAAGAACACCAGCATGCACAGCACGCCAAGTAGGCCAGACACGACGTCGGACGAGTTTCCATTCATCGGGTCGTTCATCACCGCCATTGCCAGGCCCAGCTGGGAGGACAGCAGAAAACCCAGCAGATTGATCACCGCCAGGGTCAGATGGAAGGCCAGGCCCAGCACGAAGCCCAGCATCGCCTGCTCGGCCGCCACGGCCACGCCCTGCAGCGACCAGGGGTTGACGGCCATCGCCGTGCTTTGAGACACCGGCATCAGCACCACGGCGAGCGCGAGAGACAGCAGCACGCGCACGGTTACGGGCACCATCGCCTCGCCCAGCAGCGGCGCGGCGCTGAGCATGGCCATGACGCGGCAGAACGGCCACCACAGCGCGCTGAGCAAACCAACCAACTGGACGAACTCGACATCCATGGGCCGCCTCAGCCCACCAGCGTGGCCGCGCGCTCGAAGATGGAGACGCAGAAGTCCATCAGCGAGCCGACCATCCAGCGGCCCATCAGGCCGACCACCAGCAGGGTGACCAGCAGCTTGGGCAGAAAGCTCATGGTCTGCTCGTTGATCTGCGTGGCGGCCTGGAACAGGCTCACCAGCAGACCCACCAGCAGGCCGGGCAGCACCAAGAGCGTGACCAGGAGCATCACCAGATGCAGGCTCTCGCTGATCAGGTCGATGGCGATCTCGGGGCTCATTTCAACATCTGAGGTGTGGAGTGGCAGGGACGAGGGCGCGCCGGCCGCTGCGGGCTGAAGCATTGTCCGGCCCTGGACGGACCGGACTCCGGCTTCTTTATGCCCGCTGCGGCCGGTGCCCCCTCGCCCCTGCTGCAACGGGTGTGCAGACTCGAATGTCCGCATACGGGCGCGCTGCTCAGGGCTGGCGGCCACCAGCACATCCGCAGAGGGGGCGGGGGGCTGGCCACGGAGGGCATAAAGCAGCTGGAGGTCGGTCCGTTCAGGACCGACCCAAGCTTCAGCCCGCAGTGGCCGGCCCTCCGACCCTTCTGCCGCCCAATCGCAGCCGCACCGACACCCAGTAGCGAGTCCATCAGGCTCATTTCAATAGGGCCTCACGCTGGTGACCAAGGTGTTGACGGTGAGCGTCCAGCCATCCACGAGCACGAACAGCAAGAGCTTCAGCGGCAGCGAGATCACCAGCGGCGACAGCATCATCATGCCCATGGCCATCAGCACCGAGGAGACCACCAGGTCGATGACCAAGAAGGGGATGAACAACATGCAGCCGATCTGGAAGGCCGTTTTCAGCTCGCTCAGCACAAAGGCGGCCAGCTTGACGGTGAAGCCGTGATCCTCTGGCTTGGCCTTTTGCTCCTCGCCGGCCAGCTTGGCGATCTGGGCCAGGGCGCTCTTGCTGGTCTGCGCCAGCATGAAGTGCGACAGCGGCGCCTCGGCCACCTGCAGCGCCTGGGTCAGGGTGATCTTGTCGGCGTCGTAGGGCACGAAGGCCTTTTCCCAGATCTGCTCGCCCACCGGCCGCATCACCAGAATCGTCAGAATCAGTGCCACGCCGGTGATGAGCCGGTTCGGCAGGCCCTGCTGCAGGCCCAGGGCCTGGCGCAGAAGCGACAGCACGATCACGAAGCGGGTGAAGCTGGTCATCATCAGCGCCAGCACGGGCAGCAGCCCGAGCAGGGTCATGATGATCAGGACCTGGGTCTTGACGGTGAAGTCGCCACCGCCGCCCGCGCCCATGCCGCTGATCTTCAGCGTATCGGCTAGCGCTGGGTGGTGGACCAGGCTCAGCACCCCGCCCAGCAACAACAGGCCTGCGCGTTGCAGGCGATTCAAACTCATGGCTGCAGCTGGTCCAGATCGAGGCCGGCGATCTCGATGATCTTCAGGCCGTAGTTCTCACCGGAGACGACGACCTCGGCACGGCCTATAGTCGCGCCATTGACCTTCAAGGTAAGTGGCTCTCCAGCCAGCGTGTTCAGCTCGACCACGCTGTCGGCGCCCAGCTGCGTCAGCTCATGCAGGGACAGCTTCGCTTCGCCGACCTCCAGGGTCAGCGTGACCGGTATCTTGCGCATCAGCTGCGGCAGGTCGCGCCGCGCCGGGGCAGGGCTGGCGGGCGCCTCTTCGATCGGCTCCAGCAGTTGATGGCTGGACTCGTTGAAGTCGTCCAGCAGGGCGTCCAATGCTTGGGTGTCATTCATATTCATGGCTCACTCGGCGTCTTCAAAAGAGGTCAGGCACAGCTTGCCCTGGTGTTCGGCCACCGAGGCGGTGAACAGGCGCGAGCCTTGCACCAGCACTTCGGTGTCCTTGATGCGTATCGGAATCAGGTCGCCGGGGCGCAGGTCCAGAACCTCGCCCAGCAGCATCGGCCGCTCCAGCAGCCGTGCGCTCAAGGTCAGCGGCAGGCGCTTGGCCAGTGGCAGGGCTGAGGGCGCGGTGGGCTGTGCCTTGGCTGGCGCCAGCTGCTTCAGCACCGTGGTGACATAGGTGGGCTCCAGCGCAATCACCAGCTTGCTGAAAAGTCCCTGCGTGGGCTCGCGCAGGCTCAGGCGCAGCAGCCAGCTGCCGGAGGGGAACTGCGGTGCCATCTGGCCCTGAAGATCGCCCAGATCGGCCTCGGCGGCGTCTGTCAACAAGGTGGTCAAGACCTGACCCAGCAGCAGACGGCTCAGCAGCGTCTGCACGCGCTCCTCGCTGGCGGTCTCGTGCGGGTTGGTGTCGGCCACCGGCATCGCGCCACCGTAGCGCTGGGCCATCACGGCCAGCACCAGCGGCCGGTCGATGCGGCAACCGAGTTGACCGGCCGGCCCGTGGCCGACCTGCCAGCGTCCGGCGGCCGGCACGCCATCCAGCGGCATGAAGCTCAGCTCGCTGACGCTGTACTGCGTTCGGTAGCGGCGGTTCAGCTGCAGACGCAAGGCCTCGTTGATCGCGCTGCGCAGCGCATCGGCCACGCGCGGCAACAGGTGCACAGGCCGGCCCAAGGTGCGCGGGTCCAGCGGCGGCAGGTCTTGGTGCGGCTCTAGTCGAACCGCCGGTGGTGCGGCGAGGGGCGAGGACTGAAGTGGCATGGGGCGGTATCCGGGCGGGCCTTGATCTGAGGTGGGCGGGGCAGTATCTGCATACAAGCCGGGGCGCATTCCCGCATTTTATGAAGCACCGGGTGAATCGGTATCGGCGCGGCCAATATAAGGGTTTGCGAGCGGTAGAATTTAACGAATCTGACGGCAAAGCGTTTGATTTTCAGTCACGTTGCGTCGCCTATATTAGATGTCGCACCAGTTTGATGCACTTCAGTGGCAGGGCAGTTTTGGCGCGATCGGCAGTTTGTGCGGATGCCGCGCAAATACTGATAAAAGTGAATGATTGCACCTCTTGAGGAGCAGGCATCGCAGCGGGATACTGCGGGCCCTGGCCGCAATGCGTGAACGATGTCACGCGTCCGCGGATGAATTGCGCCAATATCTCTCGCATGGCTTGTGGGGATATGTTGCCGCCGGTACAGTTCGATACATCAGGGCACACCCGAGCGAAAGCCGGGGTCGCAAAGCCTCCGGTCTACCATCCGGCCAACGCTCCAACAGGGGCTCGGCCGGATAACGATAGCGGGGTTGCCAGACCTGAGTCTGCCGATCCACGTGCCGCGTGGGTCAGTGGGTGCTCTCGCCTGCCGGGCCACGCCAGTGGCCTGTTGTGACCTTTGCTGGCTGCCGCCAGGGCTTGCCTCCGACCTTTGGGCCTTCACCGGCCACGATGGAACGAAGCCTATGAGCAAGCTGTACCTAACCCTCTCTCCTGCAACTGCCGCTGCCGCGCCCCCTGGGTCGCGGCCGGTTCGGCCCTGCGCCGGCTGAACGTCCGGCCGCTCCAGCTCTCGTTTCCAGCGTGAATATCACCCCGCCGGGTGAGGTGGATGGTTTCGCCTTTGATATTCGTGGTTTGGTTTTTAAATATACCGCAAGGATTGCTCTGTCATGAATAGTTCATATTCAAGCAATGACTTGTGGGTATGCTTTGAAAAGCATCAAGAAGATTCGATTGAAGATTAACTGAGGCGCCAGAAGAAAATTATATCGGCGCGAAGGGAGTATCCAGTGAACTTGCATCTCAGGCGCTAGCCGCCATTTTTTAAATCGCCGTCCAAGCAGTAGTTTGGCGATTTATTCAAGCAATATGAAGCCGCTTGCCTCGGTATTCGAGGTAAGGCCCGAACACGCCCAAACCTTGCGTCAAAAGCCCTTTCGGGCGGGCGCGAAGTATCGATGAAAGGTTATCCATGAGCGCTATGTCTGCACTATCGGCCGCGGGGGGCACGGGCCCGGTCCAGGCCGAGCTGGCCCGCATCGAGCTGGACGCCATGCGCCTGGCATCGGGGCCAACGGGCGAGGCGGGCGAGGCTGCCGGGCAGGGCTTTGGCCACAGCCTGAACCAGGCCTTGCGGGGCGTTGACGGAAAGGAGCAGCAGGCGATAGACCGCATGGGTGCGGTCGAGCGCGGTGACAGCGACGACCTGGTCGGCGCGATGCTGGCCAGCCAGGACGCCAGCCTGTCCTTCTCGATGCTGATGCAGGTGCGTAACAAGCTGGTCGGCGCGATGGACGAGCTGATCAAGCTGCAGCTCTGAACGCGAACCTCCCACCGCTCACCACGCACTCACCGAACACAAGACCATGCTCAACACGCTGATGGCCCGTCTGGGTCCCGTCTGGAAAGCGCGCCCCGCCATGCCCACCGGCCTGGCCAAGGGCCTGCTGCCGGTGCTGGCGCTGGCCGTGGCCGGCACCGCGCTGGCGCTGATGCTGATGTGGCGCGAGCAGGCCGCCTTCAAGCCGGTGTTCGGCCAGCGCGAGCGCGTGGCCAGCGGCGAGATGCTGGCGGTGCTGGATGCCGAGCACATTGCCTACCGCCTGCATCCCGAGACCGGCCAGGTGCTGGTGCCCGAGAGCGCGCTGGGCCGCGTGCGCATGCTGCTGGCCGCCAAGGGCGTGGTCGCCAAGCTGCCGGCCGGCATGGAGCTGATGGACAAGAACGACCCCTTGGGCGTGAGCCAGTTCGTGCAGGACGTGCGTTTCCGCCGCGGGCTCGAGGGCGAGCTGGCGCAGTCGATGATGGCGCTGGACGCGGTGGACGCGGCGCGCGTGCACCTGTCCATCGCCAAGTCCACCAGCTTTGTCCTGAACGACGGGCAGAAGAGCTCGGCCTCGGTGGTGCTGACGCTCAAGCCCGGCCGCAAGCTCAGCAATGAACAGATCGCCGCGGCCATCAATCTGGTGGCCGGCAGCGTGGCCAGCCTGGAGCCGCAGCGCGTCAGCCTGCTGGACCAGGCCGGCAATCTGCTGTCGTCCCGCGTTGATCTGGCCGAGGGCTACGAGGCCAACCAGGGCAATGAGGCAGCGCAGCGCTACCAGGACGAGGTGCGCCGCAATGTGTACGACCTGCTGGCTCCGGTGCTGGGCGAGGCCAACTACCGCCTCAGCGTCACCGCCGAAGTGGACAACGACCGCGTGCAGGAAACCCGCGAGCAGTATGGCGACGCGCCCAAGCTGACCAACGAGGCGATGCGCGAGGAGCAGGACCGCGAGCGCATCGCGCTGGGCGTGCCCGGTTCGCTGAGCAACCGCCCGGTCAACGCGCCGTCGAACGGGGCCTCGGGGCCAGGCGGTGACGGGGGTGACAGCGGCGCCAGCGCGCGCAAGAATGCCAGCACGCGCCAGTACGCCTACGACCGCAACATCACCCAGATCAAGCGCAGCCGCGGCCGCCTGTCGCGCCTGAATGTGGCCGTGGTGCTGAACAGCTCCGCCGCACCGGGCGCAGACAAGACCTGGACCCCGGCCGAGCTGGGCAAGATCGAGAAGCTGCTCAACAGCGGCCTGGGCATCAACGCCGAGCGCGGCGACCAGCTGACCGTCTCGCCGATGAGCTTCCCGGCGCCGCCGCAGGTCGAGCCCTGGTACCAGCAGCGCGACAACGTCGTGGATCTTGGTGGCTGGCTGGTCTACGGCCTTGGTGCCATCGCCGCCTACTTCCTGCTGGCGCGGCCGATGCTGCGCCTGGCCCAGCAACGCCTGGCCCCGGCCGCACCGCTGCAGGCACTGGAGACCACCGAGCTGACACCGCTACACGCCGAGCCGGCGATGACGGCCGACGGCATGCCCGGCCTGGCGCTGCCGTCAGGCACGCCGGCGATGGCCGTTGTGCCTCTGCTCGAGAACTACGAATTGCCGCCCCCCGGCTCACCGGTGGATGTGTTGGTAGATCACCTCAAGGTGCTGGCGGCCAAGGAGCCCGAGCGCGTTGCCGAGGTGGTGAAACAGTGGGTGCAAAAGAATCATGGCCGAAGCGAGTGATCTGATGACCGGTGCCGCCACACTGAACCCGGTCGAACAGGCCGCCATCGTGCTCCTGAGCATGGGCGAAGAGCCTGCCGCGGCCGTGCTGCGCTGCCTCTCGCGCGAGGAGCTGCTGGATGTGACCCAGGTGATGTCTCGCATGAGCGGCATCAAGGTCGACTCGGTGAAGACCGCGATCCAGCATTTCTTCGACGACTACCGCGAGCAAAGCGGCGTGCATGGCGCCTCGCGCTCCTACCTGAAGCGCTCGCTGGACCTGGCCCTGGGCGGTGACATCGCCAACAGCGTGCTGCACAACATCTACGGCGACGCGATACGCCCCAAGATGCAGCGCCTGCAATGGGCCTCGCCGAAGTGGCTGGCCGAGCACATTGCCTACGAGCATGTGCGCATGCAGGCGGTGTTCCTGGCCTTTCTGCCGCCGCACCTGGCCAGCGATGTGATCGCTGCGCTGCCGGCTGAGGGCCGCGAGCTGGTGCTGCTGAACGTGGCCCGCCTGAACGAGGTGGACCGCGAGCTGCTGGTCGAGCTTGAAGAATTGGTCGAGCGCTGCCTGGCCGGCCTGGGCCAGCAGAGCGCCAGCGTCGAGGGTGTGCGCCAGGCGGCCGAAATCCTGAACCGCCTGCCGGCCGACCGTCAGCAGATGGTCGAGCGCCTGCGTGCCCAGGACCCGGTGGTGATGGGCGAGATCGAGGTCAGCATGTACGACTTCCTGGTGCTGTCGCGCCAGAGCGAGGCCGTGCTGACCCGCGTGATCGAGGAAGTCGCGCCCGAGCTGTGGGCGGTGGCGCTGAAGGGTGCCGAGGGCACGGTGCGCCAGGCCATTCTGGCCGCGATGCCGCGCCGCCAGGCCCAGAGCTTCGAGGACCTGATACGCCGCAGCGGCCCGGTGCCGCTGTCGCGCGTCGAGCAGGCCCGTGCCGAGGTGATGGCCCAGGTCAAGGCCCTGGTCGATGCCGGCGAGATCGAGGTCCAGCTGTTCGCCGAGGCCACCGTCGAATGAACAAGCTGCGTCCGCACCGCTTCCCGCCGCTGGCCCAGCTGCATGCCAGGCGCGATCTGCCGGCCAATGCGCCGGCCCAGCTGCAGGCCAGCCTGGCCCAGGGTTTCCAGGAAGGCCTGGCCAAGGGCTACGAGGAAGGCCATGCCAGCGGTTCGCAGGCCGGCAGCGAGGCTGCTCAGGCCATGGGCCGCGAGCAGGGCCTGGCTCAGGGCCGTCGCGAGATGCAGGAGTATTTCCAGGGCCTGGCCCAGCCGGTCGATGCCCTGCTGGCCGAGCTGAGCCAGCTGCAGACCGAGCTGCAGGCCGCTGCGCGCAGGGAGGTGGTGGCCCTGGTCGAGAAGGTTGCCCGCCAGGTGATTCGCTGCGAGTTGACCCTGCAGCCGGCCCAGCTGCTGGCCCTGGTCGATGAGACGCTGGCCAGCATGCCGGTCACCCGCGAGGGCGTCGAGGTCTATCTGAACCCCGAGGACCTGCGCCGCATTCAAGACCTTGCCCCCGAACGCGCCGAGGCCTGGACCCTGCTGCCCGACCCGGCCCTGGCCAGCGGTGAATGCCGCCTGCTGGCCGGCGGCCGCGAGGCCGATGCCGGCTGCGCCCAGCGCCTGGCCGCCTGCATGGCCCAGGTGAAGAGCCAGCTGGTCGACAGCGATATGGATGCACAGGAGGAGCGCGCATGATCGCCGCCGCGCTGCGCAAGGTCGAGCTGGGCGCCGTGCCGGTGGCCACGCCCACGGGCCGCCTGGTCGGCGCCTCCGGCCTGCTGCTGGAAAGTGCCGGCTGCGCCCTGCGCACCGGCCAGCGCTGCATGATCGAAGCCGCCTCGGGCGAGTGGATCGCCGCCCAGGTGGTCGGCTTTCGCGAGCAGATTTCCTATCTGATGCCGTTCAAGAAGCCCGAGGGCCTGAGCACCGGCGCCCGCGTGCTGCCGGCCCCCGAGCGCGCCGGCCTGATGATTGGTCCGTCCTGGCTGGGCCGCATCGTCAACGGTCTCGGTGAACCCATCGATGGCCTCGGCCGCCTCGGCGGCGAGCATCCGCTGCCTACGCAGCCGCCCAAGATCAACCCGCTGAAGAAGGCCCCGGTGCACGAGCCGCTGGACGTAGGCGTGCGCGCCATCAACAGCATGTTGACGCTGGGCCGCGGCCAGCGCGTCGGCCTGATGGCCGGCAGCGGCGTCGGCAAGAGCGTGCTGCTGGGCCTTATCACTCGCCAGACCGTGGCCGATGTGGTGGTCGTGGGCCTGATCGGTGAACGCGGCCGCGAGGTGCGCGAGTTCATCGACCTGTCACTGGGCGAGGCCGGCCTGGCGCGCGCGGTCGTCGTGGTCGCGCCGGCCGACGAATCGCCGCTGATGCGCTTGCGCGCCACCGAGCTGTGCCACAGCGTGGCCGCCCACTACCGCGACCAGGGCCTGCATGTGCTGCTGCTGGTCGATTCGCTGACCCGCTATGCGATGGCCAAGCGCGAGGTGGCGCTGGCCTTGGGCGAGCCGCCGGCCACGCGCGGCTATCCGCCGTCCGTCTTCAGCCTCCTGCCCGAGCTGGTCGAAAGCGCCGGCAATGGCGAGCGGGCCGAGGGCAGCATGAGCGCCATCTACACCGTGCTGGCCGAGGGCGATGACCAGCAGGACCCGGTGGTCGACACCGCCCGGGCCATTCTCGACGGCCACATCGTGCTCAGCCGTGCGCTGGCCGAGCGTGGCCACTACCCCGCCATCGACATTGCCCAGTCGATCAGCCGCTGCATGGCCCTGGTGGCCGGCCGCGAGCACCAGGCGCTGGCACGCCAGCTCAAGCAACTGAGCGCCCGCTACGAGCAGGTGCGCGAGCTGATGCCACTGGGCGCCTATGTGCCCGGCGCCGACCCGCAGACCGATCGGGCGGTGCAGCTGTTCCCGCGCATCGAGGCCTATCTGCACCAGGGCGTCAACGAAGCGGCGCCGCTGCAGGCCTGCCTGCAACAGCTGCAGGAGTTGCTCGCATGACCAAATCGCCGATGCAACGCAGCCTCGATCTGATGATCACCGTGCGCGAGCGCGAGCTTGAGCGGCGTGTGGCCGAGTTGGCCCGCAAGCAGGCACTGGGCGCGCGCTATCTGGGCAATGTGCAGCGGCTGGAGCAGCTCGCCCAGCAGCTGGGCAGCTGCAACGGCACGGTGCTGGACGCTGGCCTGGCCGCCAACCGCGCGGCCTACCAGCAGGGCGTACGGGCGCTGACCGAGGCCCACCGGCAGGAGCTGGCCCTGCACGAGGCCGATACCGCGCACACCCGCCATGGGGTGCAGCAGCTGGCGCGCCGCCAGCATGCGCTGGGCCAGGTGCTGGACCGCAGCCTGGCGCAGAGCCAGGCCGAGCAGCAGCGCCGGGAGCAGAAGAGCCAGGACGCCATGGCCGGCCAGGCCTGGCTGAGGGGTCAGGCATGACGGAATTTAAGGCTTTGACAGTCTTGGTCGCCTTCTCCTCAGGTAGTCCCGAAACCTATCTGCAAGGAGTTCGTCATGGCTGAAATCAACCCCTCCTCGATGGCCCAGCAATTGGCCACCGCCTACACCCAGTCCACCCAGACCCTGCTCGATGCGCAGACCAAGTCGAGCAAGGCCACCGCCACGGCGCTGACCAAGCTGCAGGGCGCCCTGCAGGCCTTCGACAGTGCGATGAAGAGCCTGTCCACCAAGGGAACTATGGCTCAGCTGGGCGGCACGCTGAGCAACCCGGCCATCGCCACGGTCAGCGTGGCGGCGACGGCCAGTGCCGGCAGCTATCCGCTGTTCGTCGAGCAGACGGCCAGCAGCCAGCAGATTGCCTTCCAGGACCTGCCGGCCGTGCCGGTGGCGATGGGCGGCAGCATGGCCGTGCAGCTGGGCAGCGGCGCGGCCTTCAATGTCAATTTGAGCAGCGCCGATGGCGACAGCGACGGCACCCTGTCGCAGGCCGAGATTGCCCGTGCCATCAACCAGGCGCCGAGCAACAGCGGTCTGGTCACTGCGATGGTGATGACGGTGGGCGGACAGACGCAGCTGATGCTGTCGTCCGGCGTCAGCGGTGCCGCCGGCGCGATCACGCTGGACACCTCGGGCCTCAACGCCGGCGACCTCAAGACCAAGCTCAGCGGCGCGAGCGTCGAGCTGGCCGCGGCGCGCGACGCCGTGGTTTGGCTGGGCGCCCAGGGCACGGGCGTGCGCATGCAGCAGGCCACGAACAGCTTCACCGCCATCAGCGGCGTCACGCTCAATCTGACCCAGGCCAACAAGCCCGGCGACGCGCCGGTGACGCTGACGGTGGCCAAGGACGACAGTGCGACCACGGCGAATGTGAAGAGCTTCGTCGATGCCTACAACGCGCTGGAGAAGACGCTGGACGATCTGACCTCTTCCGGTAGCGCCAAGGACGGTGTGGCCGCGGCGGCCTTTGCCTCGGACGCCGGCGTGCGCGCGCTGCGCGACCGCCTGGGCAATCTGCTGCGCCAGGGCTATGGGGGCCTGAGCCTGCGCGAGCTGGGCATCACCGCGGACCGCAACGGCTCGCTGGCGCTGGACACCACGCGGCTGAACAAGACCCTGGCGGCCACGCCCGATGCGCTGGACAAGGTCTTCGGCAGCGCTGCAGCAGGCGCGGCCAGCGGCCTGATGGGCGCGCTGAGCAAGAGCGTGGACCAGTGGACCAATCTCGGCACCGGCCAGATCAAGCAGCGCCAGAGCTCGGTGCAGACGATGCAAAAGGCCATAGGCCTGCGCCAGACACGGCTGGATACCCAGTACGAGCAGTCCTACAAGCGCTATCTCGCGCAATTCACGCAGCTGCAGAACCTGCAGTCCCAGCTGGGCGACACCACCAGCATGCTGGCCGGGCTGAGCGTCTAGCGCTTGGCCCCCAACCACCTCAAAAGACCATGAGCCACGACGCCTATCAAAGCTACCAGACCGTCAATCTGCATGCGCAGACCGCCCAGGCCTCCCCGGTTCAGCTGGTGCTGATATTGATGGACGGCCTGCTGGACGAGCTGGCCCGCGCCCGCGCCCATATCGAGGCGCGGCGCTACGAGCTGAAGGCGGCCAGCCTGGAGAAGTGCGTGAGCATCATCAACGGCCTGTCCAGCGCGCTGGACCTGGACGCCGGCAGCGAGGTCGTCAACAACCTCGCCCGCCTCTATGACTACTGCGCCGAACGCCTGTACCGCGCGGGCGTGCAGCTGGACACCGGCGTGATCGACGAAGTGGTGCGCCTGCTCAGCCAGCTCAAGAGCGGCTGGCAAGGGGTGCAGGGCCGTCATGCCTAAGCCCATCGACCGCTTGAGCCTGCTGCAAGGCCTGACGGCCCGCTTTGGCGCGGCCGCGACCGAGCGCGACTGGATGGCGCTGGCGCTGCTGGACGGCGAGCTTGCCGCCCAGCTGCGGGGCTGGGCCGGCAGCGAGGCATGGAGTGCCGGTGAGCGCCAGGCGCTGAAGCAGCTGCGCCAGATCCATGCCGACACGCGGGGCCTGGTCGATGCCGAGCTGGGCCAGGTGGCCCAGTTGTTGCGCCGGCTGACCGACAACCAGGGCCGCTGGATGGCCTACGCGGCCAGCGCCGATTGGGAGGAACGAACATGAACAGCCTGCTGACCCTGTCCGGCGACTCGCGCCCGGCCGCCGAGCCCGTCATCGGAGCGGCGTCTGTCGCCTTGGGCGCCTTCGGCAGCATCTCCGACGAGGCGACCCAGCTGGCGCTGGACTTTGCCAGTGCTTTGGCGGCCCTGTCCGGCGGCGAGCCTGCCCGGCCTTCACCGGCGGCGGACGCCGAAGTCAAGGCCGGCGGCGACGAGCTGCAGGCTGATCTGCGCGACCTGCTGCAGGTGCTGGAGCAGGGACTGCCCGCCGCTCAGCCAATGGTCGCCATGCCAGTTGAACCCGAGCCGGCCGACCCGGCCGATGCCGCACAGGTGGCCGATATGCCGGCGATGGATGGCCTGTTGCAGCTGCTGCAGCCGCAGCTGGCCGCACAGGTGCAGAGTGCGCCTCTGGTGGCCGAGATGGCTGCGGACGCAGCTGTGCCGTCGGCCCAGCTGCCCGCACGGAATCTCCCGACGAACGCCCAGGAGCCTGCCCCGGCCAACTTGCCCGCCCCGCCGGCAGCAGCGGCCCAGGCCCCGGCTGGCCCAGCCTCAGCCGGTGATGATGCCCAACTGCCTGCCGAGATCAAGGTGGTCGTGCCAACGGCCCGAGCCGAGCCGGCCTTCGGTGCCACCGTGCAACACACCGCCAAGACCGACAGCGATGTCGCCGAGGGCGCAGCCGCCATTGACGGCGGCAGCCCGGCCACTGCCTTGAGCAGCCCACAACCCGCGCCGCAGATAAAGACATCGGCGGCAGTCGCCCACACCGTGCTGCATCTGCCCGACACCCAGCCGCGCCAATGGCAGCAGCCGCTGATGCAGGCGCTGGGCGACCGGCTGCAGCTGCAGATCGCGGCGCGCAGCGAGCAGGCGGTGATACGGCTGGAGCCGCCGCTGCTGGGCCGGGTGGAGATTGCCATCCAGCACCAGGCCGGTGACCTGCAGGTGCGGCTGAGCGCCAGCCATCCCGAGGTGACGCGCCAGCTGCAGCACATCAGTGACGGCCTGCGCCAGGAACTGGCCCAGCGCCAGTCCGGCGAGGTTTCGGTGCAGGTGTCGCAGCGCGCGCTGGGTGATCAGGGCAGCCAGACGGATCAACAGCCGGGCCAGCGGCGTCAGGCCGAGGCCGAGGGTGAGGCCCGCAAACCCGGCCGCGCACTGAGAGAAGACACCGAAGCACAGGCGCCCACATTTGCCCAGCGCCTGGGCGGACGAAGCAAGGAGTGATGAGCATGCCCAAGACCAAAATGCTGTTGGCGCTGGCGCTGGCCGTCGTGCTCACCGCAGGCGCGGTGGGCGGCGGCGTCTGGTGGAGCCTGAAGGGCGCCCACGCCGCCGTGCCCGAGGAGGCCAAGACAAAACCTGGCCCCGAAGCCAAGTACGTGACGCTGGACAAGGTGCTGGTGATGCTGCGCGGCCGTGGCGGCGAGGCGATGGCGCACTACATGGCCGTGGACGTTGTCTTCAAGACCTCGCCGGAGCAGGAGAAGCGCACCAAGGAGCATCTGCCGCTGCTTCGCACCATCGCCGTCAAGGCGCTGGCCGCCTACAACGTCGAGAGTGCCAGCGCGATGACCATCGAGCAGTTCGCCGAGGAGCTGAACCGCGCCTACCGCGATGGCTATGCCGCCGAGCACCGCGAGCCGCCGTTTGCGGAAGCGCTGATCGGCAAGCTGATCATCGAGTAGGCGCAGCAGCACCATGCACATGCAGGAAGCCTACGCCGAGCTGAGCCAGGTCGCCCAGGCGGACCTGGGCCCGGCCTACGAGCAGCGCCAGTTGCGCCAGTACGCGCCGCTGGTCAAGCGCATCGTGCGCCAGCTCGGCAGCCAGGTCAGCGCGGCCATGGACCGCGAGGACATGGAGCAGGTCGGCCTGATGGGCTTGCTGGAGGCGCTGCGCCGTTACGGCCCTCTGGACGACGGCTTCACCGGCTTTGCCTCGCTGCGCGTGCGTGGCGCCATTCTCGACGAGCTGCGGCGCCTGGACTGGCGGCCGCGCTCGGTGCGCCAGGACAGCCACAAGCTGCGTGACGCGCTGCGCGAGCTGCGCCGCCGCCTGGGCCGCGAGCCCAGCGAGGCCGAAATCCTGAAGAACCTGAAGCTGACGCCGCAGGACTACCAGGCCTTTTTACAGGGCGATGCGGCCGAGGAGATGGCCAGCTTCGACGAGCTGGTGCAGGAGCTCAGCGAACTGCCTGGCGACAGCCAGTCGCCCGAGACACTGCTGATCGCGCGGCGCAGCATCGAACAGGCGCTGACGAGCCTGGATGCCCGCGAGCAACGTGTCATCCAGCTCTATTACGAGTACGAACTCAGCCTCAAGGAAATCGCTGCCGTGCTGGACCTCACCGAGGCCCGCGTGTCGCAGCTCAACAAGGGCGCTTTGCTGAAGATGAGAACTCATCTGCAGCAGGCCTGAACGGAAGAACTCACCACCATGCAGCCCTTCATCGGCATCCTCATTGTTCTCGGTTGCGTCTTCGGCGGCTTCATGCTGCACGGCGGCAGCTTCGGCGTCATCTGGCAGCCGGTGGAGCTATTGATCATCGTCGGCGCCGGTGTCGGCTCCCTGGTGCTGGGCAACCCGCGCCACGTGCTCAGCGAGATGCTCTTGCAGCTGCGCAAGGTGATGATGCGCCGCCGCCCCGGCGAGGAATTCCAGCGCCAGCTGCTGCTGCTGATGTACGAGCTGCTGCAGACCGCCGCCGGCGGCCTGAAAGCGTTGGACGCTCACGTCGAGGCACCGCAGGACAGCGTGCTCTTCAAGCGCTATCCGCTGATACTGGCCGAGCCCAAGCTGCTGCACTTCATCGTCGACAACTTCCGCCTGATGGCCATGGGCAAAATCAACGCCCACGAGCTGGAGGGCGTGCTGGAGCAGGAGCTGGAGGCCATCCACGACGAGATGACCCAGCCCGCCAAATCACTGCACAAGATCGCCGAGGCCATGCCGGGCTTCGGCATCCTGGCCGCGGTGCTGGGCATCGTGATGGCGATGAACACGGTAGCCGAAGGCGCCGGCACAGCCGAGATTGCGGTGATGGTGGCCGCGGCCATGGTCGGCACCTTCATCGGCATCTTCATCTGCTACGCCGTGCTGGATCCACTGGCCAACATGATGAAGCAGCTGGTCAACGAGGAGCTGCAGGCGCTGGAGTCGGTCAAGGTGGTGCTGGTCACCCATGTCTCGGGCAAGCCGGCGCTGTTGGCCATCGATGCCGGGCGCCGCCTGGTGCAGCTGAACATCAAGCCCAGCTTCGCCATCCTCGAGGGCTGGATTGACAAGATGCAGGACGTCGGTGATGCCGACGCCACGCCGCGCCGCCGCGCCACCGACCGCGAGCCGGGAGAGCGCCGTGCAGCCTAAGCTCCAGCGCGTCGAGGCGCACCCGACCGTCGTCAAGCGCGTTTCGCGCAGGCACGAGGACGAGGCCCATGGCGGCGCCTGGAAGGTCGCCTTCGCCGACTTCTGCCTGGCGCTGATGTGCCTGTTCCTGGTGCTGTGGCTGCTGGCCTCGCGCAATTCCGAGCGCATGCAGCAGCTGTTGAAGACGGCCGGCGCCGACCTGATCGAGGAGGGTCAGGGCCTGACCAGCTCGCTGGCCTCGGGCTCGCGCGGCAGCATGATTGATCGCAATCCGGTGCCGGCGCATGGCGAGGCGCCGGTCAAGGGCAAGTCCAACCAGAGCAGCGACACCGACCTGCCCGATGCCGATCCGCGCCTGAGCAAGTCGCGCTATGAATCGGCCGGCGAGATGCGCGAGCTGGCCAAGCTGATCGAGCGCATTGCCGCCCAGGTGGGCCTGGCCAGCAATCTGCACAGCGCGATCACGCCCCAGGGCCTGCGGCTGATGCTGCACGACACCGATACCCAGGGCATGTTCGAGCGCGGCAGCCCCTATCCCAGCGCCCGCATGCGCGAGCTGCTGCGCAAGCTGGGGCCGCTGTTTGCGCGCATGGACAACCAGCTGATCATCGTCGGCCACACCGATGCCTCGCCCTACAGCGACAAGAGCCCGGGCGCTTTCTCGAACTCGGCCCTGTCCAGCCACCGCGCCATGGCCGCGCGCCACCAGCTGATGGAGGGCGGCATGCCGGCCGACACGGTGATGCAGGTCAGCGGCATGGCCGACCGCGCACCGCTGGACCCAGCCCGCCCGCAGGCCGCGATCAACCGCCGCATCGAGTTGATGGTGCTGACCAGCAGCCAGGCCCGCCAGCTGTCCGGCATGTTCGGCCTACCGCGAGAAGGCCTTTCGCTGGATGCGACACCGCCAAATCCCGAAGGCCTGCTGCAGCGCCTGCAACAGCAACTGGCCCCGTACCGGGCCGCCAGCGCGCCGGCGCCCTGATGCCGCACGACTACCGCCATGAAAACCAAAGCCCGAGGTGAACGCATGAGAGTCACAGGATCCAACTCCCCGCTGGGCGGCCCCGCCGAAGTCACGTCCGCCGCCACCGTCAAGCCCGTGGCCGAGGCTGCGGCGCCGTCGGCCGTTGCCGCCGCGCTGGAGTCGAACGTGATGAAGCCTGCCCAGGAGGCCTTGGCCGCCATGCCCGATATCGACCAGGCCAAGGTGGCCGCGCTGCGCGACGCGCTGGCCCGCGGCGAGATCAGCTTCGATGCCGGCCGCCTGGCAAGCCTGATCCAGCGCTTCCACGGTGGCCGGGGATGAAGTCGGTGGCCCAAGACGCGCTGCTGAGCCTCCTGCGCGGTCTGCATGCCGACCGCGCCGGCTACTGCCGGTTGCAGGAACTGCTGGAGGCGCAGTTCCAGAGCGCACTGCGTCTTGAGGGCGATGCGCTGGTGGGCCTGGCCGCACAGATCACCGGTCAGGTGGAGCAGCTGGAGTCGCACCGCGAGCACCGCCGCGAGCTGATGGCGCGGCTGGTCGGTCGCGATCATGAGCTGACGATGCCGGCGCTGATACAGCGCCTGCCCAGCCGCGCCGGCCAGGCCGTGACCACCGCCTGGCGCGGGCTGGAGCAACTGGTGCGCGAATGCAAGGAACTGAACCAGCGCAACTGCAAGCTGATCATCGAACAGCATGCCTTGATGCAGCGGCTGCTGGGCCAGGAAGGGGGCTTGTATGCGCAGCGTTGATCTGCAGGGCCTGGGCGCCAGCATCGCCGCAGAAGCGAATGCCGGCCTGCGTGGCAATGGCGGTGGCGCCGGTTTCTCCGGCCTGTACCGCGAGCTGCAAGGAGAGGTGCGGCAGTTCATCGAATCGGGTGGCGGCGCCCAGCGGGCAACGGCCGCCACCTCGATCAGTCCAGAAGGCTGGTGGGGCCAGGCCCGCGCCACCGAGGCCGCGGCAGACAAGTCCGAGCTTGATGGCAGCGCCGCCGAGTTCCTGCAGACCATCGCCCCCCATGCCGAGGCCGCCGCCGCGCGCCTGGGCGTGGCGCCTGAGGTCTTGGCGGCCCAGGCAGCGCTGGAGTCCGGCTGGGGCGCCAAACCGATACGCCGTACCGATGGCAGCGACAGCCACAACGTCTTCGGCATCAAGGCCGGCGGCGGATGGCGGGGCGAGGTGACGCAAGTCGCGACGACCGAGTACGAGCAGGGCCAGCCCGCCGTTCGCCAGGAGAAATTCCGCAGCTATGCCGATGCCGGTGGGGCCTTCCGCGACCTGACCCAGCTGCTGCTGGACAACCCGCGCTACCGCGGCGCGCTGCAGACCGGCAGCGATGCCCGCGCCTATGGCCAAGCCTTGCAGCGCGGCGGCTATGCCACCGATCCGGCCTATGCCGACAAGCTGACGCGCGTGGCTGCGCGCATCAAGGCGGGGCTATGACAACATCACTGCTGCGGAGCAAGTTCAGCCGGTTCGACAAGACCCGGCCCCAGCACCCGGGCCGCGATGATGCGGCCGGTGCTGCTGTTGCGCACGCGCACGGTTTCATTCCTGCGGCCGGCGTCCAGCGCCTCACCGCCGGCATGCACCTCGATGCCGCCGTTGCGGGCAACGATGCGCACCGCCTCGCCGCGCTTGATCAGCAGCGGCTCGACCAGCTGGCTGCGCAGAAGTGGCTGGCCTGCGCGCTGCGTGCTGCGTGGGCTCAGGCCCTTGGCCGCCTCGGTGTCGGACAGCGCATCGCCGAACTGCGCCAGCTCGCGGCGCTCCAGCCGCAGATCGGCGTCGGCCAGCGGCCGGCCCGAGGGCAGGGTGGCCGCCGCCACCAGCACCTCGGCGCTGAGCTCGGCGCGCAGCACGAAGTCCTGCGAGGCGCCGTCGGCCCCCGGGCAGCGCGCGCCAACGCGCAGCCGGCTGAGGTAGCGGGTGTCAAGCAGCTGGAACTGCCAGCCGGCGGTGCAGGCCGTCGCGGCCTTGACCTTGGGTGGGGTCGCCACGCGCAGCTGCAGCTCGGGGGCCTGCAAGCCCTCGCGCTGCGCCTGCTCCAGCAGGGCCTGGCGCGCAAAGGCCAGTACCCGCGCGTCCAGGCTCTGGGCCTGGGCGGCGCCGGACAGCAGCAAGAAACAGACAACGAACGAGCAAAGGAAGCGCATGAGCATTGATTTCAGCAAGGCGGTCGGCATTCATCCCGACGCGCTCCGACTGCGAGCCGAGAGAACCAAGATTCTGGCCTCGAACATCGCCAACGAAAGCACGCCCGGCTATCAGGCGCGCGATGTCGATTTTGCCGCCTCGCTGCGCCAGGCCCAGCAGGACGGCAGCGACGGCCTGCTGATGGACACCGGCGCCGAGGACCTCAAGTATCGCGTGCCTTTTCATCCGGCACAGGACGGCAACAGCGTCGAGCTCGGCGTGGAGCAGGCGGCGTTCTCGCAGAACGCCTCCGACTTCCAGACCAGCCTGACATTCCTGAACCTGCAACTGAAGGGGCTGGCCAAGGCAATCGCCGGCCAGTGACGACCATGTCATTCAAGCAAATCAGCCAGATCGCGGGCTCGGCCATGTCGGCCCAGACCACGCGCCTGAACACCATCGCCAGCAATCTGGCCAATGCCCAGTCGGCCAGCGGCAACGAGGCAGACACCTACCGCGCCCGCAAGCCGGTGTTTGCCGCGCTGCCGGTCGCGGCCCAGGGCGACCAGCAACTGGGCGGCACCCGCGTGCAGGTGCTGGACGTGGTCGAAAGCAGCGAGGCGCTGCGCAAGGTCTATGAGCCCGGCCACCCGCAGGCCAATGAGGAGGGCATGGTGTTCTACCCCAATGTCAACTCGGTGGCCGAGATGACCGACATGCTGTCGGCCTCCCGCGCCTTCGAGAGCAATGTCGAGGTGCTGGGCCGCGTCAAGTCCATGCAGCAGTCGCTGCTGCGTCTCGGGGAGGGCTGATCATGGTCGCACCCGTCAACAACAACGCCAGCGGCGCGGCCGGCTCGTCCAACGACGTGCAGGGCAATGGCGCGATGTCGAATCTGTTCACCACACTCTTGGTGGCCCAGATCAAGAACCAGGACCCGCTGTCGCCGGCCGATCCCAGCGCCTTCGTCAACCAGCTGACCCAGCTGAGCCAGATGGAAGCGCTGCAAAAGCTGGCCAGCCAGGGCAGCGGCAGTGCCGCCAGCCTGCAAAGCCTGCAGATGCTGGGCCTGGGCGCCCAGGTCGGCAGCACCGTGCAGGCCCGCGTCGAGCGTCTGAAGCTTGACAAGGACGCCGTGCAGACCAGCTTCAGCCTGCAAAGTGCGGCCAAGGACACCACCCTGGTGCTGACCGGCCGCGACGGCCAGGAACAGCGCATCGCCCTGGGCAGCCATGCCGCCGGCGAGACGAGCTACGCGCTGGATCCGGCCAAGCTGGGCATCACCCCCGGCGACTACAGCGTGCGCATCGAGACCGACACCAAGGAAAGCGCGGCGCTCGAGATCGTCACCGAACTGAGCCGCGTCAAGCTCGACGGCAGCGGCCAGGTGGTGCTTGCACTCGGCGCCTTTGCCGACGTCGAGCCCGCCGCCATCACCCAATTCCGTGGCCGTGCCACGAACCCCAGCCACTGAAAGGCAAGCATCATGAGTTTTGAAATTGCACGCTCTGGTATCAATGCGGTCAACGGCAGCCTGGAAGCCATCAGCAACAACATCGCCAACTCCGGCACCTACGGCTTCAAGTCCAGCCGGGCCAATTTCTCGTCGATGTATTCGGGCTCGCAGATGATCGGCGCCGAGGTCTCGTCGACGACGCAAAGCGTCGAGCGCGGCGGCGGCCTGTTCAGCACCGGCCGCGGTATGGACGCGATGATCCAGGGCCGCGGCTTCTTCGCCGTGCGCGACAGCTCGGGCCAGCAGGTCTATACCCGCGTCGGCATCTTCAACACCGACAGGGAAGGCTATGTCGTCGACAGCCTGGGTCGCAAGGCCCAGGGCTATGCGGCCGTGCTGGACGCTGCCGGCAAGCCGGTGCCCGGCGCCGGCCTGGGCGCCCTGGGCGACCTGAAGGTGCCCACCGGCCAGATCGGCGCCGAGGCGAGCAAGAAGCTGGCCTTCAACGGCAATCTGTCTTCGGACTGGAAGGTGCCCGGCGCCCCCGGCCCGCTGCCGGCCCTGGACATCACCGACCCCAAGACCTTCAACAGCTCCATCACCTCGGTGGTCTATGACTCGCTGGGCTCCAAGCACACCCTGACCCAGTACTTCGTCAAGACGGCGGCGAACGCGGTCAATGTGCACTACAGCTTTGACGGCGCTGCCCCCGGCGCGGCCCAGGCGCTGACCTTCAACACCTCGGGCCAGCTGACCGCCCCGCTGGCGCCGGTGGCCTTTGCCGCTGCCCCTACCGGTGCGGCCGCACTGGCGCTGAGCATCGACTACAGCGGCACGACCCAGTACTCGGGCGACACGACGACCCTGACCAATGCCGCCGACGGCTATGCCGCCGGCACCCTGACCGGAACGGCCATCGCCGAGGACGGCAGCGTCATCGCCACCTACAGCAACGGCCTGAAGCAGACGGTGGGCACGCTGGCCCTGGCCTCATTCGCCAACGAGGGCGCACTGACCGCCATCAGCGACACCAGCTGGGAGGCCAATGGCGCCACCGGCACGGCGCTGTTCTCGCGCCCCGGCTCGGCCACCGCCTCCAAGCTCAGCACCGGCGCCATCGAGCAGTCGAATGTGGACATGACCGGCGAGCTGGTGAACCTGATGTCGGCCCAGCGCAACTACCAGGCCAACACCAAGGTCATCTCTGCGGAAAACGAGATGATGCAAACGCTGATGCAGGCCATCTGAGTATGAACAACCCCCACGCTCACTTCGTTCACTGCCCCCCGAGGGGGCGCTCAATGCCCTTCGGGCGGCCGGGCGGGCATTGATATGGACGCAATGATCTACACGGTCATGAGCGGCGCCGAGCGCGCCCTGCGCGCTCAGCAGGTGCATGCCAACAACCTGGCCAATCTGGAGACGCCGGGCTTTCGCGGCAATGTCGAGATGACCAGCAACCAGGCCGTGGCCGGCTACGGCTATGCGGCGCGGCATATGAGCGAGCTGCAGTCCGACGCCGTCAGTGGCCGTGCCGGCACGCAGCACGACACCGGGCGCGAGCTCGATGTGGCAGTCCAAGGCGATGGCCTGTTCACCGTGCAGTGGGCTGACGGTGAGGCCTATACCCGCGCCGGCAACTTCAGCCTCAATGCCGAGGGCGCCCTGATGCTGGGTGAGCGGGCCGTGATGGGCGATGGCGGACCCATCACTCTGCCGCCGCACACCAAGGTGTCGATTGCCAAGGACGGTGTGATCTCGATCCAGGCCGCCGGCCAGACCGAGATGCAGCCGGTGGACCGCTTGAAGCTGGTCAAGCCCGCCAACGGCGAGTTGACCAAGAACGAGGCCGGCCTGCTGGTGCCCCGCCAGGGCGGTGAACTGGCCGCCGATGCGACGGTGCAGCTGAATGCCGGCCACCTCGAATCCAGCAATGTCTCGGCGGTCGAGGAGATGGTCGCGACGATGAGCCTGAGCCGCGATTTCGAGCTGCAGATGAAGCTCTTCAAGGCCGCCGACGGCATGGCCGATGCGGGGAACAGATTAATACGCGATTGATACGCGAATAAGCGAAGGAATATCCGATGAACCCAGCAATGTGGATCAGCAAGACCGGTGTGCAGGCGCAGGACGCCAAGCTCCAGGCCATTGCCAACAACCTGGCCAACGTCAACACGGTGGGCTTCAAGCGCGACCGCGTGATGTTCGAAGACCTGTTCTACCAGGTCGAGCGCCAGCCCGGCGCAGCCCGTGACGACAACACCGCCAGCCCGGCCGGCGTGCAGCTCGGCAACGGCACGCGCATGGTCGGCACGCAAAAGGTGTTCACCACCGGCAGCCTGCAGACCACCGGACAGTCGCTGGATGTGGCCGTCGTCGGCCAGGGCTTTCTGCAGGTCGACGGCCCCGGCGGCCGCCCGGCCTACACCCGCGCCGGCCAGCTGCAGATCAACTCGGAGGGCAAGCTCGTCAATGCCCAGGGCCTGCGCCTGCAGCCCGAGATCACCGTGCCGGCCACCGCCACGACCATCACCATTGCCGAGAACGGCACCGTCTCGGCCACCCTGGCCAACAACACCACGCCGACCGAGCTGGGCCAGCTGAAGCTGACCCACTTCGTCAACCCGACCGGCCTTCTGGCCATGGGCGACAACCTCTACCAGGAGACCAGCGCCAGTGGCGCGCCGGCCGAGGGCGTGCCCGGTGCCGACGGCCTGGGCAAGCTCAAGCAGGGCGCACTGGAAGGCTCGAACGTGCAGGTGGTCGAGGAGATGGTGGACATGATCGCCGCCCAGCGCACCTACGAGATGAACACCAAGGTGCTGTCTGCGGCCGACAATATGCTGCAGTACCTGGCCCAGGCGGTGCGCTGATGAAGGCCCGCCGCCTGCTCGCCGCCACGGCGGCTCTGCTGCTCAGTGCCTGTGCCTCGCTGCAGCCGCCGGCCTTGCCTCGCGCCGATCTGGAGCCGCTGCCGCTGCAGCCTGTTGCCAAGCCCGTCAAGGGCCAGGCCGGCGGCCTGTTCGTCGCTGAGCGGGCCTCGTCGCTGACCTCGGACAGCCGGCCCTTCCGCTCCGGCGATGTGCTGACCGTGGTGCTGCTGGAAACCACCCAGGCCAGCAAGAAGGCCGACACCCAGTTGGGCAAGACCAGCAGCGGCGGCCTGCAGGCGGCAGCCAAGAGCAGCAGCCTGAACCTGAGCGCCGGCGCGCAACGCGACTTCAACGGCAGCGCCTCGAGCAGCCAGCAGAACACCCTGCAGGGCGCCATCACCGTGGTCGTGCACGAGGTGCTGGCCAACGGCCTGCTGCGCGTGCATGGTGACAAGAGCCTGTACCTGAACCAGGGCGAAGAGATGATTCGCGTCAGCGGCTTTGTGCGCGCGGCCGATGTGGACAGCGACAACCGCGTGTCCTCGCAGCGCATCGCCAATGCCCGCATTCTCTACAGCGGCCAGGGCGCGCTGGCCGACAGCAACACGCCCGGCTGGCTGACGCGCTTCTTCAACAGCCCCCTGATGCCTCTGTGACCCTATCCGATCGAAAGCAGCCATGAAAAAAAAGACCTGGATCTCCGCCTTCGTCCTGGGCAGCCTGATGGCTCTGGTTCAGCCCGTGCCCGCGGCGCAGCTGCTGCGCCAGCTGGTCAGCGTCGAGGGCGTGCGCGACAACCAGCTGATCGGCTACGGCCTGGTGGTCGGCCTGAACGGCAGCGGCGACAGCAGCCAGGTCAAGTACTCGGGCCAGTCGGTGCAGAACATGCTCAAGCAGTTCGGCGTCAAGCTGCCCGAGAAGACCGACTCCAAGTCGCGCAATGTCGCGACCGTGATGGTCAGCGCAGTGTTCCCCACCGGCTACCGGCGCGGTCAGAGCATCGACATCACCGTGTCCTCGCTGGGCGATGCCAAGAGCCTTCGCGGCGGCGTGCTGCTGTTGAGCCAGCTGTATGGCGCCGATGGCGAGGTCTATGCGCTGGCCCAGGGCAATCTGGTCGTCGGCGGCCTGAGCGCCCAGGGGGCCAGCGGCTCCAGCGTCACCGTCAACACGCCCACGGCCGGCCGCATCCCGAATGGCGCGACGATAGAGCGCGAGATCGAGAGCGATTTCGACAGCCGCGAAAGCGTGCACCTGAGCTTGAAGCGCCCCGGCTTCCAGACCGCCACCGCCATCGTGCAGGCGATCAACAAGCGCTTCGGCGCCATTGCCACCACCCGCGATGCGACCAGCGTCGAGGTCCAGGCGCCCGCCAACCCGACCGAGCGCGTGGCCTTCATGGCCGGGCTGGAACAGCTGGAGATCGAACAGGGCCGCGAGAACCCGAAGGTGATCTTCAACTCGCGCACCGGCACGGTGGTGATTGCCGAGGGCGTGCGGGTGCGGCCGGCGGCGGTTTCGCATGGCGCGCTGAAGGTGGTGATCAGCGAGAGCTCCCAGGTCAGCCAGCCGAACGCCTTCGGCCGCGGCGACACCAAGGTCACGCCGCAGTCGCGCGTGGCCGTCGAGCAGGGCTCGGGGCGCATGTTCCGCTGGACCGGCGGCGTCAGCCTGCAGACCATTGTGGACACCATCAACAGCATTGGCGCGAACCCGGACGACATCATGGCCATCCTGCAGGCGCTGGACCAGGCCGGTGCCATTGAAGGCGAGCTGCAGGTGATCTGATGCAAGTCAACCTCCACCCAGACGCTCAACCCGGCACGGCCGACGACGCCGTGCTGCGTGCCAAGGCCGGCCAGGCGGCCGAGAAGTTCGAGGCCTTCTTCATCAAGCAGATGCTCAGCCAGATGCGAGCAGCGACGCGCGAGCTGGCCGATGAGGACAGCGTGTTCAAGAACCGCGTCAACCAGGACATGCAGGACCTCGCCGATGGCTTGGTGGCCGACACCATGGCCCAGCAGCGCGCGTTCGGTATTGCCGACGTGATCCTGAAGCAGGTGATGCCCGCCGATTTAAGTGCTGCACCCAAAGCGTCGCCTTGAACTCCTGATACCTCCATCCCAAGCGAGCCCGCCATGTCGATGATCTTCAATGCCCTGTCCGGCGCCCAGGCGGCCCAGGCGGCGCTGAGCAGCACCAGCCAGAACGTCGCCAATGCGATGACGCCCGGCTACTCGCGCCAGGGCGTGCTCTTGAGCTCGGTGCAGCCGCAGCGCGGTGGCGCCGGCGAGGCCGGCAGCGGCGTCGCGGTGTCGGCGTTGCTGCGCTTCAGCGACGGCTACAAGAACTCGCAGCTGTGGCAGGCCAGCGCCAATCTGGGCCAGGCCAACAGCACCCAGCCCTATTTCAACCAGCTGGAGCAGGTGATGTCGGACGACACGTCCAATATCAACAAGGGCCTGGACGACTTCTTCGCGGCGCTGAATGCCGCCAGCGTGCAACCCGACTCCGGTCCGCTGCGCGAACAGGTGATGACGGCGGCCGACGGCCTGGTCAAGCGCTTCTCCAGCCTGCAGCATCTGCTGGACAACCAGCGCAATGCCATCACCGAGCAGCGCCAGGCGGGGCTGGACCAGATCAACAGCCTCAACCGCGATATTGCCAAGCTCAACGAACAGATTGCGGCCAGCCGAGGCACCAACATCAACGCCGCCGGCCTGCTGGACGCCCGCGATCTGAAGACCGACGCGTTGGCGGCCCTGGTCGGCGTGCAGGTGGTGGACCTGCCCGACGGCACGCGTAGCGTGTCGCTGAAGAACGGCCAGCCGCTGGTGGCCGGCAGCGATGCGGCGACGCTCAGCGTCAATAGCAGCGGCAGCATGGACCTGCAGTTCGCCAACACCCAGTTCAAGGTGCTGGGCCATGGCCTGGGTGGCCAGCTGGGCGGGCTCGACGACTTCGAGCAGCAGGTGCTCAAGCCCATGGGCCAGAACATCGACGAACTGGCCCAGGGCATCGCGACCAAATTCAATACCCAGCTACAACTGGGCTACCAGCCGAATGGCACGGCCGGTGTCGACCTGTTCGTCTACGGCGCCGGCGGCCTGAGCCTGACCGGCATCAGCGCCAGCCAGCTGGCCTTCTCGGCCAGCGCCATCCCGGCCAATGCCGCCGGCGACAGCAAGAACCTGGGTGCGCTGATCGCGCTGAAGCACCAGACCGTCAATCTGAGCGCCTTCGACGCCGCGGGCCAGGCCCTGCCCACGCCGGTCGCGGTGGTGATGGGCGACGTCTACACCCAGATCGTCGGCAAGCTGGGCGTGGCCAGCCAGCAGAACCAGGCCTCGCTGAAGACCGCGCAGACGGTGCGCGACCAGTCGGAGGAGAACTGGAAGTCCACCAGCGGCGTCAACAACGACGAAGAGGCGATCAACCTGATGCAGTTCAAGCAAATGTACGAGGCGAATATGAAGGTCATCGCCGTGGCCAACCAGCTGTTCGACAGCACGCTGGCGATGGTCGGCTGAGAAAGAAGAACATCATGCGTATTGCCAGCAACCAGTACCACCAGACGATGAACAGCGCGCTGCAGGCGGCCAACACCGGCCTGAGCACGGTGATGCAGCAGATGGCCGCCGGCCAGCGGGTGATGAAGCCCTCGGACGACACCATTGCCACCATCCGCCTGGCCCGCCTGGCCCGCGAGGAGGCGGCGCTGAACCAGTACCGCGACAATATCGGCAGCCTGCGCACCCGTTTGCAAAGCAACGAGGTGACCCTGGACAGCATGAAGGAAGACCTGCTGCTGGCCCGCGACCTGATGGTCTGGGCGGCCGATGGCACGAACACGGTGGACGATCTGAAGGCCATGTCCGGCTCGCTGGCGGCGCTGCGCGACAGCCTGTTCTACAGCGCCAACAGCAAGAATGCGGAAGGGCGCTATCTGTACTCGGGCACCGCCACCAATGTGGCCACGGTAGAGCTGACCGGCGCGGTGCCGGGTTCGCGCTACACCACTGGCGTCGGCGTCAACACCGCCACGCAGGACGTTGCCGTCGGTGACGGCGTGGCCCTGGCCGCCAACGTCAGCCTGAATGGCATCACCACGTTTTTGAACCAGCTGGATGACACGGTGGCGCGCCTGGCCCTTGGCGACGCCAGCAGCGCTAGCGCGCAGATCACCGGCGTGGACACGATGCTGTCCACCATCACCGGCCAGATCGGCGCCCTGGGCGGGCGCCAGATGGTGCTACAGACACTGGAAGACAACCACGGTGCGGTCGGCCTGTCCAACAAGCAGGCCAGCATCACGCTGGGCCAGCTGGACTACGGCGAGGCTGCGGTGCGCCTGAACAGCTACACCCAGGCCGTGCAGGCGACGCAGAAGGCCTATGCCCGCGTCAGCAGCCTGAGCCTGTTCGACGCGTTCTGAGCGCCGTGATGGTGCAGATTCCGTCGTTTGCCCCCCCGCGCCCGCTGGCGACTGGCTCGAACGCAGCCGCGCAGCTGCAGACGCTGCGCGGGCAGACTCGCAGCGCAGTTGCCGCGGCGGAAGTGCGCGCCGTTCAGCCGCCGGAGCGTCCGCCGCGGCCCATCAGCCCGTTCCGGGAACCCGGCCTGCATCAGCGCGTGGCCGCGGCCCAGCAGGGGCTGGACTATGCCGAGGGCCTGCAGCAGCGCCTTGGCGCGCTGCAAAGCGGCCTCAGCGCCGCTCTGGCCGGCGGCGATGCCGAGGCCCTGCGCAAGCCGCTGCGCGATCTCGATCAGGCCTGGCAGCAGCGCGAGACCGCGGCCGGCGGCATGCTTGATGGCCGGTTGCGCCTGGTGGAGCCGGGCCAGGCCCGCAAGCTGTTCACCGTGCGTGGCCTGGATCTGGCGGCGCTGGCCGAGGCCGGGGCCGAGACCCTGAAGCTGTCGCTGCCGGGTCAGGCCCGCCCCCTGAGTTTTGCGCTGGATCCCAGCCGCGGCACCTCCTCGGCGATCGCGGAACTGAACCGCCTGTTGCAGCCGGCGGGCGTGCGCGCCGCGGTGGCCGGGTCCGAGCTGCTGTTCAGCAGCGCCGAGACCGCCTGGCCGGCGCTGCGCGACAGCCTGCGCATCAGCGGCAACGGCCTGCGCTTTCCCAGCGGCCAGGCGATGCCGGCGCGGCTGGAGGTGGCGGGCGAGGCGCTGCAGCCGGCGCAGTGGCGCCTGGACGACCCTGCGGCGCTACGGGCCAGCCTGGCCCAGGCGAGCAAGGCGCAGGCAGCGCTGGATGCCGCCAAATCCGGGCTGGACGCACGGCTGAGCGACCTGGATGGCGCCGCGTCATCGACGCCGGCCGATCTGGCCGAGCTGCAGGACTTTGTTCAGGCCTTCGCGCAGCGCCATGGCGCTGATGCGCCGCTTGGCTATGAAGAGGCGGCCGGCCTGATGCCAGCAGTCAAGGGCTTGCAGCGGGAGCGTGTGCTGCGTCTGTTGGCTTGATGGCAGGACGGGGCAACAGCAGCCGCTCCGTCGCGCCGGGCCTGGGCCGACTCGGTGCTGTTCGGCTGCGCACCGGCGCGCATTTCTGGCATCCTCCGGCCTCACGCGATGCCCTTGCATCACGGCGGCATCAACGGACAGGAGTCAGCATGTCGGGTGGGAATTGGAAAGAACTCTTCCTGGCGGCCTGCGAGGGGGACATCGAGCTGGTCAGATACCACGTCAAAGGCGGCGTCGATATCAATTACGCCCACCCGGAGTTTCTGGCCACGCCGCTGGTGGCCTGCATTCTGGCGCGGCAGGAGCCCATCGCACTCTTTTTGCTGGCCAGCGGCGCCAATCCGCACCTGCTGTCCGAGTTTGACGGCCTAACGCCGATTGAGGCCGCGCGTCAGGTGGGTCTGCATGCGGTGGCGCAGCGCCTGCGCGAACTGGGCGTCGCCGAGCCCGCCGTCAAGGCGCAGCGCAAGAGCTGGTGGCGCTTCTGGGGGCAACGAGCCGCCTGAGCCTGGCTTGTCTTGACTCAGCAGGCCGCGCCGATCAGCGCCGACTGCTCCAGCATGAATGCCGCGAGCGCCTTGAATCTGGGCTGCATCGCCACCGCCTCGGTGGTGATCAGCCAGTAGGCGCCTTGAGCGGCAATGCACTGCTCAAAAGGCCGGATCAGACGGCCCAGGGCCAGCTCGTCCTTGATCAGGGCCAGCCGTCCCAGGGCCACGCCGCGGCCCGCCATGGCGGCCATCAGCAGTGCATTGCTGTCGTCGATCAGCTGGCCCTGGCGGACCTGGGCTTCCGTGACGCCGGCGTGCTGCATCCAGCGCGCCCAGTCTTCGAAGCTGTCTTCGTGCAGCAGCGGGTAGTGGCGCAGGGCGGCAGGGTTGTCCAGCGGCTGTGAGTCACGGGGCAGGCCGGGTGAGCAGACCGGTGTCAGCAGGGTGCCGAACAGCTGCTGCGCCCACAGACGCTGCGGCGGCTCCAGGGTCCAGATCACCGCCGCCTCCGCGGCGCCACGGCTGACCGCATCGGCCTGTGCAGTGTGGTGCAGATGCAGCTCGATCTCGGGGTGGACGTCCCAGAAGTGCGGCAGGCGGGGCATCAGCCAGCGGCTGGAGAAGCTGGGCGTCACCGCCAGTTGCAGGCTTTGCTTGAGCTGATCACTCTGCTTGAGCTGGCCCAAGAGCTCGTCGATGCGGTCGAAGCTGCTGGATAGCACGCCGACCAGGCGCTCGCCCGCCGGCGTGAGCCGCACCTGGCGCGGGCGGCGTTCGAACAGCGGCTGGCCCAGCGCCTCCTCCAGCGCGCGCACCTGATGGCTGATCGCTGCCTGTGTGACGTGCAGCTCCGTGGCGGCCTGGGTGAAGGACAGCAGGCGCGCCGCCGCCTCGAAGCAGCGCAGCGCGTTCAGATGGTGCAGATGGCGTCGCATGGGCCTCGATGCTAAGGCTTCCATGGATTAGATGTGCTTATGCGTAAAGCAAATATTTCTCGTTTGTGCGATCGGAGGCTTACGGTTGAAATAGCGTCATCGAAACGTTTCAAATGACGTGTCAGTCTCATGAGAAAAACCAAGGTTTACCCTTATATCCCGAATTCGGTGCCCGAGGTCAAGGCAGCGATGCTGGCCGCCACCGGTGCGGCCTCGGTGGAGGAGTTCTACGCCGACATCCCGGCCGCGCTGCGCCTGCCGCGCCCGCTCAATCTGCCGGCGCCCATGCTGTCGGAGGCCCGCCTCAAGCGCCATGTGCAGGGCCTGCTGGCGCGCAACACCCATTGCGGCGAGGTACTGAGCTTTCTGGGCGGCGGCTGCTACCAGCACCATGTGCCGGCCCTGTGCGACGAGATCAATGGCCGCAGCGAGTTCCTCACCGCCTATGCCGGCGAGCCCTATGACGACCACGGCCGCTTCCAGGCGCTGTGGGAGTACTGCTCGATGATGGGCGAGCTGCTCAATCTCGATGTGGTGAGCGTGCCCACCTATGACGGCTACCAGGCCGCCGCCACCGCCTGCTGCATGGCAGCACGCCACACGGGCCGCCGCCAAGTGCTGGTGGCCGCCAATGTGAACCCCGACAAGCGCTCGCACATAAAAACCTACGGGCGCAGCGAGATCGATTTCATCGAGGTGGGCTTCGATGCCGCCACCGGCCTGGTGGACCGAGCCGATCTGCAAGCCAAGCTGGGCCCGCAGGTGGCGGCCTTCTATGTGGACGTCCCCAACTATTTCGGCGGCATCGACGAGGGCGTCGCGCTGGCGGCCCTGGTGCAGCAGGCCGGCGCGCTGCTGGTCGTTGGTGTCGACCCCAGCTCGCTGGGCGTGCTGACCCCGCCCGGCGACTATGGCGCGACTATCGTCTGCGGCGACATCCAGCCGCTGGGCATGCATATGAGCTACGGCGGCGGCCATGGCGGCTTCATCGCCAGCCGCGATGACGAGGCGCTGGTGCTGCAGTACCCGTCGCGGCTGTTCGGCATCGCGCCCACCTCGGTGCCCGGTCAGTACGGCTTTGGCGATGTGGCCTACCACCGCACCTCGTTCGACCAGCGGGAGAACGGCAATGAGTTCGTCGGCACCGCGGCCGCGCTATGGGGCATCACGGCAGGCGTCTATCTGGCCAGCCTCGGACCGCAAGGCATGGTGGAGCTGGGCGAGGGCATTCTGCGGCGCGTGGCCTATGCGCGCCAGCAGCTGGCCGCGGTGCCGGGCCTGCGCCTGGCCCATGCGGGCACGGCGCACTTCAAGGAGTTCGTGCTGGACTTCAATGCCTGCGGCTTCACGGTGGCGCAAGTCAATGCGGCCTTGCGCGAGCGCGGCATCTTCGGTGGCCACGATCTCTCGGCCTCCTTCCCCGGTCTGGGTCAGAGCGCCCTCTATGCCTTCACCGAGCTGCACAGCCAGGCCGACATCGATGCCCTGGTGACGGCCCTGCGCGAACTGCTGACCCAATGAATCTGATGAGCAAAAGCGTCATGGAAAACATCTCCGCCCACCGCTTCACCGACGGCAAGCCCAATCTGCGCCGCTACCAGCAGGCCCGCTGGGACGAGCCGGTGATCTTCGAACTCAGCCAACCCGGCGAGCGCGCCATCCTTATGCCCGAGCTGGAGCCCGGCATCGAGAGCCTCACGCCGGACGCACTGAACCATCTGCCCGCCGGCATGCGCCGCGCGAAGGCGCCGGCCCTGCCCGAGCTGAGCCAGAACCGCGTGCTGCGCCACTATCTGCGCCTCTCGCAGGAGAACCTCGGCGCCGACATGAATGTCGATGTGGGGCAGGGCACCTGCACGATGAAGTACAACCCCAAGATCAACGAGCAGCTGGCCCGCGATGCACGGATGAGCGAGCTGCATCCGCTGCAGGACGAGTCCACCGTGCAAGGCATCCTTCACGTGATGCACCAGATGGAGCAGGTGATCTGCGAGGTCTCGGGCATGGATGCGGTGAGCCTGCAGCCCCGCTCGGGCTCGCAGGCGATCTACGCCAATATCGCGATGATGCGGGCCTGGTTCGAGGCTCGTGGTGAGGCCGGAGACAGGGACGAGATCATCACGACGATCTTCTCCCACCCTTCGGATGCCGCCTGCGCCAAGGTGCTGGGCTACAAGGTCATCACCTTGTACCCGGACGCCGATGGCTACCCTGATCTGGCGGCGATGAAGGCCGCCGTGGGCCCGCGCACCGCCGCGCTGATCATCACCAACCCCGAAGACACCGGCATCTTCAACCCCAGGATCGCCGCCTTCGTGGCCGCGGCGCACGAGGTGGGCGCGCTGGCCTGCTATGACCAGGCCAATGCCAACGGTCTGCTGGGCATCACCCGGGCGCGCGAGGCGGGATTCGATCTGTGCCACTTCAATCTGCACAAGACCTTTGCCACGCCCCATGCCTGCGGTGGGCCCGCCGTGGGGGCCTGTGCGGTGACGGCTGAACTGGCGCCGTTCCTGCCGCGGCCCCGCGTTGTCAAGGACGGTGAGCGCTATCGCATCGACCAGGGCGAGGCCCGATCCATCGGCAAGGTGGCGGCCTTCATGGGCACGGCCAGCATCGTGCTGCGCGCCTACGCCTGGGTGATGAATCTGGGCGCCGAAGGCCTTCGCGAGGTGGCCGAGATCGCGGTGCTGAACAACAACTACATCATGAGCCAACTGCTGAAGATCCCGGGCCTGAGCGCGCCCTATGCGGCGGGCAAGCGCCGCATCGAGCAGGTGCGCTACAGCTGGGCGGGCTTGAGCGAGGCCACCGGCGTCAGCTCCGGCGATATCGGCCTGCGCGCCGCCGACTACGGCACCCACTACTGGACCAGCCACCATCCCTATGTGGTGCCCGAGCCTGCCACCATCGAGCCGACCGAGGCCTATTCGCGCGCCGATCTGGACGAATTCGTGCAGATCATGGCCCAGGTGGCTCACGAGGCCCGCACCGACCCGGCGCTGGTGTTGAGCGCTCCGCACAACTGCCCCACGAAGCGCGTGCAGGACGAGTATCTGGAAGACCCCAAGCGCTGGGCGATCACCTGGCGGGCCTGGCAGCGCAAGCTGGCCGAGCACGGCACGGCTGCCTGAGGCGATTCGTCATGCGTGTCGGCCTGATCATCAACCCCATCGCCGGTGCCGGCGGGCCCTTGGCCCTGCATGGCAGCGATGCCTACAGTCCTGGCGCCGAGGTGCCGGACTGGGCCGCGCAGCGGGCCGACGAGGCGCTGCGGGTGCTGCTGGCCGGCTGTGCGCCGCAATGGGTTTGCGGAGCGGGGTCTATGGGCGAGGATCTGCTGCGTGCCTTGGGCCAGCAGCCCCAGGTGCTGGGCGTGCGCTGCTGGCCCAGCAGCGCGCAGGAGACTCGTAAGATCGCTTCGCAGATGCTTAGTCAAGACCTGGCCCTCTTGCTCTTTGTCGGTGGCGACGGCACAGCACGCGATGTGCTGGATGCTGTTGGCGAGGCGCTGCCGGTGCTGGGCATACCGGCCGGGGTGAAGCTGCAATCGGCCTGCTTCGGCGTCAGCCCGCGCGCGGCTGGCAGGCTGGCGGCCAGTTTTCTGTCCGGCCTCCGCCGCGTCACCGAGGCCCGCGAGGTGCTGGATTTGGACGAGTCCGCCCTGGGCCAGGGCAGAGTGCAAGCCAAGCTCTACGGCCAGCTGCAGACGCCGGTCGATGCGCGCCTGCTGCAGGGGCGTAAGGCACGCAGCGAGGCCGGCGATGCGGTCGATGCCGCGCAACTGGCCACCAAGCTCAGGCCGCAGCTGCAACAGGGCCTGCACTTCATCGGCCCCGGCTCCACCACCTGGGCGCTGAAGCAGGCCTTGGGGCTGGATGGCAGCCTGATCGGTGTCGATGTGGTGGCCGATGGGCAGCTCTGGCTGCGCGACGCCACCGAGGCCCAGCTGTGGGAGCTGGTGCAGCAACACCCCAGGCTTTGGCTCACCGCCATCGGCGGCCAGGGCCATGTGCTGGGGCGTGGCAATGCGCCGCTGAGCCCGCGTGTGCTGCAGGCGCTGGGCCGCGAGGCGCTGACGGTGCTGATCACGCCGCGCAAGCTTCAGGCGCTCGCGAGCAGGCAACTGCGCGTGGATTGCGGCTCGGCCGAGGTCGATGCGCTGTTTGCGGGTGCTGTGCGTGCGCTGACCGGGCCCCGAGAAATAGCGATGCTGCAACTCGTTGCAGACTGAATGAATGAAGAAGATGGAGAACGAGATGAATGACAAGTCGAACGGAGAACTCGCCCGCAAGGTCGCGCTGATCACCGGCGCGGGCTCCGGCATAGGCCGGGCCACGGCCCTGCTGTTTGCCCGCGAGGGGGCCCAGGTGGCGGTCTGCGATCTGAACCGCGACGGCGCCGAGGCGACCGTGGCCGCCATTCAGGCCGCCGGTGGCCAAGCCATCGTGGTGCAGGCGAATGTCGCCCTGGCCGCCGACTGCGAACGCTCGGTGCGCGAGACGCTTGCCGCCTTCGGCCGGCTCGACGTGCTGTTCAACAACGCCGGCATCACCCGCCGGGCCAATGTGGTGGACACCAGCGAGGCCGATTGGGACGCGGTGATGGCCGTCAACGTCAAGTCCATCTTCCTGATGAGCAAGTACGCGGTGCCGGTGATGGCCGAGCAGGGGGGTGGCAGCATCATCAATGCCGGCTCGGGCTGGGGCCTGGTGGGTGGCAAGGACGCCGTGTCCTACTGCGCCGCCAAGGGCGCGGTGGTGAACATGACGCGGGCGATGGCGGTCGATCACGGCCCGCAGCAGATCCGCGTCAATAGCGTCTGCCCCGGCGACACCGACACCGCCATGCTGCGCAATGAAGCCGCCCAGCTGGGCCTGGCCGCCACCGCCCTGGTCGAGGCCGGCAATGCCCGCCCGCTGATGCGCGTGGGCCAGGCCGAAGAGATCGCCCAGGTGGTGCTGTTCCTTGCCAGCGACCGGGCTTCCTTCGTCACCGGTTCTGCATATGTGGTTGACGGCGGAGGGCTCGCGGGCTCTGCCTGAAGGGCCCACGCCCTGGGCTGGCGCCCTGTGAGCGCAGGCCTAGGGTTAGCCTCGATTTGCATTCAGTATGGAATAAATATATTCCGTGTATTCTTAAATAAAAACGTTTCAAATCATCATGCTGAACTGGGGAATCATTGGCGCCGGGAACATCTCGGGCGCTTTTGCCAAGGGCCTGCAACAGACCGACAGCGGCGGCCTGGTGGCGGTGGCCAGCCGCGATGCGGCCAAGGCCCGCGCCTTTGCCGACGAGCATGCCGCGCCGGGCACGGCGGTGGTCGCCCATGCCGGTTCTGATGGCTATGCGGCCCTGCTGGCCGACCCGACCGTGGAGGCCATCTACATCGGCCTGCCGCACACCGAGCATCTGCACTGGACCGTGCGTGCGCTGCGCGCCGGCAAGCACGTGCTGTGCGAGAAGCCGCTGGGCCTGAACCACGCCGAAGCGATGCTGGCCTATGACGAAGCCCAGCGCGCCGGCCGCGTGCTGATGGAAGCCTTTATGTACCGCTGCATCCCGCAGACCGCCAAGCTGCTGGAACTGCTGAAGAGCGGCGTGATCGGCGAGCTGCGCCATATCCAGGCCTCGTTCTGCTATGCCTCGACCCCGCGCGCCGGTTCGCGCACCTGGGAGCCGGCACTGGCCGGCGGCGGCATCCTCGATGTGGGCTGCTATCCGATGTCGATGGCGCGGCTGCTGGCCGGCGTGGCCCGCGGCCAGGCCTTTGCCGAACCCACCGAGCTGCAGGCCATGGGCAGTCTGCACGCGATGGGCGTCGATGCCTGGGCGCTGGCCACCTTGCGCTTCCACGGTGACATTACCGCCCAGATCGCCACCGCGGTGAGCCTGGAGCAGGAGGAGTCGCTGCGCCTGGGCGGAACAAAGGGTGCCCTGGTCGTGCCCAAGCCCTGGTATGGCGCCGGTGCGGAAGCCGGCGAGAGCCGCATCGAGCTGTGGGTGGACGAGGCCCTGGCCCAGACCTGGACCGTCACCACCGACCGCGGCCTTTACGCCTACGAGGCCGACACCTTTGCCCAGGCCGTCAAGACCGGTGCGATCCCGCACCCGGCGATGAGCCCGGCCGATTCGATCTCCAATCTGGCGGCGCTGGACCGTTGGCGCAAAGCGATCGGCCTGAGCTATCCGAAGGAGCAGGCCCCAGCGTTGGCGGGCCGCATGACGCTGGCCGCTCTACCCATTGCGCGCCGCCCCGGCGGGAACATGCGCTATGGCCAGGTGCCGGGTCTTAGTAAGCCGGTGTCGCGCCTGATCATGGGCGTCGATCACCAGGAGTCGCTGCCCTATGCCGCGGCCCTGTTCGACGACTACCTGGAGCGCGGCGGCAATGCCTTCGACACCGCCTGGGTCTATGACTTCGAGGGCGGCCACTGCGAGGCCATCCTTGGCGATTGGCTGAAGGCGCGCGGCATCCGTGACGAGATCGTGCTGATCGCCAAGGGCGCCCACACGCCCAACTGCACGCCCGAGGGCATGCGCAGCGAGCTGGCCGAGAGCCTGGAGCGCCTGCAGACCGACAGCGCCGACCTCTACATCCTGCACCGCGACAACCCAGAGGTGCCGGTGGGCGAGTTCATCGATGCCTTGAACGAGCAGCGTGCCAAGGGCCGCTTCCAGGCTTTCGGCGGCAGCAACTGGTCGCTGGCCCGTGTGGGCGAGGCGAACGCCTATGCGGCCAAGACCGGCCAGCAGGGCTTCTCGCTGGTCAACAACCAGCTGAGCCTGGCCCGCATGCAAGCGCCGATCTGGCGCGGCTGTGTCTCGGCCGGTGATGTCGAATCGCGCCGCTGGTTGGCCGAGCAGGGCCTGGCGCTGTTCGCCTGGTCCTCGCAGGCCCGTGGCTTCTTCGTCGATGGCCGCTCGGCACCTGGCCAACGCGAGGACGAGGAGCTGGTGCGCTGCTGGTACAGCGAGGCCAACTTTATGCGCCTGGCCCGCGCCCGCGAGCTGGCGCAGAAAAAGGGCTGCGCCGCCATCAATATCGCGCTGGCCTGGGTGCTGGCCCAGGGCTTCCCCGCGTTCAGCCTGATAGGCCCGCGCAGCATTGCCGAGACCGCCAGCTCGATGCGGGGCCTGGATGTGGACTTGAGCGCCGACGAGCTGGCCTGGCTGGACCTGACGGACCTGGGAGCGCCGGCATGAGCCTGACTCTGCGCGAGCCCACCAAGGTCGGCATCATCGGCGCCGGCGACATCTTCCCGGCCTATGCCAAGGGCCTGCAAGCCTTCGGCAATGTGCAGCTGATCGCGGTGGCCGATGCGCGCACCGAAACGGCGCAGGTCCGTGCAGATGAGTTCGACATCGAGGCGATGACGCCCGTACAGCTACTGGCCAGTGAGGCCCAGATCATCATCAACCTGACACCGCCGGCCGCGCATCTGACGGTGGGCCAGCAGGTGCTGGAAGCTGGCAAGCATCTCTACACCGAGAAGCCGCTGGCCGCCAGCTTCGTCGAGGGCCAGGCGCTGATGGAGGCGGCCGCCCGCGCCGGCCGCCGCATAGGCTGCGCCCCCGACACTTTTCTCGGAGGCGCCGGCCAGGCCGCACGTGCGTTGGTGGACTGTGGACGGCTGGGCCGCATCGTCGCGGCCCAAGCCTGCATGATGGAGCGGGGCCCGGACGACTGGCACCCGAATCCCGAGTTCTTCTACAAGCCCGGCGCCGGCCCGCTGATGGACATGGGCGTCTACTACCTGACCCAGCTGGTGCAGTTGCTAGGCCCGGTGCGTCGCGTCAGCGGCATGGCGCACACCAGCTGGTTGCGGCGCGAGGTGCCGCGCGGCCCGCGCCAGGGGCAGGGCATTGCCGTCGAGACGCCCACCCATGTGGTGGCGGGCCTGGAGTTCGAGGCCGGCGCCTTCGTCACGCTCAGCACCAGCTTCGATGTGTGGAAGCACAGGTCCAGCCATATCGAGCTGTACGGTGAGCAGGGCTCGGTGGTGCTGCCGGACCCGAACCAGTTCGGCGGCGAGCTGAGCTTTTGCGAGCAGGACGGCGACTGGCAAGGCATGGCCCCGCGTGCCTTCACCGGCCACCATCGCGGCCTGGGCGTGGCCGAAATGGCCTGGGCCCTGGCAGCAGGCCAGCCGCACCGTGCCAACGGCGAACTGGCCCTGCATGTGCTGGAGATCATGGATGCGACCCTGCGCGCCGCTGCCAAGGCGACACCCGTGCTGCTGGCCACGCGCTGTGCGCGGCCCGCGCCGCTGCCGCCGGGCTTTGCTCAGCAGATCGCCTGCGAGGTGGCCGCATGATGAACAGGATCGCCCTGCAGCTCTACACCGTGCGCAGCGCCGGTGGCCTGGCCTCGCGCCTGGCCGTGGCCCGCGAGGCCGGCTATGCCTGGGTGGAGACCGAAGGCCTGCACGGCCTGGCCGCCGCCGACTTCATCAGCACCGTACAGGCCTCCGGCCTGGGCCTGGCCTCCATGCATGTGGAGATGAGTGACCTGGCGCAGCGCCTGCCCGACATTCTGCAGGCCCTGCGTGAGCTGGGTTGCCAGCAGCTGGTGATGCCCTGGCTGGACGAGGAGGAGCGACCGGCCGACCAAGCCGGCTGGGCCGATCTGGGCGAGCAACTGCAAGCCCATGCGCAAGGCCTGGCCCCGCAAGGCATCAGCCTGGCCTATCACAACCATGCCTTCGAGTTCGAGTGCCTGGACGATGGCCGCACGGTGCTGGAAACGATCTTCGATGCCGCGCCGCGCTTAAGCTGGCAGCCCGATGTGGCCTGGGTCGCACGCGCCGGTCAAGACCCGGCCACCTGGCTGGAGCGCTATGCCACGCGTCTGCAATCGGTGCATGTGAAGGACCTCGCCCATGAGGGCAGCGAGCCCGCCGAACAGGGCTGGGCCACGCTGGGCGAGGGCCGCCTGCCCTGGAGCCAGTGGCTGCCGGGTCTGACGACAAGGTTGCAGACCTTCATCGTCGAGCACGACCATCCCAGCCAGCCGGCGCGCACTGCGCGGGTCGGCTTCCAGTACCTGTCCAAACGCCTGGGCTGAGCAGCGAACATGGCCCATCTGAGCATCCAGCATCTGCGCAAGACCTTTGGGCCCGTCGAGGTCTTGAAGGACATCAATCTGGAGATCGCCGACCGCGAGTTCGTCTGCTTTCTCGGCCCCTCGGGCTGCGGCAAGTCCACGCTGTTGCGCTGCATCGCCGGGCTGGAGGAAGTGCAGGGCGGCGAGCTGCGCATTGATGGCCAGCGCATCAACGAGCTGCCGCCGGCCGAGCGCGATCTGGCCATGGTGTTCCAGAGCTATGCGCTGTATCCGCATATGTCGGTGCGCAAGAACCTGGCCTTTGGTCTGAGCCTGCGCGGCCGGCCCAAGGGCGAGATCGAGGCGCGTATTCTTGAAGCCGCGCGCATGCTGCAGCTGGAAGAGCTGCTGGAGCGCAAGCCGCGCCAGCTCAGCGGCGGCCAGCGCCAGCGGGTGGCGATCGGCCGCGCCATCGTGCGCCAGCCCCGCATCTTTCTGTTCGACGAGCCGCTGTCGAACCTCGACGCCGCGCTGCGCGAGAACACCCGCATGGAGCTGGCCCGCCTGCACCAAAGCCTGCAGGCGACCATGGTCTATGTCACCCACGATCAGGTGGAGGCCATGACCCTGGCCACCAAGGTGGTGGTGCTGAACCAGGGCCGCATCGCCCAGGTGGGCAGGCCGCTGGAGCTCTATCACTCGCCGGCCGATCTGTTCGTGGCCGGCTTCATCGGCTCGCCGCGAATGAATCTGCTGCCTGCCGAAGCCTTGACTGGTGCTGCTGCACGACCAGGGGCCAAGACCCTGGGCATACGGCCCGAGCATCTGCGATTGGGCGAGGCTGGCGCGCTGCGTGCCCAGGTGCTGATGGTGGAACGCCTGGGAGCGCAAAGCCTTGTGCATCTGCGCTTGGCCAACGGCAGTGCCGTCACCGCCAGCGTCGATGGCGCCATTGCGGTTCGTAACGGCGAGCAGGTGGGACTGGACTTCCCTTCCGAGCACGTCCACGCCTTCGCGGTGGATGGGCGCGCGCTGCCGCGGGTCTTGAGCGAGGCGGTGCAGGATGCACTGGCGCTGGCATGAAGCTGCTCGACTCTTTCGTGGCGCGGCAGAGGGGGCGGGGGGCCGGCCACTGTGGGCTGAAGCTTGGGCCGGTCCCTTCGGACCGACCTCCAGCTTCTTTATGCCCGCTGTGGCCGGCCCCCCACCCCCTCTGCGGATGCTCGAGTGGCCCGCAACCCGAATTCATGCGCGCCGTGCACGCCGGTGCCTGCAGGGATGAGGGTGTGCCGGTCGCAGCGGGCATAAAGAAGCCGAAGTCCGGTCCGTTCAGGGCCGGACGATGCTTCAGCCCGCAGCGGCCGGCGCGCCCTCGTCCCTGCCGCTCCACACATCACGCGTCGTACGTTGCGCAAAGCCCGGTGGAGCACCGTAAATGACGAAGCGCTTCCTCCTTCTCCTTGCCTTGATGATGCCGCTGTGGGCCACAGCCCAGGTGCTGCGCTTCGCCACCTGGGATGGCAGCGAAAACCTGGACATCCAGCGCCGCATCGCCGCCGCTTTCGAGCAACGCCACCCAGGCGTCCGCGTGCAGGTGGAGGCCTATGGCGGTGGCTTCAACCAGAAGCTCTCGGCCTCGTTCGGCGCACGCAACCCGCCCGATGTGACGATGATGTGGAACTTCCCGCTCTATCACCGCGTGCTGGAGCCCCTGGATGCCTGGCAGGCGCGCGATCCCGCGTTCGACGCGGCCGATATGGTGCCGGGCCTCTTGCGTTTCGCCACGGTGGAAAGCCGGCTCTACGGCGTGCCGGCCGGCTTCACCAGCCAGGTCATCTACTACAACAAGGACATGTTCGACCGCGCCGGCCTGGCCTATCCACGAGCGGACTGGCGCTGGGAGGATTTGCGCACGCTGTCGCAAAAGCTCAGCCGCCCGAGCGCCAAGGTCTATGGCTATGGCCTGGACGTGGCTCCCGATCCCTATGACTTCCAGGGCTATCTGTGGAGCGCCGGCGGCCGCATGCTGGGCGCCGATGGCCACCGGGTGCAGGGCGAGCTCGACAGTGCACCGTCGCAAGCGATGTTCACTATGCTGCTGGGCCTGCTGGATCAGGGCCTGGCCGCCACCCTGGGGGTGGGCGACGGCAAGAACCAGCGCCAGCTGTTCGTGGCCGACCGTGTGGCCATGCTGATGGACGGCGCCGCCTTTCGGCTCGAACTGGCCCAGGACGGCAAGCGCTATGGCGTGGCGCCGCTGCCCAGCTTCCAGGGCCGGCCGGCGCAGAGCGTGGTCAGTGTGTCCTCGCTGGCGATGGCACGGGACTCGAAGCAGAAAGACCTGGCCTGGCAATTCATCAAGTTCTACAGCAGTGCCGAGGCGGTGCGTCTGCGCCAGGGCGATCTGCCTGTGCTCCTGAGCGTGGCGCGTGAACTGAAGCTGCAGGAAGACCCGCTGGTGCAACCGTTTTACGCGATGGCCCTGAGCATGCAGGAGGTGCCGGCCTTTCTGCTGAACCCGCGCTGGACGCGCGCCTCCGGCGTGGTGCGTGATGCGATCCAGGAGGTGTTTCTGAAGAAGGGCGATGTGCAGCAGATCCTCGCCCGCGCCGCGCTCAAGGCGGAAAGGAAACTCCAATGAGCGCCCGCCTGATGGAGCCTGCTGCGGTGGCTGCGACGCCACGCGCGACCCCGCGCCGACGCCTGCGCTGGCCCCGTGGCCTGACGCCCTGGCTGTTCGTCGCGCCCTGGGTGCTGGGCTTCGCGGCCTTCACGCTCGGGCCGCTTCTGTACTCGCTGTACACCAGCTTCTTCGACTGGCCGCTGATGGGCGGCGAGCGCTTCGTCGGCTTGGAGAACTACCGCCGCATCCTGACGACGGACGACGATTTTTGGGAGGCGCTGTGGGTCACCTGCCGCTTTGCCGGCCTGTACGTGCCCCTGCATCTGGCCGCCGCGCTGGGCCTGGCCCTGCTGCTGAACCGGCGCGGCTGGGGCCAGGGCTTGTTTCGCACGCTGTTCTATCTGCCCAGCATGCTGTCGGGCGTGGCCCTGGTGACGATCTGGACCTGGATCTACAGCCAGGAGTACGGCCTGCTCAACTACCTGCTGAGCCTGGTGGGTCTGGCGCCTGTCAACTGGCTGGGCAGCCCACGCTGGGCAATGTGGTCGGTGGTCATCGCCAGCCTGTGGAGCCTGGGTGGCACGATGCTGGTGTTCCTGGCCGGGCTCAAGGGCATATCGGTCGATCTGTACGAGGCGGCGGCCCTGTCGGGTGTGTCCAGGCTCAAGCAGTTCACGCACATCACGCTGCCGCTGCTGTCGCCGGTGCTGCTGTTCAATCTGGTCACCACCTTGATTGCGGCCTTCCAGCAGCTGACCCTGGCCCTGCTGCTGACCGAGGGCGGACCGCTGAAGTCCACCTATATGCTGGCCATGTACATCTACGACACCGCCTTCAAGTTCTTTGACATGGGCTATGCCTCGGCCCTGTCCTGGCTGTTGTTCCTGCTGATACTCGTGCTGTCCATGAGCGTGATGCGCTTCTCCAGCCTGTGGGTGTTCTACGAGAACGAAGTGAAGCGTGACGGAGTCAAATCATGACCCCTGCCTTCAACCCAACCCGCCATGCACGGCGCCTGGCCTATTACACCGTCATGCTGGGCCTGGCCCTGGCCTTCGCGCTGCCGCTGTACTGGACTCTGGTGACGGCCTTGAAGGCCAAGAGCGAGCTCTACACCTGGCCCCCGGTCTGGTGGCCGGCGCTGCCGCGCTGGCAGAACTTCGTCGAGGCCTGGCAAGCCCAGCCCTTTGGCCAGTTCCTGTGGAACTCGCTGCTGGTCGGCGGGCTGTCAACCCTGGGCCAGCTGTTCTCGTCCAGCCTGGTGGCCTATGGCTTTGCCCGCTTCGAGTTCCGCGGCCGCGACATCCTCTTCATGGTGATGCTGGGCTCGATGATGATTCCCTGGGACGTGACCATGATCCCGCTGTATATGCAGTTCAACGCTTTAGGCTGGATCAACACCTTGAAGCCGCTGATCGTGCCCAACTTCTTCGGCGCGGCCTTCTACATCTTCCTCTTGCGCCAGTTCATCATGAGCATTCCGCGCGAGCTCGACGAGGCCGCGCGCATGGATGGGGCCAATGCTTGGCAGATCTACTGGCGCATCCATCTGCCCTTGATGGCGCCGGCCCTGGTGCTGGTGGGCACCTTCCAGTTCCTGGGCAGCTGGAACGACTATCTGGGCCCGCTGATCTTTCTGAACGACCAGAGCAGCTACACGCTGCCGCTGGGCCTGGCCCAGTTCCGCGGCCTGCATGCCAACAACCTGACCGCCATCGCCGCGATGACCGTGCTGCTGTGCCTGCCGCCGCTGCTGCTGTTCTTCATGGCCCAGCGCCACATCATGGAGGGCGCCAGTGCCGGCGCGGTGAAAGGATGACTCGCTTGCTGAATCTGTTCGATCCTCGGTCCGTGCCGCTCTCAAGGCGTGGCAGCTGGCTGTGCGTGTCCTGGATTGCCGAGGACGCTGCCTTCTGGCTGCGCCATCTGCGCGGTGGCGACGAGCACACCGATCTGGGCCGGCTGTTCAAACTGCTGCCGGTCGATGGCGAGGGCAGGGCAGTTTCCGGTACATGGTCGCTGCAGCCCGACTCTCTCAGTTTCCACGCCGAGGTCGGCGAGCTGCACCTGGCCTTTGCCGATGCCGACACGCTGGCCCTGCAAGGCCGCGGCCTGGGCCTGCGCCTCACCCTGCAGAGCAAGCGCTACGACTATGCCCAGCGTCTGGATGAACGGGCCGTGCACGTCAGCTGCGCCAGCCAGGATCTGTCGGCGCGGGTCGCATTGTCATCCGGTGAACTGCAGCTCGACGCCCCCTGGCAAGGCCAGCGTGCCGAGCGCATCGCGCTGGACATGCGTCCCGATGCGGCAGGAGCGGTGGCCGCTTCGGTCCATCTCTATCGCGTGATGCCGGCACGCAGCGATGTGGCGTCGTTCGAGGCCGCACGCGCCGATGCCGCCGCCGACTTCCAGGCCTGGCTGAGCCAGACGCTGGCGGTCGATGAAGACCTGCAGCCGCTGCGCCGGCTGGCCGCCTACATCACCTGGTCCTGCATCGTCCCGGCAGAGGGCCGGCTGCATTACCCGGCCATGTATATGTCCAAGAACTGGATGACCAATATCTGGAGCTGGGACCATTGCTTCAATGCGCTGGCGCTGGCCGCTCAGCAGCCGGAGCTGGCCTGGCAGCAGCTGGCGGTGCTGTTCGAGCTGCAGCACGACAGCGGCCGCCTGCCCGATTTCGCCAACGACCTGCAGGCCTACTGGCGCTTCACCAAGCCGCCGGTGCATGGCTGGACGGTCGCCCAGCTGCGCCGCCAATCAGCCTGGACGCAAGACCGCTGCACCCAGATGCACGAATGGTTGGCCGCGCAGGCGCGCAGCTGGCTGGCCACGGCGCCCGAGGGTGGTCTGCCTGCCTACGACCATGGCAACGATGCCGGCTGGGACAACGCCACCGTGTTCCTGCAGGGCACGCCGTTGCAAAGCCCCGACCTCAGCAGTTTTTTGATACTGCAGCTGGAAGAGCTGGCCGCCTTGGCCGAGCACTTGGGCCGGCCCGCGCAGGCCAGTGAATGGCGCGGTCAAGCCGACGCCCTGTTCAACAGACTGATGGCCCGGCTCTGGACCGGCGAGCGCTTCGTGGCCCGCCTCGCCGATGGCACCGTGGTGAACGATGGCGACAGCCTGATCGCCTACACCCCGCTGCTGCTGGGTTCACGCCTGCCCGCAGCCATCCGCGAGCAGCTGCTGGCCGAGCTGTTCGAGCCCGGCCGCTTCCTGAGCGCTCACGGCCTGGCCACCGAGTCGCAGCGCAGCCCGCACTATCGCGCCGATGGCTATTGGCGCGGCCCGATCTGGGCGCCGACGACGATGTTGTTTGTCGATGTGATGGACCGCTGCGGCCGACCCGATCTGGGCGACGAGCTGGCGCGGCGTTTTACTGCGATGTGCGCAGGTATCGGCGCGGCAGGCGGCCTGGCCGAGAACTTCGATGCGCAAAGCGGCGCGCCGCTGCGCGATCCCGCCTTCACCTGGACCTCCAGCGTGGCCCTGCTGCTGGGGCACCGCCTGCTGAAAAAGAAGAACACCGTATGAGCGAACCCAAAGTCACGCTGAAGACCCTGATGCGCCACACCGGCCTGTCGCTGGGCACGGTGTCGCGCGCGCTGCAGGACGGTCCCGAGGTCCGACGCGAGACGCGAGAGCTGGTCAAGGCCGCCGCGCGCGAGCTGGGCTACACGCCCAATCTGGCCGGCGTGAAACTGCGCACCGGCAAGACCTACACGCTGTCCATCGTGCTGCCGGTCGAGAACAGCGAACAGGACTTCACCGACAGCGGCTTCATGGCCCTGGTCTCCGGCCTGCACGCGGCCCTGGCCGGCACCTTCTACAGCCTGGTGGTGCAACCCGAGCTGCCCGATGAAGATCCGGTCGCCGCCCTGCGCAAGCTGGTGGAGGCCAGGCGGGTCGATGGCCTGGTGCTGACGCAGACCCGGCCGCAGGACGAACGCATCCGCTATCTGCTGGAGCAGGATTTTCCGTTCGTCAGCTACGGCCGCAGCGCGCTGGAGCGGGCCCATCCCTGGTACGACACCGATCATGAGGACATGGCCTACCGCGCCACGCAGCGCCTGATCGCCTGCGGCCACCGCCAGATCGCCATGCTCAACCCGCCGGCCGAGCTGATGTACAGCCAGCACCGCGATGCGGGCCACCGCCGGGCCTTGCGCGAGGCTGGCCTGCAGCATGACCCGGCACTGACGCAATGCTCGGGCCTGTCGGCTGCTGATGGCCGCCGCCTGGTACTGGAGCTGGCCCTACGCCAACCCCGGCCCACCGCCTTTGTTTGCGCGAACGAATACGCCGCCCTCGGTGCCCTGTCGGCCTTTGCCGAGCTGGGCTGGCAGGCCGGCCGCGAGGCCGCCGTGGTGGCGACCGACGACAGCAACGTCAGCGCCTATTTCGTGCCGCCGCTGTCTACCTACTACGCCTCGCTGCATGGCGCCGGTCGCCAGCTGGGCCAGCTCCTGCTGCGCCGGCTGGACGGCGAGCCGGTGCAGCAGCTGTGCGTGCTGGAGCAGGCGCAGCTGATCGAACGCCAATCCGACCGACTGGGAGGTGAGCGATGAAGACGATCAAAGGCCCCGGCCTCTTCCTGGCCCAGTTCGCGGGCGACCAGGCCCCGTTCGACACGCTGGACCATCTGGCCGACTGGTCGGCCGGCGTGGGCTTTGCTGCCTTGCAAATCCCTAGCTGGGATGCACGCCTTTTCGACCTGGCCTTGGCGGCCGAGAGCCAGACCTATTGCGACGATCTGCGCGGCCGGCTGGCCGCGAAGGGCCTGCAGATCAGCGAGCTGTCCACCCACCTGCAAGGCCAACTGCTGGCCGTGCACCCGGCCTACGACAGGCAGTTCGATGGCTTTGCCGCACCGGCAGTGCGAGGCGACGCAGCCGAACGCAGCACCTGGGCGGCCGGGCAGCTGAAGCTCGCCGCGCGGGCCTCGGCCCGGCTGGGGCTGAAGGCCCACGCCACCTTCTCCGGCGCGCTGGCCTGGCCCTATCTCTACCCCTGGCCGCAGCGGCCAGCGGGCCTGATCGAGGAGGCCTTCGCCGAACTGGCGCGGCGCTGGCTCCCCGTTCTCGATGCTTTCGACGAGGCCGGCGTCGATGTCTGCTACGAGCTGCACCCGGGTGAGGATCTGTTCGACGGCCTGACCTTCGAGCGCTTTCTCGACGCCGTGGGCCAGCACCCCCGCGCCAACATCCTCTATGACCCCAGCCACTTCCTCTTGCAGCAGCTGGACTATCTGGCCTTCATCGACATCTACCACGCGCGCATCCGCGCCTTCCACGTCAAGGACGCCGAGTTCCGTCCGAATGGCCGGCAGGGCGTCTATGGCGGCTATGCGCCCTGGCTGGAGCGGGCCGGGCGCTTCCGCTCGCTGGGCGACGGGCAGATCGATTTCGGCGCCATCTTCTCCAAGCTGGCGCAGCACGACTACCCGGGCTGGGCGGTGCTGGAGTGGGAGTGCTGCCTGAAGCATCCGGTGGACGGTGCGCGCGAAGGCGCCGAGTTCATCAGGCGGCACATCATCCGCGTGGCCGATCGTGCCTTCGACGACTTCGCTGATGGGCAGACACCGCGTGCCGAGTTGCGTCAACTACTCGGTCTGGGGGGCGAAGCATGAGTGCGCCTTTGAGACTGGGCATGGTCGGCGGCGGGCAGGGTGCCTTCATCGGCGGCGTGCACCGCATGGCGGCGCGACTGGATGGCCAATGGCAGCTGGTGGCCGGTGCGCTGTCAAGCGACCCGCTGCGTGCGCTGGCCAGTGCCGACGAGTTGGGCCTCGATTCGTCGCGCAGCTACGCCAGCTGGCAGGAGATGGCGCGGCGCGAGGCCGCGAGGCCCGACGGCATTGATGCTGTCGCCATCGTCACGCCGAATCATCTGCATGCCCCGGTGGCCACGGCCTTTCTGGAGGCCGGCATTGATGTGATCTGCGACAAGCCGCTGGCCACCTCGCTGGCCGATGCACGCGCGCTCCAGGCGCTGGCCCGGCGCCGCGAGCGCCTGCTGTGCCTGACCCACACCTACAGCGGCTACCCCATGGTGCGGCAGGCCCGCGCGATGGTGGAGGCTGGCGAGCTGGGCGCGCTGCGGCTGATACAGGTCGAGTACGCGCAGGACTGGCTGGCCGAGCCGATCGAACAGACCGGTCAGAAGCAGGCCGCCTGGCGCTGTGACCCGGCACTGGCAGGCCCGGCCGGCGCGCTGGGCGATATCGGCACCCATGCCTACCATCTGGCCAGTTTTGTCAGCGGCCTGCAGGCCGAAAGTGTGTGCGCCGAGCTGAGCAGCCTGGTGCCTGGCCGCCGGCTTGATGACCATGTGCAGGCCATGCTGCGCTATCCGCAGGGCGTGCGCGGACTGCTGTGGGCCAGCCAGGTGGCCACCGGTTGCGAGAACGCCCTGCGCCTGCGCGTCTTTGGCAGCCGCGCCAGCCTGGAGTTTGCGCAGGAGCAGCCGAACGAGCTGCTCATCACCCCGCTGGGCGGCGCCACGCAGCGCCTCACAAGGGGGCGTGCGAGCAGCGCCGAGGCGCAGGCCGCCACGCGCCTTCCGGCCGGCCATCCCGAGGGTTATCTGGAGGCCTTTGCCCAGCTCTATCGAGACGCGGCCGAGCACATTCGCGCGCGGCGCGAGGGCAGGGCGGTGGCCCCGACCAGCCGCTGGCTCACCACTGCCGCCGACGGCGTGGCCGGCCTGGCCTTCGTCGAGGCGGTGCTGGCCAGCCACCGAGCCGGCAGCGCCTGGACTCCCTTGCAGCAAGAAGGAGCAACACCGTGATCGCGATAGGTCAACGTTGCCCGGCCGGCGCCCGCCTGCTGGCCGATGTGGGCGGCACCCATGTGCGCCTGGGCTGGCAGGGAGGCGATGGCGCGGCCATCCAGCATGTGCAGACCCTGGCCTGCGATGCCCACCGCGACCTGGGTGAGTGCCTGCAGCGCTATTTGCAGACCTTGGGCGCAGCCGGTGCGGCGCGACCCATCCAGGCGGCCCTGGGCGTGGCCAGCGCGGTGCTGGACGATCAGATACGCCTGACCAACCGCGACTGGGGCTTCTCGGTCCAGGCCCTGCATCGGCAGCTGGAGCTGCAGCGCCTGGTGGTGCTGAATGATTTCACTGCACTGGCGCTGGCGATACCCGCGCTGCCGGAGCCGGACTTCTGGCATGTCGGTGGCCCCGCCACGGGTGCACCAGGACCGCTGGCCGTGATAGGGCCTGGTACCGGCCTTGGCGTCTCAGGCCTGGTGCCGCAAGCCGATCGTCAATGGGTGGCCCTGCAAACCGAGGGCGGCCATGTCAGCCTGGCGCCGCAGGACGATAGGGAGGCCGCGCTGTTGTCCAGCCTGCGCCAGCGCTTTGGCCGCGTCTCCGCCGAGCGGGTGCTGTCGGGGCCAGGTCTTGTCAATCTGCTACAGGCCATTGCCGAGGTGGATGGCCGGCCGCTCGCGTCCGATCCAGCACCGGCCCAGGTGCTGAGCCAGGCCCTCGCCGGAGAGCCGCAAAGCGCCGAAGTGCTTGCTCTGTTCTGCGCCTTCCTGGGCGATGTGGCCGGTGATCTGGTGCTGTCGCTGGGCGCTCGCGGAGGTGTCTACATCGGCGGCGGCATCGTGCCGCGCCTTGGGGCCGAGCGCTTCAGGCGCTCGGACTTCCGCAAACGCTTTGAAGCCAAGGGGCGGCTCGCCGGCTATATGCACGAGGTGCCTTCCTATGTGATTGCGAGTCAGGAGCCGCCGGCCCTGCTCGGAGCGAGTCGAGCGCTATGAACCGAAGCCCGCCGACATAAGCCGACAACGGCGTGCCTGGGGCAGGCGCGACCGTCCTCAAGCGAAGTTGCCATGCAAGGCCGTTCAGGGCCGGCAGGGGCTTCCCTTTGCCCGCGTTTCGTACTGACCATCAACGGAGACATCAACATGAGAAGAGCTGGACAGCCGCACAGCGGCCAGGAATCGAATCGTTTCAAGCCCCGCGCCACCTGGCTGGCCGCGGCCCTGCTGCTGCAGCTGGCTGCGCCCTATGCGCTGGCCCAGAGCACGGCGGCCACCGATGACAAGCCCGCCGAAAAGGCCAAGAGCAAGGACGAGGCCACCAACCAGCTGGACCGCGTCGTCGTCACCGGCAGCACGGGCCTCGCCCGCACCGTGCGTGAAAGCTCGGTGGCCGTGACCGTGGCCGACCGCGACGCGCTGGACCGCAAGGCACCTTACTCGGCGGCCGAGGCCATGGAGCTGGTGCCCGGCATGTATATCGAGGCCTCGGCCGGCGAGATGTCGAATAACTACTCGGTGCGCGGCATGTCCGGCGGCAACCAGCGCTGGGTGCAGGTGCAGGAGGACGGCCTGCCGATCTTCTACTACCCGAGCTGGTCGGCCGACGGCCTGGTCAAGTCGGAGCTGGGCATCGACCGCATGGAGGCGGTGCGCGGCGGCACCTCGGCCATCCTGACCGCCAACGGCGCGGGCGCCACCATCAACTTCCTGACCTTCCGCAACCAGGGCAAGCCCGAGGGCGCGCTGCGCCTGACCACCTCCGACTACAACCAGAAGCGCGTGGACCTGCGCTATGCCGGCGGCCTGGGTGATGGCTGGTTCGGCGGCGTGTCGGGCTACTACCGGGTGGACGACGGCGTGCGCCATCCCGAATTCACCGGCAACAAGGGCGGCACGGTGCGCGCGCACATCGGTCGCAAGATCGAGGGCGGCGAGTGGAGCGTGAACCTCAAGGGCATGCACGACCACACCATGTTCTATCTGCCCATTCCGGTGATAGGCAAGGACAATCCGCGCAGCCTGCCCGGCATGGATGCCCGCTACGGCACCATGATTGGCCTGGACTCGGGCGTACAGACGGTGCGCACATCGCTGGTGCCCGGCAGCTTCATGCAGACCGTGGACTCACGCGACGGCTATGACCACAAGGCCTTTGCTCTGGGCTACAACTACGAAAAGGCCCTGTCCCCGGCCTGGAAGTTCTCGTCCAAGGGCCGCTACACCGATTCCGACGTGACCGCCAGCGTGGTCTTCTCGTCCAGCAATAACAGCCTGCGCCCGGCCGTCGACCGCCTGGACCCGGCCAAGTTCGGCTATGTGAAGGAGATGCTGGACCGCTTCGGCCCGGCCTGCGGCGGCACCTGCAAGCCCGCGGTCCGCATTGTCTCCACCGGCGAAATCCTTTCCACCCCCGAGCAGCTCAATGCGCTGAACGGCAACGGCCTGCTGTCCGACAACGTGCTGCAGGCCGACAAGCAGGTCAATCGCGAGTTCGTCAACGATATGCGCCTGACCTGGAACACCGAGCGCAACAGCCTCGGCCTGGGCCTCTTGACCTTCAATTCGCTGAGCGAGGGCGGCAGCCCGGTGTCGGCACGCTTCGTCACCGATGTACGCAACCATGCCAGGCGGGTGGACCTGGTGGCACTGGATCCCGCCGGCAAGGTGGTGGGTTCCTACACCGAGAACGGTGTGCGCGAGCATTCCACCTGGGGTGACGGCAACGACAGGAGCCACAACAAGTCGATGTCCGTCTACCTGAACGACGAGTACAAGGTCAACGATGCGCTGCGCATAGACGCCGGCCTGCGCATCGAGCGCTTCCGCTACCTGCAGGGACGTGGCGGCTTCGGCGAGTACGAGCCGATCCCGGGCGCCTTCAAGCCGGGCTGCGATCGCGCCGCCCTGGGCGACGCGACCTGCGATGTCGACAACATCATTGCCAACAACTACTGGGCCTACCCGACCAACGGGCAGTACGAGATGGTGCGCAACCGCTGGACCGAACCCTCCTGGACCATAGGCGGCAACTACCTGCTGAACAACAATATCGCGGTCTACGGACGCTTCGCCAAGAGCTACCAGACCACCGGTGACCTGCCGGTGACCAAGATCGAGTTCGGCGAGCTGGGTGCGCGCATGCAGGCCAGGAACTTCGCCGCCACCCTGACCTTCTACAAGGCCAACTTCAAGGGCGACCCGAACAGTGCCGAGGTGGACAACGCACAGATCGAGATGCTGCAGGGCGTGAAGTCGCAGGGCCTGGAGTTCGAGATGAGCTGGCGGCCGCTGCGCTGGTTCGAGTTCGCGGCCACCGGCGTGGTCCAGCGCTCGCGCTTCAGCGTCAACAATCTGCGCGTGCTGCGCGGCACCGGCACCGATCTGGAGGCGCTGCTGAAGGAGGCCACCAGCTGGTCGGGCAATCGCCCGGAGCGCACGCCCGATCGCAACTTCACGCTCGCGCCTAGCGTCTTCTTCAACGACGGCAAGGGCGAGTTCACCGTGGCCTGGCACTACGTCGGCGACCGCTTTGCCGATGTGTCGAACTCGGTGCGCCTGCCGGCCTACAAGACCATCAACCTCAGCCTGCGCTACGAGCTGACGCCCACCATCACCTTGAACGCGGCGGTGCGCAATCTGACCAACACCATAGGCTTGACCGAGGGCAATCCGCGCTCGGGCTTTGTGCAGGCGCCGGCCGGCAGCGACTACTACTATGCTCGCCCCATCCTGGGCCGCAATGCCCAGCTGTCGGCGACCATGACTTTCTGAGGAGGCCAGCAAGATGCAAGCAACACACAGCCCGATCTGGGACCACCATGTGGTCGTGCCCGACGCGCCGCCGGGCTTCACCGTGCGCACCTGCGTGCCCGCCAATCCTGACGGGGTGGAGGTGATGCTGGAGCGCTGGGAGGCCGGCAGCTGCGAGCCGCCGCACAGCCACCCGGGCCACGACATGACCGTGGTGGTGGAGGGCCGCATGCGCATCCAGTTCTTCAAGCGCGAGGGCGGGGCGCTGGTGGCGGATGGCGCACCGGTCACTCTTGATGCCGGCCAGACCGGCTATGTGGCGGCCGGGCGCATCCACGATGCGCAGTATCTGCAGGACTGCAAGCTGGTCTATGTGCACGAAAGGGCCTTCGGCTTCAAGGCTGAAGTCTGAGAACAAGGAACTCGGGAGAGTTCCAGGGGCGGGCGCCAGGCTCGCCCCCCGTCATCCGGCACAGCCGGCACCGAAGTCCGTTTGGCTGTGAGCCATTGCTCGCAGGGGCTGCCCTGGCTTCGGGCGCGGCCCAGCCCTGCGCTTTCCTTCGCACCAACCTAGTAAAAACCCTAGCTTGCATTAATTCGTTTGTGATTAATATTCGGGCATAGTGATATACGAATGATGGAAGCCAAGGTGCAAGCGGTCGGCGAACAGGTGTTTGCTGCGGCGGCCGATCTGTTCGGACTGCTGTCCACGCCCTGTCGCGTGCGCATCTTGTGTGAATTGTGCAAGGCCGAGCGCAATGTGGGCGAGTTGTTGGCGTTGGTCGGCGGCAGCCAGCCGAATATGTCGCATCACCTCAATGCGCTGTATCGCGGCGGTGTGGTTCAGCGGCGGCGCGAGGGAGCCAAGGTCTTCTACCAACTGGTGCCCGGCAAGGTTGATCTGTTGTGTGATGCGTTGCGTCAGCAACGTCAGGCGGCGTGCCTGGATGAGGGCGGTATTCCCTGAACGGATCGGGTCTTTACCTCTGGAAGGAAACTGTTTGTGAGTTCTGACAACAAGCCAGCAGGCCGGCTGATCAAGGCGCCTGAGAACTTTCTGGATCCGGCCGGCGTGCGCCAGGTCTTCGCCGAGGCCAAGGCGGGGCGGCGTGGCTTCATCCGAAATGCCTTCATGGCTGCCAGTGCGGCAGCGGTGGCGCCTGTTGCCATGGCCACCTCAAACCCGGTGGGCAGCGGTGAGGGGGATCCCAACATCCTGAACCTGCCCGAGCACAGCAAGGGTCTGGGCCAGCCGGTGGTGACCGATGGCTATGGCAAGCCGTCCAAGTACGAGGTCAATGTGCAGCGCCGCCAGAGCCCGGGTCTGACCCAGACGGCTCAGGCCTCGGTGTCGTTTGCGCCCCTGCAGTCGCTGTTCGGCATCGTCACGCCCAGTGGCCTGCACTTCGAGCGCCACCACCAGGGTTGGTGGGACATCGATCCGTCCAAGCACCGCCTGATGATCAATGGCTCCGAGCCCGCGATGCTCAAGCGCGCCATGGTGTTCACCATGGACGAGCTGATGCGGCTGCCGTCGGTGTCGCGCTTTCACTTCATCGAGTGCGGCGCCAACACCGGCATGGAATGGGGCAATGTGGCCGTGCCCACGGTGCAGTATTCGCACGGCATGCTCAGCTGCAGCGAATTTACCGGCGTGCCACTGCGCGTGCTGCTGGACATGGCCGGCGTGGACTACAAGAAGGCCCGCTTCGTGCTGGCCGAGGGCGCCGACGGTTCATCGATGACCCGCACCATCCCGATGGAGATGGTGGAGAGCGGCGAGGTGCTGGTCGCCTATGGCCAGAACGGTGAAATGCTGCGCCCGGAGCAGGGCTATCCACTGCGTCTGGTCGTGCCTGGCGTGCAGGGCGTCAGCTGGGTCAAGTACCTGCGCCGCATCGAGGTGGGCGACAAGCCTTATGGCACCAAGGACGAAGCCGTTCACTATATGGACCTGATGCCCGGCGGCCAGCACCGCCAGTACAGCAGCATCCAGGAGTGCAAGAGCGTGGTCACCACCCCTTCGGGCGGGCAGGTGCTGCTGGACAAGGGTTTCTACAACATCTCGGGCCTGGCCTGGTCGGGCCGCGGCAAGGTCAAGCGCGTCGACGTGTCGGTGGACGGCGGGCGCAACTGGCGCACGGCGCGGCTCGAAGGGGCGGTGCTGCCCAAGTGCCTGACCCGCTTCAATATCGACTGGGTCTGGGATGGCAAGCCCGGCCTGATCCAGAGCCGCGCCACCGACGACAGCGGCTTCGTGCAGCCGACTTATGGCCAGCTGCGCACCGCGCGCGGCACGCGCTCGATCTATCACAACAATGCCATCCAGACCTGGTTGGTGCAAGAAGATGGTGAGGTGAAGAATGTCCAGCTGTCCTAAGCCCCTCCGCGCACTGCTTGCCCTGCTCTTGTCGGCGGCGGCCTCGGCGACCCTCGCGCAGGCCAAGGCCTTCGAGGGCATAGGCCGGGCGGCCACGCCGAAGGAAGTGGCCGCCTGGGACATCGATGTGCGCCCCGACTTCAAGGGCCTGCCCAAGGGCGCCGGCTCGGTGGCCAAGGGCCAGGACGTGTGGGAAGGCAAGTGCGCCCAATGCCACGGCATCTTCGGCGAAAGCGGCGAGGTCTTCTCGCCGCTGGTGGGCGGCACCACCGCCGACGACGTCAAGACCGGCCATGTGGCGCGGCTCAATGATCGCGCTTATCCGGGCCGCACAACGCTGATGAAGGTGGCCACCGTCTCGACGCTGTGGGACTACATCAACCGCGCCATGCCCTGGACGGCGCCCAAGTCGCTCAGCACCGAAGAGGTCTACGCCGTGACCGCCTTCCTGCTCAATCTGGGCGGGGTGGTGCCCGAGAACTTCACCTTGTCGGACCAGAACATCGCCGACGTGCAGAAGCGCATGCCCAACCGCAATGGCATGACCCTGGACCACAATCTGTGGCCCGGCAAGGGTCTGGCCACCGGTGCAAAGGCCGACACGCGCAACATCGCCTGCATGAAGGACTGTGTCACCGAGGCCAGCATCGCGTCGGCCCTGCCCGAGCATGCACGCAATGCGCACGGCAATCTGGCCGAGCAGAACCGCGCCGTCGGGGCGCAGCATGGCGCTGACACGACCAAACCGGCCGGTGCCCCGGTGCCGAGCGAACTGGCGCCAAAACCGGTTGAACCCGCCAAGTCAGGTACATCAGGCGCTCCAATGGCGCTGCTGAACAAGAACAGTTGCACCGCCTGCCACGGGATGGACAGCAAGCTGGTTGGCCCCTCGTTCAAGGATATTGCCAAGAAATACGGCAGCGGCGCCGATGCCGAGGCCTATCTCGCTGGCAAGATACGCAGTGGTGGCGTGGGCGTCTGGGGGCAGATCCCGATGCCGGCGCAGACGCTCAGCGAGGCGGACGCCAGGGCTGTTGCCCAATGGCTGAAGAGCGGCGCCCCGAAGTAAATTTCTTCCCCCTAGGGGATGGCACGGATGCTGAGCCATCATCCCTTTATTAGCATGCAACGATCTAGGAGACCGAAGATGATCGCAAATCGCCGAGAGGTACTTTCGACGAGCGCCAAGGTGGCATCTCTGATGCTGGCTTCGGGCTTGTTTGGCCAGATGGCGCACGCCAGCGGCCCGGCTGCCGGCAAGGGCGCCTTTGACGCCAAGACCATGGCCGACATGGCCAAGGCCCTGGGCTATGGCGCACCCGCCGAGAGCAAGGACGTCAGCATCACGGCGCCCGACATCGCCGAGAACGGCGCCGTCGTGCCCTTGGGCGCCGCCACCACCCTGGCCGGTGTCAAGCAGATGATGCTGCTGGTGGAGAAGAACCCGTCCGTCCTGGCCGCGCTGTTCAATGTCAGCCCCGAGATCGAGGCCAATTTCTCGACCCGCGTGAAGATGGGCCAGTCGTCCAATGTGTTCGCCGTGGCGATCACCAATGACAACAAGGTTCTGTTTGCACAAAAGGAAGTCAAGGTCACGCTGGGTGGATGTGGCGGTTGACGCCTCGGCTCCGCCGGCAATACGGTTCAATTGATTTCGTCCTCGCAGTGCGCGGACTTTGAAGGAGACAGACATGGCAGATCCAATGCGCATTCGCGCCCAGGCCGCTGGCGACAAGGCCACCGTGCGCGTACTGATGGCCCACGAGATGGAGAGCGGACAACGCAAGGACTCGGCGGGCAAGACCATTCCGGCCTGGTTCATCAACGAGGTCACCGCCTCGCTGAATGGCAAGCAGGTGTTGAGCGCGGAATGGGGCCCTTCGGTGTCGAAGAATCCGTTCCTGCAATTCAGCATCAAGGGCGCCAAGGCCGGTGACAAGGTCTCGGTGACCTGGACGGACAACAAGGGCGACAAACGCACCGACGAAGCCGCAGTGTCCTGATCCGGCGCTACAAAAAGTAGCCAGGCCCGCTTGCGGGTCTGTACATTCCAGTAGGCGCCAGCCGGGCATTCATGACATAGGCGCCGCAACGGAGACAAACATGCGACATCACAACAAACTCTTGCTGGCCGGCCTGCTGCTGGCCGCTGGCGCTGCCCAGGCGCAGAAGACCGCGGCCGACGGTATTGCCGAGTACCGCGCCCTGCTGGCCGACGGCAATCCGGCCGAGTTGTTCGAGGCCAAGGGCGAGGACATCTGGAAGACCAAGCGCGGCCCGAAGAATGCGTCGCTGGAGCGCTGTGATCTGGGCAAGGGGCCAGGTGTTGTGAAGGGCGCGTTTGTCGAATTGCCCCGCTGGTTTGCGGACACCCAGAAGGTGCAGGACCTGGAGTCACGGCTGCTGACCTGCATGAGCAGCCTGCAGGGCCTGGACGCGGCGGCGATCGCCAAGACACCGTTCGGCAAGGGCGAGCAGGTCGCCATGGAAGCGCTGGCGGCCTGGATTTCCGGGGAGTCGCGCGGCCAGCGCATGAACCTGCCCCAGGCCCATCTCGAAGAGCAGCGCATGTACCAGCTGGGCAAGCGCGCGTTCTTCTTCCGCGGCGGGCCGATGGATTTCTCCTGCGCCTCCTGTCATGGCGAGGAGGGCAAGCGCATACGCATGCAGGACCTGCCCAACCTGACCAAGAATCCGGGCGACGGCGTGGGCTTCGCGGCCTGGCCGGCCTACCGAGTCTCCAGCGGTGAGATGTGGAGCATGCAGCGGCGGCTGAATGACTGCTACCGTCAGCAGCGCTTTCCCTATCCCGGTTATGCGTCCGAAGTGACCGTGGCGCTGGGCGTCTATATGGGCGTCAACGCCAAGGGTGCCGAGTCCGTTGCGCCCGCCCTGAAGCGCTGAAGGAGACGAGATGAACAAGAAAATCACTTTGCTGGCCATTGCTGCCGTGACCCTGGTCGTGGCCGGGTGTGCCAGCCTTCCCAGCCCGGCCGAGCTGGACGCGCAAGCGCTGGCCATGCTGAAGAGCTCGTTCCGCGACGAGGGCATTGCGACCAACAAGCGCCTGGATCAGGACCTGGGCCAGCGCGCGTGCTCGTCGGAGCAGCCGCCCGCGGAGAATGTTGTCAAGCAGATTGAGGCCGAGGCCCTGGCCACGGTCAAGTGGCCAGCCAACGGGCAATACCTGGGCGATTGGCGCGAGGGCGAGAAGCTGGCCCAGAATGGCCGCGGCATGACCTGGACGGACAAGTCCGCCGCGCCGAGCGCCAACGGCGGCAGTTGCTACAACTGCCACCAGATCGGCAAGCAGGAACTCTCCTTCGGCAACATCGGCCCGAGCCTCTACAACTACGGCAAGATTCGCGGGGTCAAGGAACCTAGCGATCCGGCCAGCGCCGCCATTGTGCAATACACCTGGGGCAAGCTGTGGAACTCCAAGGCCTACAGCGCCTGTTCCAATATGCCCCGTTTCGGCCATGCCGGCCTGCTCGACGAAACCCAGCTGCGCCATGTAATGGCCCTGTTGCTGGATCCGCGCTCGCCGGTCAATCAATAGGCCGCGAGGCCAGATGAAGCCCGCATCCAGCGGGCTTTTTTCGATTCAATACATAAGCGAGTACTTATCATGAGCCTGAGCAAACGCGACTTTCTGCAGGTGATGGCGGCGGCCTCGGCGGCCGGCATGGGCCTGACCCGTTATGCCGATGCCGACGCGGCCACGGCCGAGCAGGGCCTGTATGAGCTGCCGCGCTTCGGTCAGGTCTCATTCCTGCACATGACCGACTGCCACGCGCAACTCAAGCCGATCTACTTCCGCGAGCCGAGTGTGAACCTCGGCCTGGCAGGCATGGCAGGTCAGAGCCCGCATGTGGTGGGCGAGCGCCTGCTCAAGAGCGTGGGCGTGCGGCCCGGCACGGCGCTGGCCCATGCCTTCACCTATCTGGACTTCGAGCGCGCCGCGCGTCGCTACGGCAAGGTCGGCGGCTTTGCCCACCTGAGCACCCTGGTCAAGCGCATGAAGGCCAGCCGCCCCGGCGCGTTGTTGCTGGACGGTGGCGACACCTGGCAGGGCTCGGCCACCTCGCTGTGGACGAATGCACAAGACATGGTCGATGCCTGCAAGCTGCTGGGCGTTGACGTGATGACCGGCCACTGGGAGTTCACCTACGGCATGGAGCGGGTCAAGGAGATTCTGGAGAAGGACTTCAAGGGCAAGCTCGACTTCGTGGCCCAGAACGTCAAGACCAATGACTTCGGCGACGCCGTGTTCCCGCCCTATGTGATGCGCGAGATGAACGGCATCAAGTGCGCCATCATCGGCCAGGCCTTCCCCTACACGCCGATTGCCAACCCGCGCTATATGGTGGCCGACTGGGCCTTCGGCATCCAGGACGAGAACATGCAGGCCATGGTCAATGAGGCGCGCGGCAAGGGCGCCCAGGTGGTGGTCGTGCTGTCGCACAACGGCATGGATGTGGACCTGAAGATGGCCTCACGTGTGCGCGGCATCGACGCCATCCTCGGCGGCCACACGCACGACGGCGTGCCGGTGCCGGTGCAGGTGAAGAATGCCGGCGGCATCACGCTGGTCACCAACGCCGGCAGCAACAGCAAGTTTCTGGGCGTGCTCGACTTCGAGGTCAAGGACGGCCGCGTGGCCGACTTCCGCTACAAGCTGCTGCCGGTCTTCTCCAATATGCTGGGTGCCGACCCGGAAATGGATGCCCTGATCAGCAAGGTGCGTGCACCCTATGAATCCAAGCTGGCCGAGAAGCTGGCGATCAGCGACGGCCTGCTCTACCGCCGCGGCAATTTCAACGGCAGCTGGGACCAGCTGATCGTCGATGCGCTGATCGAGGTGCAGGGCGCCGACATCGCCTTCTCGCCGGGCTTTCGCTGGGGCACCAGTCTGCTGCCCGGCGACGTCATCACACGCGAGCTGATGATGGACCAGCTGGCCACCACCTACAGCTATGCGACCGTCACCGAGATGACGGGCGAGACCATCAAGACGGTGCTGGAAGACGTCTGCGACAACCTGTTCAATCCTGACCCCTACTATCAGCAGGGCGGTGACATGGTGCGTGTCGGCGGACTCAGCTATGCCTGCGAGCCGGGGGCGGCGATGGGCAGACGCATTCAGGACATGCGCCTGCACGGCAAGCCTATCCTGGCCGACAAGAAGTACAAGGTGGCCGGCTGGGCCCCGGTGGCCGAAGAGGCCGCCAGCCAGCCGGGCAACCGCATGGTCTGGGATGTGGTCGAGCAGTGGCTCAAGTCCAAGGGGCGGGTCAGCGCCCGCAAGCTCAACACGCCGCGCCTGATCGGCGTGGATGGCAATCCCGGATTGGTGCGCTGACGGGCGAGGCGCCGCGCCTCGATAGTTGTCCGGAATCAAGGGAAAGTCCCCGCCTGCACCCGCTTGTGGGGCGACCCTCACGGCCCTAATATTGCTCAACAGTTATGAAAGTTTGATATCAATCTTTCGAAAGCCTCATGAGCAACAAGCCGGCCAAATCAGATCCTGTCGAGGTGCCCGCAGTGGCCGCTAACACGGCCACCACCCATGGCGACGTGGAACAGATGCGCCAGCATGCCCGCGAGGCCACCGCGCTGCTCAAGGCCATGGGCAACGAGGACCGGCTGCTGATCCTGTGCACGCTGAGTCAGGGCGAGCTGTCGGTGGGCGAGCTCGAGGCGCGTACCCAGATCCATCAGCCGACCCTGTCTCAGCAGCTCACCGTGCTGCGTGCCCAGGGCATGGTCAGTTGCCGCCGTGACGGACGCTTTGTCTACTATGCCGTCTGCAGCCATGCGGCTCTGGCCACCATAGAAACCCTGTACGGACTGTTCTGTGCCCGCAGCGCCAGCTGCGTGCCGCCCCCTGCCGCCAAGCGCGCGAGGAGGCCACCCTCTTGAGTCACTAGCACCCAAGCCCGTCGCCCGACGGGAGCCACAAGCGGGCCGCGCATGGGGCGTGGGTCTCGCAACACATCTGGAGACAACATGACGAAACGCGCAATTCGCGTCGCGGGGGCCCTGCTCGCCCTGCCGATGCTGGCGCATGCCACCAACGGCATGCTTCTGGAGGGCTATGGCCCGATTGCCGGTGGCATGGGCGGTGCGGCCAATGCCATTGACAACGGCATGGCGGCAGCCGCCAACAACCCCGCGACGATGGGCCTGATGAGCGCCGACGCGAGACTCGATCTGGCCATCGGGCACCTGGGCCCCAAGGTCAGCACTGCAGCAGGTCCGATGGCGGCCCACTCGAGCGCCAGGGCCTACCAGATGCCGGCCTTCGGCTACGGCCGGCGCAATGGCAGCCTGACCTACGGCCTGGCGGTCTTTGCTCAGGGTGGCATGGGTACCGAGTATGCGGCCGACAGTTTCCTGGCCATGGGCTCAGGTCAGCCCGTGCGCGCCGAGCTGGGGGTCGGTCGCCTGATCGCTCCGGTGGCCTGGCAGGTCAGCCCGGCACTGACCCTGGGTGGCTCGATCGACCTGGTCTGGTCCACGCTGGACATCCGCATGGCGGCCTCCGGTGCTCAGCTGGGCCAGATGGTGACCGGCGCCTCCGGCAATCTGGCCATGGCGCTGCCGGCCCTCGGGGGCGCGCCCTGGGCGCGCATCGATTTCAGCGATGGCAGCAAGTTCTCCGGCGAAGCTCTCTCCACCGGCTGGGCCGCCAAGCTGGGCTTTGTCTACAAGCTGTCCGAGGCGGTGACGATGGGTGGCAGCTGGCACAGCAAGACCGCGCTGAAGGACATGAGAAGCAGCGAGGGTGGGGCAAGACTCAGTGCTTTCGGTGGCTTCTCGGACAGTGGTCGCATCAGCGTGGACAACTTTCAGATGCCCAGCCAATGGGCGCTGGGCCTGGCCTGGCGGGCCACACCCGGCCTGACACTGGCCGCGGACATCAAGCGCATTGCCTGGGCCGACGTGATGCAGTCGCTGCGCATGCGCTACGTGAGCGCCGGCATGGGCGGCGAGGTCAGCTTCGCGCTGCCGCAGCACTGGCGCAACCAGACCGTCACCGCGCTCGGCGCGGCCTGGCAGGCCACACCGGCCTTGATACTGCGGGCGGGCTACAACAGGGCGTCAAACCCGATCCCCGACCTGTACGTCAACCCGCTGTTCCCGGCGACCGTGCGCAGCCATCTGAGTGCCGGCTTCAGCTACGCGCTCGGCGAGCGCTCGGATATCAGCGCCGTCATCACCAAGGCGCCGGACACCACCGTGCAGGCCGGCACCGGCGTGAGCATCAGCCACAGCCAGCTGAACGCGCAGCTGATGTACAGCCTGCGCTTCTGACCCCCGTTTTTTTTGGAACCAAATATCAGGAGATGATCATGCAAGGATTTATGAAAATGGCTGCCCGGCTGGCCGCGCTGGCACTGCTGGGTGCGGCGCTGACCGGCTGCGGTACCGTGGCGACCCTGGGCAAGCTGGAAGATGGCGCCGGCGCAGAGGCCAGCAAGATGTGGGACCGCTGGGTCGACAGCGGTGGGGACATTGCCGTGGCGACGACCTGGGAACGCAAGGTCAAGCCCGGCGTCACCTTGGACCAGATCGAACAGGCGCTGGCCAGCGTGGCGACAGAGACGAATATCCGGCCTGTCGGCGAACTGCCGCTGTCCAAGGAGCTCGAGGCGCGCAGCGGCAAGCCCCAGAAGCTGCTGAAGGTCTACAACTACTGCAACCCGCAGACGGCGCGCAAGATGGTGGACTTCTCGCCCCATATGTCGGCCTATCTGCCATGCCGCATCAGCATCGTCGAGCAGACCGACGGCCTGTGGATGTACACGCTCAATATGGACATGATGATACGGATGGGGCGCAAGCTGCCGCCGGACCTGAAGGCCGATGCGCTGAAGGTGCGCGAGGCGATCTGGCTGATGATGGAGAAGGGCTCCAAGGGGGAGTTTTAAGAGGAATCGGGCCACCGCGAGGTGGCCCGTGCTGACCTTGAATCTCAGGGCCTCAGGTAGACGAAGCCTTCCTTGGCCTGCAGCTTGGCGACCTCGGCCACGCCCGAGGGCACGACCTTGGCTTCCATCACCAGCTTGTCGGCGCTGATCTTGCGCGACACCAGGGTGTTGTTGCAGACGCGGAACTCCACGCCCCGACCGGCCAGTTCGCCGATGCTGCCGGCAAAGGGCTTGCCCGGGGCGGACTCGGCGCCGTCGAGCAGGAAGTCGATGCCCGCGCCGTGGGTCACGACGACGATCTTGGCGCCCGGATCGGCGGCCAGGTGGTTGCGGATGTTTCCGATGGCCCGCGCGGCCTGGGGTATGCCGTCGCTGAGGTGATAGACCACCTTGACGCCGGCATCGGTGGCGTGCGAAGGCAGGGCGACCAGTCCGATGCCCAGGGCAAGGCCGCCGGCCAACAGGCTGCGGAAGAGATTTCTGCGCGGAATTGACATGGATCGTTCCTTGGGGTTGATGCGGGCTATACATTAGCAACTGCGCATATTAGGATTTAACGTCATTTCGATGTTTGCCACCCCCGGGCAAACGCCGATACCGGGCATGCATATGGAAAATCTCATCGAATCGCTGGGCCAGGCCAAGGCGCTCGCGCTGGGTGGCGTGCTGATCGGTTTCGTCTTCGGCTTCTTCGCCCAGCGCTCGCGCTTTTGCCTGCGCTCGGCCACGATCGAGTTTTCACGCGGCGTGCATGGCGGCAAGCTGACCGTTTGGCTGTTTGCCTTCGCCACCGCCTTGCTGGCCACCCAGGCCCTCATCGCCCTGGGTCAGGCGGACGTCAGCACGGCCCGCCAACTGGCCGCGCGCGGCAGCCTGTCGGGCGCAGCCATCGGCGGGGCCCTGTTCGGTGTCGGCATGATTCTGGCGCGAGGCTGCTCTAGCCGTCTGCTGGTGCTGGCGGCCCAGGGCAATCTTCGCTCCGTGCTGTCGGGCCTGGTGTTCGCCGTCACCGCCCAGGCCGCCTGGTCGGGCGTGCTGGCGCCGTGGCGCGAGCAGATATCCGCCTGGTGGACGGTGGAGGGCGGCCCGGCCCGTGACCTGATCGCACTCACCGGCATCGGCCGCGCCGGCGCCCTGATCTTCGGCGCCGTCTGGTTGCTGGCCGCCGTGCGCTGGGCATGGCATCAGCGCGTGCCGGTGTGGGGTTGGGCCGGTGCGGTCATGGTCGGCCTGGCCATCACGGCGGCCTGGTGGTTCACCGCCTTTGTTGCGATGCTGGGTCTGGACGCCCAGGCCGCGCCGGTGCAGTCGCTGAGCTTCACCGGCCCGTCGGCCGAGGTGCTGACGCGCGTGCTGTTTGCGCCTGACAAGGCGCCAACCTTCGACCTCGGCCTGGTGCCCGGGGTGTTCCTCGGGTCCTTCGTCGCTGCGGCGCTGTTCGGCGAGCTCAAGCTCGAAGGCTTCACAGGCGGCGCCAGCATGCGCCGCTACTTGGTCGGTGCCGTGCTGATGGGTTTCGGCGGCATGCTGGCCGGGGGCTGCGCGGTGGGCGCCGGCCTGTCGGGGGCGGCCGTGTTCACGATCACCTCCTGGGTCACCTTGTCGGCGATGTGGGCCGCGGCGACGCTGACCGATCACTACCTCGACCGCCGCGCCGAGCGCGCGACCGAGTCACCCGCGGCGGCGCTGGATCAGCCGGTGCCGGTGCTGTCACGTTCCTTTCCCCGCTGAGTGCTGCCATGCAAGAACCCATAGTCTCCTCAGACCCCGGGCCCTTCTGGCCCAACTGGCTGGCCGGCGTGGCACTGGGCCTGGTGCTGCTGCTGACCTTTGTCTGGACCGGCCACGGCCTGGGTGCCACCGGCGCCAGCACCCGTCTGACCGCTGCGCTGGCGCATGGTGTCGCCCCGGTGGCAACCGAGGCTAACGGCTATCTCGGTCCCATGGTCAAAGACGGCAATCCCTTGCCCTCATGGATCAGCTGGCAGGTGCTGGGTGTGGCGGTCGGCGCCTTGCTCGCCGCCTGGCAGGCCGGGCGGCTGCGGGTGCAGCTGGATGGCGAGCGCAGCGTCGGGCGCGGCCGGCGTCTGCTGCTGGCGCTGGGCGGCGGCATGGTCGCCGGCTTTGGTGCACGGGTCGCGGCCGGCTGCACCAGCGGCCTCGGACTGTCCGGCGCCGCCACTCTGGGCGTGTCGGCCTTTGTCTTTCTCGGGGCCTTCTTTGCGGTCGGCATCGTCGCCAACCGCCTGTTGAAGGGAGTGTGAGCATGCAACTGCCTCTCAATGATGGCGGGGCCGTTTCCGGCCTGATCTGCGGCCTGCTGTTCGGCTTCGTGCTGGAGCGCGCCGGCTTCGGCAGCCCCTGCAAGCTGACGGCGCAATTCCGCTTCACCGACTGGTCGGTGCTGAAGGTCATGTTCACCGCCATCGTTGTGGCCGCAGCCGGCCTGGCCCTGCTGCGCGGCATGGGCTGGATGGCAGCCGACGCCGTGTTCGTGCCCTCGGCCTATCTGGGCGCGGCCGCCATTGGCGGCGCCCTGGTGGGGGCAGGTTTTGCCGTCGGCGGCTATTGCCCCGGCACCTCGGTGGTGGCGCTGATGTCGGGGCGGCTGGACGCGCTGGTATTTCTGATCGGCCTGCTGCTGGGCACCAGCCTGTTTGCCTGGGCCTGGAGCAGCGGCCTGGAGGCCTTGACGATGGCCGGCGAACTGGAGGCTGGCGACAACCTGCTCGACGCCTTCGGCATCCCGGACCTCTGGGCCGTGGCCGGGCTGTGCCTGGCCCTGGCCTTCGTCTATTGGCTGGGCGGACGCATGGAGCGCAACAGCCGAGGCCCGGTCACTGCTGCCGAAGCGCTGCGCGGCGCGCAGCCCGAATCCATCCATCACCACCTGAGGTAAGCACCGCGATGAGCAAGACCCGACCCCATTCCATCCACCGCGCCGCGCAGGCCCTGCCGGCACTTGCCATGGCGCTGGCGCTGCTGCAGCCGGCGCAGCCAGCGCGTGCCGCCGAGCCCGCCAAGGCGGCCGCGCCAGCGGCCAGCGCAGCGCCGGTCGCGGCCAAGGCCGCCAACCCCTGTGGCCCTGCCAATCCCTGCGGCCCGGCCAAGAAGAAGCGCAAGAAGAGCGACAACCCCTGCGGCCCGGCCAACCCCTGCGCGGCCAAGAAGTAGCGCGCCCCATGTCGGCCCTGTTGCAGCCCGAGCTTCTGGCCCAGGCCGCGCTGGACGCGGTGCAGATACCGCTGCAGGCGGCGCAGCGCGGGCGCAGCATGGCCCAGTTGGCGCTCGGCGGGGCGGCACGCTTCGAGCCCTGGCGGCACTATCCCGCCCATGATGCGCGCGACCTGGCACACGGCACACAGTTCTACTTCCATGCGCATGAAGAACCGCGCGGCCCCGGCGAGCACGGGCACTTCCATCTGTTCCTGCGCGATCTGGAGCCAGGCTGCTTTCACCACCTGATTGCGCTCGCGCTCGATCCGGTGGGGCGCCCGCTGCGCTGGTTCAGCACCAATGGCTGGGTGACCGGCGAGCGGCTGCTGCCGGCCCAGGCGCTGCTGCCGGCCCTGCGCGGCTTCGCGCTCGGCCAGCGAGGCCGCCTGGCCCCGGTGGCGCGCTGGCTGCAGGCCCTGGTGCGCCTGCACATCGACGACATCGAGCGCCTGCTGCTGGCGCGCGACGCGAGGCTGGCGCAGGAGTCCGCGCTGCGCCCGCTGGACCAGGTGCTGGAAGACCGTGGCCTGGCGCTGCTGGGCCATAGCGAGATTGATTTGATGCAGCGCATTCATGCGTTGCAAGCCAAGCGTTCAAACCCCGAAGGAGACAAGCATGAAACTGACGATCAAATCGTGGCTGCTGCCCTCGCTGGCACTGCTGTGGGCCGGCCTGGCCCAGGCCGTAGGCCTGCCCGGCCCGGTGGTGGACAGTGCCTGGCTGGCCGCCAATCTGGGCGAGGTGCAGGTCTTTGAGGTGCGCAGCAACCCGAAGAGCTTCACCGCCACGCCGGAGTTCGAGACCGATGCGAAGACCGGCAAGAAGACCCTGGTCGAGGTCGGCGGCCACATTCCCGGCGCGCGGCTGATGGACACCAAGCCGCTGCGCACCGACAGGAAAGTCGGTGAGCTGACGGTCAAGTACATGCTGCCGGAGATGGCCGCGTTCGAGAAGATCATGCAGGCCGCCGGCGTCGATGCGGACCGCCCCATCGTGCTGGTGCCGGTGGGCACCGATGTGGTTGATCTCGACGATGCGCTGCGCGCCTACTGGCAGCTCAAGGTCTATGGCGAAGACAATATCGCGGTGCTCGACGGTGGCATGGCCGCCTGGTTGCTCGAAGGCCGTGCCCACAGCAGCGACGCAGCGCCTGCCAAGACCGGTAACTGGCGCGCCAAGGCCGACCGCAGCGCCCGCTACGGGGCCGATTCCGAGGCGGTGGCCGCCGCGGTCGCCAACAATTCGGCAACGCTGATCGACGGTCGCGATCTGCGCTCGTACCATGGATTGACCCGACGCGACTATGTGCATGCCGCCGGTCACATCCCCGGCGCCAAGGTGCTGCCGCCGGAGCTGCTGACCCGGCCGGTCAGCGGTGGTGCGGTCAAGCTGCAAACCCTGGCCACCTACCGCGGCATCGCGGCCGTCACCGGAGTCGATGCTGACAAGCCCAGCATCGCCTATTGCAACAGCGCCCATCTGGCTTCAGGGCCCTGGTTCGTGATGTCCGAGTTGCTGGGGCACAAGAACGCCCGGCTCTATGACGGCTCGATGCACCAGTGGACCCTGGAAAAGCGCCCGGTCGAGGGCGCGATTCCTCTACAGTAGGCGGTCATGAAGACGCCATCCATCATCCGCGGCCTGCTGCAGGCCCTTGTCGCGTTGAGCCCCCTGCTGAGCCAGGCGCAGTCGCCTGCCGCCGAACTGGCTCGCGCCGAGGAGATCGTCCAGGGCAAGTGCTTCATCTGCCATGGCGCCGATGGCGAGAGCTCCAGCCCGGTGTTCCCGCGCCTCGCTGGTCAGCATGGCGCCTATATGGCCCGTCAGCTGGCCGACTACCAGAGCGGCAAGCGCAAGAGCACGACCATGCAGCCGATGGTGGAAGGGCTTACCGCCACCGACTTTGCCGCGCTGGGCAAGTACTTTGAGAGCCGCAAGCCGGTGGCCCACCAGGTCGACGATGCCGAGCTGGCCCAGGTCGGGCGTTTCGTGTTCATGCGCGGCAACCCGTTCAGCGGGGTTGCGGCCTGCGCGTCCTGCCATGGCGACAAGGCCTATGGCACGCCGCAGCTGCCGCGCCTGGCCGGCCAGCATGCGCAGTACACCGAGAACCAGCTGAAGCTGTTCAACAAGCGAGAGCGCACCAATGACAACGCGGTGATGCACGCCATTGCCAGCAAGCTCAGCGAGCTGGAACTGAAGGCCGTTGCGGCCTACCTTAGCGGTTTGAACTGACCCCGGCCAGGCCGCTTGCAAGCGGCCTGGCGTTCGCAGGGCGTCGAACCGGCCGCAGGGCCGGTCCTCGGTTCCTGCTTACCCCAGCATGTCCGTCCAGATGTTGTCGGCCCAGGACAGGGCATAACGACCCTCGATCTGGTTCGCTCCGGCTGACACCCCGCCCGAGCCGGGCACTGGCTTGAAGGTCTTGTCGGCGGCGTCGTACTGGTGCACCGAGGCCACATGCACCACGTCCTTGGCGGTGACGAAGCTGTAGCAGGTATTCATCACCACCGGGGTGGCATTGACGGCCTCGCCCTTGAGCAGCTGGATGATGGCCGCCGCGGCCACCTTGGCCTGCTGGTTGGCCATATGGCCGGACTTGGGCATGCCCGGGCCGGGGAAGGTGGCGTCGCCCAGCACATGCACAAACGGCGTGGCGGTGGACTCCATCGTCAGCCAGTTCACTGCGCTCCAGCGCTGGTTGACATTGACCAGGCCGGCCTTCAGGGCCAGATCGGCCGCGCGCTGCGGTGGGATCACATTGAGCACATCGGCCCTGACGTCCTCGAACTCCAGCTTGGCCAGCTTGCCGCCGTTGGCCACTTCTTTCAGCTCGGCATTGGCCCGGTATTCCAGGATGCCGTCGTAGTGCTGCTTGAAGGCCCGTTCGAACAGGGCCTTCTTGGAGGTGATCTCCGGATTGGCGTCCAGCACCAGCAGCTTGGACTTGGGCTTGTACTGCTTCAGGTAGCTGGCCACCATGCAGGCACGCTCGTAGGGGCCGGGCGGGCAGCGATAGGGGGCCTTCGGGATGCTCATCGCGAACACGCCGCCATCGGGCATGGCCTCGAGTTGCTTGCGCAGGGCCACCGTCTGCGGGCCGGCCTTCCAGGCGTGCATGACCTGACCCGCATCGAGCGCCGCTTTCAGGCCACCGATGCCGTCGAGCATGAAGTCGATGCCGGGCGAGAGTATCAGCCGGTCGTAGGCGACACTGCTGCCGTCGGCCAGACGTACTGTTTTGGCGGCGGCGTCGATGGCCGTGACCTCGCCCTGCAGCATCTTTACGCCCATGGTTTTCAGCCCGTCATAGCCGCGCGTGATGTCGGCCATCTGCTTGTGGCCGCCGAGCACCAGATTGGAGATGGGGCAGGAGACGAAGCTGGCCTGGCGCTCGATCAGCGTCACATCGACATTGCCACCCCACAGCTTCAGATAGCGGGCCGCGGTGGCGCCGCCGAAACCACCGCCAATCACGACCACACGGCCGATCGAGGGGCCGCCGCCCAGGCTGGCGCAGCCGCTCAGGCTCAGGCCGGTGGCGGCAAGGCCGCCCAGCAGCAGCTGGCGTCGGTTCAGCGCCTGTTTGATCGATGCTTTGTACATGGCGCGTTCCTCAGGGTTTTGCCGGCAGGGCGGCGAAGTGCTTGACCACCAGCTTGAGCTGGTCCTCGGTATAGCCCTTGACGATCTGGTGCATGATCGTTGCGGGCTGCGCGCCGCTGCGGTAGTCCGCCAGCAGTTTCAGCAACTCGTCTTCCTTGCGGCCGGCCAGCGTCTTCATCTCGCCCTTGGCAATGCCGGCCGTGCCGTGGCAGTTGGCGCAGGTGGCGGCGAGATTGCGGGCGAGGTTGGCGTCCTGGGCCTGGCAAAGGCCGGCGAGGGCCGCCAGCGCCAGCGGCGCCAGTGATTTCAAGCTGATCATCGATGTCTCCTTTTGAGTCGTGCTGCCTAGCAGCATCTTTACATTGCGCGCGGGCTCCTATCGGGACTAACCACTAGCTTGCATCGGGGCAAATAGGTCTTAATATCTGTGTATGCTGATAAACAGTATTTTCTCGTGGGCGCGGGTCGCTGTCCTGCTCGGTCTTGCCGGTCTGCTGCCGCTCCGGGCCGGCGCCCAGGCCCTGCACGCGCAGCAGGTGGCGCCGCAGACCTGGATGGTGCAGGGCGAGTCGGCGCTGGGTTCCTCGGCCAACCGGAACTTCATCTCGAATGCCGCCTTCGTCGTCACCCGCGAGGGGGTGCTGGTGCTGGATGCGCTGGGCTCGCCGGCCCTGGCCCAGGCGCTGCTGGACGAGATTCGGCGCATCACACCACTGCCAGTGCGCTACCTGGTGGTGACCCATTACCACGCCGACCACATCTACGGCCTGCAGGTCTTCAAGGCCGCCGGTGCGCAGATCATTGCCCAGCGCGACGGGCAGGTCTATTTGCACTCCGAGACTGCCGCACTGCGCCTGCAGGCCAGCCGCGAGGAACTGTTTCCCTGGATCGACGAAAAGACCGTGCTGGTGCCGGCCGATCGGTGGCTGGCAGGCCCGACCACGTTGCGCCTGGGCGGACTGGACTTCCTGCTGCAGCCGGCCGGTCCGGCGCACACGCCCGAGGATCTGGTGGTCTATGTGCCACAGCTGAAGGTGCTGCTGGCCGGTGATCTGGTGTTCCGTGGCCGCGTGCCCTTTGTCGGCCAGGCCGACAGCGGCAAGTGGATAGGGGCGCTGGACAAGCTGCTGGGCTTCGACACCACCGTCATCATCCCCGGCCATGGCCCGGTATCGAACACCGCCCGCGAGGATCTGCAGATGACGCGGGACTACCTGGCCTATCTACGCCAGACCATGGGTGCGGCCGCGCGCGACATGCTGCCTTTCGAGGAGGCCTACGCCGCCACCGACTGGTCGCGTTTCGCCAAGCTGCCGCTGTTCGGAGTGGCCAACCGCATCAACGCCTACAACACCTATCTGCTGATGGAGCAGGAGGGGCGCTGAGCGCCGCTCAGGCTTTTGTCTCGCCGCCAAACTCCTCGAACGCGTCGAGGGCGTGAGCGGCATACATCAGCGCCGGCCCGCCACCCATATAGAGGCACATGCCCAGCATGTCCTCGAACTCGGCGCGGCTGCAGCCGAGCTTGACCAGAGCCTCGGCGTGGAAACCCATGCAGGGGTCGCAGCGCGCGGCCACCGACAGCGCCATCGCGATCAGCTCCTTGGTCTTCTTGTCAAGCGCGCCGTCCTTGGTGGCGGCCTGTGCCAGCGCAGAGAAGCCGCGGGTCGTGTCGGGCATGTCGGCCCGCAGCTTGACCAGCGAGGCCGAGACCTCGGCGGTGATGGCACGGTACTGCTTGCTCATGGCGATCCTTTAGATAAGTGTCGGCTAATATAATGACCGAAGTGCGGCGCTTTGGTCTTGACGCAGAGCAAGTCTGATCAAGGCCCGATCTGCCAATCTAGGCGACTTGGCGGCCGTCAAGCCACGCCTGACTCCAGCGCCGCAGCGGCGACGCCGCGCTTCAAAAGGAGAAACTCTTGCTCAACAGCTTCCGCATCTCGCAGCGCTTTCTGGCCATCATGGCGCTGTATTGGGTGACCTTCATGTTGTTGGCGGTGCTGGCGATCTGGGGCCTTTTCAGCAGCTCCTCAAGCCTGGACGATGTGGCCGGTCGCCGCATGCGCGCGGTCGACGAGCTCAACCAGCTGATCAAGCAGAACCAGGCCAACCGGCTGGAGATCCTGCTGAGCTTTCAACATGCGCCGGGCAGCCCGCTGGCCGGCGTCCACGATCACCCACTGACCGTGCACATCGAGGCCATGGACAAGCGCCGCGCTGAAAATGACGCGGCCTGGCCCAAGATCCTGGCGGCCGTCACGAGCGACGGTGCGGGCAAGGCCCTGGCCGCGGATGCCGACGCCAAGCGCCAGGCCTGGACGGCCAAGGTTGGCCAGACCTTTGCCGCGATCAAGCGGGGCGACTTCTCGGACCAGGTCATGGCCGACTTCCTGAAGAGCGGCCGCACCGAAGGCAAGGCCCTGTTCGATGCGCTGGACCAGATGCTGCGCCATCAAGAGGACGAGGCCACCAAGGCGGCAGCGCTGGCCGCCCTGCGTGCGCAGCGCTTGCTGACGGCCTTCGTGGCCCTGGCGGTGCTGGTGGGCGTGCCGGCGACCTGGATGTTCTTCAGCCTGCTGACGCGCATTCGCGGCGGCTTCGCCAAGGCCGATGCCTTGTCCACGGCCATCGCCGCAGGCGACCTGACCCTGGACATCAAGGCGGATGGTGGTGACGAGATCGGGCACCTGCTGGGCCAGATGCACATGATGCGCGAGAGGCTGCTGAACCTGATCCGCGAGGTGCGCCAGGCGGCCGAGAGTGTGCAGGTTGCTGCCACCGAGGTCGCCGCGGGCAATATGGATCTGTCGGCCCGCACCGAGCAGACCGCTGGCAACCTGCAGCAGACGGCCAGCACCACCGATCAATTGAGTGCCACCGTGCGCCAGAATGCCGACAACGCCGGCCAGGCCAATCAGCTGGCCAAGTCGGCCAGCGAAGTGGCCGGCCGCGGCGGCCAGGTCGTGGGCGAGGTGGTCGAGACGATGAAGGGCATCAACGAGAGCAGCCGCAGGATCTCGGACATCATCGGCGTGATCGACTCGATCGCTTTCCAGACCAATATCCTGGCGCTGAATGCGGCGGTCGAGGCGGCGCGTGCCGGCGAGCAGGGGCGCGGCTTCGCCGTCGTGGCCTCCGAGGTGCGCAGCCTGGCGCAGCGCAGCGCCGAAGCGGCGCGCGAGATCAAGGGCCTGATCGGGGCCAGCGTCGATCATGTGGAGCGGGGCACCCAGCTGGTGGACCGTGCCGGCAGCACCATGCAGGAGGTGGTAGGGGCCATTCAGCGGGTCAGCGACATCGTCGGCGAGATCAGCGTGGCCAGCCAGGAGCAGAGCGAAGGCGTGGCCATGGTCGGCACCTCCATCACCCAGATGGACCAGGCCACGCAGCAGAATGCGGCGCTGGTGGAGCAAAGCGCGGCGGCGGCCTCAAGCCTGCGTGATCAGGCCAATCAGCTGGTGGCGGCGGTCGCCGGCTTCCGGCTGCCCTGAGCGTCCATGATGCGGCCGTCGGCAGCAGGCATGAGCTGTGTCAGTGCTTCGGTTGAACTGTTGGGCCGCTTGCTTGATGGCATCGATGCAGCCGTGCAGGCCCATCTGAGCTGGAACCAGGGTCTGTTTCGCAGCGTGCTTCTGGGCGAGGCCGCCGACGAGGCCTTCATCCGCCCAGGTGCCCATGAACGGTGCCAATTCGGTCTCTGGCTGCAGCGCGAGCAAGCTCAGCTGAGCGCTATCGATGCCGAGCTGACCCAGGCGGTTGCCAAGTCGCATGGGCGCATGCATGACGGCGCCCGAGATCTCTGTGCGGCCCGACTCGAAGGCCGTCCGGGCTTGGGGGTGGCTTTGACGGCCTACGAGGAGGGCCAGCGCGAAATGATCTCGGGCCTGGCCGAACTCAAACATGCGATCGAGGGCATAACGGGGCGAATCGATGTGCTGACCGGCCTGCCGCTGCGCCACGGTCTTGACGCCGTCTTCATCCAGTGCCGGCGCGATGCCCGGCGCGAGGCGCGCCGCTGTTTTCTCGCCATGATCGATGTCGACCATTTCAAGAGCGTCAATGATCGGTTTGGGCACCCGGCGGGCGATGAGGTTCTGGTCCATGTGGCGCGAACGCTGCGCGCCGCCTTGCGTGAGAATGACCCGCTGATCCGCTATGGCGGCGAGGAGTTCCTGGCCCTGCTGCGCTGCGATGATGTGGCCGCCGCCGAACTGGCGGCCTGTCGCCTGCTGGAGGCGCTGCGCGGCGCGAGCATCGAACTAGGCCCCGGACGGGGCTTGCGCCTGACGGCAACGATAGGCCTGGCGGAGGCACTGAACGAGGATACGCTGCAGACCACCCTGATGCGGGCCGACCGTGCCCTGCTGCGGGGCAAGCTGAACGGACGTGACCGCCATGTCGTGGCGCTGGCCAGGGATGGCTCATCGACTTGAACCGCCCTGGCCCTGGCCCGGGGCCTGCGTCCAGCGCTTCCTGGAGCGCGCTCAGGGGGCCATTGCCGCGGTTCCTCGTCTCGGTTTTGCCCGCGGCGTCGGCGATCAGCTGCGCGTCCTGCAGCGTGGCGCCGCTGTCACGACACTCTCCCAGGGGCCGCCGCGCCAGGTGCCTTTCAAGAGACTCAATATGAGCGAATGCGTGTTCATGGGGCGATGCCTGCTGGTGCCGTACCTCAGAACGTGACGTAAGCCTTGGCATCCTCTGCCGGGAAGTAGCGCCGCATGATTTTCAGCAGCGTGCCGTCGGCGCGCATGTCGTCGATCAGGGCGCGCCATTTGCGCTGCTCGGTTTCGGGCAGGGCAGCCTTGGACATGATCAGGCCATGCAGCACGGCCGGGTCCCCGCTGTCCAGCGTGCGGGTCAGCGCATGCAGCGCGCGGCTCTCGATCTGCGAGTAGTTGAAGGGCTCTATGATCATGGCCTGGATGCGATTGCGCTTGAGCATGGCCAGCAGTTGCTCATGGTCGGCGACCTCGATATAGCGCCCCTGGGGCGCCAATTGATCGACCAACTGGTTGAGCCTGCTGCTGTAGCGGAAGCTGCGGATGCCGCCCATGCGCATCTGCGGATTGCCGCTGAACTCGGCGATGCTGGCAACGCCGCTGTCCTTGCGCACCAGCAGCTCGTACTTGTTGAACAGGTACCAGGCAAAGCCCGCGTACTTGTCGCGCGCTTCATTGGTGATGCCGGACATGCTGAAGTCCAGTTCGCCCGATTCGATCGAGCGCCAGATGCGGGCGCGCGGCATCACGCTGAGGCTGAATCGGCAGCCGCTGCGCTTGATCAGTTCATCGGCCACATCCTTGTCGATGCCGCTTTGCGAGACCTTGGAATAGAGCATCCCATGGTCATGGAAGGCCAGGCTGAAGGTTCGCGAGCAGCTTGGCAACTCGGCGGCCCAGGACGGCTTGGCGAGCACCAGGCAGAGCTGCGCGGCGAGGCTCATTCGGCGCCATAGCGCGACGGCGGGGGACCGTGGCTTCATCGTCAGGCTTTGATTGGTTTTGAACAGCCGGACGGCATTCAGGGCAGATGGTTGTGGTTTAGTGCGATTTTATCATTTGCCAGCAGGTACGGCTCGGCATGCTCGAGCATGAAGTAGCGAAAGGCCTCGGCAGCCGGTGACAGCAGCTTGCTCTGCATGCGTACCAGGTTCCAGGTGCGCATCACCGGCGTCTGCTCCACGTCGAGCAGCTTGAGCACACCTGTGCGCAGCTCCAGCCCGAGCGTGTGCAGCGACAGAAAGCTCACCCCCATGCCGGCGATCACCGCCTGCTTGATGGTCTCGTTGCTGGGCATCTCCATGGCGATGCGGGGGGCCAGCTGGTGTTCGCGCAGAAACACGTCCATCACCTTGCGCGTGCCCGAGCCGGCCTCGCGGGCGATGAAGCGCTGGTTGGCCAGTGCCTCCAGAGGTACATGGTCCAGTGCCGACAGCGGGTGGGTCGGTGCCGCGACAAAGACCTGAGGATGGGCGGCAAAGGGCTCGGCGCGGGTGGCCAGTTCCTTGGGGGGGCGCCCCATCACGGCCAGGTCCACGTCGCCGGACTGCAACAGGGCGACCAACTGCTCGCGGTTCTGGCAGACCGAGAGCTTGACCTCGACGCCGGGGTGCTCGTCGTGGAAGCGAGCCAGCAGATGGGGCACGAAGTACTTGGCCGTGCTGACGAGACCCACCGACAGCAGGCCGCTCTCGGCGCCCTTGAAACGGGCCATCGCGTCGTCGGCCTCCTTCAGCGTGGCCAGCAGGCGCCGGGCGTAGACCAGGAAGTACTCGCCGGCCGTGGTCAGCGAGACCTGGCGGCCCTGGCGTTCGAACAGCGGCAGGCCCAGCTGAGACTCGAGTTCCTTGACCTGCATGGTGACCGCGGGGGGCGACAGGTGCAGCGCTTCCGCGGCACGGGCGAAGCTGAGGATCTTGGCGACCTCGCAGAACACGCGCAACTGACGGAAGGTGGCGTTGAGCACGTTTTGATTAAGTAAAAACTTAAGTGAACTTAAATAATATCTGAATTCTCTTTATTTAAGTGAAGACTTAAATTTGCGACACCGAAATGCAATTGACGGAGTCGCAAATGAACAAGCCGGTCGAAGAAGGTGTCATCACCGACGCCAAGAAGCGCTACAGCGCCGGGGTGCTGAAGTACCGCCAGATGGGCTACTGGGACGCCGACTACATCCCGAAGGACACCGATGTGCTGTGCCTGTTCCGCATCACGCCGCAGGACGGCGTGGACGCCATCGAGGCAGCGGCGGCGGTGGCCGGCGAATCGAGCACCGCCACCTGGACCGTGGTCTGGACCGACCGCCTGACGGCATGCGACAGCTACCGTGCCAAGGCCTACAAGGTCGACCCAGTGCCCGGCATCCCCGGCCAGTACTTCGCCTGGGTGGCTTACGACATCATCCTGTTCGAGGAGGGCTCGATCGCCAACATCACGGCCAGCCTGATCGGCAATGTGTTCAGCTTCAAGCCTTTGAAGGCGGCGCGGCTCGAGGACATCCGCATGCCTGTGGCCCTGGTCAAGACCTTCAAGGGCCCGCCCTGCGGCCTGGTGGTCGAGCGCGAGCGGCTCGACAAATTCGGCCGCCCGCTGCTGGGCGCCACCACCAAGCCCAAGCTGGGCCTGTCGGGCCGCAACTACGGCCGCGTGATCTACGAAGGGCTCAAGGGCGGCCTGGACTTCATGAAGGACGACGAGAACATCAACTCGCAGCCTTTCATGCACTGGCGCGACCGCTTTCTCTATGTGATGGACGGCGTCAACAAGGCCGCGGCCGCCACCGGCGAGGTCAAGGGCAGCTACCTGAATGTGACCGGCGCGACGATGGAAGACATCTATGAGCGGGCCGAGTTCGCCAAGGAGCTGGGCTCGGTGGTGATCATGGTCGATCTGATCATCGGCTGGAGTGCGATCCAGAGCATTGCCAACTGGGCGCGCAAGCACGACATGATCGTGCACATGCACCGCGCCGGCCACGGCACCTACACGCGGCAGAAGAACCACGGCGTGAGCTTCCGTGTGATGGCCAAGTGGCTGCGCCTGGCCGGTGTGGACCACCTGCACACCGGCACGGCCGTCGGCAAGCTCGAGGGCGACCCAATGACGGTGCAGGGCTACTACAACGTATGCCGCGACAGCTACACCAGGCAAGACCTGGCCCGCGGCCTGTTCTACGAGCAGGACTGGTGCGATATGCGCAAGGTCATGCCGGTGGCCTCGGGCGGCATCCACGCCGGCCAGATGCACCAGCTGCTGGACCTGTTCGGCGACGACGTGATCCTGCAGTTCGGCGGCGGCACCATCGGTCACCCCGACGGCATCCAGGCCGGCGCCGTGGCCAACCGTGTGGCGCTGGAGGCCATGGTCAAGGCGCGCAACGAGGGCCGTGACCTCAAGCAGGAAGGCCCGCGGATCCTGCAGCAGGCGGCCCAGTTCTGCGGCCCGCTGCGCCAGGCGCTGGAGACCTGGAAGGACGTGTCCTTCAACTACGCCTCCACCGACACCAGCGATTTCGCCACCACCCCGTCCGTCGCCTGAGCCAGGAGCACAGCACCATGATGAGCAATCCCACCGGCCGCATCACCCAGGGCCAGTTCAGCTTCCTGCCCGATCTGACCGATGACGAGATCCGCGCGCAGATCGACTACGGCCTGGCCAAGGGCTATGCCTGGAGCGTCGAGTACACCGACGACCCGCATCCGCGCAACACCTACTGGGAGATGTACGGCATGCCCATGTTCGACCTGCGCGATGCGGCGGGCGTGATGCTGGAGCTGAAGGGCTGCCGTGAGGCGTTTCCGCGTCACTACATCCGATTGATGGCCTTCGATTCGACGCGAGGCATCGAGTCCATCGTGATGAGCTTCATCGTCAACCGCCCGCCCAACGAGCCCGGCTTCATGCTGCAGCGCCAGGAAATCAATGGCCGCACGATGCGCTACACCATTGCCGGCTACGCGGCATCGAAGCCCGAAGGCCAGCGCTACTGAGCCCGCGGCCATGAGCATCCCGCTGTACGCCATCCCTGGTAATGCGAGCGCTGCGCCGGTTCCAGTGCCCGAGGCTCTGGCTGCCCCGCGCACCGTCGCCGAGGTGCTGGCGCAGAGCCAGGTCGAGGCGGTGCTGGCCGAGCTCGACAGCGAGCTGGTCGGTCTGGCGCCGGTCAAGCAGCGCATCCGCGACATCGCGGCGCTGCTGGTGATTGACCGCCTGCGCGCGGCCCATGGTCTGGCGGCCAGCAGCCCGTCGCTGCATATGTGCTTCACCGGCAACCCGGGCACCGGCAAGACCACGGTGGCGCTGCGCATGGCCGAGATCCTGCATCGCCTGGGCTATGTGCGCAAAGGCCATCTGGTGGCCGTCACGCGCGACGACCTGGTCGGCCAGTACATCGGCCACACCGCACCCAAGACCAAGGAGGTGCTCAAGAAGGCGATGGGCGGCGTGCTCTTCATCGACGAGGCCTACTACCTCTACCGGCCCGAGAACGAGCGCGACTATGGGCAGGAGGCGATCGAGATCCTGCTGCAGGTGATGGAAAACCAGCGCGACGATCTGGTGGTGATATTGGCCGGCTACGCGGACCGGATGAACACCTTCTTCCAGTCCAACCCGGGTCTGAGCTCGCGCATCGCGCACCACATCGAGTTCCCCGACTATGGCGGGGGTGAGTTGCTGCAGATCGCCGACAAGATGCTGGCGGCCAGCCACTACCGCTTTGGTGCTGGCACCCGCGATGCCTTCGAGGCCTATCTTGGCAAGCGCCTGCAGCAGCCGCATTTCGCCAACGCGCGCAGCGTGCGCAATGCGCTGGAACGTGCCCGCCTGCGCCAGGCCAGCCGGCTCTATCTGGACCGCGAGCGTGTGCTCGATGCCGAGGCCCTGTCCACGCTGGAGCCGGCCGACATCCTGGCCAGCCGCGTCTTCACCAAGGAGCTGCAGCCATGAGACTTTCCGCCTTGATCTTCGATGTCGATGGCACGCTGGCCGACACCGAGGAGCTGCATCGCCAGGCCTTCAACGAGGCCTTTGCCGAAGAGGGACTGGGCTGGGACTGGGACCGGGCGCTGTACACCGAGCTGCTGCAGATCTCGGGCGGTCGGGAGCGCATCCGCGCTTTCCGGCAGCGCATGCAGCCGGACCTGCGCGCCCTTGATGCACTGGCGCTGGACGCGACGATAGACCGCCTGCACGAGCTCAAGACCGCCGCCTACGAGCGGCGGGTGGCGGCCGGCGCGCTGCAGCTGCGCCCTGGCGTGCAGGCCCTGATCGAAGCCGCACCGGCCGCCGGCCTGCGGCTGGCCATCGCCACCACCACCTCGCCGGTCAATATCAGCGCCTTGCTGCGCCGTACGCTGGGACCGGACTGGTCGTACCGATTCGCGGTCGTCGAGGACGCCTCGACCGCCCCGCTGAAGAAGCCGCACCCGCAGGTCTATCGCCAGACACTGGCCCGGCTGGGCATGGACGCCCGCGCCTGTCTGGCGTTCGAGGACTCGGGCAACGGCCTGGCCGCCGCCAGAGGGGCAGGCCTTGCCACGGTCATCACACCCACCGCCTTTACGGCCCACCACGACTTCGCCTCCGCCCTGCGGGTATGCGAGTCGCTGCAGGGCCTGACGCCAGAGCGCCTGCGCGAATGGCATGCCGAATCCCTGACTTGCCTGGAATCACCATGATCGAACACAAGCCCGACATCCCGCGCTGGACCCTGACCCGCTACCTGATCGAGCAGCGCCGCCGCTTCCCCGGCGCCAGCGGCGACCTGAACGCCTTGATACTCGACATCGCCCTGGCCTGCAAGGCCATCGCCCGCATCGTCGCGCGCGGCGCGCTGGCCGAGGGCGGCCCGGCGGCAGGCGACACCAACGTTCAGGGGGAGGAGCAGAAGCCGCTGGATGTGCTGTCCAACCAGCTGTTCCTGCGCATGAACGAGTGGAGCGGCCATCTGGCCGGCCTGGCCTCCGAGGAAATGGAGCTGCCGCAGCCTATTCCCGAGGCCTATCCCCGCGGCAAGTACCTGCTGGTGTTCGACCCGCTCGATGGCTCCTCCAATATCGACGTCAATGTGGCGGTGGGCAGCATCTTCTCGATCCTGCGCGCGCCGGCCGAGCTGATCGCGGGCGAGCACGAGCTCTGTGAGGCCGACTTCCTGCAGCCCGGCGCAGCCCAGGTGGCGGCCGGCTATGCCATCTACGGCCCGGCCACGATGCTGGTGCTGACGGTGGGCGAGGGCACGGTGGGCTTCACGCTGGACCCCGAGCTGGGCGAGTTCCTGCTCACCCATCCGGCACTGCGGGTGCCCGAGCAGACGCGCGAGTTCGCCATCAACAGCTCCAACAGTCGCTTCTGGGAGCCGCCCGTCAAGCGCTATGTGGACGAATGCCTGGCCGGCAAGGTAGGTGCCCGCGGCAAGGACTTCAATATGCGCTGGATCGCGTCGATGGTGGCTGAGGCGCACCGCATCCTGATGCGCGGCGGCGTGTTTCTCTACCCGCGCGACAGCAAGGACGTCAGCAAGCCCGGCCGCCTGCGCCTGCTCTACGAGGCCAACCCCATCGCCCTGCTGATGGAGCAGGCCGGCGGCCGCGCCAGTACCGGGCGCCAGCCGATGCTGGGCGTGGTGCCGAGCAGCCTGCACCAGCGCATTCCGCTGGTCTTCGGCTCGCGCGATGAGGTCGAGCGCATCGAGCGCTACCACCACGAGCCCGCCCCCGACATCGCCCCGGCGCCGCTGTTCGCGCCGCGCAGCCTGTTCAGAGACTAGAGAGCCCGCCATGTCAGAACGCCACCCCATCATCGCCATCACCGGCAGCTCCGGTGCCGGCACCTCGTCGGTGACCCGCACCTTCGAGAACATCTTTCGCCGCGAGAACGTCAAGGCCGCCGTCATCGAGGGTGACAGCTTCCATCGCTACGATCGCAAGGAAATGCGCGCCCGCCAGGCCGAGGCCGAGGCCTCCGGCAACGAGCACTTCAGCCACTTCGGGCCGGAGAACAATCTCTTCCCGGAACTGGAGAACCTGTTCCGCAGCTACAGCGAATGCGGCTCGGGCCGGCGTCGGCGCTATCTGCACGATCCGGTCGAGGCCGCGCCCTATGCCCAGGAGCCCGGCACCTTCACCGCCTGGGAAGACCTCAAGCCCGACACCGACATGCTGTTCTACGAGGGCCTGCACGGCGCCGTGGTGACCGAGCAGGTGGACATTGCCCGCTATCCCGACCTGCTGATCGGCGTGGTTCCGGTGATCAATCTGGAGTGGATTCAAAAGCTCTGGCGCGACAAGAACGTGCGCGGCTACTCGGCCGAGGCGGTGACCGACACCATCCTGCGCCGCATGCCCGACTATGTGCACTACATCTGCCCGCAGTTTGCCCATACCCATGTGAACTTCCAGCGCGTGCCGATGGTGGACACCTCCAACCCCTTCATCTCGCGCGACATTCCGTCGCCGGACGAGAGCATGGTGGTGATCCGCTTCGCCCAGCCCAAGGGCATCGACTTCCAGTACCTGCTGAGCATGATCCACGACTCCTTCATGTCGCGGGCCAACACCATCGTGGTGCCCGGCGGCAAGATGGAACTGGCCATGCAGCTGATCTTCACGCCCTTCATCTGGCGCATGATGGAGCGGCGTCAGCGCGCGCTCTCACTCTGATACGGGAGCACACACATGACGACCACGACGATCCAGAGAACCCAAGCCAACGCCCTGCGCGCGCTGGCCATGGATGCGGTGCAGGCCGCCAACTCCGGCCACCCCGGCGCACCGATGGGCATGGCCGAGATGGCCGTCGCGCTGTGGGGCGGGGCGCTGCGCCACAACCCGGCCGATCCGCAATGGCCGGACCGCGACCGCTTCGTGCTGTCCAACGGCCACGCCTCGATGCTGCTTTACGCGGTGCTGCACCTGAGCGGCTACGACCTGCCCATCGAGGAGTTGAAGGCCTTCCGCCAGCTGCACAGCAAGACGCCCGGTCACCCCGAGCATGGCCTGACCCCCGGCGTCGAAACGACCACCGGCCCGCTGGGCCAGGGGCTGGCCAATGCGGTGGGGTTCGCCCTGGCCGAGCGGCTGCTGGCCGAGCAGTTCAATCGGCCGGGACATGCCGTCGTCGACCACCACAGCTATGTCTTCCTCGGCGATGGTTGCCTGATGGAGGGCATCAGCCACGAGGCCTGTTCGCTGGCCGGCACCCTCAAGCTGGGCAAGCTGACCGCGCTCTACGACGCCAATGGCATCTCCATCGACGGCAAGATCGAAGGCTGGTTCGCCGACGACACGGCCTCCCGCTTCGAGGCCTACGGCTGGCAGGTGCTGGGGCCGCTGGACGGGCACGATGTCGAGGCGGTGGCGCAGGCACTGGCCCATGCTAGGGCCCATGCCGAGCGGCCCACGTTGATCATCTGCCGCACCACCATTGGCGCGGGCTCGCCGGGCCGCGCCGGCACGGCCAAGGTCCATGGCGAGCCGCTGGGCGCGGCCGAGATCGCCGCCACCCGTGCGGTGATCGGCTGGCCCCATGCCCCGTTCGAGATCCCCGAAGGCGTGCGCCAGGCCTGGGATGCGCGCGAGCGCGGCGCGGCCCTGCAGCGCGACTGGCAGCAGCGCTTCGCCGCCTACCGCGACGCCCACCCGCAGCTGGCGGCCGAGTTCGAGCGGCGGGTGATCAGGCGCGAGCTGCCGCCCGGCTTCGAGATGCTGGCCTTCAAGACCCTGGCCGCCACCGCGCAGCGGCAGGAGGCCGTTGCCACGCGCAAGGCCTCGCAGCAGCTGCTGGCCGCGCTGGCACCGCAGATGCCCGAGCTGCTGGGCGGCAGCGCCGACCTGACCGGCTCCAACCTGACCGACTTCCCCGGCTGCGGCAGCGTCATGCCGGATGACTTCGCAGGCCGCCACCTCAGCTACGGCGTGCGCGAATTCGGCATGGCCGCGCTGATGAACGGCATGGCCCTGCACGGCGGGCTGATTCCCTACGGCGGCACCTTCCTGACGTTCAGCGACTACAGCCGCAATGCGATCCGCATGGCCGCGCTGATGAAGCAGCAGGTGATCCATGTGTTCACCCATGATTCGATCGGCCTGGGCGAGGACGGCCCCACGCACCAGCCTGTCGAGCATGCCGAGAGCCTGCGCCTGATCCCGGGGCTGGACGTCTGGCGCCCCGGCGACGCGGCCGAGACCGCCGCCGCCTGGATCGCCGCGCTGCAGCAGCGCGAGCGCCCCAGCGCCCTGCTGCTGACCCGCCAGGCCCTGCCGGCGCAGCCGCGCTCGCCGGAGCAGGTGGTGGCCATCGCCCGCGGTGGCTATGTGCTGGCGGACCGTCCGCAGCCCCGCGCCGTGCTGATCGCCAGCGGCTCCGAGTTGCAGCTGGCCATCGCCGCGCAGCGCCTGCTGGACGAGCAGGGCCTGCCGGTGCGTGTGGTCTCGCTGCCATCGAGCTCGCTGTTCGACCGCCAGGAGCGGGCCTACCGCGAGGCGGTGCTAGGGCCGACGGCCGTGCCGCGCATCGGTGTCGAGGCCGGCAGCACCCGGGGCTGGGGGCACTACGGCTGCGTGGCGGCGCTGGGGCTGGACCGCTTCGGCGAGTCCGCACCGGCCGGCGCGCTGTTCGAGCTGTTCGGCTTCAGTGCCGCGAAGCTGGTGGCGCTGGTGCGCCGGACCCTGGCCCGGGAGGCGGCATGCACGACTACCAGCTGATCAGCTTCGACCTGGACGGCACGCTGGTCGACACGGCCGGCGAGATCGCCGAGGCTGTGAACCGGGCCCTGGAGGAGCATGGGCTGGCGCGGCGCCCGACGACCGAGATCACCCTGCTGATAGGCGCCGGCACGCGCGAGCTGATGCTCAAGCTGCTGGCACGCATCTTCCACGAGAACCCCTCGCTCAGCGAGCGCCTGGACATCGATGCGCTGCTGACCAGCCTGGACCGCCACTACGCCCTCACCAGCGGCAGCGCGGCCGTGGTCTATGAGGGCGCCCGCGAGGCGCTGACCCGGCTGCGGATCGCCGGCATCAAGACGGCCTGCGTGACCAACAAGGAGTTGCGGCATGCCCGGCGCGTGCTGCAGGCGACCCGGCTGGCGCCGCTGTTCGACCTGCTGATCGGCGGCGACAGCCTGGCGCAGAAGAAGCCCCACGCCAGCGTGCTGCGCCATGTGGCCCAGGAGCTGGGTGTGTGCACCACGCGCAGTGCCCATGTCGGCGACTCGCGCATCGACATCGACGCGGCGCGCAATGCCGGGCTGGCTGCCTGGGCCGTGCCCTATGGCTACAACGCCGGCGAGCCGATCGCCAGCGCGCGGCCGCAACGCATCTTCGCCAACCTCAGCGAGCTTGCCGCTCATGTGCTGGCGCCGCCATCCACCCATTGAAAGGAGGCCGTCATGGCCCTGGTATCTCTGAGACAAGTGCTGGACCACGCCGCCGAGCAGGGCTACGGCGTGCCGGCCTTCAACGTCAACAATATGGAGCAGGTGCAGGCCATCATGGAGGCCGCCCAGGCGACCCGGTCGCCGGTGATACTGCAGGCCTCGGCCGGGGCGCGCAAGTACGCTGGCGAGGCCTATCTGCGGCATCTGGTGCTGGCCGCCGTCGAGGCGCACCCGGACATTCCGGTGGTGCTGCACCAGGACCACGGCGCCTCGGTCGCGGTGTGCGTGCAGGCCATACGCTCGGGCTTCACCAGCGTGATGATGGACGGCTCGCTGCGCGAGGATGCCAAGACGCCGGCCAGCTACGAGTACAACGTCGAGGTCACGCGGCACGCGTGCGCGCTGGCCCACGCGGTGGGTGTGTCTGTGGAGGGTGAGCTGGGCTGTCTCGGTTCGCTGGAGAGCGGCGAGGCAGGGGAGGAGGACGGCGTTGGCGCTGCCGGCAAGCTCAGCCACGAGCAGCTGCTGACCGACCCGGCCCAGGCCCGCGAATTCGTGGCCGCCACCGGCGTCGATGCGCTGGCCATCGCCATCGGCACCAGCCATGGTGCCTACAAGTTCAGCCGCGCACCCACGGGCGACATCCTGGCCATGGCGCGCATCGCAGAGATTCACGCGGCCGTGCCTGACACCCACCTGGTGATGCACGGCTCGTCCAGCGTGCCGCAGGAGTGGCTGGCCATCATCCGGCAGTTTGGCGGCGAGATCCGCGAGACCTTCGGCGTGCCGGTGGAGGAGATCCAGCGCGGCATCAGGAGCGGCGTGCGCAAGATCAATATCGACACCGATATCCGGCTGGTGATGTTCGGTGCGATGCGCCGGCTGATGAGCGAGCAGCCGGCCGAGTTCGACCCTCGCAGGGCCTTTGCCGCCGCCCGGCTGGCGGCCAGGGAGCTGTGCGTGCAGCGCTTCGAGGCCTTTGGCTGCGCCGGTCAGGCGCCCAGGATCAAGCCTCTTTCGCTGGAAGCGATGCTGCCGCGCTACCGCTGAGGCTGGCTGTCGGCAGCCGACGCCGTGGCACTGGCCGGCTGGGTTTTGTCGGATGCCAATGCAGCCCGGTCCGACGTACTATCGCCTGACCGGGCCCGTGGGGGCTCGCGAGCGGAGGTGCCATGCGTCAGGTCTACGGATTCTTGTTGGCCAGCCTGCTGGGCGCACCGGCTGCCGCCCAGGAGGGCGCGGCCATCTTCAATGGTGCCGACCTGGCCCTGGGCCAGCGCCTGATCAAGGAGCATCGCTGCGCGGAGTGCCATGCGCGCAAGTTTGGCGGCGATGGTTCCGGCGTCTACCGGCCCATGGAGCGCGTCAAGACGGCCGGCGCCTTGCGCGGCATGGTGGAGCAATGCAATACCGAGCTGAATCTGGGCATGTTCCCAGAGGAATCCACCGCGGTGGCCGCGGTGCTGAACAAGGAGCACTACAAGTTCAAGTGACTTGACATGAACGGGCGTGCCTGGCTATATCGTTGAATGCGAATACAATGAGGACACGTCACCACGCCACGGAATCATGGAAGCTCGCAACACCGAAGACAAGGTCTTTGAATCGGTCGCCGAACTGTTCTCGCTGCTGTCCACGCCGATCCGGCTGAAGATCATCAGCGCCGTCTGCCATGGTGAGAAGAATGTGTCCGAGCTGCTGGGCGAGATCGACACCACGCAGCCCAATATGTCGCAGCACCTGTCCACGCTGTACCGCAGCGGTGTGCTGTCCAAGCGCCGCGAGGGCACGCAGATCTACTACAAGCTGCAGAGCGACCGCGTGGCCGCGCTGTGCCGGGCGGTCTGCACCCAGGTGGCCATCGAGATGGACCCCGAGACCGAGATCGACGCCAAGGAGCGGCTGATGCCGGCCGGCGCCCGCTGACAGGGTTTACTTCAGCCGGGCGCCCGTCGAGTCCCAGACCTGCACCGTGATGGCAATGCCCTGGCCCACGCTCTGGGTCACCGTGCAATAGCTTTCAAACTGGCTCAGCACCCGCTCCAGGTGCAGCAGCTCTGCCGCGGCCACACCCAGCTGTAGCCGCGCCGTCATCGCCAGCACGCGAACCCGACCCTCGGCATTGCGGCCCACCTCGGCCGTGACCTTGCAACTCAAGGGCTCGGGTGCCTGCTTGAACTTGCGCAGCGCGAACAGCAGCGAATCGCTGAGGCAGTTGGCCACGGCCGTGCACAGCAGTTCCACCGGCGAGGGGCCGGCCGAGCCGCCCAGCGGCGGTGGTTCGTCGCAGACCAGGGGTGCCACCGGCGCGCCGAAGCGCGCCTCGAAACGATAGTCCTGCTGCTGGTGCAGCTCGATGCTGATGAAGCTGTTGTCACTCATGCGGATGTCCTTCAGTTTCCGGGCTTGATGCCCAGCTTGCGCAGTATCGACTCCATCAGGCACCAGCGGGTGAACCCGCTTTGCAGCAGATTGATGCCGACGAAGGCGGTGAAGGCCAGCCACCAGCTGTTGACGAACAGCGGGCTGCCGGGCACGCCCAGGGCCAGCGACAAGAGAATGAAAATACCGGCGACGATGCGCACGATTTGCCAGGTGGTCATGAAGGCTCTCCTTGAGTTGAAATGCCCGTGAGGGCGTGCAGACGATGGCGGTAGGCCATGTAGTAAAGCGTCGGTATCACCACCAGGGTCAGGATGGTGGAGACGAAGATGCCGAAGATCAGCGAGATCGCCAGACCGTTGAAGATCGGATCGTCGAGGATGAAGAAGGCGCCCATCATCGCGGCCATGCCGGTCAGCATGATGGGCTGGGCGCGGGTGATGGCCGAGCGCACGATGGCCCGCTCGAAAGGCATGCCGGCGCGCACCTGCAGATTGATGAAGTCCACCAGCAGGATGGAGTTGCGCACGATGATGCCGGCCAGCGCGATCATGCCTATCATCGAGGTCGCGGTGTACTGGGCACCCAGCAGCGCATGGCCCGGCATCACGCCGATGATGGTCAGCGGGATCGGCGCCATGATGATCAGCGGCGTCAGATACGAGCCGAACTGCGCCACCACCAGCAGATAGATCAGTACCAGGCCCACCGCATAGGCCGCGCCCATGTCGCGAAAGGTCTCGAACGTGATCTGCCACTCGCCGTCCCACTTGATCGCGTAGTCGCGATAGCCATCGTCGGGCTGGCTGATGAAGAACTCCTGCAGCGTGCCGCCCCCCGGCGTCTTGATGTCCTTCAGCGCGCCGCGCATCGCGAACATGCCGTACAGCGGGCTGTCGAGCCTGCCCGCCATGTCGGCCAGCACATAGTTGACCGGCAGCAGGTCCTTGTGATGGATGGGCTGCTCGCGCAGCGTGTCGCTGACCGTGACCAGTTCACGTATCGGCACCAGCTTGCCTGCGGCGCTGCGCACGCCCATCGACAGCAGCAGGTCCAGATTGCCCTGGGCCTCGGGCGGCAGCTGCATCACGGCGGCGGCCGGGTACTTGCTCTGGTCGTGCAGATAGGTGACCGCCTCACCCGACTGCGCCGCGCGCAGCGTGCTGACGATGGCCTGCTGCGGCACGCCCAGCAGCGCGGCCTTGCGCCGGTCCACCAGCAGCAGCTTGCGTGGCGCACTGGCGATGCTGCTGTCATCCACATCGACCAGACCGTCGGAGCGCTCCATCAGCGCGCGCACCGCCTTGGCCACCTGCTGGCGGCCCTCGGCCTCGGGGCCGTAGATCTCGGCCACGATGGGCGAGAGCACCGGCGGGCCGGGCGGCACCTCGACGATCTTCACATTCGCGCCATGGCGGCGGGCGATCTTCTGCAGCTCGGGCCGCACGCGGGTGGCGATCTGGTGGCTCTTGTCGGCGCGATCGTGCTTGTCGACCAGATTGACCTGGATGTCACCCTGCTCGGAGCCCGAGCGCAGATAGTACTGGCGCACCAGGCCATTGAAATTGATCGGCGAGGCGGTGCCGGCATAGGCCTGGTAGTGGGTGACCTCGGGCACGGTGGCGAGATACGCGCCCAGCTCGTGCATCACGGCGGCGGTCTGCTCCAGCGGCGTGCCGGCGGGCATGTCGACGACGACCTGGAACTCCGACTTGTTGTCGAAGGGCAGCATCTTCAGCAGCACCAGGCCGGTGGCCGGCAGCAGCAGCGACAGGGCGATCAGCACGGCCACGCCCAGACCCAGCAGCTTGCGGTTGCGCGAGCCGCGCTGCAGGTCCAGCAGCGGCTTGAAGACGCGCTCGAAGGTCGGCGCCAGCTTGGCCGACAGGCCATGCAGTGCCTCCGGATCGCCGGCATGATCGGCCGGCAGAGCCTTCATCCACAGCCTGGCCAGCCAGGGCGTGACCACGAAGGCGATGGCCAGCGACAGCAGCATGCCCATCGAGGCATTGATGGGAATGGGACTCATATACGGGCCCATCAGTCCGCTGACGAATGCCATGGGCAGCAGGGCGGCGATGACGGTCAGAGTTGCCAGGATCGTGGGGCCGCCGACCTCGTCCACCGCGCCGGGGATGATCTGGGCCAGCGTGCGGCCCGGAAACAGCTGCTGATGGCGGTGGATGTTCTCCACTACGACGATGGCATCGTCCACCAGGATGCCGATCGAGAAGATCAGCGCGAACAGCGACACCCGGTTCAGGGTGAAGCCCCAGGCCCAGGAGGCGAACAGCGTCACCGTCAGGGTCAGAATCACCGCCGTGCCCACGATGGCCGCCTCGCGTCGGCCCAGCGCGATGAAGACCAGGGCCACCACCGAGGCGGTGGCGAACAGCAGCTTCTGGATCAGCTTCTGTGCCTTGTCATTGGCGCTGGCGCCATAGTTGCGCGTCTCGCTGACCTGCACCTCGGCGGGTATCACCGTGTTGCGCAGCGTGTCCACGCGCTTCATCACCGCATTGGCCACGTCGATGGCGTTCTCGCCGGCCTTCTTGGTGATGGCAATCGTCACCGCCGGGTACTCCTTGCCCTGCTCGCCATGCCAGACATAGCGCGAGGGCGTGAGCGGGCCGTCCTGCACCCGTGCCACATCGCGCAGGAACACCGGCTTGCCCTCACGCACGCCGACGACCAGCTCCTCGACATCGCGGGCCGAGGCCAGGAAGGGGCCGGCCTCCAGCGCGATGGCCTGATTGGCGCCGAGCAGATCGCCCAGCGGCAGGCCGGCATTGGCCGACTGCAGCGCCTGGCGCAGCTCGGGCAGGGTCAGGCCGGCACTGCTCATGCGGCCGGAGTCGATCTCGACGCGCACGGCGCGGCCGGGGCCGCCCAGGGTCGTGACCTCGCGCGTGCCGGGCACCCGCTTGAGCTCGATCTCCATGCTGTGGGCGACACGCTCCAGATCGTAAGCACCAGTGTCCGGGCCCTTGCCGAACAGGGTCAGGCTGACGATGGGCACATCGTCAATGCCCTTGGGCTTGATGATGGGCGCCAAGACGCCCAGGCCCTGGGGCAGCCAGTCGGCATTGGAGTTGACCGTGTCGTACAGGCGCACCAGCGCCTCGGTGCGCGGCACACCGACCTTGTACTGCACCGTGATCACGGCCAGGCCCGGGCGGGACATCGACATCACATGCTCGACGCCGGCAATCTGCGAGAGCACCTGCTCGGCCGGCGTGGCCACCATCTGCTCCACATCCCGGGCGCTGGCGCCGGGGAAGGGGATCAGCACATTGGCCATCGTCACATTGATCTGCGGCTCTTCCTCGCGTGGCGTGACCATCACCGCGAAGATGCCCAGCAGCAGGGCCACCAGGGCCAGCAGCGGGGTGATCTGCGCGCTTTGGAAAAAGGCTGCGATGCGGCCCGAGGCGCCCATGGAATTCGGAGTGTTGTCGCTCATGGCGGGCCTCAACGGATGCGTGCCGCGGCGGCACTGTCGACCACCACCTGCTCGCCAGCGGCCAGGCCGCTCAGCACTTCCACCTGTTCACCCAGCGCGGCGCCCAGCCGCACCTGGCGCAACAGGGGGGTGCCCTTGGCGTCCAGCACGTAGAGCCCCGTCAACTCGGCGCGGCGCACGATGGCGCTGCGTGGCACGCGCAGGGCCGGGGCCGCCCCGGGCACGCCCGGTACCAGCACGCGGGCAAACATGCCGGGCACGACGCCGGTGAGCTTGGCCGGCAGGTTCAGGCGCAGCTGCAGGGTGTGCGAGGAGGCGTCCACCAGGGGCAGCAGCTGCGTCCCGGTCGGGACGATGGGCGTGTCGGCAGTGTTGATGCCGGGAATCTCGATCAGCCACCGGGATGGGCCGGCCAGGCTGGCGCCGAGGCTTTGCGGCACATTGGCCGTCACGCGCAGGGCGCTGGGGTCGTAGACGGTGGCCAGCGCGCGGCCGGGCATGGCCATGTCGCCCAGGCTCACCGGCAGCTCGGCGATCACGCCGTCGTAGGGGCTGCGCACGATGTTGAAGCCGCTCTGCGTGCGCGCCAGGCCCAGCTGGGCCACCTGCGCATTGACCTGTGCCTGCGTGGCCTTGAACTGCGCCTCGGCCTGGTCCAGTGCCGCCTGGCTGATGTAGTGCTGCTTGAACAGCTGCTGCTGGCGCTCGAATTCGCGGCCGGCCAGCTGCAGGGCGGCGCGGGCCGACTGGGCCTGGGCCTCGCTGGCATTGGCGGCCTGCTCGGCGGCGCGGGCATCGATGCGCATCAGCACCTGACCGGCCTTGACGCGGTCCCCGGCCTTGACGTCCAGTTGCACGATGGCGCCGGCCACCTGGGCCGCGATGACCGTCTGGCGAAGGGCTTCGACCACGCCGTCGTGGCTGGCCATGGTGCCGCTGGCCTGGCTGCGGACCATCAGCGTCTGCAGACCGTCCGGGCGCGGCGCGTCGGCCGCATGAGCGGCTGCGCCGAACCCGGTCAACAGCGTGAGCAGGGTGAAGGCGAGGGCGCTAAGGCGGGGCTGGATGGGTTTCATGATGTTTCGTGGCATTGCTGCTGGACAGGGTTGCATCGTTATCGTATTATTTAGCTATTGACGCAAATAGTCAAACGATGAATCAAGCAATCCACCCAAAACAGGTGAATCCCATGCCGGAACTCACAAAGCCAGCCGCAAGCTCAATGATGGAAGCACTGCCCGAGCCCGCGCTGCTGCAGGTGGCGGGCTATTTTCAGGCGCTGTCCGAGCCCACACGCTTGCGAATTCTCAATCTGCTGCGCGAGCAGGAGCGCAACGTCGGCGAGCTTGCCACGCTGTGCGGCTACAGCGCGGCCAATGTGTCGCGCCACCTGAGCCAGCTCCAGCAGCATGGGCTGGTGGAACGCGAGAGCCGCGGCACCAGTGTCTACTACCGCATTGCCGACCCGGCCGTCTATGCGCTGTGCGATCTGGTCTGCGGCCAGCTGGCACGCCAGGCTGAGCGCGAAGCCAGCACGCGAGCCGCGTTTCTGCCCAAGACATTCAGCTGATCCCGAACCTCAACCGAAAGCGTCACCACCATGACCCATGCCTTGCTCCAACTCGACCCCGTCCAGGCCAGCCAGATCCTGGCCCAGGGCAATTGCTGGCTGATCGACGTGCGCGAGCCGCATGAAGTCGCTCGCGCCGCCTATGACCTGCCGCATGTGATCACCCTGCCGCTCAGCGAGCTCGAACGCCGCCATCCGGAGCTGCCCCGCGATGCCGACCTGATCATGGCCTGCGCCGCCGGCGGCCGCAGCATGCAGGCGATGCAGTTCCTGCTCCATCACGGCCACACCCGCGTGCGCAATCTGAGCGGCGGCATGGGCGCCTGGCGCGCCCACGGCCTGCCGGTGCGGCTGGGCTGAGCCTCAAAGGTCTGCGCTGCGCAGGGCGGCTTGCAGCGCCTGCGCATCAATGCGCGCCCGGCGGCCCTCGACGTCCAGCAGCACGCTTTCCCGGCGCAAGGCGCTGACGATACGGCTGGCCGTCTCTATCGTCATATTGAGCATCACGCCCATGTCCTCCCGGCTGGGCAGCCACAGCTTGGGGGCGGGTGCGGCGAGCTCGCTGAGCTTGAGCAGCAGGCGCAGCATGCGCCGCCGTGCGGGGCCGACGCTCAGCTCGGCCAGCCACTCCTCGGCATCGCCCAGGGCGTGCTGCCAGCGCTCCATCAGCCGGGTCACTACCGCCGGCTGGCGCGCGCTCAGCTCGGCCACCAGCTGGCGGGGGATGCGGCAGACCTGGACCTCGGTGCAGGCGATGGCCGCCGCGGCATAGGGCTGCATCAGCAGGGCCTCCATGCCCAGCAGATCGCCCCGGCCCGCCAGGCGAACCACGCAGCGGTCGCCGCGCTCATTGATGCGTTCCATCCTGACAACGCCGCTGCGCACCGTGTAGACGGCATCGGGCGCCTGGCCGAGGTCGTAGATCATGCCGCCGGCTGCGATCGGCTGATCGGCAATATGCGTGTGGATGCGGTCCAGTTCGGCATCGGGCAGGGCGCCGAACAAGGCGAACTGGCGCACGCCGCATTGGGCACAGACCTGGGCCTGTGGGTGTTCGACGCCTTGGCGGTACAGCTGGATCAATGACAACGGCGGCCTCGCTCAGTGGGGGAGTTGCAGGCGTGCATGAATGCGTCGGGTGGCCTGCCAGACCACCCACAGCACCAGCGGGATCGACGCGCCCGCACACAGCTCCGGGTTGATGTTCAGGCCCGCGGATTTCAGTGCCTTGCCCAGATACAGGACCAGGCTGACGACATAGTAGGAGATCGCCGCGATCGACAGGCCCTCAACAGTGGCCTGCATGTTCAGCTGCAGGGCCTGTCCGCGCGTGAGCTTGGCCAGAAGTTGCTGGTTCTGCGCCTCCGTGGCAATGTCCACGCGGGTGCGCAGCAGGGCGCTGGCGCGCTCGATGCGCTGCGACAGCGAGGCCAGGCGTTGGGCCGTGGCCGCCACCGTCGCGATGGCCGGCGAGAGTCGGCGCTGCATGAATTCGCCCAGGGTCGTCGTGCCCGGGATCGGCCTCTCGCGCAGTTCGGCGATGCGCTGGCGCACCAGCGCCTCATAGGCCTGGGTGGCCGAGAATCGGTAGAGGTGCTCGGCCGTGGCCCGCTCGACCCGGGCCGCGACATGGATCAGCCGGTCCAGCAGCTCGGTCTCCGAGACCTGGCGGTTCTCGAGACTGGCCGTCACCTCGGCCAGCGCCGCCTCCGACTCGGCCAAGGTTGGCGCCAGAGCCTTCGCCACCGGCAGGCCGCGCAAGGCCATCAGGCGGTAGATCTCCAGCTCCAGCAGGCGCTGCGAGACGCGGCCAGCGCGGGTCTCGCTGGTGCCCGGCGCGGCGATCACCAGCATGCGCTCGAAGCCGCTGGCGCGCAGGCGGAAATTGGTCACCGCCATCGAGTGGCCATTGCCCATCAGCGAGGCGACGACGGTCGGGCCGCCCAGCCATTGCTGACCCAGCGCCAGCGCGGCATGGGGGTCGCTCAGGTCATGCTCGACCATGGCCAGCTTGACCGCCGCGACGGTGTGGCCCGGAATGCCTCGCAGCCAGTCTGGGTCCACCCGCAGCGAGGCCAGCAGCTCGGGCTCGCTGGCACCCAGCAGAGCGCCGGGCGGCAGCGGCTGCACGATGGAGTAGCGGGTGAACTCGCTGTGGCGCTCCCACTTGACCGTGTGATCGGCAAAGCGCAGGCGCAGGAAGTTGTGCTGCAGATCGTCCACCGTCAGGTGTGACTGCCGCGGCAGGCGCTGCAGGTGCTCGCATTCCTGCTGCCGCGAGACGCCCTTGTTCAGCACCGCCACGAAAACCACCAGCGCCGGCAGCCGTATCCGCGCCGATGGCCGGGCGTGGACCTCGTTGTGCAGCTCTTGACGCAGGGCATCGTCGCTCGGCAGTACCGAAACCGGAGTCATCGCGGGGGAAGCGCTTTTCATGCGGTGCCTGTTGCTGGGTTAAGCCTGGACCGATTGTCGGCGATGCGGCCTGCGCTGGCGCAAGGCCGGCGTTGCGCGGGCGAGCCACAATCGCCGTGCAACGACAGGGGCCAATGAGCAAGGTTGACGTGAATCCCGATCCGGCGCCGGCACCGGCCTCGCTGCAGGCCTTGATCTCCTACCTGGCCCACGAGGCCGAGCCGGTGATCGTGCTTGATCCCTCCTACAACATTCTTGGTGCGAACCTGGCCTACCGCCGCCAGTTCGGAGCCACCGGCCAGCCAGTGCTGGGCCAGAAGTGCTACCGCGTTTCGCATCACTACGAGCTGCCCTGCGACCAGGTCGGCGAGCATTGCCCGATGCGCCGGGCGCTCGAGCTGGGCGGGCCGGACCGCGTGCTGCACATCCACCATACGCCGCGCGGGCCGGAGCATGTGGACGTCGAGTTGCGGCCTGTCCTGGGCGCGGACGGCGTGGTGCTGGCGTATGTGGAGCGGCTGCGCACGGTGCGACATGCCTCGGCCGAGCCCAGCGCCGCAGGGCTGGTGGGCCGTTCCGCCGTCTTCGTGACGGCGCTGGAGTCGCTGCAGCGCGTCGCACCGTCTATGCTGCCTGTGTTGTTGCTGGGCGAGTCGGGCACCGGTAAAGAGCTGTTCGCCCGTGCCCTGCACGAGGCCAGCCCGCGTGCCGGGGGGCCTTTTGTTGTGGTGGACTGCTCGGGCCTGAGCGAGGCGCTGTTCGAGAGCGAGCTGTTCGGCTACGAGAAGGGTGCCTTCACCGGGGCCCATGCGCGCAAGCCGGGTCTGGTCGAAACCGCCGAGGGCGGCACCCTGTTCCTCGACGAGATGGGCGATGTGCCGCTGGCGATGCAGGTCAAACTGCTGCGACTGATCGAGACCGGCGGCTACCGCCGCGTCGGCGGCCTGGAGACCCGCCAGGCCGACTTCCGGCTCGTCGCCGCCACTCACCAGCCACTGGCCCGCAGGGTGGCCGAGGGGCGCTTTCGCGAAGATCTGTACTACCGCATCAGCGCCTTTCCGATCGAACTGCCGGCGCTGCGCGAACGCCCCGAGGACATTGCCCTGCTGGTGGACTCTATTCTGAAACGCGAGGCGCCCGCTGGCATGCCATTGTGCGTGACCCCCACCGCGCTGGCCCGCTTGCAGGCCCATGCCTGGCCGGGCAATGTGCGCGAGCTGCGCAATGTGCTGGAGCGAGCCCGCCTGTTTGCCGACGACGGCGTGATCAGGGTCGAGCATCTGCCGCCTGGGCTGGTGCGAGGGTCGGTGCTGCCCGCCGCCAAGGAACCGAGTGACCAGGCGCTGCTGCACGCCCTGCAGGGCTTCACCGGCACGCGCCGGACCCTGGCCGCCCGCCTGGGGCTCAGCGAACGCACGCTCTACCGCCGGCTCAAGGCGCTGGGGCAGGACTGACGGCGGGTCTGCCGTCTGCCATTTGCCACGGCAGTACTGCCAATGGCAGTGCAGCGGTGGCAGCGTGCTGCCGGCCGCCGCGGCCAAGTACTTGATGTGATGGAGGTTTTTGGCTGTCCGGTGGCTGGCACGGATCTTGTGTCCATCTGGCTGGCGAGCCAAGGTCCGGGCCTCCTGCCTGGATCGGGTCTCGATGGAGATTCGTCATGAACACCCACACCCTGCCGATTGCCGCAAGTCCTGACCCCGAGCGCCGCACCTGGCTGCTGGCCACCGGCGCTGCCGGCGGCATGGCCGCGGTGGCCACGGCCATTCCCTTCGTTTCCTCGCTGGCACCCAGCCAGCGCGCGCGGGCGCAGGGCGCCGCGGTCGAGGTGGACATTTCCGACCTCGCCCCGGGCGACTCGAAGACCGTCGAGTGGCGTGGCAAGCCGGTCTGGATCATGCGACGCACGCCCGAGATGCTGGCCGCCTTGCCGGCCCTGGACGGGCAGCTCGCCGATCCGAAGTCGCTGCGTGAGCAGCAGCCGGACTATGCGCAGAACGCATGGCGCTCGGTCAAGCCCGAGATCTTCGTGGCCGTGGGCATCTGCACCCACCTGGGCTGCTCGCCCAGCGCGGTGCCGGCGGGCAGCGGCAACCCCAGCGTCGGCGCCGACTGGCCCGGTGGCTTCTTCTGCCCCTGCCACGGCTCCACCTTCGATGCGGCCGGCCGCGTGTTCAAGAACAAGCCCGCGCCCAGCAATCTGGAGATTCCGCCGCACCGCTACGTCAGCGAGGCGCGGCTACTGATCGGCGACGAACCGGCTTAGCTCTTCGCGGGCAGGTAGAGGCGGTCCGAGTAGGTCGCCAGCCACTGCGGCCGGTAGGCCACGGCGATGGCCACGCACAGACCGGTCAGAAAGGCCTCGGCAAAGGCGTTCAGCACGCGGGCGATCATCAGATCGGCCGGCAGCGTGCCCTGGAGGGCCGTGTGCAGGGCGATGTCGGCCGCACTGGTCAGCGCATAGGCCGCAAACGTGCCGAAGAAGCCACGGCCGAGGATATAGACGAACAGGTGGTGGGGCAGGAAGCGGCGCAACAGGGCGCCGATGGTCAGCGTCAGGCTGGCCGGCACGATACCAAGCCAGACCAACCGGTGCAGCGCCTCCGCCACGCTCAGGTCCCCGGCAAGGCAGGTGATCAGCGCGGCCGGCAGCATGGCCAGCACGGCCAGCGGCCAGCCGGCGAACAGCACCAGCAGGGCCGCACCCGACAGCGGCTGAGCCACCGGCACGGCATAGCGGTCCATGCCCCAGAACAGCGGCAGCAGCGCCGCCAGGAACAGCCAGGGCCAGGGCGGTCCGTCACCGCCGAGCAGCGTCCAGGGCCGCAGGCCCAGAGCGACCGCAAAAGCGGCCATGGCGAGTACCAGATGAGCGGCGAAAGGGCCGTCGAATACAGAAGCGGGCATGGCCCGCTAGATTCTCACAGTTTTCCGGCCTTGGCCCGCGCCGTGTCTTCGGCAATGTGGCGGCGGAAATAGCGCATGAAGAACACCCCCATGCCCAGCATGAAGATGATGCCGGCCGCGCTCATCAGGCCGGCGTCGGTGGTAAGGAGTTCCTTGAGCAGGGGCATCGCGTTTCCTTGTTCGGGACGATGGTTTGTTGTAGCCTCGTCCGAGGCTGATCCTGTTGACGAGGGTCAACCATGCAGTCCAATGACGCCGAAACTCAGGATGTGCGTCAGTGCATCAGCCCGTTGAGCTCGCTCCAGCTCATTGCCTGGGCGGCAAAAGCGGTGCCATCGCCCGTCTGCAGAAAGCCGCGCGTCAGTTCGGCCATCCGTGCATAGAGGGCCTCGGCGATACCCGAGCCGGCGCTCAGCCGGCGCACGCCCAGGCGCGCGAGTTCGGGGGCCAGCGGCAGGCCGGGCAGGGCCAGCAGATTGACGGGCAGTGGTGTACCGGCGCAGATGGCAGCGATCTCCTCGGGCGCCCGCGCACCGGCGGCGAACAGGCCATCGGCGCCGGCCTCGGCGTAGAGCCGGGCACGGCGCAGGGTCTCCTCGACGCGCAGCTCGGGCGCCACCAGGCCCTTCAGATAGACATCGCAGCGGGCATTGATGAACAGGCGCAGGCCCTGGCGCTCGACGGCGGCGCGGGCCGCTGCGATCTTGCGGCACAGCAGCTCGGGGGTGTCGCGGCCGTCCTCGATATTGATGCCCACGGCGCCCGCGCCAACGATGGCCGCAACGTTGTCGCCCACCGTCTGCGGATCGTCCGAGTAGCCGCCCTCGATGTCCACCGTCAGCGGCACCTTGAGCTTGGCGGTGATCTCGCTGACCGTGGCCAGCAGCCGTGCCACCGGCAGGTGGTGGCCATCGCCCTGACCATGGGCCCAGGCCACGGCGGCGCTGCTGGTCGCCAGGGCCGGCACACCCAGCGACTGCATCAGGAGAGCGCTGCCGGCGTCCCAGGCATTGGGCAGGAGCAGCATCGTGTCGGCATGGTGCAGCGCGTGGAAGGCGGCTGAGCGGGTGTTGTGGTCCATGGGTCCTCCTGAAAAGGGTAAATCCTCGCATGCAAGCTATTTGCTGTCCGGCGCTTTTCGGACATCTACCTCCCTAGGCTGCAGTCTTGTGGCCGGGCGGGACGGCTCCTAGACTGCGGCACCACTCTGCGGGAGAGCATCATGGCGGCAGCAGGCAACACGGTGCAGATCAAGCTCATAGGCCGCGCCGACACCCCGCGCCTGCCGACCCTGCTGCTGCCCATGGCGCGCAGCGGCCAGGCCCAGGACGATCCGTTCCTGCCGCCCAGCTATCTGCAGCCCCGCCTGACCCTCGACGTGGGCTCGGCCGCGCGCAGCGGCGGCGAGGGCGCGGCCGAGCAGCAGCATGGCCTGGCCGCCGACGAGGTGCTGGTGCTGGAGCTGGCCGACGGTTCCAGCCTGATCACCAGCGCCCAGCGCCTGCGCGCGAGCCTGGAGCAGACGCATCCGGCCCTGCTTGGCACTGATGGCATGGTGTTGCTGGAGCAACTGCGCGCCCAAGGTGCGGCGCCCGGCCGGGGCCTCGGCGAGGCGGTGGGCGGCCTGATCAGCAAGGTGTTCAGCGTGGCCGTGGGCCAGCTCCCCGACGCCATCATCGGCGATGCCGTGGCCAGGCTTGGCGGCAAGGCCGGTCTGGGTGTCAGCTGGGCTGGTACCAAGGCCCTGATGTGGGCGATCGAGAAGCGGCTGGAGCGCGAACCGGGCCTTTACCACTGGGCGGCGGGTGCGGGCAGTGCGGCCGACTTCGAGGCGCCGAAGTTCAACGCCGCACTGCAGGCCGATCCGGCGCTGTACCCGATGCTGGTGTTCGTTCACGGCACCGCCTCCAGTACGCTGGGCAGCTTCGGCGATCTGCGCTCCGGCGACCGCGATCTGTGGACCGCACTGGAGCGCCAGTTCAGCGGCGGCATCTATGCCTTCGAGCACCGCACCCTGTCCGAGAGCCCGATCGACAATGCGATCCAACTCGTCAAGGCGCTGCCGGTGGGCGCCAACATCTGCCTGGTCTCGCACTCGCGCGGCGGCCTGGTGGCCGATCTACTGTGCCTCGGTGACTTCGACGCGCTGATCGAAGGCTATGTGTTCCCGTTCGAGGGCACCGGCGACGCCGACGCCGCCGAGGCCCAGCGCGTACTCAAGGAGCTCGAGATCGCTCACGCCGAGCATAGAGCCCGGCTGCGCGAGCTGGCCGCCCTGCTGCGCGAGAGAAAGCCGGTGGTGCGCCGCTATGTGCGTGCCGCCAGCCCGGCCAATGGCACCAAGCTGGCCAGCGGCAATTTCGATGTGTTCCTGTCGGGCCTGCTGACCCTGATCGGCCAGGTGCCGTTCTTCTTCGGCAGCCCCCTGTACTCGGCCTTCAAGCGGGTGGTGATAGAGATTGCCCGCAACCGCACCAATCCGCACCTGGTGCCCGGCATCGAGGCGATGCTGCCCGACTCGCCGATGGCCCAGCTCTTGCGCGACGCGCCGGTGCGCGCCGGCACGCAGATGGCGGTGATAGCCGGCGACATCCAGGGCGGCCATATGCTGCGCCGCCTGGGCGTGCTGCTCACCGACTTCCTGCTGTTCGACAGCGAGGACAACGATCTCGTCGTCAACACCTCGGCGATGCTGGCAGGCATTGCGCCGCGTGTCGGCTCCAAGGTGCTGTTCGATCGCGGCTCGGACGTTTCGCATTTCCGTTACTTCACCAACACCGATACGCGCGCCGCGCTGCGCGACTGGCTGGTCGCCCCTGACCCGCTGGCCCTGGGGGCCTTTCGCGCACTGCCGGCGCCGGCCGACTTTGCCCAGGCGCTGGCCGAATCCGCCAGCCGCGATGCGCTCAGTGCCAAGTTGCCGGTGGTCGTGGTGCTGCCGGGCGTGATGGGCTCGCATCTGGCCGTGGCGGCCAAGGACCGGGTCTGGTTCGACCCGCTGGACATTGCCGCCGGGGGCTTGAGCAAAATCGCCTGGGGTCAGGGCGGCGTCGAGGCCAGCGAGCTGTTTGCGATGTTCTACGGCAATCTGTGCAAGCACCTGGCCGGCAGCCACCGGGTCGAGGCCTTCCCCTACGATTGGCGCCAGCCGCTGGACGTGCTGGCCGAGCGCCTGGGCCAGTTTCTCGACCGCTTGATGAAGGAGACCGACAAGCCGATCCGCCTGCTGGCCCACAGCATGGGCGGCCTGGTGGTGCGGGCCACCATCCACAAGCGCCGTGCGGTGATGGACGCGCTGATGCAGCGCGAGGGCGCACGCATCGTCATGCTGGGCACGCCCAACCAGGGCGCCCACTCGATGGTCGAGAACCTGATCGGCAAGGGCGACACCTTGCGCACCCTGGTGCGGCTGGACGTCGAACACGATATGCAGGAGGTGCTTGACATCGTGGCCGGCTTCCGCGGCGCCCTGAGCCTCTTGCCCAAGCCCGGCTTCAAGGACATCTTCCAGGGCCAGCCCGAGGGCGGCGGCATCTACGCCTTCCAGACGGCAGAGACCTGGACCGGCTTCAGCGCCAAGGTCGGCGATCTGTGGTTTGGCGACGGCCGGGTCGGCCGGCCCAACCAGGCCACGCTGGACGCCGCCGCCTGGCTGTGGCGCCAGGACGATGCGGCCAATGCCGGCAATGCTGAACACGGCGACGCCGCCCGGCCGCGGCTGCCGGCCGACTACGAGGCCAAGAGCTGCTATGTATTCGGCGTGGCGCGCAATACGCCCTGCGGCGTGCGCGAGCAGGGCGGGCGACTGAAGATGGTGGGCACGACCCGCGGCGACGGCACGGTGACCTGGGAGTCGGGCCGCATCGGCGGCATCGGCAGCTTCTACTACATGCCGGCCGAGCATGGTGACCTGCCGGCCACCAAGGAATACTTCCCGGCCATCGCCGAGCTGCTCGCCTCGGGCGCCACGGCCAAGTTGTCCGTCACGCCGCCGGCGGTGCGCGCCATCGAGCAGCCCGAGCCGGTGAGTTACGACGCCGGCCCGCCGGTGGCCGACGACCCCGATGCACTGGAGCGCGGCCTGATGGGCGGCTCGCTGCGCAACCGGGTGCCGCCGCGTCCGCGCCGCCGGCTGGAGGTCTCGGTCAAGGCGATGGACCTGCGCTTTCTGTCCGAACCGATTCTGGTCGGCACCTATGAACAGGATCCCATTGCCGGCCCGCAGGGGCTGATCGACCGCGAGTTGCTGGCCGGCGATCTGAGCGAGCGCCACACGCTGGGCCTGTACGCCGGCCCGCGCGGCACGGCCACCGTGGTGCTGCGCGTGCCCAGCGAGGTCGAGCGGCGGCGTGGCATGCTCAGCGGCGCCGTGGTCACCGGTCTGGGCCAGTACGAGGGGGCGCTGAGCCTGGCAGACCTGACCGAATCGGTGCGCACCGGGGCCTTGCGCTATCTGCTGCAGGTCATCGACGTTCTGGGCAAGGCCGAGCGCGAGGTTTCGTTGGCCAGCCTGCTCCTGGGCTACAACTCTTCGGCCAATCTGTCGGTCGATGCCTCTGTCGAGGCGCTGGTGCGCGGCGTGATGGAGGCCAATGCCAAGTTCTACGAGACGACGCGGCTGAACATCCGCATCGCTCGGCTGAGCATCGTCGAGCTTTATCTGGACACCGCCATCAGCGCCGCCTACGCGCTGCGCCACCTGACGCCGCGGCTCAGCGCCCAGGCCAGCAAGCAGGGCACGCTGCTGATCTGCCGCAGCGAACTGGACCAGGGCGAGGGTCTGCGCCAGCGCCTGTTTGACAGCCGCAGCTCCAGCTACTGGCCGCGGCTGATCGTCACCGACGCCGATCGCACCGAGGAGACCTGTCCGCCCGACTGCCAGCTGCCGGGTGCGGTGGCCAGCCCGCCGACCTTGATCGCCGACCGGCTGCGCTTCCTGTACGTCGGCCAGCGCGCCCGCGCCGAGTCGGTCGTACAGCAGCGCCAGCCGGGGCTGATCGAGAAGCTGGTGCGCCAGCAGATCCATGACAAGACCTGGAACCCGGACTTTGGCCGCATGCTGTTCCAGCTGATGGTGCCGCACGACTTCAAGGACGCGGCGCGCCAGTTCGACCGCGTTGTGCTGGTGGTTGACGCTGCCACCGCCAATCTGCCCTGGGAGCTGATGCTGGCCGACGACCCCAGCCGCGCCGATGACGACAAGCGCCCGCTGGCGCTGCGCACGGCCCTGGTGAGGCAGCTGTCGTCGCTGCGCTTTCGCCGCCATGTGCGGCAGAGCATGGAGCGCACGGCCCTGGTCATCGGCAATCCGTCGGTGCAGGGCTTTGCGGCGGCGTTCGGCAGTGTGGGCAATGCATTGAGCGTCGAGCGGGACCCGCCGGATCTGGCCGGCGCGCAGGCCGAGGCCGAGGCCGTGGTCAGCGTGCTGGGCAGCATGGGCTACACCGTCGAGCGCGTCATCGGCAGCCATAACAGCGCCAGCGAGGTGCTGGCGGCCCTGTACCGCCGGCCCTGGCGCATCCTGCATATCTCGGCCCATGGCATCTTCAATCTGCGCCACGGCGACGGGCGAGCACGCAGTGGCGTGGTGCTGTCCGATGGCCTGCTGATCACCGCCGCCGAGATCGCGGCGATGGAGCTGGTGCCCGAGCTGGTGTTCCTGAACTGCTGCCATCTGGGCCAGGTGGACATGGGCCGCGACGGCAACAAGCTGGCGGCCAGCGTGGCGCGCGAGCTGATCGACGTTGGCGTGCGCTGCGTCGTCGTCGCAGGCTGGGCGGTCGACGACGATCTGGCAAGGCTGTTCGGTCAGACGCTCTATGCCCAGCTCTTGCTGCGCCGCCGCAGCTTTGGCGACGCCGTGTTCCAGGCCCGCCAGGCGACCTGGGAGGCGAACCGCGATGACATCACCTGGGGCGCCTTCCAGGCCTATGGCGACCCGGGCTGGCTGGCCGAGCCGCGCGCCGATGGAGGCGACGGCACGGGCCTGGGCGGGCTGTATGTGTCACCCGAGGAGGTGCTGGACGAGCTGGCCCGCGTGCGTGCCGATCTGTCGCGCCAGCGCGAGCGCCTCAGCGAACGCGAGATCCGCGCCCGCGCCGATGCGGTGGAGGCCTGCCTGACGCTGCGCTGCCCGCCGGGCTGGCGCGGCCTGCCGCAGCTGCAATCGGCGCTGGGCGCGACCTGGCGCGACCTCGGCCAGTGGGAGAAGGCGCGTGATGCCTATGTGGCCGCGATCCAGGCCGATGACCGCATCGGCCAGGTGCCGATACGCGATATCGAGCAGCTGGCCAAGGTCGAGGCCTATCTCGGCGAGCAGCGGGCCGAGGCCGAGCTGAGTGGCGGCCATGCCGCGCCCGCGGGCGAGAGCGGCATGCAACTGCTGGACCTGGCGCTGCGCCGGCTCAAGGGCCTCGATGCGCTGGTCTCGGCCAGCATCAAGGAACCCAGCGAGGCCGAGGTGATTGCCACCATCGCCCGGGCCGCGCTGCGTGGCGGTGTCTACAAGCGCAAGGCCAGCGTGGCGGCGCGCCGCATCCTGCTCGGCGGCCTGAGCCCGGTCCAGCAGGACCAGGCCCGCGATGCGATGGCCCAGGCCCTGGACGACGGCGTGGCCGCCTATGCCAGCGCCGAGGGCCATCCCGGTGCCGGCCGCTTCTCGCCCTATCTGGCGCTGAATCGCCTGGCCCTGGACGCGCTGACCGACTGGCCCAGCCCCGGTGACCGGGACGCCTCGATCGCTCTGGCCCAGCAATGCCAGCAGCGGGCGGCGCAGGGCTTTGCCCGCAGCCCGAATCTGTGGGATGCGGTGATGCAGGCCGATGCGCTGCTGATCGAGCGCCTGCTCGACGGCAGCCTGGGCCTGCCCGGCGAGGCCGGTCACGCCCGCTTCGACGAGCTGGCCCGCGCCTACGACGCTGTGCTCAGCAACATCAGCGTCAAGGCGATCCAGATCGATGCCATGGTCACGCAGATGGAGCTGCTGTCGCGGCTGTGTGACGCGATGTCCGTCACGCAGTTCGGCAACGCCACGCTGAGCCTGATGGCCGACCGGCTGCTGGCCCTGCTGCAGCGGCTGCAGCCGGGGCACGCGCCCAGGGATGACAGGCCGGTGAGAGCAGTGGCCGAGCAGCCGGCAACTGCCGCCATGGCGGTGCGCAAGCCGGTGCGGCGGCCCGCCGCGAAGACCCCCGCGGCCAAGCGCCGACGCTGATCGCATCGGGCTCGGCCGTCCGCCGCGGTCGGCGACCTGTCTCCGGCTGCATCCGCTCACCCCTTCAAAGAGGGGATGCCCAGTCCCTTTGTCGGGCCCCGTTGATCGCCATCAACGGGGCTGCGCTGCCGCTGCCGTCCACTGAATGAGGTGCTGGGCCCGGCCGTCTGGCGGGGCTCCATTGGACTGCAATGGCGGGATCGGCAACGGTCTCGCCCGTGCGGCGGCACCGCATATCAACGTGTCAAACACCGAGGAACCGGGAATGAAAAAGAAACACTTTGCCTTGGCCAGCCTGGCCATGCTCGCCTGTGGCAGCGTCTTTGCCGAAGACGACACCGTCAACTACCTGGGTTCGCTGAACCCGGGCTTGGTGAATCAGTTCGTCAATTTCGGTACCGACAAGTCGGTGTCGGGGCTGTTTCACGACGTGTTCAACTTCTCCTTCAGCGGCGTCACACCACCGAGCATCGGTGCCGCCACCGGGGTGCAGATCCAGTTCAACCTGAGCACGCCCAATGTCGACTTCAGCAATGTGGCGCTCAACGGCGTCGGCGGCACCGTCAGCAACCTCGGCGTCAGCTCCTTCTTCTTCACGGCACCGGTGATGGGGGCCGCGGGACCGGTCACCTATGTGCTGGAGGTCTGGGGCACGGCCGAGCAGACGGCCAAGTACGGCGGCTCGCTGAATGTCGCCACCGTGCCCGAGCCCGAGAGCTATGCGCTGATGCTCGCTGGCCTTGGTACGCTGGGCTTCATGGCGCGTCGGCGCAAGCAGTCCTAGTCAGAGCCAGTGGCTGCTCCCAGGTGGCCGCCTGGCCCGTTCAGCTGGACCCCAGCGGCTGCTCGAAGGCAATCAGATTGCCGTCCGGGTCTTGTGCCACGAACCAGCGCGTGCCCCAGTGCGTGGGCTCGGGGGCGAACAGCGCGGCGCCGCGCTTGTGCAGATGGGCGTGGCGCCGGTCGAGATCGTCTACCTGCAGGTGCAGGGTCGGGCGGGTGCCGTTGATGCCGTGGGATTTGGATTTGTCCTCCGCGTCGTGGGCGCCCCCAGACCTGCCGCTCTGCGTCAGGCCCCCCGAGGGGGATGAGAAAACTCGGGAGCGGCCCGTTGTTTCCTCATGGGCCTCGGCCAGCACGATGCGCACCGCGCCGGTGCCCAGCGAGGCGCCCCTCGGCTGACCGTCATCGCCCCAGACATATTGCAGCGGCCAGCCCAGCGCGTCGCGGTAGAAGGCCAGCGAGGCATCGAAGCTGCCAGGTTGGACAAACACATGGTCGAAGCGGTCGTAGGGCGCCACGATCACCGGGTCGGCGGGCGCTTCGTTCACCGGCCGGTGCGACTTGCACCAGGCAAGGGCCTCTTCCAGCCGGTCGTCGCCCCAGAAAACCTCACCATCGGCCACAAAGCTGGGTGAGCCAAACAGGCCCAGCGAACGGGCGGTGTCGGTTTCGGCGGCATAGCGCGCGCGCACCGCATCGCTGTTGGCTCGGGCCAGCACGGCCTCGGCATCATGGCCCAGATCGCTGAGCAGGTCGCTGAGCGCGTCGGCATCACCGGGGTCCTGCTTGCGCAGGAACCAGAGCCGGTAGGCCGCCTGACTGAACTCGGCGCACCAGCCTTCGATGGCCGCCAGCGTGGCCACGCGGTTGGCCAGTTCGTCGGCGTCGATGGGGTAGGGCGGCGGGCCGTTGAAGGGCAGGCGCAGCTGCTCTGCGCGGCGCTCGATGTCACGCCACATATAGGCCATCTTGACCGGATTGCCGGTGAAGGGGCTGTTGTTCTGCTCGCGCATCAGCGTGCGCACGCTGAAGGGCCGCCAGTTCAGCACCACACCCTCGCGTTCGGCCAGCGCCTCGGCGCGTTGCACACTCAGATAGCTGTAGGTGCTGCCAATGAAGTAGAAGAAGTCGAGCTGTGCGGGCATCCGTTCCTCCTGGTCATGCCGGACGTTCAGTAGCGTTGCACAACCGCGCTGGCGCGCTCCGGCGGATCGTAGTCGCTGGGCCAGTAGTCGGTGAGCCGGGTGATTGTGCCCTCGCGCAGCTCGAAAAAGGTGATGCCGGTCATCTGCTCGGTGGGGGTGACGAAGTTGATCACCGTCACCGCCGAGTGCGCGTCGGCAATGGTCTTCACCACTTCGGCCCACCAGGCGCCGGGCCAGGTGCGGAAAAACTCGACCAGGCCCTCGCGGCCGCTGATGCGCTCGCGGGTTTGCGGCACCTCATAGACCAGATCGGGGCTCAGCAATGCCGCAAAGGCGTCCCAGTTGGCGGCGTTGGCGGTGCTCCAGAAACGCCGGACGATCGCATGGTGGTCTGGGGTCATGGTGAATGGCCTCTGATTGAAAGCAGGCGATGGTACTGTATGAATAAACAGTCATCAATCCAATTGCTCAGGGCTTGACGGGATTCAGCACCAACTCGATCCGCCGCCGCAGGCGTGCGGCCAGCTCGGTGTCGGCGCTCGCCTCGGCACGCTGCGCCCGCAGATGCAGCCAGGCCAGCAGCGGGCGGCTCCAGCCCTGGGCCGAGGCGGTATCGGCGGCTACGGCATACAAGCCAGGGTCGGCACGACCGCTGCGCAGCAGCACGCCGGCGGCGACCAGGCGCGACAGCGGGTCGGGCATGGCCGCTATGGCCGCCGTGCCACCGCTGCCCAGCTCGCGCTGCGCGCTGGGCAGCAGGGCTGCATCGGCGGCTGTCGCCTTGCCGATCAGGTAGTTTGCATAGGCGCGCTCGGCCGGCTGCGCGTCCTGGGCCAGCGCCGCAAACGCCGGGCAGTCGTCGAACTCCAGACTGGCGACATGGGCGGCGCAACGAGTGAGCTCGGCGCGGGCCAGCAGATCGGCCCGGCCTGTGCGTGCCAGCTCGGTGCGGGCGCGGGCGAACTCGGCCACTTCAACGCGTGTGTTGCCACTCAGATAGGCCTCGGTGGCCCGCTCCAGCGAGGCCTTGGCATTCATCTGCCAGTCGGGCGGCGGCGGGCCGCTGGCGCAGCCGGCCAGCAGGATCGTCAGCAGGACTGTCAACAACGGGGCTGGAACCAGCTTCATGGCAGTTTGATCTCCGTGTCCCGCGCGAACGGCCAGCGGCGGTTCACCTCGTTGACCAGGTGTTCGACCTTGCGCAGGCTGGACTCGACCTCGGCGCGCAGTGTGCCCAGGTCGGCGGTGGCGGCTCGGGTGTTGCTGGCAATGCCCTGGGCCTCGACCAGCACCGCATCGACCTTCTTCAGGCTCATGCGCGCATCGGCCAGCAGGGCATTGAGCTGCTGCACGCTGGCCTGGCCATCACGCAGCAGGCCGCGCTCGCCGAAGACCAGGGTGTCGGCCTTGCCCACCAGGCCATCGGTCTTCAGCACCAGGCCGTCCAGCCGGGCGAGCAGGGTATTGGTGCGATCCAGCGTGGTGATGATCTTGCTGGCATCCTTGTCGTTGCCCAGCAGCGCGCCCAGCGCCCCGCTGGGGCCGTTGAGCCGGGCGGCGGTGGTTTGCAGGCTTTGCAGGCTCTGGTTCAGCGGCGAGCCGTCGGCCGTGATCGCGCCCAGGTTGTTGAGCAGGTCGCGCATGCTGGCCATCAGGCGCGGAATCTCGGCCGCTGCATCGCCGCTCAGGACCTTCCTCACCGCTCCATCGCCCAGCGGCGGGTCGCTCAGGATGCCGCTGAAGGCGCGCAGCTTCGGGCCACCGACCAGGCCGCTCTCCATCGTGAACACGCTGCTCTCGCGCAGCCAGCGGGCGTCCTTGACCGGCACATAGACGACGATGCGGGCATTGCCCTCGTTCGACAGCTCGATCCGGTTGACACGGCCCACGGGGAAGCCGGCAAAGCTCAGATCCATGCCGACGACCACGCCCTCGGCATGATCGGCTACCAGCACCAGGGTCTGGGTGCGCTCGAAGGCACCGCGGGCATAGAGCACGAAGGCCGCCGCCGCCGCGATCAGCAGCAGCACGCCGGCCATCAACAGCCGCGCCTTCAGGTCGAGATGGGCGACCGCCGGGGCTTCAACAACAACAGGTTCAGATTCGATGGGCATGGCTCAATAGTAGTTGCCGACCAGGGACAGCAGCTCGATCAGCAGCACCACGGCGAGCAGCCGTGCAAGGTGGTTCAGGTCGGCGCCGGGTGCGCCGTCGCGGGCCCCGGGCCGCATCGGGATCACCGCCACGGCCAGGCTCAGCAGCAGCGCCTTCAGGGCGAAGATCAAGACAATCACCGGCCCGAAGACCTGGCCGACGCCGCGCACAAAACCGGCCAGCCCCCAGGTCGAGAAACCGTAGAGGTTCAGATAGGTCAGCAGCAGCGTGATCGTCGCGGCCAGCAGGGTCAGCGTGATGGCCGCAAACACCCCGGCCAGCGCGCGGGGCAGCACCGCGTCGCGCAGCGGGTCCAGCCCCTGGGCCAGCTGGGCCTTGTGCAGGCCCCGGGCTCGCATCGCCCGCACCTGCTCGGCGGCCGGCATGGTGTAGCGCACGGCGGCGTACAGGGCCGCGGACAGCGGTATCAGCTCCAGCACCAGCGTGCGCACCAGCACGTCCAGCGCATAGCGCGACAGGCCGTAGCTCAGCGCGGTGGCCAGCACGATGCGGATGATGACCTGCGCGACGATCGCCGAGCCCAGGCCGAAGCCCAGCAGCAGCGGCATCGTCGCTGCATAGGCCTGGTGCAGCATCAGCCGCCGCTGCGATCGGCGCCAGCTCGACGGCGACAGCGCCAGCACCGCCAGCCGTGCGCCGAACAGCAGCAGCTGCCACCAGCCGTTCAACCATTGCCGCAGCGTGTGCAGCAGGGGCTGGGCGGGGGCACGGGACGGTTGGGGCATGCGGCAGTATGGAGCAAGTGGCGGCCGCAGGCGGACAGCTCAGAGGCGCTTGCCCTGCGCTGACGCCTCGATCAGCTTGGCCAGGCGCGACTGCCTTGTCTCGGCCCGCTTGGCGCTGATCACCCGCCAGATGTGCTGATGGCGGTAGCCGGGTGGTTGTGCCGTAAAGAATGTCCAGGCGGCCCTGTTCTTGCGGAACAGTGCCGCATCCTCGGCGCCCAGCTCGGCGTGCTCGGCCTGCTCGTAGGCATAGATCTTCGATTTGGCTTCGCGCCGGTGAGCGAATGCCTTCAACCCGAGTTCGGTCATCCGGCCCTGTTGCTGCAACACGGCCACCCGTTCGATATTGATCGCGCTCCAGGTCGAGGTCGGCTTGCGCGGCGTGAAGCGGATCTTGTAGCTGCTCTCGTCGATGCGGGTGCGCACGCCGTCGATCCAGCCCACGCACAGGGCCTCGTCAACCGATTCGGGCCAGGTGATGCTTGGCCGACCCGAGTCGCGTTTGTAGAAGCCGACGATCAGCTCGGTCTCGGTGGCGGCGTGCTTGGCAAACCAGGCGGCGAAATCGGCGGGAGTGGCGAAGAAGGTGGGCATGCGGGCTATGGCAGATGCCTGATGAGTTGCAGGCACGGGTTCTGTTGCGACCACAGTGTTGCAAACACCTCCAGCGGCACAAAGCCCGCCCGCTCATAGAAGGCCCGTGTCTGCGCGTACTCGGGGCTGGGATGGGCGTCGGCCAGGGTCTTGACCTGGAGAAAGCGCGCGCCCTGTGCCACGGACCAGGCTTGGGCCTGGGCCAGCAATCGCTGTCCGAGTCCTTGGCCGCGCGCCGGCGCGTGGATGGCGATGCAATGGATCTCCACTGATTGCGGGAAGTGCTGGCGCAGTGTCACGAAACCCTTGATGACGCCTTGTTCGGTGCTGACGAAGGTCGGCAGCAGTGAGGTGTCGCGGACATAGGCCCGCAGCGCCTCCTCCTGGCCGAACCACATCGGCAGGCTGCGAAGCACCTGCTCTGCTGCCGGTTCGATGCTGGCGGTTGCAAGCGCGATGCTCACGTCCGGTCCGATGCCTCGAGTATTTTGGCGAACGCCCGATTCTCGTAGGAGTTGCCCTGGATCGTGTAGCTGGTGAGGCCAATGTCCCGGTAACCCTGCGTCGGATAGAAGGCGAGGGCGGCCGTGTTGCCCGACCAACTCGTCAGCCACAGGCTGTTGGCCCCCTGCGAGCGAGCCAGCGCCTCGGCACGGCTCAGCAGTTCGCGCCCCAGGCCCATGCGCTTGAAGTAGCGCTGTACATAGAGGCGAACCAGCTCGGCGGCGCCGGGCCGGGCCTCGTGCGGCGGCACGCGGTCCAGCGCAAGTTCGGCAAAGGCGATCAGATGGCCGGCGCGCTCGGCCAGGATGAAGCGGGTGGCCGGGTCCTGCAGGCGCCGGGCAAAGGCTTCCGGCGCATAGATCTCCAGCGTCTCCCGGGCCAGGTCGGGGCGCATGCCGTTGACGGTGTAGGTGTCGAGAAACACCTGCATGGCCAGCACGGCGATGCACAGCGCGTCGTCGGGGCCGGCCAGGCGATACTCGACGATCGCTTCGCTCACGCTTGTCTCAAATGCCATGCCTTGGGTCGGGTGAAGGTGCTGATGCCGTAGGTGGACAGGGTCAGGCCGACGCCGGAGTCGCCCTGGCCCGACCAGGGCAGGCGGGGGCTGACGCGGTCGCAGCAGTTCCAGTACACGGTGCCGGCATTGACCTGGGCCAGCAGCGCCTTGGCAGCGGTCTCGTCGCGGCTGAACACGCCGGCGGTGAGGCCGTAGCGGGTGTCGTTCATCAGGCGCAGGGCCTCGGCGTCATCGGCCACTTTCTGGATGCCGATGATGGGGCCGAAGCTCTCCTCGCGCATCAGCTCCATCTCGTGGCTGACCTCGGTGAAGACGGTTGGCGCGAACCAGTTGCCGGGGCCAGGCAAGACATGGCCCCCGGTGCGCAAGGTGGCGCCGCGTGCCTTGGCATCGGCCACCTGGCGCTCCAGCAGGGCCAGCTGCGGCGCGCGGGTGATGGCGCCGATATAGGTGGCGGCATCCAGCGGGTCGCCCTGCTTGAAAGTGGCCACGGTGGCGAGGAAGTGTTCAACGAAGGCATCGTGCAGGCTCTCGTGCACATAGATGCGCTCGACCGAGCAGCAGCTCTGGCCGGTGTTGTACATCGCGCCATCGGCCAGCGACTCGGCGGCTACCTTGGCGTCTGCGTCATGGCGCACATAGGTCGGATCCTTGCCGCCCAGCTCCAGCTGCAGCTTGATGTTGAAGCGACCGGCCACGGCCTGCGAGATGCGCGCGCCGGTGCCGTAGGAGCCGGTGAAGAACACGCCGTCGATGTCTTGCGCGAGCAGGGCCTCGCCCACCGGTCCGGCGCCGACCAGGGGCACGAACACATCGTCGGGCACGCCGGCGGCATGGAGCAGCCGGGCGATATGCAGGCCGGTAAGGGTGGCGAACTCCGATGGCTTGTAGAGCACCACATTGCCGGTCAGCAGGGCCGGCACGAACACATTGGCGCCGACGAAGAAGGGGTAGTTCCAGGCCGAGACATTGGCGATCACGCCCAGCGGGGCGTGGCTGATCTGCTCGGTCATTCCGCCATCGGCGAAGACCTGTTCGGTCTGCAGCGCCTGATCCACCTGGGCGAGGAAGAAGTCGATGCGCGGCAGCAGGCCGTTCAGCTCGTTGCGGGCCTGGGAGATGGGCTTGCCGACCTCGCTGGTCAAGGTTGTGGCCAACTGATCGATCTCGGCCACCAGGCCGGCACGGAAGCGGGTGATGGCGGCGACCCGTTCGCTGAGCGGTCTGGCAGCCCAGGCGGGCTGAGCCGCGCGGGCTGCCGCAGCCTTGCGGGCCACGCTGGCGGCGTCATCGGCCGGGATCTCGGTGATCAGCGCACCGGTGGCGGGGTTGTGGATGGCGAGAGTGCTCATGCTTGTTCCTGTTGGGCCGGATCGCGCTGGCGGGCGACGGCGGTCAGATAGTCTTGCAGCAATGCAGCGTCGTTCAGCACGCTGGCGTCTGCGGGGTCATGGAATTCGGGGTGCCACTGCACGGCGGCCACGAACGAGGGGCCGGTCCAGCGCACCGCCTCAATCATGCCGTCGGCAGGCGCCGTGGCCTCGACGATGAAGTCGGGCGCCAGGTCCTTGATGCCCTGGTGGTGCACGCTGTTGACCTTGGCCTCCTGCTGGCCCGCGTACAGGCCAGCCAGCCGCGTGCCGGGGCAAAAGCGGATCTGATGGAAGTTCTGGTCGTACAGCGCGGCATCGCGATGGGTCAGCGCGCCGGGCTTTTGCGTGGCGATGTCCTGCAGCAGGGTGCCGCCAAAGGCCACGTTCAGCAGTTGCAGGCCGCGGCACACACCCAGCACCGGCTTGCCGGCGGCGACAAAGGCCCTGGCCAGCGCAATCTCGTATTCGTCGCGGATGCGGTCGCCGCTCCACTGGGCCTTGAGCGGCTCCTCGCCATAGCTGCCGGGCCAGACATCCGAGCCGCCCATCAGCACCAGGCCATCCAGCCATTGGGCGTAGTCGGCGAGCGTGACGTCCGAGCGCTGGGTCGGCCCCTCGGGCGAGGGAATCATCACCGGCAGCGCGCCGCCGCTCATCAGCCAGTGCGGCACCGATTGCTCGATGTACTGCAAGGTCTTGCCGGTGAAGATGGGCCGGGCCGGATCGGCATGGAAGAAGCAGGCGGAGATGCCTATCTTCGGCCGGCCAAAATTGGAGTCTGACCCCATTTACAGGGCCTCCTGGAACAGGCGCTGGAAGTCGGCGGCGGTGCAGGGGCGGGGGTTGGTCTGGTGGCAGATGTCGGCGGTGGCGATCTCGACCAGGCGGGGCAGGTGTTCGGAGGTGACGCCGTGGTCGGCCAGGCGGGTGGTGATGCCTATGCTTTGCTTCAGCTGTTTCAGCCAAGGTACGAAGGCCGAGGCGCCGCCAGTGACGCCGGCCACATGGGCCAGTTCGGCGAACTTGGCTCCTACGGCCTCTAAGTTCCAGGCCAGCACGGTGTCCAGCATCAGCGCATTGGCCAGGCCGTGGTGCAGATTGTTGACGGCCCCCAGCGCATGGGCGCAGGAGTGCACGGCGCCCAGGTCTTTCTGGAAGGCGATGGCGCCCATCATCGAGCTCATCATCATGTCGCTGCGGGCGGCCAGATTGCCGGGCTCCTTGACGGCGGTCAGCAGCGCGCGTGCGGCGATGCGCGTGCCCTCCAGCGCGATGCCGTCGCACAGCGGGTGGTAGGCCGGCGACAGATAGCTCTCGATATTGTGGGTCAGCGCGTCGATGCCGGTGGCCGCGGTGATGGCGGGCGGCAGGGCCAGCGTCAGCTCGGGGTCGGCGAACACGGCGCGGGCGAGTATCTTGGGGCTGAACACGGTGCGCTTGATGTGCGTGTCGTCCTCGGACACGACGCTGGAGCGCCCCACCTCGGAGCCGGTGCCGGAGGTGGTGGGCAGGGCCACAAAATAGGGCAGTTCGCCGCTGATCGGCCGCACCTTCGGATGGTCCCAGACGTATTCGATGATGTTGCCCTCGTGCGTGGCGGCCAGGCCGACGATCTTGGCCACGTCCAGTGCCGCGCCGCCGCCGAAGCCGATCACGCAATCGGCCTGATGGGCGCGGTAGGCTGCCGCGCCGGCCATCACCTGCGAGGCGGTCGGGTTGCCCATCACGCCATCGAACACGGCAATGTCCAGGCTTCCCAGATGGCTGCGGAACTCGGCCAGTACCGGCAGCGCGGCCAGGGCCTTGTCGGTGACGATCAGCGGGCGCTTCAGCCCTTGGGCCAGCAGATGCTCGGCCACCCCCTTGCGCGCGCCGGCGCCGAACAGGATGGCGGTGGGAAAGGAGAAACGGGTGATGCTCATGGCTTTGGCTTGGGTTGCGAAAACGGTGGTCACTGAGCCACGAAATGGGGCTCGGCGGGCAGATTCGGTGGGTTGTAGCTGGCGCGCAGCTGCTGGTGCTGCTGCACGCTGATGTGTATCTTGCTCTCGGGCGCGATGGCCCGCGGCTGGCCCAGCAGGCTCCAGTTCAGCAGCGGCCAGCGGGTGCCCTGGTTGCGGCCCAGGCGGTCAATCTGGCGGCGTGGCAGCAGCGCTTCGGCCAGCCACCAGGCGCCGGTCAGCGACTGGTGCTGGGCGGCTCCGGGGTTCGGTGCCACATAGCGTCTGCCGCCGCCCAGCAGCCGGCTCACCCGTGCTTCGTCCAGCGGCAGGCCGAGGGCGCGGGACTGCTCCAGCATCCAGTGCAGGCTGATCTTGGACAGCCCGCTCTCGGCCTCGGGGTAGCCACCGCCGACATCGGAGTGCACCCCGGCGAACCAGACCTCGTGTACATCGCTGCGGCCCGGCGTGCCCCAGAGGTTGGTACGGAAGAAGCAACGCCGCTCGTCGATGGATACCGCATGGCGCACATGGGCCACGCTGTCATTGCTGGCCGTCCAGGGCAGCACGGTCCAGCGCCTGAACCAGCCTATCGACTTGACGGTGTCGAACAGGCCCAGGCAGTGGACGGGGCAGGGCCGGCAGAACTGCTTGCCAAAGCGCTTCAGCGTGGCAAAGCCGGCATCGTCATCGTCGCTGCGTTTCATGCTGCGTTCGTAGAGGCGAAAGGCGTAGTCGAACAGATGCAGATTGTGCCGCTCCAGCAGACCTATGCCCTTGAGCATGCCGGCCACCACCCGGGCGATATAGGCACCACGGCTGAAGCCGAACAGCCAGACCCGATCGCCGGGCCGGTAGTGCTCGGCGATGCAGCGGTAGGCACGCTCCACCATGTGCCGGTAGCCCCAGCCGAAGGCAAGACCTGCCACCCGCGGAATCAGCTGCTGCCACTGGAACAGCACCTCGCGCAGGCCGAAGGTGCCCACGCCGGCGTCATAGAAGGCGATCACGTTCGCGTTGCCGCTGACCAGGCAGTCATGCAGCTTGACGATATTGCTGTTGCGGTCACCGAACTGGTTGCCGGTGCCGTCGCAGCAGATGATGAGGTCACGGGTCAAGGTTGACTAAGTCCTAGATGATCTCGAAATAGCGCTTCAGCTCCCAGTCGGTCACGCCATCCTGCCACTGCCGGTACTCCCACTCGCGGGTGGCAGCGAAGTGATCGACGAAGGTGTCGCCCAGAAAGTCTCGCGCGACCTCGGAGCGTTTGAAGATCTGCGTCGTGTCCATCAGCGAGCGCGGCGCGCGGGGGATGTGTTCGGCTCCCTGGTTGGTGCCGGTGATCGGTGGCGCGGTCAGCTTCAGCTCCTTCTCGACGCCATGCAGGCCGGCGGCAATCACGGCGGCCATGGCCAGATAGGGGTTCACATCGGCGCCCGGGCACCGAGTCTCCAGCCGGGTGGACTTCGGAGAGCCCGAGATGACGCGAAAGCTCGCCGTGCGGTTGTCAAAGCCCCAGGTCGGCTTGACCGGCGCCCAGAAGCCATCGACCAGGCGCTTGTAGCTGTTGATGGTTGGCCAGAACATCGGCGCGAACTCCATCAGGCACTGCACCTGGCCGGCCAGGTAGCTTTCGAACAGCTGGCTCATGCCCTTGCTGGACTTGCCTCGATTGGCGTCGAAGAAGACGTTCTGCTTGCCGTCCGACAGGCTCTGGTGGATGTGGCCGCTGCAGCCGGGGTAGTCACGGCTCCACTTGGCCATGAAGCTGGGCATGATGCCGAAGCGCTGGCCTATCTCCTTGGCCCCGGTCTTGAACAGGATGGCTCGGTCGGCCTGCTCCAGCGCCTCGCTGAAGGCGATCGCCGCCTCGTAGACGCCGGGGCCGGTCTCCGTGTGCAGGCCCTCGATAGGCACATTGAAGGCGGCCATCTGGTCCATCAGCGCATTGAAGAACTCGCGATTGCCGTTCATGCGCAGCAGCGAATAGCCGAACATGCCCGGCGTCAGGTTGGTGGGGCCCACGCCCTTCTTGTCGGCCCAGCTCTGCGGCGTTTCGAGGAAGTTGAACCACTCGAACTCCATGCCGGCCATCACCTGCAAGCCCAGCGCCTCGGCACGCTTGAGCACGCGCTTCAGTATCTGGCGCGGGCAGACGGGGAAGGGCGTGCCGTCGGCATTGATGAACTCGCCGAGGAAGAAGGGCACGCCGTCGTCCCAGGGCACGTGGCGGGCGGTGTTCAGGTCGATGCGGGCCAGCGCGTCGGGGAAGCCATGCTGCCAGCCAGTGACCTCGGTGTTGTCGTAGCACTGGTCGCCCGAGTCCCAGCCGAACACGACGTCGCAGAAGCCGAAGCCGGATTCGGCCGCGCCGAAGAACTTGTCGCGATGCAGCAGCTTGCCGCGCAGGACGCCGTCGATGTCGCTGACGGCGACCTTGACCTTGCCGGTGTTGCTGGCGCGCACGGCGGCCAGGGCCGGGTGCTCGGAGGGGGAGTTGCGTGTTGCCATCTGATCCTGCCGATGTCAGTGTTGAAGGGACTTCAGGCCTGCGTTTGGCGGGCCAGCTGCTGGGCGAACTCTTCCTCGGGCGAGAGTATCAGGTGCTTGCGGCCGACCAGCGCAAAGTAGGTGATGCCGATCGCAAACCACAGCGCCACCCACAGCACGCCATCGCGGTACAACGGGTCACTGAGCTGAAAATACAAGGTCACGACGGCGATGGCAACCGTCAGCGCTGCGCCGGGCACGCCCAGCGGGCTGCGGTAGGGGCGCTCCATCTGCGGCAGCTTGCTGCGCAGCCGGATGAAGGACAGGGCCTGCATGATGTACGAGAACATGGCGCCGAACACCGCCATATTCAGCAGTGTGCCGCCGATCACCGCCGCGCCCTTGTCGGCGCCCAGCGAAAACCACAGTACGAACATCACCGCCAGGGCCAGCACCGAGCCCAGCATCATCGCCAGGTGCGGCGTCTTGCGGCTGCCGTGCGTGACCGACAGCACCGAGGGGAAGTAGCCGGCGCGGCTGAGCGAATAGATCTGCCGCCCCTTGGCGAAGATGATGGTGTGAAAGCTGGCCACCAGGCCCAGGACGGCCACCAGGGCCAGGGCCTTGGCGATGCCGTCGCCATAGATCGCCTTGAAGCCGTCCAGCAGCGGCTCGCCCGATTTGGCCAGCTGGTGCGATCCAATGCCGGCCACCGAAGGGTTGAGCCACAGAATCATGAAGGCCGAGACGATCAGGGTGAAGATGCCGGCCAGGATGCCGCGCGGCATATCGCGCTTGGGGTCGACCGACTCTTCGGCGGCCAAGGGCAGCTGCTCGATGGCCAGGAACAGCCAGACGGCAAAGGGCAGGCAGGCCAGCACACCGCTCAGGCCCATCGGCAGCAGCGGGCCGCGGCCCTCGGGCAGCAGCGCGCCGCCTTCGCCCACATTCATCGCCCAGCGGGCGAAGTCGATCTTGGGCAGGGCGCTGACCCAGAACACCACCAGGCAGGCCAGGGCCAGCAAGGTGATGACCACGGTGACCTTGAACGACAGCTCGACGCCGATGATGTTCAGGCCCACGAAGACGATGTAGAAGCCCACCCACCACAGCGGCAGATAGGCCGGCGCGGTGCCGAAGATGCCGGCCATATAGCTGCTGATGAAATAGACGATCACCGCCGGCGTCAGCACGTATTCGACGTTCTCCGACAGCCCGGTCAGAAAGCCGCCCCAGGGCCCCATCGCGGTGCGCGCGAACGAGTAGGCACCGCCGGTGTGCGGCAGGGCCGGCGACATCTCGGCCAGTGAAAAGGTCAGGCCCAGGTACATCACGGCAATGATGATGGTGGCCATCAGCATGCTGCCCCAGCCATTGGCCAGGCCCAGGTTCCAGCCCGAGAAATGGCCGGAGATGACGGCGCCGACCCCCAGCGCCCACAGCGACCAGACGCCGGCATAGCGGCGCAGACCGCGCTTGTCGAAATAGCCCTGATCGACCTTGTTGTAGCTCACTCCCTGTGTGTCCGACATGCAAGCCTCCTTGGCGTTTTTAGCAGATTGGATTCGATGCCAAGCCCAGTGTGAATAGGGGCTGGGGCCGGCGCTATCCCATTTCGGCAATCACCCCGGCAACTTGGTGTAAACACTGCGGACGAGACCACCCGCCTGTTCGCACAATGGCGCACTTATGCATGCAGCTCAGCTCCAGCAGGCACGACCCGGCACCGTGGCGCCGCTGCGGGAGGCCTTCTATGCCGATGCCGACGAGCAGGCGGCGGCGCTGAGCGGCTGGAACCAGAACTATCTGCAGCTGCAGGCCGGCGGCTTCAGCGGCCGCATCCGGCGCATCGATCTGGGCGGCATGCACCTGTTCATCGAGGACCTGCAGGCCTCGGTGCTGCAGACCGGCTGCCTGGCCGAGGGCGTGCTGGCCCTGGGCGTGCCGCTGCGCAGCCGGGCGCCGGGCCTGTTCTGCGGCCGGCCCTGCGGCGAGGATGCGCTGCATGTGTTCTCGGGCCGCTCCGGCTTCGAGTTCCGCTGTGCCGGCGATCACCAGATGCTGGGCATCGAGCTGACGCCCAGCGAGTCGGGCCTGAGTTTCGGCACGCAGGCCGGTTTGCGCAACGCTGCGCCGCATGCGCTGCGCGGCCTGCTGATGAATGTGTTCGAGACGGCGCAGGCCCGGCCCGAATCACTGGCCGAGGCCGCCGTGCGCGCGCGGATGAGCGATGCCTTGCTGGACCGTATCAGCGCACTGAGCGATGTGCCGTCCGACGAAGAGGCTTCACCCGACAGCCACTGGCTGTGGGTCGGCCGGGCCCGGGAACTGATCGCCGCCGATCTGCAGCAGCCGCCGACGGTAGCCTCGCTGTGTGAGCAACTCGGAGTCAGCCGGCGCAGCCTGCAGCTGGCCTTCCAGCGCGTGCTGGGAGTCAGCCCCCTGGCCTATCTGCGTGCGGCCCGGCTGGGCGCCGCGCGGCGCAGCCTGAAGACCGCTGCATCGGTGACCGAGGCGGCCACCCATTTGGGCTTCTGGCACTTCGGCCATTTCGCCAAGGACTATCAGGCGATGTTCGGCGAGCTGCCCTCGCAGACCCAACGGCGGCATCAGCCGCCGGCTTGAGCTTCAATCAGGCGGCGATACCCATCTCGGCCAGCACCTCGGCCACCGCATTGACCGCCTGCTGCATCTCCCTGCGGCCGATGGCGCCTATGCAGCCGACGCGGAAGGTCTCCACCTGGGTCAGCTTGCCGGGGTAGAGCAGAAAGCCCCGGTCCTTGGCCGCCTGGTAGAAGCGCTTGAAGTCATAGGCCGGATGCTGCGGCGCATGGAAGGTGACGATGATGGGCGCCTGCACCTCAGGGGCCAGAAAGGGCTTCAGGCCCAGGGCCTTCATGCCGCTGACCAGGGTCTGGTAGTTGTCGACATAGCGGGCCAGGCGGGCGGGCTGGCCGCCTTCCTCCCGGTACTGCTCCATCGCCTCGGCCAGGGCCACCAGCACATGGGTGGGCGGGGTGAAGCGCCACTGGCCGGTCTTCTCCATGTACTGGTACTGGTCGTACAGATCCATCGCCAGCGACTGGCTGTTGCCGGCGCACTGCTCCAGCACCGCCTTGCGCAGCAGCACAAAGCCCATGCCGGGCACGCCCTCCAGGCATTTGCCGCTGGCGGCGATCAGCGCATCGATGCGGCTGCTGCGGCAATCGATGGGCAGGGCGCCGAAGCTGCTCATCGCGTCCACGATCAGGCCCTTGCCGCGCTTATCGCACACGGCTGCCACCTCGGGCAGCGGATTCAGCACGCCGGTGCCGGTCTCGCAGTGGATCAGGATCACATGGGTGATGCTGGCGTCGGCCTCCAGCCTGGCCTCCAGTGCCTGCGGGGAGACGGGCGACTCTTCCGGGAACTCCAGCACCGTGGCACGGCGGCCCATCAGCTGGGTCAACCGCGCGGCGCGTTTGCAGTAGGCGCCGTTGTCCAGTATCAAGACATGGCCCTCGCGGGGCACGACGGTGGCCACTGCAGCCTCGACGCTGAAGGTGCCGCTGCCCTGCAGCGGCACGACGACATGGCTGTCCTGGCCGTGCACCACCTCCAGCAGGCCGGCACGCACCTTGGCAGTGACGGCGATGAAGTCACCGTCCCAGGAGCCCCAGTCCTTGAGCATGGCCAGCTTGGTGCGCAGGGTGGTGGTCAGCGGGCCGGGGGTGAGAAGGATGCGGTCGCGGTCCATGAATGTCTCCGAATGGGGTATGTAGCCCGGATGAAATCCGGGATGCAAAGCGGGTTCAAGCTCTCCAAGCCTGCGTGCGCCTGTTGACCAACCAGCCCAGCAGCATGAACAGCAGCGTGGCGGTGGCGCAGACGATGGCGATCAGCACCGCCATCGCGGCGGCGGCGCCGGTCTCGCCGGCTTCGTCAAGGTTCAGGATGGCGATGGACGCGACCTTGGTCTCGGGCGAGTACAGGAACACCATGGCCGAGATCGTCGTCATCGCGTTGACGAAGAAGTAGCGGGCGATGTCTATCAGGGCCGGCGTGCAGATCGGCAGCGTGACGCGCCAGAAGGTCGTGTAGAAGGGCACCTTCAGCGAGGCCGAGACCGATTCGAACTCTCCGTCCAGGGCCTTCAGCGCCGTCACCGCGGTCAGGTGGCCGGTGGTGTAGAAGTGGACGATGGTGCACAGCGTCATCAGCGCCAGCGACTGATACATCCAGTTCAAGGGGTTGCCGGGCTTGTTGAAGAAGAAGATATAGCCCAGGCCCAGCACCAGGCCGGGCACGGCCATAGGCAGCATGGCCAGCAGGCGCACGACGCCGCGCACGCTGTCCAGGCCCTTGGTCTTCTCCAGCATATAGGCACCGATGAAGACCAGGGCCGTGCCGAAGAAGGCGGTGCCCGCGGCCACCTTGAGACTGTTGATGAAGCCCACGCCGACCTCGGCATCGACCAGGCCCATCACATAGTGGCGCCAGCTGGGGCTAAGGTCATAGGGCCAGAAGGTGGCGAACGAGGCGAACACCGCCATGCCCAGCACGGCCAGCATCAGGATGGAGCTGCCGACGCAGTAGGCGGTCATCACCGCGTCGAACACCGGCGCTGGCTTCGGCTTGTAGGGCACGGCACGGGCGCTGAGCATGGCCGTCTGCTTGCGCTGTATGAAGTGATCGACACCGAAGGTCAGGAAGGCCGGCGTCAGCAGCAGCAGGGCGACGACCGCACCGCGCTGGAAGTCCTGCTGACCTATCACCAGCTTGAACACATCGGTGGCCAGCACATTGAAGTTGCCGCCTATGACCTTGGGAATGCCGAAGTCTGTGATGACCAGGGTGAAGGTCACCAGGCCCGCCGAGATCAGCCCGTACTTGGCTCCGGGCAGGGTGATGGTGAAGAACTTGCGCCGCGCCGAGGTGCCTAAAGCGTCGGCGGCCTCGTACAGCCGCGCGTCAGCCAGGCTCAGCGCGGTGATCAGAATCATCAGCGCATGGGGGAAGACGCTGAACACCTCGGCCAGCACGATGCCGGTGGGTCCGTAGATCTGGTCTATGCCCGCGGCGGTGAGCCAGCTCTTCAGCACGCCCTGGTTGCCGAACCAGTAGATCAGCGAGATGGCCGACAGCAGCGAGGGCGCCAGCAGCGGCACCAGGGTGATGGTGCGAAACAGCGGCTTGAAGCGCATGCAGCTGCGTGTCAGCGCATAAGCGAACACAAAGGCCAGGGGCAGGGTGATCAGGGTGACAAGACCCGACACCCAGAGGCTGTTCCACAGCGAGTCGAGCAGGGCGGGCGTCTGTGCGTAGGCGATGAAGTTGGCAAGACCAACGTACTTTTCGCCAGCGTCCTGCACCGACTGCAGCAGTATCGTCAGCAGCGGCGCGGCCAGAAAGGCCAGCAGCAATACCAGCACGAGCAACAGCGTCAGGTGGGCGATGCGCTCGCTCCAGTGCGTGCGCTGCCGCACCTTGGGCAGCAGGGGGCTCAGGCTTGCGCTCATTGGAAGACCCGCATGCGCTCGGGCAGCAGGCGCAGCGGCAGGCGGCCACCGACCTCCAGCTGCTGCTCGGCGAGGAAGTTCAGAGACAGATAGACCGTCAGCTTATGTTCACCCAGGGCCGCGCTCTTCACCCGCACCAGGCAGAAGGAGCCCATGAACTCGATCTTGTCGATCTCGGCGTCGAACACATTCGAGTCGCCCGCTGCGATCGGCCGCGCCAGCACATCCTCGGGCCGCAGATAGATCTTCACCTCATGACCGCCGGAGCCATTGATGCCTCCCTCGTGCCGGCACTCGAAGCTCTGCTCGCCGATGCGAACGCGCCCCGGGCCTTCGAGCCGCGCGGGCAGGGCATTGATGCGGCCCACGAAGTCGGCCACGAACAACGAGCTCGGATCGCGGTAGACGTCCATCGGTGTGCCGACCTGCTCGATCGCGCCATGCTTCATGACGACAATGCGGTCGGCCACCGACAGGGCCTCTTCCTGGTCGTGCGTGACCATGATGGTGGTCACGCCCAGCTTGCGCTGCAGGCTGCGAATCTCCTGGCGCAGACGCACCCGCTCCAGCGCGTCCAGTGCCGACAGCGGCTCGTCCAAGAGCAAGAGGCCCGGCGCCGTGGCCAGGGCCCGGGCCAGCGCGATGCGTTGCTGCTGGCCGCCTGACAGCTGGCTGGGGTATTTGGCCTCGCTGCCCGGCAGGCCCACCAGCTTGACCAGCTCGGTGACGCGCTCGCGTATCTGCGCCCGTGGCTGGCGGCGGTTGACCAGGCCATAGGCCACGTTGTCGGCCACGCTCAGGTTCGGGAACAGCGCATAGGACTGGAACACGATGCCGTAGTCGCGCCCGGCCGGTGGCAGCAGCGAGATGTCGCGGCCGGCCTGGGTGATGGTGCCGGCGCTCTGCACCTCCAGCCCGGCGATGATGCGCAAAAGCGTCGTCTTGCCACAGCCCGAGGGGCCGAGAAAGCAGATGAACTCGCCCTTGTGGATGTCGAGATTGACGCCCTGCAGGGCGGTGAAGGCGCCGAATTCCTTGCGTATGCCGGACAGGCGCAGATAGGGTTCTGGGTTCAAAGGGGCAGACCTTGGCTGGAGCATGGAAATTGTTCGTAGCCCGCATGAAGGCCGCAGGCCGCAATGCGGGGCCTGCCTGCTTCACACAAACCCCGGATTGCGCTGCGCTTCATCCGGGCTACGACTGGCTGGCGAAGAGACTTACTTCTTCGGCTCGGACTTGGCGTTGTAGCGGCGGGTCCACTCGGCCAGGATGCGCTCGCGGTTGCTGGCGGCCCAGTCGAAGTCCATCTTCACCAGGCGTTGCTCATAGTCCTTGGGCACATTGGCCAAGGGCGCTGCCACGCCCGGCTGGGCGGTGATGGCGAAGTTCTTGCCGTAGAGCAGCATCGCGTCCTTGCTCGAGGCCCAGTCGGCCAGCTTCTTCGCGGCGTCCAGCTTCTTCGTGCCCTTGTGGATGGCGAAGGCCTCGATGTCCCAGCCCAGACCCTCCTTGGGGAAGACCAGCTCGATCGGCGCGCCCTTGGCCTTGTTGGCATTGGCGCGGTACTCGAACGAGATGCCGGCCACGAACTCGCCGCTGGCTGCCATATTGCAGGGCTTGGAGCCGGAGTGGGTGTACTGCGCGATGTTCTCGTGCAGCTTGTCCATGAACTCCCAGCCGCCGCCCTTGCCGTCCTTGTCGCCCCACAGGGTCAGCCAGGCGGTGACGTCGAAATAGCCGGTGCCCGACGAGGCCGGGTTGGGCATCACGACCTGGCCCTTGTACTCGGGCTTCAGCAGATCCTTCCAGGTCGTCGGCACCGGGATGTTGCGCTTCTTGGCCTCTACCGTGTTGAAGCAGACTGTGGCGCCCCAGATGTCCATGCCGAACCAGGCCGGCGGGTTCTTCTTGTCACGGTACTGACTCATGATCGCGTCAAGATTCAGCGGGCGGTAGGCCTCCAGCATGCCCTGCTTGTCCATCAGGGCCAGGCTGGTGGCCGCCACACCCATCACCGCATCGGCCTGGGGGTTGGCTTTTTCGGCCAGCAGCTTGGCGGTGATGACGCCGGTGGAGTCGCGCACCCAGCGGATGTCGATGTCGGGATAGGCCTTGTTGAAGCCTTCCTGGTAGGCCTTGAGCTGGTCGGTCTCGAGTGCGGTATAGACCAGCAACTGGGTTTTTTGCGCCTGGGCTGCGCCCGCAATGGCCAAAAGGGCGGCCAGCGTGATCAGCTTCTTGTAACCCGGTGTCTGCATGGAGAACTCCTAGCGATGTTGTAGTGGGACAGAGAAACAGCGAGCGTGCCAAGGCGTTGTGACATGGCGATGACGCGAATCTATGCTTGACCACAATTGACTGTCAATCGTATTTTCCAGATTGTTGACAATTCACATTCCATCCGATTCAATCCAGTGCATGAACATGGACCCTCACCACAAGATCGCCCTGTTGCAGTCCAGTTCGCTCACCACCGTGGTGCAGCAGGAGATCGAGCGCACCATACTGAGCGGGGAGCTGGCGCCGGGCGCCAAGCTGATCGAGGCGGCGCTGGCCGAGCGACTGGGCGTGTCGCGCGGGCCGGTGCGCGAGGCCTTTCGCATGCTCGAGGAGGCCGGTCTGGTGCGCCAGGAGAAGAACCGCGGCGTGTTCGTGCGTCACATCCCGCTCGACGAGGCGATGGAGATCTTCGAGATGCGGGCGATGATGGACGAGGCGGTGGGCCGCAAGCTGGCCGCCGCCGTGACGCCCGAGCAGATGAAGCAGATGCGGGCCATGGTCGACGAGATGGAGCGCGCGGTGAAGGCCGGCGATGTCGATGGCTACCACCTGCTGAACCTGCAGTTCCATGACCGCCTGGTCGAGTTCTCCGGCAACCGCAAGCTGATCGCGCTGTACCGCAAGCTGATCAACGAGTTGTCGCTGTTCCGCCGTCTGAACCTGTCGGATGGCAAGCAGCTGCCGCAGTCGGCGCAGGAGCACCGCGCCATCCTGAAGGCGATTGCCTCGGGCGACCCCGATCTGGCCGGCCAGGCCATGCGTGCCCATGTGCAGGACAGCCAGCAGCGCACGCTCAAGAACAACAGTCACCACACCGAGGCCGCGGCCCCCGCCAAACGCCGCGCGCCAGCCAAGAAAGCGACCCCAGCATGACGATTGAAGTCAACCAGCGCAGCTACAAGCTGCCCAGCCACCCGACCGTGGTGGTCTGCATCGATGGCTGCGAGCCCGATTACTTTGCCCAGGCGGTGGCCGCCGGCGACATGCCCTGGCTCAAGCACACGCTGCACGACGACACGGCGCTGATCGCCGACTGCGTGATCCCCAGCTTCACCAATCCGAACAATCTGTCCATCGTCACCGGCGCACCGCCCTCGGTGCACGGCATCTGCGGCAACTATCTGTTCGATGTCGAGAGCGGTACCGAGGTCATGATGAATGACCCGAAATGGCTGCGCGCGCCCAGCATCCTGGCGGCGCTGTCCAAGGCCGGCAAGACCTGCGCGGTGATCACAGCCAAGGACAAACTGCGCAAGCTCTTGGGCCATGGCATGCAGGGCGGCATCTGCTTCTCGTCGGAGAAATCCGATTCGGTGACCATGGAAGAGAACGGCATTGCCGATGTGCTGGGCCTGGTCGGCCGGCCGGTGCCCGATGTCTACAGCGCGGAGCTGTCGGAGTTCGTGTTCGCCGCCGGCGTGCAGCTGATGCGCCAGCAGCGGCCGGACTTCATGTATCTCTCGACCACCGACTACATCCAGCACAAGCATGCACCGGGCACGCCGGGGGCCAATGCCTTCTACGCGATGATGGATGGCTATCTGGCCGAGCTCGACGAGCTGGGATGCGTGATCGTGCTGACGGCCGACCATGGCATGAACGCGAAGACGCGCATGGATGCCAAGCCCGACGTGATCTATCTGCAGGACCTGCTGGATGGCTGGCTCGGCGCGGCCGCCACCCGCGTGATACTGCCGATCACCGACCCCTATGTCGTGCACCACGGCGCCCTGGGTTCCTTTGCCACCGTCTACCTGCCAGCCGGTACCGATGCGCAGGCTTTGTGCGATCGCTTGCTGAAGCAGCCAGGCATTGAACTGGCCCTGCCGCGCGCGGCCGCCGCCGCGCGCTTCGAGCTGCCGGCCGACCGCATCGGCGACATCGTCATCGTCTCCGAGCGTTCCACTGTGCTGGGTACCTCGGCCGCGCGCCACGACCTGACGGCGCTGGAGGTGCCGCTGCGCTCGCACGGCGGCGTGTCCGAGCAGCGCGTGCCGCTGATCATGAACCGCAAGGCCACCGGCCTGGACCCGCTGCGCCGCTGGCGCAATTTCGATGCCTTCGAGCTTGCGCTGAACCATGGCCAATGAGTTTCGTAGCCCGGATGCAATCCGGGGCCTCACCTTTCCTTTGCCCCGGATTGCATCCGGGCTACCTGAGGGGATATGACTGTGCGGATTGAATCCTTGCGCATCGGTGGCGAAAAGATCGGTGCCGATCGTCGCGGCGACCGCGTTATCGCGGTCCACAACCCCTACAGCGGCGAGGTCGTCGGCACGGTGCCAAAGGCCACGCTGGAGGAAGTGCGCCAGGCCTATGAGATCGCCCATGCCTACAAACCGAAGCTGACCCGCTTTGAGCGCGCCAACATCCTGAACAAGGCCGCGGCCCTGGTGCGCGAGCGCACGGCCGAGATCTCGGCGCTGATCACCGCCGAGGCGGGTCTGTGCGTCAAGGACTCGACCTACGAGGCCGGCCGTGTAGCCGATGTGCTGACCTTCGGCGCGATCGAGGTCCTGAAAGACGACAGTCAGACCTTTTCGTGCGACCTGACGCCCCACGGCAAGAAGCGCAAGGTCCACACGCTGCGCGAGCCACTGCTGGGTGTGATCACCGCCATCACCCCGTTCAACCATCCGATGAACCAGGTGGCGCACAAGGTCGTGCCCAGTATCGCCACCAACAACCGCATGGTGCTCAAGCCCTCGGAGAAGGTGCCGCTGTCGGCGCTGCTGTTCGCGGACATCCTCTATGAGGCCGGCCTGCCACCCGAGATGCTGTCGGTGATCACGGGCGATCCTAAGGAGATTGCCGACGAGATGCTGACGAATCCGCGCGTCGATCTGATCACCTTCACCGGCGGCGTGGCGATTGGCAAATACATCGCGTCCAAGGCCGGCTACCGCCGCGTGGTGCTGGAGCTGGGCGGCAACGATCCCATCATCGTGATGGAAGACGCCGACCTGGACGAGGCCTCGACGCTGGCCGTGCAGGGCTCGTACAAGAACTCCGGCCAGCGCTGCACCGCCGTCAAGCGCATGCTGGTCCATGCCAGCGTGGCCCAGCGCTTCACCGATCTGGTGGTGGACAAGACCCGGGCCTGGCGCTTCGGCGATCCGGCCGACGCCAAGCAGGACATGGGCACGGTGATCGACGAGGCGGCCGCGCGCTTCTTCGAGTCTCGCGTCGATGAGGCCATCGCCCAGGGTGCACGGCTGCTGCATGGCCACACGCGCGTCGGTGCGCTGTTCGCACCCACGGTGCTGGACCGGGTCGATCCGCGCATGCTGCTGGTGCATGAGGAGACCTTCGGTCCGGTCTCGCCGATCATCGCGTTTTCGAGCATCGACGAAGCCATTGCGATCAGCAACGGCACGGCCTATGGCCTGTCCTCGGCGGTGTGCACCAACCGGCTCGACTACATCACCCGCTTCGTCAGCGAACTGCAGGTGGGCACCGTCAATGTGCGCGAGGTGCCTGGCTACCGATTGGAGCTGACCCCATTCGGGGGCATCAAGGACTCGGGTTTGGGGTACAAGGAGGGGGTTCAGGAAGCGATCAAGAGCTTCACGAATACCAAGACCTACTCGTTACCTTGGTGACGAGACCTGTCCCCGATAGCCTCGAGAGCTGAATGCAACATCTGCTGAATTTGCTGGCCGCAATTGCCCTGCTGGTGTGGGGCACGCATATCGTGCGCACCGGGGTGTTGCGCCTGTTTGGCGCCAACCTGCGCCAGGTCTTGCGCCAGAGCGTCAGCAACCGGCTCTATGCCGTGCTGGCCGGCATAGGCGTGACCAGCGTCGTGCAGTCCAGCACGGCCACCTGCCTGATCGTGGCCTCCTTTGTCGGCAGTGGGCTGATCTCGACCGCGTCCGCGCTGGCGGTGATGCTGGGGGCCGATATGGGCACCGCGCTGATGGCGGTGGTGTTCTCGTTCGACCTGTCCTGGCTTTCGCCGCTGCTGATCTTCGTCGGCGTGGTGATGTTCATCTCTCAGGAGAAGAGCACCTCGGGGCGGCTGGGCCGGGTCTTGATCGGTCTGGGGGTGATCACCCTGGCCCTGCAGCTGATCGTCGGCGCGACCAAGCCCCTGACCGCCTCGCCGGCGGTGCAGACGCTGCTGAAGGCCCTGCCCAATGAAATCCTGCTGGACATCATTGTCGGCGCCGTGCTGGCCGTGCTCAGCTACTCCAGCCTGGCCATTGTGCTGCTCAGCGCGGCGCTGGCCGGCTCGGGCATCCTGCCGGCCACGGTGGGCCTTGGCCTGGTGCTGGGCGCCAATCTGGGCAGCGGCATTCTGGCCGTCATCACCACCTCGCAGGCCAATATCGCCACCCGGCGCCTGCCTCTGGGCAATCTGCTGTTCAAGATCACCGGCTGCCTGATTGCCATCCCGCTGCTGCCGGCCGCCCATGTGCTGCTGCAGGAGTACATAGGCACGGTGCACCAGCAGGTGGTGGTGTTCCACCTGGTCTTCAACACCGCCCTGGCCCTGCTGTTCATCTCTTTCACCGCGCCGGTGGCCTCGCTGCTGGAGCGCTTCATGAAGGCCCCCGCGGCGCCGCCGTCGAGCCGTCCGCGCCATCTGGACCCGCTGGCCCTGGGCACGCCGTCGCTGGCCATCAGCTGCGCCACCCGCGAGGCCCTGCACCAGGCCGATGTGGTGGAGACCATGCTGCGCGGTCTGCTGACCGTGATCAAGACCAATGACCTGGCCCTGGCCGAGCAGCTGCGCAAGCTGGACGACACCGTGGACGAGCTCTACTCGGCGATCAAGTTCTACCTGACGCAGATTTCGCGCGAGGCGCTGTCCGAGAAGGAGGGCCGGCGCTGGGCCGACATCGTCTCGTTCACGATCAATATGGAGCAGATCGGCGACATCGTCGAGCGGCTGATACTCGATGTGGAAGACAAGGCGATACGCAAGAACCGCAAGTTCTCCGAAGCCGGCATGGGCGAGATCTCGCACCTGCACGAACGCCTGTTGGCCAATCTGCGCCTGGGAATGAGCGTGTTCCTCGATGGCCATGTGCGCGATGCACGCAAGCTGCTGGAGGAGAAGGCCCACTTCCGTGACCTGGAGCGCGAGTACGCCAACTCGCACATCACGCGGCTGCAGGACCACACCGCGCAGAGCATTGAAACCAGCGCGCTGCACCTGGACATGATCAGCGATCTGAAGCGCATCAACGGCAATATTTGCTCGATCGCCTATCCGATCCTGGATGCCGCAGGGGTGCTGGCACAAACACGGATTCGTCCTTCGCAAATGATGGGTTTGGATGGCAACTGATGGCACTGACTCTTGCTGATATCTCCAAGCTGTTCCACGAAAAAGGCGCCGAGCAATACAGCGGCGAGCCGGTCACCCAGCTGGAGCATGCGCTGCAAAGCGCCGAGCTGGCCGAGGGCGAGGGCGCCGACGACGCGCTGATCACCGCGGCCCTGCTGCACGACCTCGGCCACCTGCTACACGATCTGGGCGACACACCGTCGCTGCGCGGTGTCGATGACGTACACCAGTATTTCGCGCTGCCCTTTCTGCGCGGCCTGTTCCCCGACCGCGTGCTCGACGCGATCAAGCTGCATGTCGACGCCAAGCGCTATCTCTGTGCCACGCGGCCCGGCTACTGGGAGGCCCTGTCGGCCGACTCCAAGCGCAGCCTGGTGCTGCAGGGTGGTGTGTTCGAGGGCGAGCAGATAGCAGCCTTCGAGGCCCTGCCGCACGCGCAGGACGCAGTGCGCCTGCGGCTGTGGGATGACCTGGCCAAGCGGGCCGAACACGCGACGCCGACGCTGGAGCACTACATGAGCATCGCGCAACGCTGCGTCCTCAGATGAAGCGCCCCCACGCTCACGTTGTTCGCTGCCCCCCGAGGGGGTGCGCAGTCCCCTTCGGACGGCCGGGCGGGGCCTGAGTTGATGGCAGCTCCCGAGCTGGCTCTGACCTGGCCCATCGTGCTGCTGGTGCTGGGCGGTGCGGTGCTCCATGCCTCGTGGAATGCCCTGGTCAAGTCCAGCGGCGACAAGGAGGTGGATACCTCGCTGGTGCATTTTCTGGGCGCGCTGGTCGCCCTGCCGATGCTGCTCTACACCGGCCCGCCGCCCTGGGCCGCCTGGCCGTACATCGCCGGCTCACTGTTCATCCACATCGGCTACTACATCGCCCTGGTCGGCGCCTACAAGCACGGCGATCTGGGCCTGACCTATCCGATCATGCGCGGCTTCGCGCCGCTGCTGGTGGCCTTGAGCAGCGGCTTTTTCATCGGCGAGGCGCCCACGGCCATGGCATGGCTGGGCATTGCCGGCATCACGGCCGGCGTGGCCCTGGTGGGCCTGTCCAAGCCGGGCGAGGCCCTGCACCACGGCAAGGCCCTGGTGTTCGCCTTCAGCAATGCGGCCATCATCGCCATGTACACCATCGTCGATGGCATGGGCGTGCGGGCCACCGCTCACGGCGGGGCGCTGGCGATGCAATATGTGCTGATGCTGTTCGTGCTCGACGGTATTCCCTATCCGGCCCTGGTGCTGCTCAGGCGAACCCCGCAGCAGCGCCGCGAGATCTGGGCCTATGCCAAGAAGCGCTGGCCGCTGGCCGCGCTGGGCGGCAGTGCCTCGATAGGTTCGTATGCCATCGCACTGTGGGCGATGACCAAGGCGCCGGTGGCCTCGGTCGCGGCGCTGCGCGAGACTTCGGTGCTGTTCGCCGCTCTGCTGGGCTGCTGGCTGTTGAAAGAGAAGTTCGGCAGGCAGCGGGCGCTGGGCACGGTGGTCATCGTGGCCGGGGTGATGGCCCTGCGACTGGCCTAGAACCCAAGAACCATGTCAATTCCCACCCAAGCCCACACCATCATCATCGGCGGCGGCATCGTCGGTTGTTCGACCGCCTATCACCTGGCGCAGATGGGCCGCAGCGATGTGCTGCTGCTGGAGCAGGGGCGCCTGACCTGTGGCACGACCTGGCACGCGGCCGGCCTGGTCGGCCAGCTGCGGCCGAACCGCACCATGACGCGGATGAGCCGTTACGGCATCGAGCTCTACAGCCGGCTGGAGGCCGAGACGGGCCTGGCCACCGGCTGGAAGCAATGTGGCAGCGTCACCGTGGCGCGCACCGCCGAGCGGCTGCAGGTGCTGCGCAAACAGGTCGGTCTGGCGCGGGGTTTTGGTGTCGAGTGCGAGCTGATCACGCCGGCGGAGGCCGGCAAGCTCTATCCGCTGATGCGCACCGACGATCTGCAGGGGGCGGTCTGGATACCTGGGGATGGCAAGGCCAATCCGGCCGATCTGACGATGTCTCTGGCCAAGGGGGCGCGCAACCGTGGCGTGAAGATCGTCGAGGGTGTCGAGGTGCTTGACGTGCTGGTGGAGCAGGGCGCCAGCGGCCCACGTGTCGCCGGCGTGCTGACGAACCAGGGCGAGGTGCGCTGCGAGCTGCTGGTCAACTGCGCCGGCCAGTGGGCGCGCCAGCTGGGGGCCAAGGCGGGCGTCAATGTGCCGCTGTACTCGGCCGAGCACTTCTATCTCGTCACCGGCCAGATCCCGGGTGTGCACACTATGCTGCCGGTGCTGCGCGACCCCGACGGATTCATTTACTACAAGGAGGAGGTCGGCGGGCTGGTGATGGGCGGCTTCGAGCCCGTGGCCAAGCCCTGGAAGATGGACACCATTCCCGCAACCTTCCAGTTCGAGCTGCTGGGCGAGGACTGGGACCAGTTCGAGATCCTGATGACCAACGCCATGCACCGCACGCCCTGCCTGGAGACGGCCGAGATCAAGATGCTGCTCAACGGCCCGGAGAGTTTCACGCCGGACGGCAACTTCATCCTCGGCGAAGCACCCGAGCTGCGCAATTTCTTCGTTGCCGCCGGCTTCAATTCGGCCGGCATTGCCAACGGCGGCGGCGCCGGGCGCTTGATGGCCGAGTGGATCGTCGGCGGCGAGGCGCCCACCGATCTATGGGATGTGGACATACGCCGCTTCGGCCCGTTCACCGCCAACAAGAAGGCCCTCCACGACCGCACCGCCGAGACCCTGGGCCTGCACTATGCGATGCGCTGGCCGCGCCAGGAGCTGCAGGCCGCGCGCCCGCTGCGCACCTCGCCGCTGTACGACACGCTGCTGGCCAAGGGTGCCGAATTCGGCAGCAAGAACGGCTGGGAGCGGGCCAACTACTTCAAGCCCGAGGGCGCGGCCGCCCCCGGCTATGGCCTGGGCAGGCCCGCCTGGCTGCCCTGGATGCAGGCCGAGCAGCGCGCCACCCGCGAGGCGGTGGCACTGTACGACCAGAGCTCGTTTGCCAAGCTCTTGCTGCAGGGCCGCGACGCGCTGGCGGTGCTGCAGCGCCTGTGCGCCAACGAGATGGACGTGCCGGTGGGCAAGATGGTCTACACGGCCCTGCTCAACGAGCGCGGCGGTTTCGAGAGCGACCTGACGGTGATACGCGAGGCCGCACAGCGCTTCCTGATCATCACCGGCTCGGCGCAGAGCGTGCGCGATGCCGACTGGATCGGGCGTCACATAGCCGCCGACGAGCACGCGATGCTGAGCGACGTCACGGCGATGACTTGCGTGCTGTCGCTGATGGGGCCAAACGCGCGTGAGCTGCTGGCCCGGGTCAGCCCTGCAGACCTGTCGCCGCAGGGGCTGAAGTTCTCCTGGACCGCCGAGATCGACCTCGGCCATGCCCGGGTGCGCGCCGCGCGCATGAGCTATGTCGGCGGGCCCGGCTACGAGCTTCACGTGCCGGTGGAGATGACGCGCCATGTCTATCAGGCCCTGATGGCCGCCGGCGCCGACCTGGGCCTGCGCGATGCCGGTTACTACGCGCTCGATGCGCTGCGCATCGAGGCGGGCCGGCGCGCCTGGGGCGCCGAGCTGGGGCCGGATGAGACACCGTTCGAGGCCGGGCTGGAGTACGCCGTCAAGCTCGACAAGCCGACCGACTTCATCGGCAAGGCGGCACTGCTGGCCGCCCATGGCCAGCCGCTGCGCAAGAAATTGGTGACCCTGGTGCTGCAGGAGGCCGAGGCCTATGCCTGGGGCGGCGAGGCGATCGTGCTGGGCGGTGAGACGGTCGGCGAGATTTCATCGGTGGGTTGGAGCCCACGCGCCGGTGCCTGCGTGGCGCTGGGCTATGTGCGCGGCGCGACAGCCTTGCAGGCACACGCCGGCACGCCGGCCAGCATTGATCTCTGGGGCCAGGCAACGGCGGTGACTCTGCATGACACTTGGCCACCCAAGCCCTGAGCAAAGGGCATTCCTGATTCAGCTGCTGGCCGGCGCGCGCCGCCCGGTGCCGCGCGACTGGCTGCCGCTATGCCTGGGCGGGCAGGCCATCGGTGTGCTGGCACCGCAGCGCGTTGCGCCGCTGCTTGCGGTGCTGCCGGGTTGCAGCGTGCAGGGCCGGCGCCTGGTCTGGGCGGCGCAAGAGCTGACCCCGGAGCAGCGTTCGCAGCAGATCCAGCAGGCGGCCGAGCGCCTGCGCGAGTTGGGCTTGATCAGCGGCTGGCGCAACGAGGCCTATCGCTGCGAGGCGCCGGTGGTTGATCCGTTGCTGGAGCAGGGCGCCGAGCTGTTCAGGCTGGAGCGGGCCGCCTTCCGCTTCTTCGGTCTGCGCAGCCGGGCGGTTCACATCAATGGCTTCAGCGCCGAGGGCGGCCTGTGGTGCGGGCGCCGCGCGCTGAGCAAGGCCACCGACCCGGGCCGGCTGGACAATCTTGCCGCGGGTGGCTTGCCGGCCGGTGAGTCCTTCGAGGCCTGCGCCATCCGCGAGCTGCACGAGGAGGCAGGCGTGGCAGAGCCTGTGGCACGAGCCCTTGTGTCAGCTGGTGCCTTGCGCTGCACGCGGGTCGCGGCCGAAGGCCTGCATGACGAGGTCGTGCACATCTACAACCTTGCTCTGCCGGCCGGTTTTCAGCCGCGCAACCGGGATGGTGAGGTGGCCGAGTTCCTCCACCTTTTCCCGGATGAGCTGATGACGCGGCTGCAGGCCGGTGAATTCACCGAGGATGCGGCGGCCGTCATCGCCACGGCCGGGGCAGAATATCCCGATGGAACAAATTGATGTCGCCGTGATCGGTGCCGGTGTGGTGGGCCTGGCCGTGGGGCGGGCGCTGGCGCGGCGGGGCCTGGAAACCATTGTGCTCGAGCGTGCCAATGCGATCGGCACAGGAGTGAGCTCGCGCAATAGCGAGGTCATCCATGCCGGCCTCTACTACCCTGCCGGCTCCTTGAAGGCCCGCTTGTGCGTGCGTGGCAAGGCCCTGCTCTATGCCTTCTGCGAGGAGGCTGGCGTCGCCCACCAACGCTGCGGCAAGCTGGTGGTGGCCACCGAGGAGTCGCAGCTGGCCGGTCTGCAGCAGGTGCTGGCCAAGGGCCAGGCGAACGGCGTTGACGATTTGCTTTACCTCAGCCCCGCCGAAGCGATGACCCTTGAGCCGGCGCTGCGCTGTGTCGGCGCGCTGCTGTCGCCGTCCACCGGCATCATCGACAGTCATGGCCTGATGCTGGCCCTGCAGGGCGATCTCGAGCGGGCCGGCGGCATGCTGGCCCTGTGCTCACCGGTCGAGGCCATCAACCCCACCGAGCAGGGCCACCGACTGCAGGTCGGCGGCGATGAGACCATGGAGCTGCAAGCCCGCTACGTGGTCAATGCCGCCGGGCTGTACGCGCCGCAACTGGCCGCGCGCACGCAAGGCTTGGCCCCGGCGCACCGCCCCAGGGCTTATTTCAGCAAGGGCAACTATTTCGCACTGGCCGGCAGGGCGCCGTTCAGCCGCCTGATCTATCCGGTGCCGCAGGATGCCTGGCTCGGTGTGCACCTGACCCTGGACCTGGGCGGTCAGGCCCGCTTCGGCCCGGACGCCCAGTGGCTTCCCGAGGTCGGCGAACCGGACCAGATCGACTACACGGTGGACCCCGGCCGTGCCGATGGCTTCTATGCCGATGTGCGCCGTTACTGGCCCGGCCTGGCCGACGGCGCGCTGCAGCCGGCCTACAGCGGCGTACGGCCCAAGCTGCATGGTCCCGGGCAGGGCGCGCCGGACTTCCGCATCGACGGCCCGGCCGAGCATGGGGTGCCAGGACTTGTCAATCTGCTGGGCATCGAATCCCCCGGGCTGACCAGCTGCCTGGCGCTGGCCGACGAGGTGGCACAACGCCTGGGCGTTTGAGCCAATTGACAGGCCGGTGGCCACACAAGCATGCTTGCGAGGCTGCGGGCGGCGCGCGCTGCGGCAATCTGCCCTGGCCGCCGTGCCATGGGCCATACAACAGGGAGTATTGAATGAAATCGACGCGTTGGTTCGCCGGCCTTGTGGCCTCGGCAATGATGGTGCTTGCGCCCGCGGCGCAGGCATATTCCAGTCTCTACATCTTCGGCGACAGCCTGTCGGACAGTGGCAACAATGCGGTGGCCATAGGGGCGACCTTGCCGCCCCAGCTGCTGCCGGGGGGCGGGTGGTTCTCGACCATTCCCTATGCCTCCGGCACCTATAGCAACGGCCCGGTCTGGGCCAACAGCTTTGCCTCCTCGCTGGGGCTGAGCGCCTCACCCTCGCTGAAAGGCGGTGGCAACTATGCCTTCGGCGGCGCGCAGACGGCGGCCCCGGGCGTGGAAACGCCCGATGGCTTTCCGTACAGCCTGAAGCAGCAGACGGAGTTCTTTCTGGCGGCTCACGGCGGCGCGGCGCCCAGTGACGCGCTGTATGTGCTGGAGAGCGGCGGCAACAATGCCCGCGATGCGCTGAGCGCGATACTGGGGGGCGCCAATCCCTCCGCGGTGATTGGCGCGACTGCGCTGCAGTATGCGATCGACACCGGCATGCTGATCGACAGCCTGCAGGCCAAGGGCGCGCAGAACATTGTCGTCTGGAACACGCCCAATCTGGGCCTGACGCCGCTGGCCGCCAGCTATGGCCCGATGGGCATGGGCCTGGCCAGCGATCTGAGCGCCAGCATGAATGCGGCTTTGGCCGCCCAGCTTCAGGGCCGCAGCGGCGTGACCCAGTTCAATGTCTTCGACCTGATGACACAGGCCACGCTGAACCCTGCCGCCTTCGGCCTCGGCAATGTCACCGATGCCTGCGGCGCGGTGCTGGGCTGTGACGCCAGCAGCTATCTGTTCTGGGACGGCATCCACCCGACCGCTCGTGGCCACGAGTTGCTGGCGGCGGGCATGCTGGCCGCCGTGCCCGAGCCGGCCAGCTATCTGCTGCTGCTGGCGGGGCTGCTGCTGCTGGCAGGCGCAGCGCGCCGTCGCCGGTACTGAAGCCCGACAGCCTCCCGCCCAAGCCCTTGCCGCAGCACGGGCCGGGTTCATGTCCTAGGATCAGGGCATGAATCTGCCCCTTTCCGTCCTCGATCTCGTCCCCGTCAGCTCCGGCGGCAGTGCCGCGGCCTCCGTCCATCGCAGCGGCGAGCTGGCCCAGCTGGCCGAACACCTGGGCTACCGCCGCCTGTGGTACGCCGAGCACCATGGCATGCCCTCGGTGGCCAGTGCTGCGCCGGAGGTCCTGATCGCCCACGCCGCAGCGTTGACCCGCAGGCTGCGCATCGGTTCCGGCGGCGTGATGCTGCCCAACCATGCGCCGCTGCGTGTGGCCGAGGCCTTTCGCACCCTGTCCGCGCTCTACCCCGACCGCATCGACCTGGGCCTGGGCCGGGCGCCCGGCTCGGATGTGCAGGCCACGCGGGCGCTGCGCGCCTTCGATGGCGAGCAGTTTCCGCAGCTGCTGTCCGAGCTGCTGACCTGGTCGGGCGTCACGCCGCTGCCCGAGGGCCATCCGATGAGCGCATTGAAGGCCATGCCCGACGATGCGCCCTTGCCGCCGATCTATATGCTGGGCTCCAGCGGCGCCAGCGCGCAGATGGCGGGAGCGGCCGGCATGGGTTACTCCTTTGCTAGCCACTTCAGCCCGACCCCGGCCGCGCCGGCCTTCGAGGCCTATCGCGCAGCCTTTGTGCCCTCGGCGCAGTTCGAGCGGCCACACACCATCCTCGGCGTGTCCGCCGTCTGCGCACCGACCGAGGAGGAGGCGCAGTTCCTGGCCGCGACGATGGACCTGGCCTGGGTGCGCATACGCAGCGGCCGCTTTGCCCCGCTGCCCAGCCCCGAGGAAGCGCTGCGCTATGCCTACAGCGACGCCGAGCAGGCGCTGGTGCGGGGCTTTCGCCGCCTGGTGGTGGTGGGCACGCCGGCCTCGGTGCGCGAGCAGATAGCAGCCAAGGCCGAGGCCTGCGAGGCCGACGAGGTGATGATCACCTCCAATATCCACAGCCACGCGGCGCGGCTGTGCTCCTATCGGCTGGTGGCTGAAGCGTTCGGGCTCGTCCCTCAGGCGGCGGGTACCTCAGCCAGCCCCCAGGACGCCAGCGTGTAGTTGGCCCCATTGGCCAGGCCCGTGCCCTGGGCGATGGTGGTCTTGCGCTTGCGCACGTTCTCCTGCCAGCGGGGCAGGGCGCTGTCCGCCACGGCATTGGCCAGCAGCAGGCGCCGCTGTGCCTCCGGGGTATCGGCCTGCAGGCCGGCAGCCAGCGCAAAGGCCTTGGGCTTGAAGCCGCCGTTTTGCACATGGACGTCGAAGGCCAGGGCGACGCCCAGCTCGGAGGTCAGCCCAAGCTTGCGGGCCGAGGCTGCGGCCGGCACAAAGTATTTGTCGAAGGCCCGCTGCATCTGGATGCGCTTGATGATGGGTTCGTCGCCGAGACGGGCAAAGGCCTTCAGCCAGGCATCGGGCACGGCCGTCTTGCTTGCCCCGCTGCTGATGCTGTCGGCCCAGGCGATCTGCTCTTTCAGCGGCTTGGCGCAGATGCCCAGCCAGACCGGAGCCAGGTCCTGGAAGGTGCGCGCCAGCACGCCCGGTGCCAGCGTCTCGGCCTCCTTGGTGATGGCCTGGATCTCGCCATTGCTGAGCGTGAAGCCTATCACCCCCCAGGTCAGACCGGCGCCGTCGAAATTGCCCTGCACCAGGCCGAAGCCATGGCCCTCGAAGGCGGCGGTCAGTCCCAGGCAACGCTCGTACAGCGAGGGCAGTGGGTCATGGGTCAGTTGCGACCAGGTGGCCTCGTCCACCGAGCCGGTGACGGGCAGCGCGCGCCTTTGCTGCAGCGTCTGAAGTGCGGTCGTGGTGTTGCCGCCGAAGTCGCCATCGACGAACTTCTCGGCCGCGCCGGCAAAAATGCCCTGGCGCAGCAGATCGGTCTGGATGCGGCGGGCAATCATGCCCTTCAGTCCCTTGGCGAAATAGACACGGCCCATGGCGGCTCCCGGCGGTTGGATGGCGCAATCTACGCCCGCGGGTGACGGCTGGCTACTCTGCTCCTTAGGGATGCGGGGTCAGTAGATCTCGGGCACCAGCATCTGCGGCGGCACCGGCTGGCGCGCATAGTCCTCGCTGCGCTCGCGCGCGGGCAGGCACACCGGCGCGTGCTCGACCTCGTGATAGGGCATCTGCGCCAGCAGGTGCGCCATGCAGTTCAGGCGCGCCTTCTTCTTGTCATCGGCCTGCACCACCCACCAGGGCGCCTCGGCGATATGGGTGCGCTCCATCATCACTTCCTTGGCCCGGGTGTAGTCCTCCCAGCGGCGGCGCGACTCCAGGTCCATGGGGCTGAGCTTCCACTGCTTCAGCGGGTCGTGGATGCGGCCCAGAAAGCGAGTGTGCTGTTCCTCGTCCGAAATCGAGAACCAGTATTTGATGACCTGTATGCCGGCGCGCACCAGCATCTTCTCGAACTCGGGCACGGTGCGGAAGAACTCCTCGTACTCGGCGTCCGAGCAGAAGCCCATCACGCGCTCGACCCCGGCGCGGTTGTACCAGCTGCGATCGAACAGCACGATTTCGCCGCCGGCCGGCAGGTGCGAGGCATAGCGCTGGAAGTACCACTGCGTGCGCTCGCGGTCGTTCGGCGCAGGCAGGGCTGCCACCCGGCAGACGCGGGGGTTCAGCCGCTGGGTGATGCGCTTGATCACACCACCCTTGCCGGCAGCGTCGCGGCCCTCGAAGATGATGACGGCCTTGTGCTTGCTCGCCACCACCCAGTCCTGCAGCTTGACCAGCTCACCCTGCAGGCGGAACAGCTCCTGGAAGTAGGCACGGCGTTCGCGGCGTTGCGCCTCGCTGCGCGCCATGGCGGGATCGTCGAAGGCGCGGTCATCGATCTCCATCTCCAGCTCTTCGTCATAGCTGTCGATCAGATCGGCCTGCAGGCGCTGCAGCAGCTCGGCCTGGGCGTTATCGGGTGGGTTGAGGCTCATGGGCGCAGAGCGTGCCTGGGGCCGGTGACAGGCCCATGACAGACAATGCCGGCCATGACGACGCCTGCCGCTATGGACTCAGCTTCTCCCTTGCCCTGCATCTGCCTGGCCGGCCCCACCGCCTCGGGCAAGACGGCGGCCTCGCTGGCCATCGCCGAGGCCCTGCATGCGAGCCGGCCGGTCGAGATCATCAGCGTCGATTCGGCCCTGGTCTATCGAGGCATGGACATAGGCACCGCCAAGCCCAGCACCGCCGAGCAGGCCCGGGCGCCCCACCACCTGCTGGACCTGATCGACCCGCTGCAGAGCTACTCGGCGGCCCGCTTCGTGGCCGATGCCACCCGGCTGATCGGCGAGATCCGCGCCCGCGGCCATACGCCGCTGCTGGTGGGCGGCACGATGCTCTACTTCAAGGCCCTGTTCGAGGGCCTGGACGAGATGCCTGCGGCCAACCCCGCCGTGCGCGCCGAGCTCGATGCGCTGGCGCTGCGCGAGGGCCTTGGCGCCCTTTACGACGAGTTGCAGCGGGTCGACCCACCCACGGCAACCCGGCTCAAGCCGGCCGACAGCCAGCGCATACAGCGGGCGCTGGAGGTCTACCGCATCAGCGGCAAGCCGCTGTCTGCCTGGCACAGTGACAAACCGGTGCGCGCCACACCCGCGCTGATTTCGCTGGAGCCGCAGGACCGCGCCTGGCTGCATCAGCGCATCGCTCAGCGCTTCATGCAGATGCTGGACATGGGGCTGGTGGACGAGGTCAAGGGCTTGATGGCGCGCGGGGACCTGAATCCCGATCTGCCCTCGATGCGCTGTGTCGGCTACCGCCAGACCTGGGAGGCGCTGGAGGCTGGTGATCAGTCAACCCTGGCCGAGCGCGGCATCGCCGCCACCCGCCAGCTGGCCAAGCGCCAGATCACCTGGTTGCGCAGCATGCCGCAGCGGCAGGTCGTGGCCTGCGATGCGGCCGATGCGACCAGTCGGGCGGTGGACCTTGCGGTGGCGGCGGCCAGGGTTTTGCCACCCTGAATCCGACCCGTCCCGGTTGTGCGGGATAATCGGCGCCGTTTTCATCCACATTCACCGGAGTCATCCATGGCAAGAGCCCCCCGTACCGAAGCCGAGCGCCGAGCAACCCCGCGTCCCGTCGCCCCCAAGGGTGTGACCTTCACCGCCCCGCGCGGCCAGATGCGCAGCCTGGAGCGCGGCACGGCCACGAACAACAAGAAGAACCCGGGCAAGCGCGCCAAGAAGGGCGGTTGAATCCGGTCTGCCCGGTTCTCCAGCAGCAGCGGCGCCTCGGCGCCGCTATTTTTTTGTCGACTCACTTCACCGGAATGGCCGTTGCCCGGTCGACGGCCACCGCCGTCACGCTGTTCTGCGGCGAGCCTTCGATGACGCGGTCCGCATAGGTCAAATACACCAGCGTGTTGCGCTTGACGTCCACCATGCGCACGATGCGCAGCTTCTTGAACACCAGCGAGATGCGCTCGTTGAACACCTCCTCCTGCTGCGCTATCGGCTTGGCGAAGGAGATCGGCCCGACCTGGCGGCAGGCGATAGACGCCTCGGACTTGTCCTCGGCCAGGCCCAGGGCGCCCTTGACGCCGCCGGTCTTGGCCCGCGACACATAGCAGGCCACGCCCTGCACCTTGGGGTCGTCGTAGGCATCGACGACGATCTTGTGATCGGGGCCGATGAACTTGAACACCGTATCCACCTCGCCGACGGTTTCGGCTTGGGCCGTGGCGGCGATCAGGCAGGAGGCGAGGGTCAGGGCGAGGCGATTCTTCACTGGGTGGCTCCCGGATGGCAATCAGGCGAGCCTACCCGAATTGACCAGGGCCCCGGGGGGCCGGTGACTTGACTGCCGTCAAGCCAGGACCCGTTTCCTGTGACAGACTGTGGGCTTATGCAAGCAGAGTTCAACAGGAGTGCAAATGAAGATTCTCGTCGCCGTTGATGGCAGTTCGTTCACCAAGCGCATGCTGGCCTACCTGACGGCGCATGACGAATGGCTGGGTGGCACCCATGCCTACACCATCCTGCACGTGGTGCCCGCGATTCCGCCCCGCGCCGCCGCCGCCGTGGACAAGGAGACCTTGAAGGCCTACTACGACGACGAGTCGGAGAAGGTGCTCAAGCCTATCCGCAGCTTTTTCGCCAAGCAGGGCATCAAGGCCGATTACGTCGGCAAGGTCGGCCACGCCGCCGATCTGATCGCCGCCACCGCCGACAAGGGTAAGTTCGACCTGCTGATGATGGGCTCGCACGGCCACAGCACGCTGGGCAATCTGGTGATGGGGTCGGTGGCCACCAAGGTGATGGCACATTGCGGCGTGCCGGTGCTGACGATCCGCTAACTGCCTGTCAACTGCTGGCAGCCAGCGCCGTCAGCATCTCATCGCTGGTGCGCTGCCAGCGCCCGTCCACTAGCAGCTCGGCCGGGCGGAACTGGGCCTTGTAGGCCATCTTGCGGCTCTGGCCTATCCAGTAGCCCAGATACAGATGGGGCAGGCCCAGCTCACGGGCCTGGGCGATCTGCCACAGCACGTTGTAGGTGCCGTAGCTGGCCCCGTCGCCGGGCTCGTAAAAGGTGTAGACGGCCGACAGGCCATCATTGAGCACGTCCAGTATCGACACCATCTTCAGCAGGCCTAGCGAGCCGTCTTCGGTCGGTTCGCGGAACTCGACCAGGCGCGAGTTGATGCGGCTTTGCAGCAGGAACTGGGTGTATTGATCGACGCTGTCATGGTCCATGCCGCCGCCCACATGGCGGCTGGCCTGGTAGCGCAGATAGAGCTCGTAGTGCTCGGCCAGAAACCCCAGGCGCAGTACACGCACCTGCAACTGCCCATGGGCCTTGAGCGCGCGGCGCTGGCTGCGCCTGGGCGTGAATTCGTCGACCAGCACGCGCAGCGGCATGCAGGCCCTGCAGCTGTCGCAATGGGGCCGGTAGGTGAACAGGCCGCTGCGCCGAAAGCCTGCCGCCACCAGATTCGAGTAGGTGTCGGCATGGATCAGATGGCTGGGCGTGGCCACCTGAGAGCGCGCCAGGCGGTCCGGCAGATAGCTGCACGGGTAGGGCGCCGTGGCATAGAACTGCAGGGATGACAGCGGAAGCTCTTTCGGATGCGTCACGGTTAGGGCCTGTTAACACTACGTCCACCTGTGCGAACGGGGCTGGCAAGGCCCAGGTCTAGGCGGACGACGCTGCCCAGACTGGCCGTCTGGGCGAGGAATTCAACGACGACATGGGCCTTGCCAGCCCCGTTCCCTGTGGGTTGCCACCAGAAAAGCCGTGCACGTCGTTGCAAAGCCTCACCGGGGGGCCTACCCCGGTTTCGTTTTGCGCCTAGTTCACGGCTTTTTTGGTGGCAACGCATCAGGTAGACGTAGTGTTAACAGGCCCTAGGGCTCGTTCAAGGCTGCAGGCAGGGCGATGCCCAGATGCTGCCACAAGCGGGGCTCGAAGGCCCAGCGCGGCGGTGCGGGCTGGGGCACGGTTTCGGCCAGATGCCGCTCGAAGGCGGCGCGCGTGACCTCGAATGCGCCCATAGACGCCAGGTGTTTGGTGTTCTGCTGGCAGTCTATCCAGGCAATGTCCAGCTCGCGGCACATGCAGATCAGGGCCGCCAGGGCGATCTTGGAGCCGTCGCTGCGGCGGCTGAACATCGACTCGCCGAAAAACATGCGGCCCAGCGAGATGCCGTACAGGCCGCCGGCCGGCTCGCCGTCCACCCAGGCCTCGATGCCGTGCACGCATTTCCAGCCGGCATAGGCCTCCAGCATCTCGGGCACGATCCAGGTGCCGTTCTGGCCCTCGCGCTGAGCGCCGGCGCAGCAGCGCATCGTGTCGGCGGGGTCGCGATCGACGCGGATCTCGCAGCCCGGCGTGCGGGCAAAGCGGGCCACCGTCTTGCGCAGCGAGCGCGACAGCTTGAAATGCGCCGTCTGCAGCACCATGCGCGGGTCGGGGCTCCACCACAGCACCGGCTGGCCCGGCCCGTACCAGGGGAAGATGCCGCGCGAATAGGCTTCGCGCAGCCGCCACAGGGTCAGCTCGCCGCCGGCGGCCAACAATCCCGGCGCGTCGGAGTCCTGTCCCAGCGCCTTGGCCGTGGGCGGAAAGGGCTCTTGCGGGTCTTGCAGCCAGGGAACCATGGAGCGGGTGAGATCAGCCTTGAGTGTGCGCAATGTTAAGGCTTGCCATCGCCCGCGAATTGGGCGCAGCATGACAATCCGTTCATCAGCGACTTCTGCTCCTACCTTCACCATGATCAAGCTCTACGGCATTCCGAACTGCGACACCGTCAAGCGCGCCCGCCAATGGCTGGACCAGCAGGGCCTGCCCTATGAATTCCATGACTACAAGAAGGCCGGCGTGCCGGCCGCCGAGCTGCCCCGCTGGATGGCCGAACTCGGCTGGGAGCGCCTGGTCAACCGCGCCGGCACGACCTGGCGCAAGCTCGACGAGGCCACGCGCGAGGCGGTGGTCGATGAGGCCAGCGCCGCCGCGCTGATGCAGGCCCAGCCCAGCGTGATCAAGCGGCCGCTGGTGCACTGGTCCGACGAGCGCCTGAGTGTGGGCTTCTCGGACGAGCTGTTCACCAACCATCGTCCGCGGGCCTGAGTCGGCCGGCATCGCCATATTGGTGCGTTTGACGCACCAACAGCGCGCGTTGCGCTGCATGGCGGTGCGCGCGCCTGCCGTTTCGCCGCCCCGTGTTGGGCACTGTTCTTGCTGTTCTGGTGCGCGCCGGCCTCATGCCGGTGCGCCGCAACAGCAAAGGACGGTCGTGGAGAACTTCAAGCAGGGCGCCGATGCGCTCTTTATCTTGCTCGGCGCCATCATGGTGCTGGCCATGCACGCGGGCTTTGCCTTTCTGGAGCTGGGCACCGTGCGCAAGAAGAACCAGGTCAATGCCCTGGTCAAGATACTGGTGGACTTTGCCGTGTCCACCGTCGCCTACTTCCTGATCGGCTACACGGTGGCCTACGGCACCCACTTCTTCACCGGCGCCGAGGCGCTGGCGGCCAAGAACGGCTACGAGCTGGTGAAGTTCTTCTTTCTGCTGACCTTTGCGGCGGCGATTCCGGCCATCGTCTCCGGCGGCATCGCCGAGCGGGCCCGCTTCGGCCCGCAGTTGGCGGCCACGGCGGTGATCGTCGGCCTGATCTATCCGGTGTTCGAGGGTGTGGCCTGGAACCAGGCCTTTGGCTTCCAGCCCTGGCTGAAGGCACAGTTCGGCGCCGAGTTCCATGACTTCGCCGGCAGCGTCGTCGTCCACGCGGTGGGCGGCTGGATAGGCCTGGCCGCCGTGCTGCTGCTTGGCCCGCGCCTGAACCGCTACCGCAAGGACGGCGCCATCAGCGCCCACCCGCCGTCGAGCATTCCCTTCCTGGCCCTGGGGGCCTGGGTGCTGGCCGTGGGCTGGTTCGGTTTCAATGTGATGAGCGCCCAGACGCTGGACAAGCTCAGCGGCCTCGTCGCCGTCAACTCGCTGATGGCCATGGTTGGCGGCACCCTGGTGGCCACGCTGCTGGGCCGCAACGACCCGGGCTTTGCCTACAACGGTCCGCTGGCCGGCCTGGTGGCCGTCTGCGCCGGCTCGGACCTGATGCACCCGGTCGGCGCGCTGGTCGTCGGCGGCGTGGCCGGCTTCATCTTCGTCAAGCTGTTCACGCTGACGCAGAACCGCTGGAAGATAGACGACGTGCTGGGCGTGTGGCCGCTGCACGGCCTGTGCGGCGCCTGGGGCGGCATTGCCTGCGGCATCTTCGGCCAGTCGGCGCTGGGTGGCATCGGCGGCGTCAGCCTGTGGTCCCAGCTGCTGGGCACGCTGGCCGGCGTGGTCTGGGCCTTTGCCGGCGGATTGCTGGTCTACGGCCTGCTGAAGAAGGTGGTGGGCCTGCGCCTGAGCCAGGAGGAGGAGTTCGAGGGCGCCGACCTGTCCATCCACAAGATCGGCTCGACGCCGGAGCGCGAGGTCAGCTGGTAAGCTGGCCGGCTTCACCGCATTCGAGTTCAGTCGTCTCATGTTCACCGGCATTGTTCAAGGCGTGGCCAGCGTGGCCGCCATCACCGACCGCCCCGGCCTGCGCAGCTTCACGCTGCAGTTTCCGCCGGGCTTTTGCAGCGGCCTGGAGATCGGCGCCAGCGTGTCCTGCGACGGCGTCTGCCTGACCGTCACCGCTCTGCATGAGGGCGAGCGGGCCGACTTCGACGTGATGCAGCAAAGCCTGTCGCTGACCACCCTGGCCGAGCTGGGCCAGGGCAGCCCTCTCAATGTCGAGCGCGCTGCGCGCGACGGCGCCGAGATCGGCGGCCATCCGCTGTCGGGCCATGTGGATTTCATGGGCACTATTCGCGAGATCCGCCGCCCCGAGAACAACCATGTGCTGCGCATCGCCGTGCCGCCGCGCTGGATGCGCTACATCTTTGCCAAGGGCTATATCGCCGTCAACGGCGCCAGCCTGACGGTGGCCGAGGCCGATCGCAAGGCGGGTTGGTTCGAGGTCTGGCTGATTCCCGAGACCTTGCGCATGACCACCTTCGGCGACAAGGCCGAGGGCGCCAGCCTGAACATCGAGATCGAGCGCCAGACGCAAGTCTTCGTGGACACGGTGCGCGACGCCATCGACGAGCGCCTGGGCCCCTTGCTGCCGGCGCTGCAGGCGCTGCTGGCCCAGCAGGGCCTGAGCGTCGAGGATCTGGCCGAGCCGTTGCAGCTGCCACGCCGCTGAAACTTTTCAGGCGGCGGCAGTCTTCAGCTTGCGGTACAGCGTGTTGCGGCTGATGCCCAGCCGCCGCGCTGCGTCCGACAGATTGCCGGCGCAGGCCTGCACCGTGCGGGCGATCAGCTGATCCGACTGCAGGCGCAGATCGGCATCGGCGTCCGGCACGGCTTTTGAGGGCGCGTCGGCGCGCAGATCCTCGGCAAGATCATCTGGAAGGTGGGTCCAGCCCAGCTCGGTCTCGTCATCGGCCATCAGCGCGCAGGCAGTCTGCAGCGCGTTCTGCAGCTGGCGCAGATTGCCGGGCCATCGATGGCCGGCGAAGGCCCGGGCCAGATCGGGTGCCAGCGTGATCGCACGACCCGGGGCGATGCGGGCCAGCATGGACTCGGTCAGCGCCGGCAGGTCCTGGCGCTCGCGCAGCGCCGGCAGCTGCAGGCTCAGGCCGTTGATGCGGTAGTACAGGTCTTCGCGGAAGCGCCCGGCCTGCATCTCCTCGCGCAGCCTGCGGTGGCTGGCACAGATCAGCGCAAAGTCCACCGCCACCGGTTTGCCGCCGCCCAGCGGCGTGACCTGGCGCTCCTGAAGCACGCGCAGCAGCCGGCCCTGCACGGCCAGCGGCATGTCGCCGATCTCGTCGAGGAACAAGGTGCCGCCCTGGGCCTCGCGGATGCGGCCAGGCGCGCCATCGCGATGGGCGCCGGTGAAGGCCCCGGCCCGGTAGCCGAACAGCTCGGCCTCGATCAGGGTCTCGGGCAGGGCGGCGCAGTTGACTGCCACCCAGGGGGCATCACGCCTTGGCCCGCTGGCATGGACGGCGCGGGCGAACACCTCCTTGCCGACCCCGGTCTCGCCCTGCAGCAGCAGGGCAATGGGCTTGCCGAGCACGCAGCGGGCACGGTTGATGGCCGTCTGCATCAGCGGGTCGCCGCTTTCCAGCTCGGCCAGTGCGTCGCGGTGGCCGACCGTGGTCGGCTTGGGTGACGGCGGCGTGCGGCCAGGCATCTGGCGGCCCGGCTCGACCCGCGCCCACACGGCATGGCCGTCGGTGAGCTGGATGCTGCGCGGCGCGCCACTGGGCCGCAGACACCATCCGTGCAAGGTGTCGGTATCGAGCGCCAGCACGCGGTCCACCATGATCTGGCCGATGTCCGCCTGGCGCAGGCCCAGCTGATCCAAGGCCTGGGCATTGGCGCCGACGATCCAGCCCTCGGGCGACACCGCCAGCAGCATCTCGGTCAGGGTGCCTATGCCCTCGGCCTGGGCATGCAGTCGAAGGCGCAGGCCGCCGGCGTGGCGGGTGTCGAACAGCCGGTGCTCTATCATCCGTGCCGCCGAGCGCACCAGGCCCAATGTGTGCGGGTGATAGCCGCGATGGTCGCCCGAGACATCGAGCACGCCCAGCAAGCGGCCGCTCGAGTCGACGATGGGCGCGGCGGTGCAGGTCAGGAAGCCGTTGCGCGCCAGATAGTGCTCGCCGCCGTGGACGACCACCGCGGCCTGCTCGGCCAGCGCCGTGCCGATGGCATTGGTGCCGCGCCATTGCTCATGCCAGATGGCGCCGGGCCGCAGCGCCACGCGCTCGGCGCGGTTGACGAAGTGGGCATCGCCCAGCGCCTGCAGCAGCATGCCCTGCGAGTCGGCCAGGATGACCATGCTGTCGGAGTCGCGGGTCTGCTCGAACAGGAATTCCATCACCGGGCGCGCATGGCTCATCAGCTCGCGCTGCGCGGCCTGGGCGCGCTGCAGCTGGGCCGCCGAGGCATGGGGCGCATCGACCACGCGGCCGGTGCTGGCCAGGCCATAGTCCAGGCTGCGCTGCCATGAGCGCATCAGGCCTTGATGGCCCGGGCCGCCTGTGACGGCGCCGGACTCCAGCAGGGCCCGACGCGCCTCGCGCAGCCAGGCGGGCGTGGCGCGTGCCGCCACCGGTGATGCAGCCATGGTTGTCTCCAGATGGCGAATAGCTTTTGCTTTGTGGTGCAGCTTAATGGCGGGCCGAAGCCCCGCAAGCGTTTGAGCATAAACAGCGCAGCTGACTGTCCTCTTTCGTGACAGTGCCGCGCCACGGGACAGTGCGGTGACAGGGCAAAGCCGGATTTGCCGCCGGTTTGCGCCGCGAGCGGCCGCTTTTCAGGCCGAACCGCGCTGGCACAGGCCGTGCGAAGGGCGGGCAGGGGCAACCCTGCACAAACTAACGGAGACAACACCATGCTTTACGCCAACCCGAACACCCCCGAGGCCAAGGTCCAGTTCAAGGCCCGCTACGACAACTTCATCGGCGGCCAATTCGTGCCCCCGGTCAAGGGTCAGTACTTCGACGTCATCACGCCCATCACCGGCAAGCCCTACACACAGGCCGCCCGCTCCGGCGCCGAGGATATCGAGCTCGCGCTGGACGCCGCCCACAAGGCCGCGCCGCAATGGGGCCGCACGGCGGCCGGCGAGCGCGCCAATATCCTGCTCAAGATTGCCGATCGTCTGGAGCAGAACATCGAGATGCTGGCCTACGCCGAGACGGTGGACAACGGCAAGCCTATGCGCGAGACGCTGAACGCCGACGTGCCGCTGACCGTCGACCACTTCCGCTACTTCGCCGGCTGCCTGCGCGCGCAGGAAGGGGCGCTGAGCCAGATCGACGAGAACACGGTGGCCTATCACTTCCACGAGCCGCTGGGCGTCGTCGGCCAGATCATTCCCTGGAACTTCCCGCTGCTGATGGCCGCCTGGAAGCTGGCGCCGGCCATAGGAGCCGGCAACTGCGTGGTGCTCAAGCCCGCAGAGAGCACACCGATCAGCATCCTGGTGATGGCCGAGCTGATCGCCGACCTGCTGCCCCCGGGCGTGCTGAACATCGTCAATGGCTATGGTCGCGAGGCCGGCATGCCGCTCGCCGAGAGCAAGCGCATCGCCAAGATCGCCTTCACCGGCTCGACGGCTACCGGCCGCGTGATCGCCCAGGCGGCGGCCACCAACCTGATTCCGGCCACCCTGGAACTGGGTGGCAAGAGCCCCAATATCTTCTTCGAGGACGTGGCCGCGGCCGACGACGCCTTCCTCGACAAGGCGATCGAAGGCCTGGTGCTGTTCGCCTTCAACCAGGGCGAGGTCTGCACCTGTCCGTCGCGCGCGCTGATCCAGGAATCGATCTACGACCGCTTCATCGAGCGCGCGATCAAGCGCGTGGCCGCCATCAAGCAGGGCAGCCCGCTGGACACCGAGACGATGATGGGCGCCCAGGCCTCGGCCATGCAGATGGACAAGATCATGACCTATATGGCCGTGGGCAAGGCGGAGGGCGCCAAGCTCTTGATCGGCGGCGACCGCGCGCAGCTGCCTGGCGATCTGGCCGGCGGCTACTACATCCAGCCGACGCTGTTCCAGGGCAATAACCAGATGCGCATCTTCCGCGAAGAGATCTTCGGCCCGGTGCTGGCCGTGACCACCTTCAAGGACGAGGCCGAGGCGATGCAGATCGCCAACGACACGCCCTATGGCCTGGGCGCCGGCGTCTGGACCCGCGATGGCAGTCGCGCCTACCGCTTCGGCCGCGGCATCCAGGCCGGCCGCGTCTGGACCAACTGCTACCACGCCTATCCGGCCCACGCGACCTTCGGCGGCTACAAGGAGTCCGGCATCGGCCGCGAGACCCACAAGATGATGCTGGACCACTACCAGCAGACCAAGAACCTGCTGGTCAGCTACTCGCCGGACAAGCTGGGGTTCTTCTGAGCGGTGAGGTTTGACTGACGGCGCTTTTGCGCAGAGCCAGGTGGGTGGCGGCGCAGACACAGCCCCCCAGCCGCCGGGCTTCAGTGCGGGGGGCGCCCTTGCAGGGCGACTGCCTTGCAGTGCTCGCGCCTTGGGCCGGGCGCATAACTCGCGCCCGTTCGCTTTGCTCACTAAGCTCGGACAAACGCGCCCAGTCAGATTTGGAATCGCGCGCCAATGCGCGCTGGCCCAAGCCGCTGCGCGCTTCAGCCCCGCACAGGCGCCCGTCGACTGGCGGGGCTGTGCCTGCGCGGAACCAGAGTAGCGTGGCAAGAGGGGTGTGCCACCGGTGGTGCCCACATTGCGAGCCGGTGGCGACGGCACCCCTTATGCGGCGCCGAGCAGCGCAGCGGCTTGAGGTTGCCCATCGCTCCGGGCGATGGGCCGAGCGTCTTTGTTCGAGCACCGACCACAGGCAGCTGCCAAAGGCAGATGCCGGCCCCGCAGGGGGTGGGAGGGCGAGTTAGGCGCGCAGCCTCAGGACGCGAGCAGCACAGGGGACTTGGCCCGCAGGGCCAAGCGCCGCATTCGGGGTGACGGCGACGCCGGCTCGCAATGCGCTCCAGGTGTTGCCAGGGCAGCGTAGGACTCAAGCCGCCAGCAACTGTCTCAAAACAAACGGCAGGATGCCGCCGTGACGGTAGTACTCGACCTCGATCGCCGTGTCGATGCGCAGGCGCAGGGGCACCTCGCGGACGCTGCCGTCCGCTCGGGTGATGCGCAGCAGTGCGTCGGCCTGCGGCTTGATGTCGTCGCCGACTTCGATATCGATCATCTCGTTGCCGGTCAGGCCCAGCGTCTCCCAGCTGTCGGAGCCGAGGAACTGCAGCGGCAGCACGCCCATGCCGACCAGATTGGCGCGGTGGATGCGCTCGAAGCTGCGCGCCACCACGGCCTTGATGCCCAGCAGCTGCGTGCCCTTGGCGGCCCAGTCGCGGCTGGAGCCGGTGCCGTATTCCTCGCCGCCGAAGATCACCGTCGGCGTGCCGTCGGCGATGTACTGCATCGCGGCGTCATAGATGAAGCGCTTGTCGCCGGTGGGCTGGAACAGGGTGTAGCCGCCTTCTTCGCGGCTGCCGTCCGCCTTGGGTGGGATCATCAGATTCTTCAGCCGCACATTGGCGAAGGTGCCGCGCATCATCACCTCGTGGTGGCCGCGACGCGAGCCATAGCTGTTGAAGTCGGCCTTCTGCACGCCCCGTGACAGCAGGTACTGGCCGCCAGGTGAGGCCTCCTTGATAGCGCCGGCCGGCGAGATGTGGTCGGTGGTGATCGAGTCGCCGAACAGGGCCATCACCCGGGCGCCGGTGATGCGGGCTGCGCCACCCTTGGGCCGCATGTCGAAGCCCTGGAAGAAGGGTGGCTCGGCGATATAGCTGCTGACGGGCCAGTCATAGACCTGGCCTCTGGTGCTGTTGATCTGCTGCCAAAGCTTGCCGGGCTTGCTGGCCACGCGGGCGTAGTTCTCGCGGAATGCCTTGGGCCGCATCGCAAAACGCATCAGCTTGTGGACTTCCTCGCTGCTGGGCCAGATATCGCCCAGGTACACGTCGCGGCCGCCCTTGCCCCGGCCGATGGGCTCGGTCATCAGATCGCGGGTCACGCTGCCCGCCAAGGCATAGGCCACCACCAGCGGTGGCGAGGCCAGGAAGTTAGCCTTGATGTTCGGATGGATCCGGGCCTCGAAGTTGCGGTTGCCCGACAGCACGGCGGCACAGACCAGGTCGTGCTGGACGATCGCCTCATTGAACTCCGGTATCAGGTCGCCGGCATTGCCGATGCAGGTGGTGCAGCCGTAGGCGGCGACGTTGAAGCCAATCTTTTCCAGATAGGGCAGCAGGCCGGCATTCTCCAGGTACTCGGTGACGATGCGCGAGCCCGGCGCCAGCGAGGTCTTGATCTTGGGCGAGACCTTGAGCCCGGCCTCGACCGCCTTCTTGGCCAGCAGGCCGGCGGCCAGCATCACGCCAGGATTCGACGTGTTGGTGCAGGAGGTGATGGCAGCGATCAGGATGTCGCCGTGGCGCAGATCGACGCCATTGCTGGTCGTGACCCTGGTCTGCAGCGCGTCGGCCGGCTGGTTGAAGCCATTCTCGGCCGTGGGCTTGCTGAGCAGCTCGCCGAACTGCCGGGACAGATTCGTGATCTCTATCCGGTCCTGCGGGCGCTTCGGCCCGGCCAGCGAGGGCACGACCGTGCCCAGATCGAGGCTGACGACGCGGGTGTAGTCCACGGAGCCCTTGAACTGCGGTGTGCCCGGAATGCCGAACAGCTCCTGTGCACGGAAATAGGCCTCGAAGGCCTCGATCTCGCGCTTGGTGCGGCCGGTGCCCTCGAAGTATTCGATCGTCTTCTCGTCGACCGGGAAGAAGCCCATCGTCGCGCCGTACTCGGGCGCCATATTGCCAATCGTCGCGCGGTCCGGCAGGCTCAGGCGGGCCACGCCGGGGCCGAAGAACTCGACGAAGCTGCCGACGACCTTCTCGCGGCGCAGGATCTCGGTCACCGTCAGCACCAGGTCGGTCGCGGTGACGCCCTCGCGCAGCGCGCCCGTCATCTCGAAGCCCACCACATCGGGCGTCAGGAAATAGACCGGCTGGCCCAGCATGCCGGCCTCGGCCTCGATGCCGCCCACGCCCCAGCCGACCACGCCGATGCCATTGATCATCGTCGTGTGGCTGTCGGTGCCCACCAGGGTGTCGGGGTAGTAGGTTTTGTCCTTGGCCTTGTGCACACCGCGGGCCAGATACTCCAGGTTCACCTGGTGCACGATGCCGAAGCCCGGGGGCACGACGCCGAAGGTGTCGAAGGCCTGCATGCCCCACTTCATGAACTCGTAGCGCTCGCGGTTGCGCTCGAACTCCAGCTTCATGTTCAGGTCCAGCGCCTTCTTGTTGCCGAAGTGGTCGATCATGACCGAGTGGTCGACGACCAGATCGACCGGCACCAGCGGCTCTATGGTCTTGGGGTTCTTGCCCATACGGGCCGCCACATTCCGCATCGCCGCCAGATCGGCCAGCAGGGGCACGCCGGTGAAGTCCTGCAGCACCACGCGGGCCACGACGAAGGGGATCTCGTCGGTACGTTCGCCGACGGGTGCCCAGTTGGCCAGCTGCTGCACATGCTCGGCCGTGACCTTCTGGCCATCGCAGTTGCGCAGCACCGACTCCAGCACGATGCGCAGCGACACCGGCAGGCGTTTGATGTTCGGGAACTGCTGGGCCAGCAGCGGCAGCGACCAGAACTGCCCTTTTTGCCCCGCGGCCGGTGCAAACGAGGCCAGCGTGCTGGCAAAGGCGTGGGGCACTACCGGGCTTGCTGATGGCTTGGCGGGCATGGCTGGACTCCTGACGTTGCGCTTGGAGCGGCCATTGTGTCAGGGCGTTGTTGACACAGGCAAGACAAAGGTCAACAGCGGTCAGGCCAGGCGCTTGGTCCACCAATGGTCCAGGGTCAGGACTGAAGGGCGGGTGACCATCACCACGGCCAGCATCAGGCCCCAGACCAGGTGCTGCTCCAGCGCGGCCGGCGCATCCTTCAGCACATGGTAGTAGGACAGCACGGCGACGACGTTCAGCACCGACAGGCCGGCGGCCGAGAAGCGCGTGGCCAGGCCCAGCAGCAACAGCACCGGCAGCACCAGCTCGCCGGCCGTGCCGCCGAGTGCCGCCAGGGCCGGCGGCAGCAGGGGCACCTGGTATTCGTCGGTGAACAGCCCGATGGTGCTGTCCCAGTCACGGATCTTGGTCAGGCCGGACAGGAAGAACACCTTGGCGAGGTAGACACGCATGGCCAGATCGGCCATCGGCGCCAGCGCGTCGAGCAGGCGGGCTATCGGCGCCCAGAGTCGGCTGAGGGCTTGCAGAGGCTGGGTCATGAGGCGTCCTGGCTTTGTTGGATGGAAGAGAGTCGCGCCAGGCGCCTGAAAACTTACAGCGCTACCGCTGCCACCGGCTCCGCGCGACAATCCCGCCCTTGTTCGCAGGAGTTGGAATGATTGTTCGAATCGATATCGATGGCAATGACATCGCGCTGTATGACTACCGGGTCAGCTATGAGTCCGAAGACCTCTACGCCGACAGCGGCCTGAGCTCGGTGCTGGAGGCCCTGGTGGCGGCCGTCGAGGGCCTGGCGCCCAGCGTGGTGGGGGTCGAGGTCTGGTACCGCGGCGTGGTCTCGGGCACCTATCCGCTGACCGTGGTGGCGATGAGCCCCGACCAGATCACCGAGCACGCCCAGAACACGACGGCGGCGATCGAGGAAGCGATGCAGTGACCGCCAGCAAGGCGCTGGCTTGTCAACCACTCAAACCAATGTGGTAAAAATTGCAAATACTGCGCTAGATCACCCCCTTTTGGGGGTGTCGAGTCATACTGAAGGGGGATGTTGCAGAGCGGCGCCAAAGCAGAAGATCCGCTCCAGCTGGCTGCGGTAGGCCAGAACAAGGATGACTCCATGCATTTCGATGAGCGTAACGAAGGTGACTATCGGATCTATGCCGGTGCGATCGAGGCACCCTCTGGCGATGGCTATCTGGCGGCCGTGGTCGTGAAACGCGTCCGCGGAGAGACCACACATACCGGCGCTGAGGCCTTTCGCGATGAAAGCCTGGCCTGTGGTCATCGCTGGGCCGAGCCCGAGGGCGCGCTGGCCTATGCCATCACCAAGGCCTTGAAGCTGATTCGCAGCGAACCGGCGGCCCTGCGCTGCTGAGCCTGCAGCTGCGGTGAGATGAACCGCAGGCACCATGAAAAAGAGCGGCCGAGGCCGCTCTTGTCACGTCAGCGAGGCCCGGCCTTCGGCGGGCGGCCATCACGGCGCGGCTCGCCGCGCGGGCCTGCCGGGCGTGGGCCCGGACGCTGGCCAGGGCGTTGATCGGCGCGGGGACCGCGGTTGTCGCCACGCGGTTCACGCTGCTCGCGATTCCCGGGCGGGCCGCTACGGTGCGGCGCGGGTGCCTGCAGGGCGCGTTGCTCGGCCTCCTGACGGGCCAGGGCCAGCAGGCCGTCCAGCTCTTCCATCGCCACACCCTTGAGTGCGCAGAAGTTCGCCGGGGTCAAGGTCGTGGTCTCGAAGGCACGCAGCAGATTGAAGCGGCTACGGCGCTGTTCTTCTTCCTGCGCATGCTGGGCCATCTCTTGAGCTCGCACCGCCTCGTGGTTGGCGCGGCGACGGGCCAGCTCCTGCACGGCGATCTGGCGGTGCTCTTCGCTCATCTCGCCGGCCTCGGCACCATCCAGGTCATGGCGGTGTTTGGCCTTGCTGGCGGCGATCAGATAGGAGGTGCTGCCGGTGTAGCGGCGGAAGAAGGCCGACAGCACCTGCTTGCTGAACTGGCCGGGCGCACGCTCCTGGATATCGGCCTGGATGCGCAGCTTCAGCGGCTTGGCCGCACCGGCGAACAGGGCGGGGAACAGTGCCTTGAGCTGCTGGGCACAGGCGGAAGGGCTCATCGCTGGCGCTTGGGCGGCTTGCGGCGCGGCGGCGGGTGCGGCCTCGGTAGGCACTTCGGCGGCAACGACAGCCGGTACTTCAACGGCAGCAGCGGGCTCGGCGGCGTCGGTCGAAACAACTTCAACCGGCGGCAGGGAATCGTCAGAAGACATGGGTCGGGCAATCAGCGGGAAAGGGGTCGATTGTGCCAACTTTGTGAGTGGCACCTGAAATCAGGGCTGGCGCTGCAGCAGGCGGCCCGCGCGGCCGCTGCTGGTTTGTGTGGCGCCGACATAGCTTTGCACCCCGTTCACATAGACGGCGGTGATGCCCTCGGACGCCTCCAGCGGTTGCTCGTAGCTGGCGCGGTCCTGCACACGCGCCGGGTCGAACACCACCACATCGGCGAACCAGCCGGGCTGCAACTGGCCGCGCTGATGCAGGCGGAAGTTGCGCGCCGACAGGCCGGTCATCTTGTAGACGGCCTCCTCCAGCGGGAACAGCTGGCGCTCGCGGCAGTAGCGGGCCAGCACGCGGGGGAAGGCACCCCACAGCCGCGGATGCGGGTGCCGGTCGTGCGGCAGGCCGTCGGAGCCGATCATCGTCAGCGGGTGGGCGACGATCCGCTCGACGTCATCCTCATGCATCTGAAAGTAGCAGGCACCACCAGGCTGCAGGCGCAGGCATGCGGCCTGCTGAGTGATGCCCCAGTCGGCGGCGATATCGGCCAGCAGCCGGCCCTCCTGCTCGGGGTGCGGGTCCGACCAGGTCAGGCGCACATCGATCACGCCGTCCACCAGGTCCTCGCGCAGCACGGTGGAGCCGGCCACATAGGGGTAGACGTCCATCGCCACCGCCTGGCGCGCGGCCAGCTGCTCTATCAGCGGCAGGGTCTCGCGCGTGCGGCCCCACTGCGACGGCCCGGCGCATTTGTGGTGCGAAATGATCAGCGGCACGCCGGCCTCGAAGGCGGTGTCACCGGCCTCATGCAGCGCCTCGATGATGGCCTGCATCTCGCTGCGCAGATGGCTGGTGTAGACGCCGCGGTGGCGGGCGACGACGCGGGCCAGGGCAAGCACTTCGTCGGCCGGCGCGGCGAAGGCGGGCTCGTAGAACAGGCCGGAGGACAGGCCGATGGCGCCATCCCGCAGGCAGGTCTCCAGCAGCGCTTCCATCGTTGCCAACTCGTCGGGCGTGGCGGGCTGCGCCAGATCGTTCATCGCCGCAAAGCGCAGGGTCGTGTGGCCGATCAGCAGCGCCACATTCAGCGCCGGCTCGGCGGCCTCGAAGGCTGCGCGGTAGTCGGCCATCGTGGCGTGACGGAACGACTCCATGCCCAGCAGATTCAGCGGCGGCTGCGGTGTCTCGGTGACCAGCGGCAGCAGCGAGATGCCGCAGTTGCCTGCTATCACCGTCGTGATGCCTTGAGAGATCTTCGGTCGCATCTGTGGCCGCTGCAGCAGCATCGCGTCGTCGTGCGTGTGCACGTCGATGAAGCCTGGGGCGATGGCCAGGCCCTGGCAGTTCACGACCTCGACATCGGCCATGTCAAGCTGATCACGCAAACCGGCGCTGACTCGCTCGATGCGGTCACCGGCCAGCAACACATCGCCGATGAAACCCGGCGCACCGCTGCCATCCAGCACCAGGCCGCCTTGCAGCAAGGTGCGCATCAGGACTCGCCCCAGTTCAGCAGCGGGTGGTGGCGGGTGTCCAGCCCGTGGGTGGACAAGACCTTGCGCACACCGGCCAGGCGCTGCACGACGCTGTCGCCCAGGCGCTGGGCGATCAGCACCGTCAGTACCTCCAGCACCGTCAGATGGGCCAGATAGGCCTCGGTGCCGACATGCATCACAGGATCGTCGGGCACCTGGATGGCGATGACGATGTCGGCGAGTTTCGCCAGCGGCGTGCCGGCCTGGGTCAGCGCGATCACCGTCGCGCCCTGGCCTCGGGCCACCTCGACAGCCTCCAGCAGCGAGGGCATGCCGCCGACGTGCGAGATCGCGAAGGCGACGCTGCCGGCCTGCAGCGTGGCGGCCGAGACCAACTGCAGATGCTGGTCCAGATAGGCGTTGGCGACCAGGCCCATGCGGAACAGCCGTGCCTGCATGTCGGCGGCCATGAAGCTGGAGGTGGCGCCCACGCACCAGCAGTCGACCCGCTGGGCGGCGACGAAGGCATCGGCCGCCGCCTCCAGCGCCTGCGGGCTCAGCTGCGCCTGCACGCCGTTGACGGCCGCGGCGGCGCTCTTGATGACCTTGGAGACGACCTGGGCCGTATCGTCATGCAGCTGCACGCGGCGGTGCAGCGGCGAGCCGCTGACGGCCAGCTCCTGGGCCAGGGCCAGCTTGAACTCGCGCAGGCCGGCAAAGCCCAGCTCGCGCACCGCCCGCATGATGGTCGGCACCGAGGTGTTGGCCCGCTCGGCCAAGGCCTCGAAGCTCTCGTTCAGCGCCCGCTCGGGGTCATTCAGCACGATCTGCAAGGTTTCGCGGCGGGCGGCGGCCATGGTGCCGCTGCTGTCGGCCAGCAGGTCGGCGATCTGTTTCAGCACCGGTGTGGTCATCGAATAGAGCTCAGAAGCAGGTCACCAGGGCGTCGATGACGCGGTAGTCGGTGTCAACGACCGGCATCCAGCGCCATTTGTCGAAGGTGGTGCAGGGGTGGGACACGCCCAGCGCGACGCGGTCACCGACCTGCAGGCCGGCGGATTCATCGCCCAGGCGCAGATAGGCATGCTGGTCGTTCATGCCGCTGATCGTCCAGCAGGCGGGCGTGGGCTGCGGTGTGCGGCTGTTCAGCGCGCACATCGCTATCGGCACCGGCAGGTCGAGGTCGTAGGAGATGTCGCGCTTGCCCACGGCCAAGATGGCAAGACCCGGCTCCGGCAGCGACTGCACCGTGGCCCAGACCTCCAGCGCCGCCTGCAGGCCGTTGCCGCAGCCCAGGCGCTGGTTCACCACCGAGACCATGCGCTTGTAGAAGCCGTGGTCGTGGGTGATGTAGCAGCCCGAGCGCAGCAGGCCGATGACCGGCCGCTTCAGGGCAGGGCGCAGCGCCGGCACGACCAGGTCGAAGATTGCCGAGCCGCCGGCCGAGACGATGATCTCGTCGGCCTCGAACAGTGCCTCCTGCTCGCATTGCAGGGCGATGGCGGTGACGCGATCCATCAGCGCCTTGGCGAAGCTCTCGTCGGCGGCGCTGTCGCCCTTGGCGCCCAGGCCTTCGTAGCATTCGATACCGGAGAGATCCACTGCGCTGCTTGCGCGGGCTGCACGGGCCAGTGCGATCGCTTCATCGGCGGTGCGGCAGCCGGTGCGGCCGCCGACCGTGCCAAGCTCCAGCAGCACCTCGAAGGGCTTGGCGGGCGCGGTGGCCGCTATCAGCGCCAGCTGGGCCAGCGAGTCCAGCAGGAACAGCACGCGCAGATCGGCGTGCGCGGACAGAAGGGCCTGGATACCCTGCAGATCGCCGGCATCAAGCACCTGGTTCGCAATCACGCAGCGGCGCGCGCCGGCCTGCACGCCGATGCGCAGCTGCGCCACCGTCGCAAAGGTCAGGCCCCAGGCGCCGGCATCGAGCTGGCGCTGGAACAGCTGGGGCGACATCGTGGTCTTGCCATGCGGCGCGAAGCGCACGCCAGCGTCACTGGCATAGCCCTGCATCCAGCCGAGATTGTGGTTCAGGCTCTCGGCGCGCACCACGGCCAGCGGCAGCGGCAGATCGCCGTTCAGCACATTCCAGCCCTGGGCGGCAATCTCGGAGCGGCGCAGCGCCGGTGCGTGGTGCGGATAGCCTTTTTGCGAGGCGTCCAGCAAGGGGTCGATCAAGTTGTTCATGCCTGAGTTTCCATCAGTTCGCGCCGGCTGCAGGCCACCCAGCGGCCGGGGCGTATTTCTTCGAGTTCGGGGCGGGCGTCGGCGCAAGCGGCCACGGCCTGAGGGCAGCGGGTGCGGAACACGCAACCGGACGGCGGATCGATAGGGCTCGGAATGTCGCCCTTCAAGACAATGCGTTCGGTCTTGATCTCGGGGTCGGGCTTGGGCGAGGCGGCCAGCAGGGCCTGGGTGTAGGGGTGCAGCGGGCGCTCGAACAGCTCCTGCGTGCTGGCCACCTCCATCACCCGGCCGAGATACAGCACGACAACGCGGTCGCACAGGTACTCGACCACGTCGAGGTCGTGCGAGATGAACAGCATCGTCAGTTTCAGCCGCTCGCGCAGATCGCACAGCAGGTTGACGACCTGGGCCTGTATCGATACGTCCAGCGCCGACAGCGGCTCATCGGCGACGATGAACTCCGGCTCCACCGCCAGTGCGCGGGCCACGCCTATGCGCTGGCGCTGGCCGCCGGAGAACTCATGCGGATAGCGGCTGGCATGCTCGGGCCTCAGGCCCACCAGGTCCAGCAGCTCGGCAATGCGCGCCGCGCTCTGGCCGGGTCCCTGGGCCAGACCATGGGTGGCCAGGGCCTCGCCGAGGATGTCGCGCACGCGCATCTTCGGGTTCAGGCTGGCATAGGGGTCCTGAAAAATGATCTGCAGCTTGCTGCGCAGCTGGCGCATGCGCTTGGACGTGGTCGTGCCCAGGTCCTCTCCGCGGTACAGCACCTGGCCGCTGCTGGCGTCGATCAGTCGCAGCAGGGTGCGGCCTATCGTCGATTTACCCGAGCCGGATTCGCCGACCAGGCCCAGCGTCTCGCCGGGTTGGATCGTGAACGACACATCGTCGACGGCGCGCACCGGCCGGGCTGTGCTGCCGAAATAGCGCTTCAGCTGTTTGACTTCGATCAGCGGCTGTTGCGTGCTCATGCGGCCTCCTGGGTCGGCGTTTCGGTGAGCACGCAGCGGGTCTGGCGGCCGGCACCATCGCTCAGCAGCTCGGGCATGACCAGATCGCAGCGTGCCACGGCCTTGTCGCAGCGCGGCGCGAACGCGCAGCCCGGCGGCGGCGCCAGCGGGCTGGAGACCTGACCCCGGATCGCATACAGGCGCCGTGGCCCCGCGCCTCTGTGCGGCGGCTGCTTGCCCGGCAGGCAGGCGAGCAACCCCTGCGTGTACGGATGGCGGGGCGCGGCGAACAGCTCGCGCACCTTTGCTACCTCGACGATGCGGCCGGCATACATCACCGCCACCTCGTCGGCATGGTGGGCAACGACGCCCAGGTTGTGGGTGATGAACAGGATGCTGGTGCCCATTTCGCGCTGCAGCTTGCGCATCAGCTCGAGGATCTGAGCCTGAATCGTCACGTCCAGCGCCGTGGTCGGCTCGTCGGCGATCAGCAGCGTCGGGTCGCAGGCCATGGCCAGGGCGATCATCACCCGCTGGCGCATGCCGCCCGACAGCTGGTGCGGGTACTCGTGCAGGCGCTGTCCGGCGGCCGGAATCTCGACCAGCTCCAGCATCTGCCTGGCACGGGCCAGCGCCTCCGCATGGCTGGCACCCTTGTGCAGGCGCACGCTCTCGGCGATCTGTTCGCCTATCGTGAACACCGGGTTCAGGCTGGTCATGGGCTCCTGAAAGATCATCGCGATCTGGTTGCCGCGCACGCCACGCATCTGGCGCTCGGGCAGGCTCAGCAGGTCCACGGTCTGGCCGCTGCGGTCAACGAACAGGGCCGAGCCGGCAACGGTGGTACGGGCCGTGCGTGGCAGCAGGCGCATCAGGGTCAGGCTGGTGACCGATTTGCCCGAGCCCGATTCGCCGACCAGGGCCGTGGTGCGGCCGGGCAGGATGTCGAAGCTGACGTCGGCCACCGAATGCACGGCGCCCTCGTCGGTGTGGAAGGTGGTGCTGAGATGGCTCACCTGCAGGCGGGGAATAGTGCTCATCACATCGACTTCTTCAAACGCGGGTCGAGCAGGTCGCGCACGCCGTCGCCCAGAAGTTGCAGCGACAGCGCGGTCAGGATGATGGCCAGGCCCGGATACAGCACGACGCCCAGCGACTGGTGCGCGTACTGCTGGCCGCCGGCGACCATCGTGCCCCAGGTCGGAATCTCGGGCGGCACGCCGACGCCCAGAAAGCTCAGCGCCGCCTCGGCCAGGATCGCATAGGCAAAGATGAAGGAGGCCTGCACCAGGATGGGCGACAGCAGATTGGGCAGGATGTGGCGCCACAGAATGCGCCAGGTGGCAATGCCCAGCGCCCGCGCCGCCTCGACGAACAGCAGCTCGCGCACCACCAGGGTCGAAGCGCGCACGACCCGGGCCACGCGCGGCGTGTAGACCAGCACCAGGGCCAGCACCACATTCAGCAGCGAGGGGCCGAGAATGGCGACGAGCGCGATGGCCAGCAGGATGTCGGGCAGGGACATCATCGCGTCGACGATGCGCATCAAGGGTGCGTCCAGGCGGCGAAAGAAGCCGGCGACCAGGCCCAGCAGGGTGCCGCCGAGGATGGCGCCGAACGCGGTGAGCGCCGCGATCGCCAGCGAATAGCGGCCACCGAAGGCGATGCGCGAGAACAGGTCGCGGCCCAGCTCGTCGGTGCCCAGATAGTGGCTGGCGCTGGGCGCCTTCAACCGCTCCAGCACGGCCGTGTCGTTGGGGTCGTAAGGCGTCACCCACTGCGCGGCCATGGCGATCAGGGCGACCGTCAGCAGCACCAGCGCGGCCAGCAACACGATGCGGCGGCGGAAGAGTTTTTTCAGCAGCAGGCCCATCAGTATTTCACCCGGGGATCGACGACCATATAGAGCAGGTCGACGCAGAAGTTGATGACCACATAGATGGCGGCGATGACCAGCAGCGCTCCCTGGATGACCGGATAGTCGCGGCGCAGCACGGCGTTGACGACCAGGCTGCCGACGCCGGGCAGGCCGAACACCGTCTCGGTGACGACGGCCCCGCCAATCATCAAGGCCACCGTCAGGCCGATCACGGTGACGATGGGCACCAGCGCATTGCGCAGCGCATGCTTCAAGACCACCGGCCACTCGCCCAGGCCCTTGGCGCGGGCGGTGCGCACATAGTCCTCGCCCAGCACATCCAGCATCGAGGCGCGGGTGAAGCGGATGATCAGCGCCGAGTTCAAGAGGCCCAGCACGGTGGCCGGCAACACCAGATAGTGCAGGCGGTCGGCCAAGGTGGCGCCCGGGTCGCCATAGCCCGAGACCGGAAACCAGCCCAGCGACACGGCGAACAGCTGCATCAGCACCAGGCCCAGCCAGAAGCTGGGGATGCTGGCGCCCAGCATCGCCAGCGAGGTAAACACCTGATCGATGACGCGGCCGCGGAACACCGCACCGACGATGCCGCAGGGTACGCCTATCACCGTGGCGATGGCCACCGCCAGCAGCGACAGCAGGGCGGTCGGTTCGGCCCGCTCGGCCAGCGCCTGCAGGACCGGGCGCTGCAAAAAGATCGAGTCGCCCAGATTGCCCTGAGCGAGTTCTTTCAGCCAGTAGAGGAACTGCACCGGCAGCGGCCGGTCCAGTCCGTACTGGGTCTGCACGCGGGCGATGTCGGCGGCGGTGGCCTGGTCGCCGAGCAGCACCGAGATCGGGTCACCCGAGGCGGCGCGCGTCAGCACGAACACCAGCACGGCGACGATGGCCAGCACCAGCAGCATGCCGGCCAGGCGCGAGGCGAGATAGCGCATCACGGCATTGGCTCCGTTCAGGGCTTGAGCTTGACGTTCCAGAAGAAGGGCCAGGTGGCCGGCTGGTAGCCGTCCAGGCCCGGCGCGCGGGCCGACAGGCTGCTGAACTTGCCGACCACGATGTAGGGCACCTCGTCATAGACCAGGGCCTGGACCTTGCCCCACAGGGTGGCGCGCTTGGCGGCATTGGTCTCTGCATTCAGCGCGGCCAGGGCCGCCTGTTTGGCCGGCGTGCTCCACCAGCCCGGCGCGCCTTCGCCGAGTTGCGGCGGCGACAGCATAGGTTCGGGGAACTGCGGCGAGTGGGTGATGTAGATGTCCCACAGCTTGGCGTCGTTGCGGCGCTGCACCAGCGTCGCCCAATCGACCACGTTCAGATCCACCTTGAAGCCGGCGCGCTTGAGCTGCTCGGCCATCAGCAGCGCCATGTTGTAGTGGAAGTCGTACTGGCGGCTCGTCAGCACGCGCACCGCCTCGCCCTTGTAGCCGGCCTTCTCGGCCGCAGCCTTGGCCTGCACGGCATTGCGCTGGTTGTAGGCGGCCGTGCCGGCATCGGAGTAGAACGGCGTGCCCTTGGGGAAGTGGTTGCCCTCGACGCTGAAGAAGCGCGTATCGCCAAAGCCGGCGGCCAGCATCTCGCCCTCGCCTATGGCCGTCTGCAGCGCGCGGCGCAGCGGTGTCGAGGCCAAGACGCCCTCCTTGGTGTTCAGCACCAGGTAGGGGAAGCCGAAGGCCTGGGTCATCACCGGCACGGTCTTGGTGGCGGCTTTTTCCAGCCGGGGCAGGGCCTCGATCGGCAGCAAGTCAGCATAGTGAAACTGACCGGCCAGCGCGCCCTCGACGCGGGTGTTGGCATTGGGCACCGGCATGAAGCGCAACTCCTCGACCAGGGCCTCGCGCTTGCCCGCATAGCCGCTGGCGGCCTCCTTGCGCGGGGTGTACTGCTCGAAGCGGGTCAGCAGCACATACTGGTCCGGGCGGCGCTCCTTGAAGCGGTAGGGGCCGGTGCCGATGAACTGGGTCAGCGGCTGGGCGATGGCCTCCTTGGCCATGATGGCGGCCATGCCGCTGGGCAGGGCCAGCTGGGGCAGCAGCGGGGCATAAGGCTGCTTCAAGACGATCTCGACGCCGTGCGTGCCCTTGGCCGTCAGCGAGGCCAGCTCGGCGGCCACCGCCTTGCCGCGAGGTGCCATCTCCATCCAGCGCTTCAGGCTGGCGACTACATCGTCGGCATGGAGTTCGCGGCCGCTGTGCAGCATTACGCCCTTGCGCAGGGTGATGGTGTAGCGCAGGCCGTCTTTCGAGATCACCGGTAGCGCGTCGGCCAGCAGCGGCGCGATCGCCCATTTGGCATCGAAGGTGTACAGCGGCTCATAGACGTGCTGCATGATGGTGCCCACCAGATCGGCCGTGGAGGCCATCGGGTCCAGGGTCTGCGGCTCACCGACCATGGCCAGGTTCAGCGCCGACCTCGGCGCCTGGGCCAGCGCGCCGGGCGCCGTCCATATCAGGCTGGAAGCCAGCGCCGTCAGGGTCAAACGGCTCAACAGATGGCGGCGTGAGGTGGCGAGAGGGCGCATGCATGAACTCCGTGCTTGAAATGAAATTTCAATGACGGCACGATATTCCCGCTGAATTGGTCAAACAATCGGGTAAACCCGCAAATTACGGGTTTTGATTGAAATGCAATTTCATAAACACGACAATCAGGGCCTGAACAACAGGAGCCTCAACATGCCGCTCGAATTTCTGGGCAACCCGCCCCTTGCCTCCGACCGCCAGGTGCGGCCGTTCTCGCCCGCCGTGCGCGCCGGCGACTTTGTCTATGTCTCGGGCCAGGTGCCCGCCAACGAGGCCGGCGAGATTGTCGGCGGCGGAATCGAGGCGCAGACGCGCCAGGTGTTCGTGAATCTGAAGAAGGTGTTGGCGCTGGCCGGCTGCACGTTGGATGACGTTTGCAAGGCCACCGTGTGGCTGGACGATGCGCGCGATTTCGGCGCCTTCAACCGCGTCTATCTGGAGCAGTTCCCCGGCAACAAGCCGGCCCGCTCGACCACCGAAGCGCGCCTGATGGTGGACGCCAAGGTCGAGATCGACGTGGTCGCGTACAAGCCGGCCTGACGCGCGAGGCGTCGGCCGGCTTGGCTGGCCATCAACTCAAGTCTTGGGGTCGATCGCCAGCTGGTTGTCGACGCTGGACACACCGCTCACCGAAGCGGCCAGCGAGGTGGCGCGCTCACGGGCTGCGGCGTTGGGTGCCTTGCCCTTCAGCGCGACGCGGCCCTGCAGAGTGTCCACATTGATCTTCAGCGCGCTCAGCTGAGGATCACGGGCCAGCTCGGCGTTGATGCGCGTGGTGATGGCCGCATCGGCCACCGCGTCGGTCACCTTGTCGGCGGCCTTCTTGCTGGCGTCCTTGGCGTCCTGGGCAACTTCCTTCATCGCCTGCTTGGCCTCGCCGGCCTCCTTGCTGGCCTCGGCTCTGGCGGCCTCGGACCGCTGCTCGGCGGTGGCGATCGCGCCGTCCAGCTTCTGGCCTGCGGTGCGCTCGTCATCCTTGGCGCCGCAGGCACTCAAGCCCAAGGCCATCAGGGCCGCAAGGCTCAGCATTTTCATCGAAGGGTGGGTCTTGATCATGATGTGCTCCTTGCAGTCCTGGGCTTACTTCTGACCGAATTTGGCCTTGGCGGTGTTGACACAGCCGGTCTTGGCGTCGCCCGCCAGCGCATCGCACTTCTCGGCGGCAACCTTGTAGTCGGCGTTGCGCTTGGTCTCGTTGGCGTCGACCACGGCGGCGTGGATTTCCTTGCTCATCTTGGCATCGGTGACGCCCTTGGTGTGAGCAGCCTTGGCTTCCTTGACGCAGACGTCCTTGTCATTGCCGGCCTTGTCGTCGCACATTTCCTTGGCCACGGCATAGGCGGCATCGGACTTGGCAATGGCCAGCTTGGTGGCATCGGCCGACTTGCCGCTGAACTGGAACTGCAGATCGGCCAGCGCAACCTTCTCCACGCCCTTGGCCTGCTCGACGCAGATGTCCTTGGCGTTGCCGGCATTGCTGTCACAGGCCTTCTTGGCGGCCTTGTAGTCGACGCTGATACGGTCCTTGGCGGCGCTGTGGTCGGCCTTGCTCATGGTGGCCGAGAAAGCCAGCGAGGAGCTCAGCAGGGCGGCGGCGAGCAGGGTGGTCTTGAGTGTGATGTGCATGGTGACTCCGTGAGGGTGGTGGATGGTGAAAGCCTGGCCTGCCATGCCGCTCAATCAGCGGTGCAGGCCATGGATTCAGTATGCGAACCTGATGGTGGCGCTTACAGCAGACGAGGGCGCGTTGTCACGTAGCCCATGTCCTACAGCGCCGGCTTGGTCGGCCTGGTGGATGGCCCGGCCACGCGCGCGGCGCGCTGCATCAGTGCCTGGCAGGCGGCCACGGTCTTCTTGCTGTCCTCGTCGCCGCCCTGGTCGAGCAGCGGCAGGATGGCGGCAAGCGGATTGATCAGCGCCAGCAGGGCTGCCGGCAGCAGCTTGCGCATCAGCGGGCCGGACTCCAGCGAGAGCTTGGGCTCGGCCAGGGTGCCGCCCACCAGCACCGGCGTGCGCAGGGTCAAGGGGCTGAAATCCTTGGGCGAGACGCGCAGGCGCAGTGCCAGCTGTTCGGTGGCCAGCGACATCGAGCCGTCAACCCAGATCGTCGAGTCGCTGGTGTCCACCAGCATTACCTTGGGCACGACCTGGCCCTTGGTCAGGCGCAGATCGGCGGCGCCGCAACTCACCGGCAGCGGGCGGTCGCCGCGTATCAGCACCCCCAGCGTCTGCGCCAGGTCTATGCCGGCCTGCTCGACGATCAGGTGCGACAGGCTGCCCTCGGTCCAGTAGACCAGGGCATTGCCGCTGGCGCTGGCCAGCATCTCGGCGCTGGAGCGGCCGGTGCCGTCGAGCTTCAGCCGCCCACCCAGGCGCCCGCTGACAAAGGGCGGAGCGCCCGCGGCGCTGCGCGGCTGGCGTATCCACTGCTCCAGGGTCAGGCCGGACCATTGCAGCGCAGCCTGCCACAGGGCGATGTCGGCGCGGCCGTCCAGCATCAGCCGCCCGCCTATGCTGCCCTTGGCCGTGCGTGCGGCGATGTCTTGCAGGGTCAGCACCCCATCGCTCAGCAGCAGGCGGGCGTTCAGGGGCACGATGGCTTCGGCAAAGGCCGCGCCCAGGCTGACGCGGTCCAGCTTGACGGCGATGTCGGCGTCCATGGTGCGCAGTGCCGGCAGGTCGAAGCGCCGGTCGGGCAACAGCTTGCCTCCTGCTCGGGGTGGTTCGGCGGCATCTGCCGGGGCGAGGCCCACGGCCGGCCCCAGATCCTGGATGGCCAGATTCTTGCCGGCCAACTGCCCGGTGAGCAGCGGGCGCGCGGGCCGGGTGTCATAGACGAAGCTGCCGTGCAGGTCGCTCTGGCCCACCGTCAACCGGGTCAGCTCCGTCGTCCAGCGGGTCTGTTCATGAACCAGTCGGCCCTGCGCGCGAAAGCGTGCCGTGGTCGGCAGGGTCAGGCCCAGCGGTTTGCCCAGTGCGGCCAGCGACGCCCCGTCGATCACATAGTGGCCGCGCAGGCCCTGCAGACCCAGCAGGTCGCGCAGCTGTCCGACAAAGCTCAGCCGCGCCTGGCCCGAATGGGCTTGCAGGCGCACGTCGATCGAGGGGCCGTCGTCCCCGCCGCTGATCCAGGCCAGCGGTGCGCTCGATTGCAGGCTGGCGGTCAGCGGGTTGCCACGGTAGCGGCCGCTGGCCCTCGCCTGCAGGCCCTGGCTGGGCATTGTTGTGGGCGCTGACGCGGGTGCCGACGCGGGTGCCGATGCCGCCGTCGCTGGCATGGCGACCCCATCCAGCAGCGCAAAGCTGATGAAGGCGTCCAGCGCCAGCGGATCGTCCAGCACGCCGATCTCGCCGCGTTTGACCTCCAGTCGCTCCAGCACCAGACCGCCCATGGGCTGGCCGGCTACAGGGTCGGCATCGGTGCCGAAATCCCAGCTGGCCCGGCCATCGGCGCGGCGCTCCAGCGCGGCATTCAGCTGCTCGGCCACCAGTGACTTGATGCGCAGCGGCGCGCCCTGGCGCAGGGCCCACAGATCGCTGTAGCGCAGGCTCATCTGCACGCCGCTGGCGCGCAGGGTCGGGCGCTCCGCATTCCAGCTCGGGCCGGCCACCCACAGATGATCACTCTCGACGCGCACGCCGCCCAGCAGATGGATGCGCAGGCCCTGGCGCGTGCCGTTGGCATTCAGCTTCACCTCACGCTGCAGGCGCTGGCTCAGGCGTTGCTCGAGCGGCTCGGCCAGCCAGGGCCAGGCCATCAGCTCGCCAATGGTGAACAGGCCGGCGAGCAGCATTAGCAGGCCGGCGGTGACAGCCAGGGCCCGGCGTGCTGAGCGTGGCGGGGATGCGGCTGCGGAGGTCATGGCGTGGCGAACAGGGATCGGAGCATGGCCGATCGTGGCATCGCGACAGGCACTTGACGATCAGCCGGCAGCGCGCAGCGGCGTGGGCGCCGTCCTACCCGCCAGTGCGCTGTCGCGCAGGGCCACAGCCCAGGCCGCTCCGAGCAGAAAGATCTGGCTGGACCAGTAGATCCAGACCAGCAGCGCCGCGAAGGAGCTGGCCGCGCCCAGCGCAGACTTCGAGGCCGTGCCGGCGACGTAGAGGCTGATGCCCCAGCGGCCCAGCATGAACAGGCTGGCGGCCAGTAGCGCGCCGCCCAGCGCCCAGCGCCAGCGCAGGCGGCCATCGGGCAGCCAGCGCAGCATGACGGTGAACAGGGCGGTGATCACCAGCCAGGACCAGCCCAGCTCGGCGCCCGCCAGCAGTGGCGCCAGCAGCGGCCAGCGTGCGGCCATGCCGTTCAACCCGACCAGAGCCAGCCCCTGCAGCACCATCGCGATGGCCAGCAGAAAGCCGCAGCCCAGCACCACGCCGACGGCGATCAAGCGCGCCTGCAGCAGATAGCGCCAGCCAAAAGGTGGCTCGGCCTCGTCCAGCATGTTCTGCAGCGAGGAGCGCAGCTCGACGAAGACGCCGGTGGAACCCAGCAAGGTTGTTGCCAGCGCCACCCAGGAGGCCAGCGCACCCGAACCCAGGCTCAGCGTCAGCGCCGGGCGTTCCAGCAGCATCGCCTGCAGCGTGCGCGCCTCCTGCTCGCCGAGCAACTGCCGGACCGAGCCCAGCAGGGCCGCCTGGGCCTGGGCGTCACCCAGCAGCCAGACCAGCAGCCCGGTCAGCACCACCAGCAGCGGCGCCATCGAGAAGGCCGCATAGAAAGCCACGGCGGCGCCGGAGCGCATGCCGTTGACGCTGGCAAAGCGCTCCAGCGCCAGCCCGGCGATGCGATAGGCATGAATAGCATCGGCCGAGACCCTGTCGAGCACCGATCAGCCTCTCAGCAGCAGGGCCAGGCGCTGCGCCGAACGGCTGTGCTCGGCCATCACCTTCATCAACACGATCAGCACCGGCCCCAGGAACAGGCCCCACAGCCCCCACAAACCGCCCCACAGCACGACGCCGATGAACACGGCAGCGGCATTCATGCGAGCCGCGCGACCCTGCAGAAACGCGGTGATGACGGTGCCGATCAAGGTGGAGCTGACCAGCAGCAGGCCGGCGATGGCCAGTGCCGCCGAGCCGCTGTCGAAGGCCAGAAAGGCCTCGGCCGCGCCCAGCCCGGTCATGATGACCATGCCCAGATAGGGCACCACATGCAGCACGCCGGCGGTCACGCCCCAGCCCGCCGCGTCCGGCAGGCCGGCCCAGCTGAACATCAGCCACACGGTCAGGGCGATCAGCACATTGGTGAACAGCAGCACGCCTGCATAGAGACGCACCTGGCGGCCGCATTCGCGCAACGCATTGGCGGCGGCCAGACGCCGTCGCGGATCATTGCCCCACTGGCTGATCAGCTTGCGGCTCAGCGAGGGGGCGCCGGTGAGCACGAAGAAGGCCACCAGCATCAGGATGGTTGCATCGCTGCCGAACTGCAGCAGCATGGTGGTGCCCGACATCGCCGTGGCCCGCAGCGCGGTGCCTGCGTCTTCGGTCAGCGCCGACGGGGCCGAGGCGGCCGGCGCCGCCACAGCAGCGGCAGCCGCCGGCCTCGGACGGCTGCGCGCGAGCGGAGCGACCGGGCGGCCGGAGTCGGTCAGGCGCGAGGCTGCGGCGTCGAGCTCGCCCAGTGCGCGGCGCACCCGGGTGGTCAGCGACTCGGTTTGCGGATCGATCTCGCGCACCCGCTGGGCGGCCAGGGTGATCATCTCCGGCACCCGCTCGGCGGTGCGCAACAACTGGCCCCCGAAACCATAGCCGGCCAGCATCACCACCGCCACCACGCCGGTCAACGCCAGCGGCACGGCCAGGGCACGCCAGCGCAGGACCCGCTGCAAGGCCAGCACGGCCGGCTCCACCAGCAGCGCCAGCAGCACCCCGCCGGTCAGCGGTATCAGCACGCTGCGTCCCCACCACAGGGCCACCATGCAGGCCAGCACGGCCAGCACCAGCATCGGTGCGCTGGCGCGGGGCTGCACGGCCAGGCCGTCGCGGCCCTGTGCCGCCAGCCGCAGCGCCTCGGCCGCCGACTCCGAGAGTGCGGTCACGCGGCGCAGGCGATTGGCACGCTCGGCGGCGCGCAATGAGCCACGCGTGCTGTCCCCCCGCCGCAGGGCCAGGCGCAGGGCGATGGTCGGGTCCGGCTTCACCACCAGCTCTCCAGCAGGCGTGCGGCCTGTTCCTTGGCGCGTTGCAGCCAGGGCCGGGCCTGCCATTGCGCCAGGGTCACAGGCGCCGAGGCGGCCAGGTCGCGGCGGAACATCGCCTCCATCTCCTGGCCGAAGTCGTCGCCAATCATCACCGCGTTGATCTCGTTGTTGCCGACGAAGCTGCGCCAGTCCATATTGCTGGAGCCCACGGTCGAGAACACGCCGTCGATCACCGCCGTCTTGGCATGCAGCACCGCGCCCTGCAGTTCATGGAGCGTGACGCCCGCCTGCAGCAGTACCTCATAGTGGCTGCGCCCGGCATGCAGCACCGGGGCAAAGTCGCTCACCGAGGGCAATATCAAGACCACGTCAACGCCGCGCTGCGCGGCCTCGGCCAGCGCCGCAATCATGTCGGCGCCGGGTGCGAAATAGCCCATCGTCAGATGCACGCTGCGCTGCGCGCCGTCGATGGCGGTCAGCAGTGCGGCGTACATGCGGGCCTCGTTGCCATCGGCGCCGGACGGGATGATCTGTATCACCTGCGTGCCGGCCGCGGTGCTTGCCGGCGCAGCGGCGGGGCTGGGCAGACTGCCGCAACCCTGCGCCGACCAGGCCTCGCGCACCAGCGTATCCAGTGCGAGTACGGCCGGACCGCGCAGCTGCACCTGGGTGTCCCGCCAGCCGCGTTCGGCGCTGCGCGATTTGAAGCGCCCGAACGAGCCCGAGGCATAGACCTCGCTGATGTTGATGCCGCCGACAAAGGCCACCCCGCCATCGACGACCAGGATCTTGCGGTGGTCGCGCTGCGTCAGGTCCCAATGGCCCGGGCGCGTCAGCGGGTTGACCGGGTTGAAGGCGCAGACGGCCACGCCGCCGGCGCGCAGCGCATCGAAGTAGGCGGTCGCCGTGGCCACGGACCCCAGCGCGTCATAGAGCACATGGGTCTTCACGCCCTGGGCCTGCTTGCGCAGCAGCAGCTCGGCCAGGCGCTGGGCCAGGCCCTGGTCTTCGAGGATGTAGGTCTCCAACAGGATGCTGCTGCGCGCCTGTTCCAGCTCGGCAAACATGGCGGCGAAGGTGGCCGGCCCGTCGATCAGCAGCCGCGCTTGATTGCCAGCATAGACGGGCAAGGGCGGCAAGGTGGGCGGGGCCGGCTGGGCGGGCTGGGCGCCGGCCTGCGTCAGCAGGGCCAGATGGCGGCTGCTCAGATCGGCCCGGCCCTCGGCCGCCAGCTGGGCCAGCACACGCTGGCGCGCCTGTGGCGTCATGCGGCCCTTGGCGCCGTGCAACTCGGGCCGCGACGGACCGGATGCGGTGGCCGTCGGCACGGCCTGCCGCACCGGCAGCACCGAGCAGGCCTGCAGGCTCAGCAGCGCCAGGGCTATCAGCAGGCAGCGGGAGTTGCGCATGGCCTCAGTCGTGCCAATGCACCGGGAGCTGCGGCTCGTCGCTCCCGTCCTGCACCGGCGCTGCCGCCAGGAACGGATAGGCCGCCTCGTAGCCCAGGGTGAGTTCGGCCGAGTCCGGCGCGAGCACCGGATCTCTGCGCTCCGCGAAGCCGAGGCGGCGTGCCAGTTCGGTGGTGGTCATCGAAGTCTCCTTGGGCAGGGGTTTCAAGCGTCGAGCATGTCCTTCAACTCGTCGGCATGCTCTTCTTCATCGGCGAGGATGTCTTCGAGCATGCGGCGGGTGGTCGGGTCCTTGTCGCCGATCAGCACGATCATTTGGTGGTAGGCCTCGACGGCGATGCGTTCGGCCACCAGATTGGCGCGCACCATGGCCTTCAGATCGGTGGAGTCGTCGTAGTCCGCGTGGCTGCGTGCCAGCAGGCCCTCGGGCGAGAAGTCCGGCGCACCGCCGAGCTGCACGATGCGCTCGGCCAGACGATCGGCATGACCCGCTTCGGCAATGGCGTGGACCATGAACTCCTCGGCAATGCGGGGCGCCGACATGCCATGGGCGGTGAAGTGGTGACGCTTGTAGCGCAGCACGCAGACCAGCTCGGTGGCCAGCGCGCCATTGAGCAGCTTGACGATGGGCTGCGCCCACTGCCCGGAGCTTGGGGTTACCGCGCCATCGCTCAGGTCCGATCGGGCCTGCTTCAGGGCGCCCTCGTCAAGTTCCATCCGCTGATCTTGAGCAGCGTCTGTGGGGAAGGGCACGGCTGACACCGGTGGATGGCTTTGCTTGTGGCTCATGGGGACCTCGGAATGTTCAGGAAGGCAGGAACGGCTGTCGCCGTACGGAGAAGAAACTGCGCCGCGTCACTTTCGGGCGGCAGCAATACCCAGCAAGGCCAGCGCCAGCAGCACGATGACTACGGCCACACAGACGAAGAACAGCAGCTTGGCCACACTGGCCGCGCTGGCGGCAATGCCGGTGAAGCCCAGCAGACCGGCGAACACGGAAACGATGGCAAAGATCAGGGCCCACTTCAGCATGGCGCTACCTCCGGCGTGTCGGGACTGAGAGTCAGGCAAGTCCTGACCCCGTCGGTGGAGTCCTGAACCTTGGTTGCCCGCGGCGATTGAATTCAGTCTAGGGAATCGCCCTTGGGTCAACCATCGGCGCAACACGCCCGACCATGTAGGACATTGCCCCTTTCATTCGCCGGTCCTACAGGGCGTTACCGTCTATTACGCGCTGGTACTGCAATAAGTACAGCTGCCAAGTAAGTTCTCCGGACGACCGCACCGCCGGGCGCCTCAGTGCCCGCGTCAGGCCCGGCGCTTTTCTCAAACCCGGGTCTGGCGGCGTGCGTCTCGTGTCAGAGATTGAGCAAAGACTCAACCATCCGAAGAACCTCAATAGGAGTGTGTCAATGAATCACAAGCAAATTGCCCTGGCAGCGGCCATCGGCCTGACCACGTCGGGCGCTATCGCCGACAACATCAACTCGGTCGTTGCGGTTGTACCCAACGCCGCGGTTCCAGGGGCCTACTCGGCCGCCTGGGGTGCCACCCACGTGGAAGCAGGTGCGTTCACCGATGTCTTCACCTTCGCCGGAGGTGCCGATGGCTGGTTTTCTTCGAGTCTGATCACCAGCGGCTTTCTGGACAGTGCGAACATCGATTTTCAGACCGTGTCGGTTAACGGCAATGCCTACACGCTGTCGCCCAACGCGCCGGTCGAGTGGGCCACGCTGGGGCTGACCCATCTGAACCAGCCGTTCACCTTGACGGTCACGGGCGTTGCGGCGCCCGCACTCACCGCAGGGGCGAGCATCGCGGCCAGCTATGCCGGCACGGCAGACATCACGCCGGTGCCCGAACCCGAGACCGCGGCGCTGATGCTGGGCGGGCTGGGCCTGCTGGGCTTCCTGGGGCGGCGCCGCAAGCTGAGCTGAGGGCCGTCGCTTCGGCAACGCGTGGCGGCGGTCGACCGCCGCCACGCATCGGCATGTCGCGGCACGGCGGGCACGCCGTTTGCCGCGCCCGGCTGCATGGTCAAGCGCCGCATGAGCCGCCAATCCATCCCCTCCCTGCGCTGAGTCGAGCCTCAGCCGGGATTTGCGCCGCAGGTCCTCATGACTGCGGCGTTTTTTCGTCGGGCGCGTTGGCGTTGCCGTAGTCCTTGAGCCGGTTGTACAGGGTCTTCAGGCTGATGCCCAGGGCAGCGGCCGTGCGCTCGCGCTGATGCTCGAAATGGGCCAGGGTGGCCAGTATCAGCAGGCGCTCAGCCTCGGCCAGCGAACTTCCCAGCGGTATCACCAATGACGCGGCCTGCGGTTTCTCCAAGCGGGATGTAGACGAGGCCTGGCCGGTCTGCGGTAGCCATTCGTCGCTGATGGTCGGGCCGTCGGCCATCACATAGGCACGCTGCACCACATTGCGCAGCTCGCGCACATTGCCGGGCCAGCGGTAGCCGCTCAGCAGCGCCAGCGCCGCCGGAGAAAAGGCCTTCAGCGAACCCTCGCGCTGGCAGACCTCGGCCAGAAAGTGCTCGGCCAGCAGAGGCACATCCTCGCTGCGCTCGCGCAGCGGTGGCAGTTCGATCGGGAACACATTCAAGCGGTAGAGCAGATCCTCGCGCAAACGGCCCGAGGCCACGGCCTGGTCGGGCGAGCGGTTGGTGGCGGCTATCACCCGCACATCGGTGGCCTGGGGCTGGGTCGAGCCCACGCGCATGAAAGTGCCGGTGCCCAGCACGCGCAGCAGCTTGACCTGCAGCTCCATCGGCATTTCGGTGATCTCGTCGAGGAACAGGGTGCCGCCATGGGCGCGCTCGAAAAAGCCCTGATGCTGGCGGTCGGCGCCGGTGAAGCTGCCCTTCTCATGGCCGAAGATCTCGCTCTCGATCAGATTGGGCGAGATCGCGCCGCAATTGACCGCCAGGAAGGGCTGCTTGCGGCGCCGACTGAGGTCGTGCACGGCCTGCGCCGCCACCTCCTTGCCGGTACCGCTTTCGCCGGTGATGAACACCGTCACCGCCGTGCCCGCCACCCGAGAAATCTGCTCGTAGATGCGCTTCATGGCCGGTGCGCGGCCCCATAACGGGCCGAAGTGGCCGCTTTGCTGCCACTTCGTGTTCAGCGAGGCCAGCTCGGCCTGCAGGGTGGAAGGCTGCATCACCCGCGACAGAATGCCCTGCAGCTGCTTCAGATTGACCGGCTTGATCAGATAGTCGGCCGCGCCCAGGCGCAGTGCCTGGATCGAGGTGTCGAGGCTGGCGTGGCCGGTGATCAACACGATCTCGGACTGCGCGGTCAGCTGAGGGTCGGCGAACAGGTCCATGCCGTTGCCGTCCGGCAGCTGCAGGTCGAGCAGCACAATGTCGGGGGTCTGCAGCGCCATCTGGCGGCGCGCATCGCGCAGGCTGTGCGCGGTGGCAACGCTGAAATTCTGCGTAGCGATCAGCGCTGCCATCAGCTCGGCCGAGTCGGCGTCGTCTTCGACGATCAGTGCGTGGCCCATATCGAGTTCTCCCTGGACAGCGGGCTTGCCGCGCCGACAGGCGCGGTCAAGGGTGCAGAACTCTGCGGCGGTGTCATCGCACTGAGGCTTCGGTTGTGCGCATCGGTAATGTTTACGCAGCATACCTGAGTGCCTTGCCGGTGCCGGCAAAGGGCCCGTCGGGCAGGTAAGCGCGTGTTGCCGAATCGGCGTGCCCGCTGCGGCGGGCACGCCGATTGCCGACTACGGTGTTCCGGGGCCGTACGGCCTTGTCACCCCACTCAGGAGCGCCACATGGCCATCGTCAATGCCAACACCTCATCCAACAACGCCACCGGCACCGCCGATGCCGCTGCCGGCCTGGACCGCCTGCTCGACGGCGCGCATACCGACGAGTTGATCAATCGCGTCGCCAAGGGCGCCCACGAGGCCGTGGACCGCCTCGCCGCCACGGCCGGTCCGGCGGTGGATCGCATCCGCCGCGGTGTCGATCAGGCCTCGGACTCGGTGCGCGCCGGGGCCGATCGCCTCAGCGAGACTCAGCAAGAGTGGACGGAGAGCCTGCGTTGCACCGTTCGCGAACATCCGCTGGCCGCCCTGGCCACCGCCGTGGCCCTGGGCGTGCTGGTGAGCCGCCTGGCGCGCTGAGCCCATGTCGGAGCCCAACACCGCCGCTGCACCGCCAGCGGGCGAGCCCACGCTGCCTCAGCTGTTGAGCGGTGTGCTGCAGCAGCTGCCGGGCCTGGTCAGCGACCGGGTTCATCTGCTGGCGCTTGAGTTGCGGCGGGCCGGCATCGCGCTGAGCCGCCTGCTGATGCTGGGCGCGGCCGCGCTGGTGCTGGCGGCCACCGCCTGGCTGGCGCTGTGGGTCGGGCTGACGGCTGCGATGCTGGCCGCCGGGCTGGGCTGGGGCTGGGCACTGTTGGTCGTGCTCGGGCTCAACAGCCTTGCCGCAGCGCTGGCCTTCGGCAAGGCCTGCGCCTGGGCACAGCAGCTGGGCCTGCCCGCCACGCTGCGTCACCTCACCGCCGCGCCGTCAACCGCAACAGGTACTTCGCATGAGCCGCACTGAATCACCGGCCAGCGGCCTGCAGGCACTGGACGCACAAATCCGGCTGGCCGAGTCCCGGCTGATCGCGCGCGAGCTGCAGCTGCGCAAGCAAGGGCGGGTGCTGGTGACACGCGTAAACGACAGCCTGCTGCGCCGGCTGGGCCAGGGTGCCCTGGCCGTTGCCTGTGCATGGCTGCTGGGTCGCGTCTTCAGGCCTCGCGCTGCGGCGGCCCCTGCGCCCCCCGCCGCCGCCGCCGTGCCCGGCGCCCCCGGGCCCGGTGCGCTGCTGTTGCAGACCTTGTGGCCCCTGGTGCCGAAGCTGCTGCGCACCCACATCAGTCCGGCGCTGGCGCTGAGCCTGCTGGGCCAGCTGTCCGACCTCTGGTCGCGTCGGCGCCGAGCCTCCAACTATCCTACGCAGGATCCCTTATGAAACCCGAAAAGCTTGTTTTTGTCGTCGCACTGTCAGCGCTTGTCACCAGCAGCCTGATGGCCTGCCGCCGCGTCCATCGCCATCGCCTGCAAGCCGTCGTGCCAAGGCCGAAGTCCGAGGCCATGCAGACCTGGGAGGGCGAGGGCGGCAATCTGAGGCCGGCGCCGCAGCGGCCGTGATCACCCCGGCGGTGCCTTCCCCGCCCGCCGGCTGCGATGCTTTTGATAGTGCCCCATCAGTGGCGTCGCCGACACGCCGTGCAACAGGATGGAGCCGGCGATGCTGAGTAGGCAGACCGAGGTCAGCACGCTGGCCTGCTGGCCCTTCAGGCCATGCTCCAGCGCAAATGCCAGGTAGAACAGCGAGCCGACACCGCGTATGCCGAACCAGGCCAGCAGGCGGCGCTGGGTGGCGGGCAGTCCGCTGCCCAGCAGCGAGGCATAGACACTGACGGGCCGGACGATGAAGATCAGCAGCAGGGCGAAGCCGACCTGCGGCCAGCTCCAGTCCACCCAGGGCATGGCCACCCCGAGGCACAGCACCATGCTGACCTCGACCAGGCGCTCGCAACGCTGCCCGAAGGCCAGCAGGCGACGCGACAGATGGGTGCTGTCGGCCTTGGCCTCGGCCATGGCGGCGGCGGCGCGGGTGCCTTCGTGGAACAGCGCGACGCCGGCCACGAACACGACCAGAAAGGCCGAGGTGGCCGTGGCGCGCGCCAGCCCATAGCTGAGGGCGATGGCGCCCAGATACAGCAGCTCGTCCCAACCCAGCTCGTGCTGGCGGCGCAGACGCATGCGTATCGCCCAGCCCAGGCCATGGCCGCAGGCCCAGCCTAGCAGCGCGCCGCCGACGATGGGCCAAAAGAGGTCGGCCCACACCCACTTCAGCCAGGGCAGGTCACCGGCGCCGAGGCTGTGCAGACCCAGCAGGCCCAGGGCCAACATCACCGCCGGCAGTGCCGTGCCATCGTTGAGCCCGCCCTCGGCGGTGAGCGATAGGCGCACCGCGTCGCGGTCATTTTCGGAGCGTATCTGCACCTCCGAGGCCAGCACCGGGTCGGTCGGCGCGAGCACGGCGCCCAGCAGCAGAGCCAGCGGCCAGCCCATGCCCAGCAGCCAATGGGCGGCGGCGGCCGACAGCGCAATCGTGATCACCATGCCCACCGTGGCCAGCAGGGCGGCCACGCGCCAGGCCCGCCAGAGCGGCGGCACGCGCAGGCGCAGGCCGACGGCAAACAGCGAGATCAGCACCGCCACCTCGGTGACCACCACCATCACCGGCGCATAGCCCTGAGCCGTGGCCTCGTGCCAGGGCTTGACCAGGGCACCGACACCCCAGCCGACCATCAGATAGACGACCGCCGGTGACAGCGGCAGGCGCCGCATCGGGTGCTCGGCCAGGCCCATGGCGATCAGTACGACGCCGAGCAGCAGCAGCGAGGCGGTCAGCATTGCGGGGCGGTCGGGGAGTTTGAGTGCATGGGCTTGTGGCGTGGATTGATTGGAGCCAGGGTACTCCGCTTACCTCGGGATACGTTTGCTGCCGCCGGAGCGTCTGTCTGCAAACCTTGCCGCAAGCCGCGGCGGCATATCGGTAAGCGGCAGCCACCCAGGGTGCGGCCACCCTGGGTGGCGATCGGGCACGGCACTTGCGTCATTCGGCTGACACGACACCGGAGGACTTCCCCAAGATGAGTTCCATGGCCCTGCACGCGGATCACAGACAGCAGCAGACGCTGTCGCCCAGGCTGCAGCATGCGGTGAAGCTGCTGCAGCTGTCGTCCCTGGAATTTGCCCAGGAGCTGAACCAGCTGATGGGCAGCAATCCCTTTCTCGAAGGCGAGGAGGCGGAGGCTGAGGTCGAGCCGCAGGACGAAACCGAAGACGAACGCGACCTCTGGCAGGCCGAGGGTGTGGCCTACGGCCAGTCGGGTGCCAGCGGGGAGGGCGGGGACACCAGCGCGCTGGACCTGATCGCCATGCCCGGCTCGCTGGCTCGGCATCTGCATGGCCAGCTGGGCGTGCTGTCGCTGCCGCAGCGCGATGGCCTGCTGGCCAGCGCCCTGGTGGACTCGCTCGATGACGACGGCTATCTGCGCAGCGAGCTGAGTGAGCTGGCGACCGTCACCGCCTTGTCGCCGCCGGCCCTGCCTGAGGAGTTGCAGATCGCGCTGTGCCGCGTGCAGTCGCTGGACCCGGCCGGCGTGGCCGCACGCAGCCTGACGGAATGCCTGCTGCTGCAGCTGCCGGCCCTGCACGATGCGGCACAGCGCGCGCTGGCGTGCCGCATCCTGAGCGAGCAGCTGTCGGCCCTGGCAGCCCGTGACGTGGCCGGCATGGCGCGCGGCCTGGGCCGCAGCGTGAGCGAGATCGACGAGGCCTGCGCCTTGATACGCCGGCTTGATCCGCGGCCTGGGGCTGCCTTCGGTCATCAGCAGATCCACTACCTGGTGCCGGATCTGATCGCACGCAAGCTGCGCGGCAGCTGGACGGTGCAGCTCAATCCCACTGTCGTGCCGCGCCTGCGCCTGAACCAGGGCTATGCCGAGCTGTTCCAGCGCCACCGGAGTGCTCAAGACCATGCCATGGCCGCCCATCTGCAGGATGCCCGCTGGACCCTGAAGAACGTGGCACAGCGCTTCTCGACCATTCTCAGCGTCGGCGAGGCCATCGTGCGCCGCCAGCAGCGCTTTCTGGACTACGGCGTGATGGCCATGAAGCCGATGGGCCTGCGCGAGATTGCGGAGGAACTGGGCCTGCACGCCTCCACCGTGTCGCGGGTCACCAACAACAAATACATCGCCACGCCGCTGGGCGTGTTCGAGCTGAAGTACTTCTTCTCGCGGGCGATGACGATGGCCAGCGGCAACCGCTGCTCGGGCACGGCGCTGCGCGGCCTGGTGCAGGACATCATCGAGGCCGAGAAGCCCGGCGCGCCGCTGTCCGATGCCGCCATCACCCGCCAGCTGGCCCGCCAGGGCTTGGTGGTGGCGCGGCGCACGGTCACCAAATACCGTCAACTGCTGCACATCGCCGCCGTGGGGCGCCAGGGCCGACCGGCCTGAGGGGCGGTGCTGAGTCGGTGCGTCGTCGCCGCTCAGCCCAGCGCGCATCTGGCCGCCAACCCCGGGAAGGCGCGCTCGACGGTGCTGCCGTCGGCCCGAGGTGCGTGCAGCAGCGGCCAGTCGCCGCCCTTGAGCACCAGCACGGCCAGGTATCTGAAATGCTGGCTCCGGGTCTCTTCGAAGCCCTGGCCGTCGGTCACCAGCAGGGCGGCAGGGTGCGGCTGTGAAGGCGGCAGCTCGATATGCAGACCAACACCGGGCCTGATGAGCCCACGGATGGCCGCAATCAGCGCCTGCGGGCTTGGGGCCGGGGACATCTCTTCGCGGCGCTCCTGGTTGATGATGACGATCTGCGCACCGGGGTGGGCGATCGCCGCCCAGAGCGCGGCGACCTCGGTATCGTCGAGCTGCTCCGGCAACTGGTCCACCATCGAGCCGGATGCGTCGATCACGACCATCGGCCGCATTGGCAGCGGCCGGGCCTCAAGGCTGGCGCGGATGTCGGCGCTCAGCCGGGCGACATCGTCGCGGCGGCTGGGTTCGACATGGCCGAAGGGTCGGCAGCGCCGGACCAGCTCATCCGCGGCGCCGACCCGGCTCGTGGCGATCAGCTCACGAAGGCTCGCCTCCAGGTCGGGGGTCATCGGCCCGTAGTTGGCCAAGGCGACGACAGCAGCAGGGTGCACCGCTGCATAGTCGTGCAGTGCGGCGGCGAAGTTGCTCCGGCTGGGCTTGCGGTACTGCTTGGCTTCGAGCACGTAAAACACCTGCTCCTCGACGCCGGTCTGTGTCAGCACATAGTCGGGCTGTATGCCTTCCTGACGGCTCTTGCCCTGCAGACTCACGCCGTTGCGGCCGGTGTACAGCTCCGCGACCAGCTGGATCGGCGCGGCGGCGCCATCAATGTCGGCGACATGGGTGGCCTTGAAGGCGAACTCCAGTCGGCCGTCGACCGGGTGCAGGCTGAAGCGCAGCGGCGGCGGCACGGCTGCCTCCACGACGGTGACCAACCAGACGCTGTACAGCTGGTGGCGCTGCTGCCACCAGGGCAGGTCCAGCAGGTCCTCGAGCTGCCGAACGGGATCGCGGTGAATGCTCTGCTCAGAATGCTGGGCGATGGCCGCTTCGATCTGCCAGGCCAGTTGGGCTCGCAGCGGCGAGGGAGCCCGATGACGCTCGAACAGCTTCCAGCAAAGGCGCAGCAGCTGCCAGGCCAGCAAGTCCGACTGGGCGTAGCCGAAGGTCTGCTCGCTCCACTCCAAGATGCTGCTGCGCAGTGTGCCGCCGGGTTCGGGCGAATCTCCGTCACCAGCCGCCGCGAGCATGCGCTCCCGGTCGGCATACCGTGCCATGCGCGAGAAGGACAGGCCGGCGGCCATCAACACAGGCGCCATGGCCCGGCGCAACTCGTTGCCGGCGTCCGCTGGCGGCAGCGGCGCCGGCCGGGTGTAGGGCCAGCCATTCGGGGCCAGGGCCTCGACGAGCCAGGCGCGCGCCGGCGCATCGACTGGCAGGGCGTGGAAGTCTTGTTCCTGCGGGGGCAGACAACTCAGCAACACCTCACGCAGCTGCCACAAATCCCGCTTGTCGAACAGGTGCACGGCCACCGCTTGTTGCAGGGCCTGATGGCTGGCCATCGCGCACCGGAAGTGATGGGCGTCGAAACCCAGCTTGCCCTCGGCCTGCCCGAAGTCGAACTGCACCAGCATGCCGTCATTGCTGCCCTTGACGCCGTGGCGCTCGAACATCGCTAAGGTTTCGCTGAGCATCAGACCGAAGGGCTCCAGGGCCGTCAGCACCGCAATCAGAAAGCTGCTGACATCGATCTGCCGGCTGGCCAGAAAGGTCCCGATGTCACTGCCGGCAGGAACGCCCAGCGAGTGGCACAGGCTGGCGACCAAGCTGGCGTCATGGCTGGCCGGGGCCAGGCCGCCCTTGCGGTTCAAGAGCTCCCAGAGGGTCAGGGCATCGGTGACTGGCGTCGATGAGGTGTTGTCCATATCTCGGGGTTTGATGTGACGGTGCCTACGGCGGCAACAGTGTGCCTGCGCTATGCCCGGTTGTCCTCCTTCGCCCTGGGGATACACCCCGCGTTGGGCGGCAGGCGCAGCAGCGCCTCATGCGTGAGCCCGTCGTCGCGCAGGGGCAGGCTGATCGTTGCTTGCGGCTGGCCATCCATCGTCAGGGCGGCCTTCGTGCCGGTCTCCACTTGCTCCACCATCACCTGGTAGTGGCTGCTCAGGTAGCGGTAGCTGAACTTGAAGCCCGGCCAGTGCGCCGGCAGGCGCGGCGCCAGCCGCAGCCAGGCCTGGCCGTCACGGTGCTCCAGGTGAATGCCCAGCAACTGCTCGATGATCAGCCGGTACATCCAGCCGGCCGAGCCGGTGTACCAGCTCCAGCCCCCGCGCCCGACGTGCGGCGCGACGCTGTAGACATCGGCCGCCATCACATAGGGCTCGACCTTGTAGACGTTCAGCTCGGCCGGCGTGCGGCCATGGTTGAGCGGATTGATGATGTCCAGCAGCTGCCAGGCGCGCTGCACGTCGCCGAGCTCGGCAAAGGCCATCGCCGCCCAGATCGCGCCATGGGTGTACTGGCCGCCGTTCTCGCGCACGCCGGGCACATAGCCTCGGATATAGCCCGGGTCGGGGCCAGCGCCATTGAACGGCGGGTCCAGCAGCTTGACCAGGCCCTGCACAGGGCTGACCAGGCGCACGGCCAGCGCGTCCATGGCCTGGCGCGCACGGGCCGGCGGGGCCACGCCAGACAGCACGGCCCAGCTCTGCGCGATCGAGTCGATCTGGCACTCCGGGCTTTCGCTGGAGCCCAGCGGCGCGCCGTTGTCGAAGAAGGCGCGGCGGTACCAGGCGCCATCCCAGCCATGCTGCTCCAGCTGCTGGGCCAGCTTCTTGCGTTCGGCCTCGCAGCGCACGGCCAGTGCATCGTCGTCGAGGCTACGCGCCAACGGGGCGAACTGGCGCAGCACCTCGCACAGGAAGAAGCCCAGCCAGACGCTCTCGCCTTTGCCCTCGTGGCCGACGCGGTTCATGCCGTCGTTCCAGTCGCCACCATCCATCAGCGGCAGGCCGTGCTCGCCCAGGCGCAGGCCATGCAGCAGCGCGCGCCTGGCGTGCTGGTAAAGCGTACCCGACTCGCTGGAGCGCATCGGCAGCTCGAAGTTGGATTCGTCCTGCGGCGCCACCGCACGGCCGTCCAGGAAGGGCACGGACTCGTCCAGAATGCTGCGGTCGCCGGTGCATTCTAGGTAGCGGCTCAGCCCGAGCGGCAGCCACAGATAGTCGTCCGAGATATGGGTGCGCACGCCGCGGCCCACCGGCGGGTGCCACCAGTGCTGCACATCGCCCTCGACGAACTGGTGTGCCGCGCACAGCAGCAACTGCTCGCGCAGCAGCGCCGGCCGGGTGTGTACCAGGGCCATCGCATCCTGCAGCTGGTCCCTGAAGCCATAGGCCCCGCCCGACTGGTAGTAGCCGCTACGCGCCCACATCCGGCAGGCCAGGGTCTGATAGACCAGCCAGCCGTTGGCTAATTGGTTCAGCGCCGCATCGGGCGTGTGCACCTGCACGGCGCCCAGCGCCTCGTCCCAATGCCGCTGCACCGCCTGCAGGGCGATCGCCGCCGCGCCTGGCAGGCGCATGCGGTGTACCAGCTGCTGAGCCTCGTCGGCATTGCGCGCCGCGCCGAGGCGGAAAACGATCTCCCGCGTCTCGCCGGGGTCCAGATCCAGCGGCACCTGGATCGCGGCGCAGGGGTCCAGTGCCGCGCCGACGCGGCCCAGCAGGCGCTGGCTGCGCAGCGCCAGCGGATCGTCCAGGCTGCCATTGCGGCCGATGAACTCGGCGCGGTCACAGGTCATGCTGCCGGCGCGGTGGTGCTGGGCATCGACATCGAAGAAGGCCACCCACTCCGGGTAGTCATTGCTGTAGGGGTTGCGCACCGTCAGGGGGCCGGCCTCGGCCGACATCGAGGTGATCAGATGCGGCGCAGTGGCCTCGCGCACGGCGCCGAGCACCCATTCGACATAGCCGGTGGCCGAGAGGCGGCGTGGCCGATCGGAGCGATTGGTGAGACGCAGCACGCTGAACTTGACGGCCGCGTCCACCGCAACAAACACCTCCAGCTCGCTGGCGATGCCGTCCAGCGTCCGCTCGAAGCGGCTGCAGCCGAAGCCGTGACGGGTGGTGCAGGCGGCCGTCGTGTCAGCACGGCTTGGCGACCAGACGTGACCGGTCTCCTCGTCGCGCAGATAGAAGGCCTCGCCGCAGGCGTCGGTGACCGGGTCGTTGTGCCAGGGCGTGAGGCGGAACTCGTGGGCGTTCTCGAACCAGGTGTAGGCCGCGCCGGCCTCGGAGATGACGCTGCCGAAGCCCGGATTGGCGAGCACATTCGACCAGGGCGCCGGTGTGGTCTGGCCCGGTGCGGGGGCGATCACGTAATCGCGGCCATCGGCGCTGAAGCCGCCGAGGCCGTTGAACAGCGTCAACTCGTCGCCGTTCGGGATCGCCAGCGGGCCTGGCTGCGGGCGGTAGGCGCGGCTGACCACCAGGGGCTGCTGGCGGCGCTCATGGCCCGCACGCGCCGTCCCGGCATTGTTGCTGCGCCGCTCCATGCGCGGGCCGCGCTCCAGCTGCTCGGCCAGGCTGCCGCGCTGGTCGCTGAACACGGCGCGCGCCACCGACTGCAGCAGCACCCGGTCCTCGTACGAGATCTGCTCGGCATGGCGCACGAAGATGCCGCCCGGCCGGTCAATCACATGGGCTTCGACGCCGGCCGACACCAGGCCCAGGATCTGCTCATGCAGCTGCTGGCGGTAGATGTCGCGCTCCTCGTTCCAGACCACCAGATCCACGGCCAGGCCCTTCAGCCGCCACCAGGCATGGGCCTGCACCAGCTGGCGCACCAGCTCCAGCTGGGCGATGTCGCCGATCTGCACCAGCACGATGGGCAGGTCGCCCGAGATCGTGTAGCCCCACAGGCCCGACTGGCCGCGCCGGTTCTGCTTGATGATGGCGGCGTCGGCGCGCAGTGCGGATTGGTTGAAGATCACCGCGCTGGCCAGGCGCGCATAGAGCTGCACCTCGGCCTCGCTGCTGTTGAGCTGGCGCTGCACCACCTGGCTGTGCGTCCAGGCCAGCTCGAACACCCGCTCGGCCAGGCGCCGGTCGCGGTACTTCTCGACCAGTGCCAGGCAGCCGTCGCGGCTGTCGGCCACACCGATGACGATGTCCACGATGATGCTCTGGTCCGGCCCCAACGTGACCACGCAGCGGCTGGCCGCGACCGGGTCCAGCACCGAGCCGGCGGTGTTCGACAGCGGCCCGCGCTGGCGCAGTGCCAGCGGTGCCTGCAGGCTGCCGCCGCGGCCGATGAAGCGGGCGCGGTCGGTCTCATGCGATACCGCACCGCCCTTGCTACCGCGCACCCCATGCACGGCCAGCAGCTGCAGCATCCAGGGCGAGGCGTCATTGGACGCACGCGGTCGCCGGTTGCACAGCAGGGCGCCGGCCTCGGGCAGGAGCTCGGTCTGCACGAACAGCTTGCTGAAGGCCGGGTGCTGCATATCGCTGGCGGCAGAGGCCAGCACCACCTCGGCATAGCTGGTGATCTCGATCTGGCGCGTGGCGCGGCTGGTGTTCTTGATGCGCACCCGCTTGAGCTCGATCGCGTCCTCGGGCGACACGGCGATCTCGGTATGCGTCTCGATGCCATGGTCGCGGCGTCGGAACTCGGCCCGGCCCTCCGAGAAGATGGCCTGGTAATGGCCACCGGCGCTGCGGGTCGGCTGGTGGGCGGTGGACCACACCGCGCCGCTGTCAACGTCACGCAGGTAGCAGAAGCTGCCCGAGGCATCGCAGGTGCTGTCCTCGCGCCAGCGGGTCACCGCCATGTCCCTGTAGCGGCTGTAGCCGCCGCCGGCCTGGGTCACCATCACGTGGTAGCTGCCGTTGGACAGCAGATGCACCTCGGGTGCCGGCGTGTCGGGGTCGGTGAAACAGCGCACCGGCACCTCGCTGCCGGAGGCCGGGCTGCGCAGCGCCGCCCGTTCGGCCGCCGCCGCATGGGGCACCACGCCCTTGGGCACGCGCTCGTGCAGCAGGGGCAGGGTGGCCAGCAGGCGCGGGTCGGCCGCGAAGAACTGCTGCATGCGCGGGCCGCGCAGCACCTGGGCCATGGCCAACAGGCCCATGCCCTGGTGGTGGGCCATATAGGAACGCACCACAGCGTGGCTCTGGCCGCGCGGCAGGCGCAGCGGCGTGAAGTCCACCGCCTCGTGAAAACCATAGACGCCGCTGGCACCCAGCGCCTGCAGCCGCTGCAGGTTCTCGCAGGCTGCCACCGGCTCCAGCAGCAGGGCCATCATGCTGGCGTAGGGCGCCACCACCAGGTCTTCGGCCAGGCCGCGCTTCAGGCCCAGGCCGGGCACGCCAAAGGCGCGGTACTGGTAGTTCAGCGCCGCATCGGTGGCGTTGTAGCCCGACTCCGAGATGCCCCAGGGCACGCCGCGCTCACGGCCGTACTCGATCTGCCGGCCCACCGCCGCCATGCAGCTCTGGTCCAGCAGCGTATGGGCATCGCTGGGCATCAGCAGCATGGGCATCAGGTACTCGAACATCGAGCCGCTCCAGGACATCAGCACCGGCTCGCCATTGACCGTGCTGAGCTGGCGGCCCAGGGCAAACCAGCTCTCCTGCGGCAATTGGCCCAGGGCGATGGCCGCGAACACGCCCAGCCGTGCCTCGGAGGCGAGCAGGTCGTAGTAGCCGGTGTCGGCGCTGTGCTCGTCCACGTTGTAGCCAATCACCATCTGGTGGCGGAAGCCGTCGTACAGAAAGCCCTGCTCCATCTCGCACAGCGCGCCGGCACGGGCGGCGAGCGACTCAAGCCGGGCCAGGCAGGCCTGAGCGGCCTCGCTGGCGTCGCTGCGTGCGGCCAGCTCGCGCAGGGTGGCGTCCCCCGCCAGGTGGGGGTGCTCCAGCAAATCGCCGCTGTCGGGCAACAGATCGGCCAGCTCGTCCAGCGCCGCCAGGCACTGCAGGGTCAGGCGTTGCGCCCAGCGCTTGGCCTCGCCGGTGAGTGCCTGCAGGGCCACCGCGGCCAGTAGCTCGGTGCAGGCCGCGTGCAGGCTCTCCAGCGCATTGCGCAACCCAGCCAGGGTGACGATGGGCGTGTCGCACCAGCGATTCAGCACCTGCTCGAAGGCCGCCAGCGGCACCGTGGACTCGCTCTCGACCAGTGCCTCACGCAGCAGCGCATAGGTGTCGGCCAGGCCGGCGCACCAGCTGGGCTTCAGCAGTGACTCATCGGCCATCGTCAGCAGGCCACCGCGCAGGGTCAGCAATTGCGCCATCAGATTGCCGCTGTCCACGGTCGACACATAGCGGGGTCGCAGCGGCTCCAGGGTCTGGGTGTCGTACCAATTGAGAAAGTGGCCGCGGTGGCGCTCCAGGCGCTCCAGCGTGTCGAGTGTGGCGCCGATGCGCGCCAGCATCTGGCTCAAGGTGATGTAGCCCAGGTCATGGGCCGTAAGATTGGCCAGCAGCGCAAAGCCGATATTCGTCGGCGAGGTGCGGTGGGCGATGCGGGGCACCGGGTGCTCCTGCAGATTGTCGGGCGGCAGATGGTTGTCTTCGGCGCCGACGCAGGCGTCGAAGAAGGCCCAGGTGCGGCGCGCCATGACGCGCAGATAGCGCTGCTGGGCCGGGCTCAGCGCCGGGCGGCGGGCGCGCAGCGGGCGGTCCAGCCACCACATCAGCAGCGGCGAGGCCAGCCACAACAGCAGCACCGGTGCGGCCAGCGGCAGGGCCTCCGGGCGCAGCCGCAGCAGGGCGGCGCCGGTGAGTGCAGCCGCCAGCGGCCCCAGCCACATGCGGGCCGCGGTCTCGCCCAGGGCCCGCAGGCTGCCGGCCGGCGCCCCCTGGCGCACATCGGCCGAGGCCGTCCATTCGAGCAGATTGCGCTTGGTGGCGACGCTGCGCCACAGCGTCAGGGCGATGGCATGCAGCGTATAGCCCGCCTCGTGCGGCAAGCAGGCCAGCGTCTGCAGCAGCTGCAGCAATTGGTGGCCGAACGGTTGCACCCCGACGTGGCGGGGATTGAGACCGCTCAGGTTGAGCGGACGCTTCAGCAGATCCAGCAGCTGGGCGGTCAGGGGCACCAGGCCGATGATCAGCAGCACGCGCACCGTCCACATGCCCGGCTCGGGCAGGGCCAACCAGCCGACCAGCAGCAGGCTCATCAGCACGGCGGGGCTCAGGCTGCGGCGCAGGTTGTCGAACAGCTTCCAGCGCGACAGCGCGGACAGCGGGTTCAAGGGTTTGTCAGGCAACAGGTACAGGCGCTTGCGCAGCCAGCCCAGCAGCTGCCAATCGCCGCGTATCCAGCGGTGGCGGCGGGCCGCATCGGCGCCGTAGCGCACCGGCGCCTCTTCCATCAGCTGCACGTCGCTGAGCAGGCCGGCGCGGGCATAGCAGCCCTCCAGCAGGTCGTGGCTCAGGACGCGGTTGTCGGGCAGTTGCTCGCCCAGCGCGTACTCGAAGGCATCGACGTCGTAAATGCCCTTGCCGATGAAGGAGCCCTCGTCGAACAGGTCTTGATAGACGTCCGAGACGGCACGGGTGTAGGGGTCGATGCCGGGCTCGCCGCCATGCAGGCGGGCATAGCCCGAGCGCCCGGTGCTGGGCAGGCTCAGGCCCACGCGGGGCTGCAGGATGGCGTGTCCCTCGACCACGCGCCGCGCCTGCACGCCGCTGCCGAAGCGCGGCCGGTTCAGCGGGTGGGCCATGCTGGCCGCCAGCTGCAGGGCGCTGCCTCGCGGGAGCTGGGTGTCGGTGTCCAGGGTGATGACGTAGCGCACCGCGGCCAGCGCGCTGCGGTCACCGATGAGGTGCGAGAAGGCCTCGCCCGGCCCGGCATCGGCACGGCCGCGCAACAGCGCATTCAGATCGGCCAGCTTGCCGCGCTTGCGTTCACGGCCCATCCAGTGGGCTTGCTGCGCGTTCCAGCGCCGCGGCCGGTGCAGCAGCAGAAACGGCGCGCTGCCGCCGCTGCCGGCATAGCGGACATTCAGCGCGGAGATGCCGGCGCTGGCCAGGGCGATCAGCCCGGCGTCCTCGGGCCGGTGCTCCTCGCGGGCATCGGCCAGATCGGTGAGCAGGGCGAACTGCAGCTGGGCATCGCGGTTGGCCAGAAAGCGCAGCTCCAGGCCGTCGAGCAGGGCCTCGATACCGGCCGGGCTGCCCAGCATCGTAGGCACCACCACCAGCGTGCGGGCACTGGCCGGCAGGCCCAGCGCATAGTCCATGCGCGGCAGCACCTGTGGCCGCACGAACAGCGTGACGATCCAGTTCAGCAGCGCCAGCGACAGCTGCCAGGTGGCCAGCAGCAGCAGCAGGCCCAGGCCCACCAGCGCCCAGGGTGGCAGCAGCGCCCCCAGCGCGACCTTGAGGAAGGGCCCGACCGCCAGCAGCAGGGCGCCCGCCAGGCCGGCGCCGACATAGGCGCCCAGCGGCATCGCCCAGGCCGGATGCTGCGCCCGCCAGCGGCTGACGCGCAGCCCCAGCAACTGCTCCAGCGCCGAGCGGCCGTTGCCCAGCAGGTAGTAGCCGACATGGCCCTGGCGCTCCAGCCCCTGAGCGTCGCTGAGCCGCTGCTGGGCCAGCTCGGCCAGCTCGACCGCATGGCTGGCCACCTCCAGCTCGCTGCGGCCGCTGCGCCGGGCCAGGCGCTCCACCGCCAGGCGGTAGGCGTCGCGGGTGATGAAGTCCATCTGCTCATAAACCGCGCTGGGATCGCGGCGCAGGGTCTGCTCGACATTGCTCAGGTTCTCGACGAACTCGGGCCAGTTGATGGACCCCAGCAGGCGCAGACTGCCAATGCTGTTGGCGACAGAGACCTGGCTGGCCGCCTGCGATTGGCTTTGCAGATGCACCATCTGCTCGATGCTCTGGCCCTGGTCGGCCAGGCGCTGCTCGACCCAGGTCAGCGGCAGCGCCAGCTGCGCCCCCTGGCCCTGCAGCCGGCGCGCAAAGGCGGCCACAAAGGCGCTGCTGAGCGTGGGAGCGGCTCGCGCCATGTCGGCGATCACCAGAATCAGGTCGCTGGAGCGCAGCTCCAGCGCCTCCAGCATGGCCTGGGCCCAGCCATCGGCGGCGTCGCGGTCCTGCCGGCCCAGCGAAACGCTGACGCCGACACGGCGCAGGTTCTCGATCAGCGCCAGGCGCAGCATGATGGGAAAGGCCCAGAGCTCGCCCAGGGTCAGCGGCTGCACGCTCTGATAGGCCGCGACGAAGCGGGTCAGCGTGCCACGGCTCAGGCTGCCGTCGGCGTGGGCTATCGCCTGCAGCGCCAGCTCATAGACGCGCGGCCGGCCCACGCTCTCCAGGTCACCGCTGCGGGCGGCCAGGCGCGGCAGCTCGCGGCTGTAGCCCTTGGGCAGGTGGCGGCGGGCGGTGCGTATCTCCTCCTCGATCAGATAGAGGTTGTCGAGCAACCATTCGGCCGCCGGAGTGATGGGCAGCTCGGCCGCCACGGCCTCGGCCAGCAGCTTGCCCACGCCGGTGAGCACCTCTTCGTTGGCGCGCAGCCGGGCCAGCAGCTGGTCGGGGCGGCGCTGCGGGTCCAGCACATGCAGGCGTGCCAGGGCCAGGCCATGGGCGGCCATCTGGTCGGCGCTGAACAGCGTCTCGCGCAGCGGCGCCTCCTCGCGGCCCAGGTCCAGCCGTCCGAGGCTCAGGCGTCCCCATTGCCGCCACTGACCCGCTGTCGCTGTATGCCAAACCCTTGCCGCCCAATTGCCAACCACCATCAAACCATCCTCCGGCCCTTGCGGGCGCAATTCATGCATGTGAGAAAGTCACCGATAAGCCGACAGGGCAATCGGCGTGCCCGCCCGCAGCGGGCGCGGGGCAAGCCGCGCTCCCGGGCCGCTCAGGCCGTCAGCGGCAGGGTGACGACGAACTCGCTGCCCTGGTCGGGGCCGGCGCTGCGGGCCAGCACGCTGCCGTGGTGGGCCTCCACCAGATTGCGCACCACGGCCAGGCCTATGCCCATGCCCCGGTTCGGGTGCGGCCAGGCCTGCGGGCCCTGGACGAACAGGTCGAAGATATGCGGCATCGCCTCGGCCGAAATACCGATGCCGGTGTCGGCGATGCCGATGCAGGCCACCCCGCCCAGCGACTGCACGGTCAGCGTGATGGCCGCGCCCTCCGGTGAGTACTTGGATGCGTTCTCAAGCAGATTGCTGAACACCTGGGCCAGCCGCACCGGGTCGGCCAGCACCGGCAGCGGGCCGGGCAGCGGCGGCATGATCAGGGTCTGGCGACGCAGCAGCATCGCCGGCCGGCAGCTGTCGATGGCGGCGGCGAAGACATCGGCCAGATCGATGCGGCTGCGCTCGAGCCGGAACTTGCCCACACCGACGCGCGAGCCATCCAGCAGATCGTCCACCAGCCGGGCCATATGGGCGACCTGGCGCTCGATGATGATCTTCAGCCGCTTCATCAGGGCGGCATCGTGTCGGCCCTTGTCCAGCAACTCGGCGGCGGTGCGTATCGGCGCCAGCGGGTTGCGCAGCTCGTGGGCCACGACGGCCAGGAACTGGATCTGGCGGCGGTGGGCACCCTCGGCCTGGGCCTCCAGCTCGCGCGCATTCATGGCCGCCAGCACCAGCTGTTCGTTGGCCTCGCGCAGATCGCGCAGGCGGGGCTCTGCCACCACAGAGTCCGTCGTGAACAGATGCAGCGAGTGGGTCAGCAGATCGGCACCATACCGCGTTGCGGCGACACCACCGGCCACCAGGTCGGCGTGCATGGCGAAGCTGCCCGGCGCCCGGTTCTTGGCGTGGTACATGGCCTCGTCGGCGCACTTGATCAGGCTGGCCGGGTCATCGCCGTCCTCCGGATAGACGCTGATGCCGATGCTGGCCCCGATGCGGAACACCTGGTCCTCGATATGGCAGGGGATGGACAGCGCGCGCAGCATCTTGGCCGCGATCAGCGCCGCATCGGGGCCATGGGCGACCTCGGCGAGCAGCACCAGGAACTCGTCGCCGCCGTGGCGGCTGACGGTGTCCGAGTCGCGCACCACCGACTCCAGTCGTCGAGCCACCAGCTGCAGCACCTCGTCGCCGACGGCATGACCCAGGGTGTCGTTGATGGCCTTGAAGCGGTCCAGATCGACAAACAGCACCGCCGCGCGGGTTTCGCGGCGGCGCGCCAGCGCGATCGCCTTGTCCAGCCGGTCCAGCATCAGGCCGCGGTTGGGCAGGCCGGTCAGCGGGTCGCGCTGGCTGGTGCGGGCCAGATCGTCGAGGTTGCTGACGGCGGTCTCGGCAATGGTTTCGGCATGCAGGGCGGCCAGCACCAGTTGCTCGTTGGCCTCCAGCAACTGCGCGCCGCGCGTGCCGCTGAACTCCTGCTGCACCTGCTCCAGGTCACGCCGCAGCTCGCTCAGCTGCACACGCACCCCGTCCGCCTGGGCCTGCAGCAGCGCCAGCGTACGCTGCGCCTCGGCAAGTTTGGGCGGCACCGGGGGCTCGATCACGGAGATGAGCCTGGCAGGCGATGTTCAGCCATCGGCCGCACCGTTGGGGTGTTCGTCCAGGCTGGGGCGGCGGCTGGGCTTGCCACCGAGCAGGCCCTCGTAGCCGGCCAGCATCTCGCCGACCTGTATGCCCTCGTCGTCGATGCTGAACAGATGCAGGGCAGACGAATGGGCGCTGGCGCGCACCTTGACCACCGCCATCACCCGCTCCAGCCGGCTACCGACCTCGATATAGCGCTGCACAATGATGGCATCGGTCAGGAAGGCGGTGCCGTAGGGGCTGAAGCGCAGGTCGTTGAAGCGGTCTTCCAGCTCGGAGGTCATCAGCACCGTCACGCCGGTGCTGGCCAGGGCCGACACCAGCCGGGCCAGGGCCTCGCGGTAGTCGGCACGGAAGGTCGGTGCCAGCGCCAGCTCGAAGCCGGACAGCGAGTCGATCACCACCCGCGTGGCCTTGAGCCGGGCTATCTCGGCAATCAGCAGCTGGGCGATCTCGTCGACCGACAGGCCGGGCGCCCGCGTGTCCACCACGCCGACGCGGCCGCTGTCTATCAGGTCGGCCAGGCCGCGGCCGCGCGAGCGCTTGGGGCGCTGCTCGAAGGCGGCGATCACGCCGGTTTCGCCGCAGCGTGCGCCCTCCATCAAGAAGGCCGAGGCCAGCACGCTCTTGCCCGAGCCCGAGGGCCCGGCCACCAGCAGCGAGTAGCCGCGCGGCAGGCCGCCGCCCAGCATCGCGTCCAGGCCGGGCACGCCGGTCAGCAGGCGCGAGTGCGCCTCGGTGTCGATGTCCGGCTCGGTGAGGGCGGGCAGCTGTGGCGGCGCAAACACCTGCAGGCCGGCGCTGTTGATGCGGAAGGTGTGCAGGCCCGGCAAGGTGGGCTGGCCGCGCATCTTCATGATCTCCAGCTTGCGCACCATCGAGTTGCCCTGCACGCTCTGGCGCAGCCAGATCAGGCCGTCGGCGACGGTGAAGATGGGGTTGGGCTCGGACTCGGTGAAGTACTCGCCGATCAGGAAGGTGGTGGCCTGCCAGCTGGTCATCAGCACACCCAGGTTCTGGATGAAGCGCTGCAGGCTCAGGAAGCTGTGGCCCTCGCCCTGGCTGGCCAGGATGACCGAGCGGAAGGAGTCAACAAACACCAGGCCGGGGCCGCGTGCCTCGACCTCCTCGACGATGCGCGACAGCACCTTGTCGAGGTCGCCGCCGACCATGTCCTCGGCCAGGTTGATGAAGCGGATCGACTTGTTCAGCCGGTCCAGCTCGAAGAAGTCGAACTGCTGCTGGTAGCGCAGCATCTTCAGCGGCGGCTCGCCCAGCACGGTGAAGTACAGGGCCGGTCGCTCGGGCGTGGCCAGCGCGAACATGATCTGGTGCGCCAGGGTGGTCTTGCCACAGCCCGGCGTGCCGGCGATCAGGTTGAACGAGAACTCGGGCAATCCGCCGCCGAGGACCTCATCCAGGCCGGGCACGCCCGTGGCCAGACGATGAATAGTTGCTTTGCCGGTGGTCATTGCGGAGTGTCCTGCACGGCTTGGCCGCTGAAAGGGTTGTGCCAAACAAAACCGATCATTCGCTCGGTCAGCGATGCGCCGATCAACTGGCTCAAAAGGTCGTAGAAAGCCTGGAGCAGGGCGGCCGCAGCGGCCGTTGCCTCGGCGCTGCCGATGGCAGCCAGCGTGCTGTGCAGTGCATCGAACTCACCCGGCCGCAGCGCACCCTCATAGGCGGGCACCAGGCAGGGATGAGATGGGCGGGTCAGGTAGAGGCTGCGTTTGTAGAGTGCGGCCACGCCGCGCTGGCCGATGATGGGCGACAGCGCCGCATCGATCTGCTGCCACAGGGCCAGCACCACCCCGGCCACCTGCGCGGCATCGACGGCCTGGCCGTTCAGATGCGCGAGCGCCGCTGGGGGGGTAAGCGCCTCACTGTGCATCGCGATTCCGGTGTTTGTCCGCACATGCGGCTGGCGCGATGGTACGCCCAGGCTTTGGTGCGGTTCGCACGGGTTGTTGTATTGCAGCACGCGGGCTCACGTTCCGGCTTGACATGGGGTGGACCTGGGTCTGCGCTGCGTCGTCAGGCCAGTGAGCGCAGCGACGGCTCGCGGTCCCAATGTCGGGTCATGGCCGCCGCGATGAAAGCCGGCACGGCATGGGCGGCAACTACGCCCGCATCGGGGATCACGCCGGCTGAGGTCAGCAGTTCACGGCCTCCGGTGTCAACGGCAATGGTTTTCAGATGGGCGAAGGCCTGGCGCACGAAATCCTGCGCAGCCGCCTGCTTGGACAGTTGTGCAGCTGCGGCCTCGGACAACACGACCGCGACCGCGTCGAACAACACCGAGGGGGTGCCGGCCAACTGGCCATCGACCGCGAGCCGGTTGCCATCGGCCAATAGCACGCCGCCTATCGAGGGGGCGACGATCTTGACGGTAGCCCCGGCCTTGCCGACGGCGGCGACCAGCTTGCTGATCGCTGCGCCGTCCGAGCCATCGGCCACCAGGATGGCCAGCGCACGGCCCGTCAAGGTGGGGGGGGTCTTGCCGATGATGCGCAGAGCCGGCGATGGGGGCAGGTCTTGCACCGGGGCAGCCGCGAGCGGCACTTCGGGCAGCTCGGCCAGGCCCAGGCCGGCGCAGACGCGCCGGGCCAGGTCGGCATCGATATGGCGCAGATGGCCCACCATCGCCTCGCGGATGTGCAGGTGCGCGACCTTGGACAGCTCGAACACCAGGGCCGAGGCCAGGTGGGCCTGCTCATACACGCCCTGGCTCAGGTAGAACTGGCGCGCCTGGCTGTAGTGGTCGGCAAAGCTGGTCTGGCGCAGGCGGCCCTTGATGCCGAGCACCTGTTCGGGTGCGTTGGCGCTGCGAAAGCCAGTCGCCTGAGACTCGCGCGCCGGGTCTGGCGTCAGGGAGCTGGGCTCGTAGGCGACTCGACCACGCGGGATGCCCATCTGCATGTGGCCGTCTCGCTGCTGGTTGGCAAACGGGCATTTCGGGGCGTTGATGGGCAGCTGATGAAAATTGCTGGAGCCCAGCCGCGACAGCTGCGTGTCCAGATACGAGAACAGGCGGCCCTGCAGCAGCGGGTCGTTCGAAAAGTCCATGCCCGGCACCAGATGCGAGGGGCAGAAGGCGACCTGCTCGGTCTCGGCAAAGAAGTTGTCGGGCCAGCGGTCCAGCACCAGCCGGCCTATCACCTGCAGGGGCACCAGCTCCTCGGGTATCAGCTTGGTCGCGTCCAGGTGGTCGAACGGGAAGGCATCGGCCTCGGCCTGCGAGAACAGCTGTACCGCGAACTCCCACTCGACCGGCGGGCCCTCGGTCAGTGCCTCGAACAGGTCGCGGCGGTGGAAGTCGGGGTCGGCGCCGGCGATCGCACAGGCCTCGTCCCACAGCGTGGACTGCAGGCCCAGCTTGGGCCGCCAGTGGTACTTGACGAAGGTGGATTCACCTTCGGCATTGATGAGCCGGAAGCTGTGCACGCCAAAGCCCTCGATCATGCGCAGCGAGCGCGGCAGGGTGCGGTCCGACATGATCCACATCACCATGTGCATCGCTTCGGGCGTCAGCGAGATGAAGTCCCAGAAGGTGTCATGCGCGCTGGCGGCTTGGGGGAAGCCTCGATCGGGCTCCATCTTGACCGCGTGCACCAGATCGGGAAACTTGATCGCGTCCTGAATGAAGAACACCGGCACGTTGTTGCCGACCAGATCCCAGTTGCCCTGAGGTGTGTAGAACTTCAAGGCAAAGCCACGCACGTCACGCGGCGTGTCGGACGAACCGGAGCCTCCGGCCACCGTGGAGATGCGTGCGAACAGCGGCGTCTTGACGCCGACTTCGGTCAGCACCCGGGCCGTTGTGAAGGCGGCGAGCGACTGCGTCAGCTCGAAATAGCCATGGGCGCCACTGCCGCGCGCATGAACGATGCGCTCGGGAATGCGCTCGTGGTCGAAATGGGTGATCTTCTCCCGCAGGATGAAGTCCTCCAGCAGGGTCGGGCCACCGGGACTGGCGCGCAGCGAGTTCTGGTTGTCGGAGACCGGCAGACCTTGATGGGTCGTCAGCACGGGCTGGTCGCCCTGCGCAGCCTGATGCAACTCACCACCGGCACGCCGCGTTGTCTGCGCGACGGGATCGGGAGAGGCGTGCTTGGCGGTGGGTTGCTTCATGGCTGCCTCGCTCAGTTGCTCAGCGAGTCGGCATAGGGCTTGGTGCCGTAGTAGGAGTGGATGCTCTTGGCCCAGGCCGGGTCGGCCATATTGGGCCATTGGTCCTGGTCGAAGCCGGGGGCTTCTTCGAGGCGGGACTTTTCCACATTCAGGGTGAAGCGCTTGTTGACGGTGTCAAGCGTCAGTGCGCTCCAGGGCACGGCAAAGAGCTTGTCGCCCATGCCCATGAAGCCACCGAAGCTCAGCACCGCATAGGCGACCTGGCCGCTGTGCATGTCGAGCATGATTTCCTTGATATCGCCCAGGTCATCGCCGGCCGTGTTGTAGACGTCATTGCCGGTCAGGGTGTTGGCGCCCATCAGTTCCGGGCCAGGGCCGGTGCCCGCTTCGCCCTTGTACATGCCGTAGGGGTCGCGTTCTGTGTAGTTCATGGGGTACTCCGATTGCAGGTGAGGTGTTGTGGGTGGCGCGGCAATTTGCTGCGCTGGCTCGAAGTTAGGCCCATGTGTGCCGGCCGTCTGTTCGCCAGCGCACCCAGCTCAGTTCAGGCGGATCTCGCCGCTGTCGCTGTTGATGTCGGGCGCCGTGCCGCTCAGCGCCGCCTTGGTCAGCTCGTAGAGCTGGGTGATGCGGCTGTCCTTCACGTTCCAGTAGTGGGCGTGGCTGATCTTGACCTGGACCAGGCCCAGGTCGGGGTCATTGATGCCGTCGGCGAACCACAGCTCGGCCAGCGGTGACCAGAGCGCGGTCGTCTTGGCCGGGTCTTCGACCAGGCGGGCCAGGCCGGACACCGACACGTACAGGTCTTTGCCGGTGTGCACATAGGCCAGATTGACGTTGCTGTCATGGCTCAGGTCAATCAGGGGGGAGCGGTGGCGGGACATGAAGAACCACAGGCTGTCGTCCTCGTCAATCTGCTGGTTCTGCGTCGTCATCGGGCGCGAATGCAGATGGCCGTTGGCATGGCGGGTGGTGAACATCGTCAGCTTGATGCCCTTGATCAGCTCCCATAGCTGCTCTCGCGGATGTAGGGTGGTTTGCATGGGCGACTTTCGTTGGTGGTGCTTGCGTTGCACAAGGGATTCGTGCCACGGGCCATGGCCCAAGCTTGCATCTGGGGCTCTGGCGCCGACGTAGGACGAGGGGCCGTTTGCCCGCAGGGCCATGACTTGCGCGCACCCGCCCTGTAGGTGCAGAGGCCGCCCGGGTGTCGGTGGATACTCATTTGCTGCGATGCAGCATCCGCAACCCTGCAGAGGCAGTTAGCCTGAGGTCATGCCCAGAAAACGCATGACCTCGCTATGGCCCATGGCGCTCTTCAAGGCCACAAAGTCGATGACGCGGGCCTTGCGCAGGGTGCGCCCTGTGGTCAAGGCCCCACGCGGCACCGGCCTGTGGAGCTCGGGCGCGGCCCTCGGCCCGGCCGGCATGCGGCGCTACCACCTGCTGCTGCCTCCCGGCTTGAGGGTAGGCGAGCGCCTGCCGCTGCTGGTGATGCTGCATGGCTGTGCCCAGGACGCCAACGGCTTTGCCTTGAGCACCCGGATGAACCGCCTGGCGGTGCAGCAGCGCTTTGCCCTGCTCTATCCCGAGCAGGACCGCCATGCCAATATGCAGGGCTGCTGGAACTGGTTTGACACCGACAGCGGCCTTGCCTTTCGCGAGGCGGCCACGGTGCTGGCAATGATCGATCAGGTCTGCCTGCTGCCCGCGCTCGACCGCACCCGTGTCGCCGTGGCCGGTCTGTCGGCCGGCGCCAGCCTGGCGGCGCTGCTGGCCAGCCGCTACCCGGCGCGTTTTGCCGCCGCGGCCATGCACTCGGGCGTGCCGCCCGGCGCGGCCCATTCCACCGCCTCGGCCCTGCGCGCGATGCGCGGCCATGCGCCCGCGCCTGCGTCCGTGACCCTGAGCGCTCTGCCGCCTCTGCTGGTGATACATGGCACGGCCGACAACGTGGTGGCCCCGGGCAATGCCCTGGCCGCCGCACAGCTGTGGGCCGGGGCGGCCGGCGCACAGCCATCGGCCAGCCGCGTGGTACGCCGCGGCCAACGCAAGCCGATGACGGTGACCGACTTCAAGCAGCGGGGCCGCCTGGCAGTGACGCTGTGCGAGATTCAGGGCCTGGGCCACGCCTGGAGCGGCGGCGCGGCCGGTCAGCCCTTCAGCGACGCCAGCGGGCCCGACGCCTCGCGGATGATCTGGTCCTTCGCGCTGCGCCAATTCGTGCGAACAGTGGACGAGACCATCGCCGTGGGTTTGCAGGCTTGACTTCAATCAATCAAGCTCGACCCCTCTCTCACTCAGGAGCCTCGACATGACCCGTTTGACCGCCAAGGACTTTTCCCCCGACGTGCTGCGACTGTTCGACCGCTATGTGCATGGCGACCTGAGCCGGCGTGGCTTCATCGATCAGGCCGCGCGCGCCGCCGGTGGCACCGCCGCCGCGGCGGGTCTGCTGGCCGCGCTGAGCCCGCAGTTCGCGCAGGCTCAACGCGTGGTGCCCACCGACCCGCGCATCGCCACGCGCACGCTCAGCTTCGATTCACCGATGGGCAATGGCCAGGTCAAGGGCTATCTGGCCAAGCCGGCAAGGGCCACGGGCAAGCTGCCGGTGGTGATCGTGGTGCACGAAAATCGCGGTCTGAACCCGCATATCGAGGACATCACCCGCCGTCTGGCGCTGGACGGCTTCCTGGCCTATGCCCCGGATGCGCTGGCGCCCGTGGGCGGCTACCCGGGCGACGAAGACAAGGCGCGCGAGCTGTTCGGCAAGCTTGACGGTGCCAAGACCCGCGCCGATTTCGTGGCCGCGACCCGTTCGATGCTGGGTTTTGCCGAGGGCAATGGCAAAGTTGGCGCGGTCGGCTTCTGCTTCGGCGGCGGCATGGCCAACTACCTGGCCACCCAGGTGCCCGAGCTGGCGGCGGCCGTGCCCTTCTACGGCGGCCAGCCGGCGGCCGCCGAAGTGCCCAGGATCAAGGCGCCACTGCTGATCCACTACGCCGGTGTCGATGAGCGCATCAACGCCGGCTGGCCCGCCTATGAAGAGGCGCTGAAGGCCGCCGGGGTCAAGTATGAAGCCCATATCTATGCCGGCACCCAGCACGGCTTCAACAACGACACCACGCCCCGCTTCGACGCCGCCGCCGCCGATCTGGCCTGGAAGCGCACGGTGGGCTTCTTCAAGACGCATCTGACCGGCTGATCACACCTTCCGGAACAGTGCCAAGCTGCCCATCACCGCCTCACCGCGGTTCTCGCGCAGCTTGGCACCTTCCAGCAGACGGGTTTCGAAGCCCTGGGCTGCGGCTAGGCGCTCCAGGTAGTGGCGGGCATGGGCATAGCGGCGGGTGGGGGGCAGCACGAAGTCTTCGCTGCCCTCATGGGCCTCGACCGAGAAGGCGAAGTGCCCGCCCGGGCGCAGCGCCCGGTGGGTGGCGGCGAACACCGGGGCCAGGTCGCCGATGTAGACGAACACATCGGCCGCCAGCACAAGGTCCTGGCAGGCCAGCTGCGGCTGCAGGTGCTCGATCAGCTCGGCGCAGACCAGCTCGTCATAGAGACCCAGATCGCGCGCCTTGGCCAGCATATTGCTCGACAGATCGACGCCCACCAGCCGGCGCGACATCGGCTTGAGCAGGGGGCCGCACAGGCCGGTGCCACAGCCGAGGTCGAGCACATCGGCGTTGCGGGGAGAGGCCAGGCGCTCGATCATGTCGCACAGCAGCTTCGGCGTCTGGTACTTCAGCAACTGGGTCAGGTGCTCGTCGAAGCGGTCGGCATAGTCGTCGAACAGGGTCGCCACATACTGGCGGGGTGAGGCCGCCGGGGCCTCCTCGGTGCCGAGGGCACCGAGCGCCGCCAGGTGGTAGCGCAGCTCCTCGGCATTGCCGCCCAGCGCAATGGCCTTGCGGAAGTTGTCGGCCGCCGCCGCTCGGTATTCTTCCTTGCGCTCCGGGTGCTGCTCAGACAGCATGGCCAGCAGCTCGCTGACATTGAGCCTGGCCTCCAGCAGATCCGGAGCTATCTCCAGCGCGCGTTCCAGGCTGGCCAGCGCGTCCTGCGGGCGCTTGAGCTTTCGCAACAGCTTGCCGCGATTCGCCCAGGCCTTGGGGTTGAGCGGCTTCAGCGCCAGCGAGCGCTCGTAGCTGGCCAGGGCCTCGTCGAAACGCTTCTCCAGGCTCAGCGCGATGCCCAGGCTGTTGTGGGCGGCGGCGCTGTCGGGCCTTACCTCGGCCGCCTTTTGCAGCAACGTGATGCCCTCGGCCAGCCGGTTGCTGCGCGCCAGCAGGCCACCAAACAGATGCAGCGCGTCGAAGTGCCTTGGCGCCCGCTTCAGCAGCTTGCGGTACAGCGCCTCGGCCTGAGGCAGCTGCTGGCGCTGCTGCAGCGCCAGCGCACGCTGGCATTCGGCGTCTAGGGCTCTAAGTGTCTGGCTTTGCGGGGCGGGCATGTGTCGGCGGCTGGCGGCAGGCGATGCGAGGTATTCATTGTGGGCCATCTTGGCGGGCCTGGAGGTCGCCCGCGACGGTCAGGTAGAGGGGCGCTGGTATTCTTGGCCGATGACTGCATCTGACAAACAAAGCTCGAGTACCGGTCCGAGCACCGACAACGTTCATGCCGACCGTCGCTTCGGTGTAGAGCATGGCGCCATCCACAAGCCGATACACACCTCGGTGCAATACGGCTTCGAGCGCGTCGAGGACCTGATAGGCGTGTTCCAGGGCACGGTCAAGGGTGGCTACAACTATGCGCGTCAAGGCACGCCGACGACAGCCGCACTCGAAGCCAAGCTCACCCAGCTGGAGCAAGGCCTGGGCACGATCAGCTTTGCCACCGGCATGGCGGCGATCGCGGCCGTCTTCCTGACCCTGCTGCGCAAGGGCGACCACATCATTTCCAGCCGCTATGTGTTCGGCAACACCAACAGCCTGCTGGGCACGCTGGAGGACCTGGGCGTGGCGGTCAGCAAGGTCGATGCCGGCTCGGCCGCCGCCGTCGAGGCCGCGCTGCGGCCCAACACCCGCATGGTCTTCGTCGAGACCGTGGCCAACCCTGGCACCCAGGTGCCGGACCTGCTGGGCATTGGCGCGCTGTGTCAGGCCCGCGGCCTGGTCTATGTGGTGGACAACACCATCACCTCGCCGGCCCTGTTCCAGCCGCGCACGGTCGGCGCCAGCCTGGTCATCAACTCGCTGACCAAGACCATCGCCGGCCACGGCGATGCGCTGGGCGGCGCCGTCACCGACACCGGCCTGTTCGACTGGCAGGCTTTTCCGAACATCTTCGCGGCCTACCGCAAAGGCGACGCCAGGCAATGGGGCCTGCAGCAGATCCGCAAGAAGGGCCTGCGCGATATGGGCGGCACGCTATCGTCCGACGCGGCCCACCGCATCAGCGTCGGTGCCGAGACGCTGCAGCTGCGCGTCCGCCAAACCAGTGCCACAGCACTGGCGCTGGCCGGTTGGCTGCAGGCCCATCCCAAAGTCGCCGCCGTGCACTACCCCGGACTGGAATCACACCCTCACCATGCCCGCGCCGCCGAGCTGTTCAAGGCCGGTTCCTGGCTGCTGAGCTTCGAGCTGCGCGACCCGGCGGATCTGGTACCGGTGCTCAACCGTCTGCAGCTGCCGATCAAGGCCACCGGCCTGGGCGATACCCGCACCCTGATCATCCCGGTTGCGCCGACGATCTTCTGGGAAGCCGGGTCCGCGGTGCGCGCCGAGATGGGCATCGCCGACGGCCTGATACGGCTGTCGGTCGGGCTGGAAGACGAGGCCGACCTGATCGCTGATTTCGCGCAGGCGCTGGGCTGAGGCGACCGGTCTGCTGATCGATCCCGCCGGGCCGCCTCACTCCGGCTGGATGTCGTACTCGCTCGCAAAGCTGCGCCAGGCCTGCGTATCGCGCAGGGCGGCGGCGGCCAGCGCTGACGGTGACGAGCCCTCGACCTGCAGTGCCAACTGCTCCAGCTGAGCCCGCATGGCCGGCGTTGCCAGGGCCAGGGCGATCTCGTGGGCCAGACGTTCGGCGATCTCTGGCGGGGTGTTGGGCGGGGCATAGATCGCCTGCCAGCTCGGCAGCGATACGCCGGCCACAGCGGCCACGCCCGACTCTGCCAGCGTGGGCACATCGGCGGCGAGCGGACTGCGCTGTGGTGCCACCACGGCCAGCGCCCTGAGCTTGCCTTCGCGCACCTGCGGCAGGCCGCTAGCCAGCGGACCGAAGTTCAGCTGCACGCGCCCGGCGATCAGGTCCGGCATCAGCTGCGTGGCGCCGCGGTACGGCACCCTGACGCCGCGGATGCCGCTGGCCTTGAGGAACCGGGTGCTCACCAGATAGTCACCCAGCGAGCCGGTGGCGAAGCTGATGCTGTCCGGGTGCGCCCGGGCGTGATCGACGAACTCGGCCAGGGTCTTGGCGGGCAGGTCCGGATGGACGAACATGGCGTAGGTGAAGTGGCCCACCAGCGCCACCGGCGTCAGTTCCGCCAGTGACTTGTACGGTGCGGCCTTTTGCAGCACGGCCAGGCCCGACATCGAGGACAGTGTCCACATCAGCGTGTGGCCATCCGGCGCCGATGCCATCAGGGCCTGGGCCGCCAGCGCACCACCTGCGCCTGGCCGGTTGTCGATCACGAAATTTTGCCCCAGCGATTTGCCCAGTGCCTGTGCCAGCAGCCGGGCCGCCGCGTCCGAGGGGCCACCGGCCGGCGTCGGCACGATCAGGCGGATCTGTTTGTTGGGGTAGGGTGTCTGCGCCATGGCAGGTGTCGGGGCCATGACCGTCAGCAGCGCGGCGGTGGCAAGGGCTAGGAGGTACTTCATGAGGGGCTCCATCGGTGGCTTGTCGGCATCTTGAGGCATCTCGATCGGCCGCAAAACGCGTTCGGAGGAGAATCCGGCATCAGCTTTTGGCTAATGGACTTCGGTTCCCGCTCAGGACAAGCTCTGGGCTCGCTCAGGAGGGTTTCGGTGGACAAGCTGCGCGCCTTGGAATACTTCGTTGCCGCGGCCGAGGCGGGCAGCTTTGCCGCCGCGGCGCGCCAGCTGGGGGTGAGCGTTCCGTCCATTCACAAGCTGATCACGGCGCTGGAGAGCAGGCTCGGCGCCCGGCTGTTCGACCGCACGGTGCGCGGGCTGACCCTGACCTCCAGTGGCGAGACCTATCTCGAGTCCTGCCGCCCGCTGCTGGAGGAGATGGCGGCACTCGACCGGGCCGTGAGCCGCGCGGCGGACAGCCCCAGCGGCATCCTGGTGGTGGGCGCGCCGCCGCAGCTGGCGCATCACTTCCTGCTGCCGGCCCTGCCGCGTTTTCACGCCCGCTGCCCCGACATCCAGATCGACTTTCGCGTCGTCCATCGCCCCGGCGACATCGACGCCGCTTCGGTCGATGTGTTCCTGCTGCACGGCTGGCCCGAGGCCAACGACCTGGTACAGCGGCGCCTCGGGCAGGCCAGGATGGTTATCGCCGCGACCCCGGGCTATTGGGCCAAGCACGGCATTCCCCAGCACCCGGGTGATCTGGCCAACCATGTGTGCATGCTGATGCGCAACCCGGCCGGCATCCTGATCGATCTGTGGGAGTTCGAGCGCAGCCAGGACAAGGCCTCGATCAAGGTCGGCGGCTGGCTGAGCAGCAATGACCGCGAGGTGGTGCTCGATGCCGTGATGGCCGGCGAAGGCGTGGCGCGACTCAGCGAACTCACCACGCGAGCCCAGCTGCTGACCGGGCAGCTGGTGCCGGTGCTGCTCGACTGGGAGGTCGTTGGCGGGCCGCCGCTCAATCTGCTCTACCGCGCCAACCATCGACGTACGCCGCGGGTGCGCATGTTCCTGGATTTCGTCGCGGAGCTGCTGCAGGAGATCGAGGGCGACGGCAGTGGCGGCCAGGCCGGCCCGATCGAGCGGCCGCAGTGGCATCGCCGCGGCTACGGCCGCGCCTCCTCGGTGCTGCGCTGGCGGGGCTAGCGCCATCGCCTGTCGCGCACCCTCATCCGCCCCGGTTTCGGAGGTTCCCTCAAATGTCAGATGCCACCGCCTTTGCCGCCGCCTTTGCCGATCTGCATGCCGAGATGACGGCCTGGCGCCATGACATCCATGCCCATCCGGAGCTCGGCTTCCAGGAGTCGCGCACGGCCGGGCTGGTGGCGGCCGGGCTTGAGCGCTTCGGCATCGAGGTGCACCGCGGCGTGGGGCGTACCGGTGTGGTGGGCACCCTGCGAGCGGGCTCGAGCCGACGCTCGCTCGGCCTGCGTGCCGACATGGACGCCTTGCCCATCGTGGAGGCGAACCGCTTTGCCCATGCCTCAACGCACCACGGCATCATGCATGCCTGCGGACACGACGGGCACACGGCGATGCTGCTGGGCGCCGCCAGCCATCTGGCCAGAACCCGTCGCTTCGACGGGGTGGTGCACTTCATCTTTCAGCCGGCCGAGGAGGGGCTTGGCGGCGCCAGGGCCATGATCGATGACGGGCTGTTCGAGCGCTTTCCCTGCGACGCCATCTTCGGCATGCACAACCGACCCAGCCTGGAGGTCGGGCGCTTCGCGGTGCGGGCGGGGCCGATGATGGCCGGCGGCGCCTTCTTCGACATTCATGTCATCGGCAAGGGAGCCCATGGTGCCCGCCCCGACACCGGCGTCGATGCGGCCCTGGTCGCGGCCCAGATTGCCGTGTCGCTGCAGAGCATCGTTGCCCGCAACGTGCCGCCGGTCCAGGCGGCGGTGCTGTCGGTGACGCGCATCCATGCCGGCGAGGCCTACAACGTGATACCGCAGACGGCCACACTCGGCGGCACGGTTCGCGCCTTCTCCCGGGAGATCATGTCGCTGATGGAGGCCGCCATCCGCCGGGTGGCAAGCAGCACGGCAGAGGCCTTTGGCGCCAGCGCGTCGCTGGACTTTCGCGAGTTGTTCGCACCCACGGTCAACGACCCGGCCGAGGCCGAGTTCGCGGCACGGATCTGCACCGAACTGGTCGGTGCAGAGAACGTCGACCGCCAACCCGCCTTGATCATGGCCTCGGAAGACTTTGCCTACATGCTGGAGCGGGTGCCAGGCTGCTATATCAACATCGGCAATGGCGGTGCCGAGGGAGCTTGCGAGGTGCATAACCCGGCCTATGACTTCAACGACGCCGCCTTGCCGCTCGGCGCGGCCTTTTTCGCCCGACTCGTGGAGACGCGTCTGCGCGCATAGCGCCTGGCGCGATGGCAGGTGCGGGGAACCCGTCGCTGTGCGTCAGCGCACAGACTCCCGCGGCAACCCGGGCTACAAGTGGTCATTCCAACCACCACAGAGAGGCCACCATGTCCACCAATGTGACCATCGTCGGCGAGGTCAGCTACCGCGAGGGCGACGGACCGATGATGCTGATACGCCCCGGCCTGTGTGAGTTGGAACTGACGGCCAGCGACGCCACCCTGGGCTGGCAGGACGGCGACAACCGCCTGTCTGCCGTGATGCCGCGCGGGGACTTTGAACGCTTTGTCAAGAAGGGGGCGATTCGGATGGAGGCTGCGCAGGGCTGAATCAGGTCGAATAAACATCCTATCACCATCCATGTGGATGGTGATAGGATGTCCCATGAACCGCAAACCCCTTTCCCCGGCACCCAAGACCAAGCCCGCAGACTCGGAGAAGATCACCATCAACCTCGGCTTCGTCGATCTGGGTCAGATCGACTTGCTGGTGGCCGAGGGCTTCTACGGCAACCGCAGCGACTTCATCCGCACGGCCATTCGCAACCAGGCGGCCAGCCATGCCGACGTCGTCAAGCAGGCGGTGGCCCGCAAGATGCTGGTGCTCGGGCTGCAGCACTTCAGCGCCGCCGATCTGCGTGCGCTGCAGGCCGCCCATCAGACGCTGCAGGTGCGAGTGCTGGGCCTGGTCACGATTGCCGACGACGTCAGCCCCGAGCTGGCACGGGCCACCATCGACTCACTGGACGTGCTGGGTGCGCTGCATGCCAGCCCCGCCGTCAAGGCTGCACTGGCCGATCGCCAGCGCTGAAGCGCAAGACTCCACTCACACAAGGATTGAATGAGCCACACACTGCAGGATCTGATGCGCGATGCCGCCCGACTGACACAGGCGGGGCGCCTGAGCGAGGCCACCGCGGCCATCCAGCGCGCCCTGGGCGGCGGTCCTCGGCTCGCAATGCCCGCAGCCACGCTTGCTGCCGACGGCGAGGTGCTGGAGGGCTGCGTGTTCGAGAGCGCGCCTCAGAGGACCGCAGGCAAGCCTGCCCCGGCCAAAGCGGATGACGGTGAGTTCCGCGCCGGCTCGTACACCCATTCGTCCTTGACCCGCCAGTACAAACTCTATGTGCCACCGGGACGGGCAGGGCAGGCGCTGCCGCTGGTGGTGATGTTGCATGGCTGCACGCAAAACCCCGATGACTTTGCCGCCGGCACCGACATGAACAACCGTGCCCAAGAGCAGGGCTTTTGCGTGCTCTACCCGGCCCAGGGGCAGGACGCCAATCCGTCACGCTGCTGGAACTGGTTCAAGCACAGCCATCAGACCCGCGAGCGCGGTGAGGCAGCACTGATAGCCGCGCTGACCCGGGCCGTGATGCAGGAGCAGGGTACGGACCCGCAGCGGGTCTTCATCGCCGGCCTGTCCGCCGGCGGGGCCATGGCCGGCCTCGTGGCCGCTGCCCACCCCGAGTTGTTTGCAGCCGTCGGCGTCCACTCCGGCCTGGCGCCCGGCGCCGCGCGCACCTTGCCCGAGGCGATGGCGGCGATGAAGGGCGGGGCCGCCCCGGGCCATGCCCCTGTGTCGCTGCCCTTGCCGTTGATCGTCTTTCATGGTGATCAGGACTCGACAGTGCATCCCCTGAACGGCGAGCAACTGATTGCCGCCGCAACCGTTCAGGCAGGCACTGCCTCGCGCATCGAGCCAGGCCAGTCGGCCCAGGGGCGCCGCCATACCCGCACCGTCTACATGGGGGCGGGTGGCAGCGTCGCGGCCGAACACTGGCTGCTGCACGGAGCCGGCCATGCCTGGGCGGGAGGGCAGGCGACGGGCTCGTACACCGACCCCAAAGGCCCCGACGCGACTCGGGAGATGCTGCGCTTCTTCTTCGAGCATCCGCGCCAAGCTGGTCATTGATGGATCGCGCCTCGTCTGTGCGCAGGCGCACAGACGAGGCGCGGTTCGCGGGCGTACAAGCATCACATGCCATCCGATGCAAACCCGTCACCGCCACCGCCCGGAAGCCTGGCGGCGCTTGAGCTTGCGCTGGAGCAAAGCCAGCAGGTCAAGGCCAAGGTCGAGGCCTGCGTGGAGGACCTGTCCAGCAGCAATGACGCCACCAAGACCGCCATCGCCGAGGGAACGCAGCTGCTGTCCGCCCATGCCGTGCTGGTCGAGAGCGAGGCGGTCGAGGGCCGTGTGCAGGAGGTTGCCGACGATCTGCACGACGCGACCGAGGCGCTGAGCCAGGGCATAGACGACCAGAAGCTGACGGCCGCAGTCCTGAACCAGACCGAGCAGGAACTGGCGCAGACGCAGGCCGCCCTGGCGACCTCGCAGGCGGCCGAGCATCAGGCGCGCCTGCGTGCCCTGCACGACTCAGCCACCGGCCTGCCCAACCGCGAACTGTTCGATGACCGGCTGGAGCAGGCCATCGCGCTGGCCGCGCGCCATCGCTGGACCCTGGCCGTGATGTTTCTCGACCTCGACGGCTTCAAGGCGGTCAACGACACCTATGGTCACGCGGCAGGCGACGCGGTGTTGAAAGAGGTCGCCGCACGCCTGCTGAACCAATCCCGGGAGGAGGACACCGCCTGCCGCCACGGCGGCGACGAATTCCTCTTTCTGCTGCTGAACCCTGGCGACGCCGCCAATATCGAGCGCCTCGCCGGGCTCGTGATGACCCAACTCGAGCAACCGATCGAGTTCGGCGCCAAGCAGCTCAGCATCAAGCTGAGCATGGGCATCGCCATCTATCCCCAGCATGGCACGACGGGAGCGCAGTTGGTCGGGGGCGCCGACGGTGCGATGTACCGGGCGAAGGCCATGGGCGGTGGCATCGTGGTTTGCTGACCCGGCCCGTCTGCTGACCGCGTGAACAAAAAAAGCCGTTGTTTAGCAACGGCTTTCTGCTGGTTGGTGGAGAGGAGGAGGAACCTGAGTTCTGATTCCTGAAACTCCCCGCAAACCCGCGCCAATGCTAGCTTTTCTTCACTTTGACCGGCTTCGCTGGATCCCCATTGTGGGAAGCCAATCGGGGCCGATTGTGGGAAGGAATTCAGTGGTCGTCAAGGCGCGATTTGATGCTGAGGTGAATCGAATCTGATGCCACCTCCACCGCCTCGGACATCAACTCGTCGAAGTTCAGGGGGCGGCAGTAAGGGAAGAACCTTCCTGACTGAATGGCTTACCCGACCGACACTGTCCAGGCGGATGACCTCCGTGCGATGACACGAGACCTACATAAGCCCGCTCCGATGGGCCAAGTTGCTGTCTGTCGCAACACCAATGCAAGGAGGGTTCACTTGGAGCGTTTCACCATCACGGCCGACCTTGTCACCCCGGCCATCGTAAGTACCTTGACGCTGGACGGGCTACTGGGTGCAATTCTGTTTGAGGACATGCAGGACATTGATCAAGCCCACGCAGCGATTCCACTGCGATGCAGCGACGGGCTGTTTCATGCCAGTGCTGCTCAAGCGGTCGGGCCCGTTGAGTCGGGCAAGCACGGGCTCATTGCTGGACTACGCGCCACGCATGATCTGGATTTGAGTCTGATCAAGCAGGCCCCCAACGGCCAGCCACACCGCCACATTGGGCTCACTCGGCGAAGCGACTTTGGCAATGTCATGAACGGATACCGGACGATCATGGCCCAGTCGATTCAGTGGCATGCGGATGGCGACCCAGAAGAGATCCTTGAACTCCTGGAGACGGTGGAATTCATCGGGAAGAAGCGCACAGCGGGATTCGGCCAAGTGCGTGGATGGCGCCTCACTGAGTCTGACCTTGATGGTCTCGCCGATGCCCAGGGCCAGCCCTTGCGCCCTGTGCCTCTGCTGATGTGGCATGGTGACCGGAACGCCATCAGGGCTGATGCTGCATGGCGGCCGGCCTACTGGCTGCCGGAACATCGCGCCATTTGTGCGGTGCCCAAGGGAATCAATCCATGAGCACCGCCGAATTCTTCATGGACAACTTCGGCAGGCACTTCGTCAAGCCAAGCGGGGATGTCTGGGCGGATGTGGGTCGGGTTCTCAGCAGTTCATACCCGATGAAGAGCAAGGCCAGCATGAGCCGGATGCAGTCGGGCTGGGCCATCGTGCGCCCTGGCTCGGCCACCCTGCAACTCGACCTCGATATTCCGGTCATCCTGAAGTCCCGCATGACCCGCTTTGAAGCATTCGCCAGTGAGCTGGCGACCTGGGATGGTGCCGAGCCTCGGATATTCATGCTCTTCGACAAGGCCCCAATCCCCGCCAACGCGATCTTCGTCTCAGTAGACAAGCGCTTGGTCCGCATCTGCACCAAGGATGGCGCGAAGACCGAGGATTGGACCATCCACCCCCCGACTGTGAAAGGAGCCCCGAAATGAAAGAGTTCACGTTGATGAAGCCTCGGGCCATCAGCGGCTATCCCATACACCGCGCAGTCGCAGGACTCACAAAGGGGGCACCACACATCTGGCGAGACAACGGCGAGACGCTCACCATCCGCACAGCTGTCACCGACCGGCATATTGGAGCCACCTGATGATCGGCGTATAGGCGCCACCTGCTGACCGGCGTATTGGAGCCAGGGCGTGATCGCCGTAGTGGAGCCAGTCGCGGATCGGCGTAATGGAGCCAG